>Ga0326727_10000813_pt1 | contig 123662 bp, 91 predicted proteins | sample MB2enrmetagenome_FD_207643 | JGI IMG/M metagenome (GOLD analysis project Ga0326727, IMG submission 207643) | Lab enriched peat soil microbial communities from McLean, Ithaca, NY, United States - MB29MY | ecosystem: Environmental > Terrestrial > Soil > Wetlands > Peat | place: USA: New York...
TCGAGCGACATTTTCGCCACTGCACAGGAGAAATGATGAGCGAGGGGCGAGCAACCATGCTTGACGCGCTTTGTATTAGAAAGCCCCTCCTCGGGTCTGAACCCTAATGCGCTTGTTTTGGGACTAGACGGGCAACCTGGACTCAGGAGGTCAGCGAGTTCGCGGTTTGCCCGCCCGCCACACTCGCAACGAAAAGCCACGCCCGTTCTCGAAGGGTTCGACGGTCGCCGTGACTTCAAGGACCGGATACCGCACGGTCGCCAACGCGTAGCTTTTGTAGGTCTGCGCAAAAAGTTCGGTCTCGACCATGCCCGTCCAGTCCGCCAGCGTCAGGAACTTCATCGGTTCGCCGGTGATCTGGTGATGCGTTCGTTGCTCGACCACCAGCCCGCAGGTCACCACCGTTTGTCCGACGTGCTCGCCTAACCGGGCGACCGGGCAATAGGTGTCCCAAGCCACGTCGCCAAACAGTTCGAGGGGATGCCCGCTCACCACGTAGCCCAATAGTTCCGTCTCGGCTTCAAGCCGTTCGCGTCGCGTCGGCTCTCGCAACGGAACGCCGGGGAATCGTTCCAGTGAGGGCGGCGGCAACAGCCAGCCTTGCCCGGACTCCCGGGTACTCCCGAACGTGCGATGCAGATACTGGGTCTCCCAGAATTGTTGCGTCCGCGTTTGCCCGAACTCATCCAAGCCGCCAGCGCGGATCGTCGCTTCCATTTCTTCCGGCAGCGGCTTCACTCGCCGATGGAAGTCGGCCAGGGAAGCAAACGGCCATCGCGCACGCTCGGCGAGTAGCCGCTGGATTGTGTGGTCCGTGAGCCCCTTGGTGCGGGTCAGCGGAACCCGAATCGCGTCGCCGTGAACCGTGAACTTCGGTCCCGGTTCGTTGACCGTCGGCGGCAGGAATCTCAGTCCGAGCCGGTAGCTTTCCAGCACATAAACGAGCGGATCATAGAAACCCTTGCCGTTGGTCAGCACGGCGGCCATGAACTCCGCCGGATAATTGTGCTTCAGCCACGCGGCTTGATAGGCTTCAACGCCGTAAGCCGTCGAGTGAGCCTTGCAGAAGGCGTAACCGGCAAAACCCGCCACCAGCCCCCAAACCTCAGCAATCTTTGCGTCGTCGTGTCCGCGCGCCTTGGCCGACGCGAAGAATTCCCCCCGAATCTCCTCGATGACGGCGCGCTTCTGTTTATTCAAAGCCCGGCGCAACACATCCGTGCGTCCGGGCGGCAAGCCGGCGAACGCTTCGCAGATCTGCAGAATGTGCTCCTCATAGACCACCAGCCCGAACGTGTCGCGTAATACGGGTTCAAGCGATGGATGCGGGTAGGTGATCGGTTCGAGACCCTGGTAGCGCCGGGTGAACGCAAGCTTCTTGCCTTCGTTGGCTGCGCCCGGGCGGATGACGCTCACGATGGCAATCAGGGTGTCGATATCGCGCACGTTGCATTGGCGGCAGAGGCCCGTCATCGCCGGGCTTTCAATGTGATGCACCGCCCGCGCCCCGCCGCTGCCGATCATATCCCACACCTGCGGGTCTTGCCACGGTTCCAAGGCATTCAAGTCTACGGTGACGCCGCGTTGCGCCAGCGACGATTTCACGTCCCGCATCGCGGCCAGTCCCCCTTGCGTGAGCACGTCAATCTTCACCAGGCCGATGGCCTCCACGGCGTCCATGTCGAAATGCGTGGTGGGATAGCCCTTGTTGGAAATAAACGTGGGCGTCAGTTCGTGCATGGACTGGCGCGACAGCACGACCCCGCACGGGTGCATCTTCGGGTTGCGCGGAAAGCCGTCGAGAAACTCCGCCATGTCCAGCGCGGTCTTAAACGGCTCTTCATTCAACGGCAGGTCGCGGTTTTCGGGGCTGGCCGCGAGCAGTTCGCGCAACTTGGCTCCGCCGCTCGGGGTATGTTCGTCCGGCACCCAGCCGCCGCCGAAGCTCCAGGGAAAATGCTCGGTGAACCGGCGGACTTCGCGTTCGGCCACGCCCAACACCTTCGCCACGTCCGCGAAGGCGCTCCGGCCCTGGAAAGTCGAGAATCCGCCCACCACCGCGCAATGCTCGCGCTTGTATTTGGCAAAGATCAAATCCACCACGTCGTCTTTGCGGTCGTGGGGAAAATCCACATCGATATCCGGCAACTTGTTCAGCGCCATGCGCTCCTGATTGAGAAAGCGTCGAAAGTAGAGGCCAAAGCGGACGGGGCAAACATCGGAAATGCCGAGGCAATAGCACACGAGCGAATCCGCCGCGCTGCCGCGGGTGATCCACTCGATGCCGTGCGCGCGGCAATCCTGCAGGATGTTCCATACTACGAGAAAGTATTCCTCGTAGCCGACGGCGGTGATGATGCTCAGCTCCTGTTCGACTTGAGGACGCGTGGCAGCCGCGCGCTTGCCGTAGCGCCGCCGCAGCCCGTCGAACACGAGTCGGTGCAGAAATTCGTGCGGCGTTGAGCCGTCCAGCGGCCGGAACGGGGGGAACTGCGGTTTGCCCAACGGGATTTCGAAATTGCAGCGGTCGGCGATTTCCAGCGAGTTCGCCAGCCATTCGGGATGCGCCTGGCACGCCGCAGCCATTTCCATCGGGGTGCGGAAATGGAGGCGCCCGCCCACTCGTTTCTCCGGGTGTTGTTCCCGCAATAGGGTCAACGTGCGGATGGATTGCAAAATGTCGTATTTAATTCGGTCGCCCGGCAGCGCGTAATGAATCGCCGGACAGGAGACTACCGGAAAGCGATTCGCCCCTGGCTGCCTGGTTGCCATCTGGTAGAACCGGCCTGGAAACAGTTCACCAATGCTCGCGCCGGGACTCACGGCAATCAGCCCTTCCGTAAAGGCCTCCAGCACTTTAGTGGTGGTCGGCCGCCGTTGCTGCGTGGCCACCGCGCCCTCCTCATTTGCGGCTCCAACTTCCGCCTTCTGGGAGAGCAACCGATTCAGGTTGTGATAGCCGCGGGTGGATTCGACGTAGAGCAACAAGGGGTGGTCATTCACCCGCAACGCCGTTCCGAAAATCGGCTTGATGCCCGCGCACTTCGCCGCCTGGGCGAACTCCACCGCGCCGTGCAAGTTGCCGATGTCGGTCAAGGCAATGGCCGGAAGACCCTGTTGCTTGGCGCAGTTGACGATGGCCGCGGGCGAGAGTGTCGAATCGAGAAAGGTGTAGTAACTGCGGACGCGCAATGGAACCCACGTCGTCGCTTTGGCCGGCGTGCTCCGTGGCATGCCGATGCGCATACTGATCTGGAGCCGGGGTTGCGTGCGCTCCTGCACGATGTCCCGGGGCGCGTCGCGCAACCTCAAATCGTGTCCGCGCAAAACCACGGACCAGCCTTTGTTGCGCCGCAGTTCATCCATGACCACGGCCAGTCGTTCGCGGGCTTCATGGTTCTTCGAGGCCGTTTCCAGCGGCAACTCGCTGCGGAACACGCCGTCATACACGTTCGACAGCTTCAGCGACGCCATCCGCAGACTCACCCGCCGCTGCCACGCCTCGCGCAGCAGTCCCCGCAATCGCCCATAGACGTCTGTCTCCAAATCCGTGGGTTCGCGCAGGCTTTCTGCCCGCTGATTCTCGTCCCGGTCATTGTAACGCACCTTCACCGTCAGCGTCCGCACGCTTCGGCCTTCCTCGCGCACCGTCGCAAACAATCGGTCGGCCATGCGCCGCAGCACGGCCTCCACATATTCCTCGTCGGTCACGTCCTCATTGAACGTTTCCTGCTGGCTGAAGGATTTCTGCGGTTCGCGCGCGGGAACCAGCGGACGCTCGTCGATGCCGTTGGCGAACTGTCGCAGGAGGGGGGCCTGGCCGCCGAGCAGCAGCGAGAGCAAGTCCACGGGCGTCGCGGCGATCTGCCCGATGTCGGCCAGCCCCGCCGCATTCAGGCGTACGGCGGTCTTCGGCCCGATGCCCGGCAACCATTTGTTCGGGAGGCCATGCAGAAACTGCTTCTCATGTCCACCGGGCACGTTTTGGAAGGCGGCGGGCTTGTGCAGCTTGGAGGCAATCTGGCTGACCAGCTTGTTGGAGGCGATGCCTTCGCTGACGGTGAGCTTGAGCGATTGGCCGATCGCCTGGCGGATTGTCAGCGCGATTTCGACGGCGAGCCTTTTGTGGTTGGCCGTCAGGTCGAAATAACCTTCGTCAATCGAGGTCTGCTCCACGTCCGGCGTGAAATCATAGGCATAGCCGAACATCCAGTTGGAAAACTGCTCGTAGCGCTCGTAATCGCCCGGCAGAACGATGAGCCGGGGGCAAAGCTTTCGCGCCCGCTCCGTCGGCATCGGCGTGTAGATGCCGAACCTCCGGGCCTCATACGAGGCCGAGGCGATGATGCCCCGGCTTTCACCTCCGACGGCCATCGGCTTGCCCCGCAGCCGCGTGTCGGCGGCCTGCTCAACGGACGCGAAGAAGGCATCCGCGTCGAGATGGACAATCGTGCGCGACATGAGCATTCATCGGATCAATGAGGTCAAAGCGCGCGAAAGGACCGCTTTGACAAATTGGCCGACCTCGGGTTCTTCCGATGCGCGCGGTCCGGCGAAGTTCAGGACAACGATGCCGTGTTCTTTCAGAAATGCATTGAGCTGGGTGGCCATTTCATCGATGCCCGCCGAGGACACGAGATGAAGCAAGGGTTTCCCGATCTTCTTGGCAAATTCGGCCGTCTCCTGGGTTCCGCCCGTCAACTCGGTGCCTTCGGAGAAGATCACCGTGCCACCGGAATCACGGACGTTCCGGCGTGTTCGGATCGAATAATTGCTGCTGCCAGTTTCCCGGAGCTGAAATTGGGAGGGAATGACACCGTCCTCCGCCTGCCGGCCTTTCGGGCACCAGCCACCGTGCGGAACGCCGGTGGCCAGCGCCCATTCCAATGCCGCTCGATCCACGCCGGTTTGACCCCCGGCGACTATTTTGAGCGCCGGCTTCATTCCGATGCCTTCCTAATGAGCGCCTTGAACACGCCTTGAATCATCAACTCCTGCGCAGGGATGAGATCGGGATACTTCGGATTCTCGGCCCTCAAGTGGGGCTTGCCGCCTTTTAAGACGAAAGTCTTGAGCGTGCTTTCACCGTCGACGAGCGCGGCGACCACTTGGCCGTTGCGGGGCTCCGGGCCGTGCTCCAGGACAACCACATCCCCGGCCAGGATGTGCCGGCCCAGCATCGAATCGCCCGTTACGCGCAACGCGAACGAATTGCGCGTCGGCTTGAAACCGATGCTTTCGATGTCCACCGACACGCAACCCTCGGCCTCCTGTTCCCGGGCCTGCGGCAATCCGGCTGGAATGCAACCGAACAGGGGAATGTCCGCGATGCGGCCCCGCAACTTGGTCAGCGGGGAAATGACCCGCAACGACCGCGCTTTGCCGGGTGCGGTGACCAGAACGCCCTTCTGGCGCAAGAGCCGGACGTGCTCCGTCACGGAGTTAAGACTGCGGAACCCAAACTGGTCGGCGATTTCCCGAAAGGTCGGGGTGGCGCCCTCCGTCCGTTGCCATTTCTGGATAAAATCGAGGATTTGCTGCTGTTTTCGCGTCAATCCACTCATACTGTATATCAATACAGTATCATGCCTATGCTCGCGGTCAACCATGAAGGCGGTGCCGGATATCCCGCCCGGTTGGACTGGCACTGCCGGCGGAATTCCATAAAGATATGGCCGGTATGGGCCAGTTGCTCCTGATTCCCGATCCGCGACCGCTTGACCAGCGGCTGGGCCGGCAATTCTTCCGGCAGGCACCGCGACGCCCCGGCGTGTATCTGATGAAAGACGCCCGGAACAACGTTCTCTACGTCGGCAAGGCCAAGGATCTCAGGCAGCGCCTCAATAACTATCGCGTGGCCAACCCGGATCGGATGCCGCGTCGCCATCTGCGCTTGGTGACTGAAGTCAACCGGATTGAGTTCCAACTCTGCCTCACAGAATCCGCCGCGCTGAAACGAGAGGCAAAACTTCTGCTTTCCCTGAAACCGAGATTCAATCGCGCGGGCGTCTGGCCCCGCAAGACCAGATTCATCGCCTGGCGGGTTCGGGAGGACTACCTGGACATGACGGTCGTCGAAACCCCTGGCGCGGATTGGCAACGCGTAGGGCCAATGGGACGCAGCGCCTTCCATTTGCAGCGCTCGATTGCCTGGCTCCTGTGGCTGGCTTTGAATCCAACCCGTGGGTTTGCCGAGCTTCCCGCGGGTTGGGGGCGGGGCGATTTGATGGAAACGACTTCGATCCAATGCGGCGGGTCAGTTCGGGAGGTGGTCGCCGTCTTGGAATCGTTCTTCTGGAATGACGCGGATCCATTTCTGCTTTGGCTGGGATCGAAATTCACGGCGAGAACCAATCCGTTCGACCGCCGGGCTATCGAGGAGGAATTGGAGGGCCTCAAAGAGTTCGGGGAGAAGCAGAAGCTGAAGGGAGAAGACCAGCAGCAGCTGGCCCTGCTGTGAAGCGGGGCCTCAATCGGGTCCTTCGAGCATGGCGCTGATCGTTTCGAGCGCGTTACCCTCCAAGCGGTTGTTCACGTAGATGAATGTCTGGCGCTCCGGACCGGCTGCCTTCCCCTCGGCGACCAGCGCCTTGCCCGCCGCCCGCGCTTCCGGGTTCTGCTCCTTCACCTTGTCGTAGGGTTGAAAGGTCTTCACGGCTTCCTCGTATTTCCGGCCCGGCTTCAAGAGGAAGCGTGCGGCACAGAGTTTTGGATTCGTCTGGCTGCCGGGCAATGCCATTTGCTCGCTGACGGGCGGCGTGCCATCCCAGCTATTGTGAACGTGGGCGACGCCGTGCCGGCTCAGACAGCCGAAGTATTCGTCGCGGAGCCAGACCTTGTTGCGCAGCTCGATGGCGAAAGGCCAGCCTGGCGGCAATTTGCCGAGGAACGTGTCGAGGTCGGCCACGAAATCTTTTCCGTGCTCATAATCGCTCGGCCAAAACCTGGAAAACTCAAACATGAGCACGCCCACTTTGGTGCGGATTTCCTCACATGGTTTGAGGAATGCCGTCACGAACAAGTCAGCATTGAGAAAATCCCGGTTCGGCTGGCCCGCCTTCGCCCCAAATCTGGCCAGGTTCGGATATTTCTTGATGGTGATGGCATCCGTGATCTTCAAGCCGAACCGAAAATCATCGGGCACGGCATCGGCCAGTTTGTGCAGATATTCGCGGCGTGGAAAATCGTAGTAGGCGGCATCCACGCACACGGTCTTGAACACCTCGGCGTATTGGCTGAGGCAATCCCGCTCAAAGCGTGTTTTGGCAACTTTCCCCCGATACTCGTAGCGCGCTGCAGTGTAGAGTTGACCAAACCAGCCTTCGTATTTCCAACTCGACGTGCCGACGTACACGCCTTTGGCGGCCAGTTCCGCCGCGGTTTTCGTGATCTGTTCGCGGTCGAATGGCATGTTATGAAACTGTGGCTTCCGTTGCGTCCTGTCAACGCGGGGCGGGATCGAGCGGGAGGAAGCGGGCCGGCCGCTGATTTGCGAGTCGGGGCCGGTCAAATGCCGGCGCACCGGAGGTCGCCGCGGATCGGATTGTGCCTGCTTCCATGCCGCATCACATCGTCTTCGTCGTCCCGCCGTCCAGATCGATCAGCGCCCCGTGCAGATACCGGTTCTGCGGCGACACCATATACGCCACCAGATTTGCTACATCCTCCGGCTCGCCGATCTTCGTCATGCAGGAAGCCGCCACCATCTGCGCCTCCGCCTCCGCCACACCGATCCCCTTCTCCTTCGACAGCGTCCGCAGTCTCGTCACCAACCTCGCCGTGCGCACCGCCCCCGGATTGATCGCGTTCACCTGTACCCCGTCGCCCACACCGACATCCGCCATCGCCTTCGTGAATGAAAGCATCGCCGCATTTACCGAGCCGCCAATCGTAAACTGTGTCCCGGGCGTCCGGCCTCCCACCCCGGCGATGTTGACCACCGCGCCCTTCCGCTCCTTCAGGGCCGGCCATGCCGCCCGCAGCAGCCGCACTGCGCCGAAAAACTTAAGCGCAAAGCCATCCGTCCAGTCTTCCTCGCTCAGCATTAGGAAATCCCCGCGCTTGGTCGCCCCCGCATTGTTCACCACGATATCAATCCCGCCCAACACCTCGAGGGTCTTGTCCACCAGGAGTGCCGGCGCCTCCGGCTTCCGCAAATCCAGCGGCAACCAGGCCGCCCTCCCTCCCTTGCTCTCGATCTGAGCCCGCACCTCCTTGAGCAACTCCGCATTCCTCGCCGCCAGCATCACCGCCGCGCCGTCCTCTGCAAGTTTCAACGCAATGGCCCTGCCAATCCCCCGGCTCGCCCCCGTTACAATAGCGACTTTATCCGATAAAGCCTGTCTCATGGGCGGAGAAGGTAAGGCGACCCTCTACTGCCATCAACCCCACTATTCCGGCAGGTGTCAGACCAATCCAGCCATCCGCCTCGGCGTGATTATTGGCGGAGCGCCATTCGGATGGGTGGGGTCTCAAGCCAACCCGGCAATCCGAGCGAACGGAAAGGCGCGGCCGCATGAGTGATGGGGTTTGGGGACTTATCGAATCGTGGTTGCGTCAACTTCGGTCGGCCCACCCCAAACCGTCGGGTCCCCGGCCGGTGTCGATATGGCCGGAAACTTCGAGGGTTTTCAAATCAATCACCGCCACTCCATTCGATGAGCCAACGGCAACGTAGGCGCGCGAACCATCCGGGTGCATCAGGATGCCCGCGGCACCGCCGCCGAGCTGAATCCGTTTCACTTCCTTGCGAGAGGCGACATCCACCACCACTAGATCACCGCTGCCCAGGTCTGAGATGAGAAACAATTTACCGTCGAGCGTGAACTTGAGGCGGTTGGCGGATCGCGTGGGCACCTTCAGCGTTTCGACCACCGCCTTCCTGGCGACATCGATGACGGACACGGTGCCATCGTGCGACTTAGCCGCCCAAACCTCTTTGCCGTCCGGCGAGAGATCAAAGCCTTCGGGTCCAGCACCGACCGAAATGTGAGTGGCGTTCCAGCCGCCTCCTCCCGGTCCACCCGGAGGAGGGCCGCCCGGCGCGCCGGGGCCGCCGCCAAACCCGCCGGGACCATTCGGACCTCCGAGCGGGCGATCGCCATCACCGGGAGCTCCAGGAGGAGGGCCGCCGGGGCCGCCTTGTGCACCAGGCCCGCGGGGCGCGCCAGGGCCTGGGCGGCGACCCGGTCCGTTCGGGCCCGAGCCGCGTTCAATAATGCTGATGGTGTCCGAATTGACGTTGGAGGTGAAAATCTTCTTGGAGTCTTTCGACACCACGATCATGTGGGTTCGGTCTTGGCCCAGGCCGAGCACCCAATCGATTTGCCGCACGGATGGATCGTAGCGACCGATGACTTTGCTGCCCTCGGCTGTAAAATAGACTTTCCCATCAGCAACCGCGAGGCCGTGAGGCGAACGCAATGCCCCAAGCTCTACCGCCGGCAAAGGCTTCTGGGTTGTCAAATCAATCACCGAGAGCGTGTGTCCGCCGCCATAGTTGGAAACAAAAGCCAACTTGCCATCGGCCGACGCCACCACCTCGTGTGGGTCATGCCCGGCGGGAACTTGAGCCACAACTTTCAGGCTCACCGGATCGACGATTGCCAGAGAGTTCTCCCCTTTGTTAAGCACCAGCAACGCGGACTGGGGCGTGTCCGCTGCCGTGAGCACCAAAGCACCGAACCAAATCATCAGGAGAATTGCCGTCGGTCTTAAAGTCATAGATTTACGCTCCAACATATACACAGTTTTGGTTTTGCTGCCTCCAGTTTAACCGCAGGAGGCTTAAGGGGAGATTAAGCCGCGAATACAATACCCGAATAATACGGCCGTGGACCCAGGATTCAATATGACCGTCCCGATGGGGGGGGCCAGCTTCGCCGGGCGGCCCGAATTCATGTCGTGGCGGGTGTAGTATGTTGGCGGCCCTATTTGCGCTCTTGGCCTGCTTTCGGTGTTGTTCCTCCAGCGGGGAGTTTGCCGCTCGCGCTGGAATGTTCCGCCGTTAGAATCGTGGAATGGCGCGCTATTCACGCAATGACTAGGCGGGGGTCGAACTTCCGAAGGCGAAGCTAGATCGGGAAACGCTCAAACAGGCGTTGGAACTCTTCCGGTATCTTCGTCCCTACCGGGGCCGGTTCAGCGCCGCCCTCGCCGCCTTGTTTGCCTCCAGCCTGTTGAGCCTGTCGTTTCCTTTCCTGGCCGGGAGCATCATCGACGCTGCCGTGCTTCACACCAAAGGCAGCGGTAGCATGGCGGGCGCGGATCGAACGGCGCTCCTGCTGATGGGCATCCTGGCGCTGCAGGCCGGCCTCTCCTTCTTCCATTCGCTCTCGTTTGCCACCGTGGGGCAACGCAGCTTGGTTGACTTGCGTCGCGATACCTACGCGCGATTGATCTCGCTCCCCATGACCTTTTTCGCCCAACTCCGCGTGGGCGAGCTGGCCAGTCGTCTTTCCAGCGACCTGATCCAGATTGAGGACACGCTGATCACCATCCTGCCGCAGTTTCTTCGCCAAACCACCATACTGATCGCCGCCACCTCCCTGAAATTGACGGGCATTTTGCTCCTGAGCCTTCCCGTCTTGACTGCGGCGGCCGTGGTCTTCGGTCGCAAGACGCGCAAGATCTCCCGCGAAGCGCAGGATCGCCTCGCCGACACGGCCACGATCGTCGAGGAAACCCTGCAAGGCATCGTCAATGTGAAGGCGTTTGCCAACGAAGGTTATGAACTCAATCGCTACCACGCCGGACTGGGAAGATTCCTGACCTCCACCTTGCGCGCCGCCCGGCTGCGCTCGGCGTTCATCGCCTTCCTCATCTTCGCCTTGTTCGGTGGCATCGTGCTGGTGCTCTGGTCGGGGGCGCGACTTCTGCAACAGGGGGAGATCACGTTCGGCGAACTCACTCGTTTCGGCCTCTATACGACCTTTGTGGCTGGAGCGATGGGTCAGTTCGCGGAACTATACAGCCAGCTCCAGAAGGCCGTCGGGGCCACCCAGCGAGTACGGGAACTGCTCCGGGAAACCGGCGAGGTGGAGGCTCTGCTTGGCCCGGTGGCGCCTTCCACGCTGCCCCGCCTCCGAGGCGACGTGGTGTTTGAGAGTGTCCACTTCACCTATCCCTCGCGGCCAGGAGTCGAAGTGCTTCATGCCATCAATTTGGCGGCGACGTCCGGGCAGAGAATCGCGCTGGTCGGACCGAGCGGTGCCGGCAAATCCACCCTCATCTCCCTGCTTCTGCGCCTGTATGACCCCTCAGCCGGGCGGCTGTTGATTGATGGCCGGGACGCCCGCGACTACCGGCTCACTGAGTTGCGCGGTCAAATGTCCATGGTGCCGCAGGAAGTCTTGCTGTTTGGGGGGAGCATCGCGGAAAACATCGCCTATGGGAAGCCGGGCGCGAGCACGGAAGAAATCGAACAAGCCGCTCGACAGGCCAACGCGATCGAGTTCATCCAGGCTTTTCCGGAGGGTTACGCTACACTCGTCGGCGATCGCGGCATCAAACTCTCCGGCGGCCAGCGTCAACGCGTCGCCGTCGCGCGCGCGATCCTGAAGAATCCTGCCATCCTTATTCTGGACGAGGCGACCAGCTCCCTGGATTCGGAGAGTGAACGCCTGATTCAGGAAGCGCTGGAAACTCTGATGCGAGGGCGCACTTCGTTCATTATCGCGCACCGGCTCGCCACCGTGCGGCACGTGGATCGAATCATCGTGATCGCCGGCGGCCGGGTCGTCGAATCCGGCACCCACGAGGAGCTGCAAGCGATGGAAGAGGGCGTTTACCGGCGCCTCGCCGCCCTGCAATTCCGCGAATAGGATTGAATCCACGTGCCGTGGTTTGCGAAAGGGACCGCTTTCCGGGGATCGGCCTCTTCTTCGACCGCAAATCCTGGACAACGGTTGATCGCCTTCGCGTTAGGCAGGGTGACATCCGCGAATCGGCGTCAATACCCGAATCACCGGGGCGACCGCCAGCAGCCCCGCCAGTGCGGCCCCCACGGCGGCGCAATGCCGAGTGGCCAGATTCTCCTCCAGTGAGGCTAGATCGAGGATATCTTTCCCGGCACCCCTCTCAATGCATGGACGCGTTTGTCGTTGCAATCTCCGCTTCGCGGACGGGTTTCTGCCACAGCGTCGAACCCCCGCGCTGGATTTGCCGGCGCAGGGCCGCGCCGAGGCAGGCAGGACAACGCATTTTCTCTTCCGCATAACGCTCGAACGCATGATGGCTTCGGGCCTCCCGAGAAGGCGAACCTTTTTGCAGACAAAGTGAGCGCTCGCACCGAGGAGGGCACGGGGTCTCGGCAGGACCCGTGAAAACCTTCCGAAACGTCGGCGATGTTAAAAACGGCACCGCTGACCTGTGGACGAAAGGCAATCTGAGAGTTAAGAGGCGAGACCCGTGGCACCGGGCAAACGCGCTGCCAGAAGCAGCGGCTGACCCGGCGCTAAGCGGTGAAGACGCGGAGACAAAGACATAGACGTGTCTTAACCTGGTTCGCGAGCCGGTGGCGCAAACACCAGCCCGAGCGAGCTGAAAAGCCTCACTCAATAATCCAGCGCCGCAAGATGCTGGACGGCCTTGCTACGAGGCCGAAGACTCGGCTTGCCGTGGAGAATAGCGTCGGGAAGCTGGCAGCCAATTAGGCGCCCAATGCCAGCGTGGGAAAGAGAGCGTGGCGAACTCCCATCCCCCATTTAGTCCCTGTTCGACCGCAAGGTCGGGCAGGGACTTTATGTTTTATTTGATTCCCCGCTTGGCCGAAGCCGGCTTGGGCGAACATTGCCTCTCACTCGAAGCTGACTGCAGCCGCCAGCAAACCCATTCTGAGGTTTGACGGGTCGTATCCACCCCAGCGAGCGCGTCCACAAATGGACGGCGTATCGCAGACAACGAAAGAGGCGGAGGAACTGAATCCTCCGCCTCGACAAGAGTAAATCCGCCGCTGGCTACTTGGTGCCCAGAATGGCGTCTTTGGCGGCCTTGGCGACGCGGAATTTGACCACGCGTTTGGCCTTGATCTGGATGGTCTCGCCCGTGGCTGGATTTCGACCCATGCGGGCTTTGCGATTCACCAGAACAATCTTGCCCAGTCCAGGAATCGTGAAGGAGTTCTTGGCGTTCTTGTAGGCCAGTGCCACCAGGGCTTCCAGGGTTTGCACGGCCTGCTTCTTTGTCAGGCCGACGGTTTCCGCAAGTGACGCGGCGATTTGTGATTTCGTTAATGCTTTTGCCATATTTGTCGCGCATGGATAACGGCGGAACCCAACAGATGCAAGGGGAAAGGCAAAGCCCCCGCCTTTTTCAGCGAAATCACGTCACTGCAATCTCGGGCGACTGTCCAACCGCACGACTCTTATTTTCGGCTGAGCACCTTCGCAGCAAATTCGACGGTGGCCTCTGCGTCGCCCTGCTCCGGAGCCTGTAAGCGATCTGATTGGTGGCTTTCGTTCTGCGAACTTGGTTTTGGGGTATTTGCCTGACGAGCGTGAAAGACCCGAGGCTGCCAGCTCCCATTTTCGGTTGCAGATACCCGGTCAGAGTCCGGCTAGACGTCAAGAACCCGGCTCGGGTAGCACGCAAAAAGAGCCGAAACGGACGTCCCGGCTCCTGCTCTAATCGGATTTGCTTCCCTGTTCGCGGCCAGGGGTTACCCGCGGTGATGCCAATCCCGGCGGTGTTCCCATCCGCGGTAGCCATACCAACCTAGCTCGGCGTGCGATGTCACGAGGTCAGCAAGACAAGGAAGGGACTTGACCCCAAAGACCGGCTTTGGCACACCGGTCACGCCCGGTGGCGGTCGTCTCCTTCAGCGGGGTTCCCCACCCCCACCTCCCTTGACGGACCCCCGCCGGGTGCTCTCTCTGTTATGACGGGTTTTCTATCCATACACTGGGCAAGAGCGTTGGTTGCGCAGGAATTCGCGACGCTTTGGTTTCAATCATCGCCCGCGCCGGTCTGCCCGACACGGGATTGGCGGCAACGATTAACAGACAAATGTTTGCTCGGCGGTGTCTATCCATTGGACTATTCATAAAGGCGATGAGCGATGGCGCAGACCATTTGGCGGCGGCGCTGCTCTGCGTTGGGCCGCTTTTGATGACGCTGCTGAACCCCTCGGCTGACCGGGCCAGCACGGACCTCATTGGGCCGTATTTTGGTCCGATGGATGTTGTTCTTGCGCTCTGGACGGGGCTGGGACTCATGGTGGCTGGCAGCATGGCAACCAATGCCCGACCGGCTCCGGTGGCGTCTGCCATGAACGATGCCATCCCGAATCCTTGAGCGGGTTGGTCAAGCTGGCTTGAGGTTTGCGGTCCGCTGTCCGCTCCACTTGTTTGGTTGCGTTAGCCCTGCGATAAGGTCACGCGGTTTTCAGAACCGGGAACATGCGCGATAACGCTGGCAGGCGCTTTTTCAGATGGGAGCGCAATCGCGGGTGCTCGAACAGCATCCCAACATGGTATTGGCCAAGAGCCGCCGTCCTGTGGAAGCACTTCATTAACTCATACCCGTCGAACCAGTGCAGCTTCAACAGGCACCGCCTGAGGCTTGGAAGTTCATCGGGATCTTCCGGGTGGAACCGCGCTCCGAGCCGCAATAGACGCTTCACCGCCTCCAGTGCATAGGTGTGATGGGAGGAATATGGCTCGTCGCGGTGGAAATCCAGTTCCCATTCCAACGACAACAATGCAGCCCTCAGCGCCGTGTCGTGGCCTTTTTCCACAGCATTGAGGTCAGCGCCAAGACCGATGAGGTACTCGATGGTCGCCACATTACTCGACCCGGCGGCCAGCCGGAGCAACCCATCCAAATCGTCCAGCCCCTTGCGCGGGGCAATCTTCTTGATGATTCCAAGGTGCCCGTTGATGGCTGCCTGCCACAGACCGGATTCCCATGCCTCCGGTTCCTCCTTGGCGTCCCGTGGTACCTTGGCGCGGGGATTGGCTCCCAGCCACAAGAGCAGGCAGACGCCGCGCATGTCTCCCTCCGCGCAGAAATGCCTGAGGGCCATGTCGGCTTGGAACTGCCAATCGGGATAGCGGTCGATGGACGATTTGTAGACGCCAAGAAACGCTCGCGGATTATGTTTCAGCACTCGGGCGATGGGGTAGCCGGTCTGCGTATCCACCCCACGTTCAATAAATAATCTCAGGATTTGGGGATTTGGCCAGCAGACGACCTCCCCGAAGCTCATCCATCGCACATCTGCCCCGTGGTCCAGCAGCAACTCGACGATACCGACCTTGCCCCTGCGTACAGCCATAAAGAGATGCTTCGGTGTGAGCTTGAATCCGTTGTGGAGCAGGAATTCCAGCGTACTGTGGAACACGGTATCAATGGCGATGCCAAGGGGAGTGCATCGGACGTTCTGATGGTCGCAGTGGGCGGGCTTGCCTGCTTTGAGCCACGCTTCGGCCTCGAACAAACGCCCCTCGCGGAGCAGGCGGCAGAACCCCAGCGCGGATTCCGAGCTTGATGGATTGTTGTTCATGGTTAGACGCAAGACCCTCTGGGCCATGAATTCAACCGCAAACGAACAGGTGCTGACCGCGCTCCAGCAGGTGGTCGGCGCGACATTGAAGAACTGGCTGGATGAAAACAAAGCCGAGGTGCTTAACGCGCTCCGTGCTGCCGTTCCGGCGAGCCAGACGCCACCGCCGCCGCTCACCAAGAAGCCTGAAGAACAGCACGAACCGAAGTTTCTGAAGGCTGCCGAGGTCGCAGCGCGGTGGCAGCTTCATGTGGAAAGCATCCGCAGGCTGGTGCGCCAGCGACAGCTACCCGGAATGCACGTGGCCCGACGAATCTTGGTCCCGTTGAGTGCGGTCATGGAATACGAGAAGCAGAACACGCTTCCATGCCGTAGGTGAAAGCTCTGCATTCGGCGGGCTTGAAATGGGCCGGGCAAGGCGAAGAAGGCGCTTTCTGGAACTCGGTTTCAGGCGCGACAGGCCAAGCTGTTTACAGCCTAAAGCAGGCGCGTTCAGTCCGAAAAGTGGCAAAGAATTGGCAAAGACCGTGATTCTTGGCTGAGGCTATTTTCTTCGTAAGTCCTTTATTATCAATGGCGCACCCAGTAGGAGTTGAACCTACAACCTTCTGATCCGTAGTCCGTTTTTTATAATGCACGATTCGTGCCACGCCGCAGAGCGTTATTTTACGCCAGCGCATTCCACGCCGTATTCACAGGCGTCAAACGCACTTCACTTTTTTTACCGATTGGGCAGGTCTTGGCGACGCAACTTTTTCTAACGGGGCAGGATTTTTTATATGGGCGGGTTGACTTGTCAGGATTGTCAGGAGCAACGGGAAACTTCCGGATGGCGAGATTTCCGCACCTCTGGAACCCTCTCCCCTCTCGCCAAACTCGCCATATACCGCCAGCGGGAGCGGTTGCGAACCTTGACCGCTGGACTACTTCTTTCTGCAAATCTGCTCCGCCTCAGCAATCATCTGGGCAAGTGGCAATCCCAGAGCATCGGCAATCGCCTTGCAGACCTTCAAACTTGGATTACGGAGGGAACGCTCGATCAGGCCAACGTGTGTCGGGTGAATGTCCGCTCTTTCGGCCAGCAATTCTTGCGACATGCCTTTCGCCCCACGGCGCTTCCTCAACACCGCTGCAAACGCAACCGTGATTTCCACTTTCGGCATTCACGCAATTCTGCCCCGTAGAAATCGCCAGAAACACAGACAATAGTCTGGACAACGGTGTTGACACGGCACGGCGACCTTGAGAAAATGCGTAAGATTGGTGTGGGTAAATAAACAATAAACATAAGGATTACAAATGAAGTCAACAAACTTTGCATATACGGGTTCTCTGCTCATTGTCGGGCTGGGGCTTGCGATGAATTCGCAAGCCGCAACCATTCTGGTGCCTCAAAACAAACCAACCATCGCCGCCGGAATTGCGGCGGCAAACAATGGCGACACCGTTGCCGTAAGTTCCGGAACGTACAACGAGCACAATATCCTAATCACAAACGGCATCACAGTGACCTCAATAAACGGCCCAACAAATACGATAATTGACAGCCAACATGCTGGTAAGGGTTTCATCGTCTCTCCTCCGGTATCGGGGACCGTAACCATTGTCGGATTTACAATCCAAAATGGACAGATGCCTGACTACGACGGCGGGGGAGCGGTTTTCGTTACTTCGGGTAACTGCGTCATTTCCAAATGCATAATCCAAGGTGTATCGGGTCCGGCTGACTTTACCTATGGTCCTATTAACAACAACAATGCGGCGGCTACAGTCCTTGTGGATACGTGTATCGTTCGCAACAACTTTGCGGCCAATGGTGCGGGGATTATGGCCTGCAACGTTCGGAATTGCTGGATTTACAACAATACGGGAGGAAATAACTGCGGGGCTTTGTGGACTTGCAACGCAACCAATTGCACGGTTTACGGGAACGGGGGCGGATACCTGCCCAATCCTTGGACCGTCGGTGGAGCCAACGGCGGGAACTATGACAACTGCATTTTCTGGGACAACCTCCCTTCTTACAACAATCAAGAATTGTATCAGCCAACCAACGTCAGTTATTGCATCGTGGAGGGCGGTTTCTCCGGCACCGGAAATTTAGGTTCAGACCCTTTATTCGTTAATGCCGCAAGCGGGAATTTCAGTTTGCAAGCAGGCTCCCCGGCGATTGGCGCAGGCGACCCGGCGATTCTGAAACCAAACGGTTCACGATCCGATATAGGGGCTTCTGGAAACATCAATAGCGGCTTTCCGATAACGGGGACTATTTCCTTGCAGAAGGCGGTCAAGCCGTCATTTTCAAACCTTTGGCTGGGCACGAATTATCAATTGCAGGTTTCGGCTGACTTGATCAATTGGACAAACCAAGGCTCGGCATTCACTGCCACAAACGCCAACATGGTTTATCCGCAGTACTGGGATGTTGGCAATTGGAACAGCCTTTTCTTCCGATTGCAGATTACACCTTGACGGAATCTGGCGCTGATTTCACGCCCCGCTTAGGCGCTCTGTCTTGAAGCGGACAGTTGACCTTCAAGCACCTTGAAGAAGCCCGCCAGCGGATTTGGATTCACGAGTTCCCCGCTGGCGGGTTTGTCCTGCCGGGCTGGAAGGATTTTGCCCGCACATTTTTTGCAGAGGGATTTCCGGAGCGTTGCCCGTTGCCACGCCTCAAAGTTTCGATAGACCAGTACCGTCTGGCACTCGGGGCAGGCTCTTGAAAAGTTCATTGCGTTATAGTGGGGGAACCTCGGCGCTAATGTGCAACTTCGTGCCGGGATAGCAGTCCTCACAAAGGTCCATCGTGGCCTGATTGGACCTTGAGACGGTTGCCGTCTTGCCACTCGACGTTCTGACGGTTCCCCGCCAGATGTAATCAATCTTCACGGTGTACATCGCTTTGTCGCCGCAATGGCAACGTGCTTTGGTTTTGGTGTCGGCTGTTTGTTTCATCTGGTGTGGCTCTTTCTACTTTGGATTTCTTTCTCCCGGGAACATTCCTCTCCCCTGCAAATCCCCCCTTCCCCCTTTTATAAAAAAGGAGAGAAAGGGGGCACCCCCTGAGAAAATCACACAAGCAAAATGCCTATGGGGTAGTTGCCTTTATCCTGCCTTCTCACGCCATACGATTTCATTTCTTTCACCGCTGGTCCGGATGCCCCGGGCAGTTGCATTTATTTTACCTCGTTGCCGCTGGCGTTCCCTCTTGCCTTCCCTCAGCAAGACACCAGTACTGGCGAGTCCAATGCCTTGTTTTTGATGACGCTGTACTGAGCGAGTGAACAGCGGTTGGAATCAATCCACGGCTCCAACCTCCACTTACCGTTGTGCCCTGTACCGTGCGAAGCGGGTTTTGACGGATTGGCGAACGTCCACCGCCAAGTCTGGCGGCAGGTAGAACTGAACCATTTTCCAGCCCTGCGCTTGTCGGCGCTGCCTGTAGCTGCGTCTTGCGTTTCGCCTATTCTGCATTTGCCGTGGAGTGAAGTTCATGGGGATACATATCCGGAACGGATAGGCAGAATGCAAAAAAAGTGATGCCGGGGCTTTTTATATTCCGCCGCCCCGGCGGCGGTGGGCATCATTCATCGTCAGGGATGAATCGCCCCCTTAAATCGCCAGACCCGACTACCCGCCCAGAGCGGTCAAACGTCCTTCCCTCCGGCCCGTCTTCCGGATTGAAGGTTGCGAGTAATGCACCCGAACGGGAGCGGAGTTCTTTCCTGTACTCGCTCACGTCGTTTGTTTGCGCCAGCGTCTTGCCAGCCCGGTCCTTTATCAGTTCTTGCATAGTTTTATCTGTTGTTGCGCTACTCAAGCGGCACATTCCAAAACTCGTTTCACGGCGGTTGCTGTCCACTTGCCGCCCCGGGCGGTCTGTTCGCCCCGCTTGTTCAAGCAATCGGCCAGACGGGCTAGGGTGTCAACCCCCGTGCTCTGGATTTCTCGGATGCTCTTGAGTGCGGTCTTGGCGAACTCGGCTTTCCGTTCCTTGATGGCCCGCACCGCACTTGTCCACGCCTTTGCTGCATTGGGATTCCCCAGCTTGACCCCCCGCTGCTTCGCCACAGCCAAGCCTTGGGCCGTGCGGGTACTGATTAACTCACGCTCCCTTTGAGCCAGTAGAGCGATTATGCCGACGCTCAACTTGTCGGCATTCGGCATGTCGCAAGCAACGAAGTCAACCCCGGACTCTTGAAGGCGAAGCAGAAAGGCGGCGTTTCGGGAAAGGCGGTCTAACTTCGCAATGACCAAAATGGCCTTTTTCGCTTTGGCGAGCTGGAGAGCAGCCGTCAACTGGGGGCGCTTGTTGTTGGCTCCGGACTCTACTTCTTCAAAACTGCCCAGCAGTTCACAATCGAGAGAGGTAAGGTATCGGGCCACGCTTTGCTTTTGGGCTTCGATGCCAAGACCCTGTAGGCCCTGCTTGCTGGTTGACACACGGTAGTACGAAACAAACTTCATTCTCATGGCCCCAAACTACCTGACGAAAGCCGATTTGTCAAATACAATCGTTCATTTACATTTGATATTTTTGCTTTAGGGGGGTGCCCGGGAGGGGAGTGAGCGGCTACGGCGGGCGTCTGACCATCCCCATATAAAAGGGATTCCGGCGAAGCCGGGGGCGTCAGGGCGGGTCTTTAGGGAGCATCGAAGGCAAAGCACCACGCCGCCCATAAACACGCTCAAAGCGCCTCCGGAGAGCGGGGATTGTCCTTCGTTATATCGGTTGTACAGGACTCCCCTGATTTATCAGGACTTCGGGTTACAAGGGCAGCATAGTCGCCCGATGCTGAGATCGGCTCCGCATGTCGAACGGCTATCGGCAACCCCGGTGGGAGGGTTTTTCTTCTATGTTCAGACACACCCAGCCCTCGGGGCGTATGGGGGCAGCGAGCCAGCGCTGGAGTTCCGGAGCCGCTACGCCTTGAGTTTCTCTTCCAGCACTTTAGCGGGCGTCAAATCCCAAAACTCGGCACATTCGTCGGCGGGAATTGTGCGGGCATAATGCCGCTTCACCATATCGGCGGAGTTGCCCATGTAGTCAGCAACCTTGCCGATGTCCTTTATCTTGGACTTGTAGTACGTCCCGAAGCCGTGGCGCAACCCGTCCTGAATCCAATCCCCGTTCAGGACCTTTTCCCGAACGTCCCTTTCCCGATTGGAGAGGTTCTTTATGGCTACGAATGGGGTGTCGCTCGGGGCGTGTTCCCGATGGTATTTCATCCATTCCACCGCTACGGATTCAAGGATGATGTAACGAGCGCCCGTCTTGCCCTTTCGCACGTAAAGTTCAGATGTTTTCCAGTTGTAATCCTTCCACTCGACCCGGGCACCCTCAGAAGGTCTCAACCCGGCGAACGTCAGCAACGAATAATAACCAATCAAATCCGTTTCGGTTTCCGCTACGTACCGAAGCAACCGCTTCGTTGTGCCCACGTCGTAAAAGTCAGCGTTGAAATCATCGGGCTTGTAGAAAATCCCGTCCGTTGGGTTGGCGGCAATCAAGTGCTCATCCTTCACCCACCCAAAAAACATCCGGATGTACCGGAGATATTTTCGCCGGGTGTTGTTGCTGACCTTCATTCTCCGTAGCAGCAAGTCAATGTCATTCTTTTGGGGTTCTTCGGGCTTCAAGTCGCCCCAGCGGGACTTGATGAAGCGAGCGTAGAAGCGGATTTCCGTTACGGTTTTCTTGCTGAGGGTCGTATCGGTTAGTTTGAAGTCCCGCCACTTGTCCGCCAGTTCAAGGATTGGCGGTTTCGCTTGCCGGATGATTTCCTCCCCAAGGAACTTCACGTAATGGTCAACGGCATCCTGTGGCGTCTTGTCAAATCGTGTCAGGCGTTCGACGAGTTTTGCGTAGGCGCTCGCCATAGCCAACTTTTCTTTAGGGATGTTTGTTTGCGTTCCAGTTGCCTCGATTTGCTTTGCGATTTGGCGAGCATAATCCAGCGCCTCATTCTCAGCAGGGAACGTTCTGCGCTCGTTCATCCCCCATTTGGCAGAGCGGGCGGAAACGAGCCAGTATTTTCCCCCTCTGGGGTGTTGAAGTGCATAAACCTGCGGGAATGTGCTTCTGATTAACATCGGTAACTCCTTTTTGGTAACTTGTGTTGCTTGACATTATAACACGGCTGTCAATACTTTTTATAATGCGACCAGACCAGAACCGCCGCCACTTGTCAACGTTTTGTCAGGATAAAATAACTCTTGCGGAAGGAGTTGCTTGCGGAAGTCCTTGAAAATCAAGTGGCGCACCCAGTAGGAGTTGAACCTACAACCTTCTGATCCGTAGTCAGACGCTCTATCCAATTGAGCTATGGGTGCGGCCAGCAAAAGCCAACAGCTCTATCAATGTGAGCCAAACGCCGATGGCCTTTCGTGCAACCTGTGCCGAACGCTTAGGCGCGGTTGTCCCGAACCATGACGCCGAAGATAGGTTACTAGCTTGGCTAGCGCAAGGAAGAACAGAGAATCAGCGGTGTGCCGAGGATAAACGTTGTGGGAGGGGGAATTGTAGAAGGTGGGCCCATGCTATGGACCGGTGCAACCAGCCGAGCGGTAGTTAAGCCCGCCTTCTTACACCTTTGGACACATGCTCGCACCAGGGAGGCCTCGCTTGCTTGCCGAGCGAGTACGTGCAGGTGCTAATGAGGGGTGGTTCCGGAGACGGAGGCACCCGAGGCGACGGCTTTGGACAGCAGCACTTCGAGATGTTCCAGGCAAAAGCGGGACCAGGACTCGTAGGAAGACGCATTCTTCACGGCCTCGGCCACGGGAACGAACTCGGGGCCTACAATACCGTCGCGCCCGCCCACGGCCTTTTCGTTGGAAACGTGCATGATGTGTACGACCCCGAAATGGACGTAGCCGACGTCCGTGCTGTCATCATTGATCACCGCCACAGCAGCCTCGTCCACTGCTTCGACATCCACCTCCTCTTTCAATTCGCGGCGCATGCCGTCCCGGTAGCCGACGTCCTTTGAGAATAAGCCGTCATCCGTGTCGGAAATATGGCCGCCAACGCCGACGGAGTAGAGACCATGCAGCCGGGTTTCCTGGCCGCCGCGGCCCCGGCGATAGCGCAGGATCTTTCCCTGGCAGATCAGGAGGACGTAGGGGATGAGCTGTTTGTAGCGCCTGTCGTGTTCGGCGTCGGTCCGGTTAAGGTACACGAGCTGCGAAGAGGAGGTTACCACGGGCAGGTATTTCTCGACCTCGAAGCTCAGACCCTGAAACAACCCGAGCTTCTCGAGCAGTTTCCGTTCAAAGCAAAGCACTCGTTCTTCAGCGGCCATGCGTCTTTCCGGCTCTTGATATTTTGGTGGCGCAATATCATAAACGCCCGGCGTACGCGCGAGCTAAATCTTCTTCGTGGAACGCGTATCCTACCGGGCGCTCCCGAGGTTGCGCCCGTACCGTTGGCGTATGGGGGATGCCACCGCTAGGGGAGCCGAATCGAACGCAGAGCCCCGCATTTGCATCGTTCGTCAACCTCCGGCAAATCCATGCCCGCAAATGCAGCCTGGGAATACCCCAGTCTCACTTGACGCAGCACCGGTGGCGCAGCACTATCCCACCCGGAAGACATCAATACATGAATGAGCCAACCTTCACCCGTAAACTGGCGTTGGCAGGCGCGGGAGTGCTGGCAGGCTGCCTCTTGAGCGCCTGCAACACCGCCAAAGTCACCGCTCAGCGGGACTTGTCTCCCGCACCCGCAGAGAAACCGACCATCATTTACGTCGCCGACTTCGGCCTGGACGCCGAGAATATTCAGCATGAGGAGGGAATCCTGTCCGAGCGTCCGGGGCCGCTCGGGCGGGTGGGCAATAGCCTGTACGGCACCTCCAGTGATCCGGCAGTCCGCGCCAGCCAATTGGTGAATCTGATGGCCAAATCGCTGGTGAAGGATCTCGCCCATGCCGGCTTCAATGCCCGCAGGCTGCCGCGCGCTTGGTCGTTTCAGGCCAGGACCTGAATAGGAATGTCGTGAACACTGCCTCGCAAATCGCGGCCGAGATCTCCCGGCGTGCGCAGGAGCGGAAGCAGGCAGGCCAACCGCAGCCCCCACGGCAGCTTCGCTGCCATCAGCCTTGCATTGCTGCTTTGGCCAATGGAGCCAACGCAATGGCCACGGTCGGCCTAAATCCCATCATTGGCGCTCCGCTCGGTGGGCCGAGCTACGACGAGTGCAGGGCAATACGGTTGCCCTCGCTGTCGAGCACGATGGCCCTGGAGCCGTACGGGCCGATCGGGTGTTTCGGCTTGAGCACCTTTCCTCCGTTGGGCACGACGGCGCTGAGGGCCTCGTCCAGACGGCCCTGGCAACTTACGTACACCATGGGGCCGTCAGCAGAAGGTTTCATCCCATCAGTTGAAGTTCCGCCGGCCACCAGGCACCCGCCAACCTCGTGCTCCTTGTGGGGAAGCAGTGCGAACGTCATACCGTGCTCCTCATGCTTCGCTACCGGCGCGCCGAGGAGGGCGGAATAGAACCGGATAGCACGGTCAAGGTCGGTTACTGGTATGTCACACCAAACGATGCGATTCTTGGCGCAAGTGCCTGCGTTCTTTAGCGGTTGGAAGATCCCAAGCGCCGCTCCCTGAGGGTCCTGGAACACCGCAATCCTTCCGACCGTCGGCACATCAAAAGGCGGCAGCAGCAGCTTCCCGCCTGCCTCGCCGACCTTCTTCGCAGTCTCATCCGCGTTCGCCACCGTGACGTAGCACATCCAATTGGGCGGACACTGTTCATTTGGCCGCTTCATCAGTCCGCCAACACCCTGGCCATGGTTCTTGAAAATGGAATACTTGGCGCCCGCAGCAGGGAAATCCTCCGCCTGCCAGCCAAACACCTGGCCGTAGAACTTCGCCGCGGCCGTCTCATCCGTAGTAAGCAGCTCATTCCAGCTAAACGCCCCCACAGGCATTCCCGCCTGCTGGCTTTCCTCGCCGCCGCCCAGGTACTTCTCCAGTTTATCCAGGCATCCATTCCAGCCCTCGTTGTGGTCCTGCTTGATTTCCTCACTCGGCAAGACTTCGTGCGTGATCTGAACCTCGGTGGTGCCCTCCCGGTCCAGGAAGTCCAGCGTCACCACTGACTCCCCGAATTCCAATTTGGGGTTCCCGCTCCAGTTCCAGGTGTAAACCAGCTTGGCCGGCCGCCGCACCTCGCGGTACGTCCCACGCAACTCGAGCTGGCCAAAGGTCTCCGTTTGCACGCGGAACCGGTAATCGCCGCCAACCCGAAGATTGACGTCTGCCCCAAGCACGCGACAGGTCTCCGGCCCAAACCATTTCTGGATATCCGCCGGGGTGGTCCAAGCGGCAAAGACTCGTTCGCGCGGCGCCTTGATCAGGCGAGTGACGCGCAGTTTGCCGGCTTGTTCAACTGTTGCTATCATAACAATCCTTTCTGTTAATGGTTAACCAACCCGACAGGATAGCACCAGGAAGGGTGTCGCGCTAGCGGCAGGGAGCCAGCACGCCGGGACATGCGCATCCCGGATTCTTCTGGAGGCGACGGCTTGGGCGAATCGGAGCGCGGACATTCTAGTCGGCCCCCCAAGCCCTTCTAAAGCAGGCGACCGATTCTTAACTCCGCGCGGCTACGCTGCTGGTTCTTCTGAGCTCCACCCGCCGCGTCTTGCCACTCGTGGTCTTTGGCAGCTCGGGCACGAACTCAATTGCACGCGGGTATTTATAGGCCGCAATCAGGCGCTTGCAGTGGATTTGAAGTTCTACCTTCAATTGGTCGTTGGCCGCGAACTCTGGCCGCAGGACGACACAAGCTTTTACGATTTGTCCGCGCAACGCGTCCGGCTGGCCGATTACCGCCACGTCCAGGACCGCAGGATGTTCCATCAGCGCGCTCTCCACCTCGAACGGCCCGATGCGATAGCCCGAACTCTTAATCACGTCGTCATTGCGTCCAACGAACCAGAAGTAGCCGTCGGCATCCCGCACCGCCCGGTCACCTGTCAGGTACCAGTCCCCTCGGAAATGGGCTGCACCTTCACCGGCGTCCTGACAGTACTCAAGGAGCAGGCCCACGGGCCGATGCGGCTTCACGCGGACGGCGACCTCGCCTTCCACGCCTGGCGCCACTTCCTGCAAGTGGTCATCCACTAAGGCCACATTGAAGCCCGGAGTAGCCCGGCCCATTGAACCGGGACGCACCGGATAACCGAGGGAGCGGAAGTTGCCGACAAGCAGCACCGTCTCGGTTTGACCGTAGCCCTCATGCAAGGTCAAGCCCGTGGCCTCGCGCCAAAGGCTCAGCACCTCCGGGTTGAGGGGCTCCCCGGCGGTGACACAATGGCGCAGGTGCGGAAAACGCCACCGCGACAAATCCTGCCGCACCATGAGCCGCAGAGCCGTCGGCGGCGCACACCAGGTAGTGATGGGAAACTCCGCGAGCGTCTTCAAGGCGAGCGTCGGATCGAATTTGCCCGGAGCATCCAGAGCGAACACACACGCGCCCATCTGCCACGGGCCGTAAAAGCTGGACCAGGCGGCCTTGCCCCAGCCGAGGTCGGAAAGGTTCCAATGCACGTCCTCGGGCTTCAGGTCGAGCCACAATTCGCCGGTCAGGCGATGGCCCAGGCCGTAGCTGGCCTGCGAGTGCATTACCATCTTCGGGTCGCCCGTCGTGGCGCTGGTAAAGTACAGAATGCCCGGGTCGTCGCTGCGGGTGCGTTCGCACCGAAAGGCCGTGCTGGTGTCGCGCACTCCGCGGTCGAAATCTATCCAGGCGGATGGAAGTGAGTCCGAAAGGCCAACCTGATTTGCGGGGCCGACCAGCAGACGCAGACCGTCGAAACCCTCCACCTTCGATACCCCCTCAAGGCTGGTGATGACCGCGCTGACCTTGGCGCTCTTCAGCCGGTAAGCCACATCGCGCTGCGTGAGCAAGAGCGTTGCCGGCACAGGGACGGCGCCCAGGCGGATGAGGCCCAGCATCGCGACCCACCATTGCGGCACGCGCGGCAGCATGATGAGCACGCGGTCCCCGCGCTGTATCCCGCACAGGCGCAAGAAGCCCGCTGCGTGGCAGCTTAATGCCGCCAGTTCCCTGAAAGTGAACCTTTGCTCGTTCCCGGTGACCGCGTTGACCCACCACAGAGCCGGAGCGTCAGGACGCTGCTCGGCCCAACGGTCTATCACGTCGGAAGCAAAGTTGAAATAGGCAGGCGCTTGTAGCCCAACCGGACTCGCACTGTGCATTGGTTACAGAAATAGCGATCCCGCCCTCCAAAGTAAAGCGAGCGAACCCCTTGACATATCCTGTTCCGTGCTGGACACCCTCCGGCAGACTGGTTACCATTCCCCCTCTGCCATGCAACATGTTACCGGAATTGGGGGCCTGTTCTTCCGCTCGAAGAACCCCGCTGCCTTGGGCCAATGGTATAAGGAAAATCTGGGAATTGACTTGGTGCCACGTGATTATGGGGAGAAGCCCTGGTCGCAGGAAGCCGGTCCGACTGTCTTTGCGCCGTTCCCTCACGACACAGATCATTTCGGCAGTGCCGATAAGCAATGGATGATCAATCTTCGCGTTCGTAATCTCGACGGCATGGTCCAGCAGCTTCGAGCCGCAAAGATTGACGTCTCTGTGGATCCCGAGACCTACCCGAACGGGCGATTCGCGCGGTTGCAGGATCCCGAGGGAAATCCCATTGAGCTATGGGAGCCGAAATAATGATGGCTCTATCAGGTATCGCCGACAGAACCACACTTAATTCGTGCAGGCACCTTCGGCCTATATTTCAGGAACCCTCAGGCCACGGAGGCGGCAATGGCGTTCCACGGCCAGGGGCTGAATCAAATAAACCGTGGCCCTTGGCATACATCAGGGCGCTGCCGAGCAAAATCAGGAGCGCGAGCGCTGCCCACAGAAGCTCGACCACGTGCTTCTGCCATTTGTCCTCGCTGTCGGCGGGGTCGCCATCAGAACTGGCTCCTAGCCTTTCGGGAACATACCCCTCCCACGCCGGGGAGCGCTTTTCCATGTCCCTGCCACCCCATGCACTTCTATCGAGGAGGTTCTGGCTTCTCATATATCACCATCCTGTCGAACGTAATATAGTCCCAATCCGAAAGGCTTCAACTCATGGCGCCGCATGCCTCACGGCATGAAAGCAAGAATTCGCCTCCGCCCTACGCTGCTCCACTGCGGGGGGGGGCACGACCGTGCTCCTGACCTCGTAGTTGCCGATTTCGATCCCCACCGCCTCGTGCCGCGTCACGGCACTTATCGCTGCTGAACGGTCCTGAAGAAGCGCATGGCCTCGTTGGTCGCCCCTTGGAATTGGTAGCTGAAGGCTTCGCCCGAGTTCGTCAGGGTGGCGAGTGATGTCCAATCTCTCAGGTTCGTAGCGGTCTGAAAGAAGAAGCGGCCATAGGCTTCACCGGCCAACGGCCAAAGAAAGTCGTTGGTCATCCCGCTGAGCAGCAGCCGGAAATGTACTTGGGTCGGCTGAAAGGCGATTTGCACGTTCGGATACATGAAAGGCGCATTGGTGCTGCCATCGAAGCTGCCCCAGGAATAGAGGGCGTAGGCGTTACCGAAGCCCAAACCATCGAGCAGGGCCGACGGATTGTAATAGTTAACATAGAAAGGACCGTCTGTGTTGAAGGTGAAAGTTATCGGTGGCTGAACGACCCCCGGCCCAGCTCCGCCGCTGTTATCATTCAGGACCGCATTGTTCGCCCAATTTGTTGTTCCACTGCGTGTCATGGGCATATTAGGCCCCAAGTCACGGCCGGTGAACAGGATGTCGGGGCTGGTTGTGATGCGTTCAACATCTTGGTAAACCGGCTCATCCCAATCGTAATAAACATCTGTCCACTGGTTCGTGTACGGCTTGAACTCTCCGTTTAAGGTCCCATAGGGATGCCGCACAAAGGTCACCTTTTCGACGCCGGGACGGTCCGCCGTCCATACCAGACTGCTGCCGTTCGTGCCCTGAGCCCGAACATCAGGGAGCAGGCTCTCGCAACGCACCTGGCTCTCGCTTAATAAATACCTGAGGCCTCCCACATCATCTTGTGACACGTTGTTAAGATAAAGGCCAGAGGATGTCCAATATGATAACGATGCGGCGGGTAGCCTCTGAGAGACATATGGATTCACCGGATAGCAGATTGTATAGCAGAACTCGTTGCCGGGCGACGGAGACAGAGCCAACATCTCAATCATGTAGGTGTACTGTTCCGCATTCACATAGGGGGAAGGTTGCCCGGTCTCGGGGTCAAAGTTGCGTTCGATGACGTCGAAAGCGTAGTTCGTACCTCCGGGATCCTGAAAGTAATCCCGTATGCAGAAGGCATACCGTGTCGGGTCTGTAAGCCCCATCTGCTCGAGCAACAAAAACAAAGTTGCCGATTTCAGGTCCAAGAGATTAGTAGCCTGGGCCTGGTGGTTCATGCTCCAGACCACTAGCGGGTAATTCGACAGCACAATCGAAGAAACCGGCGGCAAGGCGTTCAGCACCCCGATGGCCGACTCCACCGCCGCCATGCCGTTGGACCCGAAGTAGTCTTGAAACGACCGGTCGAAGCCATAAGTAACGACCGGCATATTCCACCGATAGCCCTCGCCAATGTTCATCGGCCCGCCAATATCGCCCTGCATCTGGTAGCCTTTCGGCACATCCATCCATTCTGCCCACGGGCCTAGCAAGGAAAAGCCAAAGCCGCCCACGGAACCGGCGAAGAGTGTAACGAGCATCAGCGGCTGCCCCTTGAACCACTTCCGAATGATCATGCGCCGGATCGTATCTGATCCGAGGTCGCTGTCAAGTGGAATTGCCTTGGCAGCGGTCCATCAGTAGAAACTCCACACGGCACCCGTCCTCCCACCCAATACCCCATTCATGAACTGCACCTTGTGCGCGGACCTCGAAAGAGGTGAATGAGGTCTGGGATGAGGATAGCCATCTTCGTGCGGTAATGGGCCTACAAATTAGCGACGCTGATTGATGGCGGGGTTGGAGGGGTGCGGGAATGCTCGGAAATCGCACAATCCTGAGGAAGGCGAGACCCCCCATTGGTAAGACAGCGGTAAGCCAGTGGTAAGCCAGTGGTAAGCCACAGGCAAGCCTCCGGCTCGATTCTCGCGCTAATTTAAGGTCTGCTAATAACCGGCTGTCGGCCATGGCGGAATCGAAGCATCACAAGCCTCTGCGGCCAAAGGGGTTAGGCCGGCTACAGGGCGCCGCCTGACGAGTGCATGACCGCGGGCAGCCGGCTCTGGGAACGCGCGCTTAAACTCTTCCAGCACAGGGCCTTGGGGCGACATGGCCTGGAGATCACGGACCCCCGTTGTCGCTGAGATATGTCATTGCGAATCTCTCTGGCACAGGGGGTACGCGCTTTAATATGCTCAGCTCATGACCCGTGTGGACCAGGCGCTCGTCGAGCGCGGACTGTGCGAGAGCCGCGAGAAGGCCAAGCGCGCCGTGCTCGCCGGCCAGGTCCGCATCAATGAGCAGCCCGCCCGCAAGCCGAGCGACCCCGTCAAAGCCTCCGACGCACTTGCCCTTGCAGCCCCCGAGAAGTTCGTCAGCCGTGGCGGCCTCAAGCTGGATCATGCGCTGGAGCACTTCGGGCTCGACGTGGCAGGCCAAACCGCCCTTGACCTCGGCGCTTCGACCGGCGGTTTCACGGACTGCCTGCTCCAGCGGGGCGCAGCCAGGGTGTTTGCCGTGGATGTGGGCCTTGGCCAATTGGCGTGGAAACTGCGCCAGGACCCGCGCGTGGTGGTGATGGAGAGGACCAACGCCCGCGCGCTCACTCCGGCGCACTTCCCCCAGCCCTTTGTCCCGGCGGACCTCGCGGTGATTGACTGCTCCTTCATCTCATTGCGCAGAATTCTCCCGCCTGCCGTTGCATTGTTGCGCCCGTCCGGTAGAATCGTGGCGTTAATCAAGCCGCAGTTCGAGGCCGGCAAGGCTGAGGCTGACAAAGGCGCCGGCGTGATTCGTGATCCGGCGATCCATGAACGCGTCTTGCGCGAGTTGAACGAATTTGTGACCGGCCCGCTGGGACTGCGGTGGGCAGGGGTCACCGAGTCCCCGGTCCTCGGGCCCGCGGGCAATAAGGAATTCCTGGTGCTGATTGAGAAACCTGGCCGATAAGATCAAACGAGTGGGTGTCATAGGGAACCTGGAGAAGGCTTCCTGCGTTGAGGCTGTTAGCCGGGCGGCGCGCCTGGTAGCGGCGGCGGGCCGCAAGCTCTACAGCGACCCCGCGACCGGGCGGCTGCCGAAGCTGAAGGCGGTCGTCTCGCCGGACGTCGCCACTCTCGCGCGGGAAGTGGACCTGCTCCTGGTCTTCGGCGGGGACGGCACCCTGCTGCACGCGGCGCGCGAGATAGCGGGTTCGCGCACGCCCATCCTGGGCATCAATATCGGGAGCCTGGGTTTCCTGACCGCCGTGCCCTCCGCAGAGCTGGCGCGCGCCCTGAAACAGGTCTGGAATGGCGAGTTCAGCTTCGAGTCGCACGTCCTGCTCCAGGCGGCGGGCGCCGCCAAGGGGCGCGCCTTTGATGAAATCGCGCTCAATGATGTGGTCATCAGCCGTGGCATTGCCTCCCGCCTGATCGAACTGGACGTCTGCGTTGATGGCGACCCGCTGACGCGCTACCGCTGCGACGGCCTGATTGTCAGCTCGCCCACAGGTTCTACCGCGTATTCTCTGGCCGCCGGGGGCGCCGTCGTGTTCCCCACCGCCGAGGTGATCGCCCTGACGCCGATCTGCCCGCACACCCTTTCCAATCGTTCGCTGATCCTGCCCCTCAACGCGACGATAGAGGTGGAGGTCATCAGCCCCAAGCCGGCGACTATCCTGAGCGCCGACGGGCAGGTGATGACGGAGTTGGCCGCCGGAGACCGCCTGAAAATCCGCCGCGGCAGGCGCACGGTTCGGCTGATGCACCTGGCCGGGAGTTCGTTCTGCGAAACCCTGCGCCGCAAGCTGCACTGGAGAGGAGCAACCCTATGATTCGACTCAAAGACATCGCGGTGCGGGCGGGCGTCTCGCTGATGACTGTCTCCAAGGCGTTGCGCGACCAGCCGGATGTATCGGCGACCACCAAGACCCGTGTCAAGCTGCTGGCCCAGCAGATGGGATACCTCCCGGACTCCTCGGCCCAGGTGTTGCGCACGCGCAAGACCAAGCTGTTTGGGCTGGTGCTATCCTCGATGACCAACCCCATCTATTCGCGCGTGGTCGTTGCGATCGAGGAAGGCGCGCACACTATGGGCTATGACGTGCTGCTGGCGCACACGCTCAACGTGCCGGAGCGCGAGGAGGCGTGCATCCGCCGCTTCATCTCGCGCCGGGTGGACGGGTTGTTCATTGCCCCGGTGTACCGGATGGCAGCCGAGGCTCGCATCTACAAGGAATTGATCACGCGCGGCATCCCTACCATAGTGCTCGGGCATACCGCCCCGTTTTGCAGCCAGTTCGTCAGCGTGGAGAGCGATGACCTTCCGGCAAGTTACGCCGCAACTCAGCACTTGCTCAAGCTGGGGCACAAGCGGATCGCCTTCCTGACGGGGCCGACGGCCACGCCCTGGACCCAGGAACGGCTGGGAGGATACCGCCGCGCGTTGCATGAAGCCAACCTGGAGGTGGACGACAAGCTTATCTTCGAGGCCGGGCGCACGATTGAAGACGGTGCCAAGGGGGCGGCGCAGTTGCTCAGCGAGGCTGCGGATGCCACCGCGGTTCAGGCGGTGAATGATGTGGTGGCAATTGGCTGTGCGGAAACTCTGCTGAATCAGGGCCTTAGAATCCCCCAGGATGTGTCAGTGGCCGGCTTTGGGAACATTCTGCTGGGCCAGCATTTCCGCGTGCCCTTGACGACGTCACGCCAACCCAAATTCCGGCTTGGCTCAGCCGCAGTAGAACTCATGCAGCATCTTCTGGGTGGGCAACGGCCTGATTCCCGGCGGCTGCCCGCTGAGCTGGTCATTCGCGACAGCACCGGCGCGCCGCCGGCCCCGCAGAAGGCTCGGCAGGCAAAGCATTAAGCGGGCGCGCACGGAGCGCCGGCATGTTGCCGGCTTAAATCATCTGGACGTGGTAAGCCGGCAACATGCCGGCGCTCCGTCCTGCAGGCGCTTCGCGGCAGGTGTGGACCATTCCGCTCAACCCTTGCGCCGTGTCCAGGCGGCAACAAACATGCCGCTGCCTCCAAATTGTTGCGGCCAGTATTCGACGTGGGCGCCAGCCGGCGTCCCGGGTCGCAACGGGTCGCTCACGGCCAACCGCTCGAACTCCGCGCATTGGCCCTCGAAGGCTCCGGCCACTCCCTGTGTCTCAGCTGGCGTCAGCGTGCAGACAGCGTAGATCAGCCTCCCGCCCGGTTTGAGCGACGGGGCGACGTTGGCCAGTATCCGTTCTTGCAGCTTGCTCAGCTCCTCGATGTCCTTCGCCGTAACGCTCCACCGCGCATGCGGGTTCCGCTGCCATGTCCCGATGCCGCTGCAAGGCGCGTCCACCAGCACGCCGTCGAATTTCGTCTTGGTTGGCAGCCGCGTACCGCCGTCCCAGCCCACCGTCCGATAGTTGAATACCTTCGCCCGGGCCGCGCGCCGCTTCATCCTTTGCAAGCGCCACGCCGCCGAATCGCTCGCCCAGATCAGGCCCTTGTTTTCCATCAGGTCCGACAGGTGCAGGGTTTTGCCGCCTTCCCCGGCGCAGGCATCCCACCATGTTTCGCCCGCTTGGGGCGCACAGATCATTCCGACCGCCTGGGAGCTGATGTCCTGCAACTCGAATTCGCCGGCATGGAATTCCGCCGTCCGGAACAGGTCCTGTTGACCTCGGTATTCCAGAGCGTCGCCGAGCGCGCCCTGGCCAAAAGGCTCACAGTCTCCGATTTTGTCGGCCAGTCCCCTGCCCTGCCCGCGCCGGGCGCGCAGCCAGAGCCGTGGCGGCGTTTGCAGCGCCCGCACCCATTCGGGGGTGACCTCCATGACGGTTGTGAGCCAGCCGGGCACCGCGCGCGCCATTAGTTCCTCGTCCGTGAAGCTCTGCGGCTGCGCGGCGTAGCGTTCGGCAAGGTCGCTCGCGCGTTCGATCTCGCCTTGAAGCGGCTGGGCCGGCTCCAGCCAGCCGCGCCATCGGAAATAGGCAAACACAGCCGCGCTGACGCGCGTGCGCTGCTCAGGAGTTAAGTCGCGCTCCGCCTTCAGCACCTCGCGCAGCACGGCGTCGCCCGGGTGTTCGCGGTCCGCCGCGCGGATCACCCGTTCGGCCAGCCTAAGGGAAAAGGCATTCACAAGGGGCAGTGTGCGGAGCCGGCGCTTTAGGCCCCAGCCAGCAACTGCCGCAGCACGTACGGCATGATCCCGCCGTGCTGGTAGTAGTCTATCTCGATCGGCGTATCTATGCGGCAGGTCACGGGGAGCGACTCGACCTGGCCGCTGGCGCGCGTGATGCGCAGCGTCAAATCCTGCTGTGGCTTGAGGCCTTCACCCAAACCAAGCACGTCGTAGGTCTCGGTGCCATCCAGATGCAATGCCTGGGGATTCGTGGTTTCTTTAAACTGCAAGGGCAGGACGCCCATGCCAACCAGGTTAGACCTATGGATGCGCTCAAAGCTCTGCGCCACCACGGCCCTGACGCCGAGCAACGCAGTGCCCTTGGCCGCCCAATCGCGCGAGCTGCCCGTGCCGTACTCCTGACCGGCCAGGATGACCAGCGGCGTTCCTTCCTGCTGGTAAGCCATCGCGGCGTCGTAGATGGAGACCGTCTCGCCGGGAGCACTCTTGGCACCCTTGCCGGCAAACAGTTTGGTCACGCCGCCCTCCGTGCCGGGAACCATGAGGTTCTTGATCCGCACGTTGGCAAAGGTGCCGCGCGTCATCACTCGGTCGTTGCCTCTGCGAGAGCCGTAGCTGTTGAAGTCCTCCAGGGCGACGCCGTGCTCGGTCAGACACTTCCCTGCCGGCGAGGCCTTCTTGATGCTGCCCGCCGGCGAGATGTGGTCCGTAGTCACGCTGTCCCCAAATATGCCCAGCGCGCGGGCGCCTTTGATCTCGGAAACACCGCCGGGCCGCAGGGAGAAGTTCGTGAAGAAAGGCGGCTCTTGAATGTAGGTGCTGTTGGCGTCCCACTGATACACATTGCCGCTGGCCGCCGGAATCTCATTCCACTTGGGATTCTGCTTCGCGAAATCGCGGTATAGCTCGCGGAAGATCTCCGGCTTCAAGGCAGCCTGCATCTGGTCGCGCACCTCCTTCAAAGTCGGCCAGAGGTCGCGCAGATAGACGTCCTTGCCGTCCTTGCCTTTGCCGATTGGCTCGTGGGCCAGATCAATGTCCACTCGCCCCGCCAGCGCAAAGGCCACCACCAGCGGCGGCGACATGAGAAAGTTGGCTTTGATGTTCTGATGTATGCGCGCCTCGAAGTTCCGGTTTCCGGACAGCACGGAGGCCGCAACCAAGTCGTTCGTGGTGATGGCGTCCTCGACTGGCCCCGGCAGCGGGCCGGAGTTGCCGATGCACGTCGTGCAGCCATAACCGACCAGGTTGAATCCGAGCTCGTCGAGATACTTCTGCAGGCCGGTCTTGTTCAGATAATCGCTCACGACGCGCGAGCCGGGCGCCAGCGATGCCTTCACCAGCGGATTGAGGCGCAGCCCTCGCTGGACCGCCTTCTTTGCCACCAGCCCCGCGGCCAGCATGACGGAAGGATTGCTGGTGTTCGTGCAACTGGTGATTGCGGCAATGACTACGCTGCCATGCCGGATGTGGCCGTCCGGCGTCGCCTCGCTCCCTGCCACCCGGTTCGGCGTCGGGCGGTTATTGGCCATCTCCAACTCAGTTTGCGGATTAGTATTGCGGGCCAACGCGGCCTGGCGCGATACGGGTTCCTGGCTGCCGCCGCCTAACCCGGAGCTCGCCTTCGCGCTGACAAGGTAGCTCTTGCTCAAGTCCTCACTTCGCTTGCCGAAGCCGTTTTCCGTCAGGGGTTTCATGAGCGCGGCAGCGAACTCTCTTTTCAGGTTCGGCAGTTCGATCCTGTCTTGCGGACGTTTCGGTCCGGCTACGCTGGGCACCACCGTGCTCAAGTCGAGCCCAAGCTGGCTGGAGTAGCTGATCTCGCCCTTCTTCGGCATGCCGAACAGGCCTTGCGCCCGATAGTAATTCTCGTAGATGCGGCAGTGCTCCTCGCTGCGGCCTGTGGCACGCAGATACTCGACGCACTCGGCGTCAATGGGGAAGAAGCCCATCGTGGCTCCGTACTCGGGCGCCATATTGGCAATCGTCGCCCGATCCACGACCGGCAGCGTAGCGGCGCCCGGGCCGAAGTATTCGACAAACTTTCCGACCACCTTGGCCTTGCGCAGCATCTGCGTGACCGTCAGCGCCAGGTCCGTCGCCGTCACGCCTTCGCGCAACGCTCCGGTCAGGTGCACCCCCACTACGTCCGGGGTGAGGAAATAAACCGGCTGGCCCAGCATGCCCGCCTCGGCCTCGATGCCCCCCACGCCCCAGCCCACGATGCCGAGGCCGTTGATCATTGTCGTGTGCGAATCCGTCCCCACCAGCGTGTCGGGGTAGAACACGGAGCCGGATGACAGCACGCCCTTGGCGAGGTATTCCAGGTTCACCTGGTGCACGATGCCGATGCCGGGCGGTACGACCTTGAACGTTTCAAAAGCCTGCATCCCCCACTTGAGCAACTGGTAGCGCTCGCGATTGCGGTTGAACTCCATCTCCAGGTTCCGGGCCAGGGCATCCGCTGTCCCGTAGAAATCCACCTGCACCGAATGGTCCACCACCAGGTCCACGGGCACCAGCGGTTCGATGAGCTTCGGGTTCTTGCCCAGCCGCGCCACGGCCGAGCGCATAGCGGCCAGGTCCACCAGCAGCGGCACGCCGGTGAAGTCTTGCAGCACGATGCGGGCGACTACGAATGGGATTTCCTCGGTGCGCGGCGCATGGGGCTTCCAGTTTGCCAGCGCCCGCACGTTCTGTTCCGAGACGCGTTTGCCGTCGCAATTGCGCAGCACCGACTCCAGCACCAGGCGGATCGAGACCGGCAGTTTCGATACCGGGCCGACTCCCGCCTTCTCCAGTTGCGGCAAGGAGTAGAACGTCCCTTGCTGGCCGTTGCCGAGGTCAAACTGCCGCCGCGTCTCAAACAGATTGGGTGTGCTGCTCATAAGTGATCCCTGCAACATACCTCAAAAGACGTAGCTCAGGGCGAACATATTGAGGTTCAGGCCGGGGTTGCTCGGAGCCAGGCCGGCATTTGACATGTGCTGGTAGCGGTAGCCGAGCCGCCAGTGCGGCGTCAGGTCGAAGTTGACCCCGAGGTAGCTGGTAAACTGGAAGTTCTCTCCAAAGTTCGCCCCGCCGAACCGGTAGTGGCTGATGTACGCCGGACCGACGCCGCCTTCCAACGACAGGGGAAAATGCCGGTGCCCGAGAGCCACCGCCGGTCCAATTGTTCCTTCGAAGGCGCCGATGCTATTGGCGTCCATCCAGCCCGCCGAGAGGTTCAGCTTGGTTTGCAGAAACCAGCCCTTCTCCGATTCCGTCTTCCACGGCAGGTTCCAGTCAATGAACCCTTCGGCTTGCGAGAACTCCGGGGTGCGACTCCCCCCGAAGGAAAAGCCCCCACGGGCACCCACCGACTCCGGGAGGAACCACTGCGCGCGGCTGGCGCCCGCTACCCCCATCAATAAGCAAATCAGCAGTCCCTTGATGTTATAGCCCAAGAGAGAAGCTTTATTCGAGAAAGACATGGCCCGCAAGACTGCCATACCTCCCGGCCTGCTGCAAGCATGGCAAAATCAACCCGGCTAACGCCGCAGGAACTTCGCCACCGCCTCCGTGCGAGTCCGGACCTGGAGCTTCTCGTAAATCCGGCGGATGTAGGTGTGGACGGTCTCGTAGCTGATGCCCAGCTTGTCCGCTATCTCCTTGTAAAGAAACCCCTGGCTGAGGCAATCGAGCACTTCCTGCTCGCGCTGGGAGAGGTTCTCAGTCGGTTGCTGCGACGGGCCTGCCCGCTGGAACGACTGCGTCACCTTGCGCGCGATATGCGTCGTCATGGGCGAGCCGCCGCGCTGTACCTCACGGATGGCCTCCAGCAGCTCGGCGGTCTTGGTGCGTTTGAGCAAATAGCCCGACGCGCCGGCGGTCAGGGCGTTGAAGATGTTCTCGGTGTCTTCATACACCGTGAGCATGACGACCTGGATTTGCGGCGCCACCTGTTTCAATTGCCGCACGCATTCCACGCCATTCATGCCGGGCAGGTTGATGTCCATCAACACCACTTGGGGGCTATCCTTGGGCAAGCCGGCCAGCGCGGCCTCGGCGTTGGCGTATTGGCTAACGCATTTGAATCCCTCGGCCCGGCTTATCACGCGGGCCAGCGTGCCGCGCAACTGCTCGTTGTCTTCCACGATGGACACTGTAATTGGCATGGCTTGGCTTGGTCTGGGCGGCAAGCAACTGCTGCCCACGGCGATGACTCATACCCGTCCGCACCAGCGGGGTCAATTCATTACCTTACCCAGCGGCGCAGTCAGGCAGACGCGCGTGCCGCCTTCAGCGCCAGGACTGATGGAGAATTCGCCGCCGATGTCCTCCAGGCGCTTGCGCATGTTGCGCAAGCCGTTGCGGCCTTTGTCGGCGGCGCCTTTGGGGAGACCGTGGCCGTTGTCCTCGATTTCGAGGGTGAAGCGCTCGGGCTCCAGGCGCAGGCGCAGCCAGGCGGCCGTCGCGCCGGAGTGCTTCACCACGTTGTTGACGGCTTCCTTGGCGGCGAGGAAAACGTTGTGGCGCAGCTCGGGCGAGATCGGCGTGCTGGGTAATTGCGGCGGCACCTCCAGGCGATAACGCAGCGAGGCAAGCGCGAGATACTCCTGGGCGTATTTGCAGACGTAGTTGATCAGGCCGTCGAGCGTGTCGTTGGAGGGGTTCACCGTCCAGACGATCTCGTCGAGGGCGCGGGTGGTTTCGAGCGCGGTCTGCGAAATCTGGCGCGCGTGGGCCTCGATTTCCTCGGGGTGGTCCTTGTCGCTCTCGACCAACTCGCCGAGGAGCGAGACTTGGGTGAGGTTGGCGCCGACCTGGTCATGGATGTCGCGCGCGATGCGGGCGCGCTCCTTTTCCAGCGCCTCCTGCTGGCGCAGGCCGGCCAACTGGCGCTGGAGCTTCTGCGTGGACACGTAATGAACCGACCCGACGATCATCCCGAGCAGGAAGGCGGCCGTCAGGCTGATGAACCACCACGTACGCCAAAAGGGCGGCAGGACTCTGATCGCCAGCGTAGCCGGCTGGGCACTCCAGACTCCGTCTTCGTTGCACGCCTCAACCTGGAACGTATAAGGGCCGGACGGCAGCTTGCTGTAGTGAACAGTGCGCCAGTACGAGGGCCGCTCAATCCACCTCGTCTCGTGCTCGCCCAGGCGGTAACGGAAGCGGCCTTTGTCCGGCGCGGAGAGGTTCAAGCTCGTGTAAGAAATATCCAGGCCTTCCTTGCCCGCGGGAACGGTCACCAGCTCCGGCAGCGGAGCGCGCAACGTGTTCTTGCTCTGCAACTGGCCGTCCACCCGCACCGACTCGATCAGCACCGGCGGCGGATTCGTGTTGGGCTGAAGCCGCTTCGGATTTACGAAGGCCAGTCCCTTGGTCGTCGGAAACCAGAGCGTGCCGTCGCCCGCCCGGCAGGCGCCGGGCTGCGAGCCCTCCGTGCATTCGCCCGTCGGCAAGCCGTCGGCCTTCCCGTACACCCGCACGGGAATGAAGTTGGTGACGCCCTCCGCGAAGTCCTTCAGCGCTCTCCGCTGCGCGCGCATGAGGCCCGTGCTGGAGCCCATCCACAGATAGCCTTCGCTGTCCGCGAGCAGGTAGCCAAGGCTGTCCGCGCTCAGGCCTTCGCGGGTGGTATAAACGGTCCACTTCGACCCGTCAAAGCGCCCCAACCCGCGCGACGTGCCGGCCCACAAGACGCCCTCCGGGTCCACGCACAACGACGCGACATTGTCGCTGGGCAACCCATTCGTCCGGGTGAACGAGGTCATCCCGTTCTCGCGCAAGCGGATCAGCCCGCCGCCATCGGTGCCGATCCAGAAGTTGCCCGCCGCGTCATCGGCGATGGCGCGCACGGCGCTGGCGGATGCTCCGCTCAGATTCGTGAAGACCCGCCAGTTCGGGTTGTCCCAATCGGCCCATCGTGCGAGCCCGTCCTGCGCGCCGGCCCAGATCATTCCGCGCCGGTCCTGATAAAGGGAGGAAATCTGTGTGACCAGCGGGCCAAGTGACGGGGGGAATGGTATGGATTGAAACTGGTCACCCTGCAACTGAAACAGGCCCCCGCCGTAGGTGCCTGCCCACACCTTTTCGTCGCGCGACGCGAACACCGACCGCACGGCCAGCTCGCCCCTGGGGACCTTCACCCTGAACAACTGCATGCCGTTCGTCGTCCAGTGCTGAATCTCCTCGCCGTTGTAGCCGATCCATAAGCCGCCATGCGCATCGTCGCACACCGATTGCACGGTCAGACCCCGCGTCGGGCCCAACACACCGAACACCTGCCGCCTTACCCGATGCAGGCCGCCGCCATCCGTCCCCACCCAAAGGCAGCCCTCGCGGTCCATCACCAGCGACAGGATGGTATTGTGGGTCAGTTGATTCGCGCCTGAGAGGTGGGTGAATCCGCCTTTAGCATCGAACCAATACACGCCGTCGTCAGACGTGCCGACGATCAGGCTGCCTTCCCGATCCTCGCACGCGGCGTTGATGCGCATATTGGTGTTCCAGGGGTACGGCCCGAAGGACTTCTCGAGCCAGTTCGTCTGCCACTTCTGGATCTGCCCGTCCGCCAGGCGCCAATAACCGCCCTGTTTGCTGGCCAGCAGGTAATCCAGCCTCGCCGCCGGCTCCTCGTAGGCGACCGGCAAGGCGTTGGCCATCGTTGACGTCACCGGACCAATACCGGTCAGGTTCATGCCCGTGCCGACCCACAGCAGGTTGCCGTTTTCTACGATGAGCGCGCGGCCACTGCCGCGCAGACCCCCGCCGACGTTCCAGACCCGGCACTGTTTATCCTGGTAACGCGCCAGTTGCCCGTCGTCTGTGTAAAGCCAAACCGCGCCGGTGGCGTCTTCACACACCGCCTGGAGCCTGCCCTGGGCATTGATCGGCACAGGAATGACTTTGCCCGCGCGCGTGACCAGCACCACGCCCGTCTCGGTGCCCACCCACAAGTTCCCCTGGCTGTCCTCAAAGAGCTTCACGACTGCGCCCCGGCCCAACCCCGGCGTATTGGAATCGTTATACTCCTCGAAGCGCACGCCGTCGAAGCGCGCCAGGCCTTTGGGCGTGCCCAGCCACAGGTAACCGTCCCGCGACTGGATCATGGCCAGGACAGCGCTGCTCGGGAGGCCGCCCTGGTCCGGAGTCCACACGTCCACCGTGAATTGCGCGCTGGAGGCCGCGCACACGCTGGCGCAAGAGGCGCAAAGCAGCCAGGCGGCAACGGCCAAAGTCCAGCGCTGCGTGACCATCCCGGTCAAATCTGCGAGTAAGCAGTCGGCACCAGAAAGCGGTTCGCAATCTTCGACACCGTGTCTGCGAATTGCGGATCGTTCTTGAGCTTGTCCCAGATCGGGTTGGCCCTGAATGCATCCCAATGCTTCGTGTGAGCGGCCTGGTCCTCAGCGGAGAGCATGTAGGTCAGGTGCGGCAAATTGCTCCCGATGAGCGCCTGCCCGTAGAAGATCGGCCCCAGCCCGACGTCGCGCATGAGCTGAATCTCGCCGGAGCAGAACATCTCCACCTTCTTGAGCGCCTTCAGTTCGCTATAGCTCTCGTAGGTGCGCATCTCGAACATGCGCGGCTTGCGCTCGCGGCAATAAGACGGCAGCTCCACTTTCGGCATGCCCGGGAACGCCAGCATCAGCCAACTGTCAATCCGCTCAAAGGCCGGCTTGGCCTTGGGCGAATTCAGGTACTCCGCCCCCGCTGCCTGATATTCCGGGTCGGCATTCACACGCGCGGCGGCCCCGGCGAACGCCTCGATCGTTGGATACGGGATAAGCACCTGCACCGCCAAAGGATCGGTCACTTCCGTCGGCTGAACTGTCCCCGCCCGCTCCTGTGCGACGAAGACGCCTACCAGCTTGCAGCCCAGGCGATTCAAGGCAGGAATAAGCGCTTTGCTGAGATAGGCGTCCAGCAGGGCGCGGTCCGCATCGCTCTTCAGGTGATAAACCCGCAGTTCGTAGTACTCGCGGTCTTTCTGGCTGGCCGATTCGGAGCCCGGCCTGGCCTTGGTTTCGGCGCAGCTCAGCCCGACGAGGGTGGAAGCCGCCACAGAGGTCTTGATGAATTCGCGTCTCTTCATTGCTTGGTATTGGTTATGGACGGCTCTTGCCGTCGCAGGTTATTGCCGCCAGCGATTGAACCCCCTTTCCGCAGCCGAGACCACTAAAATCGAACTCCCCGCAGCGCCCGGTCAACTGCTGTCCCGCCGAGCCATCCGTTGGCCTTCGGTTGACGCGCCGAACGCGGGTCACCCGCATAGGACCCTCTATTGTTGCTCTATTGAACCTCTATTGGTCCTCTATTGTTATTGGGTTTTGTGCCGTACATGGGTGGAAACGCGGTATCCCCGCCGAGGCTTGCCCTTGGTTCAACGCGCTATGAGATCGCCCCTCCTACTTGTCCTCTCATTGCGCTGCTGGGCCATGAAGTAGAGCGCGGGCACGGCCATGCGGCTGATGAGCAGCGAGGCGATCTCTCCCGCCATCAGCGAAATGGCCAGGCCTTGGAAGATGGGATCGGCCAGGATCACGCTGGCACCGACTACGACCGCCAATGCCGTCAGGAGCATCGGCCGGAAGCGCACCGCGCCGGCGTCCACGACGGCCTGGTCCAGCGGCATCCCCTCGGCGAGGCGCTGCTCGATGAAATCCACCAGGATGATCGAGTTGCGCACGACAATGCCCGCGCCGGCCATGAAGCCGATCATCGAAGTGGCGGTGAAGAACGCGCCCAGCAACCCGTGCGCCGGCAGGATGCCCACCAGCGAGAAGGGTATGGCCGCCATGACCACCAGCGGGGTTAGGAAGGAGCGGAACCAGCCGACCATGAGGATAAAGATCAGCACCAGCACCGCAGCGAAGGCTGAGCCAAGGTCGCGGAACACTTCAATGGTGATGTGCCATTCGCCGTCCCATTTGATGGACGGCTCGTCCTCGGTGAAGGGCTGGGTGTAGTTGTAGATGTGCAGCGGCGCGCCAGTGCCGCCGAATTGCCGGGCGTCCAGCGCCTTTAGGGCGTGGTTCATCTTGAGGATGGCATAGACGGGGCTTTCGACCGCGCTTGCTACGTCGCCGATGACGTAGGTCACGGGCATCAGGTTCTTGTGGTAGATGCTCTTGTCCACCAAACCGCGCTGCTCCTTGACCAGCTCGCGCAAGGGGACGAGAGGACTGGCAGGGTTGGCGCCGCGCACACGCAGAGCCAGCAGGTCGTCGGGTGAGGTGCGCAAGGACTTCGGCAGGCGCACCATGATCTGCACGTCCTCCTTCTCGCGGGGCAGGTGCAGCAAGTCCACTTCGACGCCGCCCACCGCCATCTGGAGCGTCTGGACGATGCTTTCCTCGCTGATGCCGTTGAGGGCGGCCTTTTCCTTGTCCACGATGAAGCGCGCTTTGGTCTGGTCGGCCTCGATATACCAGTCGGTGTCCACCACGCCCGGGGTGTTGGTGAAGATGTGGATGACGTGGTGCGCCAGGGCGAGGCGGCTCGCTGCGTTCGGCCCATAGACTTCGGCCACGAGGGTCTGCAGGACCGGCGGCCCCGGCGGGACTTCGGCCACCGCCGCACGGGCGCCGTACTTGGCAGCGATGGCGGCGACGCGGGGGCGGACGCGCTTGGCGATGTCATGGCTCTGGGCTCTGCGCTCGCCTTTGGGCACGAGGTTGATCTGCAAGTCGGCGATGTGCGGGCCGCGGCGCATGAAGTAATGGCGGACCAGGCCGTTGAAGTTGAAGGGGGCGGCGACGCCGGCATAGACCTGGTAATCGGTCACTTCGGGCTCGACGCGCACGGCAGCCGCGATCTCGCGGGCCGCCTGGGCGGTTTCCTCCAGGCTGCTACCCTCGGGCATGTTGAGGATGATCTGGAACTCGCTCTTGTTGTCGAACGGGAGCATCTTCACTTTCACCCAGCCCAGGCCGACGGTGGCCATAGCGGCCAGCAACAGCACCACGATCCCGACCAGGAAGGCCAGCCGCCAGCGGGTCTTGGCAATCAGCGGCCCCATGATGCGGCGGTAGAGGCGGGTGAAGAAATCCTCCTCGTGCTCGAAGTGGGAGCGCGGCTTGCCGGGTTCGATTGGTGGTGTAGCGGCAGGCATCTTGCCTGCCGTAGAGCCGGGCATCTTGCCCGGCGGAAGAAGCATCGGCTGTGCCGTAAGGGCGGAGGATTCGGGCGGCGGGCCGGGCGGCAGGATGCCGCCCTCTATGGCAGGCAAGATGCCTGCCGCTACGAGGCGGGAATCCTTTCTACCCCAGCGCAGGATGCGGATGGCGGCCCAGGGCGTGACGATGAAGGCTGTTGCCAGCGACCAGAACATGGCGGCGCTGGACCCGATGGGAATGGGCCGCATGTAAGGGCCCATCAAGCCGCCCACAAAGGCCATTGGCAGCACCGCCGAGATGACAGCGAAGGTGGCCAGGATGGTAGGGTTACCGACCTCGTTGACGGCCTCGACAGCAATGGCCGACCAGGGGCGGCCCTTGTTGCGAGCCAGATGGAAGTGGCGGACAATGTTCTCGACCACCACAATTGCGTCGTCCACCAGGATGCCGATGGAGAAGATCAGGGCGAACAGGGTGATGCGGTTGAGGGTGTAGCCGTGGAGGTAGAACACCAGCAGCGTGAGGCCCAGCGTGCACGGAATGGCGATGCCCACGATGAGCGACTCGCGCCAGCCGAGCGTCAGCAGGATGAGCAGCGACACGCCGACCACCGCGATGCCCATGTGCAGGAGCAGCTCGTCAGACTTCTCCTCCGCCGTACGGCCATAGTTGCGGGTGATCGTAACCTGCACGCCGTTGGGGATGATGCGGCCCTTGAGGGTGGCAACCTTCCGCATGACTTCGTGGGCGACTGAGATGGCGTTGGCTCCGGGCCGCTTGGCGAGGGTCAGGGTGACGGCGGGCTGTTCGGCGTAGCGAGCTTCGTAGCGCAGATTTCCAATCTGCTGTATCGCAGGTTTCCCAACCTGCTGGCCCGACGAGGCGGTGCCCTCCGGGTTAGGGACGTTCTGGCGATTGGAAATCGGCGATACAGCAGATTGGAAATCTGCGCTACGTGCCGCTCCAGCCCCGAAGAACACGTATTGGCTGGGCTCCTCCGGCCCATCCAGGATGGCCGCCACTTCGCGCAGATAAACCGGCCTGTCACCGTACACGCCAACGACGACGCTGCCGGCGTCCTTGACGCTGGTGAGGAAGGAGCCGGCTTCCAGCAGGACTACGCGGTTGTGATTTACGAGCGGGCCGGAGATGAGCTGGCGGTTCGCAGCCTGCAGGTGCTGGACAACTTCCGCGGCGCTGAGCTGACGTGAGGTGAGCTTGGCGGGGTCGAGCAGGACGCGCAGTTGCCGTCGCTCGCCGCCGACGATCGTCGTCTCGGCCACCAGCGGCACCTGCTTCACGGCGTCGTCCACTTCGGCCACGATGCGGCGCAAGGTGAAATGGTCCATCCCCTCCCCATGGAAAGTGAGCGCGAGGATGGGGACGTCGTCTATGGAGCGGGGCTTGATGAGCGGGAAGGAAACGCCCTTGGGGATGCGGTCATAGTTGGCCTGGAGCTTCTGGTTGAGGAGAACGAGGCTGCGCTCGATGTCCTCGCCGACCTTGAAACGGACAATGGCCAGGCTCTCACCCTCACGCGAGGTCGAATAGATGTACTCCACGTTGGGGATTTCCCACAGCAGCTTCTCCATGGGCCGGGTGGCGCGCTCCTCGACCTCCTTGGCGCTGAAGCCCGGCATGGAGACCAGCACGTCAATCATCGGCACCTTGATCTGCGGCTCCTCCTCGCGGGGCAGGAGCAGGGTGGCCGCCGCACCCAGCAGGATCGAGGTTAAGACCAGCAGCGGCGTCAGCTTCGAGTCAATGAACGAGCGGGCGATGCGCCCCGCCACTCCCAGGCGCGCTGAGTCCGGCGTAGACAAGTCTGAGCTCACGAGCGCAGCTTATTGGATTTGGAGCGGTTGACCGTCGTGCAAGAGGGCGGCGCCTTCGGTGACGACCGTCTCGCCGGGCACAAGGCCCGATAGAATCTCAATGCCCTGCGCAGTCTGCTTGCCGGCGCGCACCAGCCGCAAGTGCGCCTTGCCCTCAGCGGCGACAAACAGGATCTCAAGCTGGCCGCGCTGGAACAGCGCTTGCGGTGGGACGAAGAGGAACTCGGACTCGCTGACCGGCACCGCGAGACGGCCAAACTGCCCCGAGCGCACGCCCGGAGTTGACGGCAAGTCCACCTTGACCCGCACGGTGCGGGAAGCCGGGTCCGCCACCGGCGAGATCTCCACCACCGTCCCTATGATGGGGTCGGGCGTGGTATCCACCCGCACGGCTAGCTTCGCGTCCGGCAGCACGTGACTAACGAGCAGGCTCGGGACATCGGCGACGAGGCGCAAGCCGGTGCGGCCTTCCAATTCGAGGAGCGGTTTGCCGGGCATGGCCAGGTCGCCCTCGTCGGCGAGTTTGCGCGCTACCACACCGTCGAACGGAGCGAGCACTTTCGAGTAGCCGGAAAGCGCCTCCGCCTCGGCCACGGCGGCTTTAGCCACGCTGTAGCGCGCCTGGGCAGCATCCAATTCGGCCTGAGTGGCGGCGTTTTGCTGGCGCAGATTGGAGGTGCGATTGAAGTCAAGCTCCGCCTGCCGGAACGAGGCGCTGGCCTGGTCGAGCTTGGCCTGAATCTCCTGCGTAGCGAGTTCCACCAGCACATCGCCCTGCTTGACGGACTGGCTGAGTGTGACCGGCAAGTGGCTGATCCGCCCGCTGACCTTGGCTTCAATCACCGCCTGAAGCTTGGGCTGCACGGTGCCGACGACTTCCTCCACGGCTGGCTGCCTCACGCTTTCAATCTTCTGCACATGAACCTGCGGGGTGGGCAGGCTATCACCGGGTGCTGGCTGAGGCTCGTGCTGCTTGCCGCAGCCAGTGGACAATGCGATAAGGCCGGAAACAAACAGGCTAAGCAAGGGTAGCGACCCGGGCATTTCACAGGGTGGGAAAGCCGGAGCCAAAGCCTGACCAACCTTAACGCAGAGACGCAGAGCACCACGGAGAAACGCAGAGACAATTAATTCTCTGCGGATCTCTGCGAATCTCTGCGCCTCTGCGTTAAATCTTCGCCGCCTGCGAACCAATAATGATCGCCCGGAGATAGTTCTTGGCGTGCAGGCGGAAGCACGGGCTTGGGATGTTCTCATTTGGAGTTGGATTGGGTATCGAGTTGGGGGAGGGCCAGCGCCTTGCGCAAGGCGGCGGTAGCGATCTGGCGGTCGGCCTCGGCTTCAGCGCGGCGCACCCGGGCGGCGACGAGCGCAGTCTCGGAGTCCACCACGTCCTTGGAGAGGGTGAGTTCCTGCGCGAAGCGGGCGCGGGTCAGGCTGGCGCTTTCTTTGGCCTGGGCGACCGCTTGCTCGGTCACGCTGAGGCGCTCGTTGGCGGCCTTGAGATCGAGGCGGGCCTGCTCGACTTCGAGATCGAGTGCGAGGCGCAGCTTGCGCTGCTCCTCACGGGCGGATTCGAGGTTGGCGTTCGCCTCCTGTACTTTGGCACGCGTGAGTTTGCCGTCCCAGAGATCCCACTGCAGCATGGCGCCGGCGGTCCAACTGCCGCCGCCATTGTCATACCTCCAGCCGTAATCGTAGTCGAGGCTGCCGAAGGCGCTGACGCGGGGGAGATAGCCGCCTTTGGCCGCGCGCACCTTTTCCTGAGCCGCTTGCTCGCGCTGGCGGGCGGCGGCCAGCTCAGGGCGCCCGGAGAAGTCGCCTGAGTCAGGGGCGCTGATGCTGGGAATGGTGTCGGCCACCTCGAATTCAGCCGTATCAATGCCCAACAAGTTGCGCAGCGCTCGGAGGGCCAGGGCGTTGGCATTGCGCGCGCGGACCAGGTCCTCGCGGGCCTGCGCGAGCCGGACTTCGATGTCCAGCACCCCGGTCTTCAGGATCGAACCCCCTTTTAGCCGCTTGTTCGCGACCTCCAGGCTCGCTTCGAAGGAGTTAACCGCAGCCTCGGCGGCACGGATGAATTGCCGCGTCTTGAGCACCGTGTAAAAGGCGCGGGACACCTCGAAGCCGAGCGCATTCTGGACAGCGGCATTGTCCTGCCGGGCGGCTTCGGTATCGGCGGTCGCTGCCTTGCGTGAGGCGATGTTCCGGCCACCCGCATAGAGCGGCACGGTGAGCAGGCCGCGCGTGTTCAGGTCGTCCACCGCCGGGACATCATTGAAGTTGAGCGAGGAACTGTAGGCGCGCTGGTTGAGGATGCTGCCGAAGGCCAGCATAGGGTTGTCGGTCCCCGCGTAGCTGGATTGGAACTGGACGCGCGGCCAGAAGGCGGCATTGGCCTGATCGAGCCCGGCCTGCGCCGCCACAATGCGCTGCTGGGCCAAAAGCGCGTCCGGGTTGGCCGCCAAGGCCTGCTTCAGGGCGCGCTCCAGAGTCCACGGCTCAGCGGAATGGGCCGCGAGGGACCACAAAAGCATCAGCCCGCAGATGCCCTGTGCCCTGGTCATTTGGCGCTCCCGGCGCTGATGACCTTCTCCGAGGCGCAGCAGGAGCCGCCGACGCCGAGCTTCTTGAGAATAATCTCCAAGGGGCAGAAGCCGGTGAACGAGGATTGGAGCAGGTTGAAGCCAACAAATGCGGTGAACCAAAGCCAGTACGGGCTGTGATAGTGCGCCAACAGGAGACTGATGAGAATAAAGCTGCCGGCGAAGCGGCGGATGATCCTTTCCATTTTCATAAGAGAGGCTTCGAGTTGTTCCCGTTTAATGCAGACTGGCTGCCAGCAGCGCTCCGACAACCCCTCCGTAAAGCGTGCTGAGGAACGGGTTGCTGGTCAATGGACAGGTGCCCGTCGAACAACCCACGAACTTGTAGAAGGCGAAGCCCGTGCCGCCTCCCACCACTACCCCGATCAGGATGCGTAGTATCATACGATTGATTTTCACTTACGCTTGATACTGAGCCGCGAGCACGAGGAAGGTTACAGGGATTCGGCTTGGACCAATTTGCGGCAGCACCCAAAACCCGCCGCGATGGAGGAACCCGCTGCTCAATAGCCGACAGCCACCTCTTGCCCGAAGAAGCGGCAAAGCTGAAGGACATGTCTATCGCACGGTGTCGGCATACGCAGCTATTCCGTGGCGGCGACGATCTTCTCGGCGCGCCTATAGGAACCAAGGTTAAACACGTGCTGATACCCCATCCTCTTCAGGGTGCTCCTTCCTATACCACTGCGTGCTCCGCTCAGGCAATGGAGCAGAAGCGGCTGCTCCTTGTCGGGAGCGAACCGGGCGATCTCATCGCCAAGCCGCCCCAAAGGAATGTTAATCGCGCTCGGCAAATGCCGCTCCTGAAACTCGGCCTCGCCACGCACATCAATGACCAGCGCGCCTTTATGCAGCCATTCGCGGGCGACTGCCGGGCTGACCTGGGTCAGGCGCTTGACCAGCAGGAAGGCAATCACCGCCCCCACGATCACAATCCAGGTGACAATGCTCATATAGCCCGCTCTACGACCGGAACGGACCGGCTCACGACTTTCCGCCATGAGTGGCGTCCCATTTCTCCTTGAGCGCCGCATGCAGGCGCTGGCGGAACTTCACCGGCAAGCTGCGAGGCTTGCCTTCCTTGTACAGCGTGATGGTCTGGCGGATGTTATCCACCACCACCTGGCACGGGTTGCAGCCGGCCATGTGCTTCTCAAACTCCTCGCAGATGGCCGGATCAACCGTGCCGTCCACGTATTCGTTCAAGGCTGCAAGCAATTCCGCACACTTCATATCGCTCTCTTCCAGTTAGCCTGAGCCGCCACTCGGCAAAAGGTTACAATTGCCGCCTGGCAGCGCGGACATTCCTGTCCGCCTTGGCACGCCCAATGGCGGACGAGAATGTCCGCGCTCCCGGCTTGCCTTCTGCCTTGGCTGTTGGCGATTGGTCATCTCTGCTCACATCCGGCTCAGTGCTAATGGGCAATTCGTTCCACCCGCCGGCTGGGGTCACCCAGCGTCCGGGTTAGCTCTTCCCGGAGCTGCAGACGCGCTCGCAGCAGCCGGACCTTGGTATTGGCCTCGCTGAGCCCGAGGGCCTCCGCAGCCTCCTTCACGGACAGGCCCTCCACATCGCGCAGCAGAAACACCAACCGGTGTTTCTCGTCCAGCTTGTCCAGCGCCTCGTCCAACAGGCGCCGGATTTCATGCTTATGCACCAGTTGCTCCGGTGACTGCCGCCAGTCCGCAATGTATTCCGGATGGGGGATGCTCTCGTAATCCTCTCCCGGCTCAGTCGCGTCCTCCAGGGACACCGTCTCCAGGCCTTTGCGCTTGCGGATGATCTTGAGCGCCGCGTGCGTGGCGACGCGCAGGAGCCAGGTGCCAAAGGACGCTTCACCGCGAAAACCATCCAGCCCCACCAGCGCGCTCAGAAAAGCCTGCTGCGTCACGTCCTCGGCGTCCTGTTCGTGACGGAGCATCCGCAGCGCGAGGGAATACACCCGCTGCTCGTAGCGATAGGTCAGGGCCTCGAAGGCATCCAAGTCTCCCGCTTGAGCGCGCCCGACAAGCTCCCCATCGGTTGGTCCCGGGACGATGGGTTCGGTCATGCTTCCTCGTCAGGCGTAGGGTCCGGTGAGTCTGCGCGGGCGATGCGGGCGAAGAGCGCCTTGAGGAAGCGGTGGGTATTACGGTGGGGGTTGAACTTGCAGCCGAAGATCAGGTCACGCCGCTTAGGCCCGGGGTACTTCGGCCCTTCGGTGACCGTGACTTCGTAGTACGTGCAGTTCCGGGTATGCTGAAGCGGACGGTTCGGGCTGGCGAGAGTGACGCGGACCGTGGTTGGACCGTAGTAGTAGTGAGGCCACAGGCGGCCCTCGTTCTCGATGGTGATCTTGATCACAGCCGAAAATGTGGAATAAACCATTCCAACCGACAAGCGGGAAGGGCGTGCCGTCGGCGGGCTGACCGGGGCGCTGCTCGGCAGATTCGTGATGATGATCGGAGGCCCCGCCTGGCTGGCGATGGCGCAAAAGCGAGCCGCAAAGCACCCAAGCGTGGTAGGGTGCAGCCTCGCCACATCACCGCCAAGTAAGCACAAGGCATCAGATTACCTTCTGGCGCGCGCCGCGTGCTTCGGCGGTTCAGGCTCCGTGTCGAGGACCGTGCTGCACTTCGGGCACAGACAGCGTTTGGCGTGGCCCACTAATCCGACGCGGTTAACCTGAGCTTCTGGAATAAACACGCGGCAGTGTGCACAGAAATAACCTTGCGCGCCCACGCCTTCACTCGGTTGGCGCGCCCCCTGCCCTTCCGCAGCACGCGCTCCGTCAGCGTGCTCGCGAACGTCCGGGATTGCCACGTTCCGGGTCGAATGCGCCAGGCTGAGTTGTAGCTCGCCAATTTGAATCCGCTCCCCCACGCGGAATTCTGGCCCGTCCAGCTCCCACCAATCAGTCTCCCAGTTAATTACAGTCTCCGGCGGGAGGCAAAGGACCTGCTCGCCCCGGAACACGAGCAGGCAATGGTGCGGCTGCACTGACGGATGACGCAGAACCAGCTCATTGTCCTCGCTGCTTCCGACCCGAACGACCGGCCCACTGTATTCAAAGTGGATGGGGCCGAAGACCGCCGTATGGTAAATCAGTTCAAGCACGCCCCATGTCTCCCACGTGGAGCACCTCGAGCAGCTCTCGGGCTTCGGGGAAATCGGCCAACGCGCACTTCTTGAGCAGGGATACGGCCCGGGGTCTGTCGTAAAAACCGGCCTCCGGGTCCAGGAGCAAAAGGGCCAGGTTGAACATGGCACAGGTGTTCTCCGCATCCACGGCCTGTCGGAATAGCTCCATGGCCTTGCCGAAGTCCTTCTCGACGCCCAGGCCATGAAAATACAGGTAGCCCAGGTTGCACTGGGCGCTGGCATAACCCAGCGCCGCGGACTCGGTATAATAGTGGACGGCCTTGGCCAAGTCAGACGGCACGCCATAGCCGTGCTGGTAAAGCCAGGCCAGATTGTTCAGGGCAGGCGCATTGCCGAGTCGCTCCGCCTGCAGGAACAACTGGCGTGCCTGCTCGTAGTGGCGCGTGGTCTTGAACCCTTTGTACTCGATGCAGCCCAAGAGGTTGTAGGCATCGCCCGAACCCATCTTGGCCGCCTTATGCAGCGCCTCGCGGCCCAGGGAGAAGTCATTGTAGAAGGTCTTGGTGAAGATGTACAAGCGGCCGAGGTTGTAAGCGGCCTCCACGCATCCGCGCCCGGCGGCGTTGCGGTAAAACCGCAGCGCTTCCTCTTCATCGAGCCCCGTGCCGAGTCCCAGTTCTTTCATGTAGCCGCAGTTGGACATGGCAATCGCATGGCCGCGCTCGGCGGCTTCGCGGAACTTCTCAAACCCCATCTCGAGGCTGCGCACGCACCCGAAACCGTTCTGGCAACAAACACCGAGGTTGTTCAGGGCATCGAGATTCCCGAGTTCGGCAGCCTTGCTGTAGCAATTGAAGGCCACCTCGGCATTTACATCCACACCATAGCCCTGAGCGTACATGACGCCGAGATTGTAGAGCGCTAAAGGATGCTGCTTATCGGCTGCCCGCCGGAGAAGTGCCAGGGCCGCGCTGTAATTCCGAGGAACGCCGTCGCCGCAGGCGTGCATTGCGCCCAGCTTCGTCTGCGATTCCGCGTTGCCACTCCGGGCCGACTGCCGCAGGAGCGACACCACCATTTCATCATACTCTGGTGAGGCCGAGTAATGGGTCGGCGCGACCTGGCTGGCCACTGTGGTGACCACCACATCCGTCGAAGGCTCGCGTTGTTTGACCTCGTTCAAGACAGCAAAGTGCTCTGTTTATCGTTCGCCCGGGGAGGATCCATTAGTTGTTTGGGCACACATTTGACACCGACTCTATCTGATACTGCCGACCAGGCGGGTTGGCGACAAGCATAAAAGGGCATCCAATCCACCGCCGGCAGCACGGACGCTCACGAATGAGCACTCGCTCGGCGGGATCAACTGGCGCCAGGAACCCAAGCCGGGTTTAGCTGATGGAGGGCATTGAGCGCGAACTGAATCGCGACTGCCGCCAGGAGCAATCCCATGATGCGCGCGGTGATGTTCAGCGCAATCGGGCTGAGCCAGCGCGCGCCGCGGGCCGAGAGCCGCAGGATCACGTAGCTCGCGAACGCAACCGCCAGGATGCAGAGGTAGAGCGCCAGGTGCTGGGCAAAATTCCCAGCCTGGTTGCGCAAGAGCACTGCGGTCGAGATCGCCCCCGGGCCGGCCAGCATCGGCACCGCCAGCGGCGTCACAGCGATGTCGGTCTTCTCCACACCCGCAGCCGTTTCTTCCGAAGTCTCCTGCACCCGCGAACGCTGCGCCCGCAGCATGTCGAGGGCGACCAGCAATAGAACGACACTCGCCGCGAGCTCGAAGGCGGGCATGGTGATGCCAAGGAGCTTGAAAATCCATTTCCCTACACTGGCAAAGGTCAACAGGACTCCCGCCGCCACCCAACAGGCCAGCCGCGCCATCCTGATTCGCGCCTCGGGCGTATCGTTGGGGGTCATAGCCAGAAACGCCGGCACCGTCGCCAGCGGGTCCACAATGACGAAAAGCGAGCTGGCCGTCAGCAGGATGTAGGCCGTTAGCGACACTTGGGTTGCTATGGTTAAACGCGTTAAATGAAATGGAGGAAGCTAAACGGAACAGGGCGCGAAGATGGCCTCCGTCATGCCGTGGATGATCTTCTTGTCGGAAGGGCAGATCGTGGCCAGCACGCCGCCCAACTCCGTGCGTGCGGCATCGCTGTCACCCGCGACAAAGTAATACGGACAGAGCCGCACGCGCCCCTTCATGGGAACTAGCTGATTGCCGGCGAAGTCAAACCATCGCACCTCGACCAGCCCGGGCTTGTGATAGCGTTGCAAAACCCGCGGCGACTCGCTGAAGTGTGTGATCGCGTCGTCCACGGCGGCGGACCAATCAGCCTGCGAGAGGTCGCTGCCGAGATACACGCCGCGCGCGCCCCAGGCGTGGGGCGAGAAGCCCGATACCTTGAGGATCAGCTCGCGCTCTTTATGCGACAGAGCGGTGAGTTGCCGCCAATCGGTCAGATTCAACTCCGGTATGGCGGCGTGGGGCGGCAGCGGCGCGGGATCAATAATCCAGGTGTAAGGCGCCAGGCGCAGCAACCGGCTGAGGAAGCCTTCGCCCAGTTCCTGCCGCCAGAAGCCATGCAGGTGCCTGTTCCACAGCAGCGCAAAGAGCATTTTCTCCTCAAAGATGGGTTTGGGCGGCGGCGTGAGACGGATTCGCTTGGCGACCGCCAGGTCGAAGATGGCCTTGGCATTCGGCATATTCGCCAGGTCGAACAGCTCGAAGAAACGATAGACGGCATCGCCGTCGGCGAACGCGCTGGACCGAGCATCCTGAACCTTGAACCTGGCCCCACCCATTTGGTTGGCCAGCCAGTTCATCTCCGGACGATAGGTGGCCGCTTCTTCGGACACGACGATATGCACGGCGGGCGCGTCCGCAAAGATGCTGGCGAACCCGCGAGACATGCCGTCCGCTCCACCGAGCACAGCCGCGCCCAGTTGCGAGTAAGTCTGGTTGAGCCAGCCCGTCAGACCGATGCCCCCAGGCACGGAATCCAACTCCGTCACCTTGAGCCCCTGGTCGGTAATCAGCAGGTCGGGACGGATGACGCGCGGCAGCTCATTCTTCAAGGCCGCGGAGCGCTGAAGCTCGACGAGTTCGGCGGGCTTGCCAAGATCGAGCCAGCGGGCGACCCACTCCGGCTGCTTGCCCTCAACACTCTTACGGTAAAGCAGGTTAACCGCGCGATAGAACTGGAGCAGCATGCGCCCCAAGGACTCAACCTCCTTCGCGAGCGCGGGACCCAGCGGAAAAGCGTCCGGCGAGGTCCGCCAATCGTGATCGGCAAACAGGCCCTCCGCCGGCAGGTGCTCGCGGACAAAGCGCGCCCGCTCAGCGGCGTCGGCAGGAATAGGCGTGACAGTGGTTGCGGTCACGATTCGGTTGCAAGCAACCACAGATGGACACAGATAGACACAGATACAAACCCCGCTAAAGCGTGCCCTCGCGCCGCGAGAAACTCTCGGCCAGGCAATTGCCCTTGGCACAGCAGGACCAGACCAGACTTTGCTCCATGTAATCTGTGTCCATCTGTGTTCATCTGTGGTTCTCCCCTCTTTAGGTCCGGCTCGGTGAACAGCGCCTCCAGCCTCAGGTGCGCACCTGGCCGTTGCCCATCCCGATCCACTTGTAGCTGGTCAGTTCCTCCAGCCCCATCGGGCCCCGCGCCCCGATCTTGTCGGTGCTGATGCCGATCTCCGCGCCCATGCCGAATTCGCCCCCGTCGGTGAACCGCGTCGAAGCGTTCCAATACACCGTGGCCGAGTCCACCTCGCCCAGGAACTGCTTCGCGCGGGCCTCGTCGCGCGTAACAATGCTGTCCGAGTGCGCCGAGCCGTAATGGTTAATGTGATCAATCGCCTGCCTCACACCATCCACCACCCGCACGTTGAGGATATAGTCATTGTATTCAGTGAACCAGTCCTGCTCCGTGGCCCTCCTGATCTCTGATTTCTGATCTCTGACCGCTGACTTCAGGATTCCCTCCGCTTCCGCATCGGCGCGCAACTGCACCTTCTTCTCGCCGAGGCGTTGGGCGATCGCGGGCAGAAAGGCTCCAGCGACCTTGCGGTCCACCAGCAGTGTCTCCATGGCATTGCATACCGCGGGACGCTGCACCTTGGCATTCAGCGCGATCGCCTCGGCCATTTTCAAGTCGGCATCGCCATCCACATAGACGTGGCAGACGCCCTTGTAGTGCTTGATGACCGGCACCTTCGAGCACTCTGCCACCGCGCGGATCAATCCCTCGCCGCCGCGCGGCATGCACAAGTCTATGTATTGCGTCAGCGACAGCAGTTCCTTGATGGCCTCGCGGTCGGTGGTCGGCACGACTAGAATCGCGTGCTCGGGAAAAGCCGGCAGCGTCCGCTTGCCCGCCTCGATCATGATGCGCGCAATCGTCAGGTTCGAGTTCAACGCCTCCTTGCCCCCGCGCAGGATGGTGGCGTTGCCGGATTTGAAGCACAGGCTGGCCGCATCGGCGGTGACATTGGGGCGCGACTCATAGATAATGACCACCACACCAATGGGCGTGCTGATCTTCCGCAGCTTCAGCCCGTTCGGGCGAACGCGCTCATCCAGCACGCGCCCGACGGGATCGGGCAGCGCGGCCACTTCGCGCAGCCCCTTCGCCATCGAGGCGATGCGCTTATCATCCAGCTTCAGGCGGTCGAGCATGGCGGACGTAAGGCCCATTTTCGCGCCCACTTCCATGTCCTGCGCGTTAGCGTCCTTGATGGGGCCGGCGTTCTTTTCGAGCGCATCGGCCATAGCGAGCAGGCAGGCATTCTTGTCCGCGGTCGTCAGCCGCGACAGCTCGCGCGAAGCCGCTTTGGCCTGCTTCGCCAATTGGGTCATCTGCTCGGTTAAGGTCACGCAGGGACACTAATACAAATCTGGAAAGTTAAAAGAGTGAAATGGCGGGAGTCTCGTTGTGGCCAGCCACTGCCAGCCTTTTACATCCTGCTTACGAATTGCTCCATTGCCTCTTCCTGCTGCTCCATGGACTCAATCAGCCGGAACTGCGTGCGGCAGCGATCCAGGTTATGCGCTTCGTGGCTCACCTTGTAATAGACATCGCCGGCGAGGAAGTCAGCGAGGAAGCGGATACCCATCTCGAACGTGATGAGCTTGCCCGCGAAAGCCAGGTGCTCCCTCTCCGCTTTCGTCAGGAGGCCGCCGGCGGACGCCAGGTAGCCGCGCACCAGGGCCTCGAACATGTGGAACTGCATGGTCACCTTGGATAAGTCACGCTCGTCCTCCTGAGCGGGGCTACTGCCGGTGCGGACCATGTCGCCGAAGTCGTAGAGCGCCAGCCCTGGCATCACCGTATCAAGGTCAATGACGCAGATCCCTTCCCCGGTGGCCTCGTCGAGCAGTACGTTGCTGAGCTTCGTATCGTTGTGCGTGACGCGCTCGGGCAGCCCGGCGGCGAGCAGGCGACCCGTGATAGCCTTGTGCTGCTCGGCGAAGCTAATCTCGGTGCGAGCCAGGCGCGCCCGGTTGGCGGCATCCCGGCTGATGGCCTGCTCCAGTTGGCCGAAGCGGCGGGGCGTGTCATGGAAGCCGGCAATCGTTTCGTGCAGCGGCGGCGCGGGCAAGTCCACCAGCAGTTGCTGGAAGCGCCCAAAGGCCTTGGCCGCCTGGAAGGCTTGCGCGGGCGATTGGAGCGCGTCATAGGTGCGCGCCTTCTCAATGAAGAAGTAAGCGCGCCAGTAATTGCCCGCGCCGTCGCGGTGGAACATGGCCCCATCCCGCGCGGGAATCAGCGTCAGCGCCCGGCGGCTGGAGTCGCGCTCGCCCGCCAGCTTCTGGCCGAGGTGCGTCGTGACGCGGCGGATATTGTCCATCACCGCCGGCGGGTTCTGGAACACTTTATGGTTAATCCGCTGCACGCAGTAGCGGACCGGCGTGCCGCCCTGGTCGAACACCGCCACATAGCTGTCGTTGATATGGCCCGTGCCGCAGGGTTCAGCGTGGACGAACTCGCCGTAGATCAGGAATTGCCGCGCCACGGCACACAAGTCGTGTGGACTGCTCTTAGTCATCGAAGGATGCCTTTCAGAAGCGCCAGCTTGGACTGCCTCCCCGCCGCTCGCAATCTTTCGCTGGCACTACGCACGCGCACTCCCTGCCGCAGTGAGGAGGAGGATTCAGATGAGGAGAAGTTCATTATCGGCCTGGCGGAAATGGATTGCGCAAGTGCCGGATTGGGGGTTTGATCGGGCCATGGGTCGGCGGAACGCCGGGGCCTTGGTCCCGCGTGGCCGCGCGGGCGGCCAGCGACCCAACAAACGAATATGAAAGTGCGTAACGGCAAGTTCTCCGGCGCCATCGGCAACGAGGTTCACGTCAGCACCAAGCAAGGCGAGGTGGTCAGGAGCCGGCCCAAACGCCGGCCACGCCGCACCCCGGACCGGCTGCGCGTTCAAGGCAACCTGGGCCATGTGGCGAGTGTGTGGCGCACGCTTACGGACCAACAGTTCGCCGCCTGGGGAGTTGCCGCCAAGCCCGAGAAGATCGCGCCCTACCGCTACTTCTGCAAAATCAACGGCACCCTGGCCGCCTACGGCCAACCGTGGGCGCTGGACCCGCCCAAGCGGGAAAAGCTCCGCCCCAATCCGGTTGGAGATCTGGACATCCAGAACCGGGGCAGCGAGATTACGCTCAGGCTGCGGGTCCCCACCGCCCCCGCCACCTTGACCTTTGTATTTGGCATCCGCTGGTGCAGTCGGGGCATCTCCGTGCCCCGGTGCAATGCCATCCTGCTGGGACCGCTGCCCCCCGCCGTGCGAGGCTGGAGCGACATCACCGACCTTTACGTCAAAAAGTTCGGCCTACCGCCGCCCGGCTCCCGGGTTTTCATCTGGACCCGGCAGCTCATCAACGGCCGCAAAGACGCGCTCAAGCTCACCCGCGCCAACGTGCCGCCGCCGGAAGCGCCCGCGAGCAAAGCCGTGGCGTCTTAACCTGACCTCAGATGAACCCAGATGGACACGGATGGCAGGACTCTTAACGCAGAGACGCAGAGAGCGCAAATCACCGCAGAGGCAAGCCAGGTGCTAACAACTCAGGGAAGGCAAATCCAGTTTTCTTTGCGTGCCTCCGCGTCCTCTGCGTCTCTGCGTTAGCCCGAGGTTCCGTCGCCCCTCCGCAGCACCGCCGTAGTCACACCGTCGCTCCAAGCATGTTCCTACGATGTTCCTAGGATGTTTCTAGCTTGTTCCTAGCCACCCACTTCCTCTTTTCCCGCCCTCCCGACCCTGGTTGGGCTACCCTGCGCGCGCGGGCATCCTCAGCCCGCGCTACTAACTCCGACCGCCAAGTCACCACCCTCAAGCGCCCGTGCCACCCGCCCACCGAGTTTCACACCGTTGAGGAGCATGTGCCCATAACATACAGATGCGGGGAGCCTTGTCAAGGTTACAAAGAGCCAAAGGAACAATGAAGGTATATCCCGGCCAGCGAGCCATCGCGATAAAACCGCACGCGCAGTTAGTCGCTGCTTGTCGAATACGACCATGGCTCTCCTCTGAGCCCACGGCCCGCCGCAAGGAGCTCCGGCGCTTCATTCTCCATCCGTGACCAGTTGGAAGTCCACAGAGCGCTCTCGCAACTAACGCGGAGGTGATCAATGGAGGCGCATGGCAAGAACACCAATTTGCAAACAGCCGCCGCCCGCCGGCATTCGCTCCAACAAAACTCAGGTGGCGACTCTCTCACGGGCTCGGGGCAGTGAAGACTGTCGTCTCTGCTGGATCGTTCAGGAAACACCCCACCTTGGCAAGCCAACCTCGCACACTCCACTCGGCTTGGGATGGCAGACGACTATACACAATTCCGACTCGCCAGTTGCCGCTGTCGAACGGCAGAAGGGTGTCGACCGAAAACGAGCTGTGCGGGTTCAGTATCATAGGAGAAGAAGACAGCTTCAGACGGCCAAACCAGTTGGTCCCGCGAGTAGCCGCTCCCTGCCTCTGGAGGCCGAGGCGCGTCGGCAGCTCATTGGTCCGCCATTGTCCTGAGGGATTCTCCAGCGTAAGGCTATCATAGACGATTGCCGCCGTGCTGCCGCAGTTTGTGGCGAGCAATGTTGCATATCTGCCCCCCAATTCATTGGTTGAAACCTTTACGACACGCAGGCCCACGTTCGCCCTATGGCCTTGCAAAAACAGGACACCGGCAACCAGGAACACGACCAGCAGGAGTACAGAAAACGCGATTCTGTGCACAACGTCGAAAGCCCCTAACAAACAACGGGCCTCATATTGGACGCAGTATAAGGCATCATCACGTTAGGATAAGGCCTTCCAAGGCCCATGTCCATAAGCGCTTATCAACAATCCGGGCTTATATGTTGGAAAGGCAAAATGTCAAACTGCGACGAAGGCAAGCGATGAGTGCGGGTCGCTGAACTGCGCGTGGCAGTTGCTCCTGTTCACTCGGGGTAAAGCCCCGGCGGAGGCAATTCTCCGTAGCTGCCCGCCGCTCACGGAAGTTCTGCGGGTTGGTTCGGCGCAAACCCCCGCCGCAGGCAGTTCTCAGTAACGACACGCGGCACGAGGAAGTTCTGCACGTACTCGCGCCCGCCCGCCTTGGTCCCGCCGCCGGACATGCGGAAGCCGCCGAACGGCTGACGCTCCACAATGGCACCCGTGATGGAGCGGTTGATGTAAAGGTTGCCGCAAACCATCCGGGCCTTCGCGAGTTCGATGTGCGCCGGGCTGCGCGAGTAACAGCCGCCCGTGAGAGCGAACTCGCTGTTATTGGCGACCTTCAGCGCCTCGACGAAGTCCTTTGCCTTTGTCACGGCCAGCACCGGGCCGAAGATTTCTTCGCGGAACAGGCGGCTGTTGCGCGGCACGTCTGTGAAGATGGCTGGGGGGACGTAACAGGCATCCGGGTCCTCCGGGATGGACCCTTGCCAGGCGAGGGTCGCTTCCTGCTTGCCGGCCTCGATCACGTCTAGGATTCTCTGCTGCGCCTCGCGGTTGATGACCGGGCCAATGATGTTGCCCGGGATTTCAGGCGGCCCAACTCGCAGCGAAGCCGCCGCGGCAATCAGCCGGTCCAGGAACCGGTTGTAGTTGTCCGCCAGCACCACCAGCCGCGAAAGCGCGCTGCACTTCTGCCCCTGATAGCCGAAGGCCGAAGCGACGCAACCGGCCACGGCCTCGTCCAGGTCGGCATCGCTGTCCACGATGATGCAGTTCTTGCCTCCCATTTCACAGACCACCTTCTTCAGGCCAGCCTGGCCGGCAGCCGTGCGGCCCGCCGTCTCCCAAATCTTCAGCCCGACTTCACGCGACCCGGTAAAGGCAACGAAGTCAACCATCGGATGCGCGGCCAGGTGCGCTCCCACTTTGCCGCCCGGCCCGGTCAGCAGGTTCACCACGCCCGCCGGCACCCCGGCCTCGATGAACAATTCCATTAGACGCGCCCCAATGACCGGCGTCTGATCGGAGGGCTTCATGACGACCGCGTTGCCGGCCACCACGGCCGCAGCGGTCATCCCGGTGAGGATGGCGAGGGGGAAGTTCCAGGGAGCGATGATCGCACCCACCCCACGCGGCCACCAGTGCTGGAGGTTGGATTCGCCCGCGACCGCCTGCGTTTGGTGCGGCCGGCCAAGCTCCCGCATCACCGCGGCGTAGAAGTTGCAGAAGTCAATCGCCTCGGCTACGTCCGCGTCAGCCTCTGTCCAGTTCTTGCCCGCCTCCAATATCTCGAGCGCACAGAGTGAGGCCTTGTCGCGGCGCAAAAGCATGGCCAGCTTCTCCAGAACCACCGCGCGATTATCGGCTGACGTCGCCCCCCAGCGCGGCTGGGCCTCGGATGCAGCCTCCAGGGCGCGCTCCGCCTCAGCCACCCCTGCTTGTGCCGCGTAGCCGACGACCTCCTTCTGATTGGCCGGGTTCAGCGAGGGCAGCCAATCGCTGGTCGTGAATGGCCGGTGATTGATCACGAGCGGATATCGCTGCCCGAGCTTCCGCCGCAGACTCATGATCGCCCGCCACATCTTTTCGCGCTCAGCCGTAATGGTGAAGTCGGTTGGCGGCTCATTCGGGTACGGAGCGCGGAGTGCGGAATGCGGAGCGGGAACAGCGGCCGCGGGCGCCTCAGCGGCGAGCAGCGCACGCGGGTCCTTGAGCAGCTCTTCACGGCTGGCACTCCTGGCGAACTTGCTGGCCAGGAACCCTTCATTCGATGTGTTCTCCAACAGCCGGCGCACCAGGTACGCCATGCCCGGCAGCAGTTCCCCAACCGGGCAATACTCGCGCAGACGGCAGCCCAGGCCCAGCACGGCGGCTTTGATTGGATCGGCCATGCCGTAGAGCATCTGGAATTCGAACTTGCGCCGGTCCAGCCCAAGCCGGTCGGCCTGCGCCAGCACGTGCGCGATGCTGCGCACGTTGTGGGTGCCGAAAGCCGCCGCCACCGCGTCGTCGTTCTCCAGCAGCACCAACGAAAGCCGCTCGAAGTTCGCGTCCGTCTCCGCCTTGCGCGCAAAGACCGGCACGGGCCAACGCCGCTGCTGCGCGATCACGCTCTCGTAATCCCAGTAAGCACCCTTAACGAGCCTTACGGTGGGCCGGCGATGGTGCTCCCGGGCCCAGGCGACGATGGTGGCCAGATCGGCTTCGGAATCCTTGAGATAAGCCTGCAGCGCAATGCCACAGGCCGGCTGCGACGCAAACTCCGGTTCGGCAAAGATCCCCTTGAACAGCCGCAGCGTCAGGTCCTTGAGCGCATAGCTCTCCATATCCAGGTTGATGAACGCGCCCAACTCCGCGCCACGGCGCAGTAGGGGCCGAAGTCGGGCGGAGATTCTCTCAACCGCCGTGTCCGGGTCAGTGGGATGGATCTGCGAGTAGAGTGCCGAGACTTTCACCGAGACATTCAGCGCGGGCAACGGCCCCTGGTGCGAAGCATTGCTGGGGCAAGGATGCGGCCATTCTGCGATTGCCCCCGCCAGGAACTCCATCAGGCGCAGGTAGCGCCCGGCGTATTCATCCGCCTCGGCCTCGCTCACCACCGTTTCACCCAGCACATCCACGGTGAAGGCGCTGCTCTGCTCATGGAGCTTGCGCAGCGTGGCGGCGATCTCCTTCTCGTCATTGCCGAGCATGAATTGGCGCGCCATACCGGTGACCTGCGCCTTGACGCCCGAGCCGAACAGCCACGACGCCCCGCCCGCTGCTTTCAAACCCAGTTGCAACGCTGGGGAGATCTCCAGGTGCTCATCGCCCAGATACTCCTTCATGTGCCGCGCAATCTCGGCGGCCGACGTGAGCGTGGGCAACACGTCCACGAAGCGGAAGAGCTGCGTCTTGAAATGCTCATCGCGCATCGCCCAATCCATCAGCGAGCCGTAAAAGCCCTTCTTGCTGAACAAGGGCGGCGGTTCGGCGGCGTCCATGAGGCCGAACAGCTTCTCGCCATAGCCATGGACGCCGGCCTCCACGTCCCGCACCCCGGACGGGCCTTGAGCCTTTGCGACAGTAGTTGGAGCCATCGCGGTCATGAATCACTTTCGCCTACCACTGACCGGCAGACAAGCCCGCGAGACGAAAGGGATGCCCGTAAGTCATAAGCGGGCATGATATTGCTCGCCAAATCCTGCCCCCGGCGTGCCTCTGGCTTACTGCTGGCTTACCACTAGGCAACCACTGGCTTACCAATGGGGGGGCTCGGGCAATTCGGAAACCAGCGCTTTTGGGCAGTTTCCGATAGCCCCTCACTGCGGAACCAATCAGGGTGGCTAATTTAACTCTCCCCCCGTCCCGAAGGGACGGTTGAAAGTCAGACCCTCAGCCGTCCCTGACGGGACTTGGCGTCGTCTGACGAACGCCCCAGCGGTGAAGCACTGGGCTATCGTCAGGCTTCCCTCCGGGATGATGATGCGCAAAGGCTGCCAGCGCTGGGCCGCATGCCCGGAGTAAGTTCCAGACGCCCCCAACCACCCCTCATCCTCGGGCCAGCCGTTGGCGACCGGTCGTCCATATTCCATCTCATTCTTGCCTTTGCCGTCCGTAACCGCTATCACCTCGCCATGCCCGGCCTCGAGCTGAAACCAACCCATAAACCAGTCGCCCAGTACTACGAGTCCCTGGCCAACTTCGCCAAGCTCGGCATCAAGCACGAGATGGCCGTCCGCGGCGCCTTCCAGGACCTCCTTGAAAGCTGCGCCCGCCAGTTCGATTGGACACTCGTCCCCGAATACCCCATCAAGCGCAAGGGTCAGGCCGACGCCAAAGCCGACGGCGCCCTGCTCGATAACTACGGCCTCAATCACGGCCTGTGGGAAGCCAAAGACGCCTCCGACGACCTGGAAAAGGAGATCAAGATCAAGTTCGGCCTCGGCTACCCAAAGCAAAACATCCTCTTCTGGCAGCCGGACCGCGCCATCCTCTACCAGAACGCCGAGCGCTTCTACGAAGCCGACCTCGCCGACCCCGATAAGCTGGTCCATATCCTCAGGCTCTTCTTCGAGTTCGCGCCGCCCGCCATGGCGAACTGGGAAAAAGCGGTCGAGGAATTCCGCGACAAAGTCCCCCAGATCGGCGCGAGCCTCAAAAACCTGATCGAGAAGGAGCGCCAGACCAACCGGCAGTTCGTCACCGCCTTCGACGATTTCTGCGCCCTGTGCCGCGGCTCGCTCAACCCGAACATCTCCGTCGAAGCCGTCGAGGAGATGATCATCCAACACATTCTCACCGAACGCATCTTCCGTAAGATCTTCGACGTCGCCGACTTCATCCAGCGGAACGTCATTGCCCAGGAAATCGAAAAGGTCATCTCCGCCCTGACCTCTCGCTCCTTCAGCCGGGACGACTTCAGCAAAAGCCTCGAACACTTCTACGGCGCCATCGAAAACGCCGCCACCACCTTCAGCGATTTCCACGAGAAGCAGACCTTCCTCAACACCGTCTATGAGCGGTTCTTCCAGGGCTTCTGCGTCAAGGTTGCCGATACCCACGGCATCGTCTATACGCCCCAGCCCATCGCCAACTTCATGGTCGCAAGCGTGGAGCACCTTCTCAAGAAGTGCTTCGGCAAGACCCTGGCGGATCGCGACGTCCACATCCTGGACCCCTTCGCAGGCACCGCCCATCTCATCGTGAATATCATGCGGCGCATCCCCAAGGCCGCCCTGCCGCACAAATACGCCCAGGAGCTCCACTGCAACGAGATCATGCTCCTGCCGTACTACGTCGCCTCGATGAACGTCGAGCACGCCTACTTCGAGGCCACCGGCCAATACCTGCCCTTCGAAGGCATCTGCCTCGTGGACACGTTCCAAACCATCAATGGACAAATGTCCTACTTTGCCGACGGCGAGAGACACGAACAGCACGAGATGGACATAGGCTTCAACCCGGAGAACACCAAACGCATCAACCGCCAGCGGGCCGCGCCCATCAGGGTTGTCATTGCCAATCCGCCCTACAATGCCGGGCAGATCAACGAAAACGACAATAACAAAAACCGTAGGTACCCCGAACTCGACCGCCGGGTGAGCACGACTTACGGCGAAGCCTCTGGTGCAACCCTGCTGCGGAAACTGGCCGACCCTTACGTCAAGGCCATTCGGTTTGCGACAGACCGGATCGGCGGCAGCGGAATCGTGTGTTTCGTAAACAACAACAGCTTTGTAACGGAAAACACCTTTGACGGGATGCGGAAGGAACTGAGGAAGGATTTTGATGAGATATACGTGCTTGATTTGGGCGGCAATGTGCGAAAGAACCCAAAGCTCTCCGGCACCACCCACAACGTATTCGGCATCCAGGTCGGGGTGAGCATCAATCTCTTCATACGCCATCCGAAGGAAAGAGCGGCCGGGCGCCTCGCCACGATCCGGTACTACGCCGTCGGTCGCGACTGGCGCAAGGATCGCAAATACCAATTCCTCGACGAGAAAGTGGACATACAGGGTGTGAAATGGGCGAAGCTCGAGCCCGACGACAAAGGCAACTGGATCACCAACGACACCGACGAGGAGTTTGACGCATTTCTGCCGATTGGGAGCAGGGAGGCGAAGGCGGGTACGAGCGTCCCGACGATCTTCCGCACTTATTCGCTGGGCGTCTCGACCAACCGCGATGCTGTTGTATATGACTTCGATGCCAAGCGACTGGCCAAACGGGTGGAGCAATTCGCGGAGGACTACAACGTTGAGCTGAGCCGTTGGCAGAAGAAAGGGAGGCCGCAGGACATAGACAATTTCGTTAGCTACGGGAAGGTTAAGTGGAGCGAAACTCTCAAGCGCCATCTAGCCGACGAAGTCGAAGCAAAGTTTTCTGCCAAGCGAATCCGCACCTCGCTCTACCGGCCATTCACTGAGCTATGCCTCTACTATGACACTCTGCTTGTTGACCGGCCTGGGTCGTTTGACGAGTTCTTGCCGACAGATCGCGCCGTGAAGGAGAACTCCACCCTGCTTGTTCCGAGCACGGGCGCACGGAGTCCGTTCTGGTCGTTTGCTTCACGTTCAATCCCTAACCTGAACTTCGTCTCCATAGACTCCGCCCAATGCTTTCCTCTCTTCATCTATACCACAGACGGCAAGCACCGTCGCGATAATATCACGCCCAAGGCGCTGACGCTGTTCCAGATCTTCTACGACGACAGCCTCGCGCGGGAAGACATATTCCACTATGTCTATGCGCTCCTGCACCATCCCACCTATCGCATCCGTTACGCCGAAAACCTGAAGCGCGACCTTCCGCGCATCCCCTTTGTTGGCGTAGCAGCCGACGTCAGGAGGCTCAAATCTCGACCGGCCAACCGCCAGAAGAAGTCAGAGCCTCCTGACGTCGGCTGCTACAACGCACAATTCTTCCCCCTCGCCGCCATCCAGACAATGCAAGGCGATGCCAAGCCGAACCACGATCCGAAAGCGAGCGCCAAACTCTTCCACGCCTTTGCCGAGGCGGGCCGGAAGCTCGCTGACCTTCACGTCAATTACGAGTCGGCCAAAGAGTACCCATTGGTGCGACAGGAGAACAAAGAGGCCAGGCTCGACTGGCGGGTCGAGGCCATGAAGCTGAGCAAGGACAAGACCTCCCTCTTCTACAACGACTTCCTCACCCTGAACGGCATCCCGCCCGAGGTCTATGATTACCGCCTGGGCAACCGTAGCGCCCTGGGCTGGGTCGTTGACCAATACCGCGTCACCCGCGACGAGCAGGGCAACATCGCCAACGACCCCAACCGCCCAGACGACGAGCAATACATCGTGCGCCTCATCGGCCAGGTCATCACGGTCAGCCTGGAGACGCTGAAGGTGGTGAAGGGGCTGCCCGCGGTTCTGGCTTCGGCCTGAAGCGCTTGCCGCAAAGCTAACCGCCCGCCGCGTAGGCACGCCGGAAACACGCGGCGTAGATTCCGCCGCCGAGCAAGCCTCCGAGCAGAGGCGCGACAAGGTACACTGCCCACCAGCCGGCGCCATTTACCTGGAACGGCAGGCGGCCCCAGCCGGCCAGGGCAGAGAACAGCCGCGGCCCGAGGTCACGCGCCGGGTTGAAGCTGGCCATCGTCAGCGGCCCCACCAGCGAAATCAGCAGCGTGATGGTCAAGCCGATGGTAGCCGCGGTGAGTAATTGTGGCCGCGCCCTATTCCGTTCATCCGTGCAGCAGCAGATAACGAGCAGCAACACGGCGGTGGCGATGACTTCCGTGACGAACGCCGCGCCGGCAGACATACGCAGCCGCGCCGCCAGCGTGAGTGGATGCCCGCAGGGGTTGGGAAAGAACTCACCAAACACCATCGCGCTGGCCTCGCTCCCCGGCTGGCCGCGCACAATGCCGTTTGCGCGCTCGAATTCCCGGAGCGCGTCGCCGAAGACAAAGTACAGGACCGCCGAGGCCGCAAAGGCTCCGCAGAGCTGGGCGGCCACATAGGGCAGCACCCTGGCCCGCGGGAAACCGGTCCATACCGCCAGGCTAACCGTGACCGCCGGGTTGAGGTGCGCGCCGCTGAGCGCTCCGGTGAGGTAGATGGCCGTGGCAACCCCAAGGCCCCAGACAATCGCCACCTGAAACACTCCCACTTGCGCGCCGGTTGTGACCGCTGCGCTCACGCTCCCGCAACCGAAGAAGACGAGCAGGAACGTGCCAAAGAACTCCCCCGTGAACCAGCCGGGCACCCGGCTCATGCGGCGGCCTCGGTGAAGCGGTGGGTTGGGCTCGGCTTGCCCGGACGAAAGTGCTCCAGGTGATCCGGCGTCGTCCGGAGGGTGGGGAATTTGCCGGTCGTCGTCTCCAAGGCCTCGCGAAGCGCCGTTCCGAGGACAGCGGGAGGCGCCTCCGCCCGCAGGTTGATAATCAACTGGCCCCCCATCATCGGCTCCTCCAGCTTCTGCGAAAGCTCGGGCACGAAATCGTTGCGCACCAGGTTGATGGCGCCGATCCGGCCAATCGCCGGGTCCGGAGTCAGGGTCATCTTCAAATGCGCCACCTCCGCCTTCGCGGCCCTCAGCCGACGCTGTAATTCTCCCGCCAGCTTGCTGAGGAATTTGTCACCGTCGAGCACCCGTGCGGTCGTGAGCTGCACGGTGCAGTTCAACCAGCCCAGCAACGCCTCCCCCTCCGCGTAAGTAGCGTAATCCACTTCCATTGCCTTCCCGCCGCCCTGTTGTTCATGGGTGATCTTCTCAAACCACGCGTTCAGGTTGGTGCCGTCTCGCGCCGAGACCGCCAAGATCTCCTTGCGAGGGAATTTCGCCGCAATGGCCGCCCGCAACGAATCCAGCCGCACCTTATTCAGCAGGTCGCACTTTGCGATGACGATCAGGTCCGCCTCCTCGAGCTGCTTGTTGTAGATGTAACGCACCTTCTCGGAGAATCCTCCCCCTTGCTCCAGCCCGAATACTTGGAGCGCCCGAACGGGGTCAACAAGCACGCTCACCGGCGCGACGGCAAAGTCCTGGCCGTACAAACGCCGCAGCGGATAGGCGACCGTTGCCACCAGGTCGGTGCAACTGCCCACCGGTTCGGCAATGAAGACATCCGACCGGGTTTGCCGCGCCAAGGTCTGCGAGGCATCCACCAGCGCATCAAATCGGCAGCAGAAACAGCCGCCGGGAATCTCCTCCGTCGCAAAGCCCTGGCATCGCAGCAAGGCCGTATCCACGAGGTGGCGGCCCTGGTCGTTGGTGATGAGCCCCACCCGCAGGCCCTGGTCCGAAAGCCGCTTGGCCAGCTTGCCGACGGCGGTCGTCTTGCCGGCGCCCAGGAATCCCCCGATCATGATATAGCGAGGCTTGGGGTTCCCCACCCGTTTCTTGCTCCGGAGCGCGCTCATGCGTTGTGTCAGGTAATATATGCGCAATAATGCATATTACCAGCGCCCACCGCAAGTGTGTGGAAACTTCAACCGGCGCAAAGCGCGTATCGTGATAGCGCCATGGTTCTTAGCATTAGGGACGCGGCCGGAGCGCGGCTGTCCTCAGCCGCAGCAGCACCGACCGCGCAACCTTGCTCTGATGTTCTAAGAACCAATCCCTTACGCACGTGCTGCGGCTGAGGACAGCCGCACTCCGGTGGCCGTGTCGAAATGCGGCCCGGCGCGAATTCCTACCTGGGCAGCTTGTCGAAACGGAACGTGCAGCAACCTAGCTCCAAAACATTCCGGTTGGCGGCAAGCTGGCTTCGCAGCTTCGGGACGACCGCGTAGAGCCGCTGCTGGCCTTGCTTTTCCATCTCCACCAACCGAGCCTCCTTCAGAATGCGCAGATGCTTGGACACGTTGTATTGGGAAATTGCCAGCCGTTTGGAAATCGCGTTGACGCCCAGCCGTTCTTTGAGCAGCAGGCGCACAATCCGCAGGCGGCTCAACTCGCCCAGCGCCTTCAACGCCGCGATGCAATCAATGCCGGTCATCGCTCGCATGATACCCAGACCTTCGTCCCGGGCAAGAGGCGCCCTCGGTCCCTGTTCGAGTGCGCTATTGCTCAGGATAGCCGTGCCAAGAGGCCGTTGCAGTCCGCGCCGGCCCTGCACGTGGATTCTCGCTGTTTTACGCCACGCTGCAGCCCGAAGTCATCCGCCTGTTCAGACGCTGATCAACCATCCTGCTCTCCCATCACCCGCCAATCCGGTGAAGCGAGGGGAGAAGGACCCGGGGCGGCCTTGAGCTCGCCGGCATTCGCGGCTATCGCAGTCTCTTCAACGTGAACTGCTGTGCGGCGATTGGGACACGAACTGCCGACGGAGCGCAGAGACCGCCCCGGATGAGCAACAACACAACCCGAGACAAAGCGAGCCTCACCCCGCCGCGCTGCCCCGCGCCGGCCAGCAAGGCCCGGTGCGGACGCAGGAGCGACGAGAGAGACATGGAAACGGGCGGGCCATCGAGGCGACTGGCTGGCCGATAAGACGGGGGATTTACGAGGAGCCGCCGGGGGGATTGGGGCTCTGGCTCGGTCCTGATTCGACCGGTCCAACCGCTCTTCAAATGACCTGTCCGCGTCCATGCCCGTGACGATGGCAGAGCGCGGGCGCCGGAGCTAAACATATGTTGCTATTCTGTTAGCAACTATTGTCCGGCATTTTGCGCGCGCAGGCGCCCTCGGTCGAGCTGCCCTGCCGGCCATCCCCCCGGGCTGGCGAGCATCGGCCTGCGCGTGGATCATTCCAATCAACTCAAAGCCTGCTTGTAACGCTCGCTTACGAAATCCCAGCCAATGACCTGGAAGAAGGCCGCCACGTATTCCGGCCGGCGGTTTTGGTATTTCAGGTAGTAGGCATGTTCCCAAACATCCACCCCGAGCAGAGGTTGCTTGTTCTGGCTGATCGGCGAGTCCTGATTGGCCGTCGGCTCGATGACCAATTGTTTGTTCGCATCGAGGACCAGCCAGGCCCAGCCGCTCCCGAACTGGCCCAAAGCGGCCTTCGTCAACTCGTTCTTGAAGACGGCAAAGCTGCCAAAGCGCTTCTCAAGCCCCGTTAGAAGCTCGCCTGAAGGCTGGCCGCCCCCGCCCTTCTTCATCATCTGCCAGAAGAGGGTATGGTTGTAATGCCCACCGCCCTGGTTCCGGACTGCCGCGCGGATCTTTTCCGGCACCGCGTTCAGATCTCTCACCAAATCCTCGACCGGCTTCTTCCCAAGCTCGGGGTAACCGGCCACGGCTTTATTCAAGTTCGCGACGTAAGCCGCATGGTGCTTGTCGTGGTGAATTTGCATGGTAAGGGCGTCTATATGCGGTTCCAGCGCGTCATACGCATAAGGCAACGGTGGGAGCGTGAATGGGCCTGTCGCCGCGGCGGCTGGTGTCGGCCCGGGCGTGGGCTGAGCAATCACCGTGCGCAGAGTTGTGGTTGTGGCGCAAGCGGCCGACGCCAGCGCGGTTGTTTTCAAAGCTTGCCTGCGAGTCATCATAATCAAAGTCCTGTCATGTTGTGGTAGCCTGGAAAAGAAGCCGAGGCGGTTCCCTCCCTAGCTTGCCTCACCTTTCGCAGTACTACGGCCACCGCGCAACTTGGAGGCTCCAACAAAACCAAGGTGGTAAATCACGGCACGCATACGATCGGCGGCTGACCATCAGGCCCGCGCCAGGATTGCCACTCGGACATGACGGCTCGGCCTTCGGGGCTGCCCGTCAGATGCCATTCTGTCTCCTCGACGCGCTTCACGAGCGTGTTGGTGCGAAAGTAGTCGCTGTCGCGGGGAGGGATGCGCTCCGTGAAAGCGCGCCCGGCGGCGTGCGCGGTCCGGGCCCGGTCCAGCAACTGCTTGAGCGCGGGCGTGTGAGTTTCGAGGTAGGCGATGCGCCGCTTGTGCGGGTCGCTTTGTTCCGGGCGGAAAGAGACGACCACAGCTCGAACGCCGTCCCCACTCGGCCCGCCGATGCCCTTATCGGGCGGCACGGTGTCCCTTGGGGCTTCATATAGCCGCCTTTCGCTCTGGTCATAGAACCAGACCTTAGCGCCTTCTTCGCCGCTCCTCCAAGCGGCTTGGAGATGGCTGGCGATAAGTCCCACACCCGCGGCAGCCAGGATGACCGCCGCGGCCACCTTAAGCCACATCTTGGCTGGAGGGCTCACGTTACGGTCCGCCGGGAGCAGTCCGGATGGCGGCTGCCGCCGCCGGGCTATGCGCCGTGAGACGGAGCGACCACCAGCATTCCCCCTGATCGCAACGGAGGTCGTTGGCATTAAGCAACCCCGCGTGCCCGTCGGCGAAGACGTAGTTGGCTTTTCCGTCGTGCCGCCGGCACCCGTAGTCGTCCTGCAAGAGGCGGTTGAAGCCCGCGTCATCCTCGGCCCCGGGCACGATGTCCTTGATCCACCAATTGTCGTCGCTCCATTGGGCGGTGCCGCTTCCGCCATCTCCGAACCAGATCAGCTTGGCAGGGGATGTTATTTCCACGGTCTTGTGCAAGCCCTCGTAGTACCCCTGATTGATCGGCCGCCCAAACGGCATCGTGCTGATCCGCGCCTCGGGATCCGGGTCATCCCTTACCGGAATCCAATGGCCGCCGGCCACGCCAATCCCGCTGGCGTTCCACACCTCGTATGGGCTGGGATAACCATACAGATGGCTCCAATCTATGCCCGGCGTGAGCGCGAACCCGCCCAAGGCGGCGTCTGAAGCCGAAATGCCATCCGCATAGACCGCCACCCGCTCCGCGGGACAATCAAAGACCCTGGGTGTCCGCCCCGCGTAATCCCAAAGCACTACCCGGTAGCTCGTCTCGCACGGCGTGCCGTCCGGGGCGGGGCGCACGTCTTGCAGCGGGTTCATCCATTCGTTGAAGTCCACCGTATAGGTCATGGCCGCTATGGCCAACTGCCGTTGGTTGGAGATGCAGAAAGTGCCGCGGGCCTTTTCGTGCGCCTGACTTAGAGCTGGCAAGAGCAGCCCCGCCAAAATCGCGACGATGGCGATGACCACCAGCAGTTCGATCAGCGTGAACCCGCTGGCATTTTCCGGACGCCTGGTTGAACTCATAATGCAGACATTCGACAGCACTCCCCTGCCCTCCTCACGCCGTGTCCCCACGACCAAGGAGTTCCATACTCGACCAATACCCGCGACCGCACAAACCTGTTTTCCTGGACCACACCTGCTCCGGGCCTTCAAGGAACATAGGTCTGACAGCGGCTGCCCCAAAGTTTGCACTCGCCAGAACGCGGCGTCAAATTGCCCGGACGCCTGTTTCCGATGGCTGGCGTCACCCAAATCCCCGCCGCAGGCTTCTTTCAGGCGTGACATGAGCAAGTCTGTCGGGTCCAATTCGTGTCCATTATGGCCAGTACCACTCCAAATCTGCTCTCGCGTGCGTCCGCAGCCGTGGGCTCCGGCGTCATTATTTGCGTCATAACCCTGGGGTGTTTGGCGACATCCAGGCGCGCCATTGCCGCCGGGGAATACATGGTCCAGGTTGGATCCATTCCGCTGGCGGGGGTCGAAGGCCGGCTTGACCATCTGGCGTCCGACCCGAGCACTCACCGTTTATTCGTCGCGGCACTGGAGAACCACAGCGTAGAAGTCGTTGACTTGGCCAGCAAAAAGCGAGTCCATCAGATCACCGGCATCAGCGAACCCCAGGGGTTGCTTTATGTTCCCGAGCACAAGCGTCTGCTGGTATGCAGCCGCGGTGATGGCACCTGCCGCAGCTTCGACGCCGGCAGCTTCGCGGAAGGGCCGTGGGTTGACCTCGGCCGGAACGCCGACAACATCCGCTTTGATGCCGCCATTCAGGTTGTTTATGTCGGGTCCGCCGGCGAGCCCGGCACGGGATTGATGTCCGCCATTGACCTTGTCTCCCTGCTTCCCGCAGAGGCGGGCGGCAAGCCAGCGGAGCCCCGTTCCCCGGCTGATTTCCTGCTGGACCGTCCTCGGCAAGCTGAGCCGAAGATGGAAATCCCGCTCTCATCCCACCCGGAGTCCTTCCAACTGGATATGGCGAACCACCGGATGTTCGTGAACGTGCCGGATGCGCACCAGGTTGTTGTGTTGGAGATCGGGCCTCAGGGTTTCACCAATGTGACGGCCTGGCCTGTCACGATCGGCGACAAGAATTTCCCCATGTCGTTCGACCCTGCCTCCTCCCGGCTTTTCCTCGCCTGCCGGATCCCGGCGCGACTGGCCGAGTATGATATCCACACCGGCAAGCTCGTCTCCCAAGTGCCGTGCGTCGGGGACGCCGACGACCTGTTCTATGATGTGAAATGGAAACGGCTCTACGTGATCGGAGGTGACGGCTTCGTTGACGTCATTCAGGTTGCCGAGTTCGGGACACAACTCACTCTGCTCGCGCATGTCCCCACAGCCGCCCGCGCTCGGACGGGATTATTCATGCCGGAGTCGCAAACGCTGGCGGTCACCGCTCCCCATTTCAGGAACAGTCCAGCCGCTGTCCTCTTGTTCCGGGCCCAACCATAGTACTGATATGGAAGAGGACTGCGGCACAGTTAAAGTGCGCACAGCGTAAGCGATTACTGATTGACAATCATAGCCGGCACGGGGGAGTGTCTCAGAAGTGGACATGGGACTTTCCCCCGTAATGCTACCGTGTCAATACCGTGTCGCTACCGTAGCACTACCGGAGTAACTTGGGGGTCGGGTCAAGCAATGGCAGGTCGAAGAGCTGGTTTTAGCCATTTCTGCCTGATTTAAGGGCTTTTGAACAGTGCTTCTCATGGCGGATACGCAGCGAATGAAGGGATTGCTATCGCAGACAAGACAGTCGAAGGGAAGGTCGGAAAGAAAGGGTTTTGCCTGAGGTCAATTAGATTGACATGGGAGACAAAAGGGGGAATGGCCCTGGCCAAATCAACTCGGAGATGATGCGAAGCCTGAGCCCGGTCTGCAGGAGCCATTTGCAGCTCATTACAGCGCAAGCCACCGCTAAAGAAGCGCAACGGCGGGGTAGCCGCGCCAAGTTCTTCTCCATATTGTCAGCGAGCATGAAGACAAACGCAGAATGGCTCTGGCTTTCCGCCAAGACGGCCACCCTGCTGCTGGCCGCTGGTTTAACCGGCTGTCAACACGCGGAAACTAAACCACCTTTGGCTGCTGCCGAGTTTGAGCGCCAAGGCAGCCTGAGCGTCGTGCCGGAACAATCGTCCCTGTGGTCGCGGCTGGTATTCGAGACGGTGCGCAAGAAGAGTATCCCAATCCTGTTCTGAGTTGGATTAATCATTGCGAAGGCGTGCCGTCGTAAGACCAATTGATGTCGGGGTTGCCGGGGTCGCCGATCTTGGTGCCTTCCTGATAGCACATATAGGGGTATTTGAAATGCGCGGAGTGGCCATCGAGAAAGGTGAGGTTCGCTCCGGCGGTGTGGCGCGAGGAGAGGTGGTTGAGCGAGCCGCGTGGGGCGCCCAGATCGTTGAGGGGATTCGCGCCGTAAAACGGAGTTTCGCCGGAGTTGGCCCGGACGTCGGAGAAGAAGACGAACGCCGAGGAATGTAATACAATCGTGGCCTTGAAGGGAGAACTGGCGGGGACCAGGCCGTTGGTGCCTTTGAAATTGATGCCATAACTGAAGGCCACGCGATTCAGCGGGTCCACTTCTGCGGGCAGGAAAGTGGCGGTAGGACATTTGAAAATGCTGCGGCCATTTACGAAACTGGCGGGATTGGCGGCGTATTGCCAAAGCGCCTTTTGCGAGACGAACGACGGCAGGGCGTTGAACCAGGCGCTGTTTCCGTACCCGCCGGCGGCGAAAGCGGCGAGGTCCGTCCAATGAATGTTGTCTTGGCTGTAACCGCTGGGAGCGCCGGGCGTGTTATTGGCGATGCTGAAATCGGGAAAGATTTGATTGTAGTCATCCAAGTACATGTCGAGCGCCAAACCCCACTGCTTGAGGTTGCTGAGGCAAACGGTGCGATAAGCCTTTTCCTTTGCCTTCGCCAGCGTGGGCAGCAGCATTGCCGCCAGAATCGCGATGATGGCGATGACGACGAGCAACTCGATTAAAGTGAATCCATGGATCTCTCTCTTCATGGCGTGAAATTGCCACAACCGGCCTGCTCCCTGCTCCCGGTGGGTTGCTATTTATTGGCGGTGAATTGCTCTAAACGCTTGAGGTGGATTGCGGATCGTGCCGGCCATTTTGGAAAAGCAGTCAAGGGCGCATCGGCACGGACCGGTCACAACCTGTCCATCCTCAGCCAATAAAGGTTGAGCAGTAATTGAGACTCTGTCTTAATATGGCCTTGATTGTTTTCATGAGAAGCCATGACTGACGCCGCAAAGACCAGGTCCGTGATTGGCCGGAGCGAGCCGAAGCTCAACCGGAAGCTGCAGGTTTCACCGTTGAGCGAGCCAGCCGTCCGGCAGCCGATCCGGGGCGGCTGGCGGCGGCTTTATGGCGGGTTTCACGACTTGGGCGTCAGCGTTGAATGGCACGACTTTGAGTTGAGCAATAGCTCCGAGTGGTCGCGCAGCTTTCATCCCGACAGCCTGGAGCTATGCCTTAATCTAGCCGGCGAGGGTGGCATTGGCTGTGCGAGCCGAAGCATTGAGTTCGCGCCGCTGACCTCGGGGTTTTACGTGTGCAACGGAAATGAGCTGCGAGCGTGGCGAAGGCTTGGAGTGCGGCATCGCTTCCTTACGGTCGGGTTTTCCGCGCGCTTCCTCCGAGACCACTTGTCGCACTGCGATGGCGCGCTTCACCCGTTGGTTGAAGGCTTCCTCTTGCGCGACGCGTGCCCGGCGGCTTTGGGGGAAATACACCGGCTCACCACGGAGCAGGAACGATGGATCGCACAGCTTCCGTACCCGCCCACGGTCCAGGCAGCACGCCGGATTTGGTATCTGAGCAAGGTGCTGCAACTGATGGCGGATTACTTCTTCACGCGCCCGGGCGAGGACGAATTATTTTGCGACCGCCAGAAGCGCCTGGCGCGGGAGCGGGTGGACCGGGTAGTCGCCATCTTACGCCAGCGTCTGGCTGAGCCGCCCGGCCTGGAAGAACTCGGCCGGGAAGTCGGCTGCAGCCCGTTCCATCTGAGCCGGACATTTTCGCGCGAGATGGGAGCGACGATTCCACAATACCTCCGCGAGCTTCGCATAGAGCGTGCGGCCGAACTGCTGCGGAGCGGCAAATACAACGTGACTGAGGCGGCGCTCGAAGTCGGATATTCCAGCCTCAGCCATTTCAGCCAGGCATTCTGCCAAACGATGGGCTGCTGCCCGGCGTTGTATCCCCTTAAAGCGCCGGCGGGACCCGCGGCTGTGGAAAAAAGCCCGCGTCTTGTCGCCGGGAAATAGCCTCACTGCACCGGCTGGCCGTTATAGGCCCAGTTGATGTCGGGATTTCCCTGGGAGCTCCAACCAAGCCGGACTGCTGGACTATTCGCAGAGCGCCTTCGTCACCACGGCTTACGGCTGAGCCCCAGCCGGCTTGACGGGCCACAGTCCTCTGTTAAGCTAATCGCCGTGAGAACCTCAAAGACTGACGGCGTCGTCCGCTTTACCGTCTCCGCACCGCGCGCCCTCGCCAAACAACTGGACCAGATGAGCCGGGAGAAGGGGTACGACAACCGCTCCCTGGCGGTTGCAGACATGATCCGCGCAGGGTTGGTCGAGCACCGGCAGAACCTCGGCAACCAGGAAATCGCCGGCACCATCACGCTGGTTTACGACCACCACAAACAGCACGTCCAAGCTACCCTCACCGACATCCAACACGACCACCACGAGGTCATCATCGCCACCCTCCACGTGCACTTGGACCACCATAACTGCCTGGAAGTGCTGGCAGTGCGAGGCAAAGCCGGCACGATCAAGAAGATTGCCGACGAGCTGATCGCCTCCAAGGGCGTCAAACACGGCAAGCTCACCGTCACCAGCAGCGGCAAGGACCTTCCAGGCTGAAGCAAGCTCCTGGACGGGCTGGGAGCTGTCCCGGGCTCGCACAGACTACCCGCGCCCTCGTGCTGCGAGCCCGGGACGGCTCGGGGTCCGGTGCCGGTGCGGAGGCTCTTGACGCCTAAACTACAAGTGTTACTATTTATAAAACTCGTAATACTATGTCGAAAGGTGCATCAACTATAAGCCGGGAGTCCGCCGCCGCGGCGTTCACTTTGATCGAGCTCCTGGTGGTCATCGCGATCATCGCCACCCTCGCGGGGTTGCTCCTGCCTGCGCTCGCCCGGGCCAAAGATAAAGGCCGGCAAGCCGCATGCTTCTCGAACATGCGGCAGGTCGCGCTGGCCGCGCGGCTCTACATGGGCGATTACGACGGCAGTATGTATCACCATCACGAATGGTGGGTGCTCGATGACGGAACCCAGGTGGAGAACCTGCCGACGGACCCGAGCGGCTTAAGCGGTGGCGGTGTGGGCAATAGCCAGGCGGAGAAGCCCTGGGTGATCTTCTTCGCGCCCTATCTGCAAAACCGCCTGGCCGGCTTTTGCCCGTCTGACCGCACGCCGCGCTCGCAGTTCCTCGCCAGGGATTTGAATGCCTACGACGGGAGCATCACCAACACCGACCAGACGCCGCCGCCGAATTCAGAGCTGGGCCTGGCCGACGCGCAAGGGCTCGCGATTGAGAGCTACCTTCTGGATTCAATCTTCACCCACAAGTCCGCCCGCTATGCCCTGGAAGGCGCGCTGTACGGCTTCGCTACGGAAACCGCGCTCGCGGCGCTGCCCAACCCGAACATCATCATGTTCTCGGAGCGCAACTCGGAGGCGCTCGACGCGGCGGACAACACCGAGTACGGAGGCGTCGAGCAGGATGACTACGACACGTGGGTGGGAGAAGCAGCCCTCGTGCAGTGGGGCAGCGGTCCGTACGGCGACCAGGGGTGGATTCGCTACAATCGTCACGGCCAGCATGCCAATTACATCTACTTTGACGCCCACGTGGAGTCGCTCCCTTGGAGCAAAGCGCGCTTCGACCAGTTTCCCGACCATCGCGTGCGGAAGCCCCTGTCAAATCCTCCTCTCTAAAACATATAGCTAATGACTACCTTGATTAGCACCGGCGCGGCCAGTTGGTTGCCCGTAAAATTCTGGTACACGGGAAGCTCGGCATCGGCGTAAAAGTCCACGGGGTGGATGTGGATGTCTATGCCCGCGGAAAGCAGAATGCGCTGGAAGCCCGAGGCTACGGGATTGGCCGCGTTGGCGCCGCTGTCGCTGGTGCGCTCGGAAAAGATGACCTGCGCCACCGGGGATATTCTCACGCGGCCCAGCGAGAGACCATTGTAATAAATCCCTGCCGCCGCATCCAGTTCAAGACCGGGACGATAATCGTCCTGAGTCAGCACCGGCACATCCAGCTCCGCCTGCGCGAAACATTCCCAGCGGTAGTTGGCGTCCAGGTTGTGATAGTAAAAGCCCCCAAGCAAAATGTCCGTGCTGCCCGTTCCGAGTTGCGAGTCGCGATCCACGACAGCGGGATCATAACTGTAGTTGCCGGTCGGGAGCTTTAGGCCGAGCGTCACGCCGGCGGACATATCCGGAAGAAACCCCGTATAAATGCCCCGGACTCGGATATCGCCAAGCTGGCTCCAATTGCGGGTTACAACGGCTCCCGTGTCATCTGTGGTTCTGAAGTGACGAAAATCGTAAGGCACTCCGATTTGGGCGCCCCAACTCGTATTGAACATGTATTGAAGGCCGAAGGTGAAGAACTGCGTCTCAAGATCTTTGTCATCATTGTTGGCGGCAGGCGCCGGGGAAGTCCCGCTCCAATTGCGGTTTTGGTCCTGATAGTCGTAATTCAGGAAAGCCATCGCTCCTTGTCCTGTTGGAAACATCGAACTTGTGCCAACGTCGAAAACGTCACACCCGCAGGCGCAAGCCACGCCCTCGCTGGGCACGAGAATAGCGGCCAACAACCCGCCACCCATTCCTATCATCTGCGAACTAAGTCTTGTATGCATCGTCAAATCTCAAGGTTGCGAGACGCCGCAACAGAGCGGGTCTCAAGGGAGCGGGCAAGACACGCGGGCAACGTAGTTGCTCACTGCCTAAAGTCAAATTGGAACCGCCCCCAGGTGGATCGTCGGTTCCCCTACCCCTGGCTCACCCCGCGGCGGTTGCGCCTGCGGAGCTAATGCTCATCCCCGCGTCCAACTGCTGCATCGGAAAAGTGCGGATCGGTCTCTTTGACCTTGGCAACCAAGGCGTCATACGTTGGCGGGTCGGCGTCCTTCATCGCCGCCAGCAGACGGCGCACCCTGTCTGGAGAAACATCAAAAAGCCCGGATCCCGGCGCAGGCCATTCGGCCAATTGACATGCGGCTGAAACCTTTTGGTAACGGTCTGGATCGGCCTGCACTGACGGATCCCGCATGATCCGCGCGATGGCAATCGTGTCGGCAACGGTGAAGATTGGTTTGGGCAATTCCGGGGCGATCTTCTGCATGGAGTCGGCGAGGAGTCGGCGCGCATTAATGGCTTTCGTCCGATCCCCCAGGCTGGCATCGGGCGGGGGTGCCAGCGCGGACAGCGCCTCTGTAAATGCGGGCAACAACTCGACGACGTTCGAGCCGGTCCGAGCGTAGTAACCGGCGATGGCCGGCGCAGCCTTGGGAAACTTCTTTAGCCCTTCCAGGACCTCGGGTATGGTCGCCTCTCCCAATGTCACCTTTAAGGCGAAGGCATCCGATTGGTTCTGTTGTTCCAGGTCCGCAGCCAGCGCCGGATTGGACTTGCGGAAATCCGGACTCAAGCTGTCCAGCATCTTCGCGGCCGCCAATCTCACCGTCTCCCGCTTCGTATGATCGGCTGCGTCGGCCAGGGCGGAGACGACTTCATTGAAATACGGACCGAGGCGGGCGGCGGTTAAGCCGGGTTCCCCGGGTGGACCAGCGGAGCCTGGAACTCGTGCCGCCTCATGTAATAGCGACATCCCGTCCACCCGCAGAAAACTATCGTCCCCAGACTTCAACAGCTCCACGGCCACCGGAAACACCGCAGCATCGGTCTGGTCTCCGAGCGCCGACACCAACGCCAGAGCGGCAATGCACCGCACCGCCTGGTCCGGATCTTGCAAGAGCGGAACGAAGGCGTTGTTAAGGGCTTGGGAATCTTCATTGGCGATAGCCCACAGCCAGCCTCCAGCCTGCATACTCCGGCGAACGCCGGGGAACTGGTGCGTTGCCTGGCGGACGACCCGACAGACGGACCGGTCCGCTTTCAACATCCGAGCGAACTCCGGCAGGATTTCTGGCGATGGATGAATTTGCCCCAGCGCGTAAAGGATCATGTTGTCGGTGTAAATAGGGAAGGAATTGACCGCTCCCAATTCCCCTGTGACGGTGTACCTCGTCTGCGGAATGGCTTGCCCCAGACCGCCCTCGCGCAACACCCCAAGGAGAAGCGGCGCCGCCTCGCTGGCCTGCGGACCAATGATGCCAAGACCATCAACGGCCCGCAGGCGCACCTCCGCATCCGCATCCTTCAGCGCGCCTTGCAGGATTGGAAGGGCCGCTTTCTTCCTGTCACCTAATCCAGCGATGGCCGCTTGCATCATGGAATTGGGATATAGGGCCGTCTCATTCGGATCATGCAAGGCCGCTTTAACCTTGGCCAGCGCCTCTGCCAATGCGGCGTTTGGGGCTGGGTCCGTGGAAGGTTTGCGTGGCGCGATCAGTTCCATAACGGCGCTGTTCGTGGCGGGCGTGCCAGCGGCAGTTGTGAGATTGGTTGCGAGGGGTTGCACGACCGCTGACCCGTGGGAAACGAACTTGGAAATCGTGAAGGCGGCGGCGAGAGCCACCAGCCCGGTAAATGCTGCAACGAGGCTGGGGCTTTTGGCGGAGGTCACAACAGCAAGGATCCCGCCGCCTGAAGTTGCGGCAGTTCCTGCCGCAGCCTTTGCCATCGCCACTTTGGCCCAGGATGCAGCCACTCCCATCGGCGCAGCCTTGGCGCCGTGGGCGACGAAGGCAGCCGTCAGCCCCAGTGACGACACGGCGATGCCCCGCCTCGCAAAAACCACCCGCAGCCTCTCAATCGCGCGCGAAATGCGCTTCCGCGCCGTCACCTCGCTCACGCCCAATGTCTCGGCGATGTCCTTGTGGCTCTTGTTGCCAAAGAAGCGAATCATCACCACTTCCCGGTCCGCCGCCGAGAGTTTGTCCAGGGCGTCATTAAGGTGGGGCTCGATGCGTTCCCAAGTGGAATCGGGTTCGCGGGGTTCATGAGTCGTCTGCATGGCAAGGGCTTCCTGTTCACGGCGCTCGCGATTGGCGTTCTTGCGCACCTGATTCAAAACGGCAAAGCGCGTCGCGCGAAACAGCCAGCCGTAGAGCGTAGCCTGCCGGGGAATACTGCCCGCCTTCTGCGCCAGGGCGATGAATACGACCTGCGCCACCTCTTCCGCCGTGTGGGGATTGCCGGTCTGCCGCAGGGCGGCGTGATACACCATCGCGGCGTACCGTTCCACCAGCGCACGGAACGACTCTTCGGAGCCTTTGGTCGCGTAGTTCTTGAGCAGTTGCCAATCGTCCATAGTCGCGTTCTTTCCACTAATAAACAGCAGCCCCGCGAAGAATGTGACACTTTTCCCGCGAGTCCCATTCACGAGCGTGGCACATGCAAAGCGTATAGAGGAGCCGCTGGTAAGGCTCGTTGCGTGCTGGGCAAGGCCTGGGACTGGATCGAGCGGGTTGGCAAGCCAAGAATGCCTAGGCCCAGATGCTGGGCCGTCTTTATTTCGATGCCCCGCTGAGACACAGAACCTCGGACTGCCGAGGACGAAGCGAAGCCTGCCAATCGCGGCCGCAGGGCCTAGCTTATTGGAGACTAGTTCACGTGCCGGAGCACGTTGCTTCGAGCCTGGCACCTATAGGTCAACTGCCAGGCTCCCACGCATTGACTCGGCAGTGTGGTTAACAAGGGATAAAAGCACGTCACCTGCCGCGCTCCTGATTCTAACGGCTTCAGGGAAGGAAGCGCCCAATCCAACATCCTAATCCTGTATTCTGCAATTTGCATTCTTCCTTCGATGTTCCCGCTGGCGTCGCCAGCTATTGCCCGCCGCCGCATAGCCGATAGAAGACGGTGTCGCTGAGGTTCGTGATGGTGACGCAGTTGAAGCCGTCCGGCATGGCAGTAGCCGGCAGGTCCACAGGCTGCCACTGAACAGGCGGCGTGAGGTCAGCGGTGAATTGCAGCGCGCAGGAGGACCCCTCATTCGGCCAGCAGACCAGCACCTGCGCCGTCCCGTTCGTGTTGACCAGCATGATGCTCAGCTTCGGGCAGTAGAAGACCGTCACCGTGAAGCTGCACGAAGAGGTGTTGCCACTGGCATCCGTCGCGGTGCAGGCCACTGCATTGGTGCCGAGAGGGAAAAGGCTGCCGGAGGGCGGATTATTCACGATCGCCGGGCTTGGATCACAGTTATCCGTTGCAAGAACAAAGTAGGATACCACTGCACCGGCCGGGTCCGATGCGCTCACGGTCATGTTCCCCGGGCAGATAATGGCCGGCGGTTCAGTGTCCAGAACGGTAACCGTGAAGGTGCAGATGCTGGTATTGCCGCTGCTGTCGGTGGCTCGGTTGGTCACGGTGTTAGCGCCCAACATAAATGTGCTCCCGCTCTCCGGCTCGCTCACGACGGCGGCCACCCCGCAGTGGGCGCTGGCTGTCACTGTCCACGTCACGTTGCTCTTGCTGCACTGCCCGGGGTCTGCGCTGACTATGAGATCCGCCGGACAGGTGATAGTTGGCGCCGTTGGGTCCACCACCAAAACATAATTGGTGCAATAAGCCACATTCCCTGCGGCGTCGGAGACGGCCAAGACTACCTGGTTGGAGCCGACGCTCAGCACTGTATTGGTCGCCACGCTCTGCGTTACCGTCACGGAGCTGCAGTTATCCACCGCCAGAAGGTAGTTCGTGCCCGTGATGTCCGGCATCAACGCCTGGCAGTTCGTGTCCGCCTGCAGCACTACGTTCGTAAACCACGTGACGACCGGTAGCTCCGCGTCGTCCACCGTTACTACAAAGCTGCAGGCCGCAGTGTTGCCGGCTACGTCGGTCACTAGGAACGCGTTAGTCGTCCTACCCACCGGGAAGAGCGCTCCGCTGGCGAGGCCGCCCACCTGCACCGTCACCGCCCCGGAGCAGTTGTCCTGGCCCACGGGCGTGGTGTAATACACCACGGCGCCGCACTCGCCTGGGTCGTTGGCCAGGATCACGTCTGCCGGACAGGTGATGGTCGGCGGCGTTCGGTCCACTACCAGAACGAAGTTAGTGCAGTAAGCCACATTGCCGGCGGTGTCGAAAGCGCCCAGCACCACTTGGTTGGTACCCAGGCTCAGCAGTGTGTTGGTGGCCACGCTCTGGGTTACCGTCACGGAACTGCAATTATCCACCGCCAGGATGTAGTTCGTCCCCGTGATGTCCGGCATCAACGCCTGGCAATTCGTGCCCGCCCCCACGACCCCGTTGGTGAACGAGGTGATCACTGGCGGGGTCGTGTCCACGATATACACCGTGCGCGTATTGGTGGCCGAGTTGCCGCTCGGATCCATCGCCGTGTACTTGATCGTGTAGGTGCCCACATCATTCGGGTTGACCGTGCTGTTGGTGGTCACGCCCAGGCTCCCGGCGCACGTATCGCTCGCGGTGGCGCCTGGGTCCACAAAGACCGCGTGGCATTGATTGGTGAGCGGACTGGCCTCAATGAGCGTGATCACCGGCGGGGTCGTGTCGTGCACGATGACCCTTTGCAGGCAGGCATTTGTGTTCCCGCTGGTGTCTATAACCGTCCAGGTTACCAGGTTGGTTCCCAGTGCGTATGAGGCCATGCCGTTGTTGGTCACCGATAGAATGCCGCAGTTGTCATTGGTTGCAACTGGCACGCCGAGCACGACGTTGGTGGCGTTACACCCGGCATTGGCGGAGACCATTACATCCGGCGGACAGGTGATGCTCGGTGGAGTGGTGTCATTGTCCGTCAGCGCCACGGCAGTGGAGGTGGTGCTGCCATTCGTGTTGCTGACGACACAGCGGTAATTGGCGAGCACGGAGCTGTTCACCGCCGCCACCAGCAGGTTGGAGGTAGTTACACCGTTGAAATGGATGCCGTTGGTCAGGTTGATGCTGTTGGTCTGCCATTGGTATGAGAGCGGGCCGGTGCCCCCCGCGCCGACGCTGAACATGGCGGTGCCGCCAGGGCAGACATGCTGTGGCAGCGGCTGTTGCGTGATCGTGGGCGCCGCCGCGCAGGGCCCCCCGCCGTCAGCCGGACAGATAAGGCCCGTCACGCTGAACGTGTAGCCGGAGCAAGTCGAATTCTGGTTAATGACGTGGAGCACCAGCGTGAAGCTCGCGAGCGCCGGGACCGTGAACGAGAACACGCCGTCCGGTGTTGGGATGTTGCCTATATCCGCCAGGTAGCCGGAGCAGAGACTGCTGGGGTTGAAACTGCCCAAGTAGGCCACGGCGAAGACGTTCCCGCTGCACGCATTGGAGACCGTCACCGTAACGCACACTGGCGAGCTGCTGGTGTTCGTGTAGGAGTAGCTGGCGTAGGCACGGCTGCCGCGGGTGGTGGCGGTGCCGGGGCAGGATTTCGGTGCGGCACAGGTGCTGTTCGTGCCGTCGGCGTTCAGGCGGCCCCTCTGTGTCGGGCTGGTGCCCGTCAAGCTGCCGTTCTGATTAATTACACACGGGCACGTGGGGACCATAAACGCGTCGGTGCTCGCGCCCTCGTTATACGCGAACGCCAGCGCCAACTGGATGGGCGTGCCGCAGGCGACCGCCGGCACCGTGCTGATTTGGAACGGCACGATGTTGGTGCAGGTAACCCCACGCGCAATGTTGGAATAGGTGGAGAAGGGCTGGATAATCGTAACGCCCGGCGTGGTGGTTGCCAGGGAGGCATGGACGACGGTAGCAGTGCCGCCCCCAAGGTTCCGCACCGGCAAATAGAGAAGGTTGCACTCATCAGTATCAATCACGCCGTTGCCATTGCCGCCAGTAACGGTCGGGCTGCCCACGAGCAAGTATGGGCTGGTCCCCGCCGGCACCAGTGCATTGATGAGGTTCGTGCCCGCCGGCGTGCCCCAGCCGGTGCAAAGGTCATAGCCGAGTACGGCAATGAATTGGGAAGGACTGCTGGGCCACTCATTGTTCCCAGCGGTGGTGTCATGGAACGTGGTGGCATAGTTGGTGCCATTGCCTATTGCGTACACCGCCGGGTTAATGAAGCCCGCCGACGGCACGCCGTTCGTTGCCGACTGCTGGTTCACCAGCGCCATGAGCCCGGCCCACAATGGGGCCGCGCAACTCGTGCCGCCGAAGGTTCCTGTCAGGCCGTTGTAGTACACGACGTAAACGTTGTCTCCGACCAGGGCCACGTCGGGCACGTTACGCATCGTGGTCGAGCCCCCGTTGGCCGACATGCTGAGTCCTTGCTGATAGGGCGGAATGGGATAGAAGGTGCTCGTTCCCCCGCTGCTCCCCACGTAGCAACTGCACGACGAGTCGTAGCCCCAGTTCCAGACCGTCTCGGACACGTAAGCGCCTACCGGCCCGGTGGTGGTCAGTGTCGTCGCGCCTACCTGGGTAATATTCACGCTGTCCGACGCGAAGGGGATCGCGCCGGTAAAGGCATCGGAATCGCCGGTGGCGTTGAAGAATGACTGCCCCTGCGCGGCCATTTGCTGGAAAATCTGCTCCGCCGCCGGGTCCGGGCCGCCGCCGCCCCACGAAGTACTCAGTTGGCGGGCCAGGTTATCGTTCGCCATCCGGCTGAGCAGGTCCACCCATGGGCTGGGGTTCGGCGCTTGATACACGAAGATGGTGGACACTCCCGGCGCCATCGAAATGACCATCTCCAAGTCGAGCGAGACCTCCCCGCTGCCGTTTTGGGTAATGGAGGACACGCCGCCATCGATCGGGATATTCGTCAGCAGCACGCTGGTCGTAATGCCCGCCTGCGATATGTAGGTCGCGATGTCATTCGTGTAGTAGCCGTCGAATTGCAACAGCCCGACGTTCTGACCGGCGCCGGTCAGCGAGGTCCCCGGCATATACGCGGCGCGGAAATCCTTCCCCATGTAAGTGCTGCCCGGCCCCGAGCCGGAGTTCGGGGTCGCCTTGGCCCTCAAGCCCGCTGAGCGGATTCTGTAATGCGGTCGCGGCGGGTCGTAGTTGTCCAGCCCGCTGATGTGCAGGATTGGAGCGGCCAGGTCCAGCGACGGCTCGGCATCCGGCGCATAGAATGTGCGTGCTTCCATCGGATGCGCATAGGTGCGCAAGCTGAGGTGGAACGCGCTCTCGATGTCCCTGGCAGCGGCGGTGACGGAGAGCACCAGCCGATTGGGGTGCGTGGCGGTGATGGTTAGGCCGTTGGTCCTGGCAAAGGCAATCAAGGCCTGGTAATCCGCGTCGGTCGCTCCGAACCGTTCCGCAAACTGCTCCGACGTCAGGTATTGATGGAAACTCGGACTGGCCGGGTCGTAAAGCTGCTGAAGCAATGTGTCCAGCTCGGCTTTGTTTCGCAGAGGCAGTCCGATGGCGATCCGTAATTGCGTGGAGCCGGGCAACCGCCCAGCCGGCGCCAGCCGCTTGGCCATCTCCGGCACGTGGCCTTGCAGGAACTGGCGGCCTTGCGCTTGAGCCGGCCTTGGCGCCAGGCCCAGCACCGCGCTCATTGCCAAAGCAACCAACCGCGCGAACGGCGAATCACGAATCGCGATGGTCTTTGGGCAGCTAATTGCCGCCAAACCTATCAGCTCCCAAGGCTTTTTGCAACCCTTCCAACCACCGAGCTGGCCGCGGGAATGGAAGCGATGACTTTCTCTTGCCGCCCTGCAACCTTGATCCGCAGGAGCGCAAGGCTGGAAAGCGCCAACCCTAGAAGCAATGCCGTTGTCCCGCCGTCCGGAGCCTGGACTTGCTGTGCCGCGGAAGCGGAGCCCAGGAAGAATGAGATGCCCTGCTCGCCCGCCGTGAGGTTCCACTGCCCCGGCGTGTCCTGTTCGCCGGTCATATGCGCGACACCGCTGCCGCCCAGGTTCCAGATCTGCAAGGCGGCGTTGTAATGAGCCACTATGGAGGTCGCGTCGAAGCTGCACGTAATACCGTTATAGGTCAGGCTCCATAAGGGAACCATTGGCGTCGTCGGCGGGCTGAAGACGAAGGACGAAAACTGCGCCGCCAGACCATTTGGAATAAAGGTGTAATCGCCCGTTTGCTGGCCCACAGCAACCGTTGCATCATTGATCGCGGTGAAAGCCGTAGCGGCTGAAAGATCGTTCTGATTATCAAAAACGGGGGCCCCGTTAAATGATATCGAACCGCTGATGTAGGGAATCGCCTGGACCGTCCATTGGACGGCGAAAGCCAGGCTGACGAGGCTTACTTTAACAAAAGTGCTTTTCATACTAACGTATCGAACCGAATTAGAGCAAAAGATGGTCCAACCACAGGCAAGCAGTGTAGGCTCAGCATGCAAATCACTTAAACTCACTGGCTTGCAAATGCGTCCTTTTTTATGGGTCCGTACCCATACGGTCAATCACCGTCGCCTCGACTGTAAAGCCTTCCGACGCTTTTACACTTGATGCAGAAAGAGAGGTTCGCTGACGAGGCACGAGACGCCTTAATCGCGAGCAGCATCCTGGCAGGAGGCGAAGAGGAAGGGCAGAATCCTACTTGCCCAGAGGTTGCCGAGCGCGCCGCCGCCAACCCAGCGCGCACGAGAGCGACAGAAGCATCAACGCAGCGGCAGAGGGTTCAGGAATGGCTGTGGAGGCGGAGCCAAAGTAGAAGGATTGCCCAGTCTGCCCCGCTGAGAGATTCCAGGTCCCCGTGGTGTCGGCAAATCCGTCAATGCTCGCGTAGCCACCTCCCCCAATGTTCCAGATCTGCAGATCAGAATCGTAAACCGCTGTCATAGTGGTGGCGAAGAACGAGTAAGTTGTGTTGTTGTAAGTCAACGTCCACAATGGGCTCACCGGGACCGTAAGGGGAACGAAGACGAACGGTGTGAAGGCGGCGGAGTAGCTGTTCGGGATTGTAGCGTAGGCCCCGGATTGCTGGTTCGGAACGACCACGACATTGCTTAACGCCGTGAAGCTCGTAGCCGAGCCAATGTCCGTGGAATTGTCAAAGACAGGAGTGCCGTTGAAAGAGATGGAGCCGGTTACTTGTGGCAGTGCCACTGCCTGAAACGCCATGCCGCCAACAAACAACAGGACCGCCAAGAGACACACAAGACGCCTAGTGTCATTGTTCATTCGATAATTCTTGTAGCGTAAGCAGTTCTTTCCGTCAACTGCGAAATGCAGATTCGTTTATGCGCTCTTGCTAACCGGACGGCCCGCGTACAAAGTGGCCCTGCTATGGCCCACAAGCATCGCGCAACGGATTCTGCGGATTGGGCCAGGAGGCTGTTACCGGTGCTGGTGGCCGTGTGCGGCCTGGGGATCTACCTGCTCACGCTCCATCGCTGGGTATCCCTGCTTAGTCTCGGCACCGTCGGCCGCGTAGCCGGGTGGTTCTGGCAATTCCCGCTCGATCGGCCATTGAGCTCCCTTGTCTTCTGCCCCTTTCAACTGCTGCCGGCGGCATGTGTTCCGCTGGCCATGAACAGTTTCACAGCGGTGTGCGCAGCGCTGGTGCTGGCTCTGCTCGCCCGGTCGGTTGCCTTGTGGCCCCAGGACCGCACCCCGAACCAACGCGTCCGCGAGCGCAATGAATTTGGCTGCCTCTCCATCCCCACCGCCTGGATTCCACCCGTGCTTGCGGTGACCGCCTGCGGATTGCAACTGACTTTCTGGGAACATGCGACGTCCGCCTCGGGTGAGATGATCCGGCTGCTGGTCTTTGCCTGCATAATCCGCGCGCTGCTTGAATTCCGGATTGATGAGCACCAGAAATGGCTGTCTCGCTCTGCGCTGCTCTGCGGCGCGGCGATGGCGGACTATTGGCTCATGATCGGCTACCTTCCCTTTTATCTCGTCGCGATCATCCGCCTCAAGGGCTGGGCCGTCCTGCAAGCGCGTTTTCTCTGGCGTATGATCCTCTGGGGAATGACGGGGGCAGCGCTTTATCTGGCGTTGCCGTTGCTAGCGGCTCTGCGCTCGCCCGCCGTCGCAGGATTCGCGGGAGGCTTGAAGATCTATTTGAAATCCCAGCGCGACAGCCTGCTCCATTTCCCCCGGGAGGCCTTGCTGGTGATGACGATTACATCCGTGCTTCCGCTAGCAGCGATTTCCATCCGCTGGCCCGCTCGGAGAAGATCCTCGTGGGATGATAGCCGTGTTGGGGCGTTCATTACGAATGGCCTCTTCCGGTTGGCCCACGCCCTGGTACTGGTCGGCATGCTTTGGCTCGCTCTGGATCCGCGATACAGCCCGCGCAGTGTCGGCTTTGGTCTGCCTTTCCTCACCCAGTACTACATTTCAGCTCTCGTGATTGGCTATTGCGCGGGCTACTTCCTGTTGATCGGCACCGTCCGCACTCCCCGCGCGTTCGCCTCGGTCACGGTCTCCGCTTTCATAGTGGTGCTCGCAGGTTTTACGGCGGCAATGATTTGGCGGAACCTGGATCAGATTCGGTTGACCAATGGCCCGGCAATCCGTGAGTTCGCTCGCGAATGCTTTGGCGCCTTGCCTTCAGGCCCGTCGGTGGTCCTATGCGACGATCCGGTGCAACTTTCCCTGCTGCAAGCCGAGGCGGAGTCGCGGCACGGTGAAAGCAGTCCCCTTTTGCTCTACCCGCCGTCCCTGCCCTTCGCGCAGTATCACTGGTTCCTTGCCAATCATTTCACGTCACGCTGGCCAGCACTCTTGGCCAAGAACCACGAGGAGAAGGTGGACGCGACCACGGTAAGCAACCTTCTTTGCCGGCTAGCCAAACCGGGCCCCCTGCTCTACCTCAACCCTGAGTTCGGGGCTTGCCTGGAGTGGTTCGCGCCAAAACCGGACGGTCTGTTCTGCCGCCTAACCGAGCGGAGCGGCGAGGGGCAGCCGGACGAGACAGCCGAGGCCCGCAGCGCGCTCTTCTGGCAGAGGTGTTGGACCAATTGGCAGAGGTCCAACCCGCCCGACACGTCGCTGCAAAGTCCCTTCAAACAACTCGGTGACCGCCTCTCTCGCGCCCTCCATCTGGCTAAAGAGCGCAACCAGACCGTGAGTGCCCTGGCCGCCTGGCGGGCCAAATCATTGAATGACTGGGCGGTGTATTTGCAACGGCACGGACGCGAAGCCGAAGCAGCCGTCTGGTTTCAGCGGGCCCTGGATCTTAACCCGGAAAACCTCTCCGCGCGCATCAATCTCGAATACCAGCGCGCACCACATCCAGGCACGACCCGCCTGGGCAGGGATCATGTCAGAACCCAGTTCCCTGCCCTGTCTGACAAATACCGTGACTGGAGTCAGGTGGTCAAGGAATGCGGCGCAGTTGACGAACCGTCCCTCCTGTGGGAGACAGCGAGCGGGCTATCCGCCGCAGGGCAAACCCACCAGGCCGTCGAGGCACTGGAGCGGTGCATCCAACTAGCCCCCGAATGGCTCGCGCCAAGACTGGCGCTCGCCAAAACCTGCGTCTTAGCCGGCGACTTTGCCCGCGTGCTGCCACTGACCGATGCTCCCCCAGCGGCTCAATTGGAGCCGGACCCAACCGGCCTGAGCCAGCTTTTCTACTTCCGCGCCGCCGCCCTGTTCGGCCTGGGTCGCACCGACGAAGCCGTTACAGCGGTCGCCCGTTTCACTCAGGACCATCCCGACTCCCCGGAGGCGCTGTCCACCGCGGCCAATCTCTTCCTGCTGAATCAACAATACCCGCTTGCCGTGGACGTCCTGGACCGGCTGCTGAAGAAGGACCCCGCCAACACCGAACTCCTCTCCAATAAGGCGATTGCCCAGATGCAGCTCCTGCAGTTCGACGCCGCCATCACCAACCTTACCGCGGCGCTGGCCCTGGATCCCTCGAACCAAGTAATGCGCCTTAATCGCGCCATCGTGCATTTGCGGGCCGGGCAAACCGCGGCAGCCCGGGCCGACTATTTGGAGCTGTTGTCAGCCACGCCCCATTCCTGGAAAGTGCTCTACGGACTGGCGGAAACTTCCTGGCGCGAGCAGGACACCAACAATGCCGTTCGCTACTACCAGGAATGTCTGCCCTGCATCCCGGCGGAACTTGCCGAATCACAGATCGCCGCCCAGCGGCTCAAAGCCCTCAAAGGAGGCGGACGGCTCTAATCCAGGCAAACACAACCGTCGTTTGCCATTTGCTATTGGCCATCTTGCCTGCACCCGTGCCGCACCAGGCGAAATGTGGGTTAGGGCTTGAGCAGCCGATAAAAGGCGGGTGCGGATGATTGGGAAGGGTTGATGTAGATAGCCGTTGCGTTCGTCTGGTACTGGGCCGAAGGGACCGCGGACCACGGCAGAGAATTCCCCGCCAGGGTCGTCGTCGCCTGCAGCGTCCACGTCGAGTACGCACTGGGCCACGACACAGTCGTCACGCCATTGCTCTGCGTGACGGTGAGCTGCGGCTGTGGAGCCACTTGCGACAGGATCAAGGCGCTGTACGGGCCGACGGTGACCGCACCCGTGGCCGGTGTGCCGATGGCGGTCACGACCGTGCTGCCGATATTGCCGAAGTCGGCGCTGTAGTTCGTCGAGTCGCTATTGAAGTGAACATACCACTCGCCGGCCTGGGGAAACGTGAGGCTGTAGCTGCTGCGGGTCACGCCGGAGAAGTTACCCACGAGCACAGCCTGGTTGGTCGTGCCGCTGGTCCAGCGCTGGTAGGCCACCAGCTTGTTGGCATCGTCCACTGTTATCATGGAGCACTGGTCTCCCTTTAGTCCGGGAGTATAACCGTCGAGATTGCGACGAGCGCGGATCAGGTCGTGATAGAGCTGCACAATCCCGCTGTAAGTATTGGTCTTGGTCCAGTCCACCGGCCGGCTCGCGCTGAACTGCTGGTTCTCCAACATGTCCTGCCCTTGGAAAACCATTGGCACCGCGGGCGCCGTGAACGTGACCGCCGCGCCGAGCGTGGAGAGCTTGCGGGCGTAGTAGCTGCTCGGCGCGTTGGAGTCTATAGACGTCACCAGGCGGACGCCGTTGTTCAAATCGCCCACGATGTCGTGCGACTCCAGAAAAGCCACGCGGGTCAGCCCAGCCGGGACGTTAAATCGCGTGTTGTTGGTCACTGCGTAGGAAATCGCTCCCATGTCGCGGCTGGAATCCGCCGTCGCCGCCAGTTGCGGAGTAACGTAGTCATAGAAGGTCGTGTCCCAGGTGCTGTCGAAGCCGTAGCCCATCACATCCTCCGCGATGTTAATCTTGCCGGGATAGTTGCTGTACATCATCCCGGTGATGGTGCTGATCAGTGTCGCGGCGTCGGGAATGAACGTGCTGCCTGCGTTCATCATCAGGCCCGGCGTGTCCCAGCGGAAGCCATCCACGTGACACTCGTCCAACCACATTTGGAAGTTCTGCTGGATGTAGTCCCGCACGGGTTGGCGGCTGTAGTCGGGCCGCGACCCGTAAGGCGTGCAGCACAAATTGGTATCCTGGTAAAAGTAAATGCCGCCCCCGGCGCCGCCGCCGGTCCAGCCGTCGAAGTCCCACAGGTCCAGGTCGGTCGGGCCCCAGTGGTTGTGAACGACATCCAGGAAGACCGCTATGCCGCGCGCATGACAGGCTTTGACCAGAGTCTTCAGCCCATCCGGGCCGCCGTAAGCCTAGTTATCCGCGGCATAGGGGTCTGCCGGATCATAGCCCCAATCGTAGGCGCCGGGAAACTCCGCAATTGGCAGGATCTCAATGGCGCTGACGCCTAACGCTTGCAGGTAGCCAAGCTTGTTAGTGGCGTCCGTGAACAGGCCGGGCAAGCCCGAACGCGGGGCATAGAAGCTGCCTATATGGAGCTCATAGACGACAAGGTCGTTCAGTCCGGGAGCGCTCAGGCTGTCTCCCGTCCAATTAAACGACGTCGGGTCGTAGATGATGTCATTATCACCCGGGGCCGAGCCGGCATTCACCACCTTGCGCGCCCGGGGGTCATGCTTCCAGAAGCCGCTGCCGCCGTAATTGATATAATACTTATATTGCTCGCCTGCCCGGGCGTTCGAGACGTCAGCCGACCAGATACCGTCTCCGACGCCATTGGTCAGCTCTTGCGTCAAACGGTTGCCCGTTGTGGACCATCCGTTGGTCTCGTTTGGCACATAAACACTGGTCGCATTGGGCGCCCACACACGGAACGTGACGCCGGTGCCCTGCGCATCGTGGTAAGGCGTTGACCCATAGCCCGGACGGCTCGATTGAGCGTGAGTTGCCGGGACCAGCGCGAGCGCGGCACACGCCAAGATGAACCTGACTACGCGGGGAGAGGATAGATTGGTTGGCAAGCAGTGGGGATGACGAGGACTTACCCCACCAACGGGCCCGCTCCCGCTGGCTTCGGTAGTCTACAAAAGCCGTATGTCATACTTTACATCCATAGCCTTCCCCAACTCTGCAGGTAATTCCACCGCATACTTATGCGGTATGGCATGATGGGCAGTTCTGTCGCGATTTGGGACAGCCGAAGCCCCCCTGAAGGGAATGGGAAACCCAATGCTCACGGGGCTTGATTGATCCACGGCCTGTCCCTGAGAGACAAGCGAGAACAGCCCAGCGTTCTGAACGCTGGGTATGCGTGGCACTCAGGATTAGTTCCGAAGGGACAGTTGACGCCCCGGCCGCAGCCGTCCTTTGGGGACTTGGTGCTCCGTTTCCTAAGTTCACTCACGCCTGGGCTGGAACGGCGTGCAGCAGGCTTTCTCGCCTGATACTGGCTTTGCCGTGGGGCTCGAAGACCAGTCGGTTCCCAGCGTCAGCACGGGCGTCCTGGGCCACACGTTTAGGTAACATGCTGTTCCTCAGGGACTTACCTGTAATCACCCGCCAACCGGTAGTGCCGAGTATTTTCCCACACTATGCCGTAGCCACAACCTTCTCGGATTTAGGTACTTATGTCCAAATAGGTCATATCTCTGGCCGGCCCCCGCCTAGTCTCTCCCGGGCATCACCGGATACACACCGTAGTCTCGCCGTAGTACCTCTGATCAGCGATCAGAGGTACTACGGCGAGGCTACGGTGTGTATCGGCTGCGTATCGGGTGTCTGTCCTTTGTCCAGAGGTGCGCCCAGCCACGTCGCTGCGGCTCGGCGACCAAAAAGCCCGACATACAATAGGGAACACAGTAATACAATGGGGAACACAGTACGGAGTGGCTCGCCGCGCCCTGGCACCGCAGTCGCAGCATGGCCGTAAGCACAGTTCGCCCCGCAGGCATTCTTCCTGCTGAGAGTCGGGCGTGTACCTGGAATTCTATGGCCTGACGGAGCCACCGTTCGACATCACGCCGAATCCACGGTTTCTGTTCTACAGCGCGAAGCACCGCGAAGCCTTCAACCACCTGCTGTACGGCATTCGCGAGCGCAAAGGCTTTGTGCAGATGACCGGCGAGGTCGGCGCAGGCAAGACCACGCTGTGCCGGGCTATGCTGGAACAGCTTGATGACCAATTTGCCACGGCGCTCATCCTCAACCCCATCATGTCGGCCGACGAACTGATGAAAGCCGTGGCGGTCGAGTTCGGCCTGTCGGTCAAAGGCCTGGATCGGCTGGATACCTTGGCCGCCATCAACCAGTTCCTGCTCAAGCAGGTCGAACGCGGCAAGGACACGGTGCTGATCATTGACGAGGCGCAAGACCTTACGGATGAGTTGCTGGAACAGGTGCGGCTGCTCTCCAATTTGGAGACCGACAACCGCAAGCTCTTGCAGATTGTGCTCATGGGACAGCCGGAGCTGCGCGCCCGGCTTAACAATCATCGCCTCCGCCAGCTTCGCCAGCGCATCACCGTGCGCTATCACCTGCTGCCGCTGACACGCGATGAAGTGATGCGCTACGTGCAACACCGGCTCCACGTGTCGGGCGGGAACGGGACACCCTACTTCACCCGGCCCGCGCTGTGGCGCGTGCACCATTATAGCCAGGGCATCCCGCGGCTCGTGAATGCGGTGTGCGACAAGGCCCTGCTGGCTGGATACGTGCAGAACAGCGAGCGGATTGATTTCGGCATGGTCGGGCGCGCCATCCGCGAACTGGAAGGAGAGATCAACGCATGAGCTTAATTAACGACGCATTGAAACAGGCCAAGCAGGCGCAGCAGGAAGCCGCGCCGCCGCCGGCACCCAACCTCCAACTGCGGCCCATCGAGCCCATGCAATACAGCCGGCGCAGCGTCGCCTTCCTGTGGCCGGCGTCATTGGTCGTCGTCTCGCTCCTCCTGCTCTTCTTCGTGTGGCAGGAAGCTCACCGCGTTGCCCCGCCGCCACCGATCGAGATTCAGGCCCGCGCATCCAGGCCGGCCGCCCCAGCCGCCGCACCGCAGCCGGCCCCAGCGCCTACCGTCCAACTCGCGCCCGAACCCGCCCCAGCCCCTTTGCCGGCGCCTACGGCAGGCTCGACCGATGTCGTCCAGATTTCAGCCGTCCCTCTGTCCGCGAACCCGCCTACCTCTATAAATCCCGCCGACGGCATTCCTAATACCCCCGCGCCGACCGAAGTACCCCCGCCTAAGCCAGCACCGCCCAAGCTGCAGGCGATTGTCTTTAGCCCCGTTCGGCCTTCCGTCATGATCAGCGGCAAGACGCTTTTCATCGGTGACAAGCTGGAGGGTCTGCGTGTCGCGTCTATTGACCGGGAGAGCGTGACGCTGGTGGGCGGGGGGCAAACTAACGTCCTCAGCCTGTCGGAGTGACCCTTCGGGGCTCCGTGACGTTTGCACTGGATTCGGGCTTCACCCGCCAAACCGTGACTTACTGAAAACGTGAACGAACCAACTTTTAGCTTGGCGCTCGCCGCGCGTACCCGGATGATAGGCCGCCAATGCAGTCCCTTCGCAAGAAATGTGAAAGCTCGCCTGAGTTTGCCCGCATCGCGCCCTTCGCGATCTATGCCATACTAGGCTTCTTCCAGAGCGGGTTTGGTCCGGAGGCTCGTTATTGGGCTTACATAGCCAAGACGATCCTGGGCGCCTGGGTGCTGTGGCAAGTGCGCCCGTTCGTGCAGGAAATGCGGTGGCGGATTAGTTGGGAGGCCGTGGTGGTGGGGGTGGCGATTTTCGCTATTTGGATAGGCCTGGATGGCTACTACCCAAGGCTTACTGAACTCGACCCCGGAGCAAATCCCTTCGGGCAGTTCGGAGCCGGCTCGGCCTTCGCCTGGTTATATGTGGTGGTGCATCTGGCGGGCATGTCCATCATCGTCCCCCCCGTAGAGGAACTCTTCTATCGCTCGTTCCTCTACCGCTACTTCGTGAAGCTTGATTTTCTGGCTATGCCCCTCGGCCAATTCCATGCGCTTTCCTTTGTCGTGACGTCCGTCATCTTTGGATTAATGCATCCCGATCGCTGGCTGGCCGGCATTATCTGCGGTCTGGCCTACCAGTGGCTGGTGGTCCGCAAGAACCGGCTTGGCGACGCCATGACGGCCCACGGCATCACCAACCTGCTGCTCGGCCTTTGGATTCTCTGGAAGGGCGCCTGGAGCTTCTGGTGAGGTGCCTCGCAGCCGACCCAGGCGGCCCCAAACACAGCTTGCCAGCAGGCGGCCAAACCGATTCTGTTCCCCGCCGTTAGACTCGGATGAAGCCGAAGCATTTGTTCATCCTGCTGCTCATGAACCTCTTCTGGGCGGGCGTGTATGCCGCCTACAAAGTGCTGGGCAAGGATCTGGCTACAGGCGGTATCGTCACGTTGCGCTTTGGGCTGGCGGCGCTATGCCTGCTGCTGGCGTGGCCATGGTACCGCGGGCCGGCGCCCCGGGGACGGGACTTCCTCAATGCGTGCGTGATGGGGCTACTGTGTTTTGTGCTGGGGCAGCGGTTGCAGGTTTATGGCAACGAGCTGGGCACGGCCGGCAATTCCGCTATCCTCATGTCCATCGAGCCGCTCATGACCTCGGTGGCCGCCGCGCTCTTCCTGCGCGAGCGGCTCGGTCCCCGGCGGCTGGCCGGCTTTGCCCTCGGCATGTGTGGCGTCGCAGTGCTCAACGGCGCCTGGCGCAAAGACTTCCACTGGACCGGCCTGACGCCCAGCCTGATCTTTGTCTCCTCGTTCGTGTGCGAAGCCGCCTACTCGGTGATCGGCAAACCCATCATCGCCCGCGCCAGCGTGATGAAGACCCTCGCCTTGTCGCTCGTGGCCGGCACCATCGCCAACCTGCTCATTGACGGCCACCGGACCCTGCACGATGCCCGGACGCTGCAGGCCGAGGGTTGGGTCCTGTTATTTGCCCTGGCGATCCTCTGCACGGTCATCGGTTACAGCGTCTGGTTCGTCGTCATCCGCGAGTGCCCGGTCAACGTCGCAGCGCTGACCATCTTCGCCCAATCCGTCTTTGGCATAGGGTTCGCCGCGCTGTGGCTCCATGAGAAACTCCACTGGGGCCATCTGCTCGGCAGCCTCACGATCGTAGCCGGCCTAATCCTCGGCCTGTCCCGCCAGGTACACCGCCCGGCGGCGAGCTCTGAATAGATTGTCCCACGAATTGGGCATCCGGTCCGCCGATTGCTCCCGCCCGGAGCCGATGCAACCCATTCAGGGTTGAGGGGCTTCTGTGGGTGGGTTTACCCGGGGTAGCTCGTTGACCCGCAACCCCGGGCTGAGTGCTAGAATCCCTTCGGGATAAATGGACCAGCCTCCGTAAGTGTGTTGACCCAGGCTAGCTCGCGACCCCGGGCTGAGTGATGGAGTCCTTTCGGGATAAGTGGACCGGCATGGCGCTCGCAGTATCAAGATCTCAGCCGGAAGGTTGCCAGAACCGTTGAAGGGCTTGCCGGATGTCGCTGGGGTTCCGCACGGGGACAGGCGGCCACCAGGACGGGAACAGGCGGCGATAGCGCTGTTCTTTGAACCGGGCGTCTATGAGCAGTACCACGCCCCGGTCAGTCTCAGAGCGAATCACCCGGCCAGTTGCCTGGAGGACGCGGTTCATGCCGGGGAACGTGTAGGCGTAGTCGAAGCCCGTCCCGATTTGGGCCTGGAAATAGTCGCGGATGAGGTCGCGCTCGACGCAGAGCTGCGGCAGGCCAACGCCGACGACGACCGCGCCAATCAGCCGGTCGCCCACCAGGTCAATGCCTTCGCCGAACACGCCGCCCATCACCGCGAAGCCGACCAAGGTCTGGCCGTGCTCGGCAGCGAAGGCCGCCAGGAACGCGTCGCGTTCGGGCTCCGTCATGCCAGGGCGCTGGACAAGGACCGGCAGCGCAGGTTCGAGGGCGCGGAACTGTTCCTGCACCACGGTGAGATACTGGTAGGAGGGCAGATAGACGAGGTAGTTGCCTTGCCGTCCTTGAACCAGGGCGCGGATGGCCTCAACCACCTCTGCCAGCGTCTCGGTCCGGGCTTTAAAATGGGTGCGGATGCGGTCCTGCACCAGCAAGGCCAGGTTTTCCGGCGGAAACGGCGACGGCAATTGCAGCAACGGGTCCTCTGGGCTGCCGCCCAGCAGTGCGCGGTAGTATTCGATGGGTGTGAGCGTGGCCGAGAAGAACACAGCCGCCTTGCCGCGCCCTAGCGCCTGCCTCAGCAGGAACGATGGGTCCAGGCAGAATAGCCGCACCCGCGCTGAGGCACCCGGCTCGGTGATCGTGACGTATCGCTCGTCGTAAAGCTCTGCTGTGCGCTGGAAGGATCGCAGGCGGAAGTAAAGCTCCAGCAGGCGTTCGCGGAACTCGGCGGGCTCATTGCGGGCGAGCCAGGCTTCGGCCTCCTTGAGCGCGTCTTCGAGCGGGGGCATCAAGCCTTCCGGGAACTCGTGGCTGCACTGGAAGAGCTTACCGTCAGGCGGGTCCCCTGCCCTGCCCTGCGAAGGAAACAGATTCAGCTCAGTGGAAGGGTCGCTGAGCTCGGAGGGTTCGGGAGACTGGCTGGCCAGAGCACCGAGTTTCTTCATGGCGGAACTCAGGCGCGTGAGAGCTTTGGCGCAAGGGGGCGCCGCCTGTTTCAAGGCACGCTTTACCTCCCTGAGTTCCCGTGTGTCGAGTTCCGCCGAGAACATCTCGCGGGCGCGGTCCACCAGGTTATGGGCTTCATCCACCAGGAACCCGTAGTCGCCCGCATCTTCGGCGAAGTGGCGGCGCAAATACACTTTGGGGTCGAAGACGTAGTTGTAGTCGCACACGATCGCATCCACCCAAGAGGACACGTCTAATGAGAGTTCGAAGGGGCATACCTGGTGTTCGCGGCCCACGGCCTCCAGCACCTGCCTCGTGATTTCCTCGCGCTCCAGGGCGACACGTATGGCGGGCTTGCAGCGGTCGTAGTAGCCACGGGCGAACGGGCAGGACGCCGGGTCGCACGGCTGGCCTTCCTGCACGCATATCTTCTCTTTGGCCGTGAGCGTGAGGGTGCGCAGACGCAGGCCGGCCTGCCGCAGGTCCGCGAATGCTTTCTGCGCCACCGCTCGACCGACTGTCCGCGCCGTAAGGTAGAAGATGCGCTCCAGCTTGCCCTCACCAAGAGCTTTTACCGCCGGGAAGAGCACCGAGATGGTTTTGCCGATGCCGGTGGGCGCTTCGAGATACAGCCGTCCGCCGCGCGCGAGCACCCGGTAGGCCGCCACCGCGAGTTCCCGCTGTCCAGGACGGTAATCCCGGAAAGGGAACGCCAGCGCGCGGATTGTCTCGTCCCTCCGCTGGCACCACTGGTAGCGTTCCCTCAACCATTCCAGATAGATCGCGACGGTGCTCTCAAAGAAGGAAGTCAGGTCCGCAAAGGAGCAGCGTTCGCGGAACTCCGTTAACTCTCCCGTATCCAGGACGAGGTAGGTTAACAGAAGGGTGATGTGAGCCAGCGCGTGATCGCGAGCATAGACGTAGCCGTAGAGCCTGGCCTGCGCCCAATGCAGCGGGGCCGCTTCGCGCACCGGCCCACCCTGCACGGTCTTGATCTCCTCCAGGAGAACTTCCTGGTGCGTTGCCAGGATGCCGTCTATGCGGCCCTGGATGCGGAGAACAAGCTCGGCGTCCTCGACATCGTAGCAAAGCCGCACCTCTTTCTCATATCCCGCCGGGCGTGAGCGCTGGAGCCGCTGATGGCCTCGTGTGCCGGCGAGGGCGCGGTTCGGGCCGACGAAGTCGCGCTCGCCGCCCAAGTCGCCGCGCCTCAGGGCGAACTCGACAAGGTCGCGGACGGAGACCGGGAAGATAGGCTTTGGCGTCGCTGCCACTGTGGAAGTTTCAGGCTCCCTTTCGCGCGCGGCAATAGAATAAAGAAGTATGGACTGCGGCGGCAAGCAAAGCCCGACGCCGCTTTGGCTGGAATCGTCATAGATGCCTGCAACAGGGCCGGATGCCGTCAGGGAAAGCGGCGTCGCGCTTCGCTTGCCGGCGCAGTCCACATCGGTGGCCGCGCGATATACCCATGACTTTATCATTGTCCCTGCATACGCGTGTGCATGCTCCAGAAAAGCATGGTCTTGGCGCCGAAGGGCTTTAGAATGCGGTTCGATGAACGGGCGACCACCAAAACCACCCCTGACGCTGCGGACGATTGCGCTTTTTGAAGCGGCTAAGGGAGCCTTGGCTTTTGCGGCCGGCTGCGGGCTGGTTTCCTTGCGGCACACGGACTTGCACGCTGCCACAGACGCGTTCCTGCTCAAGCACGGCATTGACCCGGAGACGCACTACCGCAGGCTGTTCATCGAATCGGTGGCCCGCATGACGCATCATCACGAGGCGCAGATTGCGGCGGCGCTTTTTGCCTACGCGCTGATCCGCCTGGCGGAAGCATACGGGCTTTGGAGGGAGAAGCACTGGGCCGAGTGGTTTGCCGTGATCTCCGCCGGGCTCTACTTGCCGCTGGAACTCAACCACCTGGTGCGCCACCCGACACGGCTGACGGTTGCTGTCACCCTGCTGAATGTCGCTATCATCATTTATTTAGTGAGGTTGCTGATGCAGCAGCGGGCGGTGCGGAAGGCTAGGCTCACGCTGAAGTCGGAACCGACGTAAGCGCGGCGGGCCTTTGGCTCCTGCCCGGTACTTGGCTGGATACGGAGCAAGCGCGCGGTTCACGAGGCCCATTTACGAATACGCCTCGCCGCTGTTCGGGCGATGGCCCATGGCAAACGGCAGATGGCAAATGACAGCGGGCGGAGGGGGGTCGGCAAAGGGCAGATGCTAACCGGCAAATGGGGATGGCTTCCCGGCTAGCGAGTCGCGGACTGGCCCAACAGGGCTTGGATGGCCTTCTTGAGGGCGGCCTCGGAGCCTTTGCCCACATTGGAGGCGTTTGGTTCGTAGCCGCCTTCGGCAATGGCCTGGTCCGTGCAGATGTAGGCGCAGCCGCAATCGCCATAGCCGGCCACAGCCACGAAATCACTAGGCCGGGCTTGCTGGGCGAAGAGCTGGAACTCCAGCATTGGTTCGCCCGGCAGGTGCAGGATGCGGACCTTGCCGATTTGCAGCGAACTGACCTCGATGGGGCGGTCAATCCGTTCGATGAACGCCAGCCGCATGGCGCCCTCATAGACCCGCAGGCCGTCGGTTTGTTTGGGATTGTCCAGCCAGGCGCGACTCTCCGCGGCGACCTTCTCCCTTTCTCCACGCAGCGGCAGCGCGACGGTTTGCGTGCGCCAGACCAAGTGCTCGGCGGGCGCATAGTGTGTGTCCGCAATGGATGCCAGCATGGCGGTCTTGAGGCGCTGGGTGAGGCCGGCCAGGGCTTGGGGTGAGCCGTCGTTGTATTTGCCTGCGGTGACGTCGCCCGCACAGCCGGTGAAGTAGATCTGAAAGACCTTGTCCTGCTGCTCGACAGCTTCGCGGGCGAGGCCGACGAAATCCGATGAGGCCCGGCCATCGCAGCAGAAAGTCTGCGGATGAGTGGCGTAGTAGTGCAACCGGACGAGCGGTTTGTCGCCGTGCGCCAGTGTGATGGTTTTCAGGTAGGGGTCAATCGGTCCTTCCGGCGCCTCGGCCATCTTGGGGTTCTTGGCGCCATTGCTGTAGCGGGTGAGGATGTGGCCATCCTTGTCAGGGAGTCTGCGCGCTGAGGCAATCCGTTCCGCTTTGGCCTGGCCGGTGCCGATGCGGTCGAAGGGCTCCAGGCGCATCACGGCCTCATGCACTGCGGCGGCTAATTGGCTGCGGACCGAATCCATGAACGCGGCGCTGAGATGCGGAAGCGGCGTGGGCGCGCCTTCGAGGAGGCGGCAGGCGCCCTCGTCTGCCCATGGGGCCGCGTGCTGGTGAAGGCATTGGACGGCGACGCTGGCTGGGTCGGTGGCCGCTGCGGCGGCCAGGGTCTTGCGGAAGGAAAGCTCTGATTCATCGCCCATCAGGCACCAGTCAAGGGCGCAGAGCACCATGCGATTGGTCCCGTCTTCCAGGACAATGCCTTTGGCCAGGAGCGGCTCCTCAATCTTGGTGAGCTTTGTGGCCCAGACCAGCGGTTCGCCCGGAGGGGGAGTCACGTCACAGCGCAAGGTGGCAACGCGCAACGGGGCGGCATGGGCGGCGAGGTAGAGGCAGACGGCGAGAACGGCCGTTACCTCTAGCGCGCTAAACATGGCCGCGATTCCAGACACGAGGGCGCGCGATAGGAGGAGGGACGAAGCGCCGATTGTCATCCGGATGACTCCGCCGGGGCTCGACGACTTTCCAGGACCGCCTGTTCCGCCGTGAGAAGGCATTCGCACATGGCCTCGGCATCCGCGGCCTGGCGCAAGCCCTCCAGCATGTCCGTCTTTTGGGCCATCAGGCATAGCCGGGCCAGCGTGTGGAGGTGCATGCGGTCGTCGGGACAGCCGATGAGGAAGAACAGGTTGGTGGGCTGGCCGTCGGGCGCGCCGAAGGGGATTTGCTGGATGGTCCGGCCCAGGGCGATGAAAGGCGCTTCAAACAGGTACTCCTCGGGATTGCGCGCGTGAAGCAGCGCAAGTCCGCCCGGAAGGCCGGTCGAGCATAGTTCTTCCCGCGCCCGCAGGCCCTCCAGCAACGCCTGTGGATCGGACACGCGCCCCGTGCGCTCCGCCAGGGCAGCCATTTCGCGCAGGACGGAGGCCTTGGTCTTTGCCGGCAGGGAAGGATTAATGAACTCTGGGCGAATCCGCTCCGGCATGATCGCTTCGGTGGTGACAATCTCGCGCGTGTCCTTGGAGGTCTTCTGGTGATACTCAGCCAGGCGCCGGCCTTCCAAGCCCAAAATGCGTGGCGAGGCCCAGGAATCAATCTCGACCTTGCGGAACACCAGGCGCCCGCCGTGCTTCTCGAACGGAATGTCCTGGTCCTTGACCAGCCGCTCGACGTCTGTGCGGCTCAGGTGCAAATAGCTCGCGACCTCGTCAACGCCGAAAGTGCGGTAGGGCATGCTGCCTGGTGCGGCAAGGCTGCCGGGTGACGGCTAGTCTTCCTTTTGTTCCTCAGCCCGCTTTGCCGCCTGCTTGTCCATGTAAAACAGGCCGTTGCGGTTGTCGCCAATCAATTCAAGCTTGGCGAGAATCTCGCTCACGTTCTTTTCCTCCTCGACCTGCTCATCGAGAAACCACTTGAGGAAGGACAGCGTGGCATAGTCCTTTTCCGCGGTGGCGAGCTCGTAGATGGCGCAGATGGCGGCGGAAACCTTCTGCTCGTGGCCGAGGCTGACCTGGAAGGCTTCGAGGGGCGATTTGTAACTGCCCTTGGGCTGTGGGATTGCCTCGAGCGCCACCTTGCCGCCGCGGTCCACAACGTATTTGAAGAAGCGATGGGCGTGGCTGAGTTCTTCGTTGCTTTGGAGTTGCATCCACTTACCAAAGCCGGTGAAGGCGGTGTGTTCGAAATACGCGGCCATGCCGAGGTAGGCAAAGGCGGAGACGAATTCGAGGTTGATCTGGTCGTTCAGAGCCTTTTCTAGCTTGTTGGATAGTTTCATTATGGGGGCAGGGTAAGAGAGGGGGCCGGGCTTGGCAAGCAGGGAGGCGCCGTTGGGGGTGAAGCAAACAGGACCAGTGACAAGTTCCTTTTGGACTGCGGCGGCAAGCGAAGCGCGACGCCGCTTTGGCTGGAATCGGCATGGATGCTTTAAGGAAGGCCGGATGCTCTCAGGGAAAGCGGCGTCGCGCTTCGCTTGCCGCCGCAGTCCATATTGGTGGCCGCGCGATATACGCCTGCCTTTGTTAATGGCCACGGCGAAGCCAATCCGCGCCGGCGAGCTGTCACGCAGGCTTCTTCAGGCCGAGCTTCTTGATGCGCGAGATCAGGGTCGTTGGCTTCACGCCCAGCAGCTCGGCCGCGCCGCCCTGGCCATGAATCTTCCAGCCGGACTTGGTTAATGCTGCCAGCATGTTGTGCTGCTCGCGCTGCCGCAGTTCGGCCTCAGTGAGAATCGTTGCTCCGTTGTCATCCGTGCTCGGGGCGGGCGGCGGGACCGGGAACTCCGCCACAGGCAGGTCAAAGCGCAGCGCGCCCTGCTGTGCCAGGATCAGCGCGCGCTCCGCCGCGTTCTGCAGCTCGCGCACATTGCCCGGCCAATCGTAGCTTTGGAGCAGGCGCAGATGGGCGTCGCTGAGCTTGGGCGCGGGCAGCCGGAGCCGCCAGGCCGCCTGTTCGAGAAAGTGGTTCGTCAGCAACGCGATGTCCTCCTTCCGTTCACGCAAAGGCGGCACCTCGATGGGGAAGACATTCAGGCGATAGTAGAGGTCCTGCCGGAAGCGCCCTTCCTCGACCTCCTTCTTCAACTTGCGGTTGCTGGCCGCGATGATGCGCACATCCACCGTGCGCGTCCGCTCCTCGCCCACGCGCTCGTATTGTTTCTCCTGGAGCACGCGCAGGAACTTGCTCTGCAGCGAGAAGGGAATCTCGGCGACCTCATCCAGCAGCAACGTCCCTCCATCGGCGGCTTCGAACCGGCCCGCCCGGTCCTTGATGGCGCCCGTGAAGGCGCCTTTGATGTGGCCGAAGAACTCGCTTTCGTACAGCTCGCGCGGCACCGAAGCGCAATTGACGCGGATCAGCGGACGTTCGCTCCGGCGGCTTTGGCGGTGCACTTCCCTCGCCACCAGTTCCTTGCCCGTGCCCGACTCGCCCAGGATCAGGACCGTGGCATCCGTTGGCGCCACCATCTCGATCTGCCGCAGCAAATGCTCCATCACGCTGGTGCGGCCCATGATGTCGCCCATCGCCCGCGCTTCGCGCACCTCCTCCTGCAGGTAAATGTTCTCCAACTCCAGGTGCTCACGCAGGCGTTCGATTTCCTCAAAGGCCCGGGCATTCACAATGGCTCCGGCGATTTCATCGGCGAAGATGCGCAGCCAGGCCGGCCCCTCCTCCGGTGTGGGCGTGCGCGTGAAGACCGCCAGCACGCCGAGGATGTCCCCCTTAAACCTTATGGGCTGGGCGTTCAAGCCGCGGATGCCCGACCGCGCGGCCCATTCATACCGCGCCAGGAAGGCCGGGTCCCCCGCGAAATCCTTTACCACGATTGGCTCGCCGCTCGCGCCGACACGGCCAATTTTCCCCACCCCCAAGGGAATGCGCTGGTATTCCCCTTCCGTGCGGGACCAGTCCGGCGCGCCTTCCACGCGGCGGTGGCCGGCGCTGGCCACCAGGTGCAGACACGAGGTGTGATCAGGGCACTTGGAAAGCATGTGGCAGGACTTGCAGAGATCTCCCTGATCCACCAGCCAGATGCGCGCCAGCGCAATGTGCGGACGTTCCGCCAGCAGGTTCACTATCCGCTTCAGCAGTTGGTCCACGTGCCGGACTTGCGCCAGTTCGATGAGGCTATCCCGCAGGGACTCAAACTCCGGCGTGTAGTCAGGAGACAGTAGCATCTGGCCACTCTAGCGGAAACAGTTCTCAAAGCAAACCCGGGCGCGTGCCGGAGGGTCCGGCGTGGCGCGAGACTGCCACCGCGTTGGCGTTCGAGCCGCGAGTCACTAAACGCACTAAGGGTCCCATAGCACAGGGCGGGAGGTTGGCGCGGGCAGGGCGTGGGACTCGCGGGAGGGTCTGGATTGTTCCTGCATTGGTGCTCTATTATTCCTCTATTGTTCCTCTATTTCTCGCCTCTTTTCCGTGCCCAAACGCGGCCTCGTCACCACTGCTCTGACACTATGGATGCACCACACTATTCGCCGTTCGGCCTCTGCCCTTGTTCATCTTGGGCTCGCCCGCCTTTAGTCGCGGCTTTTCGCATACGCGGGTCCGAAAGTTCGGTATTTACGAACTTTCGTTCGCTCGCGCACGCTGTCCGGCATTACTGATTGCCTGCAAACAAAGGCTGGGGACCGAATCGGCCTAATGGCACGCCCCTTGCAATGCATACGGCGACTGCTGTGACTCTCGTCCCCACAATGATCCTTGGTCCCTTCGCCGCCGGCGCAGGGCTGCTGTGTTTGCGGTTCGACAAGGTGCGTAGAATCCTGGTTGGCACCGTGACAGTGGCGTTGTGCTGCTGCGCGTTGGCGCTCATTGGTTTGCCCGCGCCGGTTGGGCTGTCCGGATTCCCCCTGGATAACCACCACCTCAACCTGCTCATGCTGCTGATCGAAGCCGGCATGGGGCTGTATGTGGTGTACGTCGGCATTCGGGCCCGGCATGCGCTCATCGTCGCGCTCATGCTGGCGCAGGCGGGCCTGATGTTCTGGTTCGAGTGGACCTACGGCTCGCGGCTGGAAGCAGCCCACAACCTCTTTGTGGACAAGTTTTCGGTCATCATGGCGCTGATCAATGGTGTGGTCGGCGGCGGCATCTGTCTCTACGCCTTGGGTTATATGCGTGAGTATCATGAGTTGGCCCATCGCGATGTGGCCGACCGCCGACCCTTCTTCTTCGCGCTGCTGTTCGTCTTCATGGGCGCCATGTTCGGCATCATCTTCGCCAACAACCTCCTGTGGCTCTTCCTGTTCTGGGAGATGACGACCCTTTGTTCGTTCCTGCTCATCGGTTACACTCAGACCGAAGAGGCGAAGCGCAATGCGCTGAAGGCGCTCGTAATGAACCTGGCGGGCGGGCTCGCGTTCGCACTCGGTATCGTCTGGTTTTACCGGCAGAGCGGCAGCATCGAGCTGCAGACCCTGATCGCTTCCAAGAAAGCGCTCGTGCTCCTGCCCGCGGCGCTGCTTTGTTTCGCGGGCATCACCAAGGCGGCACAGCTTCCCTTCTCGAGCTGGCTGCTGGGCGCGATGGTGGCGCCTACGCCGGTATCGGCGCTGCTCCACTCCAGCACGATGGTGAAGGCCGGCGTGTATCTCGTGCTGCGCCTGGCGCCGGTCGTCACCGGCACCACGGTTGGCCTCATGGTCGCGCTGGTCGGGGCAATCACCTTCCTGGTGGGCTCGCTGGCGGCGATTACGACGAGCGATGCCAAGAAGGTGCTCGCCTGGTCCACCGTCGCGAACCTCGGCCTGATCGTGCTGTGCGGCGGCATCGGCACGGCTTCGGCGGTCTGGGCCGGCCTGCTCCTGATTATCTTCCACGCCGTCGCCAAGTGCCTGCTGTTCCTGTGCGTGGGCATCGTCGAGCATAAGCTGCACAGCCGCGACATCGAGGCCATGTCCGGTTTGATCCTGAACATGCCGCGCGTGGCGGTAATGATGTTGATCGGCATGGCGGGCATGTTCCTGGCGCCCTTTGGCATGCTGATCAGCAAATGGGCGGTGCTCAAAGCGGTGGTGGATGCCTTCCCTGCCCTGTCCGTTTTCATCGTGTTCGGCAGCGCGGCCACGCTGTTCTTCTGGGTCAAGTGGATGGGCAAGCTGCTCGAAGTCGTCCGCCCGCGCCAGCAGGTGGAAGGCACGCTCAGCCTGGGCGAGTCCATCGCCCTTTACGGCCTCTCCGGGGCCACGTTCCTCGCGTGCCTGTTCTTCCCGATACTTTCCACGGCCCTGATCGAACCCTACGTCGCGAGCGTGTTCGGTGAATCCGTCGCCATGAGCCAGGGCAACATCATCATCATGACCATCATGATGGTGATGGTGATGCTCTTCCCGCTGAGCTTTATCAATTACGGGCGCGGCGTGAAAGTCATGGACGCCTACCTGGGCGGAGCAAATGTGCAAAGCAGCGTGCGCTTCCTCGGCTCGGGCGCCCACGTGGAAGACGTCACGATGAACAACTACTACCTGCGGGGCTTCTTCAGCGAAGCCTGGCTGGCCCGCTGGGGGGTGATTTCCGCAACCACCATTCTTACCCTCATGCTCCTGCTGGCCTTCCGGACTGTCCTATGAATCCCTGGTTCCGCGTCATTCTCTACCTGGTAGCCGCCCCGGTAGTCGGCGGCCTGCTGGCGGGCTGGGACCGCCGCATTTCCGCTCGCATGCAAGCGCGCCAAGGCCCGCCCATCCTGCAGCCTTTCTATGATGTCTTTAAGCTCTGGCAGAAGGAGATTATCGTCGTGCGCCGCTCTCAGAACTTCTACATCCTCTTCTTCCTCTTGTTGGTCGTGTTCACCGGGGCGCTCTTCTTCGGCGGCTCGGACCTGCTGCTGGTGATCTTCGCGCTGACGCTGGCCGCGATCTTCTTCGTCCTCGGCGCTTACAAGGCCAGCTCGCCCTACAGTTTCATCGGCGCCGAGCGAGAGCTGCTCCAGATGATGGCTTACGAGCCAATGATCCTGATTACGGCGATCGGGATGTACATGGTGACCAAGAGCTTCCAAGTGCATGAAATCGCCGGGCACCCCACCTTGCTCGTGCTGGCGCTGCCCGGCATATTCCTCGGCTTCCTCTATACGCTGGAGATCAAGTTCCGCAAATCGCCCTTTGACCTTTCCTGCTCGCACCACGCGCACCAGGAGCTGGTCCGGGGCATCACCACCGAGTTCTCCGGCCGCGCGCTGGGTATGATCGAGATCGCGCACTGGTACGAGAACGTGTTCCTGCTCGGCTGGGTGTATCTGTTCTTCGCTTCGTCCCCGGTGCTGGGCGTAGCGGTCTCGCTGCTGGTGTTCGGATTCGTCATTTTCGTGGACAACGTCTTCACCCGGCTCAAATGGCAGGCGGCCCTCAAGAGCGCGTGGATCGTGGCTGCCGTCCTTGGGTTCGGAAATATCCTGGTGCTGTCGTTTCTCCGGTAGGCGTATGCTTGGCTTTAAAGAATCCCCCTGGATCATCCACTACGACGCGTCGAGTTGCAACGGCTGCGACATCGAGGTGCTGGCCTGCTTGACACCACTTTACGATGTCGAACGCCTGGGCGTCATCAACACTGGCAATCCCAAGCACGCGGACATTTTCCTCGTGACAGGCGCGGTCAACGAGCAGAGCCGGGACGTCATCCGCAATATCTACCACCAGTTGCCTGAGCCAAAGGTGGTGGTGGCGGTCGGCATTTGCGCGGCCAGCGGCGGCATTTTCCGCGAGTGCTACAATATCTCGGGCGGCGTGGACAGCGTGATCCCGGTGGATGTCTATGTCCCGGGCTGCGCGGCGCGGCCTGAGGCGATCATAGACGGCGTGGTGCGCGCGCTGGCTGTCCTGGAGGAGAAGCACCGCGACATGGCCGCCATCGCCCACAGCATTGACAAGACGTTGTATATGCGCGCGGAAGCGAGCGACGCGGCCGAACTCCTCGCCTTGCAAAAGATCGCCTACCAAAGCGAGGCAGAGATCTATGGCGACGACAGCCTGCCGGCCTTGCAGCAAACGCTTGACGATTTGCAGAATGACCTTGCATGCATGGTCTTCATCAAGGCCGTGGTCAACGGCAAGATCATCGGCGCGATCCGGGGGTATGTGGAGGGGCCGACCGCTCACCTGACCCGGATGGTTGTTCACCCCTATTTCCGGCGGCGCGGCATCGGGCGGCGTTTGTTGGACGAAATCGAGCAGGCCTTTCCCGACGTCACGCGCTTCGAGGCCAAGACCGGCCACCAAAGCAAGCGAAACATTTACCAATTGACCCAGCGCGGCTACAAGGAATTCAAGACGGAGCCCTTCACGCGGGCTATCACCTGGGTTTGCTTGCAGAAAGAACGCACGCCGGCCACTCAGGCCGAAACGCCCGCTTTGATACAATGACACCCATGCCCCAGGAACAAACCCTCGACCTGATCACCGTTGATCAGTTGCTGGAGAAGGTCCAGGCGATGCACCAGCAGGGCTATCGGCTGGTCCAAATCAGCGCCACGCGCCTGCCGGACCGGCTCGAACTCACCTACAGCTTTGCCCTGGATGGGCGCGTGGCGCAGTTCCGCCTGCACTTGGCGGAGGACAGCCCCCGCGTGCCCAGCATCAGCTCCATCTACTGGTGCGCCTTCCTTTACGAGAATGAGATGCACGACCTGTTCAACCTGACCGTGGAGGGCATGGCCGTGGACTTCAAGGGCACGCTGTACAAGACGGCGGTCAAGTTCCCCTTCGGGAGCACCAAGCCGCCGGTCGTGAAGGCTGTCACAGCAACAGCAACGACGGCTTCCTCCGCTCCGGCGCCGGTGCCTCCGCCGCCCTCGGCGACCGCCACTACACATTAAGCCGGACACCTCATGAGCCGCACGAAATACGAACAGCCCGGAGCGCCGGCATGTTGCCGGCTTACACGGTGGAAATGGTCAAAGCCGGCAACATGCCGGCGCTCCGGGCTTGCAGGGAGACATCCGCGCTAGTCACCGACACCTCACCTATGCCCCGCACCATCATCCCTTTCGGCCCACAGCACCCGGTTCTGCCGGAGCCGGTTCACCTCGATCTCGTGGTCGAGGACGAGAAAGTGCTGGAGGCGCGGCCCTCGATCGGGTTCATCCATCGCGGGCTGGAGAAGCTGGTCGAGAAGAAGGATTACGTCGAGTTCGTCTATATCGCGGAGCGGATTTGCGGCATCTGCAGCTTCATCCACGGGCAGACCTATTGCCAGGCGATCGAAACGATCATGAACATTGCCGTGCCGCCGCGCGCGCTTTACCTTCGGACGGTGTGGGGCGAACTGTCCCGGATACACAGCCATTTGCTCTGGCTGGGGCTGATGGCGGATGCGGTGGGCTTCGAGAGCCTGTTCATGCATTCGTGGCGCGTTCGCGAGCGGGTGCTAAATATCATTGAAGCCACCACCGGCGGACGTGTCATCTTCGGCTCCTGCAAAATCGGCGGTGTGCGCCGGGACATCGCTGCGGACGCCATTAAACAGCTGCTCGTGGACCTGAAGAAGATCGAGCAGGACACGCGCGACATTACCAACGTCTTCCTGAATGACAGCTCGGTGAAAGACCGGCTTTGCGGCGTGGGCGTGCTGTCCCGCCAGGATGCCTACGACCTAGGCTGCGTGGGCCCCGTGCTGCGCGCCAGCGGTGTGGCGCAGGACATGCGCCAGCTTGGTTACGCGGCCTTCAAAGACCTGGACTTCGCCCCCATCACCCGCACCGAAGGCGACTCCTATGCCCGCTGCGCCGTGCGTTGCCAGGAGCTCTTCCAGTCCATGGAAATCATCCGGCAGGCTCTGGCGAAGATCCCCGAGGGCGAGATCGCGGTGAAAGTCACGGGCAACCCCAACGGCGAGGTGCTGGCGCGCACCGAGCAGCCTCGCGGCGAGGTGGCTTATTGCCTCAAGGCGAACGGCTCGAAGAACCTGCAACGCTTCCGCGTCCGCACGCCGACCTTCGCCAACCTGCCGGCCATGCTCAAGATGCTGCCGGGCTGCGACCTGGCGGATGTGCCGGTCCTTGTGCTTACCATTGACCCGTGCATCAGTTGCACCGAACGTTGATATGGCCTATTTCCAAATGTCCAAGCTGGCCCTGAAATGGGTGCTAGCCAAACCGGCCACCAGCCGTTACCCCTTCGAGCCGCGGCGCGCGCTGCCCGGCTCGCGCGGCACGCTAGTCTTCTCAAAAGACACCTGCGTCTATTGCACCGTGTGCGCGAAGAAATGCCCCACCGGCGCCCTTGTGGTAAATCGTGCCCACAAGAAGCGGACGATTGACCGCCTGCTCTGCATCACCTGCGGCTACTGCGTCGAAGCCTGTCCGAAGAAAAGCCTGTCCTTAGGCACCCCCCACGCCACGCCGGCTGTGACGAAAGACCGCGAGTCCTACTGACCGCATAGTTCCGCGATGCCTGGAAGCAGCTTTCGGCGAGCCGTAGAATCAATTAGAATCGCCAGGCGGATCAACCGCCACGCGATAGAATCTCTGGCCGGTGGTTACGCCCTGCGTATCGGTGAAGACAAGAGGCGCTTGGTTTCCGACCTGAGCCGTCCCAAGATTGCTCCACGAGGCCGGGCGCAGGGCGTCTGAATACTGGAGTAGGTAGGTGTGGCCAGTATAGCCCATAATCGTCACGTTGAAGTCGCTACCCTCAGCCGCGCATGACTGCACTTTGATGGCACTGTGGTCGAGCAGCACGCCATTATTGACGAAGCCGGGCGGTAGGGTGCCGCTCCAGGTCATAATATCGAGGACGCCGCTGTTACTGAACATGCCCCCGATGCTCAGTTCCGCATCGCCGAGCAAACGCAGAGTGCCCTGGTTGGTGGCGCCGCCTCCAACCGTGAGTATGCCGCCAGTGCTTTCGAGGGTGCCGAGAATGTTCAATGTGGCGCACGTTATCGTGCCGCCTTGATTAGAAATAGTAGCGCCGGACCAGACCGTTATATGCCCGTCGGCCTGGTTCGCGGCGTTGGCCTGCAATTGTCCCCCCGAAGAGACCACCGCCTGACCTGCAACCACCTCAAAGGCTCCAACCGACAGCGACGAATCGGCGCCGATATACAGGTTGCCGGAGCCGGTCTTGTCGAGCGTCCCCGTGCTTTCGACGTTCGTCGCCAAGGTGGCGTTGCCGCCCGTAACATTGATTTCGGAGGGACTGGCGGTGTCGTCCATAACCGCGGTTGCGCCCCCGTCAATGGACAGCGCCGCCCCGGATAACAAGCCCCCGCTGATGGGTTGGAAAGCGCGGCCCGAACTGCCGGGCGGCACACGAACCGACAACCGGTAATCCGCAGCGTCGCGGGCGGCCGAGACGGAAATGAGGCCGTATGACGAGGGTACGTTGGCGTCGGCGCGGGTCAAAGTCGTTCCCAGCACGGGCCGCACATCAAAGGTCGCAAAACCCGGAGAAGTGGGCGTGATGCCGGCCACATCCTCGTCCAGCAACGTGAGCGGCCCGCCGCTCCAGCCGTGATTGAAGCCGCCGGTGGCGGGGAAAAGTTCCCACAGTGTAGTGCAACTGTTGCTGACCATGTCGCTATAGCGCGACCGCATCCGCGCCAGGGCATCGTCGGGATAACCAAGGGCAAAGAGCGCTTCGAGAACATATTTCTCCATGTACGGACTGCAATTCTGCTCGGTGATCAGAACGGTCCGCAGCGCCGCCGCCTGGCTTGGGTTTGTCAAACCCGCCAGCACCGCCATCGCATTGCCACGCTCGTCTATAAATGTGGTGTTGGTTGGGGATTGATAGGCGGCCCCCGTCCAGAACGAGGCGTTATACTGGTTGCGGATGGCCTGCGCCCGGGATAAACACAAAGCGGCGTCTCCCGGCTGGCCGACTAGCGGAGCGATCTGCGCCGCCGCATCCAGCGCCAGCAGATACCAGGTGTTGTCCAGCAAAGGCTCATCAATATTATTACCCCAATCTTCCCAATCCCACTGCCCATCCCGGTGAATGACCAGACCCAGCGAGTTGGTTTGCCATACATTCAGCAGATAGCTCTTGATGGCAGGGTAACTTTGCTGGAGAAGGGCCAGATCGCCCGTGTTCCGGTAATACCGCAGCACCCCGTATTCGCCCACGGCCGCGAGGACTTGAACCGGCAACTCTTTGTAATTTGCCGGGGCAGGAGCAAACATGGTATTGTCCGCCCTCTGCCAATGGACCAGCTCGAGCAAGCACTTGCGTGAAATCAACTCGGCCAGCGGATCATACGCGTAAGGGACCTGGCCGAGAATGAGCGAGGTGTCGCCAATCCAGTTCGCCCGCTCGCGATTCGGGTCGCCCCAGGTGTCCATCATGTTCACGCCCAACGTATTGGCGGCCTTGTCCCAGAGGGTGTTAAAGAAGGGATCATCGCACTGAAAACTGCCATAACGGGTGGCGTCGGCCAGATGTGGCCGGAACTTAAGGCCATAAACGGTGACGCCCGCCGGCACGGTGAACATCACGTAGTTTCCATTGATCCAGCCCGGAAACTCGAAAGACTGGCGGCCCGCGCGGGTGACATATTCGTCGCTGATGGAAGAAGCGCCTCCGTTGAAGGCGGCGTCGGGTTGAATGGTGATGATCTGGCCGGCGGAAGCGTTGCTGACGTCCAGCCACGGCGTGAACTGCTCATTGACCGGAAGATAGCAAGTCCACACAGCGGGAGCGGAGCCGGAGACATTGGTGGAGACGAAGTCCTGCAAGGGAAGCTCTTGCCAAAAGGGCAGCGACCGCAGCCAGAGCTTGCCCCACGGCAAGCCGCCCACCGCACCCCAGTCGGTTGGACTGCTCCAGCCGCTGTCGTCGAAGTTCTGGTTGGTCCACGCGCCCAGATCAAGTCGGGCGTCATAGCGCAGACTGGATTCCGAAAGGCGATAATTCGGCTGTGGGACGGTGGTCGCAAGCTGGAAGGCGGCGTTGGTAACTATGCGCCAGGTAGTGTCGCTTCGAACGCACGTTCCATCCGCATTCATCTCGAACAGGAACCCCGCCGTTCCGCTGTTGGTATGGCTAAAACCACTTTTGCCGAAATACCATTGCAACACCGCGATCGCATTCGAACCCGCCTGGAGGAACGGCGCCAGGTCAATTTGATCATACCAAGTGTCGTTCGGGTTCGGTGCGCGCTTGAGTTCCCCTTCCCGCACCGCCATCTGCCCATTGACCCAGAGCCAATACTTGCTGTCCGTGCTAATCCGCGCAACGGCGCTGGCCGGTTGGCTAGGCAGCGAGAAGGCCTTGCGGTAACAAAGCCAGAGGTTGGTGGAGGAAGCCGCTGGACCGATCCAGCGCGCCGACCAATTCGTGGTGGCTTGGTTCGTATCGGACGCAGCGGCCAGCGCCTCGGCTTGGCTGACGGCGGCAAGCAAGGCCGCGTCGGTCTGGGTGAAATCGGGCGGCGCCGGAATGGAGCCGGCAACAACCAAAGAAGCCACGCTGCTGGTAGCTGCCCCGTAAGCGTTGGTGACGACCACCTGATACGAGCCGGCATCGCTCAAGCGCAGATACCCGAAGGCCAGCGCGGCGTTGGTCGCGCCGGCGATGGCGCCGCCGCCTTTATACCACTGGTAAACCAGCGGTAGTGCGCCGCTGGCCGCCGCGCTCAAGGCAAAGCTCTCCCCCGGCGCATTGGTCCCGCCCGTGGGCTGCACGCTGATGCTTGGGGCCGCGGCAACCACCAAAGAAGCCACGCTGCTGGTAGCTGCCCCATAGGCGTTGGTGACGACCGCCCAATACGAGCCGGCATTGCTCAAACTCAAAGAGCCGAAGGCCAGCGCCAGGTTGGTTGCGCCAGCGACGGCGCCGCCGTCTTTATACCACTGGTAAGCCAGCGGCGGCGCGCCACTGGCCGCTACGCTCAAGTTAAAGCTCGCCCCAGGCACGTTGGTCCCGCCCGCGGGCTGCACGCTGATGCTTGGCGGCGCCGGCGGCCCGCCGGTTTGCTCCAAGGTCACTCCATAGACCAGGGCGGACTCATTGGCGAGCAGGTTGGTCATGCCCACGAAGACATTAGTGGTCGCCGCCGTGAAAACGTATTTGATATAGTGCGCTCCGCCAACATCTTCGTTGAGCGGATTGGCGGCATAGGCCTGGTTGGTTCCCTCGCCATTGAAGCTGGTTGTGATGGTCCGGGTGTCCGCAGCCCATTGCCGGTAGTAAATGCGCAACGCATACTGATCCCCTATGATCAGCCCGCCATAGGTCTGATTAAGCCAACTGTTGACCGGGGCGGCACTGCCGGTATAAATCATGTCGTTCAACATCTTCCACGTGTTCCCGTCGGCCTGGCCGGCTGGGGTGGTGCTGGAGGTGCGTGCGATCATGCAGGCAGCGGATCCCCCGGTCGTTATCGTGTAACTGCCGCCGTGGTTGGCATCGAAGCCGTTGGTGGTGTTGACGGTTTGGTTGCCGAGATCCGGGTGTATAAATGGCACCCCGTTGATGTTGCCGGGAGGGCTGGCGTTGTTGCCAAAATCAATACAACACAAATAGATATTGGCGGTGCTGATCCCGGTGGCCGCATCGGTGCCGGTGGCGGGGAGATTCACTACCGTGATCGTGCCGGCAGGACACGATCCGGCTGTTAGCAGCGCAGCCACCACGAGCAGCGCGAACTTCGACTTCAAGGATTGAATGAGATGGGATCGCATGTCACTAGGGATTTGTCGGCGTTTCAATGAACCAGTAAGCGCCAGCGCCCACAATACCCTTAACAAAAGAACCCTCTTCCTGAACGGCGATCACCCCAGGATCCTTGACTTCCGCTCTTGTGGGCCACAAGCGCTTTCCGGATTCCGTAATGGTGAACTTTCCGTTTGCAGGTCTGGGAAGATAGATGGAGGCACGCGTATTGGCCGGAACATCAACCGAAAGAGACAATTGGCCATCGGCGCTTTTCTCCCAACGGGTCGTAATGAGGCCTTTTACGGTGGGAACCGTGCCTTCCGCAAAAGTCAGGCCGCCCGTTTCCGGCCGGACATCAAACGTGGCAAATCCGCCGCTCGTGGGCTGGATGCCGGAGATGTATTTCAGGAAAAGATACCCTGGGTAGGAAGTCCAGGCGTGGTTCACTTCACCACGAGCATCGAAACTTTCCCAATTGGCTTTGTTTCCCTCGAGCATGGGCCGATAACGGGCCAAATCGCGGACCACAAAACCCCCTCCGCCCGCATTCAACAACCCGCTGTAAAACGCATCGCCGCCGTAACCACCGATGTCCGGTTTCCCAGGCTTTTCAATCGCGGCCAAGACTTTGGATCTGAACGCCTCCGGCACAATGTCGAAGCGCAAGGCCCACGCCGAAGCGAGCGGAAACATTTCCTTCCGGTCTGTCCGGGCGAGATAGTATTCGCCATTGAACAGGCTGGCGTTGATGCCGGCTTTGACTTCCTCCGCCTGGCGTAAGTACTCGGTGCTTTGGTTTGTCTGCTCCAACACTGAAAAGACGCGGGAGGCAACGCGCAGGTTGTCGTAGTATTGGCAGGCGGTGGCGACGTTGTAGCCACCGCTGGGCATGTTACCGCCAGCATACTCCGAGATCCGCCACCCGGGAGGATTGAGGAGCCTGGTAGCCGGGTCTTGATAGGCTTTAATCCAATCCAAAAAATGCATGAGCCGCGGGGCCATCGTGCGCAGAAGCGAAGTGTCGCCGGAAAACAAGTATTGCTGCCAGAGCAACATGGGCCAATACATGGACCATTCCGGAATGCGGCGGGATTCCTGCCCGGGAGCTGGATAATCTGCCCGCCTATGCGCCGGGCAGCAGGCTGGGAAATCTCCGTTGGGAAGCTGCTCCGCCGCATAGTCTCGCACGACCTTGTCAGTCATCATCGTATTGAGGTCATTATAAAGCAGGACGTTCCCAATGTTCCAACTATCGGCCGTCCATGGGGACTGTTCCCGGTTGGCATCCACGCTGATGATGGCCTGCTGAACGTTTTGGCGGGCTGAACGCTCGCACATTTCGTAAATGGCGTTGAGCAAGGCGCTCGAGCAACGGAACCGCCCGGCCACGCTGGCATCGCAGTAGGCCCAAATCCCCCGCACGTCGGAAGGTTTCAATTCTCCCGCGTAGCCCGTTATCCTAATCACCTGGAACGAAGTGTGCCGTCCGAAGTCGGGTTTCCAGGTCTCCGTGCCGCCGCGGCAAATGTATTGGTCCCAGCCGGCGGGCTTTCGTTCCCCGGACATTTGAAAATAATCCACGCGCACGACGTCGCCTGAGTGGTTCGCATGCATCGCGAGCTCAGGCCAGCCGTCAATGCACCGTCCGAAATCCACCAGCCACGCGCCGTTCGTCAAGGTGACACTCACCGGCTTGAGTTCGGCCTGTTCGTTTTCGGCAGGGGCCATTTGCGCGAACAAGCGATAATCGGACCGATCCACCACGGTGGCGGAGGCCCATTTGGAATCGTCAAAAGCGGCGGTCTGCCAGCCCGCTGGTTCCTGGCGCGCATCAAACTGAATGGCTGCGCGATTGCTCGCTCCGCCGGCCCCACCGAAATACGTTGCATTGGTTTCAATGAACGCCGTGTCGGCAAGGGCCTTCCAGGATTGATCGGTTCCCATCGTAAGAGATGAACCGTCGGGAGATTCGAGCCGCGCTTCCAGCAAAAAGCCCGGCTTGGCATTGATGCCGGAATTATTCCAAGTGCCCTGCCAATGCCCGATTACGGCGAATACGTTCGAGCCGGTCCTCACGAGCTTGGTGATATCATAGGCGTTGTATTGCCCGTAATGGTAGGGATCGCAGCGAGCCGGTCCCCGGCCCAGCAATTGTCCGTTGATATAAAGAAGGTAATCGTTGTGCGCGCTGACATATACCTTGGCCAGGTCCGGTTTTCGCTTAATCAAGAAGGTCTTTCGGAAATAAGCAAAGTTGTTCGCGTTGGTGGTTCCATCCCAGATATAGCGCGCCGTCCATTCGTTTTGGGCTATCCCGGTATCAAAAAATGCGGGCGCGCTGTAACGGCTGGGATTGCCTGTCTGATCCCATGTCCGCACTTTCCACCAGAACCGCGTGGCCAAAGGCAATGTGCTGCCGGCATATTCAACCGAAGCCGATTGGTCCGAATCCACTTTCCCGCTGTCCCAGCAGTCTGCCTGCCCCGCGGCTAGGCGCCCGGCGCTTGAGGAAACAAGGATTTGGTATGCTATTTGTGTTGCTCCCCGATTGGTATCCACGGACCTCCACGTGAACCGCGCAGAATCTCGATCAATCGCCAGCGGCTCGCTGACGCCATTGACAAGCAACCCCGCAGGCGCGACCGACTGGCCGGAAGCCTTGAGGGTCATTAGAGCGACAACGACTGCGAAGGTCCCGATGCCCCGGACAAGAATCCTCAAACGATGCAATGATTGATCAAGGATCCGTGCCGGTCTGGGCGCGGGGAAGATCATCCGAATTATCGGCGGGCTGATCCGGGCCCGTGTAGGTACTCACAGCGGTCCCATGCCACTTCCAGAACTCCCCGTGGCCATCGGCGAAGGTCAAGGTGCAGCCGTGGCTATGGCGGGTGCCGGGAAGATTCCACCATAGCTTCACCCCCGAACTTGCCGGATAAATGGGAAAGCATCCGTCGTCCACGCTGATTTCGTTCTCATCTACAAAAACGATCTTGCGCGCGCAACCCGGGTTCACGAGCTGGCTGGCTTTGACCAGCAATTGAACGGAGGCGCCATTACGCGTATAGACGCCTCCTGGGGGAGTGTTGGCGGAGTATCCTCCACACACAAACTCAATTGAAGCCGTCCGCGTCTGTGGCGCCTGATACGCAGTGGGATGACCGTGGAGTGGGTCCGCCGGGGCAGTGATCGTGAGCTTATCGGCCGGGCAGCGGTAGATGGCAACCGATTTGTTGTACTGATAAAGCAGGCCATCTTGGATGTAATCCGTCGTCACGTCCGTTTGCGCGTTGCCTTGAATCCACGAGTTGGTGGTGGCTGGAGTCGCATTCGGCGGCATATAATCGTTGTTGTCGCCGAGATACATTTGCCAGCACAGTTGCAGTTGCTTCATGTTGCTCAGGCATTGGGTGGTCTGGGCCTTTTCCTTGGCTCTGGCCAGGGCGGGCAAGAGCAACGCCGCCAGGATGGCGATGATAGCAATGACCACCAGCAGCTCAATGAGCGTGAAGGCGCGTCGCCGCGCCTTCACGCCGTGAATTAATCCACTGGAGGTCAAGATCTCCACCTTGCCGGGTGATCTATCGGGTGCCCCGAACCGTGCCTCGCGGTGGATAGAGCGCTTCGTCATTTGGTGGATTACTCTTTTATGGTTGATAATACATGCGGTAAAAGACGTTGGTCTTGGTTGCGTCCAGGGTGGTGATTATTTGATCGGTGGCCGTCGAACCGGGAACGGTGAACCACGCACCGGTAGCCGTCAGCCCGACGGAGTTGCTCTGAAGTTGCCAACCGATGTGGTCTGCTGGCCAGGAGAGCGTAATTTGATTGCCCGTAACTGAGATCACGATGTTCGTCGGGGTGGTATTGACAAAAACCAAATGATGCTGCGTGATGAGGTACTTATTCAGCGAAGCAACATCATAACTGGAAATTGGCGAGCCGGCGATGATGAGTTCGGAAAGGTCGCCGGCTAAACGATTAATGGCATCCCCGCGTATGCCGATGGACAAGGGTTGTCCGGCATCGGTGGCGCTCGTCTCGTTGAAGCTGTTGTTCAGAATGCCCGTTCCGCTGGCTGCGCCGTCAAGGAAGTGGCTGACGGTGTTGCCCGTCTCCGTGACCGTCAGTATATGAGGGGTGCCGAGCGAGGGAGCCTGCGAAGCTGTGACCTGGCCAAAGGCCGAGCCGTTGCCACGGTAGAACCGCGCCCCGGTATTGGTGGCGATGACGTAATAATCATAAGGCGCGGCGATGTTCTTAGACGACGCGCCGGTCTTCGAAACAATTTCACCATTTGTGCCGCCGTCCAGCGTTGCAAAGTTCACCACGGCGATGATGGACATGTCGCCGGTAATCGCGAGGCTTGGAGTCGAGGCGGCCTGCATAAAGGTCTCGTTCGTGGCCGTGAAACGGATAACGGGGTCGCCGGAGCCATTGGTGGCAAGCTGCGGTTCGAAAGGCGGACCCAACACTTGGGACAGATTGTTTCCGTTGACGGACAGGTCATTCCATTGATTCACGGTGTTCGTGCCGGCGTCGGTGGTCACGCCAGTATCGGCCCTGACCCAAAGAGCGAGATTTGCCGGATAGATTCCAACCGCAAAATTAGTGGGAGACGGTGACATGGGGATACCATAATAATCCTTCACGTTTTGAATGGTCAACGTATAGGAGGTGCCAGGAGTCAAAATGGAAGTGGCAAGCACGACTTCATTCGACCCGCCCATCGCGGCGGAAAGAACGCTGGCGCCGTTGTCCAGCAAGTAATTGACGGCCGTCGTGGCAGTGGCGGCATCCAGCACATCCGAGAAGGTAACGATGACGTTGGTCTGGCTGGTCTGATTCCAAATCGGTTCCCCCGCTGAGGTAACGGTCAGTTGACCGGCCACTTGTGCTACCTGGCTGGTGACTGAGCCGTAGTAGTTTGTCACCACCACAAAGTAATAGTCGGTCAAATTGGCGATGGTCACGCTGGCGGTGGTCGAACCGGATACGCCGCTGCCGTCGGACATAAGGGTCGCGCCGCTGTAGTTGGAAACCGTGTTGAGATACCATTGATACCCCAGAGTTGGCCAGCCCCCGCCCGTCACGTTGAATCCGACGGAGCTGCCTACCTTGAAGGGCGATGGTTGCGCCACGATGGTGGGGAGCGGATTATAAGCCGCTATCGCGCTGGTCACAGAACCATAGTTATTGGTCACGATGACAAAGTAGTAGTCTTGAAGGTTGGTCGTAGCTGTCAGGATGTTGGTGGTCGAACCGGAATAGCCATTTCCATTGGCTGCCGTCGCGCCGCTGTAATTGGAAGCAGTGTTGAAATACCATTGATAGGCCAGAGGTGGAAAGCCACCGGCCGACATGCTGTAAACGACGGAGACCCCCACGTTGGCGGATATGGCAGGTTGCGCAGTAATAGTGGGTTTGGGATTGATTTGGGTGATCGAACTGGTCACGGAGCCATAGTTGTTGGTCACCACTACAAAGTAGTAGTCCAGGATGTTGTTGGTGGCGAATAGGTTGGTAGTGGTCGAACCGGAATAGTCAGTGCCGTCGGTTGCCATAGCCGCACCGGTGTAATTGGAAACTGCGCTGTGATACCACTGGTAGGCCAGAGGGCCTGTGCCAATGGCGCTCACCGTGAACACGGTTGGAGTGCCTACCGCGACGGCATTAGGCTGGAAGGTGATGAATGGCGCGAAAGGCACGGAGGCATCTTCCAGTGTCGCTGCTTCGACCATGGCTGCGCCATTGGCGACAAGGTTGCTCATCAAGCAAAAGACGTTTGTTGCCGTGGCTGTGAAATCGTATTGGAGATAGCGCGCTCCGTGGCAGCCCGTAACCACGTTCGTGCCACGGTCCTCATCGAGTGGATTGCCCGAATAAGCCTGCCAGGTCCCCTCGCCATTGACACTAACGATTTGTGTGCGGTCGCCGATGGCATTCCCCCAATACCGGTAGTAAAGGCGCAAGGAATACTGGTGCCCGATCGTCAGATTGTCATATTCCTGCTGGAGCCAACCGCCAATCGGGGCGCCATTCCCAGGATACATCAAGTCGGTTAACAAGGAGAACATCGTGCCGTCGGCTTGGTTGGCTAAGCCCCCCTGTCCGCTGCTGCTGGTGACATCGATGCCCTTATTGGTGACAGCCGTGCTTACAATAACTTGTCCGCCGTGAACGGAATCAACCCAGTTGGTCACAAGGTATACGTTGTTTGCTGCGGTTCTAAAGTGCGCAAAAGGCACCCCGTTGACGCTGTAGATGGTGGCGTTTTGGCTCCCATAATTAAAGGCGCACACATACGTCTTGTTCGTGGTGATTCCTGTCGCCGCATCGGTGCCGGTTGGAGGCAGGTCGGTCACCGTGATCGTGCCGGCGCGCAGGGAAGTGGTTGTCAAGAGGGTCAGCAGCACTGCAACCGCAGCCGCCATTGTCCAATCGCGAAGATCGCGCCATTTGCCCAGGGGTGATGTCCTTGCGTTTCTTTTCATATTTGTGTTGGATTGTGACTAACTATACTCGCTTTTACACGCTTGCGAAAGCGTTATCGAGCCCGCCATAGACCTGACATTCCCAGCGACATTGTGTTCGCCGCAGGCTCAAGGCCACGCTGTCTCGCCTATGGTTCCGACAGGATTCCGCTACGCTTACCGACTAACACATGTGATTCCACCACGGTTAGCTCGGATCAACAATGGACAAAATGCCTTTTCTGGTGGACAAATTGACTTTTACACCAGCAATTCTCATTTTGGGGGTCGAGGCCCGTTTGATTAGCTCCGTGGGAGCCAGCAGGCACGTTTTTGGACTGACCAGCCCCCCCGCAGCCTCTGCCTATCCCCTTCCAAGTAACACTTTGGCAAGTTTCTGGACCACAGCAACTTGAGGAATTCGCGTTTTCGGCCTTCCGCACTTGGAACTTAGCTCAGTTACTGAACCCTTCCACGCGCGCATCGCGCTTGGGTTACTCCGTAGCCGGTACCTTCTAACCCGTCCAGTTGTGAAGCTGGAACCAGCCCCCTAG
>Ga0326727_10000814_pt1 | contig 123655 bp, 115 predicted proteins | sample MB2enrmetagenome_FD_207643 | JGI IMG/M metagenome (GOLD analysis project Ga0326727, IMG submission 207643) | Lab enriched peat soil microbial communities from McLean, Ithaca, NY, United States - MB29MY | ecosystem: Environmental > Terrestrial > Soil > Wetlands > Peat | place: USA: New York...
GACGACGACCGCCACAGCCACGACGCAGGCGATCCCCAAAGCGCGCAGTTCGGGGCGCGGCGGGCGCACGGCGAGACGCCACAGGCCGGCGAGCCATACCGGCGCCGTGAATAGCCCGACGAAGAACGCCTGCTGCAAGAGCAAGGCGTGGGGGGCCTGTGCGACATTTCTCCGGAGGTTGCCGCTGACGACTTGCAGGAACGGCCAATTGTGCTGCGCCTGCCAGACAAAGTTGGGCGCCGCCAAGGCCAGCGCCAGTCCCGCCCCGACATAGATCCACGGTCTCGCCAAGCTCCGCCTGAGCGGCGTCGCGACCACGCCGACGGCCAAACCAATGAGGAAAAGGGCGATCAGGTCATAGCTCTCCAGGCTGACGCCGGCGACCGCGCCGAGCGCGAGCCACCACCGTTCGTCGCCGCTTTCGATCCGACGCGTCAGAAACCAGGCGCAGGCGAGCCAGGTCGGCGGTTGCAAACAATGAGTGGTCAACAGCACGCCGAAGGTCATCAGCGTTGGCGCCAGCAGGACGCAGAGCCCGGCGAGCGTCTGGGCGAAGCGGCCGCCGCCGAGCTGGCGGGCAAGATCGGCGGCCAGCGCGACCGCCGTCGCCGCCGACAGCGCCGGAACGAAGCGCAGCGGCGTCAGCGCGGTCCCGAACAGCTTGTACGAAGCGGCGGCGATCAGCGGAATCAGCGGCGGCTGGTCGACGTAGCCGAGGGCGGGATGCAGTCCGCAGACGATGAAATAGAGTTCGTCGCGGAAGAAGCCATAGTGGCCGTTGGCGAAGAGGTGGACCACCAGGCACGCGGCGCCCAGCCACAGCCCCGGCGCGGCCGCGGCCTGCCGGACCGACGGCCGGATGGCGTCGAAGGCTGGCTCAGCGGTCATATCTCGGACCTCGCCCGTTCGTCGCGACCGCGCGAGCGCTGCGCTCACTCGTAGTGTTTGAGCGCGCCCCAGATTTCGGCGATCGGCGCGCGCGGCTGACGCAGGACCCAAATCGTGAGGCCGGTCTCGTAAGGCATCGCGTAGGCGGCGTCGATGCGGCCGACGGCGCGAACGTCGCCATAGTAGCGGCCGTAGCCGTCAGCGTCGCGGCCCAGCGTGATCACCACCTCGCCCGAGGCGCCCCCCGGCCCCCAGAGGAAATAGGAATTGTGGCCGCTGATCGCCGGCGGGCCGCCGAGCGCCGGCCCATAGACGTCGAGCGCGGCGGCCTCGCCGTAGTTGGGGGCGAAGAACACCGCTTGCGCGCGCTCTTCGGGCGGCAGGTCCTGATAGGCCGCGGAAACCGCCGCCGCCATTTCGCGCCAGCCGAACATGTCGGCGAAATATTGCGGCAACGCCGAGAGCTTCATGTTCTCGGTCTGGGTCGCCTTAAGCGAAAAGCCGACCGCCTGCATGTAAGCGACCAGCGTCGCCGGCGGCAGGATCGGCAGAGCGGTCGGCGCGGCGACGAGGCCGGGAACGACGACCGCCACGACCGCGATCCCGCGCGCGATCGGGCGCTTCAGCCACGCCTCCCATGCGACGCCGCCGGCGGCGAACAGCGCCGGATAGATCGGCGTGACGTAATAGGCCTTGCCGTTGGCGGCGATGACGATCGCCAGCAGAACGACATAGGCGATCGCCAGCGCGCGCAGTTCCGGATGGGGCGGCCGCACGCCGAGCCGCCACAGGCCGACGAGCCAGACCAAGGCCGACGTCAGCCCGACAAACAACGCCTGCTGCAGCAGGAAGCCGAGCGGCGACCGCCCGACGGCCTTGCCGCCGACGTCGGCGCCGGCGACGCCGAGGAACGGCCAGCCGCGCTGCGCCTGCCACAGGACATTGGGCAGCGCGATCGCCAGCGCCAGCGCGGCGCCGGCGTAGAGCCACGGGCGCGCCAAGCTGCGCCTCAGCGGCGTCGCGACGACGCCGATCGCGAGCGCGGCGATGTAGAGGGCGATCAGATACTTGCTTTCGAAGCTGACGCCGACGACGGCGCCGAAGGCGAGCCACCAGCGCTCGTCGCCGCTATCGACGAGACGCACGAGGATCCAGGCGCAGGCGAGCCAGGAGAGCGGCTGCAGGCAATCGGTCGACAGCAGCACGCCGCCGGCCAGCAGCGCCGGCGCGAGCAGAACGCAGAGCCCGGCGAGCGTCTGAGCGAAGCGGCCGCCGCCGAGGCGGCGGGCGAGGTCGGCGGTCAGTGCGACCGTCCCGGCCGACGCCAGCGCCGGGACGAGCCTGAGCGGCGTCAGCGCGGTCCCGAACAGTTTGAAGGAAGCGGCGGCGATCAGCGGGATCAGCGGCGGCTGATCGACGTAGCCGAAAGCGGGATGCAAGCCGCAGACGATGAAATAGAGCTCGTCGCGGAAGACGTCGTAATGCGCGTTGGCTACGAGATGGACGAGAAAGCACGCCGCGGCGAGCCAAAGCGCCGGCGCGCCGGCGATTTCCGGCCATCTCGTGGGTCGAACGGCGTCGTTGGTCGCGGCGGCGGTCATGCGTCGAGTCCTTGTCGTGCGAACGCGCCCGCCTCCAGCGGAGTGGGCGGCGCGAACTTAGCATCCGACCGATATCCGCAGGAGGCCTGCCCTTTTTGCGACGACATTAGCCCGACTGAGGTTTTTCGGCGAGTTCGGGCGGCGGCGAGCCCGGTTGGCGCGCCCGGTCCCGCAAGCGCTCGGCGCGGTTCTCCCCATCGCCGTCATGGCTAATCGCGACGGCTCGACCGTGGTTTCTTGGTTCTTCAACGGACTGCGGCTGAGGGGAGGCGATAAGACGGGGGCGCGCCGAGTCTGCGACGTCGCAGGAAGCCCTAATAGAACCCGATCGGAAAATACTTCAGATAGATCTCGGCGTAGACGCCCTTGGCCGACAGCCGCGCCAGCGCCCAGTCGATGGCGCGGCGCAGGTCGCCGTCCTCCTTGCGCACGGCGACGCCGACGCCCTCGCCGAAGAAGCGGCTTTCGGCGTAGGGCCCGCCCTTGAACGCGCAGCAGTCGCCCGAATCCTGGCCGGCGAGCCAAACCGCGAGCGTCAGCCCGTCGGCGAAGGCGGCGTCGAGCGCGCCCGCCTTCAAGGCTTCGCTGAGCGCGGCGAAGCTCGGATAGGGCTTGAGCGTCGCCGCCGGAAAGAACAGCGCGAGATAGCCCTGATGGGCCGACCCCGCGACGACGCCGACCGTCTTGTCGGCGAGCGTCGCCGGCGTCGCGTCGGCGAGCGGCGAATCTTTCCGCACGGCGAAGCGCGCCGGCGTCTGGTAGTAGGGCTGGGTGAAGTCGATCTGGGCGCGCGCCGCCGCGCCGCCCGAGATCGAGGCGATCGCCGCGTCGCCCTTGCCGGTCTCCAGCGCGTCGACCAGCGTGTCCCAGCGCCGCGCCTGGATGGTGCAGCCGATGTGCAACTCCTCGCAGATCGCCCGCGCGATGTCGACGTTGAAGCCGACGAGCGTTCCGTCGGCGAGCGCGAAGTCGAGCGGCGGATAATCGTCGGCGGTGAGAAAGCGAATCGCGCGCAGGCCGGAAAGGTCCGGGCGCTCGAGGTGCAGGTCAGGGTCCCAGAAGCTCGGCGCCGCGACGCGCGCCGGCGTCTCGCCCGCCGCAGGCGCGGTCGCCGCGAGCACGATTGTTGCTACTACTATGCAAACATTCCTCATGACAAAGTCGTTTCGACTTGTTTATAAGTATACGGCCTCGAAGAGTACATCGTGAGGGGCGCCGGAAAGCGCAAACGCTTGTCGCGTTCGCGCGTCTGGCGGCGTGTCGTCGAGTTTCGTAGCGTGGCCGATTCGTTCAGGCAAGCGTATCCGGGCGGCGACGCCCGGCCGCGTCGCGTGGAAGGGACGCGGGAACAGCGCGACGGCGCGCCCGGCGCCGCCGTGATCGCGCCGGAGATCGCGTTCCTCGTCGACGAAGGTATCGACCCGGGCCTCCTGCTGGAGGCGACGACGGCCGCCGCGCGTTGCGGCGTCGACGCCGACGCGGCGCTGCTCGGCGAGGCGCTGGTCGCCGAAGAAGCTTATTACCGCGCCTTGGCGCGGCGTCTTGGCGTTCCCTATTTCCACAGCGATCTGGCGATCGCCGACGACGTCGACGCTGAGCGCGCGGTCGCGAGCGGCGTCGCGCCGCTCGCCGCCAACGGCGCGGGCCTGCGGGTCATCCTCGCCCCGCGCGGCGCGATGACGCGTTGGCTGCTTTTCGCCGCCACGGCGCGGCCGTTGCAGAAGAGCTTCGCCATCAGCTCGCCGCAGCGTCTCAGCGCGCTGGTGCGCGCGAAAGCGGGCGCGCGCGTGGCCGAGGCGGCGTCGCGCGGCCTCGAACGGCGTGATCGCGCGCTGTGTGCGCGTGGCGGCTTGAGCTATGGCCAGATCGTCATCGCCACGGTCCTCGCCGGCGCCGGGCTCGCCTTCGCCCGCGTCGACCCTTCGCTGCCGATCGTGGCGTTCTCGGTCGTCCTGTGGCTGGTCTTCGCCGCGGCGATCGTCGTGCGCAATCTCGCCGTCGCCGCCAGCACCGGCGGCAACCGCCCCCCTCCGCCGCCTGCCGACGCAGAGCTGCCCGTCTATTCGGTCGTCGCGGCGCTCTATCGGGAAACGGCGATGGTCCGGCCGCTGGTCGCCGCGCTCGACGCGCTCGACTATCCCAAGGCCAAGCTCGACATCAAGCTGGTGGTCGAGCGGCGCGACATAGAAACGCTGGCGGCGATCGTCGCGCTGCGCTTGCCGGCGCGCTACGAGGTGATCGTCGCGCCGCCGGGCGCGCCTTCGACCAAACCGCGCGCCTTGAACGTCGCGCTGCCGGCGCTGCGCGGCGAGCTGGTCGTCGTCTACGACGCCGAGGACCGGCCCGACCCGGACCAGCTTCGCCTCGCCGCGGCGGCCTTCGCCGCCGATCGCGGCCTCGACTGCCTGCAGGCGCGCCTCGTCATCGACAACCCCTCGGATTCCTGGCTGAGCGCGATGTTCGCCATCGAATACGCGGCGCTGTTCGACCTGCTCGACCCCGGCCTCGCCGCGCTCGGCCTGCCGCTGCCGCTCGGCGGCAGTTCGAATCATTTTCGCGCGCGGACGCTGCGGCGGGTCGGCGGCTGGGACGCCTGGAACGTCACCGAGGACGCCGACCTCGGCGTCCGCCTCGCGCGTGAGCGCGCGCGGGTGGGCGCGCTCGCCTCAGACACGCGCGAGGAGGCGCCGAGCGACCTCGCTTCGTGGTTCCGCCAGCGCACGCGCTGGCAGAAGGGGTGGATGCAAACCCTGATCGTCCATTCGCGCGAGCCCGCGCGCGTATTGCGCGCGCTCGGCCCGACCCGCGCGCTCGCCGCCGTGGCGCTGATCGGCGGTTCGGTGCTCGGCGGGCTGTTCGGGCCGGCGCTGGCGGGCGAAGCGCTGTGGCACGCCGTTCGCGGCGACCTCGCCAAGGAGAGCCTGTGGAGCGTCGCCGGCGACGTGGCGATCTACACCTTGATGGCGTTGGGCCTGATGACCGTGCTCGCGCCGGCGGTCGCGGCGAGCCGTCGACGCGGCCTCGCCGCGTCGGCGGCGGCCTTCGCCTCGCTGCCGCTCTATTACGCGCTGATCTCGGCGGCGAGCTGGGCGGCGCTGATCGACCTTGCGATTCGGCCGTTCCACTGGGCCAAGACCGAGCACGGCCGATCCCGCGCCGCGGTCGCGCGCGCCTTACGCGGGCGCCCGCACGCTCGCGAATTGTCGCAGGCGAACAGCAGCTTACGCGGCGCCTCTACCCTCCTGCAGCCTGGCTTGCTAAATGCAGCGCCCGAGCGCAGCCTTTCGCCGCCGCCGCGACGGCCAAGCTGGGCGCGGAGAGAACTGGGGTGAAATCGAGGACGGTTTCGGCGATCGCCGTCGCGGCGCTTTTTGTCGCGGCGCGAGGCGCCTTCGCGCAGGATCCCGCCGCGGGCGCGCGGGTTTTCGACAAATGCAGGCCCTGCCACCAGATCGGCGAAGGCGCCCAAAACCTGGTGGGGCCGGTCCTCAACGGCGTGGTCGGCCGGCCGGCCGGGTTCTTTCCGGGCTTCCGCTACTCCGACGCCAACAAGAACTCCGGCCTCGTCTGGGATCCGCCGACGCTTCAGGTCTACCTGAAGAACCCGCAGGCGCAGCTTCCGCGGACCCAAATGGCCTTTCCCGGCCTCGCTTCCGACGTCGACATCGCCGACGTCATCGCCTATCTCGCCCAGTTCGGCGCGGATGGCGCGAAACGCTGACGCGCGAGCCCGTCGTCCCGCCGGTCAACGGTCGAAGCGGTCGTGCGCGACCTCGACGTAGACGCGCCCGGGACCCATCGGCGTCTCGAACCGCTCGTCAAGGCTGACGCCGGCGGACGCGCGCATCGCCGCGACCGGCGGGCCGCCGAACGGGCCGGGCGCATGCGGCGGGCGCAACCCGGCGGCGAATTCCGTGTCGGCCGCGACATAGCCGCTGATGCGGATGCAGGCGTCCGAGCCGGGGACGGCGAAGTAGCCTTCGCCCAAAGCATTGCAGCGGCCAATCTGCGCCGCGCTCGGCGGCTGGCCGGGCGGCGACGCTTCGCCGGCCAAGCCGCCCGACGCGGCGGCGGCGACTGAGGCCGACAGCGCCCACACCGACGCGCGCGCCGTGCGCTGGGCCGCCTTGGTCAACGTCTTCGCTCGATTCATGGGCGGAGCCATCGGCCGCCATCGTGGCCGCATGAAGGCGACCGCCGCGCGACGCCGGCGTTATCCCGCGTGCGTGGCGCGGCGGCAACAGCGCGTTTGTTCAGCGCCAGTCGCCGTAACGACTCTGGATGAGCGCCAGCGCCGCCACCGCGGCGGTGTCGGCGCGCAGGACGCGCGGACCGAGGTTGAGGCGCACGACGCGCGGCAAGCGGAGAATGGCGGCGCGCTCGTCGTCGTCGAAACCGCCCTCCGGTCCGATCAGCAGCGACACGCCGGCGCCCGGCTCGACGCCTTCGAGCGCGGCGACCGGGTTGGCGACCGGCGCGTCCTCGTCGCAGAACGCCATCAGCCGCTCGGCCGGCCACGCCGCGAGAATCTTCGTCAGCGGCGCCGCCGGGTCGATCTCGGGCAGCCAGACCACGCCGCATTGCTCGGCCGCCTCGCGCGCGTTGGCGGCGAGCCGCTCCAGATTGACGCGCGTCGCCTGCGTGCGCCGGGTGATGGTCGGGCGCAGCCGGCGCGCCCCCATCTCGACCGCCTTCTGCGCCATGTAGTCGAGCCGCGCGTGCTTGAGCGGCGCGAACAGGTATTCGACGTCGGGGGGATACTCCTGCGGGCGCGACCGCGCGCCGATCGTCAGCGCCGCGGCTTTGCGCCCGGCCGGCGCGAGCGAAGCGGCGAACTCGCCGTCGCGCCCGTTGAAGACCAGCACGCGCGCGCCGACGCCGAGCCGCAGCACGTCGAGGAGGTAGTGGGCTTGCGGGGGCGAAAGCGCCGCGCTCTCCCCCTGCCGCAGGTCGCGGTCGAGGCAGAGGCGCGGGGTGGTGAAATCGACGCGGGCCATCGCCGAAGGGCCTTTACGAGCCGCGCGGGCGAAGCGGGCCGCCGACGCGCGGAAAGCCACGCCCGTACCACGGCGGCGGGCAAGAGCGAAACGGCGCCGCCGCTCGCGCCATGATGCGGCGATCGGCCGCATCGGCGCGGCGGTCGGCCTCGCGGGCGAGCCGGCCGAGCGCCCGGCGCGCGACTTCCTATCGACGACGCCCGCCGCAAGCGGCCATGGATTTCGCCGTCGGCTGCTCGGACAGCCTAGCCGTCGCCGGTCGGCGGCGATGGGTCCGAGATCTTGCGCCGCGCGCCGCGGATTCCACTTGCCAGGCGAGCAATGTTCTGCAAATGTTCCGTTCGACGACGTTGCGGCGCCCGCGCGTCGGAGCGTAAGGGGCGAGCGGAATGGTGGCGCGCGTCGCGACGGTCGCGTTCGAGGGGGTCGACGCCCGCGCCGTCGACGTTCAAGTGCAGATCGCCCCGGGCGCGGTGGCGTTCGTGATCGTCGGCCTCGGCGACAAGGCGGTGGTCGAATCGCGCGAACGGGTGCGCGCCGCGCTCATCGCCTCCGGCCTGGCGCTGCCGGCGCGGCGAATCACCGTCAACCTCGCTCCCGCCGATCTGCCCAAGGAGGGCAGCCACTACGATCTGCCGATCGCTCTCGCGGTGATGGCGGCGATCGGGGCGATTCCCGCCGACGCGCTCGACGGCTACGCAGTGATCGGCGAGCTGGCGCTCGACGGGACGGTGACCGCGGTGGCCGGCGTGCTGCCGGCGGCGATCGCCGCCAACGCGCGCGGGCTCGGGCTCGTCTGCCCGGCCGCCTGCGGGCCCGAGGCGGCGTGGGCCTCCGCCGACCTCGACATCCTCGCGCCGCGCTCGCTCATCCAGCTCGCCAATCATTTCAAGGGCTCGCAGATCCTCGCGCGCCCCGCGCCGGCGATGCGCGCGGCCAGCGGCCCGCAGCCGGACCTGCGCGACATCAAGGGCCAGGAAAGCGCCAAGCGCGCGCTCGAGGTCGCCGCCGCCGGCGGCCACAATCTTTTGATGTGCGGCGCGCCGGGCGCCGGCAAGTCGATGCTGGCGCAGCGGCTGCCCTCGATTCTGCCGCCGCTGACGCCGCGCGAGCTCTTGGAAGTGTCGATGGTCCATTCGGTGGCCGGCGAGCTCGCCGGCGGCGCGCTCACCGACCGACGGCCGTTCCGCGCCCCCCACCATTCGGCGTCGATGGCGGCGCTCGTCGGCGGCGGCGTCCACGCCAAGCCCGGCGAGATCTCGCTCGCCCACCATGGCGTGCTGTTCCTCGACGAGCTGCCGGAGTTCAATCCGCAGGCGCTCGACAGCCTGCGCCAACCGATCGAGAGCGGCGAGGTGGCGATCGCGCGCGCCAATCACCGGGTCGTCTATCCTGCGCGTTTCCAGCTCGTCGCAGCGATGAACCCGTGCCGCTGCGGCCAGGCGGACGAGCCCGGCTATTCCTGCCCGCGCGGCCCAAATGCGCGCTGCGTCGCGCAGTATCAGGCGCGGCTGTCGGGGCCCTTGCTCGACCGCTTCGACCTGACGATCGACGTGCCCTCGCTCGCCGCCGCCGACCTCATGCGGCCGGCGCCGGCCGAAGGCTCGGCCGAAGCCGCCGAGCGGGTGCTCGCCGCCCGCCAGATCCAGCTTGAGCGCTACCGCGCGCTCGGGCTCGACGGCGTCGGCTGCAACGCCGCGGCGCCGGCTGACGCCGTCGAGACCGTCGCCGCGCCGGAGCCGGCGGCGAGGGCGCTGCTCGGTGAGGCGGCCGAGCGGCTGCGCCTCTCGGCGCGCGGCTACCATCGCGTGCTGAAGCTCGCCCGCACGCTCGCCGACCTCGACGGCGGCGGCCCGGTCAAGCGGATCCATCTCGCCGAGGCGCTGAGCTACCGCGGCGCTCAGGAGCGCTTCGCCGTCGCCGCGTGAAGCGTCGCCGGGCGGGACGAGCGCGCGCCGATCGCGCGAATAGCTTGACCGGCCGCAAGGGTTTCTCAACCGCACGCTGTCATTCTTGGCCGCGCCGGCGCGTCATGGCCGGAGACGGTGTGTGGAATGATCGATTTCCTCAGCGACGCAGCGCTTCTTCCGCTCAAGGGGCTCGCCATCGAGGCGGGCCCGTTCGCCGCGCTCACGCTGGCGCTTGCGGCGGGCGTGGCGCGACTCGGCTGGTTGCGCCGCCGCGCCGCCGCGCGCGCCGAGGCGGCGGAGGCCGCCGCCGAAAGCCTGCGCGACGAAGTGTGGCGGCTGAAGGAGGAGGAGGCCGCGCGCGAGCGCGCCGAGGCGGCGGTCGAGGCCAAGTCGCGCTTCCTGGCGACCATGAGCCACGAAATCCGCACGCCGATCAGCGGCATCCTCGGCATGGCGGAGCTGTTGCGCGACGCGCCGCTCGACCCCGAGCACGCGAGCTACGTCGAGGCGATCCGCGGCTCCGGCGCGGCGCTGGTCGCCCTGGTCGACCAGATCCTCGATTTCTCCAAGATCGAGGCGGGAAGGTTGACGCTTATCAGCGAGACCTTCGACCTGCACCGGCTGGTCGAAAGCGTGGTCGAGCTGCTGGCGCCGCAGGCGCAAGGCAAGGGCCTGGAGATCGTCGCGTCGATCGCCGCCGACGCGCCGCGCTTCGTTCTCGGCGACAGCCTGAGATTGCGCCAGGCGATCACCAATCTCGCCGGCAACGCGGTCAAGTTCACCGAGACCGGCGGCGTCGCCGTCGGGGTCGAGCGCGCCGCCGACGGTCGCCTGCGGTTCAAGGTCGCCGACACCGGGCCGGGCGTTCCGGCCGAGCGCCGCGCCGCGATCTTCGAGGATTTCGAGCAGGGCGACGGCGCCGAGGGGCGCCCGCGCGAGGCCGCCGGCGTCGGTCTCGGCCTCGCCATCGCCAAGCGCCTGGTCGCGCTGATGGGCGGCGAGCTCGCCCTCGCCGACAACCCGGGCGGCGGCTCGGTCTTTTCTTTCGCCGTCGACCTGCCCGCCCAACTGGACGCCGGCGCGCGCGTCGACCGGCCGAGGCTCGCCGGCCGAAGCGCCTTGATCGTCGCCCGCTCGCCTTTCGAAGCCCCGGCGCTCGCCGCGCGGCTCGGCGAAGCTGGCGTCGCGGTCGCGCGCGCGGAAGGGCTCGAGCAGGGGCTCGCGGCGCTCGCGGTCGGCCCGCGGCCCGACCTGGTGATCGTCGACTGCGCGCTCGGCGTCGACGCGACCAACCGGCTGGCGCTGGCCGCGCGCGCCGCCGGCGCGCCCAAGAGCCTGGTGCTGTTCTCGCCGTTCGAGCGGCGCGCGTTCGGCGCGGCCTCGCTCAAAGGCTTCGACGGCTGGCTGGTGAAACCGGTGCGCGCGCGTTCGCTGTTTGATCGCCTCAGCGAAGAGTTTGCGCCCCCGGCGGCGGCGCCCGCGCCGAAGCCGCGCGCGCGCGCCAAGCCGCGCCGGGCGATGCGCGCGCTCATCGCCGAGGACGATGACGTCAGCGCCATGGTGGCGCGGAAGGCGCTGATGCGGCTTGGCTTCGAGGTCGCGCGGGCGCGCGACGGCGAAGAGGCGATTGCGCTCGCCGGCGCGGCGGCCCGCGGCGAGACGCCGCCCTACGACGTCGCGCTGATGGACATCCGCATGCCGGGCGCCGACGGCTTCGCCGCCGCGCGCGAGGTCCGGCGCCTCGAGCGCGAGAGCGGCGCGAGGCGCGCCGCGCTGATCGCGCTTTCGGCCGACGCCGCTGCGCAGGACCAGCGGGCGGGCGCGGAAGCGGGTTTCGACGCCTTCCTCACCAAGCCGGTCGATCTCTCCCGCCTCGCCGAGGCGATCGAGCGCACGCTCGCCGGCGCGCCGCCGCCGTCCCTCGCGGCGCGCGCGCGGATGTCGTAATCGTCATAAAAGTGTGTGGCAGGCGTGATCTGAGATCGCTTCCGCCGAAGCATGTCGGAGGGGTCGATGGCGCAAGGGTCGCTGGCGCGGGCGCGGTTCGCCGCGCGGGGGTTTCCGCGCCGACAGATTCGCGACCTGATGGGGTTGCCGAAGACGCTCGCCTCGATCGGCCCGCTCGACGTGCGGCTCGCCACCACCAAGGTCGAGATTCGCCGCGCGCAGAAGTTGCGCTACCGCGTGTTCTTCGAGGAGGGCGGCGCGATCGCCGATCCGACGGCGCGGCTCATCCGCCGCGACGTTTGCCGCTTCGACCGCGTCTGCGATCACCTGATCGTCGTCGATAACGCAGCGCCGCGCTTCGACGGCTCGCCGACTGTGGTCGGCGCCTACCGGCTGCTGCGCGGCGACGTCGCCCAAGCGAACTTCGGCTTCTACAGCGCCTGCGAGTTCGACGTCGCCTCGCTGGTCGCCCGCCATCCGGGCAAGCGGCTGCTCGAACTCGGCCGTTCCTGCGTCGCCGCGGACTATCGCGGCAAGCGGACCCTGGAGCTCCTATGGCGCGGCATCTGGATCTACGCCCGCCATCATGACGTCGAGGCGATGTTCGGCTGCGCGAGCTTCTCGGGCGCGGACCCGGTCGCTCACGCGGCGCCGTTGCGCTTCCTGCGCGCTGAAGGCGCTGCCAACGCGCTGTGGGACGTGCGCCCCCTTCCGGCGCGCGCCATCGACCTGGCGACGGCGATGGACGCGCCGTTCGACGCGCGCGCGGCCTTCCGCGCGCTGCCGCCGCTGGTCAAGGGCTACTGGCGGCTGGGAGCGAAATTCAGCTCGCAGCCGGCGATCGACGTCGGCTTCAACGCCGTCGACGTGTTCGTGGCGCTGCCGGTAGCGGAGATCGCGCCGCGCTATCTCGCCTATTTCGGCGACGACGACGACGACGCGCCGCTCGCCGCGTGAGTTCGCGCCGACCGGCGCGGCATTTTCAAATCCGGAAAAATGCGCTAGGGAAGCGGCGCGCGGCGCCCGTAGCTCAGCTGGATAGAGCGTTGCCCTCCGAAGGCAAAGGCCGTGAGTTCGAATCTCGCCGGGCGCGCCAAAGAAGACGAAGATGAGAACTCGGCGCGATGGCTCGTTTCGGTATCTCCGGCGCTGAGTTCCCACGATGGCGCAAGCAGTTAGTCATTTCGTGAGGCGGCAAAGGTCTAAATTGGGAGGCGTCTCGTAGTGGACTGGACCCCGAAGTTGAGACACGGGTAAAAGGGTGACATGGCTTCCGAGGAGAAACCATGTCGGAACCGGGGAAGAGTCCGCGACAGTTTTCGAGCGCGTTCAAGGAAGGGATCGTCTTGCGGCTGGAGGCCGGCGAGAAGATCGCGGCTGTGGCCGAGGAGACCGAAGTGCGGCGCAAGCTGTTCTATCAGTGGCGCGACGCCTATCGGTCGATGGGGACGGCGGGCTTCAACTGCAGGCGGGGGCGGAAGCCGGGAACGACGCGCGGGCGGGCGTTCTCGGGCGTCGCGCCGTCCATTCCGTCGTCCGTGTCGGACGTCGGCCCGTCCGCCGCGACGCCCGAGAACGCCTTGGCGCGGGCTGAGGCCCGCATCGGCGAACTCGAGCGGGTGATCGGACGCCAGCAGACGGACCTGCATTTTTTTCGCGAAGCCTTGCGGCTTTGGGACGCGACGAGCCCGAGCGGCGGCGCGCCCATCTCTACGCGGTCGTCCAAAAAATGACCGCCGACGAGTCGCAAGGCTTTCTCGAAGACGACGCCAACATCCGGCGCCTGTGGCGCCCCTCGGAGAGGTGTCGCGCGCCGGCTACTATCGCCATTTCGGCCCGCACGCCCCCGCGCGCGAGGACGTTGACTTGCGCGACCTCATCCAGCGCGAAGCGCTGGCCGATCGACATTGCGGCTATCGACGCGTGACCCACACGTTGCGGCGACAGGGACTGATCGTCAACGCCAAGCGGGTGCTCAGATTGATGCGCGAGGACAACCTGCTCAGCCTGCGCGCCAGGCCGTTCGTCCCGCGCACGACGATGAGCCGGCGCGGCTTCGCGATCCGGCCGAACCTCGCGCGCTCGCTGCGTCCCACCGGCCTCGACCAGCTCTGAGTGGCCGATATCACTTACGTCCGGCTGGCCGAGGACTTCGTCTATCTCGCCGTCGTCATCGACGCGTTCTCGCGCAAAGTGGCGGGCTTTTCGCTCGCCGGCCATCTCGAGGCTTCGCTCGCTCTCGGAGCGCTCGACCATGCGCTCGCGGCGCGCCGGCCTCCGCCCGAAAACCTCATCCACCATTCCGACCGCGGCGTGCAGTAAGCGTGTTCCGACTATGTCGAGCGGCTGGAGGCGCGCAAAATCGCCATCAGCATGAGCCGCCCCGGCAATCCTTACGACAACGCCAAGGCCGAGAGCTTCATGACCCGAAGGGCCGCGAAGCGAATACGGTGAAAACCGAGGAGGTGAACGGCAAAGCCTACGCCAACCTCGACGACGCCCGGCGGCAGATCGGCGCCTTCATCGAAACCATCTACAATCGCCAGCGCCTGCGCTCGGCGCTCGGCTACAAACCGCCGGTCGAGTTCGAAGCCGAACTGCGCCCGGTTGCGCCAACGCTAAACCAGGACGAAGCGCCGTAACTCAATTAGCGTGTCTCACGCGAGGGGGGCAGTCCATAGCGCTGCGCCAGCTCCGTCACGGTCGCTTGTTCCCGCATTGCTTCGACGGCGATCTCGGCCTTCAAGGCCGCGTCAATCTTGCGTCTCGTCTCCTTCATGGTTCGCTCCGTCCACCAGACGGAGCGGCCGCCTTCCAACTTAACCCTTGGCCCAAAATTGGGGTCCGCTTAAGTCAGATCTGTCGCGCCTCCGCCGCGCCGCCCGAGCAGCCATCGGTCAAGCGCTTGAGGCAAGCATGGCGGACTGATATTGTTTACTCGTCGGGCGCGACTTGCGGTCTTAGGCGGGTCTGTTGTCGCGTTCTTCTCCTGCGGAGCGAGCATATGCAGGTGGGCCCAGAGGAGGCGATGGAGGCCGACGTTTCCCACCATAGCCGCGAACCGGAGCGATTCCGGTCGCGACCGCGACCAACCAGCGTCAACCGCAGCGTGGCGCGCGCGTTGCGCTTGCTGTTGGACGTCGCCGGCGGCGCGAATTCGCTGAGCTTCGCCGAGTTTCAGGCGCGCCATAAGCTGCCGAAGGCCACCCTCCACAAATTGCTCGCCACCTTGGAGTCGATGAGTTTCCTGCGCCGCGATGCGGCCACGGGGAAATATTCCGTCGGCGTCGCCGCGCTCGAATTTTCGGCTGGTTACGCTGCTGGCCCGGACGATCTGCCGAGCATTCTCGCTCCGATCATGCAGCGGTTGGTGAACGACTGGAAGGAGACCATCCACCTCGGCGTGATCTACGGCGGGGAAGAGGTCATGCTGCAACGGCTCGATCCTCCCAACCAGATCGTTCGCATCGGGGCCATCATCGCCCACCGGCATCCCGCCTACGCCACCGCGGGAGGTCTGGCGGCGCTGGCCGTGACTCCCGACAAATCGTTCCTCGACGCTCTGCCCGAGGAACTCCCGCCGAGGACGAAGAACACCGTCAAAACGCGCGCCGAGCTGCTCGCGCGCCTCGAGGAGATCCGAGAAAGAGGCTACTCCCTCGACCTCGAGGACGCCTATCTCGGCGTGCGCTGCGTCGGCGTCGCGGTCGCCGTTCCGCGCTGGCCGGTCGTGCACGTCAGCTTCACCTTGCCGCTGCAGCGGGCGCCGATCGAGCGCCTCCGCGCGCTCGCCAAACCGCTGATGGCCGCGGCCAAGGAAATCGAGAAGATCCTCTTGGTGACGACGCCGCGCGCTTAGCCGCTGCGCGGCGCAGGACGCCCCGCTCGCCGCAGAAGGAAGTTATGGGTCGGACGCTGGCACGCCGCGAGCGCCCGCCGTTCTCATTCCCCGGTTCGCCGTCCTGCCCGGCGCAAACACGCCTCGGTCAGTCCGCGCCTCTCTTCCGCAAGCCCCCGAGCGCGTTCTTGAGATTGTCGGCCCATCCGCTCTTGCGGCCCGAGCCCTGCCCGCTTCCACTGATGAACATAACCGCAATGATAATGAGGATGCCCTTCACCACCATCTGCGGTTCCGAGCTCAGCTGGTACAGGTTCATGATATTGCCCAGCACGGCGATGATCAGGCCGCCTGCGACGGCGCCGATCGGCGCGCCGCTCCCGCCGGCGAGAGAAGCGCCTCCGACCACCACCGCGGCGATCGAATCGAGCTCGTATCCCTGCGCGAGCAGCGAGCTTCCTTGGTTTAGCTGCGCGGCCAGGATGAGGCCGGCGAGAGCGCTCGCGAGGCCGCCGATGAGATACACGCTGAATATGCACTGACCCACCGGCAAGCCGGAAAGACGCGAGGCCTCGCGATTGCCGCCGATCGCATAAAGCCGTCTGCCGAAGGTCGTCTCCCGCATCACGTACGCGGCGATGAGCATGACCACCAGGAAGATAACCACGGGGGTTGGCACCGGCCCGATCTTGCCGGCGAACCAGCCGATAAAATTGTCGTCGGTGATGCTGATGAGCGAGCCTTCCTGCACCATGTAAGACGTTCCCCGGGCGATGCTCATCATCGCCAAGGTCGCCACGAAGGGCGTGATGTTCGCTTTAACGACCAGCGCGCCGTTGATCGCGCCGCACGCGCCGCCCGCCACAAGGCCGGCGATCGCGGCGACGGGCGCGGGATAGCCCGCTTTCATCAGCACGGCGGCCACAACCGTCGTCAGAGCGGCGATCGAGCCGACCGACAGGTCGATGCCGCCGGTCACCACCACGAAAAACTGCCCGACCGCGATCACCGAAACGACGGCGGCGAACGTCAAAACGTTCCAAATGTTGCGTGTCGTCAGGAAATAAGGCGACGCCATAGTGCCCAATACGATGGTGCCGACGAGCACCCACAGCAAGTAGTTATAGAGCACGTACTTGCGAAAACCGGGCCACAACCTGGCTCCCGCGTTCGACGCCCCCTGAAGTTTGATCTCATGGCTGCTCATGTCAACGAGTTCTCTCATGTTCGCCGGCGTAAAGTTTCAAGATTTCTTCGCCATGTGGATCGATCTCGGCATAATCCAGGTCGCCGACGAGACGCGCGCGCGACATCACCAGAACCCTGTCGCACATCTGGGCCTCTTGCAATTCCGAGCTGACGATGACGACCGAGCCACCATTCGCTGCAAAGACCTTGATAAGATCGTAGATTTCTTCCTTCGCGCCGATATCGACGCCGCGGGTCGGCTCGGAGAAAATAAGAATCTTGCACTTGCTGGCGAGCCACTTCGCCAAGACGACCTTCTGTTGGTTGCCGCCGCTCAGCGTCTCGACCGGCTGCTCGGGCCCCGCTCCTCCCACCTTTATGCTCAGTGCGTCAATCATTCCCCGCGTGACTCGTCCCTCCAACTTCCGGTCGATGACGGAAAGCCGGCTGAACGCCCGGTGGCTGGCCATGGTGATGTTGCTAACCACCGACATCGGCAGGACGAGCCCTTGCGTCTTGCGTTCGTCAGGCAGAAATCCGATGCCGGCTCGGATTGCGTCGGCGGGCGAGCGGATGTCGACCTGCCTTCCCTCGACGGCGATCGTCCCTTTCACGCGCTCGCGGGCGCCGAAAATGCAGGCGGCGAGCTCGCTCTGGCCGTTGCCGACCAGACCGGTGATGCCGAGAATCTGCCCTTTGCGCAGGTCGAAGCTGACGTCGCGGACTGCAGAGCCGTCGTCGAGGCCGCGCACGGAAAGCACCACCGCGTCGCCGCCTCCAGACCCGAGACGCGGCTTTCTCTGACTGCCGATCGTCTCTCCGACCCGGGTGGACTTCAGATCTCGCCCGATCATCGCGCGGACCAGATCGGTCGCGCTCGTGCCGGCGACGCGGTAAGTCCCGATCCTTTCCCCGTTGCGCAGCACGGTCGCGGTGTCGCACAGCTGCTGGACCTCTTCCAGCCGGTGAGAAATGTAGATGAGCGCGAGCCCGCGCGACCGCAGCACCCTGAGGACCTCGAACAGCCGCTCGACATCGGGTTGAGGCAGGGTCGCGGAGGGCTCGTCGAGCAACACGACCTTGGCGTTGCGGCGCAAGGCCTTGGCGAGCTCGACGCCCTGCTTCTGGGCGACGCTCAGCGTGTGGACGGGACTGTCCACGTCCACCAGGTGGCCGAGCCATTCGACCGCCTGCGCCGCCTCGTCCCTGACGCGTCTCCAGCAGACTTTGCCGAAGCGGTTCGTCGGCATGTCGCTGATGAAGATGTTCTCGGCCACCGACAGCCCCGGGACGAGGCTAAGTTCCTGGAAGATCGTGAATATGCCAGCGCGTTGGGCTTCGTGCGGCGTGCGCAGGGCGACTCTTTGCCCGTTGAGCAGGATCGCGCCCGAGTCCGCCTGCTCGGCGCCCGAGATGAGCTTGATCAGGGTCGACTTGCCGGCGCCGTTTTGACCGAGAAGGGCGTGAATTTCGCCCCGTCTCACCTGGAGGTCGCAGTTGTCGAGCGCCTTCACGCCCGGATAGGCCTTGCTGAGCCCCTGGACCTGGAGAACGACCTCCGCGCTCGAGGCTGAAGCCGCCGCCGTCAGCTCGGCGCCTCCGCCGCCGACAGGCCCGCGCTTCGCCGCACCTTGCAGAGCGGCTTCCGCGCCGAAGCGCGCCCCCGTTGAACCGGACATGCTCATTGTTCCGACCGATAGGTGTGCGACAATCCGTAACTCGTCACCACGTCGCGCAACGACGCGATGTCGCTCGCCTTGACGGGCTCGACGTCGGCCAAGGGATAGTCGCGTCCGATGTCGTTATACTTGCCGCGGCCGAGTCGATGGTACGGCATGAGTTCGTAGGCCGCGACGCCAGGCATGCGCGCGCGCACAAAATCCGCGATGCTGGCGATCGTGTCGGCGTCGGTGATCCCGGGAACGACCGGCGTGCGCACCACGACCGTCCCCTGCTTCCGCCGCATGTGTTCGGCGAGCCGGATCGCGTTGTCCAAAATCATCTTGTTCGGGCGTCCGACGACCTCCTTGTGCCGCCGGCTGTCCATCAGCTTGATGTCGATGAAGACGAAGTCCACGAACTCCAGGATCTGCTCATACTTCTTCCATGAGGCGTAGCCGCATGTCTCCATCGCCACGTGCAGCCACGATTCCTTGCACGCCTGCGCCAGGGCTTTGAGGAACGCAAATTGGTACATCGGCTCGCCGCCGGTGAAGGTCACGCCGCCGCCGCTCTGGTCGTATATCAGGGCGTCCTTCATCACCTCGCGCAGCACCTCCTCGACCGTCATTTTCGGTCCGATGAGCTTGCGCGCGCCGCTGTAGCAACGCCCGAGGCATGCGAACGAGCCATCCTTGTAACAATGGGCGGCGCATATGCTGCGATCGGTGCGCATCGCGTTCGAACGCGCGTCGATCGCGCCGTAAGGGCACAGGGTCAAGCAACGCCCGCAGCGGATGCACTTATCGATGAAATAGGCGAGTTCCGGGTGGCCTTCCTGCGACTCGGGATTACAGCACCAAACACAGTGCAGTGGGCACCCCTTCAGGAACACGTTGGTGCGGATCCCGGGGCCGTCGTGCAGACTCCACCGCTGGATGTCAAATACTCTGCCTTTGAGATGTTCCATTTGCCGGACGGACTCCACCGCTCGCCCCCTCTCGCTTGCCGGGCGTTCTCCAGAGGCGAGAGCACGAAGCCGGGCGAAGGATGGAGGATGGACCCCTCGCCCGGCGAGTCTTCACTGCAACCGTTCTTCGGTGCGTTCGATGATGTCCTGCTGCACGGTCTTGTCGAGCCCGACGAAGTAGGCCGAGTATCCCGCGACGCGGACGATCAGGCTGCGGTACTTGTCCGGGTCGCGCTGAGCCGCCTCGAGCGTCGCCCGGCTCACGACGTTGAACTGCAGCTGCATGCCGCCGCGGGCGAAATAGTAGTCGAGAAGGTTGATCAGCCGCTTCAGGCCGGTCCGGCCTGTCGGCGCGGGACGTCCGACGCTCGCGGCGGCGAGCGCCGCCGGAGTTCCCGCTGACGCCGTCTGCGTGGCCACGTTCATGGTGAGGTTCCTTCTTGCTGGTGACTGTCGGTTCTGGTGACTGTCGGTTGGGATTGACGCCGCTAGTCCCGCAGATCCTGCGGAAGCAGCTTCATGTTATACAACGACCCCTCAGAGAGTAGAACCAGTCTAAGTTTCGAGACCGAATTGACCGCCGCGGTCGGGCCGAGGGTATCGGTTCCGCGGAACGGCGACTGACCGTCGGCGAGCGGCGTGCCGGCCTGGCGACCGTCCGGAAGGGCGCCGATCATCTGGCCAAATGGCGTGTTCGACGAGACGGTGGTCGTCGAAGCCTGGAACACACCGCCGATCGGCCCGCGCCCGTAGCGCGTGTTCTTGTGCTTCGGGTACTCCTCGCAGACCATCATCAGCGCATCGCGCGCGATGAAGTCGACGTCGTCGATGTCGTTGCCGTACTTCGGAATCGACAGGCACATCTGACGGATTTCGGGACCCGTCGGGTCGGTGGCCATGTCGCCGAAGTTCGTCTGGAGGGCGTGCAGCAATTGCTCGCCGGTCAGCAGCTTCTTTTCGAACACGAGCTGCCTGATCGCGTAGAGGCTGTTGGCGACGTTCGCCAGGCCGATCGTCTGCTGGCCGGTGAAGTCGTACTTCGCTCCGCCGCGCTTGAGCGACTTGCCGCGCTCCAGGGTCGTCTCGGGGCAGGCCATCACCCCGCCCAACGGCTCGTCGATGTACTCCTCGTAGGTCCGGTCGATCGCGTTGTCGAGAACGACCTGAAGGTGCAGGTAGTACATCGCCTGCTCTTTGAACGAATCCCACACCTCCTCGTAAGTCTTGAACGACGACAGATCCTTGTTGGAGCTGTTGGGGTGGAGAACCTCGCCCGAGACCGGGTCGTGGCCGTTGTACAGCGCCATCTCCAGGCACTTCGCCAGCGAGTACCAAGCGCCGCCGGTACGCCCGCCGCGCCGACCGGCCGGGCCGGGCTCCGCGCAACCGACGATGCAGTAATCCGCCGCGTCCTTGTAGGAATAGCCGCGGTTCATCAGCGCGGCGATGTACATGTCGTCGTTGGACACGGCCGGGAAGCCGGTTCCGAGCCGGATCGTCTCGGCGATCTTCATCTTGTAGGCTTCCGGCGCGTTCTTGTGCCAGCGCGCGTAGTGCGACGGCTGGACGGTGCGCGTGTTCTGGATCGCGTCGAGCACGAGATAGGTCACCTCGTTGGTCGCGTCCGCCCCGGTCTCGGGGTTGGTTCCGCCGATCGTCAGATTTTGGAAGATCGGCTTGCCGCGGAAGAACAAGGTGTCCATCCAGCTCCGCACGCGCTCGACCACCGAAAGCATGACGAAGAAGTTCTGGATGAGCTCCAGGGCGCCCTCGCGGGTCAGCCGTCCGGCCTTCACGTCCGCCATATAGAGGTCGTTCATGTCCTGGTCGAACCGCCCGAGGCAGACGGCCTGGGCGTTGTCTTCGACCTGGGCGGCGAGCTGCATGAACGTCACCGCCTGAAGCGCCTCGCGGAAGGTGCGGGCGGGGTTCTCCGGGACCCAACGGGCGACCTCCGCCATCTGGAGCAGTTCCTGCTTGCGCTTAGGATCGGCTTCCTTCGCCGCTTCCGCCTCGGCGAAATCGGCGTAGCGATGCGCCCAGTCGATCACCGCCTGGCAGGCGACCACGACCGAGTCATAGAACGCCGTCTGCTCGAGGCTTTCCGGAGCGGTGAGATCCAGCGCCGCCCGCTTCTCCTTCGCCGTGCGGATGATGTAGCCAAGGCCATGTTCGACGTGCCACTTGTAGGGAACGGCGAAGTGGCCGTCGCCGCCATGGACATAGTTGAGCTCGTTGATCGCGCCGATGCGGTCCTGGGCGATCAGCACCTCTTTGGGCAGCCGCGCGTAGACGCGACGCTTGTGCGTCCGCGGCTTCCAATACTCGATGATCGACTTGAGCTCGGGAAGCCATGTTTCATCGACGGCAAACTTGTCGGCCGGACGCTCCGGCATGTAATACGGTTTCTTGTTGAAGATCTCCTCCTCCAAGAAATCGACGGTAAACTCGGGGAAGAGCGGCGAGTAATTGGGCTTGCTGGCCAAATTGCCCAGCAGCAGGCTGCCGGGCAGCAGGTACAAGCTCATGTTCTTGAGAGCATGCTCGAGCGCCCTCGCTCGGCGCATGATGTGCGGAAGGTGTTCAGTGCGCTGGTACGACTCGGTGGCGTAGCGCGCGCGCTCGATGCAGATGCCGGCCGGCACTGAGTTCACATAACCCAGCATGCGCTCGATACGCTGGGTCCGGACCGGGGCGATGTCGTACTGAAAGTGGAGGGGCCGGTCAGCCTCTGCTTGGGTAGTGCTCACGGACGCGTCCTTTCGAGGCAGAAGTCAAATACGTTCAAGGTGGAAGCCAGGCGGCGCGTAGGCGATAGCCCTACTCGCCGTCTGGCCAATTCACGTTATACGGTCACCCGCGCCTTCACTGCACGGTGTCAACCAGAACCTTCGAAGGATCATAGTACTTCGCGGCGTTCGAAACGTCGAAGGCGACTGTGTCGACGAACACGGTTCCCTCGGGCGCATGACCGCTGGCGGCGCGGATCGCCATGTCGACCGCGGCGACGCCCTGCCGATACGGTTCGTTGGTGGTGAGGACCTGAACCGGACCCTTCGGGTTGTCCATCATCTCCTTCACCGTGGTTTCGTACCCGTCGTATTCCGCCATCACGATGTTGTCCCAGATGCCGGCCGCCTTGAGCGCCTGCACGAGACCGGCATGCATGACGTCGCTCTCGCTGAAGACCACCTTGAGGTCGGGATTGGCGGTCGCGATGTCGCGCATGACCGGCATGGCGTCGTTGGGAATCCAATGGCCGTAGCGCATCGGCAGATAGGTCAGCGGAACGCCCTTGCCGGGGTTCTCATCGACCCACTTCTTGTAGCCCTCCATGAACCCCTTCGCGCGCAGATCGCTGAGAACGTCGCCGGGGTAGCCGCCGATGACGACCGCCTTGGCGCTCTTCTCGCCCGGATATTTCGCTGCAACCGCGGGCGCCAGGAGATAGCCGCCGCGCGCGCCGGTCGCGACCTGATCCTCGACGACGTACCCATAGACGGCCTTCAGCAGGGAGGCGTCCAACGCGCAGTTCACCGCGACCACCGGAATCTTGGATTCGTTCGCGGCCTTGATCGATTGCGCCAGCCCAAGCGGATCGTTCGGGTTGATGACGATGGCGTCCACCTTCTTCAGGATCAAGGTGTTGACGTCCTCGTTCTGCCGAACGGTGTCGCCGTTCGCGTCGAGCACGTCGAGCTTGACGCCTTTCTTGGCCGCTTCGTCCTTGGCGCCTTGAATCAGGGTCTTCCACCAATCGCTGCCCGCGATTCTACGCTGCGAGAACCCCAGCGCGATCGATTTGGCGGAACTCTCCGCCGCCGTCGCCTCGGCCATGAACGGCACAGCCACCATGGCCGCCACGCCGACGGCGATCGCCAAACCCCACTTACTCATATTCATATTGCCCTCTCCTCTCCTAGCACGTCCTCTTATTTCAACCCCTCATTATTGTCCTATCCTTAGGAAGGCGGCCGAACGCTTCGGCGACCAACTTCCGGACCTCGAGGACGTCAATGAGGCGCGGCGTCCTCTCATGAGGCGGCCAACCTCAGGCCTTGAGGGCCTCAAGGTTGCGCGCTATCCTCTCAGAACGGCCGCGACGAAATCCCCTTGTCGCGCCGATGGAGAATGCGCCGTGGCCGGGATCGGCTCCTGCGTATCGCCGCCTCCGCCGCCGTCTCCGCGGCGTCGAGAACGGTCGCTGACGATCTGCTTGTCCTTGGCGCGCGCCGCCTCCCCCACATCCCGCAACCCTCGCCCCAGTGAGAGCCGCGAAGAGCGGATATCTCCGTCTTTCAGCGTCAGCTCCTCCCTCAGAGTAGTTCCTATATAGGAACTAAGTTCCTGGTCGAGGTGTGGCACAATGGCCTCTTCGCGTCAATTGACACGACGTCGCACCATCGCGCGCCAAGCCGCCGGCGCGTCCGAGACCGTTCGGCGTGGTGGACGAAGCAGGCCCTGGCCCCAATCCTCTCCGCATCGGGCGCACGAAGAGCCCCCGTCTGCGGCGCGCCGCCCGAAGAGAAGTCGCAGGCCGCGCGCGCGATCCCGCCCCCGCGGCGACCGCGCAAGCCCGGACGATCGGGCCGAGCCGGCGCGCGCGGTCAACGCGACGGCGGGGTCAGGACGCCCCGCGACACGAGCTTCTCGATGCAAGCCGCGCGCGTCGCCTCCTCGCGCGCCAGCCATCCTTCGGTCGGCGCGGCGTGGAGATACTGATTCTTCGGATAAATGGGCCGAGCGTAGATCGCGGCGTATTGCTCAGTCCGCAGGTCCTTGAACTGACTGTAGAGACCATTGGCCATGCGGACCTTGCGGAGCGCCTCGACGTCGATGACGGTGGCGACGAACGAATCGCCGGATGTCCAGCCTGTCTGCTGCGCGACGATGGTTCCGCGGTGATTGACGATCATCGAGCGCCCGCCGAACAAGTCCTGGATTCCTCCGTCGGCCCGGATTTCAGGGCCGAGGTTCGGCGAGACCACGTAAACTTGGTTAAACATCGCGTGAGCGCGGTTCTGCAGCTCCCACATCCCCGCCATCACCGACGGTTCGATCAACGTCGGGCGAATAATGATCTCGGCGCCGTTGAGGCACAGGCCGCGGACGATTTCCGGGTAGACGCCTTCGTGACATATGCAGACGCCGATGTTGCCGATTTCGGTCCTGGCGACGGGATAGATCGCCTCCATCGCGTCGCCGCCGCCCTTCTTGGCGATCCAATCGTCCCAAATGTCGTGGGGATTGCAATTGCCGAGCATCCCGCCTTCGTACGCGTCGCTGGTCGCCTTGTAGCGCTTGTAGATGATCTCGCCCTGCGGGCTGACGATGAAACCGACGTTGAAATAGCGGTCGGGAAAATCGGCCTCTCGGACCATGTAGAGTTCGGCCGCGACATACGCGCCGATCGCCTTGGCCTTGCGTCCGAGCTCTTCCGTCTCGGGACCCGGGATTTCCATTGCGTACTTCGCCTCGACGGCGCGGTCGCCGGGTCGATTGGGGATCAGCCCCTGAATGGCCATTTCGGGGATGACCACCAGACGCACCTTGGCGCCTTCCCAAGCGCCCGCCATGCAGGCGGTGTCCATGAACTCGCAAATGCGTTTGACATTGCGCAGGGCGTCTTCGCGCTTCTCGATCGTGATCGTGCGCGGCGAGAGAGCGACAACCGAATACGGCTCGACCATAGACAGTTCCCCCCTGTTCCGGCCTCGGTTCGGCCATGGGCGGCGTTCGCCACACAAAAGGGAACTTAGTTCTCAAATGCGAACTAATCAAGCAGCAGCCGCCGCGGCGCGAACGCGCCGCCGCCGGCGCGGAAAGACCCCGGGGCGACGGCGGCTTCGCGCCGCGGCGGCGCGCGGACCGGCGCCCTATTTCGGCGTCGCCCGGTAGATCGGCCCTCGGTCGACGACCGCCTGAAGCATCCCGTTGGCGACGTATTCCGGCGTCGCGGTGGGGTCGAAGGCGCGTTTTTCCTGACCCGGATAGCCGATCAGCTCGCGCACGCGCGGGTTCATGTAGTAGGCCGCGGCGGCGACCAGCCCGATCGCCGCCAACGCTTCCGGGTCCTCGACGTTCAGCGCGCGAGCGGCCGCGGCGGGCTCCTTGTGGGCGACGGCCTGAACGCCGCGTCGAAAGGCCTCCTGAAGATCGGGGCGCAGCGTCAGGATTCGCTCGAACGTCGCTCCCGCCTCGGCCCCGCTCGCCGACGGCGCCCCATCGGCTTCCGGGATCAAAACGTCGGCGATGGCGAGGAACGCGGCGCGGATTTCCAAATCGGAAGCTCGGTTCATGCCGCCACCTTTTGATTGCGTCGCTCGGCGATGAGATGCTTCACGCTGCGCAGCGCCACCGCGCAAATGGTCCCTGCGGGATTGAAGCCTGACGAGGTGACGAACACGCTGCCGTCGTAGACGAACAGGTTCGGCACGTCGTGCGCCTGGCCCCATTGATTGACGACCGAGGTCTTGGGATCGCCCCCCATGCGGCAGGTGCCCATGAGGTGGCCGGTCGCCATCAGGCTGGCGCCGGTGTTGTGCTGGCTGCGATCGACCATGAGCGGCCTGACGGTGAGAGCGACGGCGCCGGAGGCGTACATCGCCTCCTTGGCCCGCTCGAGATGGAACGCCGCCAGCCGCCGCGTGTTCTCGGAATAGTTGTAGATGATCTTCGGCGCCGGGACGCCGTCGCTGTCGGTCAGCGTCGGATGGAGGACGACGCGATTGGCCTCGTCCGGCAGATCGTCGACCATGATCCCCCATTCGAACGATCGTCCGAACGTCTTCTCCCGGTTGCGATGGAAGGCGAGTCCCCATTGCTCGTCGAAAGCGAGCCCGGGCGTCGGCGGCGCGCCGAGCGGTCCGCCGCTCGGCAGGACGTGCCACTTGGCGCCGCGCGCGAATCCGCGGCGCGCGTCGGTCTCGTAGAACTGCATCGACTGGATCGACTGACCGTTCGGACCGAGCCAGCTCTCGAGCGGTTCGTCGAAATGGCCGACGACCGTCACGTAGGGATGCAGCATCAGATTCTTGCCGACGAGGCCGGAGGAGTTGGCGAGGCCCTCCGGGAATTTCGCCGACTTCGAGGCGAGCAGCAGTCGCGGCGTGCCGACGCCATTGCAGCAGACGATCACGACGCGCGCCAACTGCCTTCGCTCTCGTCCATTGCGGTCGACGTAGATCGCGCCCGACGCAAGCCCCTGCTCGTTGACGGCGATTTCGCGCACGCGCGCGCCGGTGACGAGGCGCAACCCGTGCTGGAGCGCCGCCGGCAAGTGGGTCAGGTCGAAGGAAGCCTTCGCGCCTTCCGTGCAGCCGTTGCGGCAGGTGGCGAGCAGTCCGCAAGGGTTCCGCCCCCGGTAAGGCAGCGAGTTGATGGAATTCGGGCCCGGCCACCAGTGCCAGCCGAGCTTGTTCATCCCCTCCGCCGCCTTCATCCCGATGCGCCCGATCGGCAACGGCGGCAGCGGCGGCGCCTTGCCGGGAGGATAAGCCGGATCGCCGCCCAAGCCCGAGACGCCGACCTCGACGTCCATCTCGTCGTAGAAGGGCTCCAGGTCCTCGTAAGCGAAAGGCCAATCCTCGGCGACGCCGTCGAGCGTGCGCGCGCGAAAGTCCGAGGGCATCAGGCGCTGCCAGTGCGCGCCGTAGAGGATCGTCGAGCCGCCGACCGCGCTGTACATCAGGATCGGCACGTCCGATTCGCTGGTGTCGATCGGGTAGTCGCTTTCGAGGTCGCGGACGTTCGGGTTGGGATGCCAGCGCTTCTGCGTCATCAGCTCGAATTCGGGCTTGTCGCCCCAAAACTCGCTGCTGTCGACGCGTTGCCCCTGCTCCAGGCAGACGACATTGAAACCATTCTCAGTAAGATGTTTCGCTGCGACGAGGCCCGACGCGCCGGCGCCGACGATGAGAACGTCGGCGACTTTGGAACCGCGATCTGCGGCCATGCGAACCTTCTCCTGGTGAGGTTTGAGATCGTTGGTTCGGCTTCTCGCGCCGGAGGGAAGCTATAGCTTGCCAGACGCAGGTCGCGTTTGCAATAATTAGAACCGGGTTCCCTCATGCGAACGATGTTCGAATAACCGGCGGCCCGTCGCGCGCGCAAGCGCGTTCGTCCTGATTTCGCGCTGGCGGCCGACGGGCGACAGCGACCGGAGAGTCTTCAACCGCCGCGACGCGGCGGCGGCCAAGGGAGGAGATGGGACAGGTGCAGATCGGCGTCGCGTTGCGACTCGTCCCCGATGCGAGCGGAGACCTCGACATCGCCGAGAACGGCCAAGACATCGATCGCGAATGGGTCGATCTGAAGCTCAACGAATTCGACGATCAGGCGCTCGAAGAGGCCTTGACGCTCAAGGAGAACGCGGGCGCTACGGTGATCGCGTTCGCCTTCGACGGCGTCGGCGCCGATCGCCTCCTGCAGAGCGCCCTCGCGCGCGGCGCCGATCGCGTGATCAAGTTGCGCAATCCTTTCGGCGACGGACTGCGCGCGCGCGCCGCCGCCAGGCTTCTCGCGCCAACCATACGCGAGCTTGGACTCGATCTCGTTCTCACCGGCGTTCTGGGGATCGACGAGATCCACGGCCAACTCGCGCCGTTTCTCGGCGCGACGCTCGATTGGCCGCATGTCAGCGTCGTCAGCGAGATTCGTTGCGATGTAGGCGCGCTGCTCGCGCGCCAGGAGACCGACGGCGGCTTCTCGACGACGCTACGCGTCCGCCTGCCGGCGGTGATCGGCGTGCAGACGGCCTCGCGGCCCATCCGGTACGCGTCCGGCGCCAAGCTGCGCCAGTTCATCGGCCAGAAGATCGCGCTCACCGACTCCAACGCCGACTGCGGCGACCTCGCGGCCGAGCTCCTGCGCCTGGAGCGACCCCGGAGCGACAAGGGCGCCATCATGTGGGAGGGCGACGCCGACCAGGTGGCCGAGGCGCTGCACGACCTGCTGGTCGCGCGAGGGCTGGCGAAGGAAACGATGCGATGAACGGCGACGTCCTCGTCTACGTCGAAACCCGCGACGGCGCCGTCAAGCCGTCCTCGCTGGAGCTGCTGACTGCGGCGCGACAGCTCGCCGACGGCGCCGGCGGCATGGTCGACGCCCTGGTCGCGGGCGGGCCGCTCGGCGCAGTCGAGGCCCTTTCTGGCGTCGCCGATCGCGTTCTCGTCGCCACCCACCCCGCTCTCGAGCAATATCTTCCGGAGGCGCACGCGGCCCTGCTGCGAAGCGTCGTCGCCGAGCGCAATCCCGCGCTGGCGTTGTTCGCCTACAGCGCCGCCGGGCTCGATCTCGCCGCCGACGTGGCGGCGCGAACCGACCGCGCGGTCATCGACTATTGCGTCAAGCTGTCGGCGACAGGGCGCGAAATCGAGGCGACCAGCCTGATCTACGGCGGCAAGCTGCGCGCCGTCTCGCGGGCGCGGTCGCCCGCCGTCGCCGTGATCGTGCCCGGCGCCTATCCCGAGGCGCGGCCCGATCCGGCGCGGCGGACGACGACGGTTGAGATCGCCGCGCCGCCGCGGCTCGACGCGTTGCGCACCGCCTTCGTCGTCGAAACGCGCCCGGCGGAAGGGACGGTCGACCTCGCCGGCGCCGCCAAGATCCTTTGCGTCGGCCGCGGCATTCATGACAAGGACAGCGTCGAAGTCGCCCGTCAAGTCGCCGACGCGCTCGGCGCCGAAATCGCCGGAAGCCGTCCGGTCATCGACAACGGCTGGCTGGCCAAGGAGCGGCAGGTCGGCAAGTCCGGATGTCGGGTGAAGCCGAAGCTTTACCTGGCCGCGGGGGTTTCCGGCGCGCCGGAGCATCTCGAAGGCATGAGCGGCGCCGAGCTGATCATCGCGATCAACACCGACGCTCGCGCGCCGATCTTCGGCGTCGCGCATTTTGGCGCGACCTGCGACCTTTTTGATCTGCTCCCTGCGCTCGGCGAGCGGCTCGGCAAAGGCCGCGCGGCCTGATGACGGCGGCGAGCAGTCTCGTTCTGTGGGCGCTGGTCCTCGCGGCGTTCGCGCTGTTCGTCTGGCGCCTTCGCCGGTTGATCCGCGCGATGCTCGCCTCGGCGCCCGCGGCGCGGTTCGACAATCCGCTCGAACGGCTGCGCGGCGTAGCGCGCGCCGTCCTCCACCAACGGCTGTTGAAGCTGCGCTATTCCGGCGCCATGCACGCGATGATCTTCAGCGGCTTCCTCGTCCTCTTGACCGCCATCGCGCAGTCCTTCGGCTCGGCGATGTTTCCCGGGTTCAGCCTGCGCCCGTTTGGCGGCGAAACCTGGATCGCCTGGCTTCAGGATCTCTTCGCCGTCGTCCTGACGCTCGGCGTCGCGATGGCGGCCTGGCAGCGCTACGCGATCAGGCCGGCGCGGTTCAAAGGATCCAACGCGCTCGACGCGTCGATCATCTACGTTCTCATTCTCGCCGTCGTCGTCAACATGCTGCTCGAATCCGGCTTCCGCATCGCCGCCGGCGACACGGGAGCAGGCGCTTGGCGGCCGGTGAGCCAGGGCGTCGCCGACCTGCTCCGGGCGATGGGCGTCGACCCGCTCGCCGCCGCCGGCGGTCGGCGCGCGGCTTACTGGGCGCACGTTTGCGCCATTCTCGCCTTTCTCGTCTACATCCCCGGGTCGAGGCACCGCCACACGTTTCTCGCGGTGTTCAACGTCTACTTCCGCGGCCTTGCGCCGAAGGGACAGCTGCCTCGCGCGCCGGCGCTGCAGGCGACCGGCGCGGCGACAAGCGTCGACGGCTTTCGTCAGCTCACCTGGAAGGACGTGCTCGACGTCGCGACCTGCACCGAGTGCGGCCGCTGTCAGGACGCGTGCCCCGCCTACGCGGCGGGCTTGCCGCTGAGCCCGAAGACTCTGGTCCTCGACCTGCGCGACGCGATCATCGCCACGCCCGGCGAGCCGACCCGAGACGCCACGCTATGGGCGTGCACGACTTGCCGCGCCTGCATGGAGGCGTGCCCCGTTTATATCGAGCACGTCCCCAAGATCGTCGCGTTGCGCCGGCGCCTGGTCGAGCGGGGCGAGATCGAGCCGATGCTGCAGGAGGCCTTATCGAACCTGCAGCGGAGCGGCAACTCCATGGGCAAGCCGGCGCGGGCGCGCGCGCGCTGGACCAAGGACCTCCCGTTCAAGATCAAGGACGCGCGACGAGACCCGGTCGACGTATTGTGGTTCGTCGGCGACTTCGCCTCCTACGACGTTCGCGTTCACGAAGAGACCCGCAAAGTCGCGACGCTGCTGCACGCCGCGGCCGTCGATTTCGGCATCCTCTACGACGACGAGCGCAACAGCGGCAACGACGCGCGGCGCGCCGGCGACGAAGGGCTGTTCGAGCTGCTGGCGCTGCACAACATCGAGACGTTGTCCGGATGCAGCTTCCGGCGGATCATGACCACCGATCCGCACAGCCTGAACGCGCTCAGCCAGGAGTATGCGACGCTTGGCGCGCATTACGCCGTGATCCACTATTCGGCGCTGCTGTTGGAATTGGTCGAGTCGGGTCGGCTTGCGCCTCGATCGGCGCGCGGAGTGGTCGTCACCTACCATGACCCTTGCTATCTCGGCCGGTACAATGGCGGCTACGACGCGCCCCGGCGACTGATCGAACGGGCCGGCTATCGGCTGCGCGAGATGGCGCGATGCAGAGAGAACTCGTTCTGCTGCGGCGCCGGCGGCGGGCGGATCTGGATGGACGACGGCGCAAGCGTGGAGCGGCCGAGCGAGAACCGCATCAAGGAAGCGCTTGCGCTCGGCGACGCGCGCTACTTCATCGTCGCCTGCCCGAAGGACAAGGTCATGTACGCTTCCGCCGTGCAGGCGCTTGGCGTCGAGGATCGAATCAAGGTTCGCGATCTGGCCGATCTTGTCGAATTCGAAGGCGATGTCCGGTCGCCGACGCCTCGCACGACCCAACAGGCGGAGGATCGAGTCTGACGCTGCGAACGGCGTAAGCGGAGACCCAAGGGCGCCGCTCTCTACGCCGACCTTCGCTCGGTCATCGAAACCGCCTGCCGCCGCGCTATCGGCGCCTTCCAAGCCATTCTCCTCACCCTCGCCAGCAAACCCTTGCAAGCCGCGCCGTAAAACTCGGGGCCTGAGCAGTTGCCGCGCCCAGCGATCAGCGGGTGTCTCGTCTACCCGGATAGATGCTGTCGGATCTCCCGCCGCCCTCGGTCGCTGACGCCCGACGTCTAGTCGGCGGAAGCCGTCGCCGTGCTCGGCTCCGACGCGGCGATCTCGAAGTTTATCTCCGGAGACGCGTCTTTCAGCGCCTTCAGGGCGCTCTCCGCGCCGACCTTCTTCATCCACTCGGCGAGACTGTTGCCGCCCAAGAAGTCGATGCAAATGTAGTCGAGCGCCTTCGAGTTGCACTCTGCGCCGGACGTCTTCTTCGCCTTTTCGATCGCAACAGTCACGGTTTCGTTCTGGTCGTCGTAGAGCTTGAAGATCCAGGTGTGAGCAGCCGTCGAGCTATCGGGCTTCGCGCCTTCCGACGACGACGCGCTCTGCTTGACGAGCTGTTCGAGCTCCGCCCGCGTTTTCGTGGCCGCAAGACTGCTCCACTGCTTAGCGTTCTCGTGCGTCAGCACCGGCGCGAGCGCGCGCAACTTCGTCCATCCGATTTCCTTGAACTGGGCGGCCGAGATGCTCGCGTTCCCGACGACCTCGTGGTTGCGGATCAATGCGCGGGCCTTGGCGCGCCGCATCCCGACAACGGTCTCGACCCGCTTGTTGAACGACGGGTAAGGGTCGAACCACTTGCTACTCTGGATCGTGTCCCGTTTCGTGGTGTAGCAGCGGCGGCGTGATGACCGCGCTCGCCGGCATGGGCCGGGCTGGTCAGGCGGCCGCGGCGGGCAGCCCGACGATGGGATCATCGCTCAAGGGCGCGATGGTTTCCAGCGTCATGTAGCGGGTGCGCTGGACGGCCCATTCGTCGTTCTGTTCCAAGAGGATGGCGCCGACGAGCCTGACGATCGCGGCCTCGTTGGGAAAGATGCCGACGACCTCGGTGCGGCGCTTGATCTCCCCGTTGAGGCGCTCGATTGGATTGGTCGAGTGCAGCTTGGCGCGATGCGCGGCTGGAAAGGTCATGTAGGCGAGCACGTCGGGCTCGGCTTCGTCCATCAGCGCCGCGAGCTTGGGCAGTTTGGGGCGCAATTGATCGGCGACCTTGCGCCATTGCGCGCTCGCCGACGCTGCGTCCTCCTGGGCGAAGGCGGTGGCGATGAAAGCGGAGACGACGCGCCGGCCGCTCTTGCCGGCATGGGCCAGGACGTTGCGCATGAAGTGGACACGGCAGCGTTGCCAACTCGCGTTGGCGACTTTGGCGAGGGCCGCTTTGATGCCTTCGTGCGCGTCGGAGATGACGAGCTTCACCCCGCGCAGGCCCCGCCGGCGCAGCTTGCGTAGGAACTCGGTCCAGAAGGTCTCGGCCTCGGATGGGCCGATGTCCATGCCAAGCACCTCCCGCCGCCCGTCGCTGTTGACGCCGACGGCGACAATGACCGCCGCCGAGACGATGCGGCCGTTGTCGCGCTGCTTCACGTAGGTCGCGTCGATCCACAGGCAGGGCCAATCGCCCTCGATCGGTCGCTCGAGGAAGGCTTTGACCTTGCCGTCGATGTCCTCGCACAGACGACTGACCTGGCTCTTCGACACGCCGGTTCCGCCCATCGCCTTGACCAGATCGTCGACCGAGCGGGTCGAGACGCCTTGAACATAGGCCTCCTGAATGACCGCCGTCAGCGCCTTCTCGGCGAGCCGCCGCGGCTCCAGGAAACCTGGAAAGTAGCTGCCCTTGCGCAGCTTGGGGATGCGCAGCTCGACCGTGCCGGCTCGGGTCTCCCAGTCGCGATCGCGGTAGCCGTTGCGTTGGGCGAGGCGTTCGGCGCTCTTTTCGCCGTAGGGCGCGCCGGTTAGCGCCCCAACCTCCAGCTCCATCAGCCGTTCGGCGGCGAAGCCGATCATCTCGCGCAAAACGTCGGCGTCGGGGGTCTTCTCTACGAGCGCGCGAAGGCTCATCATCTCGTCGGTCATCGGGGGTTCCTCGGTTGCGTTGGACCTCGCAACCCGATCCTACCGGCGAATCGCCGATGACCACCGCAAGCCGCTCGCTCGCTACGGCGCTATTGAAAGCGCGCTTCGCAAGCGGCTTGCTCCCGCCGAGCTACACCACCAGATGGGACACGACCGTGATTTTGGCTGGGGGACCTGGATTCGAACCAAGATTGACGGAGTCAGAGTCCGCTGTTCTACCGTTGAACTATCCCCCAAAAGGCGCGCTCGCCTCGGGCCGCCGGGCTTGATAGCGAAGCCGGACGCGCGAAGCAAGCCGCGCAGCGGAATTCCGTCCCGCTCGGCCGCCCGCGCGCGCCGCCGCGCCTTGCCTTCGCCGTCGGCTTGACTAGAATATATGCACGATGATCGATGTCTATAATTTGGGCGACGGGCGCGCCGCGGCGTGGGTTGGGCCGGCCGGGCTGACCGACGCGGCGTTGCTCGCGCCGATGGCGGGGGTCACCGACCTCGGCATGCGCCGCGCCGCTTGGCGCTTCGGCGCGACCTTGGCGTTCTCGGAAATGGTGGCGGGCGAAGCCTTGCTCGACGGCGACGAAGAGGCGCGGCTGCGCGCCGAAGGCGAGGGCGTCGGCCTGCATGCGGCGCAGCTGGTCGGCTGCGAGCCGCGGGCGATGGCCGAAGCGGCGCGACGCCTCGAGGCGGCGGGCGCGCGGCTTATCGACGTCAACATGGGCTGTCCGGCGCGCCGAGTCGCCGGGGCGCTGGCGGGCGCGGCGCTGATGCGCGACCTCGACGGCGCGGCGCGCCTGGTCGAGACGGTCGCCGCGGCGGTCGACACGCCGGTCAGCGTCAAGATGCGGCTCGGCTGGGACGAATCGACGATCAACGCGCCCGAGCTCGCGCGTCGGGTCGTCGCGGCGGGGGCGACGATGGTGACCGTGCATGCGCGGACGCGGCGCCAGTTCTATCAGGGGCGCGCCGATTGGCGCGCCGTCGCCGCGGTGGTCGCCGCGGTGAGGGTGCCGGTGGTGGTCAATGGCGATTGCTTAAGCCTCGACGACGCGCGGGCGATGCTCGCCGCCTCGGGCGCGCGGGCGGTGATGATCGGCCGCGCCGCGATCGGCGCGCCGTGGCTGGTGGGCATGATCGCGCGCGGCTTGCGGACCGGCGCGCCGGCCGCGCCGCCGCCGATGAGCGAGCGTCGCGACGCCGCGCTCGCTCATCTCGATTCGCTTGTCGGCGCGATGGGGCGGCGCGCCGGGTTGCGCCACGCCCGCAAGCATCTTTCCGCCTACGCCGAGAAGGCGGGCGCCCGGCCCGCGCTGCGCGCCGCGTTGGTGACGGTCGAGGCCGCCGAGGCCGCGCGCGCGCTGCTTGAGCGCGTTTTCGCCGAGGCCGAGGAGAGGGAAGCCGCATGAACCCGCGCGATCCCGCGCCGTCCGCCAAGCCCGCCGCGCCGCCCGATCCGTCGCAGCTGCTCAACGCGCTGCCGCAGCCGGTGCTGGCGATCGGCGCCGACGGCGCCATCCAGGAAGTCAACGTCGCCGCCGAGCATTTCTTCGACATGGGGCGCGCGACGCTGTTGCGCTCGCGCCTTGCCGACATCCTGCCGTTCGGCTCGCCGATCATCGGCCTGGTCGCCGACGCGATCGCCGACCAGGCCGCGGTCAACGGCTACAAGCTTGACCTCTCGACGCCGCGCGCGGGCGCCGGTCGCCTGGTCGACGCCTTCGTCGCGCCGCTGACGCAAGCCGGCGGCGGCGTCACGCTGCTGCTGCAAGAACGGTCAATTGCCGAAAAAATGGACAGGCAGCTCACCCATCGCAGCGCCGCCCGCTCGGTCACCGCGCTGGGGGCGATGCTCGCCCACGAGATCAAGAACCCGCTCTCGGGCATCCGCGGCGCAGCGCAACTGCTCGAAGCCTCGGCTTCCGACGACGACCGCGCGCTGACCCGGCTAATCTGCGACGAGACCGACCGCATCGTCAAACTGGTCGATCGCATGGAGTGGTTCTCCGACGGCCGGCCGACGCCGCGCGAGAGCCTCAACATCCATGCCGTGCTCGACCACGTGAAGCGCCTCGCCCAGGCCGGATTCGCCCGCCACATCCGCTTCAACGAGGTCTACGACCCGTCGTTGCCGCATGTGCTGGGCTCGCGCGACCTGCTGATCCAGGCCTTCCTCAATCTTGTGAAGAACGCCGCGGAAGCCGTTGGCGATGAAGCGATCGACGGCGAAATCACGCTGTCGACCGCCTACCGCCACGGCGTGCGGCTGAAGACCGGGGCGGGCGCGGAGCCGGTCAGCCTGCCGCTGGAGATTTGCGTGCGCGACAACGGGCCGGGGGTGCCGAGCGACATCGCCGGCGACCTTTTCGATCCCTTCGTGACTTCGAAGTCGTCGGGCTCTGGCCTGGGACTTGCATTGGTAGCCAAGGTGATCGGGGACCACGGCGGCATCGTCGAGTTCGAGTCGCAGCCGCGCCGCACCACGTTCCGCGTCCTCATGCCGCTCGATCCGCAGCGTCCGGCGGCGGCGTCCGGCGCGCAGGCGGGCGGCGGGACGAATCTTCGCGACGCCGCCGCTCCGGACCCGGGCGAGCCGTCGCCGGCGACGACCGGACGGCGGCGGTGAGTTTCAGCGCCAACCCGGTCGGCGACGGGGGTCGGAGGGCGTCAAGGAGCGAGCGCATGCCGTCAGGACACATCCTCGTCGCCGACGACGACGCAGCGATCAGAACCGTGCTCAACCAGGCGCTGTCGCGCGCCGGCTACGAAGTCCGCGCCACCGGGACCGTCGCCGGCCTGTGGCGCTGGGTCGCTGCCGGCGAGGGCGACCTCGTCATCACCGACGTGCTGATGCCCGACGACAACGCCTTCGAGCTCTTGCCGCGAATCAAGCGCATGCGTCCCGAGCTTCCGATCATCGTCATGAGCGCCCAAAACACCTTCATGACGGCGATCAAGGCCTCCGAGCGCGGCGCCTACGAGTACCTGCCCAAACCCTTCGACCTCAAGGAGCTGGTGTCGATCGTCGGCCGCGCGCTGGCCGAGCCGCGCCGCCGCCGGGAGAACGCCGAGCCGCCGGCGGCGGTCGAAGCGATGCCGCTGGTCGGCCGCTCGCCGGCGATGCAGGAGATCTTTCGCTCGCTCGCGCGCCTGATGCAGACCGACCTCACGGTGATGATCTCGGGCGAGTCGGGCACCGGCAAGGAGCTGGTGGCGCGCGCGCTGCACGACTACGGCAAGCGCAAGGCCGGGCCGTTCGTCGCCATCAACATGGCGGCGATCCCGCGCGATTTGATCGAAAGCGAGCTGTTCGGCCACGAGAAGGGCGCCTTCACCGGCGCCAACGCGCGCTCGGCGGGACGCTTCGAGCAGGCCGAAGGCGGCACGCTGTTCCTCGACGAGATCGGCGACATGCCGATGGAGGCGCAGACGCGGCTGCTGCGCGTGCTGCAGGAGGGCGAATACACCACGGTCGGCGGACGCACGCCGATCAAGACCAACGTGCGCATCATCGCCGCCACCAACAAAGACCTGCGCTACGCGATTCAGCAGGGCGCTTTCCGTGAGGACCTGTTCTTCCGCCTCAACGTGGTGCCGCTGCGGCTGCCGCCGCTGCGCGAACGCACCGAGGACATTCCCGACCTGGTGCGGCATTTTTTCCAACGCGGCGTCGCCGAGGGGCTGGCGCCGAAGTCGCTCGACTCCGGCGCGATGGACCGCCTGCGCCGCTACGCTTGGCCGGGCAACATCCGCGAGCTGGAGAATCTGACCCGCCGCATCGCCGCGCTCTATCCCCAGGAGGTGATCACCGAGCAGTTGATCGAGACGGAGCTCAGCGCCTCGGCGCCGCTGCAGAGCCTCGGCGGCGCGCTTGGCGCGGAGCTCGGCGGGAGCCCGCGCGAAACCGCGGCCGCGCAGGAGCATTTCGTCTCCGGGCTCGAGCGCCACATCGCCGATCTGTTCCGCTCGTTCGGCGATTCGCCGCCGCCGGTCGGCCTCTACCACCGCGTGCTGCGCGACCTCGAGGTGCCGCTGATCGCGGCGACGCTCACCGTCACCCGCGGCAATCAGATCAAGGCCGCCGAAATCCTGGGGCTCAACCGCAACACCCTGCGCAAGAAAATTAGGGACTTGGATTTGCGGGGCGTTCGCGGCTTGAAGTGACTTTCGCCGCCATTTTGTCGTAATCTTGCAACATCGTTGCAACGGCGCCACGATTTAATCGCGACGACAACGGCGGACGGCGGCGAAGACTCCCCACGTGACCAATTCCGATTCGCATCAGACCGCGGCGGTCCAAATCGAGCGCGGGCCGGCGGGACGATACGACGACGGGCGATTGTCCGCCCGCTTTGGGCCCTTCGCGGTCGGCGGCGCGCTGGTGCTGGCGGTCGCGACCTTCGTCGTCTTCGCCGGCTTCACCCCGATCATTCCGACCGACAACGTGGTCTGGACGATCCTGACCGGCGACGGCTTGATCGTCGTCTTTTTGCTCGCGCTGATCGTGCTCGAGCTGTTCAGCCTTCGCGCCGCGCGCCGCGCCGCGCGGGCCGGCGCGCGGCTGCACAACAAGGTGGTGGCGCTGTTCTCGCTGGTGGCGGCGGCGCCGGCCCTGGTCACCGCCACGGTCGCGACGGTGTCGGTCGAATGGGCGATCAATCCGGCGTTCATGAAGGACGTCGGCGCGTTCCTTGGCGAATCGGGGGCGCTGTCGCAGGCCTACCGCGAATCGCAGTGCCGTCTCCTGTTGCAGGAGACCGAGCTGACCGCCGGCGATCTCGCCCAGGCGGCGCGGCTGTTGCGCTCCAATTCCGCGCTGTTCCGCGATTACCTCAACGCGCGGGCGCGCGCGCTCGGCTTCTCCGCCGCGGCGGTGATCAAGAGCGACGGATCGGTGACGCAGATCGCCGCCGGCTCCGACGCCAAGCTGATCGCCAAGCCCGAGGCCTCCGACTTCGCCGCCGCCGCGACGCCCCAGCCGTTCTGCGGCTTCCTCGGCGCCGGCGACGTGTTCGTCGCCATGCGGCCGATCGACGGCGTGCCGGACAGCTTCTTTTACGCCGCGCGGGCGATCAACCCGCTGTCCGGGCAGGTGGCGCGCGAGGCTGCGGGCGTCTCAGCGATCTTCGCCACGTTCGAATCCCACCGCCACAAGATCGAGCTCGGACTGGCCAGCGTCTTCGTCATGCTGGCGCTGACGATGCTCGTTTCCGCCGTGTGGATGGGCCTCACCTTCGCCAACCAGCTGGTGGGGCCGATCCGCCGCCTGATTCGCGCCACCGATGAGGTCGCCTCCGGCAACCTTTACGTCCAGGTGCCGACGCGCAGATCCGAGGGCGACCTCGGCCATCTCGGCGAGACTTTCAACAAGATGACTATGGAGTTGCGCCACCAGCGCAACCGCTTGACCGCCGCCAACGCGCTGAACGACGAACGGCGCGCCTTCATCGAGGCGGTGCTGTCGGGCGTGCCCGCCTCCGTGCTCGGCGTCGACGCCCAAGGCGTCGTCACCGTCAGCAACGCCGCCGCCGAGCGGCTGTTGTGCGACGACGGCGGGCAGGGCGCCCTGGTCGGCAGGCGCATCGACGCGCTGTTCCCCCGCCTCGGCGAGATCCTCGCCGAAGCGCGGGCGATGAACCTGAAGTCGCATCAGGGGCAGGCGACCTTGCTCAGGCAGGGTCGCGAGCGCCTGCTGAACGTCTGGGTGACGGGCGACCCGCTGCGCCGCGACCAGAGCGCGGTGATCACCCTCGACGACATCACCGACCTGGTCACCGCCCAGCGCAGCGCCGCTTGGGCCGACGTCGCCCGCCGCATCGCCCACGAGATCAAAAACCCGCTGACGCCGATCCAGCTCTCGGCCGAACGGCTGAAGCGCCGCTACGGCCGCGTCATCGTCGAGGGCAAGGACGTGTTCGACCAGTGCACCGACACGATCATCCGCCAGGTCGACGACATCAAGCGCATGGTCGACGAGTTCTCCTCGTTCGCGCGCATGCCGCGGGCGCGCCCGGCGCGCGACGATCTTTCCGATTGCGTGCGCCAGGCGCTGTTCCTGTTCCGCATCGGCCGGCCGGACCTCGCCGTCGAGGACGACCTGCCGGCCGAGCGGGTGACGGCCGAGTTCGACCGGCGGCTGATCGCCCAGGCGCTCACCAATGTCTTGAAGAACGCCGGCGAAGGCGTCGACGCGCGCGCCTCGGCGGGCGAGCGCGGCAAGGTCCGCGTCACGCTTCGCTGCGACGACGAAGGCTTCGCGCGCATCGACGTCAGCGACAACGGCAAAGGGTTCCCCAGCGAGAACCGCCACAAGCTGATGGAGCCCTACGTCACCACCCGCGCCGAAGGCACCGGGCTCGGCCTGCCGATCGTGATCAAGATCTTCGAGGACCACCATGGCGGCGTCGAGCTGCTCGACGGCCTGCCGCGCGCCGACGGCGGCCGCGGCGCGCAGGTGGCGATGAAGCTGCCGCTGCGCGCCGTCGCGGTCGCCGCCGAAGCGGCCCGCCCGCCGGCGGCCGCCGCCAATTCTCCCGTTGACAGAGCTAGGTCGACCTGATGCCCGCTGATATTTTGATCGTTGACGACGAAGACGACATTCGCGAACTCGTTTCGGGCATTCTCTCCGACGAAGGGCACGGAACGCGCCTGGCGCGCAATTCCGACGAGGCGCTGGCGGCGATCGAGGCGCGTCGGCCGCAGCTGGTGCTGCTCGACATCTGGCTGCAGGGCTCGCGGCTCGACGGCCTGCAGCTGTTGGAGGTGATCAAACAGCAGCACCAGAACGTGCCGGTGGTGATGATCTCCGGCCACGGCAACATCGAGACCGCCGTCACCGCGATCAAGCTCGGCGCCTACGACTTCATCGAGAAGCCGTTCAAGGCCGACCGGCTGATCCTGGTCGCCGAGCGCGCGCTGGAGACCTCGCGGCTCAAACGCGAGGTCAACGACCTGCGCGCGCGCTCGGGCGCGGTGAACCGCATGGTCGGAAACTCCTCGGCGATCGCCAACCTGAGGCGGGTGATCGAGCGGCTCGGCCCGGCCAACTCGCGCGTGCTCATCTCCGGGCCCGCAGGCGCCGGCAAGGAGCTGGCGGCGCGGCTGATCCACGCCCATTCGGCGCGCGCCGACGGGCCTTTCGTCGTGCTCAACGCGCCGGCGATCACGCCCGAGAACATGGAGTGCGAGCTGTTCGGCGTCGAGGCCGACGCGGAGCGGCCGCGCCGTATCGGCGCGCTCGAGGAGGCGCACGGCGGCACGCTCTATCTCGACGAGATCGCCGACATGCCGCTCGAGACGCAGGCGAAGGTCGTGCGGGTGCTGGTCGACCAGAACTTCCAGCGCGTCGGCGGCTCGGCGCGCGTCCACGTCGACGTGCGCGTCATCTCCTCGACCAGCCGCGACCTCGCGCAGGCGATCACCGACGGGCAATTTCGCGAGGACCTGTTTCACCGCCTGTCGGTGGTGCCGATCCGCGTTCCCTCGCTCGCCGAGCGGCGCGAGGACGTTCCGGAGCTGGTGCAGTACTTCATCGAGTTGGTCGCCATGACCATGGGCGTGCCGCCGCGGCGCATCGCTCCCGACGCGATGGCGGTGCTGCAGTCGCACGACTGGCCCGGCAACATCCGGCAATTGCGCAACAACGTCGAGCGGCTGATGATTCTGGCGGCGGGCGATCCCGAGGCGGAGATCACCGCCGCGATGCTGCCCGCCGAGGTCGGCGCGCTGGTGCCCGCCGTGCCGTCCGGCGTCGGCGGCGAGCGGCTGATGAGCATCCCGCTGCGCGAGGCGCGCGAAGTGTTCGAGCGCGAGTATCTGGTCGCCCAGATCAACCGCTTCGGCGGCAACATCTCGCGCACCGCGGAGTTCATCGGCATGGAGCGCTCGGCTTTGCATCGCAAGCTGAAGTCGCTCGGCGTCGCCTGACGCCGCCGCCTTCTTCAGCGAGATCCGAATATGAGCCGCGTCGCCTACGTCAACGGCCGCTACCTTCGCCTCGCCGAAGCCGCGGTGTCGATCGAGGACCGCGCCGTGCAATTCGGCGACGGCGTCTACGAAGTCTGCCAGATCGCCGGCGGCGCGCTGATCGACGAGGAGCGCCATCTGGCGCGGCTCAGAACGTCGCTGGCGGCGCTGCGCATCGCCGCGCCGGTGGCCGAGACGGCGCTGCGCCGCATCCTGCGCGAGGTGGCGGCGCGCAACCGGGTCGACGACGGCCTGATCTATATGCAGGTGTCGCGCGGCGTCGCCCATCGCGATCACGGCTTCCCGGCGGCGGCGGTCAAGCCCGGGCTGATCGTCACCGCCAAGTCGATCGACACGGCGGCCATCGAGGCGAACGTCGCGCGCGGCGTCGCTGTCGTGACGCTCGCGGACGAACGTTGGGCCCATCCCCACGTCAAGAGCCTGCAGCTCTTGCCGAACGTGCTCGCCAAGCAGGCGGCGCGGGAGGCGGGGGCGTTCGAAGCGTGGCTGGTCGACGCCGACGGCTTCGTCACCGAGGGCGCGTCCACCAACGCCTGGATCGTCGCCGAGGACGGCGTTCTCGTCACCCGGCAGGCCGACCGCGCCATCCTGCGCGGCGTGACGCGGATGCGGCTCATCGACGTGGTCGCGGCGGCGGGGTTCGCCTTCCAGGAGCGCCCGTTCGCGCGCGAGGAGGCCTATCGCGCGCGCGAGGCGTTCTTCTCCAGCTCGACCGTCATCGCCATGCCGGTGGTCGCGATCGACGGTCGGGCGGTAGGCGACGGCCGGCCGGGGCCGCTGACGCTAACACTGCGGCGCCGCTTCGCCGATTTCGCCGAACGCGCCTGAAAGGACTTTTTTCCCGCGGGGTCAGGCGCGCGGATGGCGCGCCGACGTGAAAATGTTATAGGGTCGGCTGGCTTTGCGCGGGCTGGCGCGCAAGCCCAACGAACGAAATGGCCGCGACAGGCGGTCCAACGACATCTAGGGTGAAGTCATGCCAAGCGAAAAGACGCAGAATTTGCAGGACACGTTCCTGAATCACGTGCGCAAGACCAAGACTTCGGTGACGATCTTTCTCGTCAATGGCGTCAAACTGCAGGGTTTCGTGACCTGGTTCGACAATTTCTGCGTCCTGTTGCGCCGCGACGGCCATTCGCAGCTGGTCTACAAGCACGCCATCTCCACCATCATGCCGGCGACCCCGATCACCATGTTCGAGGCGGTGGAGGAAGGCGCTGAGCAGCATTGACAAGCCTTTGACCCGACCCGAGGCCGGCGAAGGGCCAGGCAAACGCGAACAGGCGACGGCTCGAACCCGAACGCTGGTCGTCTGCCCCTATCTGGCCGCGCGCGGCGGCGCCCTGGAGCGCGCCGCGCGCGCGCCGGAGGCGCGGCGCGACGAGGCGGTAGGGCTCGCGGACGCGATCGACCTCGACATCGTCGATTCGACGCTCGTCAGCCTCAACGAGATCCGCCCGGCGACCTATCTCGGCAAAGGCAAGGTCGCCGAGTTCGCCGAACGGACCAAAGCGGAAGAAATCGCTCTGGTGGTGATGGACTGCGCGCTGTCGCCGGTGCAGCAGCGCAACCTCGAGCGGGAGTTCAAGGCGAAGGTCATTGACCGCACCGGCCTGATTCTGGAGATCTTCGGCCGCCGCGCGCGCACCGCCGAGGGCGCGCTGCAGGTCGAGCTCGCCCATCTCGCCTACCAGAAATCGCGGCTGGTGCGCTCGTGGACCCACCTGGAGCGCCAGCGAGGCGGCTTCGGCTTCCTCGGCGGCCCCGGCGAGACGCAGATCGAGACCGACCGGCGCCTCATCCAGGAGCGCATGATCCGCATCGAGCGCGACCTCGAAAGCGTCAAGCGGACCCGGGCGCTGCACCGCGCCAGCCGCGCCGACGTTCCGTATCCGATCGTCGCGCTTGTCGGCTACACCAACGCGGGCAAGTCGACGCTGTTCAATCGTTTGACCCGCGCCGACGTCGTCGCGGCCGACATGCTGTTCGCCACCCTCGACCCGACCATGCGGCTGATCAAGCTGCCGCGCGGCGGGGCGGCGATCCTGTCCGACACCGTCGGTTTCATCTCCGACCTGCCGACCATGCTGATCTCGGCCTTCCGCGCCACGCTCGAGGAGGTGCGCGCCGCCGACGTCATCATCCATGTGCGCGACATCGCCCACGCCGACAGCGACGCCCAGGCGCGCGACGTCGAGGCGATCCTCGCCGAACTCGGCGTCGTCGACGCGCACGAGAAGCTGATCGAGGCGTGGAACAAACTCGACAAGCTCGACCTCGACCATCGCGCCGGGCTCGCGCCCCACAACGGCGATGACGCGGCGGTCGCCGTCTCGGCGCTGACCGGCGAGGGGATCGACCGTCTGGTCGCGGCGATCGAGGCGCGCTTGGCGCGCGGCCGCGCGCTGATCGACGTCGAGCTGGAGGCCGCCGACGGACAGGGCTTGCACTGGCTCTATGAGCACACTGAGGTGATGACGCGCGAGACCACCGCCGAAGGGCGCGTGCGCGTCACCGTGCGCGCGCCGCCCGACAAGGTCGAACGGGTGAAGCGGCGGTTCCACATCGGCGCGCGGTAAGACGGCCCCCGTCGTCGCTCCGCGCAGATTCACCATCTTCTTTGTCTCGTTTGTCTCGGCGAGCATCGTCGACGCGAGCGAGAGCTGCGCGGCGTTGACAAAACCTTGGCTCCATTGTGTCTAATGTAGCCGCCTGACGTTTCAGGCGGTCATCGCCAACGCGCAAGCGGGCGAAGAGCCTCTCTTCGGCGCTTTCAGTTGGCCTCGGCTCTGTGGAGGGGTGATCGTGAGTTCGTGTGCGAAAAGCGTCCATAGGCGCGCCGCCGCGCGCGCCGTGCTGCTGGCCCTTGGCTGCGCGGCGGCGAGCTGCAGTCCGGTGGGCTCCAATTCCAGCGTCGCGGTCGGCGCGCCAGCGTCGAACCCGCTCGCCGGCTATGCGCCGGCCAACGTCTGCACCTGGGCCAACGTCGATTGGGACGAGATGCCCCAGGCGGCGCAGACCGACTGGGAGACGCTCGGTTGGACCCAGGAGAAATGGGACTACGGCTCCGGCGACGCGAAGGACACGGCCGAGTCGAAGTCGTGGAAGGAGCTCAACGCGACGGAGCGGGAAGCCGCGACCCAGCTCGGCTTCACCGAGGCGAGCTGGGACTCCGACGCCTGCGAGCGCCGCTGAGGACCCGCGGCGCTCACATCGCCCCGCGCCGCCGGAGCCCGTCGAGGATGCGCGCCGCCAGCGCCGCGTAGTCGTGGCCGAAATGGTGGTCGCCGGGCGTCTCAACGACCTCGGCGCCCGACCCGATGAGCGCGGGGCAGGCGGAGCCCGTCTCCTCGACGCCGTAAAAGCATTGGATGAGGTCAGGCGCGATCTTGGCGAGTTCGGGAGCGATCGGCGTCGCCGCGGCGCTCGGCGGCGCGCCGAGCCATCCGGCCATGTGGATCTCCCAGTCGGCCTTCGGCTCCACGCCGAGCAGCGCCAGCATCGCCGTCTGCTCGCGAAAGCGGATGGGCAGGCGGTTGTAAACGGCGGGCAGCGCGTCGGCGCCGAACGAGTAGCCGATCAGCGCGAAACGCTCGACGCGCCACTTGCCGCCGTATTCGGCCATCGCCGCGGCGAGGTCGGCGGCGGTCTGGTCGGGCGTCTTGGCGCTCCAGAAATAGCGCAGGCTGTCCCACCCGAGCACCGGAACGCCGGCCGCCTGCAGCTTCTCGCCGATGGTCTTGTCGAGGTCGCGCCAGCCGCCGTCGCCGGAGAGAAGGATCGCCGCGACGCGCGAAGCGCCGGCCGCGGGGAGCGGCGCGAGGGGTAGCGAATCCGCGCCGGAGGCCGTCGCGGCGAGAAGCCGCTTCTGGGTCAGTTCGACAAGATGCGCGCGGGAATCGCTCCCCGCGAGGGTGAGCGCGTCCGCCCCGTCGTCGAAAGCGAACGTGAGGTCGCGGGGCGGCGGCGGGACCGGGGAGAGCGCGCGCGGGCCGTCGTCGAGGGCGAAGGAGTCGAGCCGGCATAGCGGCCGGGTCAGCGCGACCTTCGCCGTCGGGTCGACTGCGACCGCGCCGGAAAGCGTTCCCGTCGGCGCTTGGACGAGCGCCGCGTCGGCGAGAGCGCCGCCCTCGCCGACGCCGGCGACGATCGGCAGGTTGTAGAAGGCGGAGGGCCGCCGCGCCTGGACCTGGCGGCTCAAGTCCTCGACGTCCTGGAACACGTCGACGCACTCGGCCTTGCGGATCGCGCCGCGTCCGGTTCGCAGGTTGTCGAGATACATCTTCGAGTCGACGCCGACGGCGAGCGCGCCGGCCCGCGCGATCGCCGCCAGGGTCTCGTCGTCGGCCGCCGTCCAGCCGTCGTCGCCGGAGAAGAGGGCGACATAGCCAAGGATGGCGCCTGGCGGCGCCGCGACCCGCGCCGTCCCGAAGCTCGCCGCGTCGATCGTCTCGGCGGGCGCCGGCGAGGCGACGAGCAGGGGCGCCGCCAGGGCGAAGGCGATAAGCAGCGGCGCTCTCACGCGAGCCTCGCCGTCGCGCCGGAATTGTTGATCAGCGCCGCCGCGTCGGCCAGCGCGAACAGCGGCCCGAGCGCGCCGGAGACGGCGAGATAGCGCGGCGCCCAACAGGGGTCGAACTTGCTCTTGAACGCGCGCAGCCCGGGGAAATTGTAGAGATTGGCGCCGTGCCGCCAGATCAGCCGACCGATGCGGCTCCAGCGCGAGGCTGCGGGCGATTCGGGCAGGCCGCTCAGGGGCGCCATGCCCAGGCTCAGCTCCCCGTAGCCCGCCTCCTTGAAGGCGAGCATGATGCGCGCGAACAAAAACTCCATCGCCCAGGGCAACGCGTCGCGGGTGTGGCGCATCAGCGCGATTGTCGCTTCGGCGCGGGTGTCGGTGGTCATGATGGTGGCGAAGGCCATCGGCCGTCCGTTCTGGCGCGCCAACGCGATCGTCTGTCCGGCGACGAATTCAGGATCGAAGGCCGCCACCGAAAAGCGCTTTTCGTGCGCCCCGCGCGCCGCCCGCCAATCGGCCGCCACCGCTTCGAGGCTCGGCAACGCCGCGCGTCGCTTTGCTTCGTCGTCGATCAGCTCGAAGGTGAGCCCTTCGCGTTCGCCGCGCGTCAGCGCGTAGCGGAGACGCGCGCGCCGTCCGCCCTTGAGGCTGAAGTCGGCGAGCGAGACGCGCGCCTCCTCGCCGATCTTGATGATTCTCAGGCCGGCGTCGGCGAACAGCGGCAGCGTCTCCGGGCGCGCCTGATAGAAGGCGGCGCGCCCGCCGTGCGCGGCGGCGCGTTCGACGAAGCGCCAGATCAGCTCGGGCCATTCGGCGCGCGGCCCGACCGGATCGGAGAGCGCGATCCACGAACGGCCCTGGGTCGCATACATCAGGAACGCGTCGCCCGAAGCCGAGAACATCACGCTCTTGTCGCCCATCATCACCAGGCCGGCGTCAGCGCGGTCCTGCGCGCGGACGATCGCCTCGGCGCGTTTCAGCTCCCCGCGCTCGGCGAGGGGCGCCGAGCCCTTGGCGACGCGCAGCAATTGGGCGACGCCAAGCGCGATGGCGACCAGCGCCGCGCCGACCATCGCGCGTAGCGCGCGAGGCGCCTGGGCGTCGATCTCGAGCCGCCACCAAGGCTCCAGCGCATAGGGCGCGTTGCGGAAGGCGAGCGTCAGCAGCGCCGCCACGCCGGCGAGCGCAAGCGCGATGGCGAGAAACCACGAGGCGGTGAAGGTCTGGCCGGTCAGGGAGGCCTTGCGGTCGAATTGGCCGCGCGTCGCCATCAGCAGGGCGAACAACAGCGCCAGCATCGTCGCCTCGCCGTAGGCGAGGCCCTTGACGAGCGCGAGCGCGAAAGCGACGGCGGCGATCGCCGTCGCCATCCACCATGCGGCGTCGAGGCGGTGAAGCAGCCCCTGGGCGACGAACAGCAGCAGCACGCCGGCGATGCTGGAGAAGAAATTGGCGCTTTCGACGCTCCACAGCGGCGCGTGGGCGGCGAGCAGGCTGAGGCGGCGGCCGAAGGCCGGCGTCGCGCCGGAGGCGAGTTCGACCACGCCGACGATGAACGCGAGCACGGCGAGGAACCGTGGCGACAGGCGCGCCGCCGCCGCGAGCCATTCGCGGCCGCTCTCGCGGCGTTCCGGCGCGGCAAGCCGCCGCGTCTCGGAAACGGCGAGGATCGCCGCCGAGGCGTACATCGGCAGCACAAAGTAGACCAGTCGGAACGCCACCAGCGTGGCGGCGAGGGACTCCAACGGCAGCCGGGCGTGGAGCGCGGCGATCATCGCCGCGTCGAACACGCCGAGCCCGCCCGGCACATGGCTGACGCCGCCAGCGGCCATCGCCAGCACGAACAGCGGCAAGAGCTCGAGGAAGCCGATCGCATGGCCGGGCAGCAGCGCCCAGAACGCCGCGGCCGCGGCGACGAGGTAGAGGCCGGTCAGCGCGACCTGCGCGGCGAAGGCGCCTGCGCTCGGCGTCTGCGCTTCGAGATCGCCGACGCGGAGGACGCGTCCCTGCAGCCCGACCGCAAGCGCGGCGGAGAGGGCCAGGGCCGCCGCCGCCGCGCCGCGTAGCGGCGCGGCGGGCAGCGAGAGATAGGCGGCGAGCGCGCCGGATTCGGCGAGGGCGGCGGCCGCGCCGCAGACGACGAGGCCGAGCCCAAAGCCGACCGCCATGAAAAAGACAACGCGCGTGATCGCTTCGGCGCGCAGGCCGACCGCGGCGTAGATGCGATAGCGGACCGCCGCGCCGGTGAAGCCGCCGAGGCCGACCGCGTTGCTCAGCGCCGCGCCGCAGAAGCCGGCGGTCAACAACGCCGGCCACGGCGCGCGCACGCGCGCGAACGCGAGCGCGACGACGTCGCGCCCCGCCAGGCAAAGGAAGCTCAGCGCCGTCGCGCCCGCCGCGCCGAGCACGGCCCGGCGCGGGGTGGCGCGCAGCGCGCGCAGCAGCGCCGAATAGTCAAGATCCTCGGCGAATCGTCGTCCGACATGGACGACCAGCGCGGCGACCAAAGCGAAGACAAGGACAGCGGCGACGCGCCGCGCGACCGGGCTTCTGGTCGTCGCTGGAGCGGGAACGGCCGACGACATCGCGGCGACGCCTTACTTGGCTCCGACGCGGCGCGCGGCCGGGAGCGCCGCCGGCGCCGCCGCGCAAGCCGCCGCCCCGACGACGTAGTCGCATCCGCCCAATGAAGCCATGAGAAACGCACCGCGATCCTGCGCCGCCGCCGGCAATGACCGCGACAATGCGTCAAAACTGCGGCCTTGCGCGGGGCGTCTCGACAGGCCGCGATGGCGACGCGTCGCTCGCCGGCGCCGCGCGCGCTATAATGCGCCGCGCTCCAGGCCATGAGGAGGAAATGTCGTTCGACGGACGCGACCGACCCAATCGCATTCCCTGGCCGCCGCTAATCGGCGCGGCGGCGGTTGTTGCGGCGCTGGCTGGCGCGCGCGTCTTTCCCATGGGCGTTCCTTTTGCGCCGCTTGCGCGTCCGCTCGGCTGGGCGCTGATCGCGGCGGGCCTCGCGCTCGTCCTTTGGGCGATCGCGACGTTTAGGCGCGCCCGGACCAACCTCATGCCGAACCGCGGCGCCGATCGCTTGGTCGTCGACGGACCCTTCGCCTTCACCCGCAACCCGATCTATCTCGGCGAGGCCATCCTGTTCGTCGGCGTCGGCGGGGCGACGGGATCGCTGTGGTTCGTCGTCGCGGCGCTGGTCATGACGGCGCTGATCGACCTCCTCGCCGTGCGCCGCGAGGAGGTGCATCTCGCGCTGCGCTTCGGCGAGGCGTGGGCAGCCTACGCCGCGCGCATTCCGCGCTGGATTGGGCCGCGCCGCAAGCCGCCCGCGCCTCCACAGGCGGGGCGGGGCGAGCTGAACCGGGACCGCGGCTGACGCGTCGCGCCGTCGCGCCTTGCGGGGCCGTCGGGTTGAAAGTCGAGGCGCAATTTATCCATTTAATTGACGGCCAATAAACAGCTTTGACGTAGCTTCCCTTCCGGAGACGCTTCGCCTCCTGCGAGTGAGGAATCCATGTTGATCTCGGCCATCGGCAGCGCGTCGGGTGCCGCCGCCGTTTCGGCCGTCGCCGCCACCACGGCCGCCGTCAACGTCGCGCCGGCCGCTCCCGTCAAGAGCGTGGCCGCGGCGCGCGCCGCCGACGGCGAAAATTCGTCCGCCGACGCGAAAGGCGCTGAAGTCGACGACGGCGACGACGCGCCGCCCGCCGGGGCGACCTCCGCCGCGGCGACGAGCTCGAGCCGAGTCCTTGAGGCGTTGGCGCTGCTGAAATTCGGCGGCTGACGCGCTTCAGCCCGTGTTGGCGGCGCCAGGGCGGCCCAGGGCTGCGCCTTCTCGCGCCGCTTGGCCTCCCTCCCACAACGCCTCCATTTTGGCGAGGGTCGCTCCGTCGGGCGCTTCCTAAGACCAGGTCGGATGAGCGGCGCCGCGCGCGGTTCACGCGCAATGGCCATTCGGTTAACGGTTGATAAACGAGCGTGACGTAACGTAACGAAGGAAGGCGACTCGCCTTCCGCCAGGAGGAAAGCATGTCGATTTCAGCCGTCAGCGGCGCCTCGACGGTCGCCGGCGCCAGCAGCGCTTCGACCTCGGCCTCCGCTAGCGCATCCAGCTCCAGCAGTTCTTCCAGCTCCAGCAGCGCTTCGAGCTCGACCAGCGCTTCGGCCGCCGCCAACGTTTCGACAGCTTCTTCCGGCAAGGCTTCGGTCACCGGGCGCGCCGCCGATGGCGATTATCTGCATCGCAGCGCGAAGACCTCGCAGACCAAGGACGCCGACGGCGACTACAAGCCGCTCGCCACCGCGAGCTCGGCCGCGGCGACGAGCTCGAGCAGCGTCCAGGAGGCGCTGACGCTATTGAAGACCGGCGGCTGACGCCAAAAAAGAACGCCTTCGGCGCCGGCTCGGCCTAAGGCTGCGCCTTCTCGCGCCGTTTGGCCTCCTCCCACAACGCCTCCATCTCGGCGAGGGTCGCGCCTTCGGGCGCGCGCCCCTCGGCGGCGAGCCGCGCCTCGATATGGGCGAATCGGCGCTCGAATTTGGCGTTGGCGGCGCGCAGCGCCTGCTCGGGATCGACCGCGAGGTGACGCGCCAGGTTGGCGACGGCGAACAACAGGTCGCCGACTTCGCCCGCGACCTTGTCGTCGGCGCCCGCGTCGAGCTCCGCCTCGACCTCGTCCATCTCCTCGCGCAGCTTGGCGAGGACGGCGCGCGCGTTGTTCCAGTCGAAGCCGACCTTGCCGGCCTTCTGCTGCAATTTGAGCGCGCGCGTCAGGGCGGGCAGCGCGAGCGGCGCGCCGGAAAGGACGCCGGCTTCGCGCGACGGCGGGGAACCGGCGGCGGCGCGGGCCACGGCGCGCTCGCGTTTCTCTTCGGCCTTGATCCGGCTCCATAACCGCTTGACCTCGTCGCTGGTGAGATCGCGCGCGTCGCCGAACACGTGGGGATGGCGGCGGATCAGCTTGCGGGTGATCGCCTCGACGACGTCGCCGAAGTCGAAGGCGCCTTCCTCCTCCGCCATGCGGGCGTGAAAGACCACCTGCAGCAGCAGGTCGCCGAGTTCCTCGCGCAGGTCGGCGCGGTCGCCGCGCTCGACCGCGTCGGCGACCTCGTAGGCTTCCTCGAGCGTGTAGGGGACGATGGTGGCGAAAGTCTGCTCGAGGTCCCAAGGGCAGCCGTTTCCCGGGGCGCGCAACGCCGCCATGATGTCGATAAGGCGGCGGATGTCGCGCGAGGGCTGCATCGGGGCTCCTTCAGGCGGCCGCGCCCTCGAAGCGCGGGCCCGCGGCCGAACCGTCGCGCCTTACGGCGCGGAAGCGCAAAGAAAAGCCCGCCCGCGCCATGCCGAGGCGGGCGGGCTCGGACGACCTTGTCAGACGAAGGTCAGAGCGAGATCGAAATGGCCTCGCGGCCCTTGGGCGTGTCGACCACGCGCATGTTCACGTGCTGACCCTCCGCCAAGCGGGTGATTCCCGCCGGGCCGAGGATCGAGATGTGGACGAACACATCCTTGCCGCCGTCGTCGGTGGCGACAAAGCCGAAGCCCTTGGCGTCGTCGAACCACTTGACCTTGCCGCCGACCGGCACCGCGGTCGAAGGATCGGGGGGAGCGCGGCGCGGACGCGGCGCGTCGCCGAAGGCGCGCGGCGGACGCTCGACCACGCCCGCCGTGTCGACTTCCAGCACCCGTGTCACTTGCGCGCCCTTGGCGCCGGCGCCGACCACCACTTTCAGCTTGGCGCCGGCGGGCACCGTCTCGTGCCCGGAAGCGTGCAGCGCATTGGCGTGGAGGAAGGCGTCGCCTTGACCGTTGGAAAGCTCGACGAAGCCGTAGCCTTTGTCGGCCTTGAACCACTTGACCACGGCGTCGACCGTCGGCCCGGTCGCGGCCGGGGCGGCGGGGGCGCCGCCGCCGAGCGGCGGTCCGCCGAATCCGCCGTCCGGCGCGCCGCCGAAACCGCGCGAGGAGCGCAGCTTAGGCTCGTATGGCATCGGCCCGTCGTCGTCGAACCCGCGCTTCCGAGGCGCCCGAAAATCCTTACCCTTGCTCATGTGACGCTATATCTCCGCCCGATTAAACCCATGTTGCCATTCCCGTCGCTCCTTGGGGAGCAGTTCCGCCGCGCCGCCGGTCAGCGGCGACGCCTCGCTTGGACGCGCCCGGCGCGTCGATGTTTTTGGATGAGGGAGACGGGCCTCAGGCCCCGCGCCACCTGCGACGCGCTCAAAGACCGCTTCCTTGGGCCGCGAAGCGCCGCCGGCGCGCCAATAGGCCGCTACGTGCAGAAGAAACCGCTGTCCCCCACCGCCCGACGGGGGAAAGGGCAAGAATACCCGACTGCATCGCCTGGACCTACGCCGCCGCATCGCACAGCTTCCGATCGGCCGTGCTTTTTTACTATACCCGAACTTTCCCAGTCTCACCAGTCCAATTCCTTCGCGGCGCGGGCGAATTTGGCGCCGCGGCGGGGCCTTCGGCTCAGCGCCCGGCGGGCGGCGCGCCGCAGGGCGAGACGGCCACGGCGCCGCTCTTGAGGGCGGCGGTGGTCGCGTAATCGACGGCGCCGAAAGTCGGCGTCGCGTGGGACGCCGGCGTCGTTCCGGCCTGCGCGGCGGCGAGGGGCGCGTTGGCCGCCGGCGAAAGGTTCGCGGCGAAGCGTTCGGCGCCCTGGCCGATGGCGAGACAGGCGAGCGCGGCGACGATCGCCGCGACGGTCGGGAACTCGAGATTCTTGATCCAGCGCACGCCGCCGACACCCCAACTAGACGCTTCGCGAACGCGCGGCGGCCGCGGCGCGAAGCAAGCCGCCCGCCCGTCGTCGCGAGGAAACTTATCGCCCGCGGGGTAAACAATTCCTTGCCGGGGAGGCTAGATGTCGAGAAGCTCGCCCGCCTGGGGCGCGCGCTCCTGGATGAAGGCGAAGCGCGCCTCGGGCTTCGCGCCCATCAGCCGTTCGACCGTGTCGGCGGTCAGCTCGCCGTCCGCATCGAGGAGGGCGACGCGCAGCAGCGTGCGCTTGGCCGGGTCCATCGTCGTCTCTCTCAGGTCGCGCGTCGACATTTCGCCCAGGCCCTTGAACCGGCTGACGTCAATCGCGCCGCGGCCGGAGAAGCCCGACTTCAACAGCGCCTCCTTGTGCGCGTCGTCGCGCGCGTAGAGCGACTTGCCGCCCTGGGTGAGCCGGTAGAGCGGCGGCTGGGCGAGGTAGAGGTGGCCTTCCGCGATCAACTGCGGCGTCTGGCGGTAGAAGAAGGTGATCAACAACGAGGCGATGTGGGCGCCGTCGACGTCGGCGTCGGTCATGATGATGATCTTGTCGTAGCGCAGATCGTTCGAGCGATATTGCGCGCTCGAGCCGACGCCGAGCGCCTGGAGGAGGTCGGAAAGCAACTGGTTCTGGGCGAGCTTGTCGCGCGTCGCCGAGGCGACGTTGAGGATCTTGCCGCGCAGCGGCAGGATGGCTTGGCGCGCGCGGTCGCGCGCCTGCTTGGCCGAGCCGCCCGCGGAATCGCCCTCGACGATAAACAGCTCAGAGCCTTGCGCCGAAGTGTCAGTGCAATCCGCGAGCTTGCCGGGCAGCCGCAGCTTGCGGGTCGCGGCCTTGCGGGCGACGTCGCGCTCCATGCGACGTCGCGCCCGCTCCTCGGCGCGCTCGACCGCGAAATCGAGCAATTTGACCGCCTGGCTGGGGGCGGCGGCGAGCCAATGGTCGAACGCGTCGCGCAACGCCGTCTCGACCAGACGGGTCGCCTCGGCGGTTTGCAGCCGCCCCTTGTTCTGGCCCTGAAACTCCGGCTCCCGGATGAAGATGGAGATCAGCGCCGCGCAGCCGGCCATGACGTCGTCGGTGCTGAGCGCGGCGACCCGCTTCGCTTGGCCGATGCGCTCGGCGTGGTCGCGCAGGCCCTTGAGCAGCGCGGCGCGCAGGCCCGCCTCGTGCGTGCCGCCGTCGGGCGTGGGGATGGTGTTGCAGTAGGAATGAACGAAGCCGTCGTCGGCCGCGAGCCAAGCGATCGCCCATTCGACCGAGCCGGCCCGGCCTTCCTTCTCCACCTTGCCGGAGAAGACCTGGTCGACCACCTGTTCCTGGCTGTCGATCTCGTCGGCGAGAAAATCCTTGAGCCCGCCGGGAAAGTGAAAAACCGCCTCGGCGGGAATCTTGCCCTCGGAATCGATCAGGCTCGGCGCGCACCGCCAACGGATCTCGACGCCGCCGAACAGATAGGCCTTGGCGCGCGTCATCTTGAACAGCCGCGCCGGATCGAACCGCGCGCCCTCGCCGAAGATCTGCTCGTCGGGCAGGAAGCGGACCTTGGTGCCGCGCCGGTTGGGGGCCTCGCCGACGATCTCCAAATCGGTGACGGGGATTCCGCGCTCGAACGCTTGCCGGTAGAGCGTCTCGTCGCGCGCGACGTCGACTTCCGTGCGCGCCGACAAGGCGTTGACCACCGAGACGCCGACGCCGTGCAGGCCGCCCGAGGTCTCGTAGGCGCCGCTGTCGAACTTGCCGCCGGCGTGCAGCATGGTCATGATGATTTCCAGCGCCGACTTGTCGGGAAACTTGGGGTGGGGGTCGACCGGCATGCCGCGCCCGTTGTCGGCGACGCTGACCCAGCCGCCTTCCTCCGCCGACACTTCGATGTAGGTGGCGTGGCCCGCCACGGCCTCGTCCATCGCGTTGTCGATCACCTCGGCGAACAGATGGTGCAGGCCGTTGGCGTCGGCCCCGCCGATGTACATGCCGGGGCGCCGGCGCACCGGCTCGAGGCCCTCCAGCACTTCGATCGAGGCGGCGTTGTATTCGCCCGGTCGGGGCGCCGCGCGCGCGCCTTTGCCCTTCATGGGAGCGGGTTTGCGGCGCAACGCGGCCGCGCCGCCAAACAGGTCGTCGGTCATTATCGATTCGCGCGTCCGATTCGGTGAGGCCGCCAACCTAGCACAGGGCCGGCAAGAACGAAATGCGAACAACCGCCGGCGTCACGCGGCGTCGGTCGGCGCGGGGGCTTCGCGCCACTCCAGCACCACCACCTTGCCGCGCTCGACGGTGAGGGCGAGGTCGCCGCGCTTGAGCTCGAGCGCGCGGGCGCCGAACAGCCGCCGCCGCCAGCCGCGCAGCGCCGGCACGTCGGCCTCGTCGTCGCCGGCGATCGCCTCGAGGTCGTCCACCGTGGCGATCATCTTGCCGGCGACGCCGGTTTCGTCGCTCACCTGGCGCAACAGCACCTTCAACAGCTCGACGGTCGCCGCCGAGCCGCCGTTGCGGCGTTCGCGCTCGATCTTGGGCAGCGTCTTGGGGTCGCGCGCGAGGCCGCGCTCGATCGCCGCCAGGATCTCCTCGCCGGCGTGCGAGCGCTCCATGCCGCGCGGGAAAGCGCGCAGATTGGCGAGCGCCTCGCGGCTGCGCGGCGCGGCGAGCGCCACCTCGATCAGCGCGTCGTCCTTCAGCACCCGCGCGCGCGGCACGTCGCGCGTCTGCGCCTCCGTCTCCCGCCAGGCGGCGAGCTCCATCAGCACGGCGAGGTCGCGCGCCTTCCTCGGTCGGCTCTTGAAGCGCTCCCAGGCGTGTTCGGGGTGCTGCTCGTAGGTCGCCGCCGAGGTCAGCACCGCCATCTCGTCCTCGAGCCACGACAGGCGGCCCGATTTCTCCAATTGCGCCGTCAGCGCGCGGTAGATGTCGCGCAGATAGGTGACGTCGTTGATCGCGTAGACGATCTGCTCTGGGGCGAGCGGGCGGCGCGCCCAGTCGGTGAAGCGCGAAGACTTGTCGACGGTCTTGTGGCAAATCGAATGCACGAGCTCGCTGTAGGACACCTGGTCGCCGTGGCCGCACACCATCGCCGCGACCTGCGTGTCGAACATCGGCGCCGGCACCACGCCGGCGAGCTTCCAGAAGATTTCGACGTCCTGCCGCGCGGCGTGGAACACCTTGACGACGTTGCGGTTGGCCGCCAGGGCGATCAGCGGGGCCATGTCGAGGCCGGGGGCGAGGGCGTCGATCGCCAGCGCTTCTTCGTCGGAGGCGACCTGCACCAGGCACAGCACCGGCCAGAACGTCGTTTCGCGCAGGAATTCGGTGTCGACGGTGACGAAGGGATGACGGGACAGGCGCTCGCAGGCGAGCGCGAGCTCCGACGTCGTGGTGATCGGCGTCACTTCATCTATCCCTTGACGGGCGTCGGGTTCTTGGCGCGGTCGCGGCGCACGGGAGGCGGCGCGTGGCGGGGCATGCCGAGGCGCTTGTCGAGATAGGCGCCGACCGTTTCCTGCAAGTCGTCGATGCAGTCCTCGAAGAAATGGTTGGCGTTGGCGATGACGGCGTGCTCAATGCAGATTCCCTTCTGCGTCTTCAGCTTCTCGATCAGCGCCTGCACTTCCTTGAGCGGCGCGACGCGATCCTTGTCCCCGTGGACGAACAGGCCGGAGGAGGGGCAGGGGGCGAGAAAGCTGAAGTCGAAACGGTTGGCGGGCGGCGCGATCGAGATGAAGCCCTCGATTTCCGGCCGCCGCATCAAGAGCTGCATGCCGATCCACGAGCCGAACGACACGCCGGCGATCCAGCAGGCGCGCGCCTCGGGGCTGATCGACTGCGCCCAGTCGAGCGCCGAGGCGGCGTCCGACAATTCGCCCTGGCCATGGTCGAACACGCCTTGCGAGCGGCCGACGCCGCGAAAATTGAATCGCAGCACCGAGAAGCCGCGGTCGGCGAACGAGTAGTAAGTGTTGTAGACAATCTGGTTGTTCATCGTGCCGCCGAATTGCGGGTGGGGGTGGAGCACCACCGCGATCGGCGCGCCGCGCTGCTTGGCGGGATGAAATCGGCCTTCGAGCCGACCGGCGGGGCCGTTGAAAAAGACCTCAGGCATCGCGTCTCCGGAGCTGCACGCCGCGCTTCTCTTCAAGAAGCGCGCCGGATTGGATCGCGCCTCGCCCGGCCGCGCGACCCGCCCGCGGCCGAGCCCTTGGGGCGCCTCGAGCGGGGCGGGGATCGGCGAAACTTGCGGCGGACGTGGGGCGCGCGTATCTCTCAGGCGCTCGGGCACGGCGCGGACGACGCCTCATAGCACGCCTCGCCCTAGCGAATGCAAGGACAAAACGCATTCTGGCGCTGTCCGCGCCGGCGAGGGCCGCCGGCGGGGCCGCCGCCCTTCCCGGAAGCTGACGGCCCATGGCGGCTCACGACGATCGGCGCGCCTATCTCGACTACAACGCCACCGCGCCGCTCAGGTCCGAGGCGCGGGCGGCGACGCTGGCGGCGCTCGACCGCCTGGGCAACCCCTCCTCGATCCACGCCGAGGGACGCGCGGCGCGGGGGCTGGTCGAAGAGAGTCGGCGCGCGATCGCCGAGCTGGTCGGCGTCCCGCCGCGGTGCGTCGTCTTCACCTCCGGCGGGACGGAGGCGGCCAATCTCGCGCTGACGCCGGCGATCGTCGCGCCGGGACGCCGCGCCCCCGAGCGCCTGATCGTCGCCGGCGGCGAGCATCCTTGCGTGCTCAACGGCCACCGGTTTCCGCCTGAGGCGGTCGTCGTCGCGCCGCTCGCCGCCGATGGGCGCGTCGACCTCGACGCGCTGGAAGCGCTGATCGCCGCCGAGCCGGGACGCCCGCCGATGCTGGCGCTGCAGGGCGCCAACAACGAGACCGGCGTCATTCAGCCGGTGGCCGAGGCGGCCGAGATGGTTCGCGAGGCGGGCGGCGCGACGGTGTGCGACGGCGTGCAGCTCGCCGGGCGCGCGGGCGTCGCGCTGGCGGGGCTCGGCGCCGACTTCCTTCTTCTCTCGGCGCACAAGTGCGGCGGGCCGAAGGGCGCGGGAGCGCTGGTCGCGGCCGACCCGGACCTCGCCATCGGCGCGCCGCTTCTGCGCGGCGGCGGCCAGGAGCGCGGCCAGCGCGCCGGCACCGAGAACGTCGCCGCCATCGCCGGCTTCGGGGCCGCGGCGCGCGTCGCGGAAGCAGAGCGCGCGGCGGAGAGCGCGCGCCTCGCGCGCTTGCGCGACGCGCTCGCCGCCGAGGCGCGCCGCGTCGCGCCTGACGCCGTCGTGTTCGGCGAGGGGGCGCCGCGCCTATGCAACACGCTGTGTTTCGCCGCGCCCGGCGTCGCGGCGGCGACCCTGGTCATCGCGCTCGACCTCGCCGGCGTCGCCGTCTCGGCCGGCTCGGCCTGCTCCTCGGGCAAAGTGACGCGCTCGCACGTGCTCGACGCGATGGGCGTCGCGCCCGACCTCGCCGCCGGGGCGATTCGCTTAAGCCTCGGCTGGGCCTCGGACGAGGACGACGTCGCGCGTTTCGGCGAGGCCTTCAGCGCTGCGATGGCGCGATTGCGAACGCGGCGGGCCGATTCGATCGTTCGGCCGCCGTTGTCCGCATGACGCAGGGAAGGACTATATTCGCCGGCGCGATCCGCGAGGCTGGCGCGAAGACGTCGATTCGGATAGCTTGGACAAAGCGCGCAAGGCCGGGGCGGCGGAGGCGAAGGAGGATCGGGATGGCTCGTTTGGTGAAGATCTGGGTCGGGGCGGCGTTGGCTTTGGCCATCGCGGCGCCCGAGGCGCAGGCGCTCACCCGCCATCACGCGCGCCACGCCGGGGACATCTACGTCCATGCGGGGCGATCGTATCTCACCGCCGGCCCGACCGGCGGGGTGGGAACGGGCTCTCGCTACGTCACCGACACCACTCCGGGGTCGATCGCCGATTTCGGCTCGCCGTTCGCCGCCCGCATGGGCTCGGTGCTGCCGACCCTGTTCAACCCGCCCGGACGGCCGGAGCCGCTGGTCGAGTTCTGGGATCCCTGAGCGAAGCGGCCCGCGACGACTCGTCGCCGCAGTCGGCGCGCCGGGCTGATGCGCCGCGGCGAGGCGTCTGGCGGCGCCGGGTCGAGGAGGCGCAGCGCTTCGCGCGCGAGGCGGGCCATCGCCGATGACGCTGGGGGCCAGCGACGTCCCCGCTGCGACACGGCGTATCTACGAAAGCGAGAGCTTCCGCCGTGTTTCCGGCGGGCCTCGCCGCAGTTTCGGCAAGGATCTTGTCGGCGAATACTGGGAGCGGAAGCTTTCGGCTTGCGCTCGCAAGCGTGGCGCCGCGCTTGCGTTGTCGCCTCGCGCGGTGTAGGAGGCGTCAATCCCACAAAGCGTCGCATCGCCCCCGAGGAGCAGCCATGGCTCGCGTCACCGTCGAGGATTGCATCGACAAAGTCGACAACCGTTTTGATCTCGTCTTGATGGCGAGCCATCGCGCCCGCGCGATCTCGTCCGGCGCGCCGATCTACGTCGCGCGCGACAACGACAAGAATCCCGTGGTGGCGTTGCGCGAAATCGCCGACGCAAAGCTCACGCCCGAGGATCTGAAGGAAGATCTCATCCACGCGTTGCAGAAGCACGTCGAGGTCGACGAGCCGGAGGCGGAGGCGGCGCCGCCGATGATTCACTCGCCGACGACGTCGCCGGCCGACGATTCCGGCGACGCGCAATTCGACCGCATGACGGAAGAAGACCTGCTGCGCGGTCTCGAGGGCCTGGCGCCGCCGCCCGAGCCGGAAGAGGAAACCGAATAGGCGCGCTTCTCTCGGCCATCGCGCCCGCGCGCGCGTCGCGACGCTCGACCGCGCGGCGTCGACGCGCGCCTCTATCCACAATGATTCTATCTGGCCTTGCAATTTCGCTTTAGGCGAGCGTCGGGGTTTTGGTATCCTCGCAACTAGAGAATCACTTGCGCGACCAAGAGCCGCATCTGCGGCGGACGAGGGCGGGCGGTTCGCGTCCGCCAGCGGGGGGATGATTCTCGGGTGACGTCGGCGGCGGCGGCAAGCCGACGGGTGCGTTGTTGCGGAGGCCAGATGTGAGCGAAGAGGTCTTCAAGAGCCCGTCGACGGCTCCCGGCCAATCCGCCGGGCCGCCGCAGGAACGCCCCGAGGGGCTGATCGAAATCGTCGGACAGGTCAAGTGGTTCGACGTCTCCAAGGGCTATGGCTTCATCGTTCCCGACAACGGCGAAGGCGACGTGCTGATCCACGTCACGGTGCTGCGAAGGGACGGCTTCCAGACCATCTACGAGGGCGCGCGCGTGGTCGCCGAAGCGCAGCGGCGCGAGCGCGGGCTGCAGGTTTTCCGCGTGCTGTCGGTGACGCTCGACGAGAACGCGCATCCCTCGCAATCGCCGCCGGCGCGCACGCGCGCGCAAGCGACCTCGGTCGGCGCGTTCGAGATCGTCATCGTCAAGTGGTTCAACCGCGCCCGCGGCTTCGGCTTCTTGACGCGCGGCGAGGGCACGGAGGACATCTTCGTGCACATGGAGACGCTCAGGCGTTACGGCTTCGCCGATCCGCAGCCGGGCGACACGATGCTGGCGCGCTTCGGTCCGGGGCCGAAGGGCCTGCTCGCCGCCGAGGTCCGTCCGCTCGAAGGCGCCAGACTCGTTTCGTCGCATTGACGAGTCGGCCGCGGTTCGCGCATGGTCGCCGGCGTCATGCAAAATCAGCGAGACGAGACGCGGGCGGCTGAGCCGACGCGGCGCAGGAGCGCCGCCGCGGCGATAGGCCGCGCCTGGGCGGCGGCGCTCGCGCTTTTCTTTCTCAGCCTCGCCGCGTCGAGCGGCGCCCGCGCCGACGGCCTCGATTCGCTGACCATCGCGACGGCCACCGGCGCCCATGCCTTCCAGATCGAGATCGCCGCGACCGAGGCGGCGCGCGAGAAGGGGCTGATGCTCCGACGCTTCCTGCCCGCCGACCGCGGCATGTTGTTCGAGTTCGATCGCGTAGAGCCGGCGGCGTTCTGGATGAAGAACACGTATGTCCCGCTCGACATCATCTTCATCGGCCGCGACGGAACGGTGAGCGCGATTGCGGCCGACGCCGAACCGCTGTCCGAGACGGTCATCCCCTCGGGCGTCCCCTGCGCGGCGGCGCTCGAGGTCAACGCGGGCGTCGCGGCGCGGATCGGCCTTAAGGTCGGCGACAAGATCCGCCACCCGTTCTTCAAGCCGTGAGACGACGCGGCGCGTTGCATCCTTCGCCAAGCTTGGTAAGTTTGCGGCGAAAAATGGTCGCTGGCGCGGCGCGTCGGCGGCCTGGGGAGTTGTGCTTGGCTCAATCTTCGACGTCGAGCCTGGGATTGGCGGAGGCGGGCGGATGCGATTCGTTCGCGCCGTCCGACCCGCCGGAGCGAGGCGGGCGCGGCGGGCCGTATGCGGCGCTGGACCTGGGCACGAATAATTGCCGGCTCTTGGTGGCGCGCCCGACCGCCGACGGGTTTCGCGTCGTCGACGCGTTCTCGCGCATCGTCCGCCTGGGCGAGGGGCTGTCGCAGACCGGCCGCCTCAGCGAGGCGGCGATCGAGCGGACGCTCGAGGCGTTGCGCGTCTGCCGCGACAAGATGGCGGCCCGGCGGGTCGCCAGGGCGCGGCTGATCGCCACCGAGGCGTGCCGCGCCGCCGAGAACTGCGGCGAGTTCCTCGATCGGGTGCGCGAGCGGCTCGGCCTTCGCCTTGAGGTGGTGGACCGCGAGACCGAGGCGAGCCTGGCGGTCGCCGGCTGCGGCGACCTCGCCGACCGCAACGCCGAATCGATCGTGCTGTTCGACATCGGCGGCGGCTCGTCGGAGATCATCTGGCTCGACTGCCGGCGGCGCGAGCCGTCGACCGTCGGGCGCATCGCCGCCTGGGAATCGTTGCGCCTTGGCGTCGTCACGCTGTCCGAGACCTTCGGCGGCGACGAGGTCACGCCCGAGATGTTCGCCGCGATGAAGCGGCGCGTCCTCGAAGCGCTGGCGCCTTTCGCGGCGCGCGTCTCCGGCCGTCGGCGGTGCCGACGCTTCCATCTGCTCGGCACGTCGGGAACAGTGACCACCATCGCCGGCGTCCACCTCAATCTCAAGCGCTACGACCGCCGCGCGGTCGACGGCCTGTGGCTGAGCAGCAGGGAGGTCGACGCGGCGATCGCGCGGCTGATGGCGATGAGCTACGCCGAGCGCGCCGCCAACGGCTGCATCGGCGCGGAGCGCGCCGACCTAGTGCTCGCCGGCTGCGCGATCCTCGAGGCGATCCGCGCCGATTTCCCCGCCGAGCGCCTGCGCATCGCCGACCGCGGCCTGCGCGAGGGCATCCTGCTGCAGATGATGCGCGCCGACCGCGTCGGCCCGCACGCGCATCCCGCGGGCGCCTGAGGTGGCGGCCGGAGGATCGGGCCGCGAGGGCGGCCGGGGCTTGAAGACGCGGGTGCGCACGGCGCGCAAGCGTTCGCTGTCGTCCACCCTGTGGCTCGAACGCCAGCTCAACGACCCCTACGTCGCCCAGGCCAAGCGCGAGGGCTATCGTTCGCGCGCCGCCTACAAGCTGATCGAGATGGCGGAGAGGCATAACTTCTTGCGTCCCGGCATGCGCGTCGTCGACCTCGGCGCCGCGCCGGGCGGCTGGAGCCAGGTGGCGGCGCGCGCCGTCAAGTCGGCGGAGGGCAAGGGCCGGGTGATCGCCACCGATCTCCTGGAGCTCGACCCGGTCGAGGGCGTGGAATTCGAGACGATGGATTTCCACGACCCGGCGGCGCCGGAGCGCTTGCGCGCGAAGCTCGGCGGGTTGGCGGATGGCGTGATGTCGGACATGGCCGCCAACGCTACCGGCCACCGCCAGACCGACCATCTGCGCATTGTCGGGCTCGCCGAGCTCGCTGCGGACTTCGCCGCCTCGACCCTCGCGCCGGGCGGCTTTTTTCTCGCCAAGGTGCTGCAGGGCGGCTCGGAGGGCGAGCTGCTCGCGCGCCTCAAGCGCGATTTCGCGACCGTGCGCCACCTCAAGCCAAAGGCGAGCCGCGCCGACAGCGCCGAGCTATACGTGCTGGCGACGGGCTTCCGCGGCCGCAACGAGGCCTGAGCGGCGGCCGTTCGCTGCGTCAATGGGCGGGCGCGGCCGCCTCGACGTCGATGCGCTGGCCGGAGACGTCGGCGCCCGCGTTCGGCTTCAGCCGCACGAAGATCGCCGTCGAGGCGAGAGTGATGAGCGCGACGACGCCGAAGGTCAGCGTCATGTCGCGCGCGGCGAGCTGGGCGTCGCCGAGAGCGAAGCGGATGCTTTCGATGCTCGCGGCGGCGACGGCGACGCCGACCGCGCCCGACATCTGCTGCGCGACGCTGGCGAAGCTGGTCGCCCGACTCATCCGCGTCTGATCGATGTCGGCGTAGCCGATGGCGTTCAGCGCGGTGAACTCCAGCGAACGGAAGAAGCCGCCCGCCAGCAGCGCCAGCAGGATGAGCCAGTGCGACGTTTGCGCGCTGAACAGGCCGTAGGAGGCGAGGAAGCCTGCGGAGATCGCCGCATTGGCGATGAGGATGCGGCGGAAACCCCAGGCGCGGATCGCCGTCGAGGCGGAGAACTTCATCGCCAGCGCGCCGGCGGCGGTGACGAAGGTCAGCGAGCCCGATTCGAACGGCGACAGGCCGAAGCCGATCTGCAAGAGCAGCGGCAGCAGGAACGGTATCGCGCCGATGCCGATGCGGAAGAGGAAGCCGCCGACCACGCTGGCGAAGAACGTCGGGATCTTGAGGAGGGCGAGATCGATGATGGCGTCGGGGTCGCGGCGCGCGTGGCGGACATAAAAGGCGATGAGGACGGCGCCGGCGAGGATCATCGTCGCCACCAGGCTCGTCGGAATGATGTCGCGCCCGAGGATGGTCAAGCCGAACACCAGGGCGAGGAGTCCCGCTCCGGAGAGGAAGAAGCCCTTGAAGTCGAAGCGCGCCATTTCCGGCTCGCGGACGTCCTCGATGAAGCGCAGCGCCAGCGCGATGCCGGCGACGCCGATCGGCGCGTTGATCCAGAAGATCCAGCGCCAGTTGAAGTAAGTGGTGATGAAGCCGCCGAGCGGCGGGCCGACCACCGGGCCGATCAGCGCCGGCACGGTGAGATAGGCGAGCGCGTCGACCATCTCGTTCTTGGGCGTCGAGCGCAACAGCACCAGCCGGCCGACCGGCACCATCATCGCGCCGCCGAGCCCCTGGAAGAGGCGCGCGGCGATCAACGTCGGCAGCGACGACGAAGCGCCGCACAACAGCGAACCGAGCGTGAAGACGACGATCGCCCAGCAGAACACGGTGCGTCCGCCGAGCTTGTCGGCGACCCAGCCCGAGGCCGGAATGAACACCGCCAGCGTCAGCATGTAGGAGGTCAGCGCCAGCTTGAGGACGATCGGGTCCTCGCCGAAGTCGCGCGCGATCGCCGGCAGCGAGGTCGAAAGCACCGTGCCGTCCATGTTCTCCATGAACAGGGCGGTGGCGATGATGAGCGCGGTGAAGATGGATGAGCGCATGGCGAGCCGGAGGGCCCTCTTGGCGCAGCGAGCGCTGGGGGGCAAGCGCGCAGGCGGTCACGATCGGGTGAAAGGATCCGCGGCGGGACCTTACGTCAGAACGCCGGCGCGCCGCTCGAGCCAGGCCGGGACGGGGAGATTCTTGGCGCGCAGGAACGACGGATTGAACAGTTTGGACGCATAGCGCGCGCCCGAATCGCAGAGGATCGTGACGATGGTGTGGCCGGGGCCAAGCTCGCGGGCGAGCCGGATCGCGCCGGCGACGTTGATCCCGGAGGAGCCGCCAACCAGCAGCCCCTCATGCTCGGCGAGGCCGAAGACGATCTCCAGCGCCTCCGCGTCGGCGATGCGGTAGGCGCGGTCGACCGGCGCGCCTTCGAGATTGGCGGTGACGCGGCCCTGACCGATCCCTTCGGTGATCGAGGCGCCTTCGCTCTTCAGGACGCCCTGCGTGTAATAGGAGTAGAGCGCGGCGCCGTAGGGGTCGGCGAGCGCGACCACGACGCTGGGGTCGCGCTCCTTCAACGCCATGCCGACGCCGGCGAGCGTGCCGCCGGAGCCGACCGCCGAAACGAAGCCGTCGAGCCGGCCTTCCGTAACGGCCCAGATCTCCGGCCCGGTGGTCTCGTAATGGCCGCGGCGGTTGGCGACGTTGTCGAACTGATTCGCCCACACCGCACCGTTCGGCTCGGCCTTGGCGAGCCGCTCGGCGAGCCGGCCGGAGTATTTGACGTAGTTGTCCGGGTGCGAATAGGGGACCGCCGGGACCTCGACCGTCTCCGCCCCGACCAAGCGCAGCATATCCTTCTTCTCCTGCGCCTGGGTTTCGGGGATGACGATGACGCAGCGAAATCCGAGCGCCGAGGCGACCAGCCCAAGGCCGATGCCGGTGTTGCCGGCGGTGCCCTCGACGATGACGCCGCCGGGCCGCAGGGCGCCGCGCGCGACCGCGTCGCGCACGATCGCCAACGCGGCGCGATCTTTCACCGAGCCGCCGGGGTTCATGAACTCGGCCTTGCCGAGGATCAAGCAGCCGGTGGCCTCCGAGGCCGCCCTCAGCTTGATCAGCGGCGTTCGGCCGATCGCCTCGACCACGGTGGGGGCAAATGGCGTCACGGGTCGCTCCTCGTCCCAGGGCTCGCGGCGTCGACGGCGGCGCCGACGGACGCCGCGCGCGGCCGGCGAAGCCGGTTGGCTCGGCCGCGCCCTATATTTCATTTAATTGATCAGATGTATAGCCTGACTTGCCCGCGACCGCGCCGGGCCGCGCGGTTGTGCGCTCCCGAGCGCGGATGCTAGCCTGCTGCAGTCTCTTGGGGCGGCGCACGATCGCGGCGCGGCGGGCGAGGGGGGCGTGAGGGATGTTCTTTGTCGCCTCGAAGGCGTTGTGGTTCGTCAGCGAGCCGACCGCCTTGCTGATCCTTGGCGCGCTGGTCGGCGTCGCGCTCGCCGGGCGCGTCCGCTTCGCTCGCGCGCTCGCGCTCGTCTGCGCCGCCGCGCTGGCGATCGTCAGCTTCGCGCCGAACGGGGCGGCGCTGATCGCGCCGCTCGAGGACCGCTTTCCGCAGCCGCCCGCCGACCTTCCCGCGCCTTACGGCGTCGTCGTGCTCGGCGGCGCGATCGACGAGCTGGCGAGCAAGGCGCGCGGCCAGACGATTCTTGGGGACGGCGCGGAGCGGCTTACTGCGGCGGCGATCCTGGCGCGGCGCTATCCCCAGGCGCGAATTCTCTATACCGGCGGCAGCGCCTCGCTGTGGCCGCGCCGGTCGACCGAGGCGGACGAAGCGCGCGACCTGCTCGTCGGCCTCGGCGTCGACGCCCAGCGCATCGTTCTCGAAGACCGCTCGCGCAACACCGACGAGAACGCCCGCTTCTCCGCCGCGCTCGTCCATCCGGCCGCCGACCAGCGCTGGCTCGTCGTCACCTCCGCCTTCCACATGCCGCGCGCGATGGGGCTGTTCCGCAAAGCGGGATTCGCGGTGATCGCCTATCCGGTGGACTACCACACCCTCGGCGGGGGCGACTGGCGGCTCAACCACGACGCCGCAAGCGGGCTGAAGCTGTTCGACCTCGCCGTCCACGAATGGATCGGCCTTTTCGCCTATCGTCTCAGCGGGCGGATCGACGCCTGGCTCCCGGCGCCGTGAGACGTTCGGCGCGCCACGCTTGACAACCGGGCGGTGGCCCGCCGATTTTCCCCGTGAAATTCATGAGGCACAGAGGGGGGCGCCAAATGCCGTTGAAGCTGGTCATCGCCAACAAGTCCTACTCGTCATGGTCGTTCCGGGCCTGGATCTTGCTTGCGCATTTCAAAATCCCGTTCGAGGAGACGGTGATCCCGCTCGACCTGCCTGAGACGCATGCGGCGATTCTCGCGCATTCGCCGAGCGGCAAGTGCCCGGCGCTGATCGACGGGAAGATCACCGTATGGGAGTCGTTGGCGATCATGGAATATGTCGCCGAGGTCTTCTCCGACAAGGCGATCTGGCCGCGCGGCAAGGCGGCGCGCGCTCACGCTCGCTCGCTTAGCGCCGAGATGCACGCCGGCTTCCAGGCGCTGCGCCAGCATTGCCCGATGAATTTCCGCCGCGCGCCGCGCAAGCTCGCGCTCAACAGCGCGGTCGAGGCGGACGTCGCGCGCATCGAGGCCGCCTGGGCGGCGGCGCGCGCGGCGTTCGGCGGCGCGGGGCCGTTCCTGTTCGGCCGCTTCAGCGCCGCCGACGCGATGTTCGCGCCGGTGGTCAACCGCTTCCACACCTATGAAGTTCCCGTCTCAAGCGCGACGCGCGCCTATATGGAGGCGATGATGGCGCTGCCGGCGTGGAAGGCCTGGACCGCCGGAGCCGAGGCCGAGCCGTGGCGCATCGAACCCTACGACGCTATTTGAGAGCGGCGCGGCGCACGGCCGCCGCCGTCTTCCGCGGCGCGCCGCGCCCGCGCCGGCGCCTCCTTGGCGGCCGGCGCATCATCGCCGACGGGCTCGCCCGCGCGCCCTGGACCGACGTCTACTACGACGCGATGACGGCGAGCTGGTCGAAGTTCTTCGGCGCGCTCGCCGTCGCTTTCGTCGCGCTCAACCTCGTCTTCGCCGCCGTCTACGAGCTCGGCGGCGAGCCGATCGCCAACGCGCGCCCGGGCAGCTTCTCCGACCTGTTCTTCTTCAGCGTCGAGACGACCTCGACGGTCGGCTACGGCGACATGCACCCGCAGACCTTCTACGGCCATGTCGTGGCGACGGTGGAGAACTTCATCGGCATGGCGGCGCTGGCGCTGATGACCGGCATGATCTTCGCCCGCTTCTCGCGGCCGCGCGCGCGCCTGGCGTTCTCCAAGCACCCGGTGATCGCGATCCACGAGGGCGCGCCGACCCTGTTCGTGCGCGTCGCCAACGCGCGCGACTCGTTCATCAGCGAGGCGACGGCGCGCATGTGGACGTTGCGCCCGGTCCGCACCGCCGAGGGGCGGCGCTACTTCGGCTTCCAGCCGATGCGGCTGATCAAGAGCGAGAACCCGGCCCTGGCGCTGACCTGGACGCTGTTCCACCCGATCGACGCCGACAGCCCGCTCCACGGCGTGTCGGCCGATCAGCTCAGCGCCGCGGAGATGAACTTCATCGTCGTCGTCAGCGGCTACGACGAGACCTCGGCGCAGCGGCTGCGCGCGCGCCACACCTTCACCGCCCAGGACGTGCGCCCCGATCACGAATTCGTCGACATCATCGGCGTCGACGAAAACGGCGTGCGCCACGTCGACTACGGCAAGCTGCACGAAATCCGGCCGGTCGCGCGCCGCGCCGACTCGCTGCGCTGAAGCGGCGAGGCCGCTTATTCGCCGAGTTGGACACGGGACTTCGCTTCATCCTTTCGTCCGTCTTGCGCGCCGCGAGCATGGACGCGCGCGCCCTCTCGTGCGAAAGTAAGCCCTGTCAGCGAGCCCGTAGCGGGGAGACGAAGCGATGAGCAACATCGTCGTCAGGCCGCGCGCCGACCCGGCGGTGAGGACGGAACGGCCGCGGCTGCACAAGGTGATCCTGTTCAACGACGATTACACGCCGCGCGATTTCGTCGTCGTTGTGCTGAAGGCAGAATTTCACCTCGGCGAGAGCCAGGCGCAGCGCGTCATGCTCACCGCCCACCGCCTCGGCGCCTGCGTCGTCGCGGTGTTCTCGCGCGACGTCGCCGAGACCAAGGCGACGCGCGCCACCCAGGCCGGCGCCGCCAAAGGCTATCCGCTGCGCTTCGGCGTCGAGCCGGAGGAATAGGCTCAGCTCGCCATCGGCGGGCAGGCGCCGGGCGAGGGCCCGCCCTTGACTGCGGGCGGCAGCGGAATGACGAGCGTCTTCAGCGCGTCGAGGCTCTGCGGCCGCCACGCCTCGACCAGCCGCTTGGCGGCGTCGAGATTGTCGCTGGTCATGTTCGGCTCGATCAGGCCGCGGATCTGCGAATTGTCGTGGAAGGGGCTGCGCGCGGCGAGGCGGAACCAAGCGTCGGCCTGGACCAGGTCGACGGCGATCGCGCCGTCGCGATCGTCGCGTTCGCCTTCGGCGAACGCGAGGCTGAGCTTCTCCTGGGCGCGCGGGTTGTCGAGCAGGGCGGCGCGCATCAGCCAGCAGAAGCCGCGCGTCAGGTCGCGCTCGCCGCCCGCGGCCGGCGGATCGAGCGAGGCGTAGCCGAGAGAGAGCATCGCCTCGGGCTCGCCGCGGCGCGCAGCGACCTCCATCCAGGCGAGATATTGCGCGCGGCTCGCCGGCAGGCCGGGCGCTCCCTGACTGTAGAGATTGGCGAGATCGTAGGCCGCGCCGGTCGAGCCGAGGTCGACGGCGCGGCGCATCATCGCCAGGCCGGCGGCGACGTCCTGCTTCGCTCCGCGGCCGCGCGCGATCATCGGCCCGAGCGCGCGCATCGCTTCGGCGTCGCCGTCGTCGACGCGCTTTGACAGCGCGGCGGCGACGGCGCGCTCGTCGACGGCGAGGTTCTCGCCGTCGCGCAGGCGGTCGGCGACGTCGCGCGCGGCGCGCGGCTCGCCGCGCTCGGCGGCGCGCGCGAGCCAAGCCCGCCCCGTCTCGCGATTGCGCGGCAGGCCGTCGCCGGTAAGGAGCGAAAGGGCGAGCCAGTCCTCGGCCTCCGGGTCGCCGGCGATCGCGCGCTTCATGGCGTCGAGCGCCTGGCGCGACACGGGGCAGATCGGGGCGACGAGGCAAACGATCGACAGCCGCGCGTAGGTCGATTCGATTTGGTCGGGCGCGTCGGCGTCGCCGCTGGAGTCACGCTCGCCGAACCACAGCGCGAGCCAACCGGCGGCGAGAATCAAGGCGATGGCGAATGCCGCCAGTCTGCGCGCCCACATCGTCGCCTCTCCCTTCGACGCCTTGCGCCCGCGGCGCGGCGCCGACCAGCCTGTCGCGTCGCGCCGATTTGGGCAAGCGGCGCGCGCGGTGGCGGCGACGACGGCGTCCACCAAGTTCATGAAGGAAATGCGAAACGCGCCGCAATATTATGACGCAAAAGAAATAACTGGGCGCCGAGGCGGTTTGACTCGGCGCGCCGCTTCGCCGGAGCGCGCGAATTTGCGATAACGCCGCCATGACTCTGCATCTCGTCAAGTTGTGCGTCGGCGCCGAGTCGATCGCCGATCTCGAAGAATGGATCGCCGAGCGCGTCGCCGAGCGGGCGCGCCGCGGCGAGTCGGCGCGCCACGCCCATGTGACGCGCATGGTTCCCAAGCGCGCCGACGAGCTCGTCGACGGCGGCTCGCTCTATTGGGTGATCAAGGGGCGGATTTCGGCGCGCCAGCGCCTGCTCGCCGTCGAGCCGTTCGTCGACGTCGACGGCGTCGGCCGGTGCCGGCTGTGGCTCGATCCCGCGGTCGTCCCGATCACTCCGCGGCCGATGCGCGCCTTCCAGGGCTGGCGCTATTTCGCCGCCAAGGACGCGCCGCCCGACCTCGCCGCGGCCGGGGAAGGCGCGGAGGCGATGCCGGAAGCGCTGCGCCGGGAACTCAGCGCGCTCGGGCTCCTGTGAGCGGCGGGGCTTGCAGCGAGAGGGCGACGCGCCGATCTTAGGCGCGGGAAGCGTTCGCTTGGGGAGGTGAGCCATGGGTCCGCAAGAGCGCGCGCCGGTCGCGCCTCGGAGCGATTCGGCGGCCGCCGTCGACGCGTTTCTCGAAGCGGCGCGCGCCGCCCCGGCGCCCAGGGCGTCGGGTCGCGGCCGGTTGATCTTCGCGCTCGACGCGACGATGAGCCGTCAGCCGACCTGGGACCTCGCGCAGGCGCTGCAGGCGCGCATGTTCGAGGCGGCGGCGGGGCTCGGCGGCCTCGACGTCCAACTGGTCTATTTCCGCGGCATGAACGAATGCCGCGCCTCGCGCTTCGTCGCCGACGGGCGTGGGCTCGCCGAGCTGATGAGCCGCATCGCCGTGCGCGGCGGCGTGACGCAATTGCGGCGCGTGCTCGTCCACGCGCGCGACGAGGCGCGTCGCGCGCCGGTCGGCGCGCTCGCCTTCGTCGGCGACGCGATGGAGGAAAGCTATGAGACGGTGACCCGCCTCGCCGGAGAGCTCGCCCTGGTCGGCGTCAAGGCGTTCATGTTCCAGGAGGGCGACGATCCGCGCGCCAAGCGCGCGTTTCAGGAGATCGCGCGCCTTACCGGCGGCGCCTACGGCGCCTTCGACGCCGGCGCGGCGGCGCGGCTGGAATCTCTGCTGCGCGCCGCGGCGGCCTACGCCGCCGGGGGCAGGGCGGCGCTGGAGGCGCATGCGGCCGGCGACGCCTGCGCGCGGGCGCTGCTGGCGCAAATGCCGCGCGCGTGAGAAATGAGGCGGCGCGGACGGCGCATTCGCGTCCGTCCGTCCGTGAACGGGAGATCCATGCCGACCTTCATCGCCGGCGTCGTCGCGCTCTATCTGCTCTTGTGGGCGATCCGCCAGTTCGGTCGGCTGACGCCGACCGACGCGGCCAAGATCGTGCGCCGCGGCGGCGCGACGCTCGGCGTGCTGGGCGCGGCGCTGCTGGCGCTAACCGGCCGCTTCCGGCTTGCGGCGATGTTGGCGACGCTGATCGGCGGCTGGGCGGGCGTCAATCGAGGCGCCGGCTTCGGCGCGGCGTTCAGCCCCTCGGGTCGGTCGGGGCGGATCTCGACCGCGCGTTCGGCGACGATCGAGATGCGGCTCGACCACACGAGCGGCGCGATGAGCGGCTCGGTCCTCGCCGGTCCCTTCCAGGGGCGGGCGCTCGACGACCTCGCCCGGGCGGATTGCCTGAGCCTGCTTGCGTTCTGCCGGCGCGACGATCCCGAGGGAGCTCGGCTACTGGAGGCTTATCTCGACCGCCGGTTTGCCCGTTGGCGTGACGCAGACGAGGCTCAAGGCGAGCGGCGGGGGCAGGGCCGCGGCGTCGAGACGATGACGCGAGAGGAGGCGTACGAGATCCTGGGCCTGCCGCAAGGCGCGGGCGCCGAAGAAATCACGCGCGCCCACCATGCGCTGATGATGAAGCTTCATCCAGACCATGGCGGTTCGACGCTGCTCGCTGCGCGGGTCAACGAGGCCAAGGAAGTCTTGCTGGGCCGACATCGCTGAAGCCCGCCATTTATTCGCGCGCCGCGAAGCAGGCGACGCCGCTCTTCTTCAACGACCGGCAGGCGGTCTCGGCGGAGGCGGAATCGAGCCCGATGAAGCGCGCCCGATAGAAGGTTTCATCGCCTTTGGTGACCTTCTCGGTGCTCGGCTTGGCGGAAGCGAGCGCGACGCGCTCGATCGACCGCGCCCGGGCGATCAGGTCGGCGGCCTTGGCCGCGTCGTCGGTGGCGCCGATCTGGATCAGCCAGCCGCCGTCGCGCGCGTCGGAACGGGCCTGATCGCTGCGCGGCGCGTCGGTCTCCTCCTTCGGCCGCACGGCGGCGGTCGGCGATTTGGCCGGCGAGGACGCGGGATCGGGGCCTTTGACCCAGCCGAGCTGCGCGGCCGAGGCGTCGGCGACCTGTTGCGGGGCCGGAGTGGGACCCTTGACCCAGCCGAAGCGCTGCGGCGAAGCGGGCGCTGCGGCGCGCTGCGGCGCGATCGTGATGACGGCGGGCGCGGGCGCGGCGGCGCGTTGCGGCGTGATCGACACGACGGCGGGCGCCGGCGCGCCGGGACGCGACGCGGCGGCGACGCGCGGCGCGCCGTCTTCCTCATCGTCGGCCGAGGCTGCGTCGCCCTCTTCGAGCGGCGAAGCGGCGGGGCGCGCCGGCGGCGCGGGAATTTCGACGGCCGGCGGGGCGCCGGGTTGGCCGGCCGGCGCGGCCGCGGCGAGCTTGAGCGGGGCGGCGACGGGCTGGGCGGCGGCGAGCAGCGCGCCCGGGCGAATCTTGTCGGAAGCCTCGGCGACGTGCTGGGCGATCAGCGTCTCCATGGCGGCGTCGCGCGCCGCCGCGGTGCGGCCGCCCATCACGGCGGCGACCAGCGAGCGTCCGTCGCGGTGCACCGAGGTCAGGAGGTTGAATCCGGAGGCGCGGGTGTAGCCCGTCTTGATGCCGTCGACGCCATCGACGCGGCCGAGCAGGTGGTTGTGGTTGCCGATCGCCTCGCCGTTGTAGTCGAATTCGTGGGTCGAGAAATACTTGAAGTAGCGGGGGAAGCGCTGCTCGACAGCGCGCGCGAGCGTGGTCAGGTCGCGCGCGGTGGTGATCTGCTCATCGTTCGGCAGGCCGGAGGCGTTGCGGTAGAGGGTGCGGGTCATGCCGAGCGCGCGCGCCTTGCGCGTCATCATCTCGGCGAACGCGCTCTCGTTGCCGCCGATCGCCTCGGCGATCGCCACCGCGACGTCGTTGGCGGAGCGGGTGACGATCGCTTTGATCGCGTCGTCGACCGAAATCGTGTCGCCGGCGTCAATGCCGAGCTTCGAGGGCTCCTGCGCGGCGGCGTGCTCGGAGACGGGGATCTGCGATTGCAGCGTCAGCGCGCCCCTGTCGAGCTGCTCGAACAACAGATAGAGCGTCATCACCTTGGTGATCGACGCGGGGTGGCGCGGCGCGTCGGGATTGACGGCGTAAAGCGTGCGGCCGGTGTTGGCGTCGACCACGATCGCGGCGAAGGCGGGGTCGGCGGACGTCGGCGCTCGGCGCGCCGCATAGGCGTGGCGATAGACGTGCCGCCAGGAGCGCGCGTCGGCCGGCGCAGCGGTCACGATCGCGAGCGCCGCGCCAAGGCCGGCGAGCAGGCGGAGGAACCGCCAGAGTGAAATACGATTGCCACGCAACGCCATGAACGCGCCCTATCGAAGCCAATTCGGCGGCGTCGCCCGCGCCAGACCGTTGCGCGCCGCCCACGTCCACAAGGGCTATGGGAACGCGGTTACGGGGCGGTTAACGCAATGCCGGCGAATCGGCCGCAATCTCGCGCCAACGCATTGAAGTAATTGGGAAAGACGAAAAGCGCAGCCCGCCACGGCGATCGCCGAATGTAACTAACGCATTGTAATCGACGGGCGAATTTGAGCGCCTGGCGGTTCGCCGTCCTGCGCTGCGAGCCGGTAGATTCTCCCGAGCCGACGCAGGCGCGCGGGGGCCCGGCGGCGGCCGAAGGCCCCTCTGCAGCCTGTCGCAAGACCGGCGCCTTGGGCGCCTTGTGGCGCGCGCGAAGCGGCATTGACGCTGAGCGCGGTTCAGGCGTTCGCCACGGCGATCGAGTCGAGAGGCGCGAATGCGCGAAACCTCTGCGAGAGAGGCGATCGGCGCAAAACGCCTTCGAGCTCGTGGAGACGGAAGGGAAGGTCGGTCGGCGCGCTCCGCGGCGGGGGGCAAGAGAGCGCGGTCGACGGCGCTTTCCGCCGATGGCCTTTTCTGCCTGCAAAAGGAGGCGAGGCGAGCGGGCCGCGCGATTCTACGGACCGGCGGCGCGCGATTCTACAGAAGGGCGGAATGCTCCAGGGGCGGCCCTCGGCCGCGCTTCATCGGCACGGCGCGCGCGACTGACGCGCCCGGCGGGCGCCCGCAAGCAGCGCTTCCACAACCATGTCGGCTTGGCGCGCCTCATTTCGTGACGGCCTTTTTTGTCGCGCGCCTCTTGCGCGAGGTCGACAAATTGATGATCCTACCGCCGTCGCGTCGGCCTCTGGCGCTTGGCGTAGGCGGCGCCTAAATGAGGCCCTTGGGATAAAGTGCGGTTCGCTTCGACGCGACCCAGCGCGGCCGCCCTTGCTTCCATTGAGGTCGAAGGTGAACGCCGAATCGCTTCCGTTGGTCTCTCGCTTGCGCGCCCGCGTGGCGCGGTTGGCGCGCCTATTGTTCGCGCCGCGGAGCGCCGCGGCGGTCGATCGCCCGCTTGTCGTCGCGATGGCCGCCCGCGAGCCGCGGCGCGGCCCGGAGGTTCCCGGCAGCGGGGCCGCCGTCATCACCCGAACCCGGGCGCAGACCAAGCGCCCGAGCATGTACAGAGTCCTGCTGCTCAATGACGATTACACGCCGATGGAGTTCGTGATCGCGATTCTGCAGGCCTTCTTCAACAAGAACCCCGAGGAGGCGACGCAGATCATGCTGCATGTCCACAACAACGGCGTCGGCGAGTGCGGCGTCTACACCTACGAGGTCGCGGAGACGAAGGTCGCGCAGGTGATGGACCACGCGCGCAAGAACCAGCATCCGCTACAGTGCATCATGGAAAAGAAGTGAAAGGGCGCACATGCCGGTGTTCTCTCGCGCGCTGGAAAGGACTCTTCGCAAGGCGCTCGCCTTGGCCAACGAGCGGCGTCATGAATACGCCACACTCGAGCACCTGCTGCTCGCGCTGATCGACGACCCTGACGCGGCCGCCGTTTTGCGCGCGTGCAATGTCGACCTCGACCTGCTGCGCAAGAACGTCGTGCAGTACATCGACGCCGAGCTCGAGAACCTGGTGGTTGAGACCGTCGACGAGGCGAAGGCGACCGCCGGCTTCCAGCGCGTCGTGCAGCGCGCCGCGATTCATGTGCAGTCCTCGGGACGCGAGGAAGTGACCGGCGCCAACGTGCTGGTGGCGATCTTCGCCGAACGGGAGAGCCACGCCGCCTATTTCCTGCAAGAGCAGGACATGACGCGCTATGACGCGGTGAACTACATCAGCCACGGCATCGCCAAACGCCCCGGCCTGTCCGACCCGTCGCGCACGCCGCGCGGCGTCGAGGAGGAATCGGAATCGCGCGACGGCAAGGACGCGAAGGATTCGCCCGACGGCAAGAAGAAGGACGGCGCGCTTGAGGCCTACTGCGTCAACCTCAACAAGAAGGCGCGTGAAGGCCGCATCGATCCGCTGATCGGCCGCGAGGCCGAGGTGCAGCGCACCATCCAGGTGCTGTGCCGGCGCCAGAAGAACAATCCGCTGCTGGTCGGCGATCCCGGCGTCGGCAAGACGGCGATCGCCGAGGGCCTCGCGCGCAAGATCGTCGGCGGCGAGGTGCCGGAAGTGCTGTCGGGGGCGACGGTGTTCGCCCTCGACATGGGCGCGCTGCTCGCCGGCACCCGCTATCGCGGCGACTTCGAAGAGCGCCTGAAGCAGGTGATGAAGGAGATCGAGCAGCACAAGGACGCCATCCTGTTCATCGACGAGATCCACACGGTGATCGGCGCCGGCGCGACCTCGGGCGGGGCGATGGACGCCTCCAATCTGCTGAAACCAGCGCTCGCGCAGGGCACGCTGCGTTGCATCGGCTCGACCACCTACAAGGAATATCGGCAGTATTTCGAGAAGGACCGCGCGCTGGTGCGCCGCTTCCAGAAGATCGACGTGCAGGAGCCGAGCGTCGCCGACACGGTGGAGATCCTCAAGGGCCTCAAGCCCTATTTCGAGGAGTTCCACAAGGTCCGTTACACCCACGAGGCGGTGAAGGCGGCGGTCGAATTGTCGGCGCGCTACATCCACGACCGCAAGCTGCCGGACAAGGCGATCGACGTGATCGACGAGACCGGCGCGTCGCAGATGCTGCTGGTCGAGGCGAAGCGCAAGAAGACGATCGGCGTCAAGGAGATCGAGGCGACCATCGCCTCCATGGCGCGCATCCCGCCGAAGTCGGTGTCGAAGGACGACGCGGAGGTTCTCCAGCACCTCGATGAGACGCTGAAGCGCGCCGTCTACGGCCAGGACGCGGCGCTCGGCGCGCTCGCTTCCGCGATCAAGCTCGCCCGCGCCGGCTTGCGCGAACCGGAAAAGCCGATCGGCTGCTATCTCTTCTCCGGGCCGACCGGCGTCGGCAAGACCGAGGCGGCGCGCCAGCTCGCCCTGAGCCTCGGCCTCGAGCTCATCCGGTTCGACATGTCGGAATACATGGAGCGCCACACCGTCTCGCGGCTGATCGGCGCGCCGCCCGGCTATGTCGGCTTCGACCAGGGCGGGCTGCTCACCGACGCGATCGACCAGCACCCGCACAGCGTGCTGCTGCTCGACGAGATCGAGAAGGCGCATCCCGATCTCTTCAACATCCTCTTGCAGGTGATGGACCACGGCAAGCTCACCGACCATGCGGGCAAGCAGATCGATTTCCGCAGCGTGATCATGATCATGACCACCAACGCCGGCGCGCAGGACCTCGCCAAGGAGGCGTTCGGCTTCACCCGCGCCAAGCGCGAGGGCGACGACGCCGAGGCGATCAACCGTATGTTCTCGCCGGAGTTCCGCAACCGTCTCGACGCCATCGTGCCGTTCGCGCGGCTGCCGGAGTCGGTGATCGCCCTGGTGGTCGACAAGTTCGTGCTGCAGCTCGAGGCGCAGCTCGCCGACCGCAACGTGACCATCGAGCTCGCCGACGAAGCGCGCGCCTGGCTGGTCAGGAACGGCTACGACGAGGCGATGGGGGCGCGGCCGATGGCGCGCGTCATCCAGACCCAGATCAAGACGCCGCTCGCCGACGAGGTGCTGTTCGGCCGCTTGAAGAACGGCGGCGTGGTGCGCGTCGTCGTCACCGCCGATGACAGCGGCGCGAAGAAGCTCGGCTTCGTCTATCCCGAAGGGCCGGCGCAGCCGCGGCTGGAGCGCGACCTGATCGTCGCCGGTCGCAAGCGCGCGGTCGACGAGCCCGAGGCGCGCAAGGCGCGCGCGCGCAAGCGCGGCGAAGCGCCAGACGGCGATTCGGAAGCGCCCGAGGCCGCGCCGACCGGAGAGAAGGCGCCGGACGAGGCCTCGCCGAGCGCGACCGAACCGAGCTGAGCCGGCTTCAGGCGCGGCGTCCGGCGAGGCCGGACAACAGCGCGGCGACGACGCCGGTCAGGAACACGCTGTCGAAGGTCCCTGCGCCGCCGATCGAAGCGACCGGCGCGCCTAGGCTCTGCAACTGATCGAGGTTCGTCAGATCGGCGCCGATCAGCACGCCGAGCGAGCCGCCGATATAGGCGAGCGGCGCCGCGCGGCGGCGCGACAGGGTCAGCGAGACCAGCGCCGCGAGGATCGGCGGCCAAAGGATCGGCACCGAGATTCCGACGCCCGGGATCGGTTGGGCGAGATGGTGGACGACCGCCGCCACGATCGCCGCGGCGATCGCGGCGGGGGCGAGCAAGCGATAGCGGCTGACGAGGTAGATCGACAGCGCGATCGGGATCGCCGCGCCGCCGACGTTGATCGCGACGATCGTGCCGGGCCAATCGACGACCTGTGGGACGAGGTAAGGCACGCCGAACAAATCGACGTAGGCGTCGGCGACGATCCGACGCGCCTCGGGCAGCCGGGCGATGGGGATGTTGAGATAGCCGCCGATCAACGAGGCGAGCAGGACCAGCGTCGCGACGCGCGGCTCCAGGCCGAGGCTGCGATAGGCGCGATCGATCAGGCCGATCTGCAGCAGCAACAGCAGGGCGATGAGCAGCCCGCCGAGCAGCAGGTAGAGCAGGACCGACGCGGGCAGGTAATAGAGGTGGCTCGAGGGCATGGCGGCTCGTCGACTTCAACTGCGAGTCGACGCCGAGGCGAGAGCCCGCTCCGGCTTGGGGCAGGCGCTCAGGCGGCGTCGAGCGCGGCGCGGATCTTGGCCGCCTGGGCCTCGAGCTTCTCGGTCGGCGCGACCTCGCCGCCGGGCGGGCGCAGCGCGACGCCGATCCAGCGCGGCAGCACATGAAAGTGCAGATGGAAAACCTGTTGACCGCCGGCGCTCTCGTTGAACTGGTGGATGGCGATTCCTTGCGCGGCGAAAGCCTTCTTGACGGCGATCGCGACGCGTTGGACCGACGGAATGAAGCGCGAAAGCTCAGCCGCGGGGATGTCGAGCAGGTTGCGCGCCGGCATTTTGGGGAGAACCAGCACATGCCCGTCGGCGCGCGGCATGATGTCCATGAAGGCGAGCGAGACGTCGTCTTCGACGACCCGCACGCAGGGCGCCTCGCCGCGCAGGATCTTGGCGAAGATGTTGGCGGGATCGTAGGTCTGGCTCATGGGCTCTCCGAAAATCTCTCGGCGCGGCGAGCGTCAGTCCTCTTGGCGGAAGGGCAGACGCTCGGCGTATTCGGCGATCGCCTCGCCGACCGCGGGACGCTCGCTGGCGAGATAGGCCGCCACCGCCCGGTGAAAGCCCGGGTCGGCGAACTCGTGCGCGGAATAGGTGGGGACCGGACGATAGCCGCGCGCCAGCTTGTGCTCTCCTTGCGCCCCCGCCTCGACCCGCGCGAGGCCTCGGCTTATCGCGAATTCGATTGCTTGGTAATAGCAAACCTCGAAATGGAGGAACGGCCGCTCGATCAGCGCGCCCCAGTTGCGGCCGTAGAGCGCGTCATCGCCGATGAAGTTGAGCGCGCCAGCCACGTAGCGGCCGGCCTGCTTGGCCATCACCAGCAAGACGCGCTCCGCGAGGCTCGCGCCGATCCGGTCGAAGAAGTCGCGGGTCAAGTAGGGTCGCCCCCATTTGCGTGAGCCGGTGTCCATGTAGAAGGCGAAGAACGCGTCCCAGTGCCCGGACGTGATGGCGCTTCCGGCGAGGCGCTCGACGGCGATGTCGTCGCCCAGCGCCTCGCGCCGCTCGCGCTTGATCGCCTTGCGCTTGCGCGAGGCGAGCGCGGCGAGGAAGTCGTCGAAGTCGCGGTAGCCCTGGTTGACGAAATGAAACTGCTCGCCGACGCGGGAGAGGAACCCGGCGCCGATGAGCCAGGCGTGGTCGAGGCGATCGGGGAAGGTGACGTGAATCGAGGAGGCGCCCGCGGCCTCGCGCAGCGCGCGCCAGCCTGCGACCAGCGCCTCGCGCACGCCCGCCGGCGCCTCGGCGGCGACGAGCAGTCGGCGTCCCGCGACCGGCGTGAAGGGCGCGGCGATCTGCACCTTCGGGTAGTAGCGGCCGCCGGCGCGGCGGTAGGCCTCCGCCCAGGAATGGTCGAAGACGTATTCGCCCTGGCTGTGGGTCTTGAGATAGGTCGGCGCGCAGGCGACGAGGCGGCCCGAATCGTCCTCGACCACGACATGCGCGGGCGTCCAGCCCGAACGGCCGCCGACCGAGCGCGAATCTTCCAGCGCCTTCAGGAAAGCGTGGGCGACGAAGGGATTGAACCGCTCGCCGGCGCTCTCTTCGGCGGAAAGCCCGCGCGGATTGGCGCAGGCGTCCCACGCCTCGGCGGCGATCTCGCCGATCTTTGCGACGGTGCGGACGGTTAGGGTGGCGGTCATCGACGCTTGCGACGGGGAAAAGGGGCGCCAGGGCGCTTTGGAGCCATCATAACGCGCGATTGTCGCGAGCCAAGGGCGGGGGGCGCGCGCTGACAGACCGCCGCCGCCTTTGCTATGCTGGCTTTGCGACAGCATATCGCGCGCCGCGGGCGATCGCATGAATGTGACGATTTACGCCGGCCCCGCCGGCGACCGAAACGAGCGGGGGATGCGCGGCGCGTCGGTCCTCGGCGCGCGCGTCGCCAGCGCGCTCGGCGTTGGCGCGCATGTCGTGGCCTCGCCCGTCCCGATCGTCGAAGGGGGCTGGCGCGAGCAATTGCGGCGCGCCTCCGCTAGCCTGCGGCTTTTGGCGCAACGCCTTGCCGAACGCTTGAAGGCCGGCGACCGGACCGTCGTGACGATGGGGCGCTGCGCTGCGGGCTTGGCGACGTTGCCGCCGATCGTCCGGCGCTTTCCCGACGCGGCGATCGTTTGGCTCGACGCGCATGGCGACTGCAATGTCCCGACCGGCGACCAGACGAGCGAGGCGCGCTATCTCGGCGGGGGATGGTCCTCAGCGGCGCGGCGGGCGAATGGGAGACCGGCCTCGGCGCGGGCCTCGATCTCGCCAACGTGATCCTCGTCGGCGCGCGCGATCTCGACCCTCCCGAACGGGCGCGCGTCGATTGCGGACGGCTGGAGCTCGTTCCGGTCGGGCCCGATTTGGGGCGGCGGCTGAGGCGGGCGGTCGGCGGGCGGCGCGTCTACATCCACCTCGATTGCGACGTGATGAGCGCGGGCCTGCTCGCCACGGAGTATCAATCTCCCGACGGGCTGTCGTTCGACGACTTGCGCGAGGCGTTCTCGGCCTTGGCCGAATGCGACGTGGTCGGCCTGGAGATCGCCGAATATGAGGACTGCTGGCCGGACGGGCGCGCAAACCCGCCCGAGGCGCTGCTATCGGCGATCCGGCCGGCGATTGAATCGCTGAAGACGTCGCGCTGACCAGAGGCGCCGCGGCTTTGCGCCGATCGCGCAGTCAGAGACGGGCGATCGCGGAACCACCACGCCGTCGCCGGCGCACCGACCTCGAACGGCGTCGCGTCGGACCAGAAGCGTTTGGCGAAGCGGCTGAAGTCGACACGATAGGGCCGGTCCCACTGGAAGCGCATTTCCGCGAGCTCGCGCATCGTCGGGACAAGGAGGCCGAGCGGGCTGAGGAGGGGCGTCGGCAGGCCGACGACGCGCGGCTTGACGCCGAGCGCCGCCGCGCCGAGGGCGAGGATCTCGCGCGGGGTTCGGGTCGGCGCGCAGGGGACATGCCACGCCTGGCCGAAGGCGTCGTCGGGCGCGTCGAGGAGGCTGACGACCGCGCGCGCGAAGTCGGGGACATAGGCGAAGTCGTGCGGCACGTCGGGCGAGCCGATGATCAGCGCGCGGCCACCGCGGGCGAGCGCGCCGAAGGCGGTTTCGCCGAGATGGCTTTGCGTCGCGCCGGGGCCGTAGAAATCGGGGGCGCGCAAAGCCGCGACGCGCAGCCGTCCGGCCTCGGCGGCCGCGCGCCACACCCGCGTCGCCTCGACGCGCGCGGCGGGCTTCGCTCCGACCGGGTTCAGCGGCGTCGTCTCGGCGAGCGGCGTCGTTTGCGGGCCGTACATGTAAAGGTTGTCGACGAAGACGAGCCGCGCGTCGATCGCCGCGCAGGCGTCGACGAAGTTCGCCATCACGCGCGGCCACGCCTCGCGCCACACGGCGCCGAGATAGGGAAGACCGACCGCGAGCACAACCTGGGTCGCTCCGCGCGTCGCGCGGCCGACCGATTCGCCGTCGAGTGCGTCGCAGCGGACGAAGACGGCGCCGGCGGGCATGTCGGGCGGCGCAACGCGCTGCAGGATGCGCAAAGCCGCGGCGCGCGCGGCGAGATTCGCCGCGACCGCGCGGCCGACCGCGCCGAAGCCGACAATCGCGATTTCGTCGGTCACGGCGCCAAGCTCCCATCCGCGCCCCGATGGTGGGACGGCGCAGTCTAAGGGCGGGCGGGGCGCTTCATCAAGCGACCGCGGCGGAGGCGCCGCCGGCGAGGCGCGAGGCCCCGAGCTCGCGATAGAGCGCGGCGTAGCGGCGCGCCGAATCCTGCCAGTCGAAGCGCTGCGCGATCGCCGCGCGGCGAAATTCGTTGAGGAGCTTGGCGGAGCCATAGACGTCGAGCGCGCGCCGGATCGCCTGTTCGAGGTCGTCGGCTTCGGCGTGTTCGAACAGGAAGCCCGTCTTGCCGTCGTGAATCGTCTCTCCGAGGCCGCCGGTGCAAGCGGCGATCGGGATCGCGCCGTAGCGTTGCGCGTACATCTGGCTCAGCCCGCACGGCTCGAAGCGGGACGGCATGAGCATGAAATCCGCGCCGGCGACCAGGGCGCGCTCGTCGTCGGCGTCGAAGCCGACGCGCACCGCGATCGCCTCGGGTCGACGCGCCGCCAGCGCCTTGAACTCCGTTTCGAATTTCGACTCGCCGGCGCCCATGACGACGAGTTGCCCGCCAAGATCGGCGATCAGATCGCTGGCGCGCAGCACGAGATCGGCGCCCTTCTGGTGAACCAGCCGCGCGACATACAAGAACAGCGGCGCGCGCGCCAGCGACAGGCCGAACATGCCGCGCACATAATCGGCGTAGCGTCCCTTCCAGCGCTGGGGGTCGTAAAGATACGGGCAGTTGCGGTCGCGGCGCGGATCCCAGCTGTCGTCGACGCCGTTGAGAATGCCCGACAGCCGTCCTTGCTGGGCGCGCTCGCGCAACAACCCGTCGAGGCCACAGCCGAACTCCGGACGGGTGATCTCCTCGGCGTAGGCCGAGCTGACGGTGGTGATGTGGGCGGCGTAGTTCAGTCCCGCCTTGAGGAAGGAGAGGCGGCCGAAAAACTCGACGCCGCGCAGGGTGAAGGCGTGCGGCGGAATGGCGAGCGCGCCGAGGCGCGAGGCGTCGAACAGCCCCTGATGGGCGAGATTATGGATGGTCAGCAACGCCGGCGCGTCGACGCCCCGCCACGCGAGATAGCCGGCCGCCAGCGCGGCGTGCCAGTCGTTGAGATGGAGGGCGGCGGGCTTCCAGCCGTCGCCGCCGCGCTCCGCCCACTGCGCCGCGGCGAGGCTGAGCCGGGCGAAGCGGACATCGTTGTCGGGAAAGTCGACGCCGTCGGGGCCGGCGTAAGGCGTGCCGGGGCGTTTGAACAGCTCTTCGCACAGCACGAGGTAGACGACCAGCCCGTCGGCGAGCGTGGTCTTGCCGATCGAACAGGGCGGGATGGCGCCGGCGCCGGGCAGATGCGCGACCACATCGAGCGAGGTCGCGCGTTCGAGCGCCTGAGCGTAGCCGGGCAGCATCACCCGGATGTCGGCGTAGGGCCTCAGCGCGCGCGGCAGCGACGCCGACACCGCGCCGAGGCCGCCGACCTGGACGAAGTCGCTCATTTCAGAGGTGACGAACAGGGTCCGCGGCCGCAGCGGCGTCAGCGCCGAGAAGCGCGCCCTCTGGGGCCGATCGACTGTTTTCGGGCGCCAGGGTGGCGCGTCAACATCAAATAGCGCGGCCGGCTTGTTCACAAGCGTCCCCTCGAAGTCGCGTAATTTGCTGGAACGCAGTAATCGCCGAGCAATAGTTAATTAAGGCTAACGACGCGTCCGCAAGCGCGCCGCCCTAACTGAACGCGCCGATTCACGCGTCGCTCGAAGGTCGACGAATCACGAAGCAAGTGAAGCAAGTATAGAGAACCGCGCGCGGCGCGGTCGAGCGAAAAAGGGCCCCGCGCGGCGCGGCGGCGGCGGAGAAACCGCGGCTGAGAGCGCCGGTTTGCGTCGACGAGGCCGAGGCTCGCCCGCCGCGGCGCGGGGTCGTCGGGCGCTGCAGCGGAAGCTCCGGCGATCCGCTTGCGATCGACGGAGGGGGCCGCGTCGCGACGAATTGACACAGCGGGGCGAACGGCGGATGTGCGCCTCCGAGCGGCCGAGCGCGCGGCGGTGAGAACCGGTCGGCGCGAATCGCCCTTACAGCCCGATCGACTCGCCGTGCAGGGCGAGGTCGAGCCCCTCGCGCTCCTGATCCGGGTTCACCCGCAGGCCGACCACGGCGTCGACGATTTTCAGCGTCGCCCAAGTGCCGACGGCGCACCAGACGGCGGTCGCCGCGACGCCGATCGCTTGCGCGACAAGCTGCGAGGGGCGGCCCTCGAGCAGTCCGGAGACGCCGGCTTGTCCCGCCGCCGCGCTGACGGAGGCGGTGGCGAAGACGCCGGCGAGCAGCGTGCCGAGCGCGCCGCCGACCCCGTGCACGCCGAAGACGTCGAGGGTGTCGTCGTAGCCGAGCCGCTGCTTCAAGGTCGTGCACGCCCAGTAGCAGACCCCGCCGGCAAGGACGCCGATGACGAAGCCCTGCCACGGCAGCACGAAGCCAGAGGCGGGGGTGATCGCGCCGAGCCCGGCGACTGCGCCCGAGATCAAGCCGAGCACGGAGGGCTTGCCGCGGCGCGCCCATTCGAGCGCGCTCCAGGTGAGCGAGCCGGCGCAGGCCGACAGATGCGTCGCGACCACCGCGAACACCGCGCGCGATCCCGCTTGCAGCGCCGAGCCGCCGTTGAAGCCGAACCAGCCGACCCACAGCAGGCCGACGCCGATGACGGCGAAGGCGAGGTCGAACGGCGCGAGATTCTCCCGGCCGTAGCCCTGGCGGGCGCCAACCACCACCGCGGCGACCAAGCCGGCGACGCCGGCGTTGACATGGACGACCGTTCCGCCGGCGAAATCGATCATGCCGAGGCGCGCCAGGAAGCCGCCGCCCCACACCCAGTGGGCGATCGGCGCGTACACGACGAACAGCCACAGCGCGCAGAAGAGGAGAAAGGCCGAGAATTTCAGCCGGTCCGCCACGGCGCCGCCGACCAGCGCGCAAGTGATGACCGCGAAGGTCATCTGGTAGACGGCGAACAGCATCTCGGGAATGGTCTGGGCGAACGGGCTCACCGTGTCGACGCCGACGTCGGCGAGCAGGGCGCGGCCGAAGCCGCCGATCAGCGCGCCGTCGCCGCCGAAGGCGAGGCTGTAGGCGAGGGCGAACCACAACAGCGACACGACCGCGGTCGCCGCGACGCTCTGGGCCATGGTCGCCAGGACGTTTTTCCGCCGCACCATGCCGCAGTAGAACAGCGCCAGGCCGGGGATCGTCATCAGCAGCACCAGCGCGGTCGCCGCGATCATGAAGGCGGTGTCTGCGGCGCTGATCGGCGCGTCGGCGGCGAAAGCCGGCGCAGCCAGGGCGAAGAACGCGGCGGCGGACAGACCGGCGCGCGTCAGGCGGACGTTCATGGCGGAGTTCTCGCTTATTGAGCGGAGGGAAGCCTCAAAGCGCGTCGTCGTCGGTTTCGCCGGTGCGCACGCGAACGGCGCGCTCGAGCGGCGTGACGAAGATCTTGCCGTCGCCGATCGCGCCGGTGCGCGCCGCCGAAAGAATCGCCTCCACCACGGCTTCGACGCGCGCGTCGGCCACGGCGATCTCGATGCGGGTCTTGGGGAGGAAGTTCACCAAGTATTCCGCGCCGCGATAGATCTCCGTGTGACCGCGTTGCCGGCCGAACCCCTTGACCTCGGCGACGGTCATTCCGTGGACGCCGACCGCCTCGAGGGCGGCGCGGACGTCGTCGAGCTTGAACGGCTTGATGATGGCGATGACGAGCTTCATGGCGCGGGTCGGTCCCTCTCGCTCGGCGTCGCCGGGACGCCGCCTTACGGCCGGCGCGCCGCGGCGCATCCGGGGATGACTAAGTTTTCATCACTATGGCGGATTTCTTGGCGGTCGAAAAGGGCGCGCTTCGCCTTCGTCGGCGCATTTTGTCGCGGCGCGGCGACGTCGTCTCTGCGCCCAGCGCAGAGCGGGCGAGGCCGTTAGTCAGCCAGACTGATAAGAATATCTTTACAGACAGGCTTCTCATCTGCTATACGGCCTGATGTGACCGCTCGCTCGAACGACAATCTCGACGGCCGCGCCGCGGCGTTGGCGCAGGAGCTCAGTGCCGTTCTCGGCAAGCTGAAGCGTCGGTTGCGCGAGCAGGCGCATGTCGGCGATCTCACCCCGTCGCAGACTTCGGCGCTGCTGCGGCTGGAAAAGGACGGACCGGCGACGGCCTCAAGCCTGGCGCGGGCCGAGGGCATGCGCCCGCAATCAATGGGTGCAGTCATCGCCGCGCTCGAGGCCGCCGGCATGGTGCGCGGCGCGCCGGACCCAAACGACGGTCGGCAGACCATTCTGTCGCTCACCGACGCTTTCCGGAAGCGAATCCGGGAGGGTCGTGCGGCGCGGCAGGATTGGCTGTCCGGCGCGATCCAGGCGCGGCTTTCGCCGCGCGAACAGGACGAGGTCGCAGCGGCGGTCGCGCTGCTCAAGCGGCTCGTCGACGACTGACCGACGCGTCGAACGCCGGCGTAGCGAACCGGCCGAAAGATACCGAAGGACACGCGATGGCCCTGACTGCGCTCGATCCGAATGTCGCCCTGATCGTCGTCGACCTGCAGCGGGGGATCGTCAGCCTGCCCGTCGTTCATTCCATCGGCGAGGTCATCGCGCGGGCGCGCGCGTTGGCCGACGCCTTTCGCGAGCGCGGCCTGCCGGTGGCGCTCGTCAACGTCGCCGGCGGGGCGCCGGGGCGTACGGAACAGCCGCGTCAAATCGATTCCCGGCCGGAAGGATGGACCGACCTCGTCCCGGAGTTGAATCAGCAACCTGACGACATCGTCGTGACGAAACGAACCTGGGGCGCGTTTGCCAGCACCGACCTCGAAGCCCAGTTGAAAGCGCGCGGCGTCACCCAAGTGGTGATCGTCGGCGTCGCCACCGCAACCGGCGTCGAAGCCACGGCGCGTCAGGCCTACGAGCAAGGCTTCAACGTCACGCTCGCCATCGACGCCATGACCGACCGGCGGCGCGAGGCGCACGACTACAGCGTCACGCAGGTTTTCCCGCGGCTCGGCGAGACCGGCGCAACCAAAGGGATCATCGATCTGCTCTCCGCTATGGATTTCGGGGCGGCGCGATGACCGAGCCCGCCACGGAGGCGGCCCTTCGCGAGGCGTTCGGATGGCGGTTCACGGCCCCGCTGCTGCTTGGGTCCACGTTGAACCCGATCAATAGTTCGCTGATCGCAACCGGATTGGTTGGGATCGGCGCTGACATGCACGCCGGGCCCGGCGCCGCCGCCAGCCTGATATCGGTCCTGTACCTCTGCAGCGCCGTGATGCAGCCGACGATGGGCAAGCTGTCGACCCTGTTCGGCCCACGGCGCATCTTCCTTGTCGGCACTGTCATTCTGTTGGTCGGCGGCGTGGTTGGCGCGATCGCTCCGTCGCTTGTTGTTTTGCTCGTTTCGCGGGCGCTGATCGGGATTGGCAGCTCGGCCGCCTATCCCACGGCGATGGCCCTCATTCGCAAGCGCGCTGACGACGGCGGGACCGGAGCGCCGAGTCGCGTCCTCGGGAATTTGGCGATCGCGGCTCAAATCACCGCCGTGTTCGGCCTTCCGCTGGGCGGCGTTCTCGTCGGCGCGTTCGGTTGGCGCGCGCTGTTCGTGGCGAATATTCCTCTGGCGCTGCTGACCATCGTCTTCACGCTTGCCGGGGTGGCCAACGACCCGCCCTCGGCGCGCAAGGGCTTCGAAGGGTTGGCGACGGCGCTCGACATCCCGGGCGTCGCCCTATTCGCCGGCGCGATCACCAGCCTGCTGGTGTTTCTGTCGGACCTGACCTCGCCCCGTTGGCGGCTCGCCGCGGCGGCCGCCGTCCTCGTCGCGGCTCTGATCTTCCGCGAGCAGCGAGCCGGCAGCCCCCTGGTCGACACCCGCATGCTGGCGAAGAACCTTCCTTTGCAACGCACCTATCTGCGCCAGACGCTTGCCTCCCTCGGCGTCTACGCCGCCCTTTACGGCGTGAGCCAATGGATGGAGCAGAGCGCGCATCTCAGCGCTTCAGCCGTCGGGATCATCCTGCTCCCGCTTTCCGTGCTCAGCATCGTCGCCTCCTGGATAGCCTCGGTTCGGGGCTGGGTGCGCTGGCCGCTTATCCTCGCGGGAGCCGCGCTGATTGTCGCCGGCGGCGCGATGCTGTGGATCACGCAGGAGTCGAGCGTCTTCATTCTCGTCGGCGTGACGCTTCTGTTCGGGTTCACCAACGGGTTCAGCATCTTCGCCAACCAGGCCGTTCTCTACGTCCAGGCCCCCGCGAAGGAGATCGCCGTGGCGTCGGGGCTCTTCAGGACATTCGGCTATTTCGGCGCGATCTTTTCCGCGAGCCTCATCGGCGTCACGTTCGGTCCCGCCGCGACCGACAGCGGGTTGCATGCCCTCGCCTGGGTCTTCGGCGGCATCGGCGCGGCTTTGCTGCTGCTCTCCGTCTTCGACAAGAGCATTCCCTCGTTCGTCAATGACTAGGCGCAGTCTCAGTTCATCTCTCTAACGGAAGGATCGGCTTGGCGATGGAATGGATTCGATATGTTTCTTACGTCTTTGCCGGCGCCTTCCTCGCCAACGCGGTCCCGCATTTCGTCAGCGGCATGATGGGGAAAGCGTTCCAGACCCCGTTCGCCAAGCCGCCGGGGCAGGGGTTGTCCTCGTCGACCGTCAACGTGCTCTGGGGCTTTTGCAATATCGTCGTCGGCTATGTCCTCGTCTGCCGCGTCGGCGATTTCGACCTCAGGGCCACGAGCGACGTCGTCGCGCTCGGCTTGGGCGCGCTGTCGATTGCGCTTCTCTCTGCGCGGGGGTTCGGCCGCTTCAACGGCGGCGCCGCGCCGGAGCGTCGATGAACGCTCCCTCTGCGGGCGTCTTCCGGTCGCTGCGCGGTTTCAACTATCGCCTCTGGGCGGCGGGCGCCTTCGTCTCGAATGTCGGCGCCTGGGTACAGCGGACAGCCCAGGATTGGTTGGTCTTCACCCAACTCACCGATCACGACGCTTCGGCTATCGGTCTGGTCGTGGCGCTGCAATTCGGGCCGCAGTTGCTCTTCCTGCCCTGGACAGGTTTCGCCGCCGACCATTTCAATCAACGCAAGCTCTTGATCGCCACCCAGGCGACGATGGGCGGCCTCGCGCTAACGCTGGGCCTCCTGACCGTGACCGGCGTTGTCCAACTCTGGCATGTCTATGTCTTCGCGTTCCTGTTCGGCAGCGCGGCGGCGTTCGACGCGCCGGTGCGTCAGACCTTCGTCGCGGAACTGGTTGGGGACGCGGATCTGCACAATGCGGTGGCGCTAAACTCGACCTCGTTCAACGCCGCTCGAATGATCGGCCCGGCCGTCTCCGGCGTGGTCATCGCTGGGATCGGGACCGGCTGGGCCTTCCTGATCAACGGCGCCTCCTTCGTCGCGGTGCTTCTTTCCCTTGCCTTTCTGCGTCTGTCCGAGCTTCACCCGAATGCGAGGGCTCATCGCGGCGAGGGAAGCTTCGCCGAAGGGTTCCGCTACGTGTGGGGACGCGCGGATCTCAAGACGATCCTGGTCATGCTGTTCCTGATCGGGACTTTCGGCCTGAACTTTCCGATCTTCATTTCGACCATGGCGATTGGCGTCTTCCATGCCGACGCCCGTGGATACGGCCTGCTGTCGTCGATCATGGCGATCGGCACGGTGGCGGGCGCGCTGTTGGGCGCGAGGCGTGAAAAGCCACGTTTCGGCTTGCTGCTGGCCGGCGCTGGCGTGTTCGGACTCGGCTGCGCGTTGGCCGCGCTCGCTCCGAATTACTGGTTGTTCGCCGGCGCGCTTGTCGTCATCGGCGTGGCCGCCCTAACGCTGACCAACACCACGAACAGCTTGATGCAACTCTCCACCGAGCCCGCCATGCGCGGCCGGGTGATGGCGCTTCGCGTCGCCGTGGCGCTCGGAGGCACGCCGATCGGGGCGCCAATCGTCGGCTGGGTGGCGGACGCTTTCGGGCCGCGCTGGGCGCTAGGCGTCGGCGCGGCGTCCGGCTTCGCCGCCGCCGTCGTGGCCGTTCGCTTCCTTGCGAAACTGTCTCGCCGAGAGCGCGCGCGCGATTTGGTCGAGAAAAGCTCGCCTCGCCGCCAAACGGGACGCTGTCGCCGCGACGCGAGCGTCTGACGGTTTTCGGATACGCGGCGTTCCGTCTGGTCGTCAGGCGGCGATCGTCCGCGCGTCGGACGAGGGGCGGTCACTGCGCGGCGTGGAGGATCGCTTCGAGATTGTCGCCGCCCGGATCGATCACGAACGCCGCGTAGCAGTTCGCGTGATAGTCGGGCCTCAGGCCGGGTCCGCCGTTGTCGCTCGCGCCGCCGGCGAGCGCGGCCTTGTACAAGGCGTCGACCGCCGCGCGGTCGGCCGCCAAAAGGGCGAGATGGACGCTCGATGGCGCGCCGTCGGCCTCGCCGATCCACAGCGCGGCGACGCCGTCGCAGCCGAACCCGGCGAGCTCGTCCCAGGCGGACAGCTTGTTGTCGCCGAGCGGCGCAAGCGCCGATTCGCAGAAACGCGCCAGCGCGGCGAAGCGCTTCGTTCGTAGTCAACGTGGGTCAAGCATGGTCGACTCCTCTGCTTCGCGGGGCGCGCCGCCTCGATGAACGCCTGCATTTGCATGACGGCGCGCATCGACGTCTCGAACCCCGAGGGAACCGCCGCAAGTTTTGGGAAATCCACAGGCGCCGTCGAACCGCGCGCTGGGCGCGCTCGGACGGTCGAAGCGCTCGCAGGCGGCGGGCGAGCGATCAAGAGGCCGCGGAGCCGACCGCCTCCCGCGCGGGGGGCGAGCCGGCTCGCGTCGCCGCCTCCCGCCGCGAGGGCTGTTCCGAGCGCCGCCGCGGCCGCATGAGATAGGTGGGGACCAGGACGACGACGAAGCCGGCGGCGACCAGCAGGAAGCTTTCGCGGAAGCCCATCACGCTCGCCTGCGCCTCGATCATGCGGGATAGGAAGCGATGGGCCTCGAGGGCGCGCGCGCCGACGTGAGGGTTGTCCGGCAGGCCGGCGCGCGCGAGCGCGGCGGCGATGCGGCCGAGGGTCTCGGCGCCGGCCGCCCCGCCGGTCTGCATCGCGTTGAATTCGCTGGCGTAGGTGGTCGTCTCGCGCTCGAGGTAGACCGACAGCGCGCCGACGCCGACGGCGCCGCCGAGCTGCCGTACGAAGTTGATCGCGCCGGCGCCGTGGCTGACCAGCCGTTGATCAAGGACCCTCAGCGCGCCGCTATTGAGCGCCGGCATGATCAGCCCCATTCCGACGCGGCCGACCACCACCCACATGGCGAAACGCCAGAATGGCGTCGAGGTGTCGGCGTCGGTCATCAGGAAGTTCGAGACGCCGAAAAAGACCACTCCGACGGCGATTAGGATGCGGGCGGAGAAGCGATCGCTCAGCCGCCCGCCCAGCGGCTGGATGAAGCCGAGCACGACGCCGGCGGGCGCCAGCAAGAGGCCGGAAGCGGTCGGCGTGTAGCCCTGCACGGTCTGCACGAACAGGGGAATGAGGTAAGTGGAGCTGAACAGCCCGACGCCGAGCATGAACGCCACCACGGAGGCGGCGACGAAGCGGGGGTTGAGATAGACGTCGAGATCCATCACCGGATGGGCGGTTCGCCGCTCTTGCAAGAGGAAGGCGACCGCGCAAATCGCCGACAACGCGAACGCGCCGAGGACGAAGTTGGAGTCCCAGCCGAGGCGCTGTCCGTTGGACAGCCCGGCGAGGAAGGCGCCGATCGACGTCGCCACCAGGACGAAGCCGGCCCAGTCGAAGGGCGGCGCCGTCACCCGCCGCTCGGTGGGCAGGAAGATCGGCGCGGGCAGCATGCCGAACAGGCAGAGCGGCAGGCAGGCGAGAAAGGTGTAGCGCCAGGAGTAGTTGTCGATCAGCACGCCGCCCAGCGTCGGCCCCAGCGCCGGCGCGAGGATCACCCCCAGGCCGTAGACGCCCATCGCCGTGCCGCGGCGGTTGGGCGGGAAGACCAGGAAGATGATCACCATCGACAGCGGCTGGATGACCCCGGCGGCCGTCCCCTGAATCGCCCGGGCCAGGATCAGTTCGCTGGCGTCGGTCGCATAGCCGCCGACCAGGCAGCCGACGCAGAAGACGGCGAGCGACAGCATGAAGCATCGGCGCACCCCGAAGGCGGCGACGCCCCACGCCGCGGCGAGCATCGACGCCGTGGTGGCGGCGAGAAAGGCGGTCGAGACCCACTGGATCTGATCCTGACCCAGGCCGAACTCGCCCATCATGTCGGGCAGCGCCACGTTGGTCATGGTCGAGGAGAGGATCGCGGCGATGGTGCCGACCATCACCGTGCAGGTGGCGCACCACTTGTAGGGCGCGCCGAAGCGGGCGGCGAGCTCGTTGGCGGGGATCCCGCGCATGGCCGACCGCGCCTCCTCGCCGGGCGTTTCGCTCACCAACCGCCTCCCGATGCGCGGAACAGGCCGACGGCGGCGCGCGCCGCGTCGGTTTGGGTGCGCGGCAGGTCGTCCTCGGCGATGAGCAGTTGGCGGTCGGCGTCGAGCACGTCGGTCAGCGCGATCAGCCCGCTCTGGTAAGCGTCCTGCGAATCGTCGCGCGCGCGCTGCAGCGCGCGGATCTGGTTGGTCGCGTCGCGCCGATGGGCTTCGAGCTGGACGAGGCTCATGCACGCGTCCTCGACCTCCTCGGCGGCGCGCAGGACGACCTTGCGGTAATTGATCAGCGCTTCGCGGTTGGCGGCGTCGGCCGCCTCCACTTCGGCGTCGATGCGGCCGAAGTCGAACAGCCGCCAGCGCAGGCCGGTGGTCGCCAGCGGCTGGAAGGTGCCGCCCTGGAACAGGCTGGTGGGGTCGGTGGCCTCGTAGCCGACCACGCCGGACAGCGACAGCTTGGGGTAATACTCGGCGATCGCCTCGCCGATGCGGGCGTTGGCGGCGGCGAGACGGCGCTCGGCGGCGATGACGTCGGGACGTCGGCGCATATCGGCGGCGGTCGCGACGATCCGCGGAATCGCGGGCAGGGCGGAGGCGTCGCCGAGTTCCGCGGCGGCGGCGCCCGGCTGGACGCCCATCAGCACGTCGAGCCGATTCATCTGCGCGTCGAGGGCGGCGCGCAGCAGCGGAACTGCGCCCTCGGCCTGCGCGAGCAGAGCCTCCGCCTGCGCCGTCTCGCGGTCGGTCGCCATTCCCTGGGCCTTGCGCAGCCTGACTAGGTCGAGCAGATGGCGGTCGGTGGCGACCTGGCGCTCGGCGACCTTGATCCGGGCCTGGTCGCCGCGGACCTGCAGATAGGCGTCGGCGGCGTCGGCGGCGACGGTGACGCGCACGCCGAGGCGCGAGGCCTGCGCCGCTTCCGCTTCGGCTTCCGCCGCTTCTTCGCCGCGGCGGAGCCCGCCGAACAGATCGACTTCCCATCCGGCGCTGGCGCCGAGGTCGTAGAGCGCGCCGTCGCGCGGGAAGCCGGGAATGGGGCGGCCGAGCGCGGCGATCGGGTTCTGCCACGACAGGTGCTCGAACGTTCCCTGCGCTGTGGCGTCCAAGGTCGGCAGAAGCTTCGCCTCCACGCCCTTCGCCGCCGCGCGCGCCTCGTTCACCCGCTCCATCGACGCTTGAAGGTCGAGGTTCTCGGCCAACACGCGCTCGATGACGCGGGTGAGCTCGGGATCGTTGAAGCCGGTCCACCATTGGTCGAGCGGCGGCGGCGGCCCCTTGGCGGCGCGCTCGTCGACCGCCGGGGCATTGTGGAGCGGCGCGAGCGCGACGGCGGGCGGCGAATAATCCGGGCCGACCTCGCAGGCCGTCAGCGACAGGCCCGCCGCCAGCGCGGCGATGGCCGCCGCGCCCGCGCCGCGGCGGCGGCCGCGGATCAGGCCGGGATGGCGAGGGCTGGACGAAGCGAAGGTCATGTTCTCATCCGCGATCGACGAAACCTCGTCGCCGCAGCCGATCGGCTCCTCAGAAGCGGCTGGTGTCGATGTCGACCTCGACCATCATGCCGGGACGCAACGGATCGTCGTCCGGCTGTTGGACGGCGATGCGCACTGGCACGCGCTGGGTGATCTTGGTGAAGTTTCCCGATGGATTCGGGCTCGGCAGCAGGGCGAACTCGCTGGTGGCGGCGGCGCCGATGCGTTCGATGCGGCCGACGAAGCGGCGGTCGGGGTAGGCGTCGACGGAGACTTCCACCGGCTGCCCCGGCTTGAGACGGGTGAGCTTCGTCTCCTTGACGTCGGCGTCGATCCACACTCCCTTGGGGTCGTGAACGATGAACAGCCGCTGTCCCGGGATGACGTACTCGCCGGGCTGCACGAACTTGTCGTCGACGACGCCGTCGATCGGGCTGTGGAGTTCGCGGTCGGCGAGATCGATCTCCTTCTGGCGGATCTGCGCCTCGGTTTGGGCGGCGTCGGCGGCGAGGCTGTCGACTTCGGCGCGTAGCGCGTCGACGTCGCCGAGCCTGGCTTGGGCGTCGGCGAGGGAGGCGTCGGCGGCGGCGAGTTCGGCGGTGGCCGATCGCTCGCCCTCCTCGGCTTGGCGAAGCTGGGTTTGCCGCTGGTCCCACAGCTCGCGCGAGACGATGCGGCCGACCACCGCGTCGGCGCGCGCGAAGTCGCGTTGCGCCTCGTCGAGACGGGAGGCGGCCGATTGCTGGCTCGCTTCGGCGGCCTCGCGGCGCGCTTTGGCGGCGGCGACGGCGTCGGGACTGGTGGTCTCAGCCATGCGCAACTGGGTGGCGGCGCGCTTCTCCTGCGCGCGCACCGATTCCAGCTTGGCGCGCAGCTCGGCGAGACGCAGCGCCGCCTCGCGCTGGTCGATCACCACCAGCGACTGGCCGATTTGGATCTTTTCGCCGTCGGTGACCGGGCGGACGGTCACCCAGCCGTCGACGCGGCTGGCGATGGTGATCATGTCGGCGCGCACGCGCGCGTCGTTCTCGGTGACGTGAGCCCAGCGCGCGTAGGCCCAGACGGCGCCGCCGGCGGCCGCGACCGCGCCTACGGCGACGACGCCGAGCAGGCGATAGCGGCGCGGCCTAGCGGCCCGCGGGCTGCGCGCGGCGACGGCCGACGCGCTCGGCGAGTTGGCGCCGTCGGTCGTCACAGGTCGGACTTCTCGAGATTGAACAGGATCCGGGCGAGGACCCTGTTCAGGATGACGACGTCCTCGTCGGGGACGCCGTCGAGAACCTCCTCGCGCAGCTGGTCGAGGCGGACGGCGATCTCGTCAAGCAGCGGCGCGGCCTTGTCGGTCAGGTGAACGATCTTGCTCCGCCGGTCGGCGTCGCTGTCGCAGCGCTTGATCAGGCCGCGCCGCTCGAGCTCGTCGAGCACGCGCACCAGGCTCGGGCCTTCGATGTTCGCGTGTTCCGCCAGCCGGTACTGCGGCAGGCTGCCGCCCGCGCGCCACAGATGGCGCAGGGGCACCCATTTGGCTTGGGTCAGGCCGAAGGGGGCGAGCCGCTGGTCGACGCGAGCCCGCCAACGGCGGGAGCTGAGGGCGAGGTCGTGACCGATATTGCTGCGATCATCGGGACTGGTCATCGATGATCCCGCTTTCGATAGTAAGCTATTAAACAGTATGCTGCGCGGTAGTCCGTGAAGTGCGCGACGTCAAGGCGCGAAGACGCCGCAGGGGCGCGCTCGGCAAGGAATCGGGCAAAAACCCCGTTGCGCCGAGCTGGAGGCGGGCGTTAGCGGCGCGCCTCAGCGCCTCAGCCGTTTCTGCGCCACCGCCAGCGCCAGCGCCGCGACCAGGACGATCCCGGACAGCGCGCCCTTCAGGTTGAAGTCGAGGCCCATCAGGTCGAGCCCGTTGGCGATCATGCCTAGAAACAGCGCGCCGGTCAGGGTGCCGAGCACGTTGGGGCGTCCGCGCGGATGGATCGACGCGCCGATGAAGGTCGCGGCGATGGCGGTCATCAGATAGGCGTTGCCGGCGAAGGGCGTGAACATCCTGAGGCTCGCCGAGGCGATGACGCCGCCGACGGCGCAGGTCGCCGAGGCGGCGACGAAGCCGATCGCCGTGTATGCTTTGACCCGCAGCCCCGCGACCCGCGCCGCGCTCGGCTGCAGGCCGATGGCGTGGATGCGCTTGCCGAGAACCGACCGTTCGAGCGCGAGGTAGTAGAGGACGACCAGCGCGGCGGCGATCAGCGCCTTGATCGGAACGCCGAAGAACTCACCGACGCCGATGGCGTAATAGGCTTCCGGCAACTGACGGAACGAGATCGGCCCGCCGCCGTTGGTGAAGATGCGTTCGAGGCTGCCGCCGATGAAATAGACGCCGAGCGTCGCCAGGAACGGGCTCACCGCCAGGCGCACGACGAGAAAGGCGTTGAGCAGCCCGACCAAACCGCCGGCGACGACGGCGATGGCGATCGCGCCATACCAGTCGACGTCGAACTGCTTCATCGCCACGATCGCGAAGGCCGAGCCGAAGTCGAGCGCCACGCCGACCGACAAGTCGACGCCGCCCTGCGCCACCACCAACGTCATGCCGAGCGAGACGACCAGCAGGATCGCCGAGCCTTCGGCGATGTTTTTCAAATTGCCGACGCCGAGGAAGCTAGGGTTGTAGGCCGCGAAGAACACGAAGCAGGCGGCGATGACGATCAGGAATCCGTAGCGGACCAGGAACTCTCGCCAGTCCGGGGCGCGGGGCTCCGCTGCGGCGATGGGCGCTTCCGTCTTCATCGGTCGAGGTTCCTCGACACCGCGGAGGAGGCGACGACGATGAGGATCAGCGCGCCCTTGATGCAGCCGGTCCAGAAGATGTTGACGCCGGCCGAGCCGAAACCGATCGAGAGCGCCGCGACCAGGACGGCGCCGAGAACCGCGCCCCAGATCGTCACCACCCGCCTGGGCGAGAACGCCGCGCCGAGGAAGGTCGCCAGGATCATCTCCAGTTGCAGGTTCTCCTCGACGCCGGGCGCGAAGCCCGATCCGCGCGCGAGCAGGAAGGCCGAGCCGAAGCCGCCGGCGATCGCGGCGAGCACGAACGATTGAGCGATGAGCCGGTTTGGCGACAGGCCCGCCGTTTCCGCCGCGTCGCGCCCGCCGCCCGCCGCCTGCAGGTTGGCGCCCCAGCGGGTGCGATGAATGGCGAGGGCGTAGATCAGCGCGACGACGAGCGCGACGATCACGCCGGCCGGCAGTCCGCCGAGCGATCCGTCGCGAAGATAGACGATGAGCGGGTCGCTGATGTTGACGCGCCGGCTCGAGGTCACGTAGTTCGCGAGCCCGACGTAGCCCGAATAGCTGGCGAGCGTCGCCAGCAGCGGCGTCATGCCGACCCGGACCACCAGAAAGGCGTTGACCAGCCCGGCGAGCAGCGCCGCGCCCATGCCGGCCGCCAGCGCGACGGCGACCGGCGCGCCCTTGACCGTCGTCAGCTCGGCGATGATCGCGCCGGCGAGGACCGCGACGCCGGGGATGGAAAGATCGATGCCGCCGGAGATGATGTCGTCGCCGCCGGCGATGACCACCGTCGCCAGGCCGAGACTGACGACGACGACCGGCACGGCTTGATTGAGGATCAGCGCGAGCGTTCCCAGCGTCAGGAACCGCGGCGCCGCGACGCCGAGATAGAGCAGCAGCGCGAGAAAGATGACGAGCGGCGCGAGCGAGGCGATCGAAAGGACGAGTCCGCTCGTCCGCGCCGCGGAAAGCGGGATCGAGGCGTCGGTCATCGCGGATTTTCCTTCGCCGCCTCGCCGCCGGTCGTCAGCGCGATCAGGCGATCGAGGCTCAACGCCGAGACGGCGAGGTCGGCGGCGACCTCGCCGCGCCGGAGAACGACGACGCGGTCGCACAACCCGAGCAGCTCGGCCGCGTCGGACGAGGAAATCAGCACGCCGGCGCCGTCGGCGGCGAGCTTCTCGATCAGCCGGTAGATTTCCGCCCTGGCGCCGATATCGACGCCGATCGTCGGCTCGTCGAGCACGAACAGGCGCGAGGCGGTCGCCAGCCAGCGCGCCAGCACCACCTTCTGCTGGTTGCCGCCCGATAGATTGCGCGCCACCGCGTCGACGTCGCGCGGCCGGATGTCGAGCCGCTCGGCGATCGCTTGCGCGCGCTTGGCCGCCGCGCGCCGGTTGACGATGAGGCCCCGCGTCACCTCGTCGAAGGAAGCGAGATTGACGTTGTCGGCGACCGTCATGTCGACGACCAGGCCGTCGTCGCGGCGGTCGCGCGGAACCAGCACGACGCCGCGGTCGACCGCGCGCGCCGGCGAGGCGATGCGAACCGTATTTCCGTCGAGCCGCAGGCGCCCCTCGGTCGCGCGCTCGAGGCCGTAGATCGCCTGAACCAGCTGCTCGCGCCCCGAGCCGAGCAGGCCGGCGAGGCCGACGATCTCGCCGCTTTTGACCTCGAGGTCGACGGCTCGGAAATGGCGACCGTCGCCGAACTTCTCCAATGCGAGCAGCGGGCGGCCGGGATGGTGGTTGCGCGCCGGATAGAGGTCGGCGATCTCGCGCCCGATCATCATGCTGATGATGCGCGGCGCGTCTTGCGGGCCGACGCCGTCGACGACGCCGACGTCGCGGCCGTTGCGGAACACCGTCACGCGGTCGCAGATCGAGGCGATCTCGCCGAGATAGTGGGAGACGTAGACCATGGCGATGCCGCGCCGCTTCAATCGCGCGATCGCCTCGAACAGATGCTCGATTTCGGCGCTCGCCAGCGGCGCGGTCGGCTCGTCGAAGACGACGATCTTCGCCTGGTCGTCGATCAGCGCGCGGGCGATCTGCACCAGCTTGCGCTCGGCGACGCCGAGGTCGCGCGCCAGCTTGCGGCCGCTGATGTGCGCGTTCAGGGCTTCCTCGAGGAATTGCTCGGCGGCGCGCCGCATCGCCTTGACGCGCAGGCCGAGCGGCCCTTGCAGCTCCTGGCCCATGAACACCGTCTCGGCGACGGTGAAGTGCGGAACCAGATTGAGCTCCTGGTGGACGAAGCGGACGCCGGCGGCGTGGACCTTCGACGGCGTCACTTCGTCGAACGGAACGCTGTCGACGGCGATCTCGCCGGAATCGCGGGGGAAGATTCCCGCCAGCGCTTTGATGATGGTCGACTTGCCGGCGCCGTTTTCGCCGACCAGACCGTGAATTTCTCCCGCCCTGACCGACAGGTTCGCCTCGTCGAGCGCCAAGACGCCGGGAAACGTCTTGCGCACGCGCGCCATGGTCAGGACTTCACGGGACGCTTCAGTCATCGCGAGCGGCTTCGCCCCATCGGCGGCCGTGCGGCCGCGCTGCGCGTCTTCAGGCTCGCCGGGGCGAGAGAAGGCCGGCTGGCGCGCCGCCGCTCGCCCATCAGGCCGGCGACAATCGGCGGCGCGCCAAGCTCAGTCGCTTGTCACTTCAGCGTTCCGTAGCCGAGCTGCTGATAGACGGCCTTGGCCTGGTCGGGCCCGTAGACCGGCACCACGTCGACGAAGGTCTGCGCCTGCAGGTGCTGGCCGGCGAAGTAGCGCGCGACGTTGGTCGCCGCGATCGAGCCGATCTTGTGCGGCTGCTGGGCGACGTTGGCGACGAACGGGCTGTTCTTTTCCGCCATGATCTCAAGCGTGTCGGGGCCGGCGTCGACCGCGGTGACCTTGACCTCGGTGCGGCCCGCCTGCTCCAGCGCCTGGACGACGCCGATCGCCGGCTGGTCCCAGCAGGCGACGTGGATGGCGTCGAGCTTGCCCTTGGGATACTGGGTCAGCAGGTCGAGCGTCTTCTTGCGCGCGTCCTCCGGCGCGTTGGCGAACGCCTCGGCCAGCTCCGGCTGAATGATGTGGATGTTCGGGAAATCCTGCAGCACGTATTTCCACTGCTGGGCGCGGATGGCGCAGAAGTGCAGGCTGCCCTCGAAGGCGTTGAACACCGCGATGGCGCCCTTGCCGTCGAGCGCCTCGGCCGTGTAGCGGCCGATCGTCGAGCCGATGTACCAGTTGTCCGACGTCGTGTTGTTTATCGAGTAGTGCGACACGTGGTCGACGGTGAAGACCGGGATGCCGGCGTCCCGCAGCGCCTTGAACTTCGGCTCGACCGCGGCGTCGCCGAGGATCGAGATGACCGCGTCGACCTTGTTGGTGAGGAAGACGTCGTGATTGTTGGCGTGGACCTGGTTATCGCGGCCGCCGTCGGTCGGCAGCACCTCGCCGCCAAGCTTCTTCACCGTCTCGACCGCGCCGTTGAAGGCTTCGCGGTCCCAGAAATGTTGCGTGCCGACCACGGCGACGCCGATCCTCTTTCCCTTCAACGTCAGATTGGCGTCGTCGGCTGAAGCCGCCGAGACGGCGGCGAACAGGGCGACGCCGGCCAACGCCGCGGCCTTCGCCATCAGCGACGCGCTATGCAACAAAGACTTTCTGGACATTGCTTTCTCCGTCGACTTTTGAGGCTTCCCCGCCGCCGCGCGTCCCAACGCGCCGAAGCGCGCCGCTAATTCACATCGGCGACGCGGACTCCGACAATCATTTGCTCGGCTCCCCAAGTCCGCTGTTCACCTGTGTCAAACGATATGCAATATGTCAAATATCAATTTTATGGAGATAAGGGACAATGAGCGGGGTTGCGCTGCTGGCGGTCGACATCGGCACGACGGCGATCAAGGCCGCCGTCTATTCCGCCGACGGACGTCCGCTCAGCGTCAAAACCGCCCCCAATCGTGCGCTGCGGCCTCGTCCGGGATGGTCGGAACAGGACATGGACGAGGTCTGGAGGGCGGCCAGAGCCTGCATCGCCCGCGCCGTCGCCGGTTCGGACGCGGCGAACATCGCGGCGATCGGCGTCTGCGGCCAAGGCGACGGCCTATGGGCGCTCGACGCCGACCTGCGCCCGGTCCGCAACGCCGTCCTGTGGAACGATTCCCGCGCCGACGAGTTGGTCCTGGACTGGATCCAAAGCGGCGTCTCGGCGCGGCTTTCCCGTATCTGCCGCACCTCGAACTGGGCCGGCACCGCCGCGACGATCTTTCGTTGGCTCAAGGACAACGAACCGCAGGCGGCCCAGCGGGTCGAACGCGTGCTGTTCTGCAAGGACTGGATCAACCTGAAGCTCACCGGCGCCCTCGCGACCGACTTCAGCGACGCCAGCATCCCGTTCCTCGACCTCGAGGCGCGGGTCTACGCCGACGAGGCCTTCGACCTGCTCGACGTGGCCGAACTCAAGGGCAAGCTCGCTAAGCCGCGGCGCGCGGTCGATCTCGCCGGCTCGCTCTCGCCCGGCGTCGCCGCCGAGCTCGGCCTGCGCAGCGGCCTGCCGGTCGCCGTCGGCGCGATCGACCTCGGGGCGATGATGACGGGGATGCGGCTCGCCGACGCAGGCGACGTCGGGTTGATTCTCGGCACCACCGCGATGGTCAACGTCGTCGTCGCGCCGGCGCCGTTCGCTGGCGAGCCGATCGGCGCGACGATTTGCCACCCCTTCGAGGACCGATGGATTCGCGTCATCGCGCCGCTCTCCGGGACCTCGACCCTCGACTGGTTCGCCTCGCTCCATCGCGCGAGCGTCGGCGGCGGCGAGCCGAGCGAGGCGGCCAAGCGCGTCAGCGAGCTGGCGCGCGAGGTCCCGCCCGGCGCCCACGGGGTGTCCTTTCTCCCCTTCCTCGCCGGCGAACGCGCTCCCTTCGTCGCTCCGCAGGCCACCGCTTCGTTCAGCGGGCTGAAAGCGTCTTCGACCCTCGCGGACCTGGCGCGCGCGGTGATGGAGGGAACCGCCTTCAGCCTGAGGCACTGCTTCGAGGCGACCGGGATCGAACGCCCCGAATCGACGTTCCTGACCGGGGGCGGCGCGCGCAATCGGCTGTGGTGCGACATTCTCGCCAACGCGCTCGGCGCGGAGATCGTCGCCAGCGACGCTAGCGATCACGGCCTGTGGGGGATCGCGCTGATCGCCGCCGCGGCGGCCGGCCTGGGCGACGTCAAAACCCATCCCCCGCGCGCCGAGGCGACGCGCAAGCATGCGCCCGAGCCGCGCGCGGCCGCGGCCTACGACAGCCTGTTCGAGCTTTACCAACAAGGCGTCGCGGCGTCGCAGAGGGCGTGGCCGTCCCAGCGCGCCGTCGAACGCCGCTTAGAGACCATTCGAGGGAGCTCATGACGACGTCAACCGCAATGAAGGCCGCCATCTACTACGCCGTCGACGACATCCGCGTCGAAACGCGGCCGGTTCCGGAGATCGGTCCCGACGACGTTCTCTTGAAGACGCTCGCCTGCGGGCTGTGCGCGGGCGAAGCGATGCCTTGGCACAAGAAGGGCCCGCCGAAGGTGCTCGGCCACGAGCCGGTCGGCGAGGTGGTCGAGGTCGGCCGCAACGTGAGCGAGTTCAAGGTCGGCGAGCGCCTGTTCGTCAACCATCATGTCGGGCGCGCGCGTTCGCACTGGTCGCTTCGCGGCCACTTCACGCGCGACCCCTATTACGCGACCACGCGGCTCGATCCCGGCGGCGTCTGCGAATATTACCGCGTCACCGCCGATCACTTGCGCATGGACGTCCATCGGATCCCGCCCTCGATCTCCAACGAGGCGGCGACGACGATCGAGCCGTGGTCGTGCGTCCTCGGCGGGCTGAAGACCTGCGGCGTTCAGCCGGGCGACACGGTCGCCGTGGTCGGCGCCGGCTTCATGGGGCAGGGGTTCGTCCACATGGCGCCGTTGTTCGGCGCGGGGAAAGTCGTGGCGCTCGACTTCTCCGATTGGCGGCTGCGAAAGGCGCTCGAGCTCGGCGCCACCCACGTCGTCAATCCCAAGTCGACCGATCCGGTCGAGGCGCTGCGCGCGCTCAACCACGGGCTGCTCGCCGACGTCGTCGTCGCCACCGCGCCGTCGCCGCAAGCCTGGGACCAGGCGCTGGCGCTGACCGAGGTTGGCGGGACGCTCCACCTCGGCGCGCCGCTCGCGCCCGGGAAGACGTGGGCGCGCGACGGAAATCGCGCCTATTTCGACGAGATCGCGGTCACCTCGAAATATTCGAGCGACCATCGCGACACTTATAGCTATTTCCGCCTGCTCGACGCCGGCCGGGTCAAGGTCGAGAAGGCGATCACCCATTTCTTCGACATCGCCGACGCGCCGAAGGCGTTCAAGACCCTGGTCGACGCCGGCGAGTCGCTGAAGATCGTCGTCTATCCGCATGGGCTGCCCGCCCATGCGGCTCGTTCGCAGGAGGCCGCGTGAGATGCTGGAGGCGCTGAAGCAAGAAGTCTGGGAAGAAAACCTGGAGCTGCCGAACAACGGGCTGGTGGTCGGTAGCGGCGGCAACGTCTCGGGCCGCGATCCGGCGACGGGCCTGGTCGTGATCAAGCCGAGCGGGGTGAAGTTCGCCAAGCTGACGCCCGAGTCGCTGGTCGTGATCGACCTCGACGGGCGCATCGTCGAGGGCGCCTTGAAGCCCTCGGTCGACACCGGCATCCACCTCTACATTTACCGGCGCCGCCCCGACGTGTTCGGGATCGCGCACACCCACTCGCCTTACGCGACCAGCTTCGCCGCGCGCGGCGCGCGCATCCCGGCGGTGCTGACGCCGATCACCCACATGCTCGGCCGCGACGTTCCGTGCGCGCCCTACGCCACGCCGGGAGAGGTCGACACCGGCCGCGCGGTGGTCGAGGCGGCGGCCGGAGGGATGGCGGCGCTGGTCAAGGCGCACGGCGTGTTCACCATGGGCAAATCGGCGACGGAGGCGACCTCCGTCGCGCTCTACCTCGAAGAAGCGGCGAAAACGACGCTGCTCGCCATGCTCGCCGGCCCGGTCGACGAACTGCCGCCGGAAGAAATCGAACGCTGCGGCCTCTGGTTCCGGCGCAACTACGGGCAGCGCGGCGTGAAGAAGGTCGACGCTTGAGCGCGGAAAGAAGAGCGGCGAGCGGCTCACGAAAGGCAGGGAGAAGGAAATGGCGAAATTCGACGCGGTGTTCGTTGGGCTGACGATCCTCGACATCGCCGGACGCCCGGTGACGAAGATCCCCGACGGCGGCGGCGTCGCCTTTATCGACGAGATCCGCATGAATCCGGCCGGCACCGCCGCCGGCGCGGTGATGAACGCCGCCAAGCTCGGCGTCTCGACCGCCGCCGTCGCCTGCCTCGGCGCCGACGAGAAGGGCGATTTCATCCTCGACGTCTATCGGCGGTTGGGAATCGATTGCTCGCTCGTCCAGCGCACCGACAAGGCGCTGACGTCGGCCACCATGCTGACGATTCGCCCCAACGGCGAGCGTCCCGCGCTGCACTGCCGCGGCGCCTCCGATCTGCTGTTCGTCGCCGACGAGGAATTCGACGCGGTTTGCGACGCGCGCTTCCTGCACCACGGCGGAACGGGACTGCTGGCGGCGATGGACCGCGGCCAGAGCGCCAGGCTGCTGCGCCACGCCAAGAAGAAGGGCCTGACGACCACCTTCGACCTCATCGCCCCGGACGCGAACACGCTGTCGCTGCTCGCCGACCTTTTGCCCTCGGTCGACTACTTCATGCCCTCGCTCGAGGAGGCGGCGTTCCTCTCCGGCCGCGCCGATCCCGCCGACGCGGCGGCGTTCTTCCTCGACAAGGGCGCCGCGGCTTGCGTCTTCAAGATGGGCGCGCAGGGATCGTATGCGCGGACGCGCGGCGGCGCGTTCCGCACGCCGGCGTTCAAGGTTCCGGTGTCGGACACGACGGGATGCGGCGACGCCTACTGCGGCGGCTTCGTCGCCGGCCTCGCCGAGGGCCGCGACCTCGAGGGCGCCTGCCGCCTCGGAGCGGCCACCGCGGCGCTGGTGGCGACCGGCCTCGGCTCCGACGCCGGCGTCCGCGACCGCGAGCAGGTCGAGGCCTTCATCGCCACGGCGGAGAGGCTTCCATGACTTAAGAGTCGTCGCGCCCAAGATTCTCGCGGACGAAAATTTGGCGCGCCCAATGGGAATCGAACCCATGTTTCCGCCGTGAAAGGGCGGCGTCCTGGACCGCTAGACGATGGGCGCGGCGCAGCCTTCCGGCCCGCCGCGAGAGCGGCCTGCTATAGAGTCGTCCATCGAGGCTGGCAAGGCCGCAGGGCGCGATTTTCGGCGGCGCGCGACCGCCCGCCGCGGCGGGTCGCGAGCCGATTGCGCAGCGCTTTTTTCGCCGCGAGCGCCTTGCGCCGACCGCTCGCGGGGACAATCATGCGCCGCTTTTCCTGAGGAGGGGAGAGATGCGCGCGATTCTCATCCATCAGACTGGCGCCCCGGAAGTCATGCGGCTCGAGGACGTCGAGCTCCCGCCGCCCGGCCCGGGCGAGGCGCGCGTTCACCATCGCGCGATCGGCGTCAACTTCGTCGACACCTACTACCGCAGCGGCTTCTACGCCGCGCCGTCGCTGCCCTTCGTCCCGGGCGGCGAAGCGGCCGGCGAGGTGGTCGAAGTCGGCAAGAGGGTCAAGGGGTTGCGCCCGGGCGACCGCGTCGCCTACGTGGCCCAGCTCGGCGCCTACGCCGAGGAGCGCAACGTCGACGCCAAGCTCCTGGTCAAGCTGCCGAAGGCGATCTCTTTCGATTCCGCCGCGGCGATGATGCTGAAGGGCCTCACCGCCCAGTATTTGCTGCGCCAGACCTACAAGGTGAGGAAGGGCGACGTCATTCTCGTGCACGCGGCGGCGGGCGGCGTCGGCCAGATCCTCTGCCAATGGGGCAAGGCGCTCGGCGCGACGGTGATCGGCACCGTCGGCTCCGAGGAGAAGGCCAAGCTCGCCAAGAAGGCCGGGGCGAAGCACGTCATCCTCTATCGCCAGGAGGACTTCGTCGCCCGCGTCGCCGAGATCACCAAGGGCGCGAAGTGCGCCGTCGTCTACGACGGCGTCGGCCAGGCGACCTTTCCGGCTTCGCTTGACTGCCTGCGCCCGTTCGGCATGTTCGCGAGCTTCGGCTCCGCTTCCGGCGGCGTCGAGGCGTTCAACATCGGGCTGCTGGCCCAGAAGGGCTCGCTGTTCGCCACCCGGCCGTCGCTGTTCGCTTTCACCGCCGACCGCGAGCGGCTGGGCAGGATGGCGCGCGACCTGTTCAAGGTCGTCGCCTCCGGCGACGTGAAGGTCGCCATCGGCCTGCGGGCGCCGTTAGCCGACGCGGCGCGGGTCCACGTCGCGCTCGAGGCGCGCGAGACGACCGGATCGTCAGTGCTCATTCCTTGAGGCGCCGCCCGCGCCGCTTCGGCCCGGCGCGGCGTCGCGCCGCCTCTTTTTCGTCGGAAACAGGCGCGATATGCGAGGGCCGCCGCCGCCTCGGGGCGTCGCCGGCGCGCCCGAGGGAGCGCGCTTGGCGAGCCGCAAGCGGACTTGTATAGGGATGGCGGGCGGCGCGCGCCCGGACCGCAGTCAGCAGAGGCCATTTCGTCGATGAGCGAACCCAACGCCCTCAAGCGGGCTGTCGCCGCGCCCACCGTCAAACCCGCCGCCAAGGAGGAAGGCTGGTGGGAAACCGTCAAGATCATCATCGAAGCCCTCATCATCGCGCTGGTGGTGCGCACGCTGTTGTTCCAGCCTTTCAACATTCCCTCGGGGTCGCTGATCCCGACGCTGCTGGTCGGCGACTATGTCTTCGTGTCGAAATACGCCTATGGATACTCGCACTACTCTCTGCCTGGCTTTCTTGACTTGGCGCCGGGGGCGTTTCCTGGCCGCATCTTCGCCTCGCCGCCGAAGCGCGGCGACGTCATCGTCTTCAAGCTGCCGCGCGACGGCGAGACCGACTACATCAAGCGGCTGATCGGCCTGCCTGGCGACAAGATCCAGATGATCAAGGGCCGGCTCTACGTCAACGGCCAGCTGGCCGAGCGCGAGCCGCTGCCGCCCTATGAGGCGACCTCGCACATGGGCGCGCCCGAGCTCGTCCCCCATTACCGCGAAACGCTGCCGGGCGGCGTGAAACACGAGATCATCCAGCTCGACGGCGACGAGAATCCGATGCCCTACACCGCCAACACCGACGTCTACGAGGTGCCGCAGGGCGAGTATTTCTTCATGGGCGACAATCGCGACAACTCGAGCGACTCGCGCGTGCCGGAGGACCGCGGCGGCGTCGGCTACGTGCCGTTCGTCAATCTGGTCGGGCGCGCCGAGGTGATCTTCTTTTCGGTCGACGGCGCGCCGGCGTGGGAATTCTGGCGCTGGCCGTGGACCGTGCGCTGGAGCCGGATGTTCCATGCCGTCCGTTGAGGCGCGCCGTCGCGGCGCGCGATCATGAGCAAGAAAGGCAAACCCGAGCTCGCCGACCTCGAGGCGCGGATCGGCCACCCGTTCCGCGACCGCGAGATCATCCAGCGCGCGCTCACCCATCTCTCCGCGCCGGCGGCCGGCGGCGCGGACCGCGCGCATTCTTACCAGCGCCTGGAGTTCCTCGGCGACCGCGTGCTCGGCGTCGTCGTCGCCGACATGCTCTATCGAGCCTATCCGCAGGCGAGCGAAGGCGAGCTGTCGATGCGGCTCGCCAAGCTGGTGCGCGGCGAGACCTGCGCAGCGGTGGCGGAGGAATGGGACGTCGGCCCGCACGTGGCGATGGGGCAGGGCGAGGCGCGCGCCGGCGGGCGCAAGAAATCGGCGATCCTCGCCGACGTTTGCGAGGCGATCATCGGCGCGACCTTCGTCGACGCCGGCTTCGAGGCCGCGCGCGAGATGGTCGAGCGTTCGTGGCGCGCGCGCATGGACGCCGACGTCGAGCCCGAGCGCGACGCCAAGACCGCGGTGCAGGAATGGGCGCAGGCGCGCGCCCTGCCGGCGCCGCGCTACGTCGAGGTGGCGCGCAGCGGCCCCGCCCACGCGCCGCAGTTCGTCATGCAGGTGGTGCTCGATGGGTTCGAGCCGGAGACCGGCGAGGCGAACTCCAAACGCTCGGCCGAGCAGGCGGCGGCGCACGCGTTCCTCGTGCGCTGGAGCGGCGCGTGAGCGCGACCCGTTGCGGCTTCGTGGCGCTGATCGGCGCGCCCAACGCCGGCAAGTCGACGCTGCTCAATGCGCTGGTCGGCGCGAAGATCGCCATCGTCTCGCGCAAGGCGCAGACCACGCGCGCGACCACGCGCGGCATCCTCATCGAGGGCTCGACGCAGATCGTCTTCGTCGACACGCCGGGGCTGTTCGCTCCCAAACGCCGGCTCGACCGCGCCATGGTCGCCTCGGCCTGGGGCGCGGCGGGCGACGCCGACGCGCTGGCGTTGCTCATCGACGCGCGCGCGGAGATCGCCGGCGGCGGTTCGGGCGAAGCGAGCGCGGCGGGCTTGAGCGCGCCGACGCAGGCGATCCTGAAAACGCTCGGCGAAGCCCGCGCGCCGAAATTCCTCGTCCTCAACAAGATCGACCTGGTCGAGCGCCCGCGGCTGCTGGCGCTGGCGCAAGGCCTCAACGCGGCGCTCAGCTTCGACGACACGTTCATGATCTCGGCGCTTGGCGGCGACGGGCTCGAGCGGCTGCGCCAGCGACTCGCGGCTGCGCTGCCCGAAGGGCCATGGCTCTATCCGGAGGACCAGATCGCCGACGCGCCGATGCGCGCGCTCGCCGCCGAGATCACCCGCGAAAAGCTGTTCAACCGGCTACACGACGAATTGCCGTATCAAGTCACGGTCGAGACGGAATCGTGGACCGATCTCGCCGACGGCTCGGCGCGCGTCGAGCAGACGATCTATGTGACGCGCGAGAGCCACAAGAAGATCGTCATCGGCGAGCGCGGCCAGACCATCAAGGCGATCGGCGCCGCGGCGCGCAAGGAGATCGCCGACGCCAACCAGACGCCGGTGCACCTGTTCCTGTTCGTCAAGGTGCGCGAGGACTGGCTCGACGACCCCGAGCGCTACCGCGCGATGGGGCTGGGGTTTCCAAAGGAGTAGGCCCGGGGCGCCGCGGAGGGCCCGCCGCGGCCCTGGGCGTTCATCGGGGAGGGGTCAGAGTCGCGGGGGGAGGTTGGCGCGTCGGCGTCGGCGAACTCGGTCCGGCGAAAGGGTTTCGAGGCGGCGTCGACGGCGTCGAAGCAAGCATGGACGTGTTCTACGGGTCGCACTTCGGGCACACGGAGCAGATCGCGCAGACCCTGGCTAGAATCATAAGCCAATCCGGGGTTCAGGCGCGCGCCCGCAACCTCGCCACGGATTATCCGAGCGAGGCCGAAATCAATTCGCCGGACCCGTGCGTCCTCATCAGCCCCATTCGCTATGGCGCGCACCTGCGCGCGGCGCGGCGGCTGCTCAAGCGGATTGCGCCGCTGACGCCGCAAAAACCGCTGTTTCTCTTCTCCGTGAATCTCACCGCCCGCAAGCCAGGCAAGACCAGTCGCGCCGGGAACGTCTATCTTCGCAAATGGATCCGCGCGACCGGCGCTCAGCCGTCGCTTGCCGAGGCGATCGCCGGCAAGCTGGAGTACCCGCGCTACAACCTGCTCGACCGGACGATGATCCGCTTCATCATGACGGTGACGGGCGGGCCGGCCGACGGAAAGTCGGTGATCGACTACACGCCGTGGGCGCATGTCGCGGAACTGGCGAACGAGATCGGCGCGGCGGCGAAGGCGTGGCGCGAGAACGCGGGTCGCGCCGCCGCCGATCGCCCGCCGGAGGGCGGGCGCCAGCGGTAGGGCGCGCCGGCCGGCCTGGCGGCGGGGACCGCGTCGACGGCGCTCCAGTTGACCGCCTCTAGCGCCGCCGCGCCGGCCGGAAGCGGCTCTCCAAATTTGGCGATCGTTTCCAGCGTATCGTATCGGGCGCGGCGGACAACGAAAGCGCGCCTTCGCCAACGCGGAACTCTTCCGCTATCAGCCGCGCGCCCGTTCCGAGAAACCCGGCAGACGAGCAGGCGCAGCGCGGCGCCTTGCCGGTAGGCGATCGTCGATCGGACTCGCGTTCGTCCCGCTCACCGCGCCGGGGGCGGGAAGGCGGGAGTCGGCGGAACACCCGGCGCGGCCTTGCCCATCGCCGCGGCCATCGCGCTGAGGCTCGCCGCCGAAGCGCCGAGCTGCATGGTCTCGACCGCCGTGCTCGGCACGATGACGATGGTCGCGTTGTCGCGCTTCAGCCCTTCGTAGAGCATGTTCATCGCCCGCAGGTGAAACGCGGTCGGATCGCTGGCGTAGGTGCGCGCGGCCTCGGCGAACTTCTCCGCCACCTGGCGCTCGGAATCGCCGAGGATGACGCGCGCCTGGCGCTCGCGCTCGGCCTGCGCCTGCATCGACATCGCGTCCTGCAGAGAGGGCGGGATCAGCACGTCCTTCACCTCGACGGAGATGACGTTGATGCCCCACGGCTCGGTGCGCACGTCGATGATCTTTTGCAGCTCGGCGCTGATTTTCTCGCGCCCCTCCAGCATGTCGGCGAGCAGGGTCTTGCCGATCACGTCGCGCAGCGCGGTCTGCGCCGCCCAGTTGATCGCGCCGTTGTAGTCGGCGACGTCGAGCGCGGCCTTCTTCGCGTCGAGGACCTTCCAGAACAGCACCGCGTCGACGTCGACCGGCACCGTGTCCTTGGTCAGCGTCTTCTCGGCCTTGAAGGCGCTGGCGATGACGCGGGTGTCGATCCAGTAGGGCACGGTCTCGACGATCGGAATGATGAAGAACAGGCCGGGGCCTTCGAGCGAGCGGAAGCGGCCGAGCCGCAGCACCACCGCGCGCTCCCACTGGTCGGCGATCTTGATCGCGTAGGAGACGACAGAGGCGATGACGACGGTCACCACGGCGATGAAGCCGCTGGGGCCGTAGCCGGCGCCGGAGACGGCGTAGGCGAGCGCGAAGCCGACGATGAGCAAGACGACGAAGATCAGCGCCGGCAGCGAGTTGGTTTTCCTCATGGCGTCGTTCCTCCTTACCCGGTTGACGCGCGGCCAACGCCGCGGCGAGGTCGAAATCGGCGAGGCTCGCGCGCCTGCGATCATGCCGGCAAACGCCGGCGTGCGCCAGACGCAAAACGCGCGCGCCGTCGGCGACGCCGTCGACGCGGCCCGGCCGGCGCGACTTTATGCGTCGGCGCGCCGCGGATTGCGGGAATGACCGGCCGCGGGCATGATCGGCGGGATTCATGCCGCAAGCGGATCGCCCGATGTCGACCCTCGTCCGCCCAGCCGACGCCCTCGCCGTCACGCCCGCGGGTTCGCCGCCCTCGCAGGCGCGCGCCGCCGCGCCGTTCGCGCTGGCGGCGGCGTGCGGGCTTGTGTTCGCGGGCTCGCTGGCGCTGTTCGTCTGGGGCCTCGACGCGGCGCGCGACATCTATTTCGACGAAACCTGGTACGTGCCGACCGCGCGCGAGATCCTTAAGTCGGGCGTGGTGCTGCACCCGGAACACCCGCCGCTGGCCAAGCTCATCATCGCCGCGGGCGTGCGGATATTCGGCGACAATCCCTTCGGCTGGCGGGCGATGAGCGCATTGTTCGGCGCGTTGACCGTGACGGCGGCGACAATCTGGGCGTTCGCGCTGCTGCGCGACGTCGGCCAGGCGCTGTGGGCGGGCGCGGTCACGCTGGTCGACTCGGTCGTCTACGTCCAGGCGCGCATCGCCATGCTCGACATCTTCCTGATGGCCTTCTGCGCCTTCGGGCTGGCGTTCTTCACCCTCAGCCTGAAAGAGAAACGCCGCCAGCGCCGCTCGTTCGGCTTCGCCGTCGCCGCCGGCCTGAGCCTCGGCCTCGCCGGCGCGTGCAAGCTGTCGGGTTTCTTCCTGCTTGCGGGCGTCGTCGCCGCCCGTCTGCTGATCGGTCTGCTGAAACTGTGGCGCGTGCGCTTCGAGGACGCGCGGGAAAGCGATTTCTTCGCCCCCGACGCCTGGGCGGGGCTGACCCCGGCGAAGACGATCGTCGCCTTCGTCGTCGCGCCGTTCATCGCCTATTTTCTCGCTCACATCCCGCAGCTCGTCCACGACGGCTCGCCGCTCGCGTTCTTCGCCGAGCAGCGCCGGATGATCGAGATCATGACCGGGACGTCGGCGACCCATCCCTATTCGAGCCTGTGGTGGGAATGGCCGGCGATGGCGCGGCCGATCTGGTATCTGTTCCACGTCGCGGGGGGCGAAGCGGCGACGTGGAGCGCCGAAAATCCCGCGCAGGCGGTGGTCGCGCTCGCCAATCCGCTCGTCTTCTACGCCGGCGAGGCGGCGATCCTGTTGATGGCGTGGCGCTGGATCGCGCGTCGCGACGTCGACGCGATGATCGTCGCGATCGCTTTCTTCTTCCAGTATCTGCCGTGGGCGGCGAACCCGAAGGGGCTCGAGTTCTTCTACTATTATTTTCCGCCGCTGCTGTGCGCCGGTCCGGCGCTGGCGCTCGCATTTTTCCGCGGCGGCGGGTGGGCGCGCAACGTCGCCGCGCTCGCCTTTCTCGCCGCGGCGGGACTGACGTTCGTCTTCTTCCTGCCGGTGCTGTCCGCGCAATTTCCGGTGGACCCCAACGCCTTCACGCTGCGGGTATGGTTCAGCTCGTGGCGCTGAGCGCGAATCGTTTCCCTTCCCGGCGCGGGGCGGCTAGAAGGCGTCGATGACCGTCGACGCCTTACCCCGCGCGCCGTCGCGCGCCGCCAAGATTTCTCGCTCCGATCCGATGTTCTGGCGGGTGAACGCGCCGGTGTTCGTCGGCGGCTTCGCCACCTTCGACGTGCTCTACTGCGTGCAGCCGCTGATGCCGGTGTTCTCGCGCGATTTCGCCATCTCGCCGGCTGAGGCGAGCCTGTCGCTGTCGATGACGACGGGGCTGCTGGCGGCGGGATTGCTCGCGGCGGGCGCCGTCGCCGACGCGTTCGGCCGCAAGCGGACGATGGCGATTTCGCTCGCCGCGACCGCGGTCGCCACCACGCTGGCGGCGTTTGCGCCCAACTGGCCGACCTTCCTCGCCTTGCGCGCGCTCGCCGGCCTGGCGCTGTCGGGCCTGCCGGCGGTGGCGATGGCCTATCTCGCCGACGAACTGGACCCGCCGGCGCTCGGCCTGGCGATGGGGCTCTATATCGCCGGCAACACCGTCGGCGGCATGGCCGGCCGGCTCGCCGCCGCGGCGCTCTCCGACCTTTACGGCTGGCGGCCGGCGATCGCCACGGTGAGCGTCGTCGGCTTCTTCGGCGCGGCGATGATCGCCTGGGGGCTGCCCGCCAAGCGCGGCTTCACGCCCCGTCCGCTCGACGCGCGGCGGCTGGTCGCGACGCTCATGCGCCACCTCGCCGATCCCGGCCTGCGGCTGCTGTTCGCCGAGGGGTTCCTGCTGCTCGGCGTGTTCGTCTGCGCTTACAACTACCTCGGCTTCCGGCTCGCCGCGCCGCCGTTTTCCTACAGCCAGACCGCGATCGGGCTATTGTTCGTCATCTATATCGTCGGCGCGACCAGTTCGGTGACGATGGGGACGCTCGCCAGCCGTTACGGGCGTCGACGGGTGATGTGGATCGCCATCGCGATCGTGATGGCGGGCGTCGCCGTCACTTTGCCGGACAACATCGTCGCCATCGTCCTCGGCGCCGGCCTGATCACCTGGGGGTTCTCCGGCGGCCACTCGATCGCTTCGAGCTGGGTGGGCTTGCGCGCCGAAAGCGCGCGCGCCCACGCCGCCGCGCTCTATCTCTTTTTCTTTTACGTCGGCTCGGCCGTCACCGGCGCGGCGGGCGGCCTGTTCTTCGCCCGCGGCGGCTGGCCGGCGGTGGCGGCGTTGCTGGCGGCGATGACCGGCCTCGCGCTGTGGGTCGCGCTGCGCCTTTCCAAAGTCCCGCCGCCGCGCCATCTTCAGCCGCGTTGAGCAGGGAGCGTCGCGATGGACTGGCGCGACGAAGGCATCGTCATCGGCGTGCGCCGCCACGGCGAGAGCTCGGCGATCGTCGAGGCGATGACGCGGGCGCATGGGCGCCATCTCGGACTGGTGCGCGGCGGACGGTCGGCCCGCCTCAGCGCCGCGCTGCAACCCGGCAACAGCCTCGGCCTGGTGTGGCGCGCGCGGCTCGACGAGCATCTCGGCGCCTATGCGGTCGAGCCCCTGAGGTTCAGGGCGGGACGGCTGATCGACAGCGCGCTGGCGCTCGCCGGCGTCGGCTGGCTCGCCGCGCTGACCCGCCTGCTGCCCGAGCGCGAGCCGCATGAATCGGTGTTCGAAGCGCTGATGGTGATCGCCGACCATCTTGACGACGCCAGCGTCGCGCCGGCGCTGGTGGCGCGTTTCGAGGCGCGGCTTCTCGCCGAATGCGGCTACGCGCTCGACCTCGATCGCTGCGCGGCGACCGGCGCGCGCGAGGACCTGATCTACGTCTCGCCGAAGACCGGTCGGGCGGTGAGCGCCGCGGCGGGCGCGCCGTGGCGCGACAAGCTGTTGCCGCTGCCCGCGTTCCTGCGCCCCGGGGTCGAAACGCCAGCGCCGACGCCGACCGAGGTCGGCGACGCCTTCCGGCTGACCGGCTTCTTCCTGGCGCGCGATCTGTTCGCCCCGCGCGGCCAAGCGCTGCCCGACCTGCGCCGCGCCTTCCTCGCCGCGGCGGGCGAGGCGGTCGGCGGGTGGTGAGACGCCGCGCGGCCAAGGGCCTGCGCGGCTTGGCCTCAATCGGCCATGACGACGCGGCGCGGCGCGGCGTCGCGGATTTCCGGGTCGACGTGCGCGTGGAAGCGCGCGAAGTTCTCCTCGAACATGTCGACCAATCGTTGCGCCGTCTTGGCGAAGGCGCTCGGGTCCTTCCAGGTCTTGACCGGTTCGAGCAGAAGCGGGTCGACGCCGGGAACGTCGGTCGGCGTCGCCAAGCCGAAGTAGGGGTCGACGCGGAACTCGGCCCGACTCAGCGAGCCGTCGAGCGCCGCCGCCAGCAGGCGGCGGGTGACGCGGATCGGCATGCGCCGGCCGACCCCACAGGGGCCGCCGCTCCAGCCGGTGTTGAGCAGCCAGCAGTCGACGCCGCCGCTCTCGACCAGGTCGCGCAGGAGGTCGCCGTAGACCGCTGGATGGCGCGGCATGAACGGCGCGCCGAAACAGGTCGAGAAGGTCGCCTGCGGCTCGACCACGCCCTTTTCCGTTCCCGCCACCTTGGCGGTGTAGCCGGAAAGGAAATGATAGATCGCCTGCCTGGCGTTGAGCTTGGCGATCGGCGGCAGGACGCCGAAGGCGTCGCAGGTGAGCATGACGACGTTGCGCGGCGTCCCGGCGCGGCCCGAGGGGGTAGCGTTGGCGACGAAGTCGATCGGGTAGGCGATGCGCGTGTTCTCGGTCTTGGAATCGTCGTCGAAGTCGGGCGCGCGGGTCACCGGGTCGAGCGTCACGTTCTCCATCACGGTGCCGAAGCGCTCGCTCGCCGCGTAGATCTCCGGCTCGGCTTCGCGCGACAGGCGGATCGCCTTCGCGTAACAGCCGCCCTCGAAGTTGAACACGCCCTCAGGGCCCCAGCCGTGCTCGTCGTCGCCGATCAAGGTGCGGCTGCGGTCGGCCGAGAGCGTCGTCTTGCCGGTGCCCGACAGGCCGAAGAACACCGCCACGTCGTCGTGGCCGCCGTAATTGGCCGAGCAGTGCATCGGCATCACGCCCGCCTGCGGCAAGATGAAGTTGAGATAGGTGAACACCGACTTCTTCATTTCGCCGGCGTAGCTGGTGCCGCCGACCAGAACGATGCGGCGGGTGAAGTCGCAGGCGATCACCGTCTGGCTGCGGCAGCCGTGCCGGGCCGGATCGGCCCGGAAGGAGGGCAGGTCGACGATGGTCAGGTCGGGGACGAAAGCTGCGAGCGCGCGCGTCTCCGGCCGGATGAGCAGGTTGCGGATGAACAGCGAGTGCCACGCCAGCTCGGTGTAGACGCGGGCGCGCACGCGCGCCGACGGATCGGCGCCGGCGTAGAGGTCCTGCGCGAACAGCTCGCGGCCGCGCGCGTGGGCGATGAAATCGGAAAACAGCGCGTCGAACTGCTCACGCGTGATCGCGCCGTTGCCTTCCCACCACACCGCGCCATCGGTGGTGGCGTCGCGGACGATGAATTTGTCTTTCGGGCTGCGGCCGGTGTGGACGCCGGTGTCGGCGACTAGCGCGCCGCCTTGCGCGACGACGGCTTCGCCGCGCCGAAGCGCCTGTTCGTAAAGTTGGGGCGCGCCCAAGTTCCAGTGAACCGCCGCGAGCCCCTCGAACCCAAACGACTCCACGCCATGATTGGCGTCAAAAATGCCCGTCTGCCTCATGATTTCCCCTTCAAACGGAGATACCGTAGGTCGACCGGCGGGCCTCGTACATTGTTCTAGCGCAAATGCAAACGGACAGATTGGCGCAGGGGGCGCGCCGAGGCGGGCTTGGCGCGGCCTCACGCGCCAAGCGGCGCGAAGCGGATGACGCGGCAGGGATCGCCCACTGCGGCGGGCGACGCATCGGGCGCGCGGGCGATCAGCCCTTCGGCGCGCGCCAGCGTCTTCACCAACGAGGAATCCTGTGAAGCGACAGGCGTCGCCAGCAGCGCTCCGTCGGGACCGGGCGCGAACGTCGCGCGCAGGTATTCCTTGCGCGGGCCGCTGGCGGGCAGGGCGGCGCCGAGGCGGCCGGGTTCGCTCAGGTCGGCGCCCGCCGCGGGGTCGCCGAGCAGCGCGCGGATCAGCGGCCTCAAGAACAACAGCGCGCAGACCGTCGACGAAACAGGATTGCCCGGCAGGCCGAGCACCTGCGTCGCGCCGAGCCGACCGTGGATTAGCGGCTTGCCCGGCCGCATGGCGATGCGCCAGAAGTCGAGCGTCATCCCCGCGTCGGCGAGCGCCCGCCGCACCAGATCGCGTTCGCCGACCGAGGCGCCGCCGAGCGTCGTCAGCACGTCGGCGTTGGCGGCGCGCGCGCGCGCGAGGGCGGCCGCCAGCGCCTGCGGATCGTCGCCGACGAGGCCGAGGTCGATCGGCTCGCCGCCGGCGGCGGCGACGATTCCCGCGACGGCGAAGGCGTTGCAGGCGACGATCTGCGCCGGCCCGCGCGCCGCTCCGGGCGCCACCAGCTCGTCGCCGGTGGCGAGGATGGCGACGCGCGGCCGGCGGCGCACGGGAACGGCGGCGTGGTCGGCCGCGGCGGCGAGGGCGAGGTCGCGCGGCGTGAGCCGCCGGCCCGCCGCCAGCACCCTCTCGCCCTCGGTGAAATCGAGGCCGGGCGCGCGCACATAGTCGCCCGGCGCGACGGGCCGGCTCAGCACGATCGCCTCGCCCTCGCGTCGCGCCTCTTCCTGGATCGCCACCGCGTCGCTCCCTTCGGGCAGCGGCGCGCCGGTGAAGATGCGCGCGGCCTGGCCGGCCAAGAGTCGGCCGGCGAAGGCGCGGCCGGCCGCCGACTCGCCGACCACCTCCAGCCGCGCCGGAGCGCGCGCCGCGTCGGCGGCGCGAAGCGCGTAGCCGTCCATCGCCGAATTGGCGAACGGCGGCTGGACGCGCCGCGAGGCGAGGTCGCGCGCCAGCGTGCGGCCGAGCGCGTCGGCAAGGGCGACCGTCTCCGCTTCGAGCGGCTCCGACGGCGCCGCGAGCACACGCGCCAGCGCCTCCTCGGCGCTGATCAGCGGCGGGGCGGTCATCGCGGCGGCTCCGACGCCGATCGCCGCGCGCTCTCCTCGGCGCGCCACAGGCCGGATTTGCCGCCGCGCTTCTCGACCAGCCGGACCGCTTCGATGCGCATGCCGCGGTCGGCGGCCTTGGCCATGTCGTAGACGGTCAGGCAGGCGACGGCGACGGCGGTCAGCGCCTCCATCTCGACGCCGGTCGGTCCGACCGTCTTCGCCTCGGCGCGCACGACGACGCTCGGCGGCGTCTCCTCGAGGGCGAGGTCGACGGCGACGCGGGAGAGCGCGATCGGGTGGCAGAGCGGGATCAGCTCGTGGGTCCGCTTCGCCGCCATGATTCCCGCGATCCGCGCCGTTCCCAAGACGTCGCCCTTCTTAGCGTCGCCGGAGCGGATGAGCGCGAGCGTCTTGGCGTGCATGACCACGCGCCCTTCGGCGATCGCCACGCGCTCGGTCGCCGGCTTGTCGGAAACGTCGACCATGCGCGCCTCGCCCGAGGCGCCGAGGTGGGAGAGGGAGGACATTTCGCGCTTGAAGCAAGTTTTGCGGGCGCTGGCAATGGGCGAGAAGCGGCCCCGGTTGCCCCGCGCCGTCGGGTCGGCTAAGCCGGGGCATGGTCGAGATCGTTTCCGGCCCGACGGCCTATCCTAACGCGCGTCAATGCGGCGCCTGCGCGCTCTGCTGCAAGGTGTTCCTCTTGCCGGCGGTCGACAAGCCGGCGGGCGTCTGGTGCCGCCATTGCCGGCCGGGATCGGACGCCGCTTGCGCCATTCACGTCAGGCGGCCGACGCAGTGCCGGCAGTTCTTCTGCCTGTGGATGGGCGATCCCACCCTGCCGGACGTGTGGAAGCCTGACCATTCGCACATCGTGCTGTCGTTCTTCCCCGGCAACGGCTTCCTCTACGCCCAAGTCGATCCCGGCGCGCCGCAAGCGTGGCGCAAGGCGCCCTATTTCGACGACCTGCGCCGCTTCGCCAGACGTCTTAATGAGCGCAGCCGCCACGTGATCGTGTTCGTCAACGACGTCGCGACGCTGATCCTGCCCGAGGGTCCCGTGCCGCTCGGCAAGATGACGGCCGAAGACGATTTCCGCCTCGAGCCCGCGTTCGGACCGAACGGGCCGACCTACAGAGCCGTGCACGTCTGAGGAAGGCCGCGTGCGGCGCGAAGGGCGGCCCGCCGCCCGTGGGCCGGCGATTTCGCGCGAGGCTTGTGAAACGCGGCGGCGCTTGCGACATTGACCGCGTGATCCGTCGCCGCTCAAGGAGACCGACCAAAATGAACGACGTCGCCGCTTTTCTCGCCCGCGCGATCGCCGAAGGGCGCGGCCGCGCGCCGGCCGACCTCGTCCTCAAGGGCGGGCGGCTGTTCGACCTCGTCTCCGGCGAGCTGCGCGAAGGCGACGTCGCCATCCATGGCGACCGCATCGTCGGCACGCTCGCCGATTATCGCGGCGCGGTCGAGATCGACGTCTCCGGCAAGGTCGTCGTTCCGGGCTTCATCGACACCCATCTGCACGTCGAATCCTCGCTGATCACGCCGCTCGAGTTCGATCGCTGCGCGCTGCCGCGCGGCGTCACCACGGCGATCTGCGACCCGCACGAGATCGCCAACGTGCTTGGCGTCGCGGGCATCGCCTATTTCCTCGATTCGGCGCTGGCGACGGCCCTCGATCTTCGCGTGCAACTGTCGAGCTGCGTGCCGGCGACGCCGATGGAGACCGCCGGCGCGCGGCTGGAAGTCGAGGACCTGCTGCCGCTCGCGCGCCGCCCCAAGGCGCTCGGCCTCGCCGAGATGATGAACTTTCCCGGCGTGCTGGCGGGCGACCCTGGCTGCCTCGCCAAGCTTGCGGCGTTCCAGGGGCGGCCGATCGACGGCCACGCGCCGCTGCTCTCCGGCCTCGACCTCAACGGCTACCTCGCCGCTGGCGTACGCACCGACCATGAGACGACCAACGCCGCCGAGGCGCTGGAGAAGCTCTTCAAGGGCATGCAGGTGCTGGTGCGCGAGGGCTCGGTGTGCAAGGATCTGCATGCGCTGGCGCCAATCGTCACCGAGCGCCACTCGCCCTTCATCGCCTTCTGCACCGACGACCGCAATCCGCTCGACATCGCCGAGGAGGGGCACCTCGACTACATCATCCGCACTGCGATCGCGCTCGGCGCGCCGCCGCTCGCGGCCTATCGCGCCGCCAGCATCTCCGCCGCGCGCATCTTCGGGCTCGCCGACCGCGGCCTGGTCGCGCCGGGCTGGCGCGCCGATCTGGTCGTGCTCGACGATCTTGAAGCTTGCGCGGTGACGAAGGTGATCAGCGCCGGGCGCGTCGTCGACGAGGCGCTGTTCGCCGCGCGTCCCGCCGTCGAGCCGGTCGGGCGCGCGAGCGTCAAGGCGCGGCGCGTCGACGCGGATGATTTCGTCGCGCGCGGGCAGGGGCCCTCCACCCAGGCGATCGGCGTCGTGCCCGGACAGGTGATCACCGAGCGCGTGCCGGCGATCCTGCCGTTCGCCAACGGACTACGCGGGATCGACCTCGACCGCGACCTGATCAAGGTTGCGGTCGTCGCCCGCCATGGCGTCAATCACAACATCGCCGTCGGTTTCGTCGCCGGCTTCGGCATGAAGCGCGGCGCGATCGCCTCCTCGGTCGGCCACGACAGCCACAACGTCGCCGTGGTCGGGGCGAACGAGGCCGACATGGCGGCCGCCGTCAACCGCCTGATCGAGATCGAAGGAGGCTTCGTCGTCGCCGAGGGTGGGCGCATTCTCGCCGAGCTCGCGCTGCCGGTCGCCGGCCTGATGAGCCTCAAGCCCTTCGAGGAGGTGCATGCGGCGCTGATCCCGCTACGCGCCGCCGCTAAGAGCCTCGGCGTCGTCCTGCCGGAACCGTTCCTGCAGGTCGCCTTCCTGCCGCTGGCGGTGATCCCGCACCTCAAGATCACCGACATGGGGTTGGTCGACGTCGACCGCTTCGAATTCGTGCGCGACTGAGGCGTCTAGCGCGACACCCGGAAAATGCGGCCGTCGTATTGGTTCGGCTCCGCGTCGGGCGGCGCGGCGAAGACGAAGGCGTCGGCGAACAGGCCGCTCGCCGACGCTTGGCTGAGAAAGACGACAAATTCGGCGCGCGCGCGCCGCCAGCCGGCGAGCTTGGCGCGGACGCGACGGCCGGCGAAGCCGAGCCGGTAGACGAGGCGATGGAGCTTGATGCGCGCGCCCTTGAAGCCGCGGTAGCGCGGCTTGCGCTCGCTCGCCGGCAGCGCCTCGAGATCGACGGCGGCGGCGCGGGCCATCGCCCGATACTTGCGGGCGTAGCCGGGATATTGCTCGGCGAATTCGCGGTGCCACGGCTTGACGAAGCCGACGACGTGGATGACGCGCGGCGCGACCGCCTCGGCGAGGCCAAGCTCGAGATAAGTGATCAGGCAGTTCCAACGCGGGCTGAGCGGCAGCCAATCGGGGAAGAGGTGGTTGACGCAATGCTGGTCGGCGTAGATCGCGCCATGCGCGTTGAGGTAGGCGACCATTTCGCGAGTTATGTCGCGCGCGAGCCAGCGCTGGCGGTCGATCAGCAGCATCCCTGAATTGAAATAACGCGCGCCGTGCGGCCGACCGGCGCCGAACGAAACGTCGCCGGCCTCCTCCAGCGCCGCTTCGATCATGTGGTCGCCGACGGCGGCGACCGGCGCGCCGCACATGTCGAGGGCGAACAGTTCGTCCAGCGACCCGTCGATGACGACGTCGACGTCGAGATAGAGCAGCCGGCCGGCGGAGAGCGCGCAGGGGGCGAACAGCCGCCCGAAGACTTGGCGCGGCCACGGCTTCGGGTCGGGCAGAGCCGCGGGCGTCAGCGGAGCCAGCTCGCCGCGATGCAAGCGCAGCCTATCGCCGGCGCGGGCGCTGACGCCGGGGTCGAACGCGACGCCCTCCGCGCCGGGGCCGTCGACGAACACATGGACGCCGATGTCCGTTTCGCTCGCCTCGAGGGCGCGAACCGCCTGAACCGCCGCGAGGGGAAAGAACTTTGCGTCGACGACGAAGAAGATTTCACCTTTCATCAAGCGGCTCGTGTTGTTCTCGCGGCGGCGGCCGCTATCGGCGGTTTCGCGCCGCCAGTCAAGGCGAGCGCGGCCGCGGGAAGGCGAAGCCCGCCGCCAGCGCGAGCCAGGCGACGATCATTACGGAGCCGCCGACGGGCGCGGCGAAAGGAAAGATCGAGGCGCTGAAAAAGGCGCGGCAGGCGAGGTCGCCGGCGAACAGGATCGCGCCCGCCGCCAGCGCGAAGCCCGCGCCGAGAATTACGCCGGCGCCGGGCGCGAGCCGCGCATGGGCGCTGACGCCAAGCGCCGCGGCGGCGTGAAGGAGGAGGAACAGCGCCGCCGTCTCGCCGAGTGCGCCGCCGCCGGCATGGACCGAAAGCGCCGCCAGCGCGACGCCGCCGGCGCCCATCACGGCGGCAAGGATCGCCAGAAGTCGCGGCGCTGGGGACATCGGAGGCTCTCGGGCGGAAGCGGGCGGCCCGCCGGGCATAGGCGATCGCTTCCGAAGCGGCAAGGAGCGCGGGTTTACCTCGACGCGCGAGCCCGGCTAGCATGCGCCGCGCGTCGATCCCGGCGCGCTTCCGGATTCGCCCATGCCGCTGCTCGACCATCTGCAGCCGTTCATCGCGCATTACGGCTATTTCGCCGTCTTCGCCTTGGTGGCGCTGGAGAGCGCCGGCGTGCCGATGCCCGGCGAGACGGCGCTGGTCAGCGCGGCGGTGTTCGCCGGGACGGGCGCGCTCAACATCGAGCTGGTGATCGTCTGCGGCGCGGCGGCGGCGATTCTCGGCGACAACGCGGGCTATTGGGTCGGCCGCGAGTTCGGCTTTCCGCTGGTCTACCGCTACGGCGGCTATATCCGGCTCGACGAAGGGCGATTGAAGGTCGCCCAGCATCTGTTCCAGCGCCACGGCGGCAAGATCGTCTTCTTCGGCCGCTTCGTCGCGATCTTGCGCGCCTTCGCGGCGTTCCTCGCCGGCGTGAACCACCTTTCGTGGCCGCGCTTTCTCGCCTTCAACGCGGCGGGCGGCGTCCTCTGGGCGACGATCTTCGGCCTCGGCGGCTATTTCCTCGGGCTCGCCTTCGAGCATTACGCGCGGCCAGTCGGCGCGGCGGCGCTCGCCTGCGCGCTCATCGGCATGTTCGTCGCCGGCCGCTTCGTCGCCCATCACGAGCAAGCGTTGCGCGCGGCCGCCGAGGCGGCCCTGCCGGGGCCGCTGGTCGCGCCGAAGCGCCGCTGAGGCGGCGACTTATCCACAGCTTATCCACAGCTTATCCACAGTTTGTCAACAGCGTTTCCCAAGCTGTTCCAGGGGTCTTCAGAGGTTTCTGGAAACGTTCCCGTCAGCCGACCCGCGGCGCCGCCGAAGCGACCGCCCGCTCCTCGGGGCCAATCCACAGGCGCAACCGCTCCGAACGGCGCACGAAGTCGACGCTAACCGTGCGGCTGATCTTCTCCGCGTCGAGCAGCCGCACCAGATCGGAGACGCCGGTCACCGGCCGGTCGTCGAGCCCGATGACCAGGTCGCCGGTGAGCAGGCCCGCCTGCGCCGCCGGCCCCGTCTGGTCGACCGCGACGAGGCCCGCGCCGCTCGCCTGCGCGAGGCCGAGGCGCAACGCAATCCGCCGCGGGATCGGCGTCGTGGCGGCGGCGACGCCGATATAGGCGCGCCGCACCCGCCCGTGGCGCGCGATCTCGCCGGCGACGTAATGGGCGGTGTTGGAGGCGACCGCGAAGCAAATGCCCTGCGCGCCCATGATGATCGCGGTGTTGACGCCAATCACCTCGCCCGTCGAGGAGACGAGCGGTCCGCCGGAATTGCCGGGATTGAGCGCTGCGTCGGTCTGCACCACGTCCTCGATCATGCGCCCGGTGCGCGACTGCAGCGTCCGCCCGAGCGCCGAGACGACGCCCGTCGTCACCGTCGCGTCGAAGCCGAGCGGATTGCCGATGGCGATGGCGATCTGGCCGCGCTTCAGGCGCGAGCTGTCGCCGAGCGTGGCCGCTGGCAGCGTCACGTCCTCGTCAACGCGCAGCAGCGCAAGGTCAGTGTCGGGATCGTCGCCGAGCACGCGCGCCTGCAGCTCGCGACCTTCGAGCGTGGTCAGCGCGACGGCGCGCGCGCCCTGGACGACGTGGCTGTTGGTCAGCGCCAGGCCGTCGGGCGAGATGATGACGCCGGAGCCGGCGCCGGCGCTCTTGCCGTTGCGGCGCACGTCGATGCGCACGACGCTCGGCCCGACGCGCTCGACCACGTCGGTGACGACGCGCGAGTAGGCGTCGAGCGCCGCGCCGTCATCGGGCGCCGAAGGGCGGCCGGGGCCGTCGCTGCGGCCGTTTCCGTCGAGGGTTCGGAGAATCTCGGGAGGTTGGAAGGAGTCGAACATGTCCGGCATATGGGCGCGCGCGGGCGGCGCGGCAAGGCGGCGTCTCGGACGCGCTGATCGAGGCGAGCCGCCTCGCCGAAGCCCGGCCAAGGGAATCGTCTTGCGAAACAGGCTCGCGCGGGGTCGAGCCGGGCGCCGGAAGGGCCCGCGCTCAGCCGCCGTTCAGCGCCAGCGCCGCCCGCCCCGCGCCGATGTCGTTCGGCTCGTCGTTCTGCCGCAACAGCTCCTCGAAATAGCCGATCGTCTTCTCCAGCCCCTCCCGCAGCGGCGTCGTCGGACGCCAGCCAAGCTCCGCCTTGGCGCGGCTAATGTCGGGCCGCCGCTGCTTCGGGTCGTCCGCCGGCAGCGGACGGAAGACCAGCTTCGAGCGCGAGCCGGTCAGCTCCACCACCAGCTCCGCCAGCTCCCGGATGGTGAACTCGCTCGGGTTGCCGA
>Ga0326727_10000815_pt1 | contig 123596 bp, 95 predicted proteins | sample MB2enrmetagenome_FD_207643 | JGI IMG/M metagenome (GOLD analysis project Ga0326727, IMG submission 207643) | Lab enriched peat soil microbial communities from McLean, Ithaca, NY, United States - MB29MY | ecosystem: Environmental > Terrestrial > Soil > Wetlands > Peat | place: USA: New York...
AACCAGCAATCTGGCCACGTCTTTTTATCGGAGCGAATTCAATGGAGAAGGTATGCCCTACCGCATATTCGCCGCCGAAGAAGCACCCCATCAGGAAGCGCAGGATGCTGAACAGCAGGTACGCCCAACCACCAGCCTGCGCGTGGGTAGGCAGGAATCCGGCGAGGAGCGACATGACGCCCACGCCGGCAATCGTAAAGATCAACAGGTTGCGCCGGCCGATCTTATCTCCATAGTGCCCAAAGAAGGCCGACCCCACCGGTCTGGCCGCCATCGTGATGGAGTACAAGAGAAGAACTTTCGTGTACTGCCAAGCTGCACTTCCGCCCGGCGACACGAACAGTTTTCCCAGGATCGGCGCCATCACCACGACCATCGCCATGTCGTAGGCATCCAGCCCAAATCCCAGGAACTGAGACATCATGGCCTGTCTGGTATCTTTGCTCAACTTCTGAGGCTGCGTCACTCCAGCTGTTGTTCCAGTAGACATAATTTTGCCCTCACCCAAAATGGCTGATTAAACCGCACACGAGACTGTTTTCCGAGTCAAGAACACGCTGAAAAGCTGTGCGGAGTACTCTACTTCTTTTTGCAGGGTAAGAAAAGAGAAAAAACGGGGCAAGAACCGCTGCTGGCCGGGTACTCGGGATTCCCCCAAGTGACCACATCCGCCGCGGGGGAGCGCGGCATGATCCCATCCCCCCACAGCGGTGCGCCACCCTCCGCGTCCTGACCGAAGCGAAGAGCCTGCCCTGTGATCAGGGCGGTGGGGCGCACCTGGTAGTTGTGCTACGCCTGCCCAAGCCCGAAAACCTCGCCCCTAACCCAGGCATCCGTGCCGCTCACTTTAACGCTCAATTGATTTCGTTCCGCGGACGAGGGCTGCAAGCCCCATTCTGGCTTGCCGGGGTGGAAGCCAGCCACCCGCGGACTCGTGCGCCAACCGGACCAATGGCGCTGGTCCAGTTTCCGGTTCTATGCTTATGGAGAGAAGGGCCCGTACAGGTGGACTATGACATGCCCCAACGCGAGCCTGAACCGCTTTTTCGCAAGCGCACCAGCTGACCCAGAAAGACGTGCGCCCACGTCATCCCGTCCGGCCCTTTCCACCGGCCCTATTCTTCCAGACCCGCCCACGCACTTTCGGCCGGTGGAAAGAGCCTGCCCTGAGCAAAGCGAAGGCGCCGGGCACCCGCAGTCTGGGTTGACAATACAAAAGCCGAACGGTCCGGCGCAACGTTAAGGCTCAGCCACCCGCCCTGATTTCCTTTTCTCTTTTCCCCACTCATCGCTGAACGGTCCAGACGGTAATAACCGACTTTCAATTACCTACAAATCCGTCTTCTTTCTCATGCACTTACAAAAAAGGCCGCTGAACGGCAATCTTTCGCGACCTCTGAGCAATACAGTCTGCCGCCTTGCAGATTCGCAAAATAGGAGCGATTCCGCCAGGGCTAGGACAACGAGCTGTTTTCGCCACTTTCATAACTTCATGGAAATGAAGCTAGACTTGTGGGTAATTGAAAGAATAACCGAACGCTTACTTCCCATCATGCATGTCCCGGATTTGTTACATTACGGCGTCACCGCTACTATAGTCCTGTTCGACTTTATCCAACTCTTCGTCCCCCTGTCGAATCGCCGAAGTTGTATGAAATACTTTCCCGGCCTGCCTAAATCGTACAACCTGCTAACGTCGATCAGGAACGTCCAGGCCTCGCTAGGCTTGACTGAGAAATGCCCGCCACTCCGATGCAGGAGAACGTCCGGCGCCAGGCCAGGAGAAGGCCCCTCGGGATGTTCGAGTAGCGAACCGAATTCCGTTGCATGCGCAGCGCTGCCCTGATTATCGCGAACCTCAGCCCTGTATACGTACCCTCCTTGATCAGCCGCGTGCTCCTTCCAGAGGAGGATGTTCCGACTCGTTGTGTTGGTCGTTACAACCTTTACTATTACTGGATTCCCCACCTTCACCTCGTCCTGCACAGCAGATAAAGCGAGAGAAAATGGGGGGGCGACGGGTTCAGCTGAACTAGCGGTCTGAATCAGTCGTGTAGACTGTGCGATACCCAAGCCCAGAGGGAACAGGATCGCAGTTAACAGTAAGCGCCTTAATGATGTTGTCATGCTAACTCCCCCGGTACTTCACTGTAACCCGCATTGTCCAGAGACTGTGTTTTGCCAACTCAAACCGAAACTGGCTCCGCCGGACGGGTGCTTTCCCTCCGGTTTCCCCCTGGTTTCCCCACAAAATCATCTATAGGTAGGTGCGTTTCACCCCTCCCTACGGGACAACCGACGCTGTGATAGTGTTCGACTTCACATAAGTTCTGGTTGCGTCCACAAGACGTTCAACTTGGATGGTGTAATTACCGGGACGACTCAGATCAAAGAGCTTGGTGATAACGATTTCGTTGAGCAGGGCTTCACTTGGTCGCAGCTGGCGAAAGATAATTTTGCCTATCACCTCGTCCTCCCCCTCACCCCTGATCTGTAGACGGCCAAGCTTTGTCAAACGTGGTTCAGCGCCACTCTCGTCTCTAACATTGAACGTAAAGCCGTGTCCGGTTGTATCTGGGCTCCCCCCGGAAAGGAATGTGCCAATAGTGATTTCGTGCTCAGTTATATTCGTTACAACGGTCTTTAGACGAACTTCAGAGCCGCTCTTCACGACCTCCTGGACTGCCCTTAAACTTACGAAAACGCTGATTGCGTGCTCTTCGGATTTTGAGCTGCTCCTACTCCGAGCATCCCCAGGCTCATGGCCAATAGCAACCCCAGGCTTCCTAGCGTCTTCATATCTAAATTCTCCTTTTGCTCACTGACACCTTAGGGAGCCGCCAACAAGTGGGTCAGTAAACATCCAGAACGGCTATGAGTAATACGGGTCCTCTTTTGGATTGCTAGGCTGAAATGCACTTGGCGCTCCGGCTCCGCGACCGACCGTCCATGTTGTCCCAGCCTGCCCTGTTTGTATCGACAAGGTGTTAATACCGTCTTGCCTAGCCCACCACTTTGCCGTCCCAAGAGGGATGGGAATCGTACATGCGTTCCCAGTACACCCAGACGCAGCGGTCGGCGTCCACATCAGATACATGGTTGCCTGAAAGGTACGTGCGTATTCGCCCCGAAACGGCAGAAACGGCACAGCGGGACTGTCTACGGCAACATTGTTTGGAATAATAGCATTTAAACTTGTTGAAACTGTACCAGTGCCATGTCCCTATATGTCCCATCGAGTTCGGGATCTGTTGCTGTACTAACAAATGAAGTACAGCTCTGGGAGCCCGAGCCCAGGAGAATACCTACTTGGTCACTGTTAAGCAGCTGTACCCATTGGTAACTACCCGGATTGCCTGGTGGCGCCACTCCCGAAGCTGTAAACGTAACCCCCCGAGCGTTCCCGTTCGCAAAGAACATGGCCGGAGACGTTTCGTTCGCGGGATTTGGAGATGGCAAGATTGTCCTCCGGACGCTCTACCAGCCGTCTATGGAGTTACAGTCACCGTGATTATGTTCGATTTCACGTGAACCTTGCTGTCCTTATCGATTCGCTCCATTTGGATAGTGTACTTACCGGGCCGCGTCAGATCATACAGCTCGCTCAGGATGATCTCATGCGGCACGGTGGAATCGCCGGGCTGCAAACGAATTTGGCCACTCCTACCTTGAAGTCTAGGTCCCTTAATTATCAATTGGCCATACTTGCTCAGCGGCAGGGGATTGCCTGTGTCGTCGAGGACCTTCGGAATATAACCGTTATCACCGCCCATGTCGTCGTTTACCATAATGAAGTTAATTTTATGATTCGTTGTATCCGTCAGAAGTGCCACCACACCGATGCTAGAACCGGTCTTTACTACGTCCTGTCTTGCGACAATCCTAATCGAAAAAGTTGCTGGCGTGGTTTGAGCCACGCTGGCAAACATACCAGCAAAGACCACAGCAGATAAGAGAGCGGTAAACTTAGTTGTCATCTCTCCTCCAGCCGGACCGGAGCCGCAGCCTATTCAACAACCGAAAACGTGATCACATCTGACTTGACCGGCGGGACCAGCACTTTCTCCCATTCGAATTCTTCCACCTGTACCCTGTATAGGCCAGGTCGGTTCAAATTGTACAATTTTGCGAGATCTACGAAGATGCTCGACTCTTTTCCCGCCTCGAGGGGAAATAGAATGCTATGCCCCCTTTTTTGGCGCTTGACGTTTGTTTCCGGCGCGCTACTACCATTTGTATTCCACACCGTGACTGCATAAAGAGGATTCAACTCGTCTCTTCCTCCTATATCCCTGAATATACCAATAGAACGATCGGAAATATTCTTCGTAGTGATCTTCAGGCGTACAGGCTGGCCCACTTTTACAACGTCGCGCACGAGATGGATGCTTAGAGTAAACTCCGGCTGGGCAGTCTCAGACGCCGACGGCGCCTGCTTTTCCGCAGCAGCAGCACAACTAATGCTTAACACGGTTACAAGCAACAGTCTAATCAGCGGTATCACAATGTCTCCTCCTGACATCCTAAGTTGCAATCAGCCGGGGTGTCCGCGGAGTTTTTGGTCCATGTCGGATATCCGAGGAAGTTGTCGGACGGTGCGCTCTGGTGGTAGGGGTCAACGGATGACGAGCTACACCCCGGTGCTATATGCCAAGTCGTTCCATTGTCCCCCGTTTGCGTCGACAGGGTGTTTACTGGGTCGCCGCAGAAGTTCCAATGAACAGATCCCAAGGGAACCGGAATTGAAGCACCAGCCAACGCGGCCGCTTTGCGGGGAATCACCACCAGATGCGCGTGATTGGACATCAAGCAATAACCCAGCAACCAGAGCTGGTAAAGCTCCACGTACTCGCGCAGCCGGGAGAGCTAGACCAAGCGGTCGGCGTCGCTGTCGAGAATATTGCGGCGCGCATTTCCACGCTGCGTCACGTGGTGAAGAACCCCAACCGCGATCACTCGTGCTAATCGCGCCACGGCTCATCAAAATACCAGAAATTGACCCGTCTGGAACATGTGAAAAAATCGAATTTTGGGACGCGATGAATTCGCGGACGAAAAAAGCTCGCGATTAAATGCCCTGTAAGCGATCTTTGGCTCGTCGGTATACATTTTCGATCACCCACAAAAATGCACAAAATGGGGCGAGTCGATTTTTTCACATGTTCCTGTCCCCGATTTCCGTGCTAATCGCGCCACGGCTCATCAAAATATCAGACATTGATCCGACTGTCCCCATTCTCCCCATTCCCCCCCTTAAAAAGTCACTATCACACTGATCGTATTTGATTTCACAACGACCTTGCTATCCTCATCCATTCGAGCCAACTGGATAGTATATTCACCAGGCTGCCTTAGGTTATCAATATAAATACCACTTTTTACTTCGCTTCCTGGTTCAATGGTGTCCAGCCTGCCTCCCCCTTGGTCGCGCCGCTTACGGAGGTCGCGACCATATTCTGTCAAGGGAACTTCATTACCTTGACTGTCTCTAACCTGAATGTCATACTTCATTATAGCTTGGTCCACTACAATATCGTGAGTCATTCCGTTTCTTAGATAGATTTCCACTAACGGCTTGGAACCGGCCCTTATCGTTTGCTGAGGCGTGCTGATGAACAACGCGAACGGTTTTTGCAGTCCTTCAAGATACTGTTCCCATTCCGAGGGGGTAGCGACAGTCACCATGATGCTGTTCGACTTGGCCATCGGATCGCCTACGGGTTCCACTTCAATGTAGTATTTACCAGGCTGAGAGAAATCGTACGATTTATTCGCGACGATCTCAAACTTTTGACTCTCGCCCGGATTCAAACAAGTTGGGCCCGCACAAGGTCCACTTCCCCGCCGGATGGCACCTCCGCTAAACCCGATTCCGCCGCCACTTTCACCCCTAACTGCCCGGCCAAACTCAGTCAAACTGGCGGGAGTCCCCTGAGCATTTGCCACATTGACATGAAACTGCAGTTCGGGAGGATCTACAATGGATATATTGATCCTCTGGGCCGATGTGTTTTGTACAGTAACCGTCAGTCTTATGGGGGAACCGAGCTTTATCGTACTCTGCCGCACACTAATGCTAGTGGAAAACGTCGCCTGCGCAGACCAAGCGTGCCCGGCACCAAGCGCTGCCAACATCGCACCTGCTACAAATCTTCTCAAAACTGACATAGCTCCTCCAGCCAGCTTTCAGTGGCATATACTTGAGTTGTTGTTGGCATTGAGATACGTGCCATCCCACATGGGATGAACAGAAGTCGCCTGGAATTGTTTTCCCCCAGGCCCTGTGGACACGTAGGAAGTCGAGCAGCCCTGCAGCTTCCAGGACGTTCCGGTCGGTGTCGTTCCGGAGTCACTACCTTGGCTTGGGTCCAACGTGTTAACTGTATCCGCCGAAAAACCCCAAACCACAAAGCCCAGCGGAACCGGTATTGAGGTGCAGGTAGCCCCAGGTTGACAATTGATGGGCAGTTGCGGGTCCCACATAAGGTACATTTGAGCAGAGAACGCACGGGAAAACTCACCCCAGTCTTGGCGGAGCTCCCAACTAGGTGTGTCTGTGGCCGTATCGTTGGGCACATTTGTCGTGAAAACAGTAGCGGTATTTCCATACGGATAGGAATTGTCGAGTTCGGCCATGTTGGATGTTTGCGAAGAGAATTGGCTGCACGTCTTGGGACCTGGTGCAGGTGTTCCGGATGGCGTGGGTGTCGCTGCGCTCCACAGCTGCCATGTTGTATCGCTTTTGATCAACTGTACCCAAGAATACCGGCCGTTGTCGTTCGTAGGGAACGTCGCCGCTGTTTGGTTCACGAGAAACTGGATGCCAACCTCGCCTCCTATGCCGGTGAAGCCTCCAGGAAATAAGGCCGGCACGCCAGTTGGATTAGGCGTTAGAGTTCCATCAAGAGAAAATGTCACCGGGATGATGTCTATGTAACCAGGGTTCTGTGTCACTTGTACGTCAACCCCACTCGGTCCGGTCACAGTGAAGGTCACCGCTGCCGCGGCCGAGTTGTTTGGATCATTATTAAGCCAGTACGTGTAAGTCATTCGCCGTGTGGCCCCGGTCCCTACCGCATTCGCATCTACCCAGTAGAAGGTAAAGTTAGGTCCAGTTGTATTGAGTGGCACCACGGAGCCGCCGCAACTGTACAAAGGATTTGCACTAGTGCATGAGGTCGCGGAGGCCGCGTAGCCGCCTACTGCTGTTCCGGATGATATAGCCCAGGACTGGCTGCTTACCGCTACCCCGGCCGGCAGGTTTACCGAAGCAGTGAGCGTGATATTCTGCCCGACCACAACGCAAAGCGCGGCCTGCGCGGGCGTGCCATTTGGATCGCAGGACTGATTGGTGACGTCGATGCCTCCGAACGAGATCGTGGGCGCCGGCGCCGGAATGGGATAAATATACGCAGAAGCTGTCGCCTGGCTAGATTGGCCCGGCGTCATAACGAAGCCGGTTCCATTCTTGCCGTTGGACGTGACAGTAATCATCACGCTGCCTCCCGGCGAAGCCGGATCGATAATAAGACTAGCCGTTACCTGAGTGTCACTGCCGCTCGTTTGCGTAGAGCTAACGCCCAGACCGGCTACCGTTATAGTGGGATTGCTCCCGAAGTGGCTGCCGCTTACCACTAAAGCGACCGGGATTCCGGCGTACCAGATGCTCTGGTTAACGGCAGTGATTTGCGGGGTGAGGTCTCCAACCGTTATATTCATCTCGTTACTCGTGCCGGCATAGTTGGTCACTTGAATGCCGTCGGCGCCGGTGCTCGCATCGCTGGAGATATTATAGCTAAAAACAAGCTGCTCGTCGCTAACCGAGCTGCGGTTCAGGGTCAAACCGCTGCCGGAAACAAGAGAGACTGTCGGGTTCATATCCTGGCCGCCGGCGGCCAGTTGGGACCCGTAGATGGTCAACTGACCGCTGCTCCCAAGCAATACGCTAGAGGGAACGACTTCGGTGATAGAAGGTGGTGTGCTATCAACGGCCCAAACCGTCCCTCCAAGGATAATCGTTGGATCGTCAAGAATAGTACTACCACCACCTTGGGGGAATGTGAAACTTGGAGACGGAATCAACCCCCAGTCGGTAAAGCAGTACGGATTCCAATAGCCAGACTCGTCACCGTTGTTGTAGTAGTAGGCTGTAGCCAGCCAGTGGGTACTTATGTTGAAATAAAGTAGATCCTGAACCGTAGTTTGCCCGATGTCCACCTCGGCAACAGCGTTCCCTAAGGGATAAACGCAGGAATTGTACGGGTCCACATAGCCTGGCACAGACTCGCAGTATCCTTCGGTGACGGAGAGAGAGCAGTCGGAGTTGCCCGTCGATGCACAGCGCTGGCTGGTAACACCGGCATAATAGTATAGCGCCGTGTCGTAGCCCAGCTCGGTTACGGAATAACTGACGACGTACTGGGAGTAGGGCGTCAGTATTCCTGAGACGCCTACCACCTCGGACGCCGGCTGAGCGGGCCAGGTTGGTGTAGGCGTGGAGCCTTGGCCAAAAGCGGTGGCCACAAGGAACAGAGTGACCAAGAACAGCGGCAGAGATCTGCGCATAGCTGCTTCTCCGAGGCGAATTACGGATTCTGCGGCAGCCTGGGCGCTCGCGGCACCCAGGCCGGGAGCGTGGACTGCGGCGGGTTCACCATTTTCATCGTCACCTTACCTGCGAACAGGTGCTGCACATACCCATCGAGTAAACGAAATCTCTCTTCGCCGAGAGATGTCTTAAGGGTGTCGCGGTGTTTCAGAACGAGGCTGTCCTTTTCCTCTTGAAGAGCCTCAAGTTCAGGCGGGGGAGGCGGCACGTCGTTGGAAGACACCTTGCCCGGGGGATACTGCGCATGGAATTGCGCGATGATTAGCCGTGCCTTCTCATCAGTCTCGCGGACCGCCGTATCGCAATCCCGGGCAATTTCTTTCAACGCGGCCGCTTCCTCCGGTGTAAGCCCCGCGCTAATCTCAAAGTAACGGCGGAGTTTATCGGCGTTCTCGCCACGTTTCTCTGCGCGGTCGGCTTGACGCTCGACGAAAATCACATGTCGGAAGAAAAGTCGATAGAGCACACGTGGCGGAACCGGCTTTGTAGAGGCCGCACTGCCCTGGGTGGCTGTAGCCGCAGCTTGGGTTTGTACCCCAGGGCTGGCGCCCTCTTGGCCGAACGCAGCCGGCAGAACCAACGCGCAAGCGAAGAACATTAGCAATCGAGCAGGCCGATTCTCCAGTAAAGCTCTGGCTGGCGAGTGGACCAAGCTGTGAAGTGGCCTCAAGCTGTGTCTTCCACCTGATGTATGCATATGTAATGTCCTCGTTTCCTTCACTAGAACCCCTTCATTGCCTCACTAGGAAAACGTTGTTTCAGCTCCCTGGCGGTGTGCAGCCAAATGCCGTGACCTCAAAATCCATTCCGTTGCTGGCGACACCGCCGACAGTCACCCATATCTTGGTCCACCCGGCAGGGAACCCCGCAGGCATCTGTACTGTTATGCAGGATTGATTCTGCGGACACGAAAACCAGTCGGGAGCGCTCCAGGAAACCGTGTTCATCAGGGTGCCATTTGGCGTCGATCCAATCGTCACCGTGCCGGAAGCGGGTGCTCCGAAGTTTTGACCGACAATGACAAGTCCCATCTGCGCCGGACCTGAGGGCGGTGACAGGCCTGTGATGGTGGGGGAAAGCACGGTAAACGGCGGGCCATCGAAAATCTGGGAGCATATTGTGAGGACTACGTTGCCCGTGGTCGCGCCAGCCGGCACTGCCACCACAATAGTAGCGTCACTCCAGCTTACCGGCGTCGCCGCTGTGCCGTTGAAGGTAACCGTACTTGTGCCCTGTATCGCCCCGAAATTGGCACCCGATATGGTCACGGTTGTTCCCGGCAGACCCGAGACCGGTGAGATGCCGCTGAATGTGGGCGGGCCTGGGGTGACGATTAACGTCAGACTCGAGCTGGCGCCGAGAAAATTCGCATCCCCGCTGTAAACCGCACTGATCGGATGCGAACCGGTGCTGAGAACCGAAGTGGTGTAGGTAGCAGTGCCGTTACCAATCGTTCCGGCGCCCAGCGTACTGCTTCCATCATAGAAAGCGACTGTGCCGGTCGCTCCCGTCGTCACCGTGGCAGTAAAGGTAACCGAAGAACTATATATCGATGGATTGGCGGAGGCGGTCAGTGTCACCGTAGTAGCGGCGCGGTTCACAGTCTGAGTCAGCGTCGGCGAGATAGAGGGGCTGAAGTCAGCATCCCCGCTGTAAACCGCACTGATCGAATGCGAACCGGCGCTGAGGGCGGCGAACGGCTTCTGCACCCAAAACGGAGCTTGGGGGCACCGGAACGTCGGCACAAATCACCCTTGGTGGAGCCCGTAACCCCTGCACAAACGAAGCCTCCGGAAAGAGACTTCCCCAAAAATGACAACCCCGACCAATCGTCAAGGGCGCAAACCTGCGGCCGTCCCGCCAGTCTGTATTGTGAGGCGGCGGAAAGTCATCGCGCTGGCGGTTTTGGTTTGTCCAGCGGGGACGTACATCCAGCCGAAGTGGGCCTCAGCTGATCCACACTGACAACATGCAGGTGGCGCTCTTGTAATCGAGGGAGTCTACTGCTAAGTTCATTGTACTCATAAACTCCGCCGAGTACATCGTCCACATCCAAATGCCCTCGCTCCTCCCGTACCCACCCGTCATTCACGATGGCAAAAGTATCGTGTTGATCTGCCGTTTTGGGAACACGAAAAGCGACGAGTTTGCCTTCGGTCTTCTCCGGATTCCAAAATGCCACGTACAGGGCACTAGGTTTCTCATGCTCATACTCGTAGAGATAAGTGAAGCGCGCTTTTCCGTCTGAGTAGAACTTCTTATCCACCCATGTTCCCGTTCGGTGGAACGTACAATCGAGCATTTCCGCCTGTTGTTGTTCGGTCAGTTCCTGGGCACACACCAGACCCGTTGCCAGAATCGACGCAACAATCAGAATCGATATCGTCTTCATCATTGGCCTCGCGCCCCACCGTAGGAGCCTCGCTAAGGATTGTTATATATGTTTGTGTAAACGGTGCGATTCCCCAAAGTGAACGGCGCGCTCTGCCAGATCACGTCAATAGACTGCCCGCCGAGGTTGCGCGGGGCGGTACTGTTCGTGAACCTGTTGTTGAAATACATTGCACCGCCGGTGGGATCAGTGCCCATCCCTTGCTGTTGATACGCCGTTCGTGCCGCATCCAACGCCTGCTGATACTCCGGTGAGGCTGCTAAGGCGGGCGATACCGTGGTTGGAGCCGTAACAGGCCGCTGGTCGCCGTAGGCCATATCACCGTTTATTATCGCGTTTGCCTGCATAATCTTGGCATCTAGTAGGTCCTCAGGGGAACTTGATCCGGGCGTGACGCCGTTATTCTCGTTTGCGATTATGTTTGCGACTTGCGTTACAGTCAGCGTGTTAATAGTAGCTTGGTCGAAACTCTCCGGCGGCGGCCCCGGCAACGCCGGTAAAGGCGGAAGAGGCGTCGTGGAACCAGTAAGTAATTGCCACAGCGGGCTTGCCTGGCTGGCAGAAGCACATAACCCACTCGGGTCGGTGAGGTTGAGCGGATCATTGTTCACATAGGCATAAAGATTTCTGCCACCCTTGGTCCCGATCGGATCAGCCTGCAGGAAGCGGCCCAGCACAGGCGAGTAGTAGCGAGCCTTGACGTAGTACAACCCGGTTTCCTGGTCGTAGCGGTAGCCGGCGAAAGTATAGGCGAGGGTGCCGCCGCCAGACGGCATACCGAACTCGCTGTACGCGTACACTTCGGCGGCGCCCGGAGTGCCCGCTACCGTCGCGGCCACCGTGCTGCCTAGCACATCGTGGTGGTAGTACGCAACATACTCCACGTGATTACCACTGGCCGGCGTAATCGACGCCACCGGCAACCCACCCACCCCGCGCACCGTCAACGTCCAGGGCGTGCAGATGCCCTGGAAGCAGTTGTAGTCGGCGATCTCGTCCTCACCCGCCAGCACGAACTGGCTGATCACCCCGCCCACCTGCTTCTGTTTACGGTGTCCCAACGGATCGTACAGGTAATCGGTCATCCCCCAGCCGGCATTGAGCGCCTGTACCAGCCGGTTCTCCACATCGTAGGTCAGGGTGTTGCTGCCGTCGAAGCTGAGATTGTGGCTGGCATCGTACGTATAGATGGGCGCCTCGCCGGCGGGACTGCTCGTGGAACTGGTGTAGCCATTGTCCACGTCGGCCGCGGCATAACTGGTTGCCGTGCCGGGATTGGGAACATACTGGAATATGGCGTTGTCCACCGCGGTCGACTGGCGCTGGTGGTTCTGGTACCAGGAATAGCTGAACGTGACGCTGCTGCCCCCGCCCAACGTCTGGGTCAACGTCTGCAAATTGTCGCCCGCATCGTATTGGCTATACGCGTCCGTGGTGCCGTCCCCGTATGTAATCCGCGTCTGGCGCGACAGCAGATCCCAATCGTAGTGCGCCAGCCGGTTCGAGCTGGACCCGTTTTCGTAAATGTCGGTCATCCGGTTCAGCGCATCATACTGATAAGTAACATAATAGGCATTCGCCCCATTCGTATTGGCCGGCCACTGCAGCTGGGTCTCAGGCTGACCCCTTTTTCCCCTTGAGTGGGGTCAAGCAACGCTGCGTGGCGGTCTCCATCGCCTGCACGAACTCTGCTGTCACTAGTGGCCTGCCGGAAGAAGCTCCCGCGGCTAGAGCGGGGCCTCAGGAGCGCCAGAGCGGCACCTCAACCCCTCGGCGGCTGCGGAGCATCGGATACTGGTAGCAAGGGCCGGAAACAGAAACTCGGGCCAACGGGTGTCCCGCTGGGCCACCCCTCATTAGTGCCTGCTCCCCATAAACACGTAGAGTATTGCCGCGCATCCGATAAGGAAAAACAGCACGTTATTTCGAACGCGAAGTCCGGCTATCTCGCGCTTGCGAATTGATCGCACATTAATAAGGCACAGCACCACAACGACGCCGCAAAGCGTTAATTCAAACACTTTCATTCCCACAGCCAACTTGGGCTCCACCAAAGACAAAGCGGCTATGATAACCGCTCCGGCTGTTGTGTAAACGTACGATAAAATATGGCGTGTCCGTTTATCCATAAGCAGCCTTAGGGTACCATCAGCCAACTCTCTGGTGGTACTGCTCCCAGCGTTGACTTGACGTTATTCCAAGCCCCTTGGACAGCATTTCCAACCGCGTTTACGCCCTTGTGCGCGAGGTTGATTCCGCTGTCGACGGCATCCAATACTGCCTGGACTGCAGCAGACTTCTGAGCTATATTCCCACTCTGCAAATCATTACCCGAACCGATTACCCCGGTCACGTTCCCGATATCTTCTGCCGTTTGTAGGTCGGTGACGATCAGAGCGTTTGCAGCGATTGGATTGTTGGCAACACTTATGCCGCTCTGCGTCTGCGCAGCCGTCACACTTCCGATGGTGCCCGTGCCCTGCAGAACGTTAACAAGCCCGTTACCGTAGATAGTCAATGCACCAAGAACCCCGATTGCAGCCCCTAAACCGCCGGTTTCCGGTGAGGTAGCGATACCGGCAACGATGAAGCCAGCGGCGGTCATCTGCAGCCCTCCTTTTACCACCTGCCCCGTGTTTTGCTGACCACACAACCCCGTCGCATCGATGAGATTAATCGGATCATTCCCAACATAGGCGTAAAGATTCGTCCCGCCCGCCACTCCGGCGGGATCCGCCTGCAGGAACCGCCCCAAGGTAGGCGAGTAGTAGCGAGCCTTGACGTAGTACAGCCCAGTTTCCTGGTCGTACCGGTAGCCGGCGAAAGTATAGGCGAGGGTGCCGCCGCCAGACGGCATACCGAACTCGCTCTACGCGTACACTTCGGCGGCGCCCGGAGTGCCCGCTACCGTCGCGGCCACCGTGCTGCCCAGCACATCGTGGTGGTAATAGGCGACGTATTCCCCCTGATTCCCACTGCCCGGCGTGACCGACGCCACCGGCAATCCGCCCACGCCCCGCACCGTCAGTACCCAAGGCGTGCACGTCCCGTTGTAGCAGTTGTAATCGGCGAGCTTATTTGTTAAGTTTCGCCAAAGCCCTCCTTGCTTCCGCCCGAATCGTAGGTTCCGGATGAGACAATAAACCCTGGATTTTGTGGCGAGCCTCCTGCGCTCCGAGTTTTGCAAGGGCGATCAGTGCAAAGCTCGCAACTTCGTTGTCCTCAAGCAACTCAAGCAGCACACTAATTGCGCGTTTACTATCAAGTTCCGGAAGGCGCAAAGTCATCATGTCCCTAGAAGTCCCGTGCTGCTTATCTAAAATCAACTCGGCAACTTCATTGAAGGAGCTGTTGTCAGCTACGACGGAAATCGCATTGCCAAGAGCCCACTTGAATCCGTGTTGTGCCGCATCTGTCGATTCGGACACTCTCCTGAATTGGTTGACCAGTTCGTTGCATGTCGCCTGTCCAGCATCCTTAATGGTCAAGGCCCGGGCAATTCCCTCACGGATACGAAACGGGTATGGACGCTTTAGATGATCGAGTAAGACAGGGATCGACCGTCGGTAGTCCCTCTTGGTATTTACAAGATCCCAAACCGATTTGACTGGAACACCAGATTCAGTCAATGCGTCAACCACAGGCCTCTCGTCCCGCGCGAACTCCGCATCAAGTGTCGCAAAGTATTCGGCCCGCCGCTTCTGATGCCGCATGAAGTCTTTGTCTTGGCTAAGCTTGTGCGTCAGTTCTGCTGCCGTTATATTTTTGGTTTTCCTGTGCTTATTCATACTTATGGGATAAACAATAGGTTTATGTCTCCAGAGCTCACTGCGTCCTGCAGGGGACCCGATAGCGTCGTACTAGGTCGAACATAAAGATTGAATTGCAAATTATTCTGTACTGCATAGCTTAAGTAGTCCCGTAGTTGTTGGGTGAAACTCAAGTATTGAACATTCTTCACTTCGCTTATCGTGCTACTTGTAAGGCCATCTGGAAAACGTGTTATCCCTGATCCAGGAATTTGAATCCCGAGCTTAGGCCCATCCATTCCAACAGCAAGCTCACCAGCCTGACCCAGTTGACGGGCAATCGTTGTACCACTTGTTGCTATTGTATTCCCAAGAGAAGTTACCGCCCCCTCTAGTTCCGCACCTATTCCGTTTACGGACTCCTCAAGCGGTCCGGGGTTCTTTGTCACGACTAGCTCAGCTACGGCTGGCAGTAGAGCGACCGCGGGGTGTTCATTGAGCCAATTACTCGCCGTAGTAATGTAGTTGTCCACCTTAGAACCAGCATCCTTGAACACCTGCCATGCTTGGCTGGCGAAGTTGCTGGTCTGACAGAACCCACTCGGATCGGTCAAGTTAATCGGATCGTTGCCGACGTAGGCGTAGAGATTCCTTCCGCCCTTAACCCCGATGGGATCGGGTTGAAGGAAGCGCCCGAGGGTAGCCGAGTAGTACCGTGCGCGGACATAGTACAAACCGGTTTCCTGGTCGTAGCGGTAGCCGGCGAAAGTATAGGCGAGGGTGCCGCCGCCAGACGGCATACCGAACTCGCTGTAGCTGTATACCTCGGCGGCGCCCGTGGTGCCGGGCGTTGTCGCCGCTACGGTGCTCCCCATTACATCGTGGTGGTAGTACGCAACGTACTCCACTTGATTGCCGCCGGCCGGCGTGATTGACGCCACCGGCAATCCGCCCACGCCCCGCACCGTCAACGTCCATGGCGTGCACGTTCCCTGGAAGCAGTTGTAGTCGGCGATCTCGTCCTCACCCGCCAGCACGAACTGGCTGATCACCCCGCCCACCTGCTTCTGTTTACGGTGTCCCAGCGGATCATACAGGTAATCGGTCATCCCCCAGCCGGCATTGAGCGCCTGAACCAGCCGATTCTCCACGTCGTAGGTCAGGGTGTTGCTGCCGTCGAAGGTGAGATTGTGGCTGGCATCGTACGTATAGATGGGCGCCTCGCCGGCGGGACTGCTCGTGGAACTGGTGTAGCCATTGTCCACGTCGGCCGCGGCATAACTGGTTGCCGTGCCGGGATTGGGAACATACTGGAATATGGCGTTGTCCACCGCGGTCGACTGGCGCTGGTGGTTCTGGTACCAGGAATAGCTGAACGTGACGCTGCTGCCCCCGCCCAACGTCTGGGTCAACGTCTGCAAATTGTCGCCCGCATCGTATTGGCTATACGCGTCCGTGGTGCCGTCCCCGTATGTAATCCGCGTCTGGCGCGACAGCAGATCCCAATCGTAGTGCGCCAGCCGGTTCGAGCTGGACCCGTTTTCGTAAATGTCGGTCATCCGGTTCAGCGCATCATACTGATAAGTAACATAGTAGGCAACGGGCCCGTTCGTATTAGCCGGCCAGGTTATCTTCGTCCGGTTGCCTACGCCATCATACTCCACCTGGGTGCTGCGGCCCTGCTGGTCGGTGTAGCTGTTCGCCCGCCCAACGGCGTCGTAGCCGACCAGATACGGGTTACTGCTGGATTGGTCGCCGGCCTGCAGCAGGCGCCCGGTGAGATCATAACCGTAGGTTATCGGTCCCATCCCCCCTTGCGGTGTCTTGGTTAAGACCCGATTCAAGGCGTCATAACTGAAGCCGATGGTTTGGCCCGAGCGTGTGATCTTCAGAAGCACATTCCCGGTCGAATCATACTGGTAACTTTCGATGGTCTGGTCCGGATACGCCGCATGATCCAGCCGGTCAAGACCGTCGTACACGTAGGTAATTATATGGTTATTGGCGTCGGTGAACCTCTGTTCCTTGCCATTGGGCGTGTAAGTATGCGTCTCCAGTACCGTTCCAGGAGTGCCCGCACTCGTGTCGGCAACCTGGTAGCGCCGGCCTACGCTGTCGTAGCTGTAAGTACGCTGGCGGTTCTGCACCGCGGTCACCTGCTGCGTCACCGTCTGTATCCGGTCAGCGGCGTCGTAAGCCGTAGTCGTGGTGCTGCCTAGCGGGTCGGTTACCACGGCGACCTTGTCGGTTAGTGTATACGTGTATTGGGTGGTTTCCCAGGTGTCAGGATTAGCAGTGACCTTTCGAGCCACCGTCTGTACCGGGCCGTTAGGGAAATAAGTGTACCTAGTCACCACGCCGGGAATCGGCCCATCCACCTCGGTCTTGCGCCGTAAAGGGTCGAATTGGGTGGTGCTCGTATTCTGGTTGGCGTCGGTGACAGAATTGACATCGCCGTAAGCATTATAACCGTATTGCGTGACCAGGTTGACGACCGTGATCGAGCTCACCTGGTCGGCGAAAGCCGGGTCATAATTGTACGTAGTAACCCGCCCCTCGGCATCCGTTGCGGTCTGCAGCAAGCCGATATTTGTGTAGGTAAAACGTTGGGCGGGCTGAATACTGCCGCTTATCCCTGGCTTGGCCACCGCAGGCTGATCGATTTCCTTGACGTTGCCATTGTTGTCGTACCCATAGGAGGTCACATTGCGATTCGGATCGGTGGCGGTGTTCACCACTTCAAAGTTCGGCAACACCGCCACAGGTGCGACATAGGTGAAAGCGTGTATCCGAATCGACTGTCCCGAATTACTTGGGCACTTTGTCGGATCAGCCGGCCAATCGATAATCGTTAACAGGTTGAAGTAAGAGTCGTAAGTGAAGGTAGTAACATTGCCGCAGGGCATCTGGGTGCTTATGAGATTCCCCTGCCCATCGTAGCTATTCTGGGTTGTAAGGTTAAGGTGCGTTGATAGCCCATAATCCTGGATCTCGGTGATTACATGGCCGTTAGAATCGTTGTACCACACGTGGCTAATGTTTAGGGGGTCAATCATTTCAGTGCGCACGCCGGCGATGAGCACCTGCGTAGGGTTGCCCCTGGCGTCATACTGCTGCTTCACACGGCCAAGGCTGTCGTAGTAATTGGTGACGAAGGCATTATTCGGGTTGGAGGGGTAGAATACTTGCGTCAGATGACCCGCGGTGTCGTAACTTCCGCTCGTGTCATAAGCGAAAGCTGTCTTCTGCGAAAGTGCGTCGGTAAAGCTGGTTAGATTACCACTGGTGTAACTGTAAGACACGGTACGTGATCCGTCGCTGACCGACGTCACCTGGTTGCCGCTGTAGCCGAACGTGAACTGGCGACCGGTTGCCGACGTAACGCTGGAGAGCTGTCCACCGGCATAGCTGAAGCTGGCTGATGCACCGGCAGCGTTGGTCCAGGAAGAGATCTGGCCGGAGGAATTAAAGGCGATTGTAGCTCCAGTTTTGGTGCGATACCTGAAAGTACCGCCGTTCACGTCCAGTATTGCTGCCGAGGCCAGGGGCGCCGCATAGCTTCCGTCAGCCATCTTGGTGAACTGCTCAGTGTTCGACGCCCGGGTTACGTTCACGACATTTTGCGTCAACTGATCGGTGAACCAGCGGTTCACCACCGCCTCCAGAGCGAAACTTTCGAGATTCTGCTGGCCGTTGTCCATGGCTTGGCCCATAATCAGGTCTGAAGATACGTATAGCGCAGCAATCGAGCTCGCTGCACTCAACGGGGAGCCCTGGCCCATTCCGGTGAACCCGTCGCTGTCGATCTTGGCAGCAATGGCGTAGTTGTGCGTCCAGCCATTGCCGAGCGCGCCAGCGATGCCTTGCGCACCCGAATCGTAGGAGCGGCGGAAAGCGAGCCCATAGGGAAATCCTTTCGGCCCTATGGTCAGGTCGTCGTGTTGGTAAATGTAGGAACCCTTTTGGAGATCGACGGGGTCGCCGCCTACCTGCCCGACGCCAGGCGAACTGACACCGGGAATGATATTCACCGGTGACACGCTCGGTGCGGAGCAAGAGTTCCCGGTGGATGCGGCCAAAGAGGGGGCTTGATCACTTGTACCGCCGTTTCCACCATTCAATGGACCGGAAATGTACTGTGGTGCCGAATAACTGCCGTCGGCGGACACTCCCATGGCCTTGTAACCTACGCCGGTCCAGGCGCCGACGGTAATCTGGCCATGAAGTGGCGCGATAACTCGAAAGCCTTGGTTCCCTACCAAGTCGTCGATCGACGACAGATCAACGGCGTTGTAGTTGGGGACCAACTGCGACCGGATCGTAGTTTGATAATATTGCTGACTCGCGCTCGTATTGCCGTTGTTGATGTCAAAAATCGTGTCACCGTTTTGCACTGCAATATCGAGGAGCTTGACGGTCGAAGCAGCCACGAAACCGGATATCTGCGCTTGCGTCTGTTCCAGCGCTGCCGATTCAAACGCACTCCCAGCCCCCGCATTATCCAGAAAAGCGGCGACCCAACTGGGGGGCGGTTGACAGGTTTCACCAATTAGACTTTGGGGACAGCCTCCACTAATACGCGACGGCTCATTAAAGAAGCCAAAGAGGTCGACATATGGGCTGGTGATTGCACTGCCAGCCTCGCCAACGATTCCGGCGTCATAGAAAACCTCCGTAGTTGTACCGAGCAGTTGGTCCGAGAGACGCTCCTGCGCTGCAAGTTCGGCGAGATAGGTGTAGCCCAGAACGGCTAGGCTTTCACCGAGAACCACTTCTGAATTTGTGGAGTTGCCACTGGCGATAGCCTGATTGAGCAGCTTACGATGCTTTTCGATCATGCCCCGGCCGACCTGATCCCAGCCGGTTTGCACCACGTAGCCCCCGCTCCCGTTGGTCTGCGCACTAATATAGTGGATATGGTTTCGGTCAGCCCAATAGTAGAAAGTGGGCGGATTCTGCGAAGTAAAGTCGCAAGTCTTGCCGTCGCTTGAGGGACACACGGCTGGTGAGTGCATACTGAGAGTAACAGGCACCGTCGCGCCATTGCTGGAAGCACTGCCGCTTATAACGGGAGCTCCGTCCAGATACAAGGTGGGTACATACGAGGCATCGAAGAAAATCGACAGCCGATGCCCATATATATCGTCGGAATTGAAAGTTTGGGTGGCAGCGCCCGGCAGTGCGATCGTTATGGTTCCGTGATACCCGCTGGGAATCGTGCTCCAAAGAGTTGGCGGTCCGCTCTGATTCGGATTTGAGGGTTGCCGAACGGTTTGACCGTTGATCAACTGCGTGGGCTTAATTGTCGCACCACCGACAATATCACTCATGCCGGCGTCAGGGAAGTTTGTGCGAATGTATCTGGCAAGATTGTTGGCATAAGTGGCTAGGTCGTTGCGCAGTTGAGCGCGGTTTACGCCCTGGATGGTAGTCGACGTTACCGTCGCATGCGCATCGGCTATGAACTGCGCCCGGGAGTAGCCCATGATGCTCCCAAGATTGCTGACGATCCCCGACGTGCAGTTGTGGGGTTTGAACGCCGGATCAAACACATAGGCGGTTCCGTTGATGCTGACACTTACCCACACGTGACCGACAAATGCGGCGTTGCCAAGAAGGTTTACAGATGCTGGAATGCCTCCTTGTGCGAGGATAGCGGGTATCGCAGCGGAATTCGCACAGAAAAGCCAGCCGCCAAGCTGCGATAAATTGAGGCTCAGCTGTCCAAATAGGTAGGAGGCGGACGAAATTGTGGAATTGTACTTGCTCGCTTCATTCAATAATGAAACCATCAGGGACGCTTGATCGAAGGAATCGCCGCGCCCGTCTAACAGAGTCCCTACGGGCCCTTTCAGAGCTCCCCACAGAGGGCTGAACTCAATATTGTCGTGAACGTACTGGTAGATAAGGTCCGGATCGTATTTAAGGGCACGCGCCAACTCGACAATTTCTGGCGCTGCAGCAGTAGAGCCGCTTGCCGCAGCCATCATAGCCATGGTCTTCGCCTGCGGACGATTCTTCGTGCCTTCTATAGCTCGGCGCGCTCGTTCAAAAGGAACAGGAGTCACTAAGAAATGGCTTGATCTGCCTGGTGCCGCGGTTGGACTTTTTCCGGACTGGGCCAAGGAAGGGGAATCGGTCTGTGCCACGGACAATGCACCACCGGCAGCTCCGGCGGGATCCTGCTGTCCGGAGGAATTCGAACTTGTGTCGCCAGGAGAACCACTCGTTACCCCCGTCCCAACTCCTGTCGCTGCAGCAGCCGTCGTGAAGGCAATGGCGCTGTATGGAACGGCCTGGCCCTGGTTATCGGTAAGGCCGTTTAGCGAGAGAGTATAAACAGCACTACTTTCCAGGGCGGCCAACGGGGTAACAAAGAGCAACATTCCGCCCTCAGCCGGAATTACCTTGGCGGGTATAGCGCCATTCGGTCCAGCCAAGACCACGCTGCTGGTATTCACCCCGGCTAGACTGAGGGGCTTGGAGAAACGCAGCGACAACACCACGTTAACTGCCACGCCGGCTGCGCCATTCTGCGGTAGCGATGTTTCCAATTGCGGTGGTTGCTGGTCTTGAGCGGGTTGTAGTGGAACAGCCTCCATTCGAACCGTCGCAGTAATCGGATCAATGACCTCGCCATAGGAAACCGATTGTCCCTGGCCATCTACGCCACCCCAAATTTGCACGGAACCGTCCGGCAACAGCGTTGCCGTGTGCCCGCTACGGGGTGTTAGCAATTGCACCGGCAACATAGTCGATTGACCGGTCCCAGGGTCCCACAGCTCAATGCTGCCCAAAACACTACCGTCTGCACTAATTCCGCCCACAATCAGCACTCGTCTGTCAACCAACAAGGTCGCAGTGTGGAATGCCCTCGGAGTCAAGTTACCGGATGTCCCGCTCACAAAGACCGAGGCAATCGGATCAAACTGCTCTGGCATTGTGACGATGGCGCCACCCTCTCCGACTCCCCCCAATACGAGAACGCTGCCGTCGGGCAAAACCGTCGCGCTGTGCCAGGCTCGGGCATAACTGAGTTGGGCGCCAATTGCCGTGGTGGCGCCTGTTTGGGGGTTAACCCAATAGGCGCTCTTACGAACGCCCTGGGCATCCTGCCCGCCTATCATCAACAACCCCTGGAGCATCAGGGTTTCACTCTGCCCCTGCACTGGCAGTGTCGCGGCAGTAAGAAATGGGGAAGTAACCGCCTTTAAATCGATGGACGTCCCCATGGCTGGTGTAGCTGCCAGAATAGTAACAAAAGCAATCGTACAAACGAAGAGCACCGTCCGCTCAACCCCTTTGACCTTCTTCATGCCAATCTCCAGGTACTCATGACCTAAGCATCGAAGACTACAAGTGCCCGTGTGGCCTGCCCGCTATCGTGTTGGCCGGTGTGTGCCCATGCGGTTCCATGCGAACTGACCGGCTACTGAGTGGTGACACTGGTACGATTGCCAGCGGAATCATAGCTATAGGTAGTTGTAACGGTACCGCCAGTGGATGTCGCATAGATGGCTTGCCATATCCGCCCCTGGCTATCATAGGTATATGTCACTGAAGCAGGACTCTGAGTTGGGAAGACTACTGTGAAGAGCGGGTTCTCCGTGCTCGCCATACCGTTGGTTGTCACCACCACCGCTCCCGTCGTAGCCCCGCTCGGCACCGCCACCTCGATACTGTCTTGGCTCCAAGTAATTACTCCTGTCGCCACAGTGCCGCCGAACGTTACCATTGCCGGAGTTACGCCAAAATTGCTCCCCGTAATCGTTACCAGAATCCCTGTCTGCCCTGAGGTCGGCGACAGCGTGCTAATCGAGGGCGGCGCGCCGACCGGTGTTAATTGAACGGGGCCTGACTGGCTAAGGGCATAGCTGGAGTCCCCTGCATAGGCGGCAACCACGCTATGTGCAGCACCAACCCCGGGTATCGATATTCCGCTTACGCTTGTCGTTGAACTGAAGGTCGCTTGCTGCAAGAAGACGGCCAATGTCGCCCCGCCTACTGCCAGGTCTGGGCTGCCATCCCCGTTGAAATCGCCTATGGCGATCGAAAGGGGAACAGCGCTGGGGCCAGCCGCGGGCGACTGTGACGACGGGAGCGTCGTGAACGTCCCGCCCCCGTTCCCCAGCAGGATCGTTACCGTGCCATCCAGGCCATTCGCCACCGCTAAGTCGGCATAGCCATCCCCGTTGAGGTCACCCACGACGATTGAATCCGGGTTAAGGCCCGTTGCGGACAGTTGTGAGGACGGTTTGAACGTCCCATCGCCGTTCCCCAGCAGGATAGTCACCGTGTTGTCGTCATCGTTGGCGATTGCCAAATCCAGCTTCCCGTCCCCATTGAAGTCCCCCACCGCCACTGCCGTTGGATAACTGCCCGTCGCCAGTGTGGGCCCTGCAGTGAATGTCCCATCGCCGTTTCCTAGCAGGATGGTTACTGTGTTGCTGACAGTATTGGTAACTGCTAAATCCAGTTTCCCATCACCGTTAAAATCTCCCACCGCAATAGCCGAGGGAGAGCTTCCTGTTGCCGGCCATTGCGCCGGCGGCTGGGCCGTGAATGTTCCATCGCCGTTCCCCAGTAGAATCGTCACTGTGCTGTCGTTCGAGTTCAGCACCGCCAGGTCGGCATAGCCATCGCCGTTGAAATCACCAATCACAATCGAAGAAGGCGAGCGGCCAGTGGCGTAAGTTGTTTGGACCTGGAAAGTGCCGTCGCCATTTCCAAGCAAGATGGAAACAGTATTGTCGGCGGAGTTCACGATCGCCAAATCGAGTTTCCCGTCCCCATTGAAATCTCCAACCGCAATGGCCGAGGGAGAGTTCCCTGTTGCCTGCCATTGTGCCGGCGGGAGGGCTGTGAACGTCCCATCGCCGTTCCCCAGCAGGATCGTTACTGTGTTGCTGGAGAAATTTGCTACCGCCAGGTCGGCAAACCCATCTCCGTTAAAATCACCCACCACTAACCGCTGCGGTTGCGGGGTAGAGGGTGGTGCAGGTTGGGCGGCGGTAAAGCGGTAGGCCACGGATTCGGGGGTCAGCACAGCCGATGCCAACAGTTTGTAGCTGTTACTGGTATCGTAGAACGAGGCCATTCCCGTTATGGGGAGCGCGCCGTTTCCCACCACTGTCGCGGTCAGGGTATAGTCTGCTGGATAACCCGATGACGTAATGGAGGTCGTAGTAGTAAGAGGTGAACTCGTCACGGTTATCGGTTGGACCTGCGATGTGGTGCCGGCATATGCGTTTGTTCCCGTAAACACTGCCTCAACGTTGTGTGTCCCGCTTCTCAGTGGCACCTTCAACGTGGCCGTTCCGTTACGGGTTACCCATACTGTCCCCAGAACTGCTCCAAGATAAGGGGCCGAGGCTTCGCGAAACGTCACCTGGCCAGCACTGACGGGAACTCCAGCAGACGTCAGAGTTGCCATCAGAGTCACAACCGTCCCCGGTCCAGAAGGCGATATACTAAGGTCGACATTCACCGTCAAGATGGTTATGTTGGCCGTAGTAGTCGCTGAAGTTGAGGACAGCTGGTAGTTGCCCGCCGCCGAACTTGTCAAGCTCAGGCCGGTTACCGTCACCGTGATCGCATTGCCCACGTTCGCACTGGCGAAGGTTGCCGCGCCGCACGTCAAGCTCACATTCCCCGTGTCCTGCGGTAACACCTCCGGCAAGGACCAGCCGGTAACCTTCGCTGCCGTGGTCGCGTCATACGATTTGTCAGCCACCGTTACGATTGGCGTCACGGTTAGTGCCCTAATGTTGGCCGTTGCCGAAGCCGAGGTCGTGGACAACTGGTAGTTGCCTGCCGCCGAACCCGCCAGGCTCAACCCGGTTACCGTCACCGTAATCCCATTGCCTACGTTCGCAGTGGCAAAGGTCGCCGTACCTCCCGTCAGAGCTACATTTCCCGTATCTCCGGATAGCACCCCTGTGAGTGCGCCAGTGGCAATCACCGCCACGTTTGTTCCGTCATATACTTTGTCGTTTACGGTTAGGATCGGCGTCACGGTTACCGCATTCACATTGATCGGCACCGTTTGGGTAGAACCGGCAAAATCCGCATCTCCGCTGTAGACCGCAGTGATCGAATGCGAACCGGCGCCGAGGGCTGGAGCGGCGTAGGTAGCGGTGCCATTACTGATCGTACCCGGGCCCAGTGTGGTACCTCCGTCGTTGAAGGTAACCACACCAGTTGCTGTATAGCCCGCGGCCAAGTAGGGCGATATTGTTGCCGTAAGTGTGACGGGAGTGCCGTAAGTTACTGCCGCGCCAGGTACTGCGGATAAAGTGGTGCTCGTGGGAATCGGGGAAGCCGTTAGGCCGGCAGGGCTTGACTGGCTACCAGCATAGTTGACGTCGCCTACATAGCCGGCAAGAATGTTGTGTGTGCCGTTCCCTAGGATCGATATCCCAGCTACAGTTGCCTGCGCCGTTGCCTGCTGTAGTAGGACTGTCGCGGTATTGGCAGAGGAATTGGTTATGGCCAAGTCCGCCCTGCCATCTCCGTTAAAATCTCCAACGGCGATAGCATCCGATGCGATTCCCGTACTAGATGACGGTGCTGCGGTGAAGGTTCCATCTCCGTTCCCCAGCAGGATCGTGACCGTGCTACCCATAAAATTGGCCACTGCCAAATCGAGTTTGCCATCTCCGTTGAAATCTCCCACTACGACCGCCTTGGGAGAGCTACCGGTCGCCAGCGGGGCCGCCGGCGTGAAGGTTCCGTCCCCGTTTCCCAGGAAGATCGTTACCGTGTTGTCGTCGTAATTTGCAACTGCTAAATCCGCCTTGCCATCCCCATTGAAATCACCGACTGCTACGCTTATGGGATAACTGCCCGTCGCCAGTGGGGCCGCTGCCGTAAAGGTTCCGTCCCCGTTCCCCAGCAGGATCGTGACCGTGTTGCTGCTGGAATCCACCACCGCCAGGTCCAGTTTGCCGTCGCCGTTGAAATCCCCTACTGCTATTGAACGTGGCGAACTGCCAACTGCCGGCGAGGCCGCGGCCGCCGTGAAGGTTCCATCCCCGTTCCCCAACAGGATCGTCACCGTGTAATCGCCGAAGTTCACCACCGCCAAATCGGGTTTGCCGTCCCCGTTGAAATCGCCTACCGCTATGGCAACAGGTCCGCCGCCGGTCGCCGGCGAGGCCGCTGGGGTGAAGGTCCCATCTCCATTCCCCAGGAAAATCGTGACCGTGTTGCTCATAAGATTGGTTACCGCCAAATCCAGCTTGCCATCCCCATTGAAGTCCCCCACCGCCACTGCCGTTGGATAACTACCCGTCGCCAGTGTGGGGCCTACGGTGAATGTCCCGTCCCCGTTCCCCAACAAAATTGTCACGGTATTGCTGTCGAAGTTCACCACCGCCAAGTCGGGCTTGCCGTCGCCGTTGAAGTCACCCACTGCTATGGCATTAGGCCCATTACCCGTGGCGGCCGATGCTGCCGGTACAAATCCATTCACTATGGTCCCAGGCGCCAGCGCAGTCGAAGCCAGCACGTAGTTATTGTTGCTGCCGTCAACGAAGGACACTGTACCTGTTGGCCAGGGCGCCCCGTATCCCGCCACTGTTGCCGTCAGCGTGTAGCTTCCTGGACTGCCGGACGAGGCGAGCGCGGTGGCCGTCGTGACCGGGGAAGATGCCGTAACGGTGACGGACTGGGGCGTCGACGTGCTGCTGGTGTATGAGTTGGTGCCGGCAAACACCGCCTTGATGTTGTGTGCCCCGATCGCTAAGCGGAGATTCAAACTGGCCGCTCCGCTGTGAGTCACCCAGGCTCTGCCCAGAACGGCGGCGTCTTCGCAGTACGCGGCCGACGCCTCGCAGAAGGTCACTTGCCCTGTCCCAACCGCGGCTCCGCCGGAAGTTGGTGTCGCCGTGACGGTTACCACCGTCCCCGCGGTGACCGGGCCGGCAGGCGATATGCTCAAGCTGGTATTGGTCGCCGCCGCATTGACCGTGAGCGGGACACTCGCACTGGCAGATGTATAGTCGGTCGTGTCAGTTGGGGTGCAGATTACAGACAGGGTATGCGTTCCACCAGCAAGCACTGTTCCGGAGACCGGCGTATACGAGCAAGAACCAGGGACGCTAAAACTTGCGTTAAGCTGGGCGCTGCTCAGAGGCGTACCGTAGGTAATGGGCGCGGGATTGGCCCAACTGATCGCCGGAGTCGCGTCGGTGATCGTCAAAGTGCCCGGCGTGTTGCTGACAACGTAGTTGCCCAGCTTACTGTTGGGATCACTCAGGGTGGCGGTAATCGGGTAAGTGCCCACCGGGCTGGTTGGCGTGGCTGCTGTCGCATAGGTGGCGGTGATATTGTCTCCGCTCACCACTCCCGTAAGCGTACCCGTTAATGCCGGGTTGGCTGCTCCGTATGCCCTCGACTGATTATTTGCCGTCACCACCAGCGGCACGGGGCTGATATTAGCTGCAGCAGTGACCGGGTTTGACGACAATTGGTACTTACCTGCGGCCGACCCCGTCAGGCTCAATCCGGTTACTGTCACCGTGATCCCGGTGCCCACATTTGCGCTGGCGAACGTCCCGGTTCCTCCTGTCAGCATCACATTCCCGGCATCGGCCGGAAGCACACCGGACAAAGTTGCCCCCGCGGTGCTGAGATTCGCCACGGTTGTGCCGTCATAGGATTTGTTGCTGGCGGTGACCCCGCTCGCCGTTACCGTTATCAGCGGTGTGAACACCACGTCGACCCAGTAGTTGGCCCCGCTGCCGCTGGACTGGGGAAAGGCGCTGTTGGCGCCGGATACATACACCCCATTGTTGCCGTTGCTGTTCGCGGGAGCATGTAACGGCGGATTGTCAATAGGATTGCTGAAATACCCGTAGTCCGCGCTGTAATAGCCCGAACTTTCATGATAGGAAACCACGTATACCGTGTTGGCCGTGATGGCCACCGGGCTTGTCAAACTCTCCTGCTGCCATCCCGAGGCGGTCTCATTGGTGAAGGTCGCCGAGGCCAGCAATTGTCCCGTGCTGCTCCACAGGTTGCCCACGTGCGTCCCGGTATTGGAGCTCCCCTTGTAGAAACGGAGGGCGCTGATCTGGCCGTTCTGGTCGGCCGTGAAGCGCATGCCAAACTCATAGGGTCCACCCACGTAGGCGTTCGGATTGGCTGGTACCGCCGAGCTACTGAACAGGGTGTAGGACTGCGGCGGGGCGTTCGTTACCGTCAACGTGGCCGTCCCGCTGATGCCGTTCAGCGTGGCCGTAATCAGCGAGGAGCCCACGGTGTTTCCCGTGGCCAGCCCGGCGCCGGTAATCGTGGCCACCGTGGTGTTGGCCGACAACCAACTGACCTGGCTGGTGAGGTTCTGGGTGCTGTTGTCCGAATAGGTGCCGGTTGCCTGGAACTGCTGAGCCGATCCCGCAGCGATGGACGGATTCGCCGGTGTCACGGCAATCGAGACTAAAGAGCCCGATGAATTCGGTGTGAACACCACGTCGACCCAGTAGTTGGCTCCGCTACCGCTGGACAGGGGAAAAGCGCTGTTGGCGCTGGATACGTACACCCCATTGTTGCCGTTACTGTTCGCCGGAGCATGTAATGGCGGATTGTCAATAGAATTGCTGAAATACCCATAGTCAGCGCTGTAGTAGCCCGAACTTTCATGGTAGGAAACCACGTAGACTGTGTTGGCCGTGATTGCCACCGGGCTCGTCAAACTCACCTGCTGCCAGCCCGAGGCGGTCTCATTGGTGAAGGTCGCCGAGGCCAGCAATTGTCCCGTGCTGCTCCACAGGTTGCCCACGTGCGTCCCGGTATTGGAGCTCCCCTTGTAGAAACGGAGGGCGCTGATCTGACCGTTCTGGTCGGCCGTGAAGCGCATTCCAAACTCATAGGGTCCCCCTACGTAGGCGTTCGGATTTGCCGGTACTGTCGAGCTGCTGAACAGGGTGTAGGACGACTGCGCAAAGCCCACACCGGCAAGGGACACCAGCGAAAGCAAGATGGCAAGAAGGTACCGCAATGACTTTTTGGGGTGCTCCATGTGGCTCGCACTCCTGCCCACCAGTTGTGATTTTCCTTTCGGAAGTTGCTGCCGCCGCGCAACGGCTTGCGGCCAGGGCCCGGGCCGAAGAGCCCGCATAGGATTGGGACCGAATTACCCGAGTAGGTTCGGGACTATGAGGCCGAGGGCTAACCGTTTGGCCTAGTTATTGGGGCTACGCAAAATGAATTCGCGCAAAACCTAAAGCCTCTGCCGGTCGGCTGACAAGACTCCCGATGGGTTAGCCCACAAAACTAACCCAAAAGGACTAGCCCAACGTATGCAGACATGCAAGTATGCCGGCCAGGAAGACCGAATGCAGAGATGGCGCGGCACTAGAGTTCTCACCCACCCCGTAAAGCCCGGCGCTTCCACCGGTACGCGGCTTCGACTACGGGGTCGAGAGTTCCTGATAAATATCCAGGCGAACGGGATTGGCAGATTAGAGCACTGGCCGTTCCATCTTCTTGGGAACGTCCGGTTTGTCCTTCAACCGGTTCAGTGCTTTTTGGGCGTCACCCGCAAAGGGTCCATTAGGCAAAACCTGTAAATACCGCTTATATTGGGTTCGCGCTTCGGCGTACTGGCCCACCGCCTCCAAGCTCTGGCCCAAGCGGAACAGCGCCACGGCGTCATTTTCTTTCCAGTACAATGCTTCGCGGTAGCGGCTGATCGCCGCCGCGTAGTTTCCTCTTTTGAAGTAAAAATCGCCCACTTCCACGGCTTTGTCAGCCTTGTGCGGATCCCAGGGACGCATCTCGCGGACATCGCCCGCCGAACCGCCGCCTCCCGCAGTACCACTGCGATCGACGGCCGGCGATTCCAGGGGAATCTTGGTATCCTTGCTCGAGCTCTCGCCGCTGCTCGCCCCATCCGAGCGTGGAGGCAAAGTCCCAGCCTTCGGCGAATTGGAGGCAGGCGACGATGTCGTCGGGGATTCCTGCGATAAAGTGACGAAAGAGGTTCCCAGTCCTGCCGTTACCACCGCAATCGCGATAAGGCGCTTCATGTAAAGATTCTAACTCGTTCCCGATACCCCACCCTCACCGTCCTGAGCTAAGGAGGTGTGAAAGAACCCCTCACCGCAGAGGACGCAAAGGACGCAGAGGTACACGGAGGAACGATGACGATGAAAACGATGGATATAGATTCCCTCTGCGTCCTTTGCGTCCTCCGCGGTGAAGAGGTTTTTGTATTTTTTCACACTCCGAAGCGAAGGGTTGGCGCGGTGGGGGTGGGGCACCCGGATTTGAGCCATGCCCGAAATAATCTGTCCCCCAAAGCCCGTAACGCATCAGAAACGGGAGGATTCACGACATTTGCGGAGGTCAGTCATGTATGTGATCACCGGAGCCACCGGAAACACCGGTTCTGTGGTTGCCAATCGCCTGCTGGATTCCGGCCAGAAAGTGCGCGTCATTGCCCGCAACCTCGAACGGCTGCAGCTCCTGGCGAGCCGCGGCGCCGAGGCCATGATTTGTGAGCTTACCGACCCGGTTGCATTGACTCATGCCTTTACCGGCGCAAAAGCGGTCTACGCCATGATTCCCCCTAACTGGAAAGCTCCGGACCCCGGCGGTTTTCAGGAACAGGTGAGTGATGCTCTGGCAGCGGCACTGGCAGGAGCGGGCGTGCGCTACGCCGTAACGCTCAGCAGCATAGGCGCCGACAAGGCGGCCGGCACGGGTCCAGTCGTCGGCTTGCACAACCTGGAAAAGAAACTGGACCGCATCGCCGGCCTGAATGTCCTCCACTTGCGTCCGGCATATTTCATGGAGAACACGCTGCCGCAGGCCAGAGTTATCGCGCAGGCTGGATTTGCCGCTGGCCCGCTAAACCCGGATAAAGCTTTGCCCATGATCGCCACGCGGGATATCGGCGAAGTCGCGTGCCAGGAACTGATCGGCCTTAAGTTTCAAGGCCGGCAAACGCGGGAACTGCTTGGCCCGCGCGACTACAACATGAATGAGGCCGCCGCGACTATTGGAAAAGCCATTGGCCGCCCGGGCTTGAAGTATCGGCAACTGGGGGACGAACAACTGCGCTCCTCCCTGATCCAGATGGGGATGTCGGCCAAGCTGGCAAACTTGATCCTGGAGATGTCGGCGGCGATTAACTCCGGCCATATGGCGCCGCTGGAACCACGGACGGCGCGCAACAGCACTCCGACCACCTACGCAACGTTCGTGGCCGAACAGTTTGTACCGACCTATTGGGAGGTTGCCGAGGCGGCCTGAACCGGAAGCGGGAAGTTAGAAGTCAGAATAGAAGAAGCCATGTCCTGATTTCTTCTGACTTCTGACTTCTGAATTCTGACTTCTGGTTTCTGCTACCGCGCCGGGAGCGACTGGGCTTGAGCCGAAGTGGTGCCCTCTTCCAAATTGGTCATCAAACGCACCTCCACGCGCCGGTTTTCCGCGCGCCCCTTGGCGTTGCTGTTGGAAGCGGCCGGTTTGTCTTTTCCTAAACCAATTATGTAGATTTTGTGCGCCGGGACATTGTACTTGGCAGCCAGGTAATTGATCACCATATCCGCGCGCCGCTGGCTGAGCAGGTAGTTGTATCCCGCCGGCCCCGCGGAGTCGGTGTTGCCGTCCACCACAACGATGTAGTGTTTCGCCTGCGCCAGTTCAGCACCCAATTGATCCAGGGCCTTCTTGGCCCTGGGGGTGAGCTCATATTTGTCGAAGCCGAAATGTACCGTGGTTTCGACCACCGGTTTGTAGTTATCCAGATTGGCCACCGTACCGGCCAGACCGTTCACCCCGAGCACTGCCTGGTTAGCGGTCGATTGCGCCTGCTTGGCTTGCGCACTGGCGGCCAGAGCCTTTTGGTCGGCCGCATTGGCCTGGGTATTCACCTGCTGGATATTCTGCTGGACGCGCGCATCTACATCTTTGATCTCGTGGGTGTTTTGCGCCGTCAGGTCATCCAGCTCGTTGATCTTGTCAATCACCGGACCGGTCTGGGTCCGCACATAATTTTTCGTGGCGCAGCCAACGAAAATCATGCCGTACAGGGCCAAGATGGCAGCCAAACTCAAACGTCTCATGGGAGGGCTCCTTCGCTAAGCACAGCCGCTCCGGCCCAAACCGAATGCAAGCCGGATTCACTTTTATCCCGGAGCACGCCCCGTGCCACTTGAACAAGCTGAGTACAACTGCAATCCGCTTATATTTCAATTACTTAGTTTAGAGCGCCGGCGGAGAATACTTAGCCGCAATCCGGAGGAGACCGAATCTGCCCTGCCAACATGGAAAAATTACCTGCCGGTTACCACCGTCCGGCGAACCCTCATGCCCCTTTATGCGCGCGAACGATGTTCAACATGCGCCGGAGAGGTTCGGCAGCGCCCCACAGTAGCTGATCGCCAACGGTAAATCCACCCAGGAACTCCGGACCGAGATTCAGCTTGTGCAGGCGACCGATGGGCACCGTAAGGGTTCCGGAGACCGCCGTGGGCGTGAGACAACGTATGGACGCATCCTTGTTGTTGGGAACAACCCGGACCCACTGGTTGGCGCTAGCCAGCATCTGCTCAATCTCGGCCAAGGGAATATCTTGCTTCAGCTTGAGGCAAAGTCCCTGGCTGTGACAGCGCATGGTCCCGATCCGCACACAGATTCCATCCACCGGCACAGCGGGGTTCAGGCCCATAATTTTGTTGGTTTCCGCCATCCCCTTCCATTCTTCGCGCGTCTGGCCGCCCGGCATCTCGCGGTCGATCCAGGGAATCAGGCTGCCCGCCAAAGGCGCCCCAAACTCCTGCACTGGCATCGCGGGAGATCGCTGTGCTTCCATCACCATCCGGTCCACTTCGAGGGCGTTCTCCGAAGGCGTCTTGGAAGTGGGATTCGTCAGACAGGCCATCTGCTTCACCAGTTCGAGCATCTTGGCGGCGCCCGCGCCCGAAGCGGCTTGGTAAGTCATCGTGGTCATCCACTCCACCAGGCCGGCCTTGAACAAAGCGCTCACCGCCATCAGCATCAGGCTGACCGTACAGTTTCCGCCCACAAAGGTGCGCACCCCTTTGACCAATCCGTCTTGAATCAGCTCGGCATTCACCGGATCGAGAATAATCACCGAGTCCGGGACCATGCGCAGGGTGGATGCGGCGTCGATCCAGTAGCCCTTCCAGCCCTCTTTCCCCAGAGCGGGATACACCTCGCCCGTATACTCGCCCCCTTGGCAACTGATGAGGATCTCGCAAGCCGCAAGGGCCTTAACGTTGCGCGCATCCTTCAGTGTGGCGCCGGCCCCCGCTTCCTTGGGAGCCGCGCCTCCGGCGTTGGAGGTTGAAAAGAAAACCGGCTCCAGACCGGCCAAATCGTTCTCGTCCCGCATGCGCTGCAGGAGGACACTGCCCACCATCCCTCTCCAGCCAATGATTCCGACTCGCAACATAGAGCACTTCCTCAGAAAACTTTTGCTTTTTGATACCTCATTATGGCAGCTAAGTCCGGTTTCTCCCACAAGAAACAAGCATCGGGCGATGAGCGATCGGGCGATCCGGCGATCGGGCGATCCGGTGATCGGGCGATCCGGTGATCTGAAAACCCGCGGGCGAGAACCCTGTTTGGGATTCATGTCACAGGTTGTCTCAGGATCGAAAGCCTGGAGAGATTTGGCAAGCGAAAGCTCTGACGGTGTGCTTTTGCAGATCACCCGATCACCGGATCACCCGATCACCCGATGTTTAGAGTCCCTTATTTTCGACCAGCCTGGCCATCAGCAAAGCGCCGTCGCGGTTGTCATGGAGTTTGAGGGGGAATACCAGCACATTCCAGTTCCAATATGAGCTTTTGCGCGGCAAATGCTCCGCCCCGCGGAACTTGCGGTCGATGTAGGTTTCCCGGGTATCCGCCACAGTCCGCACGATCTCGCGCCATTCCTCGCCCATTTCCGGAAAGGTGGCAAACAGATTCTTGCCGGTAAACCATTGGCGTTTATGTTCCACCAGGGTGGCGAAGTATTCGTTCACGTACTGCCAGTTGCCCTCGGCATCCAGAATCTCTATCACCAAGTCGTCGCCGATAGCCATACTGATGCGTGAATAGTAAAACTCGCGGGCATCCACCACGATCGGCTTGCCGCGTTTCTTCGCTTCAAAGCGGCGCAGGGCGGCTACCAGATCGTCCACCGAACTGTGCCCTTTTAGCAGATGCATGTCCGCAACTCCGCCGAACTTTCGTTCCAGGGTTGCGGAGAGAATGATGATCGGCACGTTCGGGTGCTTGCGGCGCAGAGCGTCGGCGACTTCAGTACCGAACTTTCCCGCGCCAAGATGGTAGTCGAGCACGGCGATGTCAATCGCATCAAGTTTGCTAACGGCTTCCTCCACCGACGCCGAGGTCACTACGTCATAACCCTTTTGCCGCAGAATGGTGGAGCGCAGCAGCAGGTTCTCCTCGCGGTCGTCCAGGAGCAATACGCGAATGGGGCGGCTGGCCGCCGCCCCAAAGTCAGAGTCCCCAGCGGGATTGTCAGGCGTTTCAATCATCAGGCTCTATTCTTCAATCCTACTTCCCTTCGGCGCTCTGCGTCTTGGCTTTCTCCAGGGCTGCTGCCAGCATGCGGACCGCCTTGGCCAATTCGGGTAGACGGTTGTAAGCGGCGGTACAGCGCAGCCACTGCTTACTATCAATCGCCGGACTGCCGCTGACGACGCTACCCGGGGGAATGTCGCCGTGCGTGCCACTTTGGGCCGTAACCACGGTTCCATCCCCCACCTTGCAGTGTCCGGCGACTCCGGCCTGGCCGGCCAGAATCACCTTCTTGCCCAAGACCGTCGAACCCGCCAGTCCCACCTGCGCGCAGAGCAGCGTATCTTCGCCCACCTCGCAACCATGGCCAACTTGCACCAGATTGTCGATCTTAACTCCGCTGGCGATTCGCGTCTCCCCGACGCTGGCGCGATCGACGCACGCGTTAGCCTGCACTTCAACGCGGTCTCCAAGCACGGCCGGCCCGGATTGAACGATCTTGTGCCATCGGCCGGCTTGATCTTTGGCAAAACCGAAACCATCGGCGCCGACCACAGCCCCGTTCTGGAGCACGACATCGTCCCCCAGACGGCAGTACTCGCGCACCACCGCGTGGGCGTGGGCGAAGCAGCGCCGGCCGATGCGCGCCCCGCGATAAACCACTACGTGGGGCAGCAGCACGGCATCATCGCCGATTTCGACACCCGCATCAATCACCACGTAGGCGCCAATGTGCGCACGCTCGCCGATCCTGGCGGTGGGATCAATAACGGCGGTCGGATGCACGCCGGCCGTGTACTGCGGCGGATGGTAGAACAACTCCAAAGCGCGCGCGAACGTCAGGTAGGGATTATCGCTGCGCAACATGGGGACGGCAATGTCCGGAAAATCAAGCGCCACGATCACGGCCGTCGCGCGCGTCGTCTTGGCGGCCGGGGCATATTTGGGATTGGCCACAAAGGTAATCTGTCCGGGGCCGGCCTCTTCAATTCCCGCCACCCCGGTAATTTCCAGTTCGGCCGCCCCCGCAGGGCCAGCCAGCGTAGCTCCAAGAACCGAAGCAATTTCTGCGAGTTTCATGGCTGAGAGTTGATTTTAGCAATACCCGCAGTGCCTGATACGACTTTCTCTTCCTCGTAGGCCGAGACGACGGCAAAATACCAATCCTTCACCGCGGAGTACGCAGAGGACACGGAGGTACATAGAAGGAGACTGGATCTTTGCGCGCTTCTGCGTGCTCTGGGTACTCTGCGGTAAATGGGTTTACCGGATCTCAGCTACATCAGATGCTCTTCGTCGAACATCTTGCGTTGGCGTTCGTCGGAAGAGACGGCCTTGCGCCGGCGTTGCTGGCCGCCGATCACAGCCAACACCTTCAGTTCGGTGATAGCACTCCGCGGTACGAAAATGCGCTGGGTATTGGACCGCACATCGGGCGGATTGATTAGAAAACCGGCGGGGCTTGCCTGCATGAGATCGCTGGACATCAAGCCTTCCAACACTTCGTTGTCACGAAAGCGCAAACGGACCCATAGCCCCTCAGCTCGAGGTCGAGTGGTAAAAGTCTTGCGCGTAAGCGTCTCGGAATCGGTAAACTCGCGCACGAAAAACACGCCCTTGATATCTGCCAAGTCGATCAGGACAACGTTACCCTCCGTGTTCAACAGTTCCAGTTTGCCGTCGGCAACGAAATTGGACGAGACGTAGCCGGAAACCGCATCGCGGTTCATTTTGCGGACGATAACTTTCTTATGGGTCGATGGCATAGCTACGTGCCGCCTCGCGTAGGGTCCGGTCCCGTGTGGGAAAACCGTTCACATCCCAGGTCCGCTATCCTGACCCCGAATTCCCAGACTGTAAATGTGATTTTCGCACGATTTCCGGGATTAACCTGCGGCTTTCGGCACACCGGCGAACTTAAAGCGTCAATAGCGGGACGATTTTCGCAACAATTTCAGGGCTGTCCCTCACGGAGACCTTGCTCAACGATATAAGTATAATTTTATTAATGACTTACATTGCACATTGCAGCGCTCGCGAGACTTGGCCTCCTCAATCCTGCCAAGGGGCTTATGTATTATAAGTACGTTATTTTTTAATAACTTATCGTAATTGTTCATATCACCTCCGAACTGTGGCCAAAGCATAGTGTTTGTGATAATTTGCAGGATGTTCGTCGCGGCCCTTGCTCCGTTACAAATAAGTCTCGCATACGGAGCTACTTACACGTTAAGAAAGACTGGACCCCAGCAAGCCGGATAAGTCCCCCGGGAGTGGATTCTCCGGGGTTAACTTTTTTATCTTTAAATACTTGCTGGCGGCAGAGCACGTCAAAGCATGGCCGATTACATTTACACGATGGAAACCCGGCTGACGCCGGAGCAACTGGGCGGCGTAAGCCTGGTGCAAGATATCGCGCGCGCCCAGGAAATGAACGTATACCTTACCGGCGGGACGGTGCGCGATTTAGTCAGCGGTCTTCCGATCCGCGATCTGGACTTCACCATACAGGGCAATCCACTCCGGCTGCAGCGTGATCTCGAACGGGCGGGCACCAGCCTGCAAGCGGTAGACGACGACCTCAAGGTGCTCTACCTGCTTCTGCCCAATAACGTCCGCGCCGAGATCACCATGGCCCGCTCCGAGACGTATGAGAAGCCTGGCAAGCCTCCTGCCGTTACCCCAGCCACCATCACCGAAGATCTGCGCCGGCGGGACTTCACCATCAATGCCATGGCGTTGTCCCTGAACCCCGGTTCCCGTGGTCTGCTACTGGATCCCAGCAATGGCGCCGCCGATATCGAAGCCAAGCTGATCCGCATCCTGCACAACTACTCGTTCTATGAAGACCCCTCCCGGTTGATACGCGCCACCCGGTTTACTGCCCGCTTCCATTGGCCGCTGGAGGAACGGACTAAGCTCCGCTACGACACCGCCAAGGAAAACCATTACATCGAGTACATCAACCAGCGGGCCGTCGGGATTGAGATCGAACAACTGGCGTACGAGGAAGATCCCCTGCACATCATGCGGGCCCTGGAAAAGGAAGATTGGCTCAAGATTCTCCATCCGCATTGGAGCGTCGGCAAGGTTGACGCCTCCGGACTAACGCAACTCACCAAACTGAAGCAGCAGATGTATGAGTTGGGTTACATGCCCGACGCGGCGGCCGTGGTCCTCTATTTCCTGACTCGCCGCCTCACGGAAAAAGATGTTGCCGATATCCGCAAGCTCATCCCCCGGCGCGATCTGGTTGAGGATTGGAAACGGCTGGAAGACGACTCCAAGGAGTTGAGTAAGAAGTTGACCGGCAAGGAGGCAGCCACCCCCTCGCGCAGCTGGCAACTGCTTTCGGAAACCAAGCCGGAGGCTATCCTTTTCACCCAAATCACGGCCCGGCAGCAGGCAATTACCCAGAAGATCGGCAACTTCTTCGGCAAGTGGAGACAAATCAAGCAGAAATTGCCACTGCCGGAAATGGTCGAACTGCGCATTACCCCGTCCCTGCCGGATTACCCGAAAATCTCAGAAGCTGTGTTCCGGCTTCTGCTGGATGGCAAACTGCGCTCGCGCACGGAAGTCCTGAAGTTCCTTAAGCCCTACGCCCCACCGCCGCCACCTGCACCACCCGCTCCGGCCAAACGCGGCAAGGGTGGTAAGACACAGCCGGTAGCTGGTACACCAACTGGCCGCAAGGCCAAGAAAGCTGCGGCGGCGGCGACAGCGCCTGCGCCGCAAGCTGACCAGGTGCGTGCTGCGGCAGCGCCTGCGCCAGCGGTGCAATCTGCAGCAAAGAAGCCGGAGGCCAAGAAAGCGGAAGCGAAGAAACCGGCTAAGAAGACATCCTCCGCCGCCGGTAAGAAAGCTGACAAGAAGAAGAAAAAGAAATAAGGCGCTCTTCCAAAATCTTAAATTCTCTCTGTGTCTCTGTGGTAGGTGTTAAGAATTTCGCCCCGCCAGCGCCGCCGGCAATTTCTCGTAGATAGCGCCAAAAGCACCGTTAGACAGGATGACGACCAGATCGCCGCTGCGCAACTCAGGACTGATGGCCGCCACAATCGCATCGGCATCGGGCAGGTGACGGGCTCTGCGCCCCTGGGCAGCCACGGCTGCAACCACGGCATCCACGTCGAGCCGTTCGGTGTCCGTATACCGGGCGGCGCGAAACACGTCGGAGACTATAACCTGATCCGCTAAGACCAGGCTCTGCGCCACTTCCTGCTGAAAGATGTTGCGGGCCAGCGTGTTGGAGCGTGGCTCCAGCACGGCCCACAGCCGGCGCTGGGGATATCGCTGGCGCAAAGCTTTCAGGGTTTCGGCAATCGCCGTAGGATGATGGGCAAAGTCATCAATTATGGTGATGCCGTCGATTTCTGCCCGCACCTCCAGGCGCCGTTTCACGCTGCGGAAACGGCCCAAGGCGTCCCGGATCGCGCCGGGCGCAATGTCATAGGCGGCAGCCATGGCTGCCGCTGCCGTGGCATTGAGCACGTTGTACTCGCCCGCGAGTTCGATTTCGAGGTCGGCCCAGTGCTTCCCTTCCCGCAATACTCGCCACGTGGTGCGCCGGGATTCAAAATTCAGATCAACCGCCCGCCAGGTTGAGTTTGCGCTCAAACCGTAGCGCTCCACCCGGCAGAAGGCCCGCGCGAGACAGTCGTCCAAGTTCTCCTGCAGGCGGCTATTCTCGCCGCCGTCCCAGGCGATAATGCGTCCGCGGCGAGGCACCAGATTCACCAGCCGCTTAAAGCTGGTCTTGACCTGATCCAGGTTCTGATAGATATCGCCATGATCGAACTCGACCGCGGTCAGGATCACCGCGTCGGGGAAATAATGCAGGAATTTGGGCCCCTTGTCGAAGAAGGCGGTATCGTACTCGTCTCCTTCCAAAATGAATTGCGCACCTTCACCGAGACGGAAGCTGCTGCCGAAATTTTCCACAATTCCCCCCACCAAAAAGGAGGGCGCCCGGCCAGCGGAGTGGAAAATCCAACTCAGCATGGAGGTAACCGTCGTCTTGCCATGGGTACCGGCAACCACCATCGGCTCCTTGCCGGTGAGGAACTCGTCCCGGACCAACTGGGGCAAGGATTGAAAAGGAATCCGGGCGTCCAGAACATACTCCAATTCGGGATTGCCACGGGAAATGGCGTTACCCACGATCACCAGATCGGGTCTGGGTTCAAGATTATGCTCGCCATAAGGCTGGCGGACCGGGACGCCCAGCTGCGCCAGAAATTCAGACATAGGAGGATAAGCCGCCGCATCGGAGCCGGTGACCTGATAACCCCTCTGCTTCAACATCCCGGCCAGAGCGGCCATTGCCGTGCCACAGATACCAATCAGATGTATATGCCTGGAATTCATTTTGGGATCAGGAGGAAGTCGTACAAACCGCCGGCTCGAGGGTGGTGGCCAGCGCAAAGTCGTGTTCCACCACCAAAGAAGCGGGCACGCCAAAGGCCAGCGTTAAGTTGCCATGTTCCACATGGCCGGAGCGCGCGCCAAAGGCCACCGGAATGTCCAGGTCACGAAGGCATCGCTGAAGCACCTCTAACAAAGTATAGCTGCTGCCCGCGGGCGCCTTGCAGTCTGTCATGTCGCCGAACACAATCCCGCGGACTCCGGCGAACTTCCCGGCCAGTTTCAACTGGGTGAGCATGCGATCAACCTGGTAGGGCTTGGTGGCTACGTCTTCAATGAACAGGATAGTGCCTTTGGTTTGAATCGCATAGGGGGTTCCCAGCGAGGCCACCAGCATGGAAAGACACCCCCCGTACAGCTTGCCTTCGGCCCGGCCCGGCACAACCGGCGTCAGCAGCGTCGAACTTTGCAGTTCGATATCTCCGCCAGTCTTCGCCTGCCAGGAGGGAATATCTACGCCGTGCGCGACGGCGAAACTCGTGGCTGCCATAGGTCCGTGAAACGTCACCAGGCCGGTCTGGTCATGAAACCAGGTCAACAACGTAGTTACGTCGCTGTAGCCGACAAAAATCTTGGGATAGCGACGGATTACCTCGATATTGATATGGGGCAGCAGATAGTTACAACCATAACCGCCGCGCGCGCAAATGACGGCGCGCACATCGGGCCGAGCGAACATCTCTTCGAGTTCCCGAACGCGGCGTTGGACTGAGCCGGCGAAGAACAGGTCGGACGACAGGATCGAGTCCTCATAAATCGGCTCGTATCCCAGGTTGCGTAGGGCATCGCATCCGGCCTCAAGGCGGTTTGCTTCCACCGGACTGGCAGGCGCGATGATGCCCACCCGATCCCCACGGCGGAGGCACGGTGGCTTGATTAACGAATTCATAGTTCCCCTGCTCATAGAAAAAATTCGCCGCGACAAATCAGATTCATCGCCTCGTTTGCTCCCCCTCACTGGGACCAAAGGATTGCACGCGGTGCAATCCGGGAGCCTGTTGTGAGCGCAGTCGAATGTTGTCCTGATCATGCTGGGACGCCTCGACAGTAAATTGCAGCCGCACCAGGGGGCCTAGCCGTGAGCTCTGTACCGTTTGCATCACTTGCTGTTCGTCACTGAGAATCTGGTCGACCGTGTTCAGCAGTTCTCCCAGATCCGGAGCGACCACATCGTAGGTCTGCGAGATCGGTTGCAAGTTGAAACGCGTCTCCATAAGACCCAGCACCTGCAGCGCCAGCAGCAGCACAAGCGCTGCGAATAGGGTGGGCAGATAAAGGCCGCCCCCTACTGCCATGCCAATACTGGCAACCACGAACAGTGTCGCCGCCGTGGTTAGCCCGGTTACCGAACCGCGCGCATGCAGGATCGATCCCGCCCCGATAAAACCGATGCCGAGAATAATCTGGGCAGCAATACGCGTATGATCCCCTCCAAAACTTTCCGCCAATTGACACGACAGGACGGTGAAGAACGCCGACCCAAAACAGATGAACATCTGCGTCCGCAATCCGGCGGGCTTGTGCCGGACCTCCCGCTCTATGCCGATAATGCCGCCCAAAACGGCTGCCAGGAGAAGCCGCGACAGAATTCGCGACGTGAAAATGATCTCCGGTGGTATGGCTAACGCATAGAAGAGATACATATTCGCGCGGATTGTAGCAGTTCAACGACAGGTTGTCAGCCGAGGAATTTGGGAATTCGGATTTGGGATTTAGTAATTGGTATTGGGGATTTAGGATTCGGGATATCGGAATATCGCGTTTCATTTCGCGAAACTGTTTTGATTTGTCATCCCGAACGAAGTGAGGGATCTGCAGTCGCATTCTTGCGAACAGGGAAACTGCAGATCCCTCACTCCGTTCGGGATGACAAGGCAGGGGGTCGGGATGACGTGAAGGGCAACTCCTAGCGCTCCGAAATCCCAAATCCAAAATCCGAAATGGATTCTACTGGCGCCGGGCATAGAGCCGGGCCGAAGGCTGGCCGGGAGCCGACACAATGGTCAACAACTTCAGCTCATCGGGGTGACGCTGCACTGCCTTCCACACCGGGTCATCCTCAGTCTGGAAGGCAAGAACGTAGCTGGTGGCCGCGCCGGGGGCCAGCAGGGCGGCGCGCCAGAGCTTGTTATCCGTTTCATTGATGGTGCGGCGCAGAGGAAAGCCGGCGAACTCCAGCGCTGCCGAGTGATTTGCCGTATACATCAATACGGTAGCGCCTGGCGGCAGACGATGAAATTCATTGGCCAAAGTGCGATCGAAGAGCACGCGTTCCGCCGAGTTGGCTCGAGCCTCCTGCAGGCAGATGGGAACGGCGCGCCAGATCATCAGATAGCTGCCGGCAGCAACGCTAAGCAGTAGGCCAGCGGCGCCAGCCAGTACACCCCGGCGTTGCCATCGCGAACCAATGAAGTACACCACCAAAGCTGAAAAAAGGGCAAAAGCCGGCAGGAGTTGCAACCCATAACGAATGTTGTAGTAGGAATAGGGCCACCACACCGGAAGAAAGACGGGAACCTCGCCCCAGGCAATAGAAAGAGTGTAAAAAGGCAGAGGCAACCACAGCAGCAGCCACGGCCATAACTCGCGTCTCCACACCAGCAACAGCCCCGTTCCCAGTACGGCCAGTGCAAGCCAGCAGTTTTCCAACCGCCAGCGCGAGGGTGGCTGCTCCGTTTCACGCCGCAAGGGGCTGGCGGTCAAGTTGAGTTTGGCGGACCTTAAGAAGTAGACCGCTGATGTTTTCAGATCATGCCACCCAGGATGACGCCAGCCAGGCCGCGGCGAGTTGGCTTCGATGGCCCGCGCCGAATAGGGACCGGTAGCGAACTCCAGCGGATTTCTCCAGTTCACCGTGTTGTAAACCAACCACAACGTAGGCGCGAGGGCGACAATTAGAACAAACTCGACGAATAGAGGACGCAGAGGCGAACGCCAGAACCCAATGCGTCCTTCCCTCCACACCCATAGCACGGCGAATACAGCCAGGACAAATACGGCGGCGACAAACCAACCATCGTAGCGAGTGAGCATGGCGGCAAATAGCAGCCAGGCACACCGCTGGAGTGCACTGCGGCGCTGCGATTGGGCCGCCGTGCCCGTGGTTCGCGTCGCCCGTACGAACTCGCTGAAGAACACGGTTGCCCATATGAAGAGCGCCAAGTACAGCGGTTCGGTCATGGCGGTCGCCTGCAGATAGATCAGGTTGGGATTGGCGGCATAAATGAATACGGCACAGTACGCGGCCACCTGCGCTCCCGGATTAGCCGGCAAAGCGCCCCGAACCAGGCGAAAGATTCCCACCACCCCCGCCACGTAGGCAGCCATTGAAGGAATCGAACCTCCCACCCCGCTTTGCCAGGCCCAATTCGCCAAGACAAACGGCATGATCAAGAGATGTGGCAGGGGCAGCCACACGGTTCCCAGTTGCGACAGCCCAGGGTTGCGCGAATCGAAGACGCGTCGGGCGATGTTGATATGCGCGGTAGCGTCTCCGTACAACAAGATCTCTCCGTGCCTTAGAAAATAGGCAAAGGAAACTATGGAGACAGCTGCGACGATCATGGCCAGATACAAGGTTTCAAGGTCCCAGGAGGCATCTTCCTGCAACCCCGGGGCGGGCGCAGATGTGGTTACCGGCCGCGACTCAGCCGCCCCCGCAGAGGCTCGACGGGGCGGAAACAGGCGCTCGATCAGCTCTCTCACTGCCCCTCGATCTTGGCATCTGAAAACATCAGCAATCACTTGAAAAAGAACCTATTTACCACAAAGGACACGAAGGACACCAAGGTAGCAATAGAAAAATAGAGATTAAGACGCTCCAGGCGCCACGTTTCTTCTGTTTTCTCCTGACTTCTGCCTTCTGACTTCTGAATTCCGACTTCTAATCCAGGTGCGTCAATTCCCGGAATAACTGAAAACGGGCATCGATCTCCTCCCGGGTGAGTTGCATCAGACGTTCCGGTCCGAAGCATTCCACGGCAAAAGATCCCATCACCCCGCCGTAGAACATAGCCCGCTTGAATACCTCGCGATTCAGTTCCCCTTGGGAAGCTAAGTAGCCCATAAAGCCGCCGGCAAAGCTGTCCCCGGCGCCGGTTGGATCCACCACTTTTTCCATGGGCAGCGCCGGTGCGCGGAAAGGATGATGGCCGATACCGAACGACTGCTGGCCAAAGAACACAGTGGCACCATACTCGCCGTGCTTAATCACCAAAGCTTTGGGACCCATAGCCAGCACCCGGTTTGCCGCTTGCGGCAGATTCGATTCGCCGGCCAGCATCCGGGCCTCCGTATCGTTGATCAGCAACACGTCGATCAAGCGCAGCATCTGCTCCAGTTCTGCCCGCTTGCCCTGGATCCAGAAGTTCATGGTATCGCCACCGACCAAACGCGCACGGCTCATCTGCCGCCGGACGCTGGCCTGCAACTCCGGATCAATATTAGCCAGGAACAGGAAATCGCTATCCTGATAAGGCTGCGGAATCGTGGGCCGGAAGTTTTCAAAGACATTCAGGTGGGTGAAATTCGTCTTGGCCTCATTTAGATTCTCGCCGTACTCGCCCGACCAGAAAAAGCTTTGCCCGGTCGCGTGCTGAATACCGCGAGTATCGACGGCACGCCGCTTGAGCACGTCCTCATGGTCCGCCGTAAAGTCCTCACCGACCACCGCCACTACCCGTACCGACGTAAAGTAACTTGCGGCAAGAGAAAAATATGTCGCCGAGCCACCGAGGACCTTGTCCACTTTGCCGTAGCGCGTCTTGATGGCGTCAAAGGCGACCGAGCCTACCACCAGCATGGCCATCTATGCACCCGCCTTCCTTTCGGAATCTTGAACCGCATGCTGGGCCAAAAACTTTCCCAGCAGCAATCCGAGCTTCTGTTTCGTTTCTCCAGGGATCTTATCCGCTTCGGTCAGGACGGCGTATTGCAACGCCGACCCGCACGCACAAGAGCGCCGCTTGGGCATGGCGGCAACCGCCTGGCGGACCACCCGGGTCGCATTCTCGGCGTTTTGCTTCAACACAGCCAAGATTTGCTCAACCGTCACGGCATCGTGCGCCGGGTGCCAGCAGTCGTAATCCGTAACCATAGCCAAGGCGGCATAACAGAGCTCCGCTTCGCGGGCCAGCTTGGCTTCCTGCACAGCGGTCATGCCGATGATATCCATGCCCCAGCTGCGGTATAGGTTGGACTCGGCTTTGGTCGAGAACTGGGGACCTTCAATACAGATGTAAGTTCCGCCTAACTTATGGGTGACGCCGGCTTGGGCGCAAGCCGATGCGAAGGCGCGGGACACTTCCGGACACACCGGCTCGGCAAATGCGATATGCGCGACCACCCCGGCTCCGAAGAAAGTGGAGATTCGTGCTTTGGTGCGGTCCACGAACTGGTCGGGAATAACAAAATGGGTAGGCTGGTGCTCTTCCTTCAGCGATCCAACCGCGGAGAGCGACAGAATCCGCTCTGCGCCCAGCTGCTTAAAGCCGTGGACATTGGCGCGAAAATTCAATTCGTGCGGCAGAATACGATGCCCCCGTCCGTGACGGGCAAGAAAGGCTACTTTCCGGCCTTCCAGCAGGCCGAGGATATAAGCATCAGAAGGAGCGCCGAACGGAGTATTTAGGAAAACCTCCCGGGTCTCGGTCAGCCCGGGCATCGAATACAAACCACTGCCGCCGATGATACCGAGTTCCGCCTGTTCCACTCCCACCCTCCTCTACGAGAGTCGTGAAAAGGAGGATTATAACAACCGGGAGCGGCAACTCATCGGGTGATCGGGCGATCTGCAAACCGGTTATGCCGGCGTCTGCTGCGTGTGTTTTTAGATCACCCGATCGCCGGATCACCCGATCACCAGATTAGGTTCTATTCGTAGACCCGTAATTCTTTGCCCTTGGTCTCCGGCAGCAACAGCACCGCGAGGATCATGACCAAATACGCCGCCACGGCAAATGCGGCAATCGCATGACCCAGATTGATCCGGGCACTCATATAGCCGACCAAAGCCGGGAAGAAGGCGCCGATGCCACGTCCGAAGTTGTACGAAAAACCCTGCCCCGAACCCCGCAGACGGCTGGGAAAGAGCTCGGTAAAGAAAGCGCCGACCGGGCTGAATGAACCCGAAGCAAAGAACCCCAGGGGAAATCCCAGGATCAGCATTACATCGTTGGTGATCGGCAGGAAAGTGTAGGCCGCGACGGTCAATAATGAGCAGACGGCGTACAGAATCAGCGTCCGCTTGCGGCCCAGCCGGTCCGCCAGATACGCGCTGATCAAATATCCGACGAAAGAACCTGCAATCACCACAAACATGTAGCCGCTGGTATTGAGCACTGAAAGCTTACGCACCGTCTTCAGGAAGGTGGGCAGCCAGGTAGTGATCGCGTAATAGCCGCCTTGTACGCCTGTCGACATCAACGAAGTGAGGAACGTGATGCGCAGCATCTCCGGGCTGAAGATATCGAGAAAACTACTCTTGCCGCCCTCGCTCACGACCTGGGCGCGAGTCTTGCTAAATACTTCAGGCTCGGGGACGAAGCGCCGGATATAAAACACCAGCAACGCCGGCAGGATGCCGATCCAAAACATCGCCCGCCAGGCGGTACTGGCCGGGAGCAGCGAGAACAGCAGGGAGTACGCCAGAGCGGCAATGCCCCAGCCGATAGCCCAACCGCCTTGTACCGTACCAACCGCCTTGCCGCGGTGCTGGGGGCGAATCATCTCGCCCATCAGGACCGAGCCGACTGCCCATTCACCGCCAAACCCCAGGCCCTGCAAGCCGCGTGTCAGCAGCAACTGCCCAAAAGAATTAGTGAAACCGCTGAGAAAGGTGAACAGCGCGAACCATACAATCGTCACCTGCAGCACCAGCGTGCGGCCAAAGCGGTCGGCCAGCAAGCCCGCCAACCAGCCGCCCACAGCGGAGATGATCAGGACCGCGGTGGCCAGCAGCCCTGCCTGGCCGGCACTCATGTGCCAGGTGGCAATCAGGGTGGAAATGACAAAGCTGTACACCATTACATCCATGCCATCCAGCCCCCAACCCCCAAAAGTGGCGATCAGGGTGCTGCGTTCGCGGGACGTAAGTTCAAAGATCCAGGCGCGTTCCGGTTCGGTCTTCACGCCGGATTCTGTCATTTTCGTATTCATGCAGCCTCCTTTGGCTGCAGGCGCAAGCTGCATCCTGCGCCGTCATGGGCAAGATTTGGAGTCCCGTTGCGGACATCCACTTGGTGCGTGCTCAAGAGTAAAGCGAAATCGAGCGTAAACGTCAAGCTGATTGTTGTCACTCTGCCAACGGGAAAAACCTCACCGCTGAGGACGCGGAGGTACACAGAGGAACCAGGACGAGGGAAACTTGGGATTGGGATTGGGGGATCCAGGACTGTTGCTGGTGACTCCCCCCTCCGGCACGCAACAATAAGCACGGTTTCCAGTTTTCCAGAACGAGAGAAGCTTCTGAAAACTGGAAACTAGTTTTTCGTGGGCCACGGTACGATCATGGCCACCCGCTTGCAATATTCTTCGTACTCCGCGCCAAAGTCGCGTAGCAGTCTTTTCTCCTCAGAATTGCGGAGATAGAACGTTATGACGACGACCAATCCCGCCACAACGCCCAGCGCCGGAAATGAATTCCAGAAAACCGCAAGCGCCGTATACCAGCAGAGCGCCCCGAAAACCATGGGGTTGCGCGTATATCGATAGGGCCCGGTAATTACCAGATGTTTGGTTCTGGGCGTGATCACGACGTTGAAAACATCAGTAGGACCACCCCTCCCCCTAAAGAGCAGAGCGGCGTTAGACCATACGACAAACACCAAGCCGACTGCGCCAAAAAGAGCCACGACCGCAAAACGGATCGGACTGTCGGTGATGCTGGGACCGCCTGCCACTTTTGCGGTAAGGTACAGCCCATACGGAATTGCCAGGAAGAAGATGCTAAAGCCGACCACATAACCTGCAAGATAGCGGCCCAGCGTCTGCAACTCCATAGCACGCCATTCCTTTCGGCGAACCCCACGCTAGTGAATGAACTTAAGCGCAAAAGGCAGTTCCAGGCACAACAGGCACAGCAGGAAAAACATGCCGAATATGAAGCCAAGCCGCCAAAAGTCCTTGGTCTTTATGTAGCCGGTTCCATAGAACATCGGTCCCGGGCCCGTGGCATAAGGGGTGATGACTCCCATCAAACCCAAGGTGTAGCCAATCACCATGGTAACCGGCCTGATCGGCAGCCCTGGCAAAGTAAGCATCGCCGCCAGGAATACGGGCAGCAGGGCGGTGGTGTGGGCGCTCAAGCTGGCAAAAAAGTAATGCACCAGGAAAAAGATTGCGACCAACGCAACCATCATCGTCACCACGGAGACATGGGATAGGATGGCAGCGCTGCGTTGGGCAAACCACGTCAGGAACCCCACTTTGGACAAGCCATCCGCCATGTTTACCAGGGTGGCGAGCCAGACCAGGTTGGTCCAACCCATCTTATTGCCCGCGATTTGATTCCAGGTAACCACGCCGGTCAACATCATTAGGGCACATACGACCAAGGCAGTCATTTCCGGCGTAATCCATTTGGTGGCTCCAATCCAGCAGATCAGAGCCGCGACCGCCAGGATTCCCATCTTCTTTTCGCGCCACGTAATCGGGCCCATCTCGGCCAACTGTTTTCCGGCCCACTTGGGGACTTCGTCGCCGCGCTTCAGCTCAGGCGGATACAGAATGTAGCTGAGGAGTGGCACCGCCAGGAAGAGCACAATTCCAACCGGAAGAAATCCATAGAACCACTGGCTCCAACTGATATCGACCTTGGCAATCTTGCGCGTCAGTTCAATGGCAAGAACATTGGGCGCCAAGGCGGTCAGGAATATCGAACTGGACACGCATTGGGTAGCAAAGGCGACCCATATGACGTAAGAGCCGATCTTGCGTGGATTCTCGGTCGGAGTCGAACCGTACAACGGCGGGATCGAGGTAAAAATCGGGAAGGTGCTGCTGGCGCGCGCGGTATTGGAAGAGGTAAACGGCGCCAGAATCAGATCGGAGAGCGCAATGGCATAACCCAGGCCGAGAGTATGCTTGCCGAGCTTGTGCACCAGGGCCAGGGCGATGCGCCGGCCCAGGCCGGTGACCTCATAGCCCAAGGCGAAAAGGCTGGCAGCGTAAATCAGCCAGACCGTGGCGTTGGAAAAGCCTCCCAGAGCCCATCGGATTCCATCGGCGGCATTGCCACCAACCAACCGGAAGGCGCCGCAGAAGGCAACTCCGGAAAAACCAATCACCGCTCCCGGCAGCGGCTCGGTAATCAAGGCAGCGATCACCGCCACGAACATCGCGAAGTAGTGCCAGGCCAAGACATTCAAACCTGCGGGCGGCGGGGTCAGATATATGATTACCCCAAGTCCCAGCGGTACGGCCCATTTGATCAGCGCGCCGGATTTGGCGCCTGCCGGTGTTGGTTGCGAGCTGGTTTGTTGAATGGTTCCCGTGGTTCCCATAATTTCTCCTTTCGTCGCAGTGCCCGCCTGTCGATAAAATTCTGCATTGCCCAGGTGACTGTAGCGCCGAAGCTTGCGGTCCGCTCTAAAACCGTTCCAGATAGCTTAGGCGGAAAGGAGAAATCAGCGCGACACGCCGGGCGCCGAGGTTCTCAATTCTCATAAGTTTGGAGCAGCCCTGGCCGGGCATGGCCCGTATAGTAACTCCGCGCCAGAGATTCATCCAGGGAAGATTCGTTCCCCCGGTTTAAAATGAAATGAACTAATGGAAATCACACCGCCGTCCCGGGTATTGGCCCTTTTCCCGCCAGCCCGCAGGATTCGGTGTAAGTGAATCGACCTGAGAGGAGAGAAAATGCGTCACTATAAGCTGGCCGTAATTCCGGGAGACGGGATTGGAACCGAGGTCATTCCTGCCGGGTTGGAAGTGCTCGCCGCTGTGGCCGAGGCGCACGGCGGCTTCCGCGTCGAGACCCAGAATTTTGACTGGGGCTCCGAGCGGTTTGTGAAAAACGGCGCCATGATGCCCCAAGATGGAATCCAGACCCTCGAGCGCGGGGGCTTCGACGGCATCCTACTCGGACCCGTAGGCGACCGGCGGGTTCCGGATCATGTTTCTCTGTGGGGTCTGCTGATACCCATCCGCCAGGGATTCGACCAGTACATTAATCTCCGGCCGATGCGGCTTCTGCCTGGAATTGCCACTCCGCTTGCGGGCAAGGGCCCGAAAGAGATCGACATGGTCTGTGTGCGGGAGAATACCGAGGGAGAATACGCGGGCGTGGGCGGCCGGCTGCGGCCAGGCACCGCGGAGGAAATCGCCATCCAGGCCACCGTGTTCACGCGTATGGGCACCGAGCGCGTGATGCGTTATGCCTTCCAATACGCTCGCACGCACAGCCGGAAGAAGATCACCAGCGCCACCAAGTCCAACGCGATGCAGTACAACATGGTGTTCTGGGACGACGTTTTCCGCGCGGTGGCCGTCCAGTATCCCGGCATTCAGTATGAGCAGCAGCTGGTGGATTCGCTGACGGCCCGCATGGTCGCCAAACCGGAGAGCCTGGACGTGATCGTTGGCTCCAATCTGTTTGGCGATATCCTCACCGATTTGGGCGCTGCCATCTCCGGAAGCATGGGGATCGCCCCCAGCGCGAATTTGAACCCCGAGCGGAAGTTCCCAAGTTTATTTCAGGCGATCCATGGTACGGCGCCGGACATCGCGGGCCGAGGCATCGCCAACCCTCTTGGGACGGTCTGGTCTCTGCAATTGATGCTGGACCACGTGGGAGAAGGCGAAGCTGCCGCAATGCTGATGAGCGCAATTGAGCGCTATGCCGCTGACAGCCGGACAAAAACCGCGGATCTGGGAGGCAATGCCACCACGCGCGACGCCACCGACGCGCTTTGTGCCCAGCTCCGCCGCCAGGATGCCTCGAAAAGCGGCGCGTGAGACTGGCCGCTGATTTGCGCTGATGAACGCTGATCCTAAACAGCCCTTTCCCGTTTCCCATCGCGGGCCCGCGTTCCCCGCGGGGAACGGGGAAACGGGAATGGTGGTAATAAACTTTTTGGGGTGGTGGTTCCAAATCGGCGTTCATCAGCGTTGATCTGCGGCTTATTCTGCTACCGGCGCAGCAGTCTGGCGATCAACTGGTTTACGCCTTCCTGGCACTGGCGCTGGCGAATGAAGTCGGGCGAGCCCTTGCGCATGAGTTCCTTGCGGACCCATTCCAGCGCTTCCAAGACCTCGCGAATATTCCGGCTTCTTCCCGGCGGAATTGCGCGCACGCGGGCGCTCGTGACATTCTGCGGGAAATCTCTATGAATGATCATTAGGAAAGAGAATACCACTATGCTCACGGTTGTCGGCTGTCGGTTACGAGAGAAAAAGAAACTCTGGGTCAGGATGAGCGAAGCGAAGGATCTGCTTCTTTTTAGTCTCTCGATATTGTTGAGGGCACAGAAGAAAGCAGATCCTTCTCCCGCTTCGCGGGATCAGGATGACCCCTCATCGCTGTGTTTCCGCCACGGCTGCCAGGACAAACCTTATGCGGCGAATTAAGCCCAGACGAAATAAACAGCAGATGCTTCGCTGCGCTCAGCATGACCCCGATTTAGTAAGGCTACGCGCGCTTCACCCCAGCCTGCGCTGATTCGTAACCGATCAAGATAGCGGCCGCCAGGAGCCGAGAGCCTTAGGGTTGTTTGTTGCTTACCCGCCGCAACGCCCCATCGGAGGGCAACTGCGACGTGTCCCAACCACCGCCGAGGGCTTCGATGAGCAGGACGCTGGATGTGAGGCGGCGGGTGAGGATATCCACGGCCGTCCGCTCGTTCTGTAAGGCGGCAGTCTGCGCGGTAATTACCTGGAGATAGTCGGCCGTCCCCGCCTTGTATTGCGCGGTCGATATTGTCAATGAATCCTCAGCGGCCCGCACTGCCTGGTCGGCGGCAGTTGCTTCCTGCTCGAGAATACGCAGCGCGGCCAGATTATCTTCCACCTGTTGAAATGCAGTCAGTACCGTCTGCCGGTAGGTAGCCACGGTGGCATCGTAAGCGGCCCGCTGCTGGTCCAGTTGCGCGCTGCGTTTGCCTGCGTCAAACAGCGTTTCTGCCAACTGTGGGCCCACGGACCAGAAGCGGCTTGGCCATGTGAACCAGTTGCCGAGAGATGCGCTTTCGAATCCGCCGGAGGCACTCAGGACCAACGTCGGGAAAAACGCAGCCTTCGCGATGCCGATCTGTTCGTTAGCCGCCGCCACCAGCCGCTCGTTTGCGGCGATATCCGGTCGGCGTTCCAGCAGCGTCGAAGGCAGGCCCACCGGTATCGGCGGGGGTGGCGTTTTCAGCACGACACGCGGAAGCGAAAAGCCGGCTGGCGGCTTGCCGATCAGGATAGCGATGGCATGCTCAAACTGGGTACGCTGAACTTCAAGGTCGATCAACTGGGTGCGGGTGGTATCCAGTTGCGTCTCCGCCTGCGCCACGTCCGCGCCGGATGCGACTCCCACCTTGTAACGGTCCTGGGTTAGTTTCAGATAGTCCTGGTAAGCCTTCAGGGTACGTTCCAGCAGATCTTCATCGCCATCCTGGCCGTGCAGCTCGAAGTAAAACTCCGCCAGTTGCGCCTGATAGCTCAGGCGGGCGTTCTCCAGATCGGCTGCCGAAACCCGGGCATTCGCGTAGCTGGCCGCCACGCTGCGGCGAATACTTCCCCAAATGTCCGCCTGATAGGAAAAATCGACCGGCAAAGTGTAGTCGGCGCGGGCGCCAGGGGCTAGACTCGGCGAGCTGTAAATCGTGCTGGAGGTACGTACGCTGCTTGCCGAAGGGGCTGTAGAAAGTACTGGGAAGTAGCTGGCGCGCGCGATACGCACTGCGTCCCGTGCCTCGCGGTATTGCGCCAGGGCGACCAATACGTTTTGATTGGAGATGCTGACCTGCTCCTCAAGGGCATTCAGTTGCGGGTCGTTATAGATTTCCCACCACTTGCCCCGCAGCACTCCCTCGCTTGGCTGGGCCTGCTTCCAGCCCTCTGGCGGCGATTCTTTGTAGGTCTCTGGCACCGGAGCGGTTGGCCGATGGTAGTTAGGGCCAACCGCGCAGGAAGTCAGCAGCAGGCAGCAGAGGACAGTGGTCAGCGGCCAGTGGCCAGTGGCCAGCCATTTCATCGGATGATCCGGTGATCGGGTGATCCGGTGATCTACCACACCCACACGCGCTTTTGCGATCTCGCAGTTCATCCGATCTTATCCTCCAACAGGGTGCGGTCCGAGACGGCCCGCACGACTGCCGGCGTCGACGCCAGCGCTACACCACCGTGGCCAGTCGCAGTGGTTTTCGATTCGATCACCCGATCACCCGATCGCCAGATCACCCGATCCTCCTGTGAGCGGCCCTTCCGCGGGCCGGCGCGAACGTACGCGGTCCCACCAATGTTGCAGGCGATCAAAGTAGAGGTACACGACCGGGGTCGTGTACAGAGTCAGCAATTGGCTCACAATGAGCCCACCGATGATGGTGATACCCAGGGGCTGGCGCAGCTCCGATCCCGTACCGGTACCCAGGGCCAGCGGCAACGCGCCAAAAGCGGCGGCCAGCGTGGTCATCAGGATCGGACGGAAACGCAGCAGGCAGGCCTCGAAGATGGAATCGCGCGAATTTTTACCCTCATTGCGTTCCGCCGCCAAGGCGAAATCCACCATCATGATGGCGTTCTTTTTCACGATACCGATCAGCAGGATGATGCCGATTATGGCAATAACCGTAAGGTCGGTATGGGTAATCATGAGCGCCAGCAGCGCGCCGATACCGGCCGAGGGCAGGGTAGAAAGAATCGTAATGGGATGGACATAGCTCTCATAGAGAATGCCCAACACGATATACACGACCGCCAAGGCGGTGGCGATCAGCAGCGGTTCGCTGCCCAGCGATTGCTGATATGCCTCGGCGGTGCCGGTAAAGCTGTTCTGGATGGTGGGCGGACGCCCCAGCCGGCTGGCCGCGGCATCGATCGCTTTCACGGCATCCCCCAAGGCCACCCCGGGCGCAAGGTTGAAGGAGATCGTAACCGACGGGAATAGGCCTTGATGATTTACCGCCAGCGGCGCGGTATCGGGCCCATAGTGGGCCAGAGCGCTCAGCGGAACCTGGGTCCCGCTGGAGGACGTCACATAGACCTCCCGCAAAGTTTGCGGGTTTTGCCAGAATTCCGGCGCCGCTTCCATGACCAGGTGATACTGGTTTAGAGCCGTATACACGGTGGCCACTTGGCGTTGGCCGAAGGCGTCGTACAAGGTATTGTCAAGCAATTGCGAGGAAATGCCGAAGCGGGCAGCCGTGGCGCGATCATAGTCTACCAATGACTGCAGGCCACGGTTCTGGGCGTCGGTGTTTACATCGGCGATGATGGGAATATGCCGCAAGGCTTCCAACATGCGCGGGGCAAAGGCCGTCAAGTCGGCCAGGTTGTCGCCCTGCATGGTGAACTGATATTCCGCGTTGGTTAAGCGGCCGCCGACGCGCACATCCTGCGAAGGCACCATATACAGCGTCGCACCGGGAACGACGGCCAGCTTAGGCCGCAACCGCGTGATGATCTGCCCGGCGGTAGCCTTGCGCTGCTCCACCGGGCGCAACAGAATGAACATGCGAGCCGTATTCGTGGTGGTCCCGGCTCCTCCGCCGGTAAAGCCCAGGACGTTCGCGACCGCCCGATCGCCCTTCACGATATCGATCATCCGCAAAAGGATGTTGTTCATGGCTTGGAACGAGGTATCCTGGTCGGCCTGAATGGCGCCCATGATGCGCCCGTTATCCTGCTCAGGAAAGAAGCCCTTGGAAACGTGTATGAATAGATAGATATTCAATCCGATCGTCGCGAGCAACACTGCCGCGGTGATAGCAGGGTGGCGAAGCACGCGTGCAAGCGTTCGCCCGTACATTTCCACCACCCAATTGAAGACGCGCTCGCTGGCCCAATACAGCCGCCCGTGTTGCTCTTGGCGCCGCAACAGGTGGGCACACATCATCGGCGTAGCAGTCAGCGAAACCACCATGGAAATGCCGATGGCCACCGACATAGTTACCGCAAATTCGCGAAACAACCGACCCACGATGCCACCCATCATCAGCAACGGGATAAATACCGCAACCAGGGAAACGCTGATGGTAAGCACCGTGAAACCGATTTCCCGCGCCCCTTTCAGCGCGGCTTCAAACGGCCCCAGACCCTGTTCCAGATAGCGGGTGATATTCTCAATCACGACAATCGCGTCGTCGATCACGAAGCCGGTAGAGATCGTCAACGCCATCAGCGACAGATTGTCCACGCTATAGCCGCACAGATACATCACGCCAAAAGTCCCAATCAGCGACAAGGGCACGGCCACACTGGGGATCAATGACGTCCGCGGGCTCTTGAGAAACACAAATACGACCAGGATGACCAGCCCGATCGCAATCAGCATGGTGCGCTCGATGTCGCGCACGGAAGCCCGGATGGTCACAGTTTGATCCATCGCGATATTCACGTCGATGGCCTGGGGAATCGCGGCTTTCAGCTGGGGCAAGGCGACGCGGATGCCGTCGACGGTATCGATAATGTTGGCTCCGGGCTGGCGGAAGATGATTACCAGGATGGACGGCTTGCCGTTTGCATAGCCGGCGTTGCGGAGGTCTTCCACCGAGTCTTCCACCTGGCCGACATCGCCGACGCGGACAGCCGTACCGTTGTTATAAGTGATGATGAGCGGCCGGTAATCAATCGCGCGAAACAGCTGGTCGTTAGCATCTACATCATAGATCCGACGGCCATCGGAAAAGCTGCCTTTGGGGGAGTGTGCGTTGGTGCCGCTCAACACGGTGCGCACCTGCTCCAGCCCGATACCATACTTATTGAGGACGGTGGGATTCAGTTCCACCCGCACGGCCGGCAGCGAGCTTCCGCCGACAATCACCTGGCCCACCCCGCTGACCTGCGACAACTTTTGCGACATGATCGTCGAAGCGGCATCGTACATTTGCCCCTTGCTGAGCGTATTGGAAGTCAACGCCAGAATCAGAATGGGAAAATCGGCCGGGTTTACTTTCCGGTAGGTGGGGTTGTTGGGTAGGTTGGCCGGCAGATAACCGCGGGCGGCATTGATAGCCGCCTGCACGTCGCGCGCAGCGGCATCGATGTTGCGGTTCAGGTCGAATTGCAAAGTAATGGCGGTAGTGCCCAGGGTGCTGGACGAGGTCATTTCGCTGACCGCCGCAATACGTCCAAATTGCCGCTCCAGGGGCGTGGCCACTGACGATGCCATGGTCTCGGGGCTGGCGCCCGGTAACTGCGCCGCCACGGTAATGGTGGGGAAATCAACCTGCGGCAGCGGCGCCACCGGCAGCAAGCGGAACGCCACCAGGCCGGCCAGGGCCACGGCAATCATGAGCAGCGTGGTCGCAATCGGTCTCCGGATGAATGGCTCGGAAATATTCATTTCACTTCACCGGTATTAACTCCGAGCCGGGAGCGGGCCCGCGCTTACACGAGAAGCGCTGGGCCAAGCGATCAAACCGGAGATAGACCACCGGGGTCGTATAGAGCGTCAGCAACTGGCTGAGAATCAGGCCGCCCACAATCGTGATGCCTAGCGGCCGGCGCAACTCCGAGCCGGTGCCGGTACCCAATGCCAGCGGGAGACCGCCGAGCAGCGCCGCCATGGTTGTCATCATGATGGGCCGGAAGCGCAGCAGGCAGGCCTGATAGATCGCCTCCACCGGGGGCTTCCCTTCCTGCCTCTCCGCCTCGAGCGCGAAATCGATCATCATGATGGCGTTCTTCTTTACAATGCCGATGAGCAAGACAATACCGATCAGAGCAATGATGCTGAAATCGGTGCCGCAGAGAATAAGCGCCAACAGCGCGCCCACGCCGGCGGAAGGCAGGGTGGAAAGAATCGTCATCGGATGGATATAGCTTTCGTAAAGAACTCCGAGAACGATATAGACCGTGATCACCGCCGCCAGGATCAACATGGGCTCATTGGCCAAGGAGGCCAGGAAGGCTTCGGCCGCGCCCTGAAAAGCTCCTTGGACGCTGGGGGGGATCCCCACTTGCTCACTGGCGTCCTTCACCGCTTGCACCGCATCTCCCAGCGAGGCGCCCGGGGCCAGATTGAAGGACAGGGTGACGACTGGAAACTGGCCCTGGTGATTGATGGCAATGGGAGCAGTAGTCGTCTCCCAGTGAGTAAAGGCGCTAAGTGGCACCTGGTTTCCATTCGTAAAAACCTGGGCGGACTGGGTTGGGCCGCCGGCAAACGGCTGCCCCTGCGCGCCGGCATTAAACAGGTTGGTGGTCGTGGGCAGAGCCGCAGCCACCGAGGTGCTGGACGGCCCGTTTCCCGCGACCACGGTAGACCCTCCCGCCACCACGCCCGCGGGAGTAGCCGAAGTTGCCGTGCCGGAGCGGATGAAAAGGTTGCGTAAGTCTACAGGGTGCGCATTGAATCCCGATTTCACCTCCAGCACCACGTGATATTGGTTCAACTGGGTAAACATGGTGGAGACTTGGCGCTGGCCGTAGGCGTCGTATAGCGTCTGGTCGATCATCGACGGGGTAATTCCCAGGCGGGATGCGGTTTCGCGATCAAACACCAGCCGGGCACGCAGGCCCGAAGCCTGCTGGTCGCTCGCCACATCGCGCAACTCGGGAAGCTGCTGCAGCTTGGCCAGCAGCTTCGGCGCCACGGCGTTTAACTCATCGGCACTGGGATCTTCCAGCGTGTACTGGAATTGGGTGCGGGTGACGCGGTCCGCCACCGTAATGTCCTGCACCGGCTGCATGAACAGCGTAATTCCCGACACCTGGTTCAACTCCGGCTGCAGCCGGCGGATCACTTCGGTGGCGCTGACGTGGCGTTCATCCAGGGGTTTCAGGTTGATCAGAATCCGGCCGCTATTCAGAGTGGTATTGGTTCCATCAATGCCGATGAAGGACGAGAGGCTGGCGACTGCCGGATCTTTCAGAATAATCTTGGCCACACTTTGTTGCAGTTTCGACATTTCCGGGAACGAGATGTCTTGCGGCGCCTCGGAAATACCCTGGATGACGCCGGTGTCCTGAATGGGGAAGAACCCCTTAGGAATCACGATGTACAGAAGGATGGTTAACACCAGGGTGCCCACCGCTACCAACAAGGTCGTGGTCTGCCAGCGCAACACCACTTGTAGCGTTCTGCCGTAGAAAGCAATTATTTTTTCAAACGCCCGTTCCGAGGCGCGATAAAAACGCCCCTGTTGCGCCTCTGGCGTATGCCGCAGCAGCTTGGAGCACATCATCGGCGTCAGGGTCAAGGACACCACCGCCGACACCAGAATGGTTACGGCTAGCGTCACGGCAAATTCGCGGAAAAGCCGGCCGACAATATCCCCCATAAACAACAATGGAATAAGAACAGCAATTAAAGAAATGGTTAAAGAAATGATAGTGAAGCCGATTTGCTCGGCGCCCTTCAGCGCCGCCTCGAGCGGAGATTCTCCCGCCTCGATGTACCGGGCGATGTTTTCGATCATTACGATGGCATCGTCCACCACAAACCCGGTAGAGATCGTCAGCGCCATCAAGGTGAGATTGTTCAGGCTGTAGCCCAGCAGGTACATCACCCCAAAGGTGCCCACGATGGAGAGCGGCACCGCGACGCTTGGAATAATGGTGGCCGAGAGCGTACGCAGGAACAGGAAAATCACCATCACTACCAAGGCAATCGTCAGCATCAAGGAAAACTGCACATCACGGACGGAAGCGCGGATGGTGGTGGTGCGATCAGTAAGGATATCCACCCGCACCGAGGCAGGCAGCGTTGCCGTTAGCTGTGGCAGAAGCACTTTGATCCGGTCAACTACCGAAATGATGTTCGCCCCGGGCTGCCGCTGGATGTTCATGATCACGGCGGGCTCGGTGTTCATCCACGCGGCTTGGCGGATGTCCTCGACATCGTCTATCACGGTGGCAACATCGCTCATCTTCACCGGCGCGCCGTTGCGGTAGGCGACCACCAGCGGGGCGTAATCTGCGCTCGACAGCAATTGATCGTTGGCACCGATCTGGTATGCCTGATGGGTGCCGTCAAAGCTGCCCTTGGCCTGATTCACGTTGGTAGCAATGATGGCGCTACGCAGGTCTTCCAGGTTCAATCCCCAATTGGCCAGTGCCGTGGGGTTGGCCTGGATGCGAACCGCAGGTTTTTGGCCCCCGCTGATGCTGACCAAACCCACTCCGGGCAGCTGCGAAATTTTTGGCGCCAGCCGGGTATCAGCCAAGTCTTCGACTTTGGGCAGCGGCAGATCCTTGGAACTAAGCGCCAGAGTGAGGATCGGGGTGTCGGCAGGGTTGATTTTGCTGTACAGAGGTGGCGTAGGAAGATCCGCCGGCAGATAGGTTCCGGAAGCGTTGATCGCCTGTTGCACTTCCTGTTCCGCCACATCGATGTTCAGGCTGAGGCTGAACTCCAAAGTGATGAGCGAGCTTCCGTCCGAGCTCGTCGAGGTCATCTGCTGCAACCCAGGCATCTGACCGAACTGGCGCTCCAATGGCGCCGTCACCGAGGAAGCCATCACATCCGGGCTGGCACCCGGATAAAACGTAACCACCTGAATGGTCGGGTAGTCCACCTCGGGCAGTGCCGAAACCGCGAGCTGGCGGTAGGCGACCCCGCCGGTGAGCAAAATAGCCACCATTAACAGCGTCGTGGCGATCGGCCGGAGGATGAAGGTCCGGGAAGGACTCATGAGCCCGGTCTCCCGCTACTGTCAGCCAGATGCGCGGCGACTTTAGTGCCTTCCTGCAGCTTGTCCACCCCGGTAGTCACGACCGTATCTCCGGGGGAGAGGCCGGAATCGACTTCGGTTTCGCCGCCTTCGGTTGTGCCCACTGTAACTTGGCGCACGGTGACCGTCTGGTCCGGCTTCACTAGATAAACGTAGGTTGCCTGGGAATTACGCTGAATCGCCACGCTGGGAACCAGGGTCACGCCGTGCTTCTCGTCCACCAGCAAGCGCGCATTGACAAACTGGTTGGGGAAGAGCACATCACCCTTATTGGCAAAAGTCGCCCTCAGCCGAAGCGTACCCGTGGTCTGGTCAATCTGGTTATCCAGGGTAGTCAAGACTCCCTCGGCCAGCTTGGTTTTCAGGTCGCGATCATAGGCGTCCACCCGTAAGGGCTGCTTCGCCCTCATCTTTTGAAGTACGGTCGGCACTTGATCTTCAGAAATGGTGAAGATTACGGTGATCGGCTCGAGTTGGGTAATAACCATCAGCCCGTTCGTGTCCGTGGTATGCACAATGTTGCCGGGATCCACCAGTCGCAGGCCGACCCGGCCATCGATGGGAGACGTGATGTGGCAATAGACGAGGTTCAGCTTGGCGCTGTCGATCATTCCCTGATCGGTTTTCACCGTGCCCTCGTCCTGCAAAATCAAGGCTTTCTGAGTGGCCACAGTCTGCTCAGGAACCGCGTTTTGCGTCAGCAGCGTGGTATAGCGGGTCAGGTCAATCCGTGCATTCTCCAAGGCGGCTTGGTCCTTGAGCAGTTGGCCTTCAGCCTGGGTGAGCTGAACCTGATAGGGGCGAGGGTCGACCTCCGCCAGCAACTCTCCTTTGTGAACGATTTGTCCTTCCCGGAAGTAGACATGCATCAGCTCTCCGTTGACTTGGGTTCGGACGGTCACGGTATAGATGGGAGTCACCGCGCCCAAGCCGGTAAAGTACACGCCAATATCACCCTGATAGGCCCGCACGGCAACCACCGGCACGGCGGGGGGACCATTTCGTTGTGCGTGGGACTGTGCTGAGGCCCTGCCGTAACGGTTGACCGCGATCCATATCACCAGGCCTAGCAGAATTGGAATGGCCAGCCACTTCCAGCGGTGCTGGAGGGAAGACTTCTGGCCTCGCTCCTGCTCGGGAGATAAGGGGCGAGGCTCCTGTTGGGCTGGGGGTAAAAGCTGCCGCTCATCCATCGCAGTTTTGGTTGGGTTTCGCAGAATCCCGTTTTGTAGAGTTTCGTAGAATCCCGTTTGTAGAATGGATGCAGATCGAACCTGTCGTGCGCCTGCCTTCGGCGTAAAGAAATGTCAGTAATGGAGGATAGCGGAAGCGGCAGCTTGGCTTTATGCTGCGCCCCATGGCTCAACTGCGACAATAAGCGACTCGTCCTTATCTTGCATGTTGAAGCCGCAAGGCGTTTTCGTCGAGCAAGATCCTCGAGGCTTGTAGCCCAACGCCGGCAGCCAGGTTCGGCTCAGAAGTCGTACAGCATTGCCGGATTGTCAACCATGATGAGCCTGCGCGTTATTTCCTCCGGAGCCCAGTCCGCCAGCAGATCTAGCAATAACGCGTCGTCGGGCTTCTGCCTTTCTGTCGGATGCGGCCAATCGCTCCCCCATACCAGCCGCTCCGGCGCTTGCTGCACATAGGCTCTTGCAACGGCAGAGGTGTCAGCATAGGTGGGATGCCCCATCTTGCTGTCGATGTAGATTCCCGAGAGCTTCACCCATGCCTTCCCCTGGCGAAGGAGTTCGGCAACCACCGAAAATGCAGGATCGGCGATCCCCTCCGGTTGCCGCATGTGAGCGAGGTGGTCAAAGACGATTTGACTGGGAAGGCGCTGCCAGACGTCCCGGGCGGCAACGATATCCTCGGCCGAGACATTGACTTGCACATGCCAGTTCAGCCGGGCGACCCTTTGGGCCAGCGGCTCCAGCATCTCCCAAGTGGTTGCGCTCTTCTGCCGCAGGTTGAAGCGGATGCCGCGGACCCCGGCGTCGTGGAGTTGCTGCAACTCCGAATCGCTTACTGAAGTGTTCACCACCGCGATTCCACGAGTGGATCTCTGACCGAACTTCTGCAAGGCATCCATGAGGGCGCGGTTGTCGACGCCGTACGTGGAAGGATGAACAACCACGTTACGCGAAGTGCCGAGTCGCCTTTGCAGCAGCTTGTAATCGGCAACTGAGGCGTCTGCGGGACGCATCCCGGCTTTCGGGTCGGGCGGGAATCGCGAGTCGTAGATATGATGATGGCAATCTGTCGCGCCCGCCGGAAGCTGAAAACGCGGCGCCTGGGTTCCGGACGACCATGGCGCGGCTTGCGTTCGATCTGATTTCCACGGTGGTTGCATCGGCTTTTCGAGCTTCCTTTCTGAGGCAACCGCCAGGTTGGGCTCCTGCACCCCCGGTACTGCTACTTCGTGACTTTCACACCGTCCACTTTCGGCAGAGTCGCCGGTGTACCTCCCGCCACCTGCTGGCTCGCATCCACGGCGGAGAGTTCCTGGTTGCGCGTCTCCGGCAGCATCAGGCACGCTACGATCGCCAGACCGTTGCTCACCGCCGCCAGGGCTCCGATGGCGGCACCGAGCTTCATATGGGCGGAGGCGAAGCCGGCGATCGCCGGCACCAGGGCTCCGATTGCCCGGCCGCCGTTGTACACAAAGCCCTGCGCAGATCCGCGAATGGCGGTCGGAAACAGTTCAGTGAGCACAGCCCCAAGCGGTGTAAACTTCCCGGAATTCATGGCGCCCATCACCACGCCCAGGAACACCATCAGAAGGGGAGTGATTGGCAGAACCGTATAGATATAACTGGCGAAGGCCGAGCCCACAGCAAACAAAATGATTGTCGGCCGCCGGCCGAGGTAATCCGACGTGTGCGCGCCGATGAGAAAGCCGATCAGAGATCCGGTGAGCACGATCATCGAAAAGGTCGACGTGCCCACGACTGACATGTGCCGCTCGCCCTTCAGGAACTGCGGCAACCAGATCGCGACCACATAGTAGCTGCCCTGAAGACCGGTCAACATGATCGATGCGGCAACGGTCCTGAACAGTAAGCCGCCCTTGAGAAAGCCAAACATCTCATGCCGGCTCTTCGCCTGCGTGTTGCGGAATATCTCCGGCTCTTCCACGGCGCGCCGCACATACATGACCAAAAACGCCGGCAACACGCCGATCCAGAACAACGCGCGCCAAGACCACTGTACCGGCAATACTGAAAACACAACGCCGTATGCCAGCGCGGCGAGCATGTAGCCGATGCCGACGGCTCCCTGCACGATGCCGACCGCCCGGCCACGGTACTTGGCGCGGATGACCTCGCCCATGAGAACCGCGCCGGCGGTCCACTCGCCGCCGAATCCAAGCCCCTGGAGGGTACGCAACACGAACATCTGGTGATAGTTCTGTGCCAATCCGCAAAACCCGGTAGAGAGGGAGAACCACAGAATCGTCATCTGCAGCATGCGCACACGGCCATAGCGATCGCAGAGAATTCCGGTCAGCCATCCTCCGATCGAGGAAGACAGCAGCGCGGCGGTCCCCAGCAGCCCGGCCTGCGCCTTCGTTACCATATTGACGGCAATCAAACCGGTGATGACATAACTGAAGCCAGTCATGTCAAAGCCGTCGAGACACCAGCCCGCGGCGCAGGCGATCAGGGTTCGTCGTTCCGGCTTCGTGAGATCCTTAATCCACATTTTCTTCTCCGCCAACTCGATGTTTTATCTTGGAAAGCCCTGAATTTCCGTTCGCGAACCGCTTGCGAACAACACGCTGGCAGTCAGCAGTGCGTCCAAAGAACAGCGGGTCAATCCAACGGGCAGTCACAGTGCCTTCATCAAACGCCCTCGGTTTCCGCCGTTGCCGTTTTGGACTCCGACAGCACAGCCAGTACGTTGCGGGCGGCTGCCGTTCCCATATTCACGTACGCGTCGCTGGTGACTCCGCCGACGTGCGGCGTAAGGATGACGTTCGGAACACCGCTGAAGATATGACCCGCAGCCAGGGGCTCACCCTCAAACGCATCCAACCCGACCGCAGACAGCTTGCGTGACTGCACGGCTTCCAGAAGCACCTGCTGATCAATCAAGCCGCCACGCGCGGTGTTGACCAGAATCGCCCCCTTCTTCATCAGCGCGAGATTCTCGCGGTTGATCATCTGGCGGCTCTCGGGCGTAAGGGGGCAATGAAGGGATACGACATCCGAGCCGGCGAGCACGGCCTTCAGGTCACAAAGCGTGACCCCGGGCAGCACACGCGAAGCGTAAGGGTCGTATGCAAGGATACGCATGCCGAAGCCGGCAGCGACCGCGGCCACCCGGCTCCCTATGGCCCCGATTCCGATCAGGCCAAGTGTTCTGTTATTGAGTTCGAGGCTTTTGTGGGTAGCCTTGTCCCAATAGCCAGCGTGCATGCGCGCGTTCAGTTCTACAAGACCCTTGGCGCAGGCGAGAATGAGCATCCACGTATGTTCGGCGACCGCGGCGGCATTCGCGCCAGTCGCGGCTTTTACGGTAATTCCGCGCTTCGCGGCCGCATCGACGTCGATCGTGTCGATGCCCACACCGTGCTTTGCAATGACCCGCAGCTTCCGACTCGCGTCCATGACGCGGGCCGGAATCCTGCCGTACCGCACGATGAGGGCCACGGGTTGCAATTCGTGGCACAACCGCGTCAGCCCGTCCTCGTCGGGCGTTTTTCCAGCGTAGACGATGTCAAACTCCTGCAGCAGTTCTACCGCCTGCGGAGCAAGGTCGGCGCCGGTGACGATTACGACCGGCTTGGTCCTGGCAGTGTTCATAGCGTCGCTCCCTGCTTCAAAACGCCCGGGGCCCCCAGCGCGCCCTCCAGCCATATAGCGCGCAGTTGAGTGTGGTTGCGAATCTCAGGCCGTGCGTGGACGAGCCATACTTCCAGAGTCCGGCTAGCGGGGGATTATGTGCGCCATTACAGATGAAGTCTACTTGAACTTTTTTGGTATTTAATAAATCGCGTTTATCATTCTCCCCTCTCAGTCGAGGCGCCTCACTAGGACTCCTCAAACAAATCTTTGCCGCTGGTGCACAACAGACCGAGAAACCGTTGGGCGGCAGGAGGAAGGTGCCCGTTGCGACGGAAGATGACCTTAGCCCAGCGGCGCATGGTGGTTTCTCGCAACTCGATCTCTCTCAAGGATGAGCCGCGCCGGCCCGACCGCAGGTGACGGCGCGATATAAAACTGAGCAGGTCGGTTTGTGCGATGAGGCGGGGAAGAAGCGCGACCAGGTTGGTTTCGATCTTGACTTTCGGCCGGGCAAGCCCACGGGAAGCGAAGGCCTGGTCGAGCCACTGCCGGCTATCCACCGAGGGCGATGCGAGCACCCACTCGCGCGCGACCAGGTCACGGAGGCGGGGCCGCTTACGAAAGATCTCGTGCGAACGGCTGGCGACCACGACGACCACGTCTTCGAGTATGGCTTGGAACTCCAGGTCTTCGTCGATCCTGGTGTCGTAGCTGATGATGAAGTCCAGATCCCCCGCCCGCAGCGAAGATTTGAGCAGGTCGTTCTGCGCAATGACCGTTTTGATGTTGACTCCCTTGGCCGCCGGCAGGAAGACGCGAATAACGGCCGGTAACAGCAGTTGGGCCAACGTCGGCGCGGCTCCAACGCGGACCTGGCCGGCATCGCCGCGAGCGAACTCGCCCATCTCGCGAACAGCCTCTTCGGTCGCGATGCGCAAGCTCCGCGCGCGGGAGAGGAGAACTTCCCCGGCGCGGCTGAGCTGGATGCCCCGGCCGACCCGCTCGAACAAAGGCACGCCGAAGGATCCCTGCAGACGGCGAACGCAACTGGTCAGCGCCGGCTGACTCAGATGAAGTTTCTCGGCGGCTTTGCGCAGGTGTCCGAGTTCCGCAATTGTCTCGAAGTACTTGAGATCCCGCAGCTCCAAGTCATAACTCATGGCTATCGATCCTAGTGGGAGGCAGGCAAAACATTCTAAAGCGATTCCGTGTAGCCGGCCTGAAAAATCAGCATTGCACGTACCCGGAGATGTTGTCACCGCCTGGCAAGAGGATGAACCAGTTCGCTATTGGCGGTCTTCTCGGCTCGGCTTGCAGATCACGTTTCTTGCCAGGTAAACCATAACTGTGAAGTATCAATTTGCAAAAATAATGAAATAGACATTGGGTAGTCGCTGCCTCAATAATTGCTCTCCGAATCCGGCGCCCCAAATTGGCATGATCCTGATCAACATCGCCCGCTGAGGTTGGCGAGCGGCAGATCTGCTGAAAGCTCGAAACTGGCAAGCTAAGCACGTTGGTCCTGGCTCCTTTGAGGGCAAATCGCTGGCTTCCACGCAATCGTTTCTGCGGCGTTTACAGGATGATATTCACACCGCAGATCGAACGTCCGGACGGCCATTGGCGGATTCGAGCACGCGGCAGAGGTGAATATGAATAGCAAGACCCATCGCGCGCGTATTGTTCTGCTGCTGATGAGCATGATGTTCGTCAATGCTATCGACCGGGGCAGCCTGGCGGTTGCCGCTCCGTTGATTATCAAAGATCTCCATATCGATGCGGCGTTGATGGGCCTGGCGCTCTCGGCCTTCTACTGGACCTATACGCTCTTCAACCTGCCTGTTGGCCGGCTCGCCGACAGGCTGGGTGCAAAGATCACCCTGGGCTGTTCGGTGGCCCTGTGGTCCTTGATGTCCGCCGCTACCGGACTTGTCCATAACTGGTTCACGCTGCTGTGTGCGCGCCTGGGAGTAGGCACGGGTGAGTCGGCCGGCAACATCGTCGGGACGAAGGTAATCGTCGACAACTTCCAGTCGGAAGACCGGGCTGCCGCCACCGCCTGGTATCTTTCCGGTACCAAGCTTGGCATGGCAGCCGTATCGGTGCTGATGGGATTTCTCATCTCCTACTGGAATTGGCGAGCCGCCTTCGTCATTACCGGTCTAGGAAGTCTGCTTTGGTGCGTGGTCTGGCACTACGTTTTTCAGGACGTCTCCCGCACGGAAACGAAGGGAAGCGTGCGGTCGCAGGCGCCCATCCCGTGGAAACAACTGCTTACGAATCGTTGCACGGTCGCCTTGATGGTGGTGAAGTTCTGCCAGGACTACATCTTCATTTTGTTCGTCACCTGGGTACCAGGGTATCTGGTCATGGAGCGGCACTTTACCATCCTGAGGATGGGGGTGTATGCGGCCATCCCATGGATTGTGGGCTTTGTCTCTCAGCCCGCGATGGGACACTTTTCCGACTGGCTGATCCACAAAGGCGTAAGCGTAACGCGCGCCCGGAAGCTCAGCCTCGTGGGCTGCCAGGTAACCGGCGCCACGGTCATCGCGGTGGGATTCATCGATGACCCCCTGCTCGCCGTATATCTGCTTACCGTGAACATCGCCGCCGAATCCGCGGCCGCCGGCATCATGTGGACGATTCTGGCCGAAGTGTCGCCGCGCAATATGGGCGGGTCGGTTCCAGGGGCGATCAATACGATCGGCTCGCTGGCCGGCATCTTCGCCCCGACTATTACCGGTTTCTTCTTTAAATTTACAGGCAGCTTTCGTGGAGCACTGGCGGTGGCCGGCATTGGGCAACTGATCTCGGCGCTGCTTCTCCTGTTCGTCGTCCCCGCGATCAAGCCGATCGAGCTGACGGCGGTGGCGCCGGAGCAGGCACGAGTTGCCGCCAACCATGAGGGATGCAAATCGTGAACAAGATCGACATGATGAACTTCGACAGCATCCGATCGAGCCTCGGATATTTGTGAACGCAAGACCGCAACTCGACGAAGGTTGGGTCAGCCTTCGGCCTGACGCAACGGTTGGGGTGGCCGCTGGTTTCGAAGCCGGGCAACGCTAGATGAGGCTACATGATTTTGGCAAAGCGGTGTGCGGCTTCTTCGACGTTGGCTCGGCTGTTGAACGCGCTCAAACGGAAATAGCCCTCCCCGCAGGTTCCGAACCCGCTCCCGGGTGTTCCCACTAAGTGGGCTTCCCGCAGCAGCTTGTCGAAGAAATCCCAACTGCTCAAACCGCCGGGGGTCTTTAGCCACACGTAAGGTGCATTCACGCCGCCGTAGACCTGTAGCCCCAGCTTCGTCAGTGCTTCCCGCACCAGCCTGGCGTTGGTGAGGTAAAACGCAATGGTTTCTCGAACCTGCCGCTTGCCTTCCGGCGAATAAATCGCCTCCGCGCCTCGCTGAACGGGATAAGAGACCCCATTAAACTTGGTACAGTGCCGTCTATTCCACAGGGAATGGATCGAGGCTTCGCGGCCATCCCGCGTCTTTCCCTTGAGACCTTTCGGAATGACGGTAAAGGCGCACCGAACACCGGTGAAGCCGGCCGTCTTGCTGAAACTGCGGAATTCGATGGCGACGTCCCTTGTTCCCTCAATTTCATAAATCGAATGCGGAATGGACGGGTCGGTAATGTATGCCTCATAGGCGGCGTCGTACAGAATGATCGAGCCGTTCGCGTGCGCGTAGTCGACCCAACGCTTCAGCATTTCCTTGGTTGCAACCACGCCGGTCGGGTTATTGGGATAGCACAGGTAAATCAGATCAACGCGCTGCTTGGGGAGGTCCGGAACGAAATCGTTCTCCGCTGTAACCGGAAGATACACCAATCCACCGTAGCGGCCCGTGGCGTCTGCCGGACCGGTGTGGCCGGCCATCACATTGGTATCCACGTACACCGGGTAAACAGGGTCCAGGACGGCGACGACGTTACCTGCTCCGAAGATATCCAGAACATTTGCGGAATCGCACTTGGACCCGTCGGAGACGAAAATCTCATCGGCGTCGATGTTGGCTCCACGACACTGGTAGTCGTTCTTGGCGATGGCTTCGCGCAGAAAGTCGTAGCCCTGCTCGGGCCCGTAGCCACGGAACGATGACCGCACGGCCATTTCATCGACGGCGGCATGCATCGCTTGAATCACCGCGGGGCTAAGCGGTTCGGTAACATCCCCAATACCCAAGCGGATAACTTTTGCGGAAGGGTTTTCGTCGCAGAATTTCTGCACACGGCGAGCAATTTCAGCAAACAAGTAACCAGCCGTCAGCTTGAGATAGTTGTCATTGATGTATGTCATGTTCAGTCATTCGCTTTGTGGAATTATTAACCGCTTATGAACGCGGATTCGTCCGTTGAGCCTCGCCAAATAACATTACGCACTTCAAGATACCATCGTTTTCATCGAATCTCACGGGCGCGACCCCTCCCGGCATCACCACGTTGACGGTCTTCGCGCCTACAAGCCCCAGCGCCCTTGCGGCACTCGCGACGGCCGTTGCGCTGGTTCCGGAGGACAAGGTAGGTCCCTCGCCACGTTCGAAAACCCTCGCAGCGACGGTATCCGGACCAAGGACGGAAGCCCATTGCAGATTAATTCCCTTCTTACATGGACGCCCCTCGCCTCGCACTCCATCGCTTTCGGTGCTATTGGCAACGGCGGTCAGACGGGGCATCCAATTCTGCGACCCAAGTTGCTCCATCGAAGGCAAGCGGCTGGGGTTTTTCAGGAAGGTTACACAATGCGGATTTCCAACATTAACAAACTGGCTGCATGTCCATGATGCCTCGATCTGTTCGAGAGCGAAAACACGAAAGGTGTCGCGACCTTCAAACTCAGAGACACCGACGTGTTCGGGAGATGCATCGACCGCGGAGAGTCCATAGGTGGGGACGCCCATGTCGACCCAGAATCCGTTCCGTCCGTCTCGTACCGCCGCTTCAATCCGAGCCTCGACCAAGGGCGCCGGAGGTTTGTCGTGATAGATGCGCACCACGAAAGCATCCGTGCGATTGGCCTTTCCGGTGTCGACCAGGAACTGGGAGAAAATCGTCAGGCCGTTCCCGCTGCGTTCCGCAAGTGTGCCATCTGTGTTGACGATCAGCATGCCAAAGGCGTTTTGGTCGGGGAAAGGTCCGACTAATAATCCATCCGACAGGAATCTCTTGCCCTCAGAAGCGTGCAACCGGCCGCAGATGCGTTCGATCGCGCGCACCGCCCATTGCCCGCGCGACATGGCGGCCTCCGCGGCAGTTCGAGGAATTTGGGCAAACTGGCCAATCTCGTCCGGCGACGCGACAAAATAGGTATTGCCACGGGCATCATAGAAGTCTGCCATGTTCACCTTTAAAACGTCGCGGCGATCTCACGGATGATCGTCACGTCGGAGAATGGAATCTTCTTGGTTAGTGGGTGACCCCGGGAATCACAGATCGGTTGGCCCGACGGGTCTCGTTCCAGAACGATCTGATAGTCCTCATGGCCCTTTCCGGCAACGACCAGAACGTCCCCCGATTGCAGCGCGGAAAGGACGCTTTGCAGGGCCTCACGCCGCGGACCCGCATCTCGTACGTTGGTTGTCCGAGTCGTGCCGGAGAGCACCTGCTTTCGAATCGCATCCGCATCTTCCGTGCGGGGATTGTCATCGGTCACCCAGACATAATCACCAAGTTCTTCGGCAATGCGGCCCATGATCGGCCGCTTCTTCGTATCGCGGTCGCCCCCGCATCCGAACAGCGCGTGAAGCTTTGCTTTCGCGCCGACGTGCGGACGCAAACTGCGGAGAACATTGTCCAGCGCATCGGGAGTGTGCGCGTAATCCACGTAAACCGCCGCGCCGTTGGCAAGAACGGCGGCAAGTTCGAGGCGCCCTGGAACAGGTGCGAGGCGTGAGATGCCGGTGATTGCGCGGTCCACCGGCACGTTTGTGCCAATCGCGAGCCCAAGCGTACAGAGAATGTTCTGCGCTTGAAAAGATCCGGCCACCGGCACTTCGACTTCATGGAATTTGCCAAACACCAAGATCTTCAGCGTTTGACCATGCGCATGGGGAATTCGCTCGCATATCACAAGGTCGGCGTTTTCGCTTGCTTCCCCATAGGAGATGACCCTGGTGCCGCGTGACCTCATGGCCGCTGCGATCCGCACACCCCATGGGTCGCTGACGTTGATGACGGCAACCCCGTCGGTCTTGAGCCGATCCTCAAAGAGTCTCGATTTGGCCGCGAAATAGGCGTCCATCGATGCATGGTAGTCGAGATGGTCCTGAGTGAGATTCGTAAAACCTGCGGCGTCAAAAGCAATCCCCGCCAGGCGTTGCTGATCGAGGGCGTGGCTCGAAGCTTCCATGGCAAGGTGCGTGACGCCATGCACACGCTCCAGTTCAGCGAGGATCATATGCAGCGTCTTCGCATCATACGTGGTAAGTCCCGCTTCCAGGTTTGAATGGCGCTTATCGCGTGCCTGGAGGCCCAAGGTTCCCAGGCTCAGGGCGTTGTGACCGTTCTCAACCCACAGATCGCGAAGAAAGCACACCGTTGATGTCTTGCCATTGGTGCCGGTGACAGCTGCAATCGTGCCCGGATGGCCGGAGTGAAAATCGGACGCCAGCCGCGCATAGAATCCGCGAATGTCCCGGACGCGGAGTATAACGATCTTTTTGCGCTCGTACTCGTTGAGGCCAAGAGCTTCGTCACACGTGCCTTCCGGCACGGCGATTGCCTGAGCCCCTCTGGCGGCGGCTTGCGAGCAGAAGGCGAGCCCGTTTTCTTTCACTCCGGGCAGAGCGCAAAAAACGTAGCCATAGCGAACGTCTCTGGAATCGTCGGTAACGCCGAAGATGAACAGATCGTTGGTTTCGGCAGAATCCGGCTGCATTGTGCCGCTGCGGTGCTTCGCCCAAAGATCCCCTAATTTCATGCTGGCACCAAGTTTACACGACAAGATAGTATGCTGTTGCCGCGAATTGTTCGGAGAAAGGCATAACAAATCCAGCAATTATGACCATTGAGACTGGCAAGACACTCCCGTTTAATGAAGCCCAAGTCCGCGAAATCATTCGCAATTATCCGACACCGTTTTACCTCTACGACGAGCGGGGCATCCGCCAGAATGCGAGGCGGTTGAATGCCGCGTTTGGCTGGTGCGACGGATTCAAGGAATACTTCGCGGTCAAGGCGACACCCAACCCCTACATTGTGAAGATCGCGAAGGAGGAGCGCTTCGGCGCCGACTGCTCGAGCTTGCCGGAACTGGAGTTGGCCGCGCGGGTCGGAATCACCGGCGAGAACATCATGTTCTCCTCGAACAACACGCCTCCTCACGAATACAAGCGAGCAAAAGCGCTGGGCGCGATTATCAACCTCGATGACATTACGCATTTGCCGTATGTCGAGGAGTGTGCGGGGGGATTGCCGGAGCTGATTTGTTTTCGATACAACCCGGGACCGCTGCGCGAGGGCAACGCGATTATCGGCAAGCCGGAGCAGGCGAAGTACGGACTTACGCGTCCCCAATTGTTCGAGGCATATGCTTCGGCGAGAAACAAGGGAAGCAAGCGGTTTGGGTTGCATACGATGGTCGCCTCGAACGAACTGAAGCTGGGGTTCTTCGTCGAGACAGCCCGCATGCTGTTCGATCTGGCCATCGAGCTGGCCGAAAAGCTCGACGTACGGCTGGAGTTTGTTAACCTCGGCGGAGGAATCGGCATCCCGTACCGGCCAGAACAGAAGGCCCTTGACCTGGAAGCGCTGGGTCAGGGCGTGAAGGCGCTCTACGACGAACGGATCCGGCCGGCGGGGTTGCATCCGCTGCGAATTTACATGGAGAATGGCCGCTGCATCACAGGGCCGTACGGGTTTCTGGTAACCCGAGCCATTCATGAGAAGCACACGTACAAGAAGTACGTTGGCGTCGATGCCTGCATGGCCAACCTGATGCGTCCGGGGATGTACGGCGCGTATCACCATATCACCGTCCTGGGGAAGGAACACGCTCCCGCCAACACGATGGTCGACGTTGTCGGCTCGCTGTGCGAAAACAATGACAAGTTTGCCATCGACCGGATGCTGCCGAGAGTGGAGCGCGGGGACATCCTCGTAGTTCACGATGCTGGCGCGCACGGCCATGCCATGGGATTCCAGTACAATGGCAAACTGCGGTGCGCCGAACTGCTGCTGCGTGAAGACGGCAAGGTGCAGCAGATTCGCCGCGCCGAGACGATTGACGACTATTTCGCAACGCTGGATTTTTCCAAGCTGTAAATCTTGTCCGGAAAGATGGATCCATCGTTGACACTTGAGGATTTGCTGCGCTAAACTCAGGCCACTCTTAAGCTACTCTCCTGTTGCACAGAGGCATGGCTATGAAAAAGCGAATTCCATTGTGGATTCAAATCGTTATCGGCCTGATCATTGGCTGCGCGATCGGTGCTTTGTGGCCAACGGTCGGTAAAGCCTTACAGCCCTTTGGGACGGTGTTCATCAAAGCGATCAAGATGATCGTAATACCCCTGGTATTTTCGGCGGTTACCTTGGGTATTTATAAGATGAGCGCCAACTTTAAGACCTTGGGAAGACTGGCCGGACTGGCTTTCGCCTGGTTTTACTTTGCTACCGGGTGCTGCGTCGTCCTCGGCCTAGTCCTGAACGCGATATTCCATCCCGGAGCGGGGGTCGCCCTCAAGGCTACCGGCGTTGTTCCAGCGAATCTTGCGCACTCCATCGACTGGGTCAAGTTTTTGCTGGATATCGTTCCCGATAACATCGTGGCGGCAACCTCGCAGCAACAAATCATTCCCACCCTGTTCTTCGCTATTTGCTTCGGCCTTGCTTTGGGTAAAGCGGGCAAGATCACCGAACCCGTAGTGCGGGTGCTGGAAGGCATCATGCAAGCGATGTTTAAGCTAACCGCGGGCATCGTGGCTTATTCGCCCATTGCGGTGGCCGGCATTATGGCCTGGGTGTTTGCGACCCAAGGCGGGGCGATGCTCTACGCGATGGCTAAGTTGATCGGGGTGATGTATATCGGGCTGGTTGTGATCGCGGTCATTTTCTGTATAATTGTCCGCCTGCTTGGATATCCTCCGATTGCCACCATCAAGAAGGTTGCTGAACCTCTGCTGCTGGCATTTACGACCTGCTCCTCGGAAGTCACCCTTCCCGTGCACATGCAGATTTTGGAAAACACCGGCATTCCCAACAAGGTAGTATCGTTTGTTTTGCCCTTAGGATACAGCTTCAACCTGGACGGTGCGGCGCTTTATCAGTCTCTGACGGTATGCTTCCTGGCGGAAGCTTACGGTTTGCACCTGGACACGGCCGCCATCCTCACCATTCTGGTGACCACCCTGATCGCCAACAAGGGCACCGCGAATGTGCCCGCGGCGTCGCTGGTGATATTGGCTGTCATCCTGACATCGATCCATCTTCCTATAGAAGCTATCGCGATTGTAGCGGGGGTGGATCGCTTTATGGATATGGGCCGCACGACGATTAACGTGTTCGGTAATACTGTTGCCGCCATACTTCTTCACAAGTTTGGCGGAAAAGGCGTTACTGATGAGGATGTAGCAGTTGCCGAGGCAGTAGCCCACTAACCGGCAACGCTGTAACAGCACCTTCGATGCCCCTTTCACGGAAGTGAAAGGGGTATCATGGCTTTGAGGGGAAAATTTCTATTCCTCTCCTCCTGGAATCTTCATCTTGAAAGTCTTGTGGCAATCGAGACAGTAGGCCTTGGAGACCGCATGCGCGTGGTGGCATACGGTACAGGCGATATCACCCAGATGGGAGTCGTGCGGGTTACGTTTGGGAAAGTCTTTGGGTGCAGTTTTACGCGCGAGCTGCTCCAGGGGGCCGTGGCAGGTAAGGCAGCGGCTGTTTTCTACGGTTGTATCCAGCAACGGAGCTTCTTTTCCGTGGCATCCGGCGCAGTCCACCATGGCCTTGCCGTGTAGATGGTCGGTATAGCTGGACTTTGCCCAGGAGGCAAAGATCTCTTTCATTGCCTTCATATCGTCATCTTTGGGCGCCCCCGAGGACACGTCCGTTCCGATCAGGCCAAAACTCTTCCCCGGCACAAAGGTGTGACAGGCCGTGCAGTCCAGGTTTGCTTTCGCCCCCCCAACATGAGCGCGGTGAAGGCGGGTTGAGAAAGCATTCGGCTTTGCGTCTCCTGACAGTCCGGTCGAGTGGCAGGCCACGCATGCATCCAGCGTGTTGCCCTCCGGTTCCACATGCTCTTTGGGCAGTACGGCAGAAAGGGCGTGGCAGGAGGTGCAAGTGTTCTGCGACGATTGCGTCTCCGGCTGTTGGGCCGATGCGAGTACTGCACAGACAAGACCAAGCAGAAGCAAAACCAGCAACGAGTTAATTCGAGTCTTTGACATGGATCACTTTCCGCAAGGAACAAGGAGCCAAAACTGCCAGCGCGCTCCTAAATCGCAAGCATAAAGATTGAATGCGCAAACGCCCACTCATTCTCCTCCGCAAGAGAATAAAGGCGAATAGACTTGTTTACGCTCGGGCAACAGATTTCGTCGGTGAGCCAGGTCAAGAACGGGTGTGACAAGGTTTGGAGATCTTATTCCGGCCAAATTGCCAGGGCGGTTCGGCTAAGAATCGTCTCCTTGACTTCTTCGGAAAGTGGCAGGGCGCGGAACTCGTCCAGGTTCTGCTTGATGTCGGGCACTCCCGGCCCCGGCCAATCCGTGCCGAATAGCGTCTGGTGCGCGATTTCAGGCAGCCGGGGAAAGTACTGGAGCAGGCTTCTGGGAGGAATCCCGCTGATATCGAAATAGACGTTGCGGTGCCGCCGCACCAGGAAGAAGGCGGTATCCATCCACAGGGGCCGGCCCCCGTGGGCCAGCAGGATCTTCAGCCGCGGAAAGTCCACCGCCACATCGTCCACATGCATCGGGTCGCCGTATTTATTGCGCGCTCCGGGAAATACCGACGTCCCGGTGTGGAACATCACCGGAATACCATTGGCCTCAGCAGCACGGTACAGCATTTCGAGCCCGCGCCGTTCAGGTAGTCGTTGGGGTACAGGAGTTGGTGCGGCGGATGAATCTTGATAAGACGCAATCCGAGGCGAAGAATATGCGCCAGGTCACCGGCAAAATCACGTGTGTGCCGGGGATGCAGGGAACCGCAGGGCAGGAGACGCTTCGGATCGGCCTGGCAGTAGTTGGCCACCCAAGCGTTAACTTCAGGGGTGAACCCGATCACATCCGGGGCGACATAGTTTATGAGAACGGCCCGGCCTATTCCGGCACCATCGAGGTAACGCAGAAATTCCTGGGCAGAGCGGCAGCAGGCGGCCACGTGATCGAATCCCGGGCGTTTCGCCTGCATGAGCTGCAACGCCGCCGGCTTGAACATCTCCAGTGGCTGGATATGAACGTGGCAATCAGTAATCAAAGCAGTTCTCAGTTCTCAGAAAAACCTATTTACCACAGAGGACGCAGAGGTACGCAGAGGAAAACAGCTTTTTTGTCATCCCGAGCGCAGCGAGGGATCTGCAGTTTTCCAGTCGCCGTCTGGAGAAGCCAACTGCAGATCCCCCGCTGCGCTCGGGATGACTAACCGTGGGGCTTCCGGCTCTGCGGCTTGCGATGGGTGTTAATTCCCAGCTGCCGCCAAAACCGCACGCTTCGCGAAAACGCGGACCATTTCGCGCCGGTACTCGGGGGTTAGCGCGGAAGTGGTCAACGGTTTGGCGGTGCGTGCGGCTAGTTCTCCGACGGCGTTGGCAGCGCTTTCGTCCACCACCCGGCCTGCCAGTGCCTCTTCCACCCCGGAAACCAGCAGCGGCGCGGGGTTGACGGCAGTGATAGCCACTCTGGCGTCTTCCACTTCCCTGTCCCCGTTTCTTTGCGAGGAACCGTTGCGCAGTTTTAGCGCCACTGCCACCCCGGCTAGCGGGTAGTCGATGGAGCCGCGAATCCGTAGCTTGCTATATGCGCCGCGCCATCCGGCACGGCTTTCAGGAAGAAATATACGCGTCAGCAGTTCGTCTTTTGCGAGCTTCAGGCGGGCATCGCCGATGTTGGTATAGAAATCGCGCAACGGGATGCGGCGCACACCATTTGCGCCAGCGATTTCCAATTCGGCATCCAGACATAACAGCGCCGGGGCGGTGTCGCCCGAAAACACTGCCCAGCAGCGCGTTCCGCCGGGTGCCACATGGCACAAATCGCCATCCTTCTTCAGGCAAAACCCACAAGATTTCCGCCAGCTTAGGGACTGGTTGTACCACAGGCAGCGCGTGTCGAGGCAGAGATTGCCGCCCAGGGTGCCCATATTGCGCAGGATGGGCGAGGCCACCGTTATGGCCGCCTCGTGCAAAACCGGATAGTGCCGGCGAATGAACTCCGAGTCTTCGATGGCGGAAAGCGTAGTCAGGGCGCCGATCTCTACCCCCTGGCCGGGCAGCCCGCGGATGCCGCGCAACTCCTCGAGACCACGCAAGTCAAGCACGTATTCGGGCGTAAACAACCCCTGGCGCAGGGATGGGATCAGATCAGTGCCGCCGGCAATGATCTGGATGTTCGGAACATGGCGGCTCAGCAGGGTCAGCGCTTCGTCCAGTGAGCGCGGACGCAGAAGCTGGAAGTCCGGCAAACTCAATCGTCACCTCCGGATTCTCCTCGTCCTGCCTGCCCTCCCGTCTCCCGGCTATGGCGCATCGGCCCCTTGCCACGGAAGCAGAGCGCACCACCATGTTCGCGAAAGCGCTGGGGCGCGGTAGGGTCTACGCCCTCGGTGAGATCAAGTCGTTTGCCGGACGATTTCTGTTTCCGCAGCGCCGCCAGCACGCGCTCGGGAGTGAAAGGAGCCTCACGCAGGCGAATTCCAACCGCGTCGTAGATGGCATTGGCAATTGCCGGAATCGTGGCCGCCAACGAACCTTCTCCGGCCTCCTTGGCGCCAAATGGCCCTTCCGGATCGATGCTCTCCACGATGAAGGTCTCAATGCGCGGCGATTCGGCGGAAGATGGACTGCGATATTCCAGCAAGCCAGGATTCATGATCAGTCCATCCTTCCACACCAGCTCTTCCTGTAGTGCCTGGCCCAGGCCCATCCAGACGGAACCGATGATTTGTCCCTCAACCGCAACGGGATTGAGCGCGCGGCCACAATCGTGCGCCGCCCAAATCTTATGGACTGTGACTTCGCCCGTCTCCTCGTCCACGCTGACATCGGCAACCTGCGCGGAATAAGAGTAGGCAGGAGAGGGCCCCACGCCGGCACCTTTGAAATGCCCTCCGCGCGCCTCTGCCGGTGGAGCATAAGAGCCGGTTCCGGCCAGTGCGCCATGAAACTCGATTGCCGCCACTACCGCTTCCTCAAAACTCATGGCGTCGCGCACGCTTCGGTCTTTCCGTTTCTGCTGGATCGAGCCCCGCAAAATCTGCCCTTCGACCCGCCCGGAATCGATCTGGCCTTGGGCAGCCGTAGTCGCGTCCTCAGGAAACACAGGACCGGACGTTCCGAGGGCATCGCGCTTAAAAACCCGGCCATTTCGTAATACGACTTCGTCCGGCTGGCACCCAAACTTCTGGGCCGCGGCGATGGCAATCCGCTCACGCACCTGTTCGGCGGCGCGCAAAGTGGCATTGCCCGCCATAAAGGTGACCCGGCTGGAGTACGAACCCAAATCGATCGGTGTCAGATCGGTATCGGCGGCGATCACCTTGACGCGCCGCAGCGAGCAACCCAGTACTTCCGCGGCGATCTGCGCAGTCATGGTGTCGCTGCCCTGGCCGATTTCCGCAGCGCCGGTGTAAACCACCACTCCGCCGTCGCGATCCACCTTCAGATTTACCGTGGAGTGCGGCATATCGGAACGAATAATGGAATTAGCGGCGCCGCTTACGTAATGCGAACAAGCCATTCCCAGGCCGCGCTTCACCGTTTCCCGTTTTCCGTTTCCCGTTCTTCGTTCCCGCCAGCCTGACGCCTTCACTACCTTTTCAATACATTCCGGTAGGCCATAACTAAGGACCCGCAGGCCGTTGACCGTGATGCATGGCGGCTGCAGCAGGTTGCGACGCCGCAGCTCTACGGGGTCCAGGCCGATAACCGCGGCAATCTCGTCCAGTTGGGATTCGAAGGCAAAACGCACGTTGACGGTGCCGTGTCCGCGCATAGCGCCGCAGACGGGTTTGTTCGTCAAAACCCGATAGCCTTCATAAGCGACATTCGGGATGTCGTATAGCGCGCCCAACAACGCCCCGGAGTAGAGAATCGTCACCGGCCCGTAAGAACAGTACGCGCCCCCATCCTGCACCACGCGCGCTTGCACCGCCATGATGCGGCCGTCGCGCTGGACTCCGGTCTTCAAGTCGACAATGGTGCGGGGGCGGCCGCGATGGGCCCAGAACACCTCCTCGCGCGTATAACTGATCTTGACCGGCGCTTGGGCGGCGCGGGCAGCAATGGCCGCGATAATTTCCAGCGGGAGGACCTCGCTCTTGCCGCCGAACCCGCCGCCAATCAGCGGCTTGATCACCCGGATCTGCGCCATCGGCATGCCCAGCACCAGGGAAAGCTTGTGCTGGAGATAGTAGGGCACCTGGGTTGAGGACCAGACCGTCAGATGGTCCGGCTTGCCGCTATGCGGATCCAGTGCAAAGGCCGCCAGCGTCGCATGCGGTTCCATGGCAGCATGCGTCACCTCATTGGCGAGGTAGCGCGCTTCGTGGATGTAGTCGGCCGCGGCGAAACCCGCTGCAGGATCGCCGAAGGTGTGGCGGTACTCCTTCTCGAGGTTGTGCGCTTTGTGCTCGTGAATCAGGTCGCGATCGGCCCGCATCGATTCTTCCGGATCGAAGTAAGCCGGCAGAAGCTGATAATCCATCTCAATCAACTGGAGCGCCCGCTCGGCAACCGCTTCGCTCACCGCGGCGACGCAAGCTACGTTGTCGCCCACGTAGCGCACCTTGTCGGTAGCCAGCGCGTGCTCGTCATGTCCGATAGGAAGTATCCCATAGGGCGTAGGCGCATCTTTGCCGGTCACCACCGCTATCACGCCTTCCAGAGCCATCGCCCGGCTGGCGTCAATGCCGCGAATACGCGCATGGGGATACGGCGAATGCAGGATCTTGCCCACCAGCATGCCGGGAAGCTTGAAGTCGTCCGCATATTTGCCGGCGCCCGTGGTCTTCCCTGCCGCATCGACCATAGCGATGGATTTACCGATAATCGCGAAATCGTCACTCATGCCCTATGAGCAATACCCCTCCACATCCACCACAGAGGCCCAGAGACACAGAGAAAATCTGGGATTGGGGATTTTGGATTTGGGATTTTTCGGCAGCACGAGACCTGCGTTACGCAGATGGCGTGCCGGGCTTGAAATCCAAAATCCGAATTCCGAATTCCAAATTCAGTTGTTCTCCTTCTCTGCCTCAATCGCCGCCTTGATGGCCAGGAACATCTGCTCATAGCCGGTACAGCGGCACAGATTCCCGCTGAGCACCCGGCGGATTTCCGCTTCCGTAGGTTCCGGGTTAGCCGCCAGCAACGCACCGACCGTCACCATAAAACCCGGGGTGCAATAGCCGCATTGGGCGCCACCCCAGTCGCCATATGCTTTCTGGACGGCGGCCAAGCTACCCTGCTCAGCAATCCCCTCCACGGTAGTAATCTCAGTCCCCTGGCAACTGGCCGCCAGCAAGGTGCAGGCGAGCATGGGAACGCCGTCGAGTTGCACGGCGCAGGCGCCGCAGGACGAATCGTCGCATCCCCGCTTCGAGCCCGTCAGATTCAGCGCATCGCGCAGCACGTCAAGCAACAGCGCATTGGGCTCTACGGCAAGTTCATAGCGGCGTCCATTGACCCGAAGCTCTATAAGCTCTTTTTTCATAGCAGGGTTTGTCCGCTCACCGATCACCGGATCACCCGATGTTGTCTACTTTCCTTTCCAAACCGGCTTACGCTTCTCCTGAAAAGCGCGGATGCCCTCCTGCGCGTCTTCGGTTTTCATTAGCTCATTCAGGTAGACGGATTCCGTATGTTGTAAACGTTCATCCAGTAGACGCGCGTCACAGGCGGCAAAAGCCTTCTTGGCCAATGCCAGCGCGGCTGGACTGAGCTCGGCAAGGCGCTGCTCGACTTCGCTGACCAGATTGTCCAAATCAGATTCAGGAACCGCGTCATTCGCGAGGCCCATGTGAAAGGCTTCGTCTCCATGGATTATTTGTCCCGTGAGGATCAACTCAGCGGCGCGCTTGCTGCCGACGACTTGCGCTAAAGCGGCACAGGCTACTGGCGGGAAACACCCCAGGCCGATCTCCGGGAATTGCCAGACGGAGTCTTCGGTGCAGAAAATCATGTCGCAGGCCAAGGCGAGCTCGGCCCCTCCACCCAGACAAGCGCCGCGCACCGCTGCTAGGGTAACCTTGCTGGTCGCCGCCACCGCGCGAATCACCGAATGAAATTTAGCCAGCATAGGACCGACATGCGCGGGCGTGTGCGCCGCAATGTCGACGCCGGCTGAAAAAGCCCGGGGGCTCCCGGCAACCACCAAAAAGGAGACGTCGGCGCGTTCGTTCAATTGCTCGATGGCCGCCAGGAGTTCGTCCATCATCTTCAGATCGATCACGTTCAACGGCGGATGGGAAAGCACAATGCGGCCCGCCGGAGGACTGACGTCAAGCGTGATTCTCTGAAACGCGTGTTCGATGTGCGTCAGCATGGGAACAATTTTGAATTTCACATTTTGAATCTTGATTTTGAGGCTCTCGCCCCGCCCTACACCCAACATAGAACCGCAGAAACGCAGAACATGACGGGAGAACGGTTCCAAACCTGGTTCTTTCTGCGCTTCTGCGTTGGGTGTTAAATCAAAATTCAAAATTAAAGGTTTATCGCCGACTTTCTCGGTTCACCGATGGTCTCGAACGGATCGCGCACACCTGTTTTGGGGGCGATCCATCCTCTCTCATTGGCAATAATTTCCAGCAGCAGCTTTCGATCTTCGGCAGTCGGCAGAAAGCGGGGCAATTCCCGCTCGTATTCCTTATCCTCCATAGCCTCGCCGGTAAGCGGATGAAATTTCTGCTTTGCCCAACGGCCGATGGAACGATTGAACTTGATATGGGGCGTGTAGAGTTTCGGCTGGCCCGCCGGCAGGTTGGCATTCAAACGCTGAAGCAAGGTCGCCACTTCCGCCCGATACAGTTGGCGGTTGTAGTCGTTCAGGTCGTCCAGATCGGGCGCCTGAGTGTTCGCTGGTTCGTCGTAACGGCCCTTCACGCCCCAAACATAGGCCCAGTGTGCGGAAGAGGAATGATCCGTTCCAAACAGGTCGTAACTCTCCGAAATCCACTTGTTGAGGTATTTCTGGATGAGCCACGCCGGCACCTTGCGGGCGCGAACCACCCGGGCCAGTCCGTCGTTGCCCGTACCCATGTGGAAAGCTTCCTCGCGCAGCATATAGGACATGGAGCGGCCCAGAGGAGCAAAGCCGGAAAACTTCAACATCTGCAATTGGAACTTGCCATCACGGTCGACAAAGTCGGTGTAGGTAAAAAAATCCATCCAGTTGTCGACGTCGACGTTAAAGGCGCCCAGGAGCCGTTTATTGTCGAAGGCCCGGCGCTCCAGCATCTTCTGCGCCTCCACCTTGCCGGAATGCCCGAAGTGCTCCACCAGGAGCGCGCACATCTGCCAGCCGTGGCGCATCTCTTCAATCCACACTCGCAACAGCGCCCTGCGATCCCAGTCGGTCGGCGCGGTCTCATACAGATACCGCTGCTGCTCGACACTGGCAAACTCGGTATCCCCCTGATAGACGATCATGTTCAGCAGTGCGTCCCGGATCTGCTGCGTCGGCACCTGGCGCAGGTTCTCCCATTTCTTGCTGCCTTTGTAGTGGCCGAACTGGATCTCATCGGTTTCAATCGCGCCAAACAGGGTATCGAACTGGAAGGCCTCGACCTCTTCCCGGTCGACGCCGATCTCCTTCCGCCAGCCTTCGAACAATCCCACCCACTCGCCAAAGGTCCCGATTCTTGGAACTTTGCCCGGCATATAAACCTCGTTCTCAGTTCTCGGTTCTCAGTTCTCGGTTACCGCTTAAGAAACCCGGAGCCGTTTTAGGATCCGTTTCCTTCTACGTCTCTGCGCTTCTGCGTTGGGTGTTTGTGCTCATCCCAGGTTCAACCACACCGATTTCACCTCGGTGTACTGCTGTAGAGCGTCTGCGCCCAATTCCCGGCCAAAGCCGGATTGCTTGTAGCCGCCGAAGGGCAGCGCAGCATCCATCAATCCGTAAGTATTGATCCACACCGTACCAGCCCGTAAGCGGCGGGAAAGTGCGTGCGCCTTCTTGATATCGCGCGTCCAGATGGCCGCCGCCAGGCCATAAGCGCTTTGGTTGGCCAGCGTAGCTACCTGGTCGAGATCGTCGAAACTCAGCGTTGCCAGCACCGGACCGAAGATCTCTTCCTGCGCGATGGTCATGTCGTTCTTGACGCCGCCGAAAATCGTCGGCTCGACAAAAAACCCTTTGCCATTACCCACCAGCGCGCGATTGCCGCCGGCCAGCAACTCAGCGCCCTGCTGCCTGCCCGTTTCGATGTAGCGCAACACCGTGTTCATTTGCTCCTGGCTGACAATGGCTCCCAGCCGCGTTCTAGGATCGAGCGGATCTCCCGGTTGCAGCTTCTTGGCCCGAGCCAGCAACTTGTCCAGAAACTCGTCCCGGATTTTGCTTTCGACAAATAAGCGGGAACCGGCGGAACAGACTTCGCCCTTACCATAAAAGATGCCGTTGATCGCGCCTTTCACCGCCCCATCCAGGTCGGAATCGGCAAACACGATGTTAGGCGACTTGCCGCCGAGTTCCAGGGTGACCCGCTTGAGAGTATCGGCCGCGCTGCGCATGATTTCCTTGCCGACCATGGTCGAACCGGTAAACGCGACCTTGTCCACACCGGGATGGCGCACCAGCGCTCTTCCGGTTTCCGGACCACCCGTAACGATGTTGAGCACCCCCGGAGGCAAACCGGCCTCCCGGGCCAGTTCGCCGAAACGCAGCGCCGTCAGGGGCGTTTGCTCGGCAGGCTTGAACACCACCGTGCAGCCGCAAGCGAGAGCCGGGGCGAGCTTCCAGCTGGCCAACAACAACGGGAAATTCCACGCGGTAATCGCACCCACTACCCCGACCGGCTCACGCATGGTGTAGGTGAACGCACTTTCCGCGGTGTTGACCGTGTCCCCGTGAATCTTGGTGGACCAGCCCGCGTAATAGCGAAACACATCCACCACCATCGGCAGGTCGACGTACCGGGACTCAAAGATCGGTTTCCCGTTGTCGAGCGTTTCCAATTCGGCAAGTGCGTCGAGGTTCTTTTCGATGGAATCGGCGATCTTCCAGAGCAGACGGCCGCGTTCGCTGGCGGTGAGCTTGCGCCAGGGACTCCCGGCATCGTCGAAGGCTCGCCGTGCGGCGCCGACCGCAGCGTCGATATCTTCATCGCCTGCCAAAGCAACCTGGGTGAGCACGTCACCGGTAGCGGGATTTATGGTATCGAACGCCTGCCCATGCGCAGCATCACACCATTCACCGTTGATCAACAGTTTTCCGGGAGCAATTTCTACTCTAGTTGCAGTAGTCATGAGCGTACCTGACAACACCTACCACAGAGACACAGAGTCACAGAGAAACCCCATTTCCGCTTTTCTCTGTGTCTCTGTGTCTCTGTGGTAGATGTTTTCGTCGTGTCACTTTGCCGTAAACGTCGCCGGCCTCTTCTCTACGTACGCAGCCAGTCCTTCCTTGGCATCGTCGCTCTGGAAGAGCAGTTGCTGGTTCTCGCGTTCCAGGGCCAGAGCCGATTCGAGGGGAATTTCCCATCCGGTCTGAATGGCGCGCTTGATGCGCCCCACGGCTCGTGCCGCTTTATTGGGAGGACAGAACTGGCGCGCATATTCCAGCACACTCGCCAGAAAGTTCTCCTTCGGGTACAGCTCATTAATGATCCCGAACTCTTTGCCCTCTTCCATAGAGAAGGTGTTTCCGGTAACGATCAATTCGATCGCCTTGCTCTTGCCCACCAGGCGCGCCAGCCGCTGGGTACCGCCCGTACCCGGCAAAACCCCAAGATTGATCTCGGGCAGGCCCACCTTGTCGGCGGTACCTTCCCGGCCGATTCGCATATCGGCGGCCATGGCGATTTCCAGACCACCGCCCACGGTATGGCCATTGAGAGCGGCAATCACCAGCTTGGGCGTGTGTTCCAGCCGCAGTAAGGTCTCATTCGCGTGCAAGCAGAAGTAGTACTTGAAGATCGGATCGACACTCGTCAGCATGCGAATATTCGCGCCGGCGGAAAAGAACTTTTCGCCCCCGCCGGTCAGAACCAGGACATAGATGTCATCGTCCATGCGCGCGCGCAAGATGGCGGCGTCCAACTGGCGCATCATCTCGTAGGTGTAAGTGTTGGCGGGTGGGTCGTCGAGGGTAATAACAGCGACGCCGGCATCCACTCGGTAATGGACCAGGGGCTTGGTGGACTCAACGGTCTCGGTGGCAGTGGCCATTAGGGCAGCTCCTTCGACTTGAGCAATTCACTTCTGGAAGATGCAGCGTGTCGGTTGCGCGCTGCCGATTTCACTCCTGGTTTCACCGGGATGGATTCCCGTTTTGGTCTCACGGGACGCAGCAGGCCGTAAAGCACCAAGTCGCCCATCTGGCGGGCGACTTCCGCTGCGTCCGCATCCACCCGCGCATTGTGCCAGGTATAAATCCAGTTCATCATGCCGAACAGGCTCAGCACGGCCAACCGGCTGGAGCCGTCCACTGACTGCCCGGCTTTCACGGCTTCTACCAGTTCGCGACAAAGCTGATAATAACGGCGCTTGATGTCCAGAATGTCCTCTTCCAATTTGCCGCCCAAGACATCGGACTCGTGCGCCAGCACCTTCATCGCCTGCCGGTTGGCCAGGAAATACTCCAGGTGATTGTGAATGAGAATGCGCAACCGCTGTTCGGCATCGCCGACCCCCTGGAGCCGTTCCTGCAGCCGCTCCAGGATGGTCTCAAAGGTATGCTTCTGGATCCGGTACAGCAGCTTTTCCTTGGATTCAAAATAGTAGTACAGGCCCGCAAGAGACATCCCCGTAGCGCGGGAGAGGTCGCGCATGGAGGCCGCGGCATAGCCTTTCTCGCAGAACACTTTCGTCGCGTGGCCCAGGATCTGCGCCAAACGGCGGTCACGGCGCGAGTCTCCGTTCAGCCCTGCCGGAGGAGCCGTCTTGTCTACGCGCCTGGTCGAGATTACCGAAGCCATAAGATATCGAACGTTCGTTCGAATTCCATGTTACTAGATGTATGGAGATCGTCAGGAGTTGGCAGGAACGGCGCACTTACACGAAGACCCCGCGCACAAATGCAGAACCGCAGACGAATTTTCACCACAAAGGACACGAAGGACACAACGGAGGGCAGAACCGAGGGAAATCTCTTTGGTTTGTTCCCTTCGTGTACTTTGTGTCCTTTGTGGTAAAGAGGTTTTATTAAATCCCCAATCCGGGATCCGAAATCCGGGATTCTGCGCTGGGTTTAATCGTCGTCAGCGGACAGTTAATTTCGTATGTCCTTCATCAGGAGCTCAACTTCCCTCTTTACCTCGGCGGTAAGCGGCAGCAGGGGGAGGCGGACCGGGCCTCCATAGTAGCCGTTGAGGTCGCAGGCATACTTTATGCCCGGCACCCCCAGTTCTCCGGCGATGCGGGCCGCAGCCACAGTTATCCGCTCCTGTTTTTCCTGGGCCAGTTTGTGATCGCCGTCTTTCCAGGCAGCATAGACCTCATATACGGCCGTCGGCGCCGCACTGGCAAAGGCCGCCATCCCACCCACGGCGCCCGACCGCAGCGCGGCATACAAGTTTCGCGCCGCGCCGGCCAGGATTTGGAAACCGACTTCCTTTTCCCGGGTCTTCAAGCCGGTTGTCACGACTACGGCTGAAGATGAGGGCATTAAGACTTCGGTGGGAACCACGGCGCCGGTGGCAGCCTGGGCCGCAGCCGCCTCGAGCATACGAGGCGTCAACGCCTGAAAATCTTGCGTCACCGGGATGGTGCGCTTGATTCCGCGGGTGTGCTCCAGCAGGAAGGGAACCTCCTCGTTCGCCTCGCCGGGTTCCAGGATTCCGATAATGTTTGGATGGGCCGCCAGCTCCAGCACGACCTGAGGCGCAAGGTCATAACCGGCGAACGAAGGAGCGTTTTGCATGACGATGGGCACCGGGGAGCGGTCGGCCACGAAGCGGTAGAAGGCCAGGAGGTTTCCCGGCAGCTTCATTTGCGACCGGTAAAGACCGGGCGAAATTACCAGGGCAGCATCGTAGCCCAGTTCCGCGGCGTACTCCGTCAGGCGCAAGGTTTCCAGCGCCGATTCCCTGCCGGTGCCGGCGAGCAGCACTTTTTCCGGGGTGGTCACGGCGCGCGCGCATTTGAGCACATCGCGCCGCTCCTGGTCGCTCAGCAGGGCGGTCTCGCCGCTGGATTCAAGAACCACGATCCCGGCCAGCGGCGAGCGCGAATAGCGCGCCACATTATGTTCCAGCTTGCGCCAATACAGGCTGCCGTCCGGATAGAAGGGCGTAGTGACTAATACAAAAATGCCGTGCAGCAGCATGAAACCATTTGTAATTGGTAATTTGTGATTTGCAAAGTGGAACCTGGTGAGACTTGCTGACTTTGCTAATTACAAATTACCAATTACAAATGCTCTTACCGCTTCGCTCCGGCGGTGGCTTCACTGCCGGCCGTCTGCCCAGGTTTCAATTCCAACACCTCGATTCCTCCCAGGTCGTCCACCATGCGGCGAAATTCAGCCGGGGCGCCACCAAGCACCGGGAAGGTACCGAAATGCATGGGGATGACGGCCTTGGGCCGCGTCAATTGGACCGCGCAGGTAGCTTCGCGCGGCGACATGGTGAAATGGTCCCCGATCGGTAACAGCATCAGATCCGGCTTGTACAGTTCGCCAATCAGGCGCATGTCGCTGAACACGGCGGTGTCGCCGGTATGATAGAGGGTGAGGCCGCCGGCAAATTCCACCACGTAACCGCAGGCTTCTCCCGCGTACACGATCTGGTCGCCGTCTAGGATGCCGCTGGAGTGCACGGCGTGCGTCATGGTGACCTTGATGTCGCCCACCGTCTGGGTGCCGCCTTTGTTCATGGGCGAAATCTGCTTCACCCCTTTTTGTTGCAGCCAGTAACAGAGCTCGAAGATACCGACCACCACCGGGTTGTGCTTCTTGGCTATTTCCACGGCATCTCCGATGTGATCGAAGTGCCCGTGCGTAGCCAGAATCACGTCCACTTTGCTGACTTTTTTCTCGCTGTCGGGACAGGCGGGATTATTCATCACCCAAGGATCGATCAGGATTGTCTTTCCGCCCGGGGTTTCAATCCGGAAGGTCGAGTGTCCCAGCCACGTCACCCGCACACCATGAAACTCCATAATGTCACCTCGAACCTGAAGATTGCCCCCCGATTGTATGCGTGCGGCCCCTGCGGCTTCAAGGAGCGGAACGACACCTACCACAGAGGCACAGAGACACAGAGGAGATTTGAGATTTGAGATTTGAGATTTGGGGTTTGGGATTTGGGTTTGGGATTTGGGTTTGGGATTTGGGTTTGGATCCAGACGACTCAATCGCTGGCCTGCGGGGCGGCGCCAAAGGTAGCTCGCAGTTCCCGGTTCCCAGTTCTCAGTTGCGCGCCGCGAAACCTCTTGGCGGTTGGCATCTACTTTGCCGGTTAGCCGCTGAGGAAGCCGGTAACCGTGAGCAAAAAAATAAAAAAAATTCACTGGGAGGCGGGATGTCGCGGGATGTGGCGGGATATGACGGGTAAGGCTGGGGTCGAGGTTTCGAATCCCCCTCTCCGCCAGTCTCATCGTCTGAACGGGTCCCTCGCTGCACTCGGGATTTCGCCTGCGGGCTCTCCCCTTCGCTACGCTCAGGGTCACGCCCGCAAATCGGCTCAAGTTTCCCACGCCTGCCCAAACCGGGCCGAGGTGAGGCGGGGCCCCTACCGTCAGGCCAGATTGCCATGCCTCTCCCACCCCAGCAAGCCAAAACCGGGCTTGCCGGGGACCCCGGTCTCCCACCCCAGCAAGCCAAAACCGGGCTTGCCGGGGACCCCGGTGTTTCGTCCCCACGTCGGCCACCATCGAGACTCTCATGCAGAGGAGAGTAACCGCTTGCCCGTCCCGCCAGTGGTCAGTTTGGACGGTTTGGACGGATTTATTTTCAGTTTCAGTGGTCAGTGGCCAGTGGTCAGCGGCGCGCAGCATTCAGCATTCAGCCAAATTAGAACCCAAAAGCGAGAAGAAAGCGAAACCTTTTCGCCGCTGAGGAACCGTACGGCGGAAGCCGAACCGTTCCCAACCTGGGAGAAACGCGAGTTATTCCTAAATCCGAAATCCACAATCCCCGATGCTTTCTCTGCTTCCCTTTTTTGCTGCCATGCAGTATCAATTGCGTTATGGCCGATTTGAGGGTCTTATTCACGCACGAGCAGATTCAGCGCCGGGTCGAGGAACTGGCGGCAGAAGTCGAGCGCGATTTCGCTGGACGGAAGATCATATTCATCGGCGTCTTGAAAGGGGCCACCATATTCCTTGCCGACCTGGCGCGCCGGGTCCGTCTCGATGCCACCTTCGACTTTATTGGCGTCTCCAGCTACGGGAAGGAGAAGCAAACCAGCGGAGTGGTACGCCTGACCAAAGATGTGGAGCAGCCGTTGACCGCCTGCAACGTGATCCTGGTGGAAGACATCCTGGACACCGGCTTGACCATGACGTACCTGCGCAAAGTACTGCTGGCGCATCAACCGAGCTGCCTGAAGATCGCGGCGCTACTCGACAAGGCTTGCCGCCGCGTGCTGCCCATCAAAGCGGACTATGTCGGCTTCACCATCCCGGACGATTTCGTCGTCGGCTATGGGATGGACTACGCAGAACGGTACCGCAATCTCCCGGAAATCTGCGTGCTTCCGCCGGAGATGATCTAAAGATTAAGCACAGCGTCTCAACTAAGTGCGCTTCGCTAAAGAGCCGTGCCGCGTCTTTGGTTGTTGGCCTTTGGTCGTTGGTCTTTGGTCTTTGGCCGGAGTTGGCTTAGCTTGCCTGTGGCCAACGACCAACGACCAACGACGCGGGTGCCGGAGGGGCCAAACTTGCGCAATTACTTATGACGCTGCGTTTAGTATCCCTTCCGTTTGTCGACCACGCCAAGTAGTGGGCTGTGGGCGCAATAGCGCCGCAAGTTTTCCGCAAACAAGGCGTACTGGCGCTCCCAAATCTTGTCCGTCAAGGCGGCCGAATGCGGAGTAATCAGGAGATCAGGCAGATCCCACAGCGGCGACTCCGACGGCAGCGGTTCGCGCTCGAAGACGTCCAAGGCGGCTCCGGCAATCCGCCGCTTGCGCAAAGCTTCGGCCAGGGCGATTTCATCGATCAGTGCACCCCGGCTGACATTAATAAGGAAGGCGCCCTTTTTCATGCGCCCCAGCCGCTCGGCGTCGAATAAAGCCCGGGTTTTGGCGGTCAGCGGCGCGGCCAAAGCGACAAAATCCGCCTGGGCCAGCACTTCGTCGAGGGCCTCGAACCCCACCACCTTCAGCACCGTGGGAGTGCCGGGATTACCCGGCACAAAATCCGCGCCCCGTTCCGGATGTTCGCGCACCGCCACGACGTTCATCCCGAAGGCCAGCGCGCGCTTGGCGATCTCGCCGCCGATCGAACCGACCCCTACCAGGCCCAGCGTGGCGCCTTGCACTTCGCGCGGCCGCGGTTCATCCCGCCACAAATTGGTTTGCGCCCACAGGTGCTGCTGCTGGTAACGCATCGCGGCCGGCAAGCGGTGCGCCATGGCCAGCAAGGCAGCCATGGCATGTTCCGCCACTACCGGTCCATGCACGGAGCGGGCGTTGGTTACCAGCACATCGCTGGCCACCAACTCCGGAATCATCAATGCGTGTACGGCCGCTGCGGTCGAATGGATCCAGCGCAGCTTACGTGCGCGGACAAACTGCTCCGCGCGGAGAGACCACGTAATCAAAACTTCCGCGTCGGGCAGGTGGACTTCCGCCTCCGGATAGTCCTGGAAGCGGAACACGTCGATCCCGGGAAAGTCACGCTGCAACCGCTCGACAAACCACTCCGGCGGGACCCACAGTTCAAAACGGTGGCGCACAATGATCAGTACTTTCATTTTCGGTTCGTTCAATCCCAAGATGCCTTCCAGCTTACCTTACAACCGTTTTCCGTTTCCTGTTTCCAGCTCGTAAGATGCTCGCTTCTAGTGAGGCCTGCTAGAAACTGGCATGTATGGCTGAGTTTTAGAACTTGCGTGAGAACCTCTCTGCCGTCCCTGCGCCTAGATTATTGATCACCCATGATTGTCATCCTGAACGGAGTGCCCGCCGTCTTCCTCTGACCCGCGTCTTTTGCGGGTCGGGGCGGGCGCGGAGTGAAGATTCTATGCATTCCTCTTGCGTCCGGCAGCACGCACAAATGGCAACTGCACCCAGGGCCGAAATGCATGGATTCTTCAGCCCCGCGCCTACAGCGGCATTGCAACTGGCCGGGGCATTCCAGGCGCGCGGCTTCAGAATGACAGGCTTTGGAGGTAAGAGCTTGTTGCATCTGGAAATTACATTCTGGGTACAAAAAGAAAATGCATAAATCCCTCGGCAGGCCGCCCAATCATCCAAAGAAGCTCAAAATCAGGGCTTGTTGGGGACCTCGACCAAGGGGCCTTTCTCACGATGAAGGCCCAAGGTGGTGAATAATCCTGGCTGCGGGACTCGCGGGTGTCCCACTTCGCCGTCCCACCGCTCACGCGGTAGGCTATTTTCTGCCGCCCTTCGACAAGCTCAGGGCAGGCTCTGCGGCGCTCAAGACGTCGTTCGTCTCACTTTCACGTGACCGAACGAGTTCTCACACCCACTCCTTAGCCCTTTGCCTTTACGATTTTTTCAACTTGCTGGAGGTGGTTCAGATCGTGCCCCGCAATCAGCCGTACCGTATGGGCAACGCTCTCGTTGCCGCGTTCCTGATGCACGCCGTAGTTGTCCCACAGCTTGCGAGGTACGGACTTCAGAAGCGCAATATTGCTCTCCCGCAGTATGCGAAACATCTCTAAGGATTGCTTGGGATCGCGATGGACGTAATCAAAGGTCGTGGCCCAAGCATCCTGGTCGTAAGCCTGGAGGGGGATGCCATTGCGGCTGAGGATCTGGCGCAAACGCCACGCAATCGCGACCTCGGAATCCGCCATATGAGCGACAATCTCCGCCACCGACCACTTGTCCGGAGCGGGCCGGCGGGCGAGCTGTTTTTTGTTCTTCCCTTTTAGCAGCGCCGCCAATTTCTTGGGAGCGGCCTGCTGCAAACTCAACGCATCCTTGCCCGCAGAGTAGCCCAACACGCGCTTCATATATTCCTGCGGAGTTTCCTGCATAGCGGCCTCCCTGCCTGGTTCATATCGGCGCTCTAAATCATCGCAGAGCGAGCGGGCACAAGCAAATGGATTCGCCGAGGAATTTCGGCGCGGTTGGAGACGAAGGTTCCGGCTACCGGCCATTGGACAGTCCTGTCCGCGAATGGTCTGGCGGGGCCGCCTTGGGACGATCCCGGAAGAGTCCCAGGCGGCAACGATCGCCTCCTCCGCTTTGCCTAAGGTTAGTTCATTCAGGGCTGCGAGGAAGGCGACTGACTGAATGGGGATGTGGAAGGAGACTGGGAGAACGGGGACGTGGAAGGAGACTGGGAAAACGGAGAACTGCTCGGAGTTTGTGTCGTGGAGCCGGTGCTGGAGGACCCCGGCTGCATCTGCCCGGGCGATACCGCCCCCGGAACTCCCCCGGTACCGAATTTCGGCGGGCCGTTGTAAGGACCGGTGATCAGGGCTCCGCGGTCGCTGCCGGGATCATAGATGAACGCCCAATCCTTGTAATGATCCTTATTGTTGAAAACATGGAAAGACTTCTTAGGGCTTGTGCTGGCAACCCCAATGATTCCGCCGCCGCCGAACGTTTGGTTCTGTGTTCCTGTCTGCGATGAAGAAGCCGAAGAACCCGCCGATGGCGAAGTCCCTTGCGAAGAACTCTGGGAAGCGGCGGACGAGGACGCACCTGAGGATGTGTCCTGGGAAATAGCGCCTGCTGGCGTGGATTGGGCGCCACCAGTAGCAGAAGCCGAGCTTGTCGGACCGAAGGAACCTGGGGCCGACTGCTGGCTTCCGCCGGATGCAAATCCACCCGGGGCTGAACCGGTTTGCGCGCTTGCTGAACTGAAAGGGCTGGAGAAGGGGGAAGAACTCTGCGAAGGACTGGAAAAGGGAGAAGAACCCTGCGCTTGTGGCGCGTTCAGACCTGAGCCCGCCTGCGCTCCTCCGAGTACGTTTGCCTGAAACCCACCTTGCCCCAAGGAGAGCTGTACGTCGCCGTAATGAAGCAGGCGGAAGTCCTGACCGGTAATCGGATCCTTGTAGCGCTTGCGCAGGAAGCGAATGTTGTTCGTATTGTTCAGTTGATCAAGAGTTGCCGGATAGCTGCCGGATTTCTTGTAGTACCGCTTGATGGCGCGGGCATATTGCGCCCCACGATGAATAAATTCCTGTTCCCGGTCGCGCCGGATTTGAGTGGTAATGGACGGCAGCACGGCCGCCATCGCGATTATCATCAGGGCCACCATCAGCATCAGGGTCAAGAGGATGTATCCCTCCTGGCGCCGATTGCCGATCACCTGATTCCCGGATCGCCCGCTCATCCGATTTACCGATTGCCTACTCACTAACCCCTCTTAGGTGCACTTTTATTTTAGCGCATGTGATCTTGTTGGTTGCCTTCGCTGGTCCCGTAACCTGAACCGCTTAATTGAGTGCTAAAAAAAGCGGCCCGGAACGGTGACACGCTCCGGGCCACAGGTTTTGCCTGCAGTTAAGGCAAGAGTTACGGTTTGTAGGCAGCCTTCTGGACCGCCGCGTTGCCGTTGCTGTCCAGCGTGGTGATGGCCCATACATAGCTCTGCCCGCTGGTCAGAGCCGACACCGAGGGCGGATTAGTGGCCCCAGTGGGATCGGTGCCCCACGTGATCGAGCTTACGGCCGTGCTGGAGAAACCCGTCCCGGTTGTGGCCGGTATCTGCCAGATCACGTTGCCATTCCCATCCCACAGCGTGAATTGATAGGTGTAACTGGTGGGATTGCTGACCGGATAGCCCCAGGTGAAGATGGGCATCGTACCGCCTGTCGCCGATAAACCAGTGGCCAATTCGGACGAGGGCACCACCCCGCTCACTGCCACAGAGGGAGTGTCCGTCTTCCCACTCTTTTCATCGGTAACCGTAAGTACGTAAGTGTCGCCAGCCTGCGGCTGCGTGCTCCCGGTGCTCAGCGTCATGTTGAACCCGCCTTGCACCCCGCACGCCGTACACAGGGCAAAGTCCATGGGCGCGATTACGTTGGGCCCGGAAGTCAGCTCCACCGCCACCGGCAACTGCACCATATCGCCCACGGTGAAAGTAACCCCGTAACTCTCAGGCTGCGCAGTCCCGCTCGGATCCGTCCATGAACCCACGTTCTGGGTGGTGACCGCCGCAGTGATGTCCACATTGTACGGATCCAAACTCAGACTTTCCGACATGGTCCCGCTGATCGAACTCCGGCGCCGAGGGGCTCCACGACTGGCACTCCGCCACCGTCAGAGGTTCATTCGGGCCGAAGGGAGGTTGTTTTTTGCCAGCTTGGCGGGAGAAACACGAAAGAAGAATAGAAGAATATAAGCTATGGAGCTTGCGGTTCAGGAAGGGACTGATTCCGCTTATTTTTTCTATTTATGCCATTCCCAGGCATAGCTGCGTTATTTTGGGATTCATGTGAAAAAACTCTTTTCAGGTATAACCGGCAATGTATTGATTCTCGGCTTGGTCAGTCTTTTCACCGACTTTTCCAGCGAGATGATCTATCCGCTCCTCCCGCTTTTTCTGACCACGGTGCTCGGAGGTGGGCCTGCGTTTCTCGGGTTGATCGAGGGGGTGGCGGAGTCGACCGCCTCCATTCTCAAGCTTGTTTCGGGCATCATGTCCGACCGCGTGCGGCGGAAGAATCTGGTGCTGGCAGGGTACGGCATATCCTCGTTGGCACGGCCGCTGACCGCCCTGGCGACATCTCCCCTGGCGGTCTTGTTCATCCGTTTCGGCGACCGGGTTGGGAAGGGTATCAGGACCTCGCCCCGCGATGCCCTGATCGCCGATTCCGCTGATCCGGCGGTCCGCGGGAAGGCCTTCGGCTTCCACCGCTCCATGGATAATGTCGGCGCCATTATCGGGCCGCTCACCGCCACCCTTCTTTTGACCTGGTTCATTAAGGACTTGCGGACCATCTTCTGGCTGGCTGCCATTCCCGGCGCAATCTCCGTCCTGCTGATAGTCCTGAAGGTCCGGGAGACGAAAGCAGCCGGGGGTAAGAAAGCTGATGCCGGTTTCCTCAAGCTCCTTCCCGCCGGCCGTCTCAGGACTTATCTGTTGGTCATCCTCCTGTTCACCCTCGGCAATTCATCGGATGCGTTCCTCCTCCTGAGGGCCGGTCAACTGGGCGTAACCCTGGCCCGCATTCCTCTCTTGTGGACTTTCTTCAACCTGGTAAAGACGTGCGCCACCATGCCGTTCGGCGCCCTGTCAGACCGGATCGGCCGGCGCGGGGTAATAATCTCCGGCTGGGGCGTTTATGCCTTGTCATATATCGGTTTTGCCTTCGCCACTTCCGAAATCCATATCTGGCTCCTGTTTGCCTTCTATGGACTCTTTTACGGACTGACCGAGGGAGTGGAAAAGGCGCTGCTTGCGGATATAGCAGAACCCGCCGAGCGGGGGTCGGCGTTCGGCTGGTATAACTTTGCCATCGGCATCGGCGCGTTGCCGGCGAGCCTTATCTTCGGCTTCATCTGGCAGCGGCAAAGCTCGTTTGCCGCCTTCGGCTTTGGAGCAGCCCTCGCTTTGTTGGCGGCAATTCTGCTGTTTTTCCTGGTGAAGCCACAACATGCCATAAAGTCATGATCCGAAAGCTTGCCCGCAAATGAAACTTGGTCACAAGAAGAGTTGGGGTTGCCCCTGTTGCGAGGGGTGAAACGGATCTTGATGCTCAGCAACAAACTGGCGGCATCCTGCTTTGGCATTTTTCATGGGAAATTGTTCGGCTGAATTCGCGCTTTGTGGAATCCGGCGGAAAACCGGCCGACTGCGTTTCCGCAGCCAAATCAATGCATGGGCCAGATCGGCGTAGCCCTTGGCCCATAGGTCACCCGCTGCCCCAATCAAGATCCCTGTCCTGATTTGCCGGTCACGTCACTCTCAGTCCGGTGCTGGTGTCGAAATAGTGTTCGCGGCCCGGCAGTGGTAAGACATGGATAGTCTGCCCGACAACAGGAGGGGCTTCCGTTTCGTTGATTCGCAGTGTGATTGGCTCACCTTCATCCGCAGTCCCCAGCGTGCCATAAACCAACCGTTCCGCACCCAGCATCTCCACGGTATGTACCTTCATTGGCCAGCCGTCTTGGCTGATACGCAGGTGCTCTGGGCGTATGCCCAGTATCCTTCCTGCCTGGACACCAGGTACGTTGCGCAGCAAATTCATGGTCGGGGAACCAATAAAGCTCGCCACAAAGGCAGTTGCAGGACAGTGGTAGACCTCCTCCGGGGTGCCAAATTGCTCCATGTGCCCCGCGTTCATCACCAGCATGCGTTGCGCCAGCGTCATGGCTTCCACTTGATCGTGCGTTACAAACAGGGTGGTAATTCCCAGCTCGCGGTGCAATTTGTCAATTTCCAGCCGCGTCTGCACGCGCAATTTGGCGTCCAGGTTGGAAAGCGGCTCGTCGAACAGGAACACCTGCGGTTGGCGGATAATGGCACGCCCCATGGCCACGCGCTGACGCTGGCCACCGGAGAGCTCGCGCGGCTTACGTTGCAGCAGACTGCCAAGCTCCAGGATTTGTGCAACCTTGTCAACCCGGATCTTGATTTCGGCGGCAGGCACTTTCCTGATCTTGAGACCATAGGCCATGTTCTCAAACACGCTCATGTGCGGGTAAAGCGCGTAGTTCTGGAATACCATGGCAATATCACGTTGCGCGGGTTCAAGGTCGTTGACCACACGGTCACCGATACGGATGGTGCCTTCGCTGACTTCTTCCAGCCCGGCTACCATGCGCAACAGGGTGGATTTTCCGCAGCCGGACGGTCCGACGATGACGACGAATTCACCATCCCTGATTTCGGCATTCACGCCATGGATGACTTGAATGGGCTTGGCGCCGTGGTGATAGCGTTTTTTGACGTTGGTGAACTCGATAACTGCCATGGTGTTCGTTTTTACAAAGTGCGATATCCAGGTCCGGGATCAGGCCGGCAAAACCTTGTGGGACGGCGCCTGGGGTTTGCCAAAAAGGTCACTTTTCCGTATCCACGAGTCCTTTGACAAACCATTTCTGCATTAGCACCACCACAATGGCTGGAGGCAGCAAGGCAAGAATGGCAGTCGCCATGACGATGTTCCATTGCACCAACCCTTCGCCACTGCCCCCCATCATAGCGCGGATGCCCAGCACAACGGGATACATGTTTTCGCTGGTAGTAGTCAGCAACGGCCACAAATACTGGTTCCAGCCGTAGATGAACTGAATCACGAACAGAGCGGCCATACTGGTCTTGGACAATGGCAGCAGGATGTCCTTGAAGAACCGCATGGGTCCTGCCCCATCCACGCGTGCGGCTTCAGCCAGTTCATCGGGTACGGTGAGGAAAAACTGGCGGAATAGGAACGTGGCCGTGGCCGAGGCGATCAGCGGGATGGTCAAACCCGCAAAGCTGTTGAGCATGCCCAGGTCGGACACCACCTTGTAGGTCGGCAGAATGCGAACTTCCACAGGCAGCATCAGCGTGATGAAAATCGCCCAGAAGCACAACCACCGCATGGGGAAACGAAAGAACACCACGGCAAAGGCGGAGAGCAGGGAAATGGCTATCTTGCCCACTGCGATCACCATGGCAGTAACCAAGCTGACCCACATCATGCGGGCTACTGGCGCGTTGGAACCTCCGGTGTAACCGGTGCCCAGCAAGGCGTCGCGGTAGGTCGCCCACATATGGCTGCCTGGCAACAGCGGCATGGGCGACTGGATGATGTCTTGCGGCAGGTGGGTGGAGGCCACCAAGGCCAGGTACAGCGGGAATGCCACCAGCAGGACCCCAAGCCACATCACGGCATGCGACAGGAGAGTGAGAAGACGCCGTTTCTCCACCATGTCAGTATTGCACTTTCTTTTCCACGAAACGGAACTGAAATACGGTTAACACCACCACGATGGCCATCAGCACAACCGATTGCGCGGCTGACCCGCCCAGATTCAGGTTCTTGAACCCGTCCACGTATACCTTGTACACGAGGATAGTCGTGCTCTGGCCCGGGCCGCCTTGCGTGGTGGCATCAATCAGAGCAAAGGTGTCGAAAAAGGCGTACACCATATTCATGACCAGCAAATAGAAGGTGGTAGGGGAGAGCAGCGGGAACTGGATGGTCCAGAAGCGGCGCAGCGGCCCGGCGCCATCCATGGCCGCGGCTTCGATCAGCGACTTGGGAATGGCTTGCAGGCCAGCCAGAAAAAACAGGAAGTTGTAGGAGATCTGCTTCCATACTGCAGCCATGACCACCAGCCATTTGGCTTGCCCCGCATTGACCAGATAGTCCCAGGTCACATGCAACTTGCCCAACAGCCACGGGATGTTGCCAATGCTGGGCGAAAACATGAATGTCCAAAGAACCCCAGCCAGAACCGGGGCAATCGCGTAGGGCAGGATCATCAGGGTTTTGTAAACCGTCGCCCCCTTGACAATGCGGTCGGCAAAAACCGCCAGAACCAGGGCCAGACCTATGCCCAGCGTGGCGACCAGCACGGAGAACTCGGCCGTGGTACGGAAACAAGCCACATAGCTCTCATCTGCCCAAAGCTGGAGAAAGTTTGCCCAACCCACAAACCGGCTGCTCATGCCAAAGGGGTCTTCGGCTCTAAGGGATTGGTAGATGGCCTGTGCTGCCGGCCAGAAAAAGAAGATGCCAATGACGGCAAGCTGGGGAAACAGCAACAGCCACGGCAGCCAGCGGGATTTGAAAACGACGCGTTTTTCCATGACTCAACCCCGGTGACCCTCGGCAATGACCATAAACTGGTGATGCCTTACACGCGAACCTTTGCTGCCACCCGATGGAAAGCCTCCATCAGGCAGGGTGTGAAACTCTGCGGTTCCATTCCGTAACAGTTTTGCCGACAGCCGAGAACCGACGACCGAGAGCTGCCTGTCTGTTTCTTACTTGTTGGCTTCCTCGAATTTGGCCAGTTCCCGATTGCTGCGCTCCACCGCGGCATCCAGCGCCTGCCTGGCGGATTTCTTGCCCGCCCAGATATTCTCGGTTTCCTCGTCAAAAATCGTACGCACCTGGTTATAGTTGCCTATGCGGATACCCCGCGATTTGTCGGTCACCTTGCGCACCATCTGGTTCACTGCAGTGTCTGTACCAGGGTTGTCTTTGTAGAAGCCAGATGCCTCGGTCAGTTTGTACGCCTCGGTGGTGATGGGTAGATACCCGGTGCGTTTGTGGCTTTCAGACTGTACCTTGGGATCGGACAGGTATTCAAAAAATTGCGCCACGCCTTTGTATTCTTCCGGCGACTTGCCGGACATCACCCACAGGCTGGCGCCGCCGATAATCGTGTTTTGCGGAGCGCCCTTTACGTCCGGATAGTAGGGCAGCTCGGAGATTCCCCAGGAAAACTTGCTGTCGCGCTTGATGTTGGCATAGCTGCCGCTGGAACCCATGATCATGGCGCACTCACCCGAGGTGAAGGATGCCAGCCCTTTGCCAGCGCGGCCTTTGTACTGGAACAGGCCTTGCTTGTTCCATTTTTCCAGATTCTCAAAATGGCGCACGTGGAGCGGTGAATTGGCCAGCAGCCGTGTGCCTATACCGTCAAAACCGTTATTGAGGGTAGAGTAATTGACGTTGTGCCAGGTAGAGAAACTCTCCAGTTGTACCCAGGTCATCCAGGTAGTGGTGAATGGGCATTTTTCACCCGCGGCCTTCAACTTTTGAGCCGCGCGTTCCACTTCCGGCCAGGTTTTGGGTGGTTTTTCCGGATCGAGCTTGGCCTTTTTAAAGGCGTCCTTATTGTAGTAAAAGACTGTGGTTGAACTGTTGAACGGCATGGAGAGCATCTGCCCATTGGGTGCCGTGTAATAACTGGCAACGGCGGGGATGAAACTTTTTGGGTCAAATGTCTTGCCCTGCTCCTTCATCAGCGTCGAGACAGGTTTGATCGCCCCTTTGGCCGCCATCATGGTAGCCGTGCCGACTTCAAATACCTGGAGGATGTCCGGCGCCTTGCCGGCACGAAAGGCGGCAATGCCGGCTATCAAAGACTCGTTGTATTCGCCTTTGTAGACCGGAATGACGCGATATTGCGGATTCTTGGCATTGAAGTCCCTGGCCAGATCATTGACCCAGGTTTCCAGCGCGCCATCCATTGAGTGCCACCAGGTTATCTCGGTTACGCCGGGCGGGGTTGGGGTGTTCACTCCTGATGCAGTTGCAGGTTCACTGGCCTTGCCGGCGGATGTCGCGGGCTTCTGGCCACAGCCAAACAGTGCCAAGAGGGCAAGCATTGCTGCCAGGGTAAGGCTCGTTTTCATTGATTCGCTCCTGCGTCCAATTTGACCGAATAATCACTCTAAAGTGGCATTGTGTCGATTGTGTGAATGTCCAGCAAACTTTCGCTTCCATGAGAGTCAAAAACCGTCGGAAAATAACCGCAAATATTGATAACGGATCTTACTGTTGCACTCTTGGTCCCGCGTTAGCTTTCGTCCGGTTTTACGGAGCCCAACACGTTTCCTAGCAGCTCCGTATCGTCTGATAGGATGCCGTCGATTCCGGCTGCCGCTAAAGCTCGCATTTGCTGGGCCTCATTCACCGTCCAGACAAAAACCTGCTTGCCGGCCTCGTGGACTTCCCTCAAGAGCTGGAGAGAAACAAGCCGATCCTGTGGCATGAGAATAGCTATGGGCAGGCTGCGCCATAGAGACAGGTGATTGCTGCGACTAGAGATGAGACCCAGGGGGATACTCCTGTCTCGTTCATACACGCTGGTAATTGCCTCTGGCAAGAACGACGCTACGACGTAGCCGTGCTGAGGCGGATGGCGCGAGAGCGCGGCGCGAACAGCATTTTCTAGACCGGTAACTTTCAGTTCGATATATAGGTAGGCACGAGAGGCAAATTGCGCCAGTACCTTATTGAGGTCAGGTAAATCGGGACAGCGAGCGGCGAGTTGCACGAACGAGCAGCGGTCTACCGCCAGATTGGCAATTTCCGGATCATGGCAAACAACCGGCACGCCATCGGCGGTGGCGCGAACGTCGAACTCGAAGCCGTCGCATCCATGGGCCAGGGCCAGTTCGAAGGCTGCCAACGTGTTCTCGGGAGCCGCGCGGCGTGCGCCGCGATGTCCCAGCAACAACGGCTTGCCAGTTGCCTTCAGCATCCAACCACAAGCATCAAACAACAGCTAATCGGTGTCAATCGAGAAATGAAGACGATGGGGAGAAACTTGAGGAATGACGCTCACGATCGAACTCTCGCCGCAACGGTACACGGAACCTGCTTCAGGGCACTCTACATTTCGCGCGGACGCCGCCTTTGCGAAAGCGGAGATCTACGAGATGCCACGGGGGGGGGAAGCCCCCCGATTCGGCACACCCGGCCAACGACAGCCCGATGCGGGATATGGAGGAACTATGGAGGCAGTCTTTGGGCCGCCCTATTCAAAGCCTCTGGCGCTGGCTGTGCTTAGGGCTGTATTGCGGGCTGTTGCGGGCTTGCAAAAGTGATCCCGGGTACTACAATGGCAGCGATTCTGGGTCCCTAGTTGACACTGAATCATGCAGGCGGTGAACGCCGGCCAAGTCGCACTGGAACCAGCAGACGTTTTCACAGCGTAGCGTATAAGCTGCAGATCATTGCTGCGGATACCGAATCACACACGACGATCGTTCTCCGTTTTGCCGCGCGACACACAAACTCCATAGATTGCTCGAGACGATGATGGAGGGATATCTGCGGGTGTATACGGGCGATGGCAAAGGGAAAACCACCGCCGCGTTGGGCCTGGCTATGCGTGCGGTGGGTGCGGGTCTCAAGGTGTATATCGCACAGTTCGTCAAAGGAATGAAGTACAGCGAACTGGTTACTTTGCGGCAGTTGTCAGAGCAGATCACCGTAAAACAATATGGCCGCAAGTGCTTCATCAAAGATGTACCCCAGGAGGAAGATATCAGGGCGGCACGCGCCGGCCTGCAAGAGACCAGATCGGTTATGAGTTCGGGAAAGTACCAGGTGATTGTCCTGGATGAAGCCAATATAGCGACCTATTACAACCTTTTCTCCGTGCAGGACCTGCTTGATTTTATCGCTGCCAAACCTGCGGAGGTGGAACTGGTGATCACGGGCAGACAAGCGGACCCGAAGATCATTGCAGCGGCCGATCTCGTCACCGAAATGAAAGAAGTCAAGCGCTATTACCAAAAGGGAGTTGGCGCCAGAAGCGGGATCGAAAGCATGTGCTTCCAGGTCGGAGGCGCCGTAAGCACATCGCAATCATTCATCGTCTGCACCTCCGGTCTGGGGCAAAGGCTCGGGTACGGTCAAGGCGGAGTACTTCTGCTTCGCTGAATCTGGACGCTGGGCGCATTACCGATCCGTCCGAAGACCACACGCAGGGCTCCAGGAAAAGCAGCGGCCCGGCGGAAAGGGCATACGGTGGCCCCTTGGATGCAGCATGAATTTTGCGGTGACCTTTCGCGGCGGACTGCCCCTACCACTCAACGCTCATGTTCCGGGTGGCCATGGCGATGGGGATGAGAATGCACCAGCGCGCCATGCACGTGCCTGTGGGCATGAACCAGGTTAGTCCGTTGCAGCAGCGCAATGTCTTCCAAAATCTCGTGCACGGTTCCGCTGACCGCAATGCGGCCGGCTTCAAGAACATGGCAGCGCTGGGCGATGTCCTCGACGATGCTCAGATCATGCGTCGCCGTAATCACTGTCCGCTCTGCGCTGGCTGTGGCCAGCAGATCGATAACCTGACTTTGGCTTTTGGGATCGAGCCCGTTGGTGGGTTCGTCAAGAAGCAACACTTCCGGGTTGAGCGCGAGAACGGAAGCGATCGCCACGCGCTTCTTTTCGCCGCCGGAAAGCCGATGGGGAGCGCGATCTTTCAGATGTAAGATGCCCATGGTATCCAGCGCATCGGTGACGCGCCGGCGAATTTCATCTTTGGGCCAGCGGAGCTGTAATGGCCCGAAAGCCACTTCATCAAAGACGCTGGCATTGAAAAGCTGAACATCGGGATTCTGAAAAACCAGAGCGACGCGGCGCCGAAAAGCGAAGTTAATCTCCTGATCCTGCAGACGAGTTTCGCTCAACGGTTCCCCGCGGAAGCTGACGTGTCCGGATTGAGGAAAACACAGACCGTCCAAAATGCGCAGCAAGGTGGATTTTCCTGAGCCGTTGGCGCCCAGAAGAAGATCCGCAAAATGCGCCCCTCCCGGGGAAGTCTTCCGCGATCACTCGACGGTAAGCGATATCACGATTGTATTATACGTGTTACTCCTAATCGGCGATCGCTGGGGCGGCCTGGGGAGGCGGGTGGGCCATGAAGCACCACAGAAGGCGTTTCCGCCTCCTCGGAAAAGGTGCTGACTGGCGCCACGCGCAGGAAGGGCTGCTTGTCTTGCGGTGCAAACCATGGGGCTGCGCGGGCGCCCAAACCTGGAGAACGTCCTGTACGACTTTATCGCTGAAAAATTGCTTCCGCTGGATATCGGTCAAATCGCTATGCAGACGATGACCCTACAGGACGGAAGCGTTATTCGTGTTGGGGACCGAGTCCGCGCTCAATGCGAGGATGGAAGGTGGCGCGTCTGCGGGGTGCAGGAAATTCGTGACGGGCCCGAGGGCGTTGAGCAGGTTGTGCTTGCGGCTCCGGGTCCATTTGGAACTGTCGTTCGCGCCGGCTATCAGGTTAGATCGACCAAATGGCTTAGGAAGGAATAGGACATAGCCATAAGAGGTGAGCAGGCGTGCGCAAAGGCGGAGAGGCGTATGTTCCTGGTTGGCGCCGGAGCGTGCGATCTCAGCCTCATTATGGCAAAAAGCGCCGAGGGCCTGCGACGCGTCACTGTCGTGATGCACGATGGACTGGTCAATCGGGAATCGTTGCACATGTACCGCACCGACGTCGAGCGGAATGGTAGACTACCGCATTCTCATCCTTATCGCCACGGCCGTCCGGAACACGAGCGTTGAGTCTTAGGGGGACAGTCCGGCGCGAAAAGGCACCGCATCAAAAATTCTTTCCCGTGGAGGTCATCACCAGCTTGCCGTGCTTGACGCCGCGCAAGCTAAGCAGGTGATCGGCCAGGTGCTTTATCTCCCCCGCTGGGCCTTTCATGATGACCACCTCAAAGCAATTCTTTTCGTCCAGATGCACGTGGGTCGACGCAAGGACATTTCGGTGATGGTGATGCTGCTCCTGCGTCAGCTTTTCCGTGAGATCTGGACGGTGGTGGTCGTAAATCATGGAAAGAGTCGCAACCACCGATTTATTGCCGCTTATCGTCTCGGCAACCAGTGCATCTCGGATGAGATCGCGCAGAGCTTCAGAGCGACTGCCGTAGCCACGTTTGGCAATGAGTTTGTCAAAGTCGCCCAGCAAGTCTTGTTCGATTGAGACACCGGTTCTCGCCAACTCTGTCATTTTGCCTACCCCGTCTGCAAGTCATTGTAAAGGCGAAGGCATCGCGACACCAATGCCCGTGGCAAAAGGGGTCCGGGCAGGAGGCCTTAGGCCCATGCCAGAGAGGATAGAAACCAGTCCCGTGAGACTTACGGCGAATTAAACTCCATTACACTCTTCTCGGCTCTTGTCCCCTGGCGCCCTCTCCTCTCTGTGCTCGATGGACTGATCCGGTAATGAAGCAGGCATGGCCATATGGCCAGCCCGGACACATGTGCGTGTCGGTATTCGTTAAGAGGGAAACAATACCCTTCCGCGCGCTCATCTGCTCGGGCTGTCATGCCTGAGAACGGGCTGTATATTCGTGTTACGTTTTGTTCGTTGCCCCGAATCACTGTCATCCGGCGTTGCCGATATGGGAGCGCATATTGACGCAGCAGATCGGCGAGGCGATTTACAGCTTTCGTTTAATCACTCCTCATAATGGTATTCCAGGTATGAGCAGACCGCTTGCTGCATGACGGTCTGCAACGGGATCTTGTGTTCCAGCGCAATCCGACGGCAGTCATCGTATTCCGGTGCATACTGAGTGACCTGATCGCTCATACTGCCCAACTTTATCCGTACCACGCCCCACGGGGTATCCACGGTGACGTGGCGGCGCGGCAGACACTGGCGTAATTCTTGATGCACGCGTATTCCCAATGTGGTCGTCTCGGCAAATAGCAGTCTCGCCAGCCGCTCTGCATCCTCCGGCCGGCAGAGCACTGTTACCAGCAAGCCCGGACGGTTCTTCTTCATTTGTACGGGAGTACTGAAAATGTCGAGCGCCCCTTCGTTGAGAGCGCGCTCGATGACATAACCGATTACCTGCGGCGTAGTATCGTCCAGGTTCGCTTCAATGACCGCCGTGATTTCGCCGCCGGCGAGGGGCAGAGCCGCTGCTGAAGAACCGACTGACGAATCCGTTGCCTCCCCTAGCGTGAGGCGCACGACATTGAGGTGACGAGGGAGATCGCCACTGCCGGCGCCATAACCGATACGTTCCACTTTCAAGAGAGGAAACCGGCCGCATCTGTGAGCCAGCGTGGTAACGATTGCCGCCCCGGTGAGGGTGACCAGTTCTTTTTCCACCCTGGAGGAATAGATCGGCACGTTCCGCCGCCGCAGCCATTCCAGGGTGGCAGGCGCCGGAACCGCCAGGCAATCAGGCCCGCGTTGTACGATTCCGCCACCGACATTGACTGGCGAGCAAAACCACTGATCTACTCCTAGAGCCTCGGCCCCCACCGCAGCGCAGGTAATGTCGACTAAATCATCTGTCGAGCAGCCAACCTCGCCAAGATACGGGTCTTGGGATTTCACATGGTGAGTGCCCTCTTCCCCTTTTCCCAGAGCCTCCACCATTGCAACTGCCATTGTCCTGGCTGACGGGCTAATAGGCGCCTGGATGATGAGTGCCCGCATCTGCGCGGGGGAGAACCTACGTGCAGGTTCATGATCCGCATGACCCGAGGAAATGTCCTGCAAAGCAGCCTTCCCTCTTTCCGGCTGGCAAGTCTCCTGAGACGAGTTCTCCCTTCCGTCCGCAACCACCTCACTGTTCGCCGCGCTGACGCCGCTCCAGAGAACCGGGGACATTTCCAATCTCGCCCCGACATCAAGTGCGGCGACCGTCTGGCACAACAACCGTATTGGTACCCCGGCGGCTACTAATGCGCCAAGGAACATATCACCAGTAATTCCGCTAAAGCAATCCAAATAGGCAATCCGCATATCCGCACTTCGCTTTCCGCGTACGCTTCCGTTTCCATGATTTCATGATGGCTCTCTACATCCGAGCTTTTGCAGCTTTTTCACCGCCAAACTTGAGATGAATCCCGCCGTGCGGAGATGCGCAGCGGAGGTGGCGTTCCGGCTCCGATGGTTGTTGTCCTTTCCGGTGCGGCAAGCAGGAGAGAAGTGAGCCGCACAACCAGTAGCACGTGCACTCGCATATCGCCCTCCGTGTGCGCCCCAAAATGATGTGAGCCTAATTCGGCAGGCCGACGGTAACACGCTTCCCATTATCATGCTACCGACTGGCTGAAGATGCAGCCGAATCCAAGGCAAGCTCATCTTGCCCGCGCCCCAACGTACACATAACGCAGCGTGTTCTTCCCGGTATTGGTGACGTTGTGTTCGGTTTCGGGCGGGCAATAAACAGCGTGGTTCGATTCGACCGGCAGTTTCGATCCGTCCGCCAAGGTCATTTCTCCCATCCCGTCCCAGGACTACGAGCAATTCCTCATAGTGGCCGGTGGTGTGCTTCCCCACCGACCTCCCGGGTGCGAGCACGACCAACCCTGACCTCATGATTACACTTGCAGGCGGTGCAAGCACCGTGAGGAATTTTTGCCGCCGTCGTCCAGTCCAATCACCTTGGGCTGCGGCTTCGCCCGTTCTGATACCTATGAAAGCCTTCGTACGCCGTAAGCGGGCCCTGGATTCGTTGACCTCAATACATCGCGAGGACCCGTTGTCTGGAGTGGCGAACCTGTTCGACGCCTCAATTGTTTTCGCGGTCGGGCTGATGGTGGCCCTAATTGAGCTGTTTGGCCTCACGCAGTTCTTTGACCCGAATTCGCAGTTGACGATCATGCAGAAGGATATGACCACGGGACAAGTTGCGCTGATCGAGAAGAATCATCCCGAGATCAAAATCAAGAAGATGACGCAGGAGAAGAAGGGTGGACCTGGGCCTCCGGCTTGGGGTGGCATATCAACTACCGGAGGGAAATGTTGTTTATGTTCCGGACAATCCAGACGCGCCAAAGCCATCGCCGCGCCGATGATGCTACTTGCGCCACACCAGCTGGGCTGCAAGGCTTCGCGCTCCTCCCTTAACAGGGAGTTTCCCGAAGTAAAAAAATTGAACGGTATTCCCTTGCCTGATTGTCCGTGGCAGGTCCTGCTTAACTGGACATACGGCGCTGCCTTGGTCTTGCGGCTACCCCATTCCAACCCAGAGCTGTTGTCAGTCGTCCCGAGCATAATAACGAATTGTTAAGGCAGTGTTACAGTACGGCGGTAACAATATTAATTCGACTTATTTCTCACTTTTAAATATTGCAAGAAGCTGGAATTCTTGTTACCGTTCAGTAGCACGATTTATATAAACGTACTACTGCTGTTGGTCCGTATGGAGAGGTCAGGGGAAATCATTCCTCGGGTTCCCTGGCCGGGATTTGCCCTCGCGGGCGAGCGATTGTAGCTGGAGCGGCAGCCGGAACATGGGCTCCTGGATGAGTAATGAAACAACGGGCAAGCGAGGTCAGCAATGACGCCAAGCCGTTGGATGAGGACCGTGTTGTACGCAGTCGTGGCCCTTTGTCTGTAAGCCATTTTGGGAGAGCGGACGGTGAAAATAAGCAGGTGCACGCTATATACAAGTTGCTGTCAGACTATAAGGTTCGCGGTCTTCCATTGCGCGCTTTTGTTTGTGCTCTTTTGTTCGGTGCAGACGCTCAGCGCTCAGGGGGATCACAAGCCGCCTCAGCTATCAGGAACTGTCGTTGACCCGTCTGGCGCGGTGATTGCCGGGGCTACCGTGCAGGTTCGCAGCACGAACGGTACTATACAAAAAACGATACAGTCGGACACGAACGGCTCCTTCATTATTTCTGGACTCTCGGCAGGTAATTATCGACTCGTGGTATCTGATCCCGGTTTTGAAACCAAAGAAATCCCCGTCACCATAGGGACCACTGAGGCGCCGGCCCCGCTGCGCATCTCTCTGGCGGTGAGCGCCGTGAGCACCTCCATAAACGTGCCGGGCCGGGAGGACGACCTTGTCGGAATTGCCGATTCCGCCGGCCAGGTAACGGTGGGCGCAACGGAACTCCAAGATCGTCCGCTTCTTCGTTCGGGAGAAGTTTTGGAGACGCTTCCCGGTCTCATCATCACTCAACACGCCGGCGGCGGCAAGGCCAACCAATATTTTCTTCGCGGCTTCAATCTCGACCACGGCACAGATTTCGCCATTTTCCTCGACGGCATGCCGCTTAACCTGCCATCGCACGCGCACGGCGAGGGGTACTCGGACATGAACGTCGTCATCCCGGAGTTTGTGGAGCGGGTGGATGCCGAGAAAGGTCCTTATTGCGCTGATGTCGGCGACTATGGCTCGGCGGGAAATGCCCATATTGTGTTTTACAAGACGCTGCCCCAGAACTTCTTCGAGGTCGAGGGCGGCCAGTATGGCTTTGAGCGCTTCGTTTTCGGCGAATCGCAAAAGCTCGGTTGGGGCAATTTGCTGTACGGCGGAGAAGCGTATCACGATAACGGCCCATGGGTGCATGCGGACAATTATTACAAATTCAACGGCATTTCAACCTACAGCCAGGGCGACGACGCCAAGGGTTTCAGCATCACGGCCCACGCTTACGAATCACCTAGATGGAACTCGAGCGATCAACTCCCCTATACGGCCTTACCCGTCGTCGGTTTCTTCGGCTCACTGAGCCCGTCGGACGGTGGCAGATCCCAGCGTTATAGCTTGCAGGGTGAATGGCATCGCCGGGACGAACATTCCGAAACGAAACTGATGGCCTACGGCTTTTATTACGATATGGATTTGTTTTCCGATTTCACTTACTACCTGATTGACCCCTATAAGGGCGACCAGTTCGAACAGCAGGACAGGCGCTGGGTAGCGGGGTTTGACCTACGCCATACGATTTTCGGCCAATTCTTCGGCCGCAAGACGGAAACCACGTTCGGCATGCAGCTCCGCAACGATTGGATCCACAACGGCCTCTTCCGGACGGAAGATCGCGTGCGTACGGACAAAACTTTCTATTCAGCTAACAATATATTTAATTCCTCCTCCGTCGATCAGGCCGCGGTTTTGCCCGCGGACACGGATTTGAATAAATTTACGGAGACGATAGGAAGTTTCTGGGTGGAAAATAAAATCAAGTGGGCGGACAAATTCCGCTCGGTCCTGGCCCTGCGCGGCGACGACGGCAAAGGTGTCGTCACCAGCTTTAGCAACCCTACCACCTTCTCCTACAATCCCAATACCCACCAATCGGTCAGCAAGTTCCTGCCCAGCCCCAAAGCAAGTTTGGTCTTCGGCCCATGGGCCAATACGGAGTTCTATGTGCAGGGCGGATTCAGTTACCACACCAACGACGTGCGTGGCGCAACGCAACTGTATGAACCGGTTTCGCCGGACTATCCTTTCTACAATACGCCGAACCCCATTAAAATTCCCTTCCTGGTCCAAACCAAAGGAGCGGAAGTCGGCGTGCGCACTGGGGCCGTCCCACATCTGCAAAGCACCTTTGAGCTCTGGTATCTCCACAGTAATTCCGAACTGCTGCAGGATGGCGACACCGGAGGCACGACTCCCTCGTATGAGTCGAGCAACCGCTACGGCATAGAATTTGCGAACTACTACAAGCCACGGGAACATTTGGTTTTTGATGTCGATATGGCGGACTCCCGCGCCATTTTTACCCAAAACGACCCATTCGATTCGACGTTCTACTACTATAACCAAGCGACGGGTACTTATGCGCTTTGCTCACGAAACTCGAATTGCTATGGGGTTGGGCTTGGGCCGACCCCTTATATCCAAAACCCGTACGGCAAGTTGGTGCCCGAAGCAGTTCGGTGGGTGGTTTCAGCGGGCGCCACACTGCACGAGTACAAAGGCTTTTCGGTGAGTTTGCGCCTGCGCTACTTTGGCCCGCGCCCTTTGACGTCCGACGGACTTTATACCTCACCCCCAACGGCGTTGGTCAACCTGGGGGCCGGTTATAAATTCAACGAGCACTGGAGCGTTTCGGGCGAAGTTTTGAATTTGCTTAACCGCCAGGATCACGACGTTGACTACGCCTATGTATCCCAAATAACGCCAGCAGCCGGGCTGGGGCTGTTGCCAGGAGCAACACCAACACAGGTTGCGAATGCTGTGAATGCGGCAGCGGCATTCACAAGGGTTATGCACCCCGTCGAACCGATTCAGGCGCGATTTGGGTTACGTTACGATTTCAGTCGCTGAAGCAAAGACGACGCAGGTGGCCCATCTATGACTTCGCCGGCTTTGTAACCTTTGCCGAGGGCATCATAGCCTCACGGGCGGGGAGCGGTATCTTGGGCGGACTTGCGAGCGCGCTTGCGACTCAAGCGGATGGGGCCTCGATCGTGGCAGAGTTAAAAGCCGGTTCCGAAATCGCTTACACATGGTTGATTCAGTGCTACCAGCGGCAGATTTATAGCCTTGTCTACCGGATCTTAACCGGATCCGGTAGACGCTGCCGATGCCACCCAAGAGGTCTTTCTCAAGGTGTTCCGCGGGATGGGGCGGTTCAACGGCGCCTCGAGCTTGAAAGCGACGGGGACCTCATTGGGAACGGTGAAATCTCGCTTGAGGCGGGGCCGGGAAGCGCTGAAGAAACGCCTCGAGCCTTTTCGGCTTATCGACTTCCAGTATGTGGGAAGAAAAGAAATGGACGATTGCAATGAGATGGCTGCGATGGCTGCCGAGTTACTCTCTGTTTCTGGCCGTGCTCGCTTTGTTGGGCTGCGTTTTGGTGTGCGCACGGGCCAACGCACAAGTTGACAATCTCATCAACGCGGCTGGTATGGGTGATTTGTCCCGTGTCCGGGCGCTGCTCGACGCCAAGGCCGATGTCAACGCCATGGCGGGCGATGGCGCCACGGCGTTGATCATGGCATCGCATAATGGCCATGCGGATGTGGTGCAGCTTCTCAAAGGCGCGGCGCTCTCCAGTGAATGCCTCCGTGTTTCACAAAGGTTGAACCTGAGACGATTGCCAAAGCCCGCAAACAAGGGGGTTGCGCGTCTCAAGATTCGGGCTCAAAAAGGTGTATGCATACGGGATGCGGGTCTGGAGCAGCCGAAGGCCACGTGACTCAAGATTCGGTACGCAGTCCGCGACGGAGTTACACCGTCTTCCCATTTCAACTCTTTACAGAGTACCGAAAACCGCACGATAGCAGATAAGGTTGCGACCCCGCGGGCCGGGGTTGGGAGTTTCGTCATTGATGATTTCAAGGTGCGTCCCCGCGTCTCTCCCGCAGACGGACGTCCTGCAAGCTTTAAACACTCCGAAGTGGCACACCTGTGGATGCAGGTTTATAACCTGGGTGTCAGCCCCCAGACGCACCAGGCCGACGCGACTATCGAGTACGACTTGGTCAAAGTGACAGCCACCTCACCCAGTGTGCCGCCGCTGCCGGAAAAACCGGTGGCACACCTGGTGGAGTCCACTGCTCAAATGGGCAACGTGGGGGAGCAGGTTACCCTGAGACCGGGCCTTCGACTGAGTTCCCTAACGCCCGGCACTTACGAGATAACCGTTAAAGTGACCGATAAGGTGTCCCACAAATCTTTAGAGCCGACTCCGCGGGTGCGTTTCACCGTGGAGTAAGTACCTTGTTAATTTTGTTTCCGGCAAAGCCCTCCCCTTTTACCGTTGGGAACGGCCTTCGACTTCTCAGACGGGGACCGGCACACCGGATCGCGCGACGAACAACTGCGCCGCATTGCCCGCCAGAGGCGGCATGAACTTGGCGGCGATCAAGTGCGCTTTATCTCGATTTTCAACTCGTAACACTTCCGCACTCAGGTGATTTACTGCGTCCGAGTGCGGGATTTCGCTGGCGATGGCGGCACTGGGGATCTGGATGCTCAAATTGTTTCCCACCTGAACCGCGTGATGCATGGCCAGCAATACGCCTCCGGCGCTGATGTTCAAAGTGGTGGCGAACTCCTCCAACTTACGTTGCCGCTCATCTATCCATCGCACAAATACGGGGAAACAGATCGGCAATCGATACCAGCGACGGCGTTCACGGTCGGGTTGTTGCTCCATAGGGGAGGCAGGCTCTCTTTCGTTCTTTCTCTCGCAAGCTTACGGCCAAATTCTGGACCCCGCAATTTCGATACTTTATCCCTTCCTCTAGTATAAATGGCGTATTTTATGCAAACTCTTGCACTGCAACAAGGAATTAACTTGCCTTGCCACGTATGTTGACTTACGCTAATTCCGAGTAGCTGAAATCTCCCCATTTGTGTGCCCATGGCAGAGGATGGTCTAAATTTGTCGGCTGAGAAAGCGGAACCTTCTTCCGGAGTCTCAGCGGCGGCGGCGCCCGCCTCGGAGATACCCCTTGTGGAGCGCCTGGAGAAAGAGTGCCGCCATTGCAGCCAGGCGGCGGCCACCGCCGCGCACGACATGAAGACGCCGCTGGCCATTTTGAGCGGCTACGTCGATCTGCTCACCACCACCAAACTCGGCCCGCTGACTCCCCGGCAAGACGCCGTCTTGAAAGAGATGAGCGAAAATCTCGCGCGCTTGCGGCGGTTTACCGATGAATTCCTCACCTACTACACCGTCCGTGCCGGCCTCGAGCTGCAATTGGATGCCTCCGACCTGAATCAGTGCCTTGTCGATATCTTCCGCACCTGGGCACCGGAATTTACCAAAAAGGGGGTCGCTTTTTACTGGCTTCCCAGCGAACACCTGCCTCTGGTGGCCTTTGATTATCACAAGATGCAGCACATAATTTCCAATTTATTGGACAATGCGCTGAAGTTTACTCCCCCGGGCGGCAGCGTCTGGATCCATACCGAAGATTACTTCTGGGAACGGCGCGCCTTGCAGCAGAAGTATGAGGGCAAAGAACGCCGCGCTTCGCGCACTTCCCGGCCAAACTGCGCCCGCGTGAATGTCTCGGATACGGGACCTGGTATTGCGCCCGATAAGCTTCATGAGATCTTCGAAGAGTTCCGTCAAGTCGCGATCGACGGTAGGCGGCCTCAGGGAACTGGGCTGGGACTTGCCATCGCCAAAAGGCTGATCGAAATGCACAACGGCAAGATTTGGGTGGAAAGCGAACTGGGCCACGGAAGTAAATTCAGCGTTGTATTGCCCCACCGTTCCCACAAGCCGGTAAAGAAGTGATGGCGGAGAGTCCAACCATTCTCGTGGTCGATGACGAGCCGGGCATGCGTACGTACATGACGACGCTGCTGGAGACCTACCGTTATCGCGTGGAGTTGGCCGACGGGGGAAGCGACGCGATTGCTCGTATCGAGCGTGGTCTCTCTCCCAATCTGGTGTTGCTCGACGTCAATATGCCGGGGTTGGACGGCATTGAGACCCTCGAGCAGATCCGCCGGCTGGCCCCGTCCCTCAAAGTCGTGATGGTTTCCTGCGTCACCGAGACCAAAAAGGTGGTGCGTGCCATGCAGCTTGGGGCGGAGGACTACCTCACCAAACCGGTCCAGCAGGACGACTTGGAGAATACGCTCCGCGATCTGATCGAAGATGGAAAGGGACAACGCGACAAGTCCGCGGAAGAGAACGTAGAGGTGGAGCGCCTGTCCGACGACGTGCTGTTTGTTTGCGCCAGTCCCGCCATGCGCAAGATCCGTTCCCAGGCCTCGCTGGTTGCCACCTGCGACATTCCCGTCCTGCTGTTGGGGGAAAGCGGTACCGGCAAGGAAGTCATTGCCACTCTCATCCACCAGCGGTCGCCACGGGCCCAGCGGGGTCCGTTTCTGAAGGTTAACTGTGCCGCGGTTCCCGCCGAATTGCTGGAAAGCGAATTGTTCGGCTATGAGGCCGGCGCCTTTACCGGGGCCGTCAAGTCCAAGCCGGGCTTGTTCGAGCAAGGCAACAAGGGAACCATTCTCCTGGATGAGATTGGTGAGATGCCGCAGGCGCTTCAGGCCAAGCTGCTGCATGTCTTGCAGGACCAGCAATTTTGCCGCCTGGGGGGACGCAGCACCACCAAGGTCGACGTGCGCGTCATTGCCGCCACCAACATCGATGTTCAGGAAGCTATCGCCAACAAGAAGCTGCGGCCGGATTTGTATTATCGCCTCAACGGCCTCTCCTTGCGCTTGCCGCCCCTGCGGGAACGGCGCGAGGAAATCCCTATTCTGCTCCGCCAGTTCATCGCGAACATATCGGAGAAGTTTGGCCGTCCCGCGCCCCCGGTCAGCCAACGGCTGATCCAGGCCTGCCTTGCCTATCCCTGGCCCGGCAATTTGCGCGAGCTGCAGAATTTCGTCAAGCGCTATATCGTCCTCCGCGATGAGGAGCTGGCTATTTCCGAGCTTACCGGAGGAATGGAACTGGGATTATCCGGACCGGGCCCGGTCTCCTCTCCGGGCCAAAAATTGAAATCGATCGTACGTAATGTCAAAAACGGGGCTGAGGCCATAGCCATCGCCGAAGCCCTTGAGCAGACAGGCTGGAAGCGGAAAAAAGCTGCCGTTGTGCTGGGTATCAGCTACAAGGCGCTGCTTTACAAAATGCGCCAGTTCGAGCTGCGTCCTCCCGCCAAGAGCGAATAAGATCACTACCCTGCGTTTCTTCTCAGATTACGGAAGGGTTCGGCTTCAGTCCTGCCGTACCGCTGGGCGATAATCATGAAGACAGAATTCCGAAGCCAGAAGACAGAATACGGCACAGGGAAACCGGTTTCTGACTTCCGTCTTCTGACTTCTGTCTTCTGACTCTGGCGTCACTTCAGGGGAGAAAGCTTCCAAGCGCGCTCGTAGGCGGCTTGTGCCTCAGCCTCCATTCCTTCGCTCTTGTACGCGCCGGCGAGTTTAAGCAGGGCGTCGTAGTCGTCAGGTTCGAGCTGCGCACAATGGGAGTAGGCTTCGATCGCCTCGCTGTACCGCTGCAGTTTTATTGCGGCGAGTCCACGGTTACATTGTGCCTGGGCCAGGTACGGGGCCAGTTGCGCCGCGCGTCGAAAGGCTTCAAGCGCCGACTCGTAGTTGCCGCTCTTCAGGGCGGTTTGCCCCAAACCGATCAGCGCGTGGGGGTTGCGCGGCTCGTGTCGCACCAGTTCCAGGAAAATGTCTCTTGCCTCTTGCGTGCGGCCCTGCATCGCCAAGGCCAATCCCAACTGGGTGCGAAATTCGCTGGTGTCCGGCTGCAACGCCAGCGCCCGGCGGAAACACGCTTCTGCTTCCCTAAACTGCGAATTCCGCATGTACGCTTCTCCGAGCAGGAAATGCGATTCCGCAAACCTGGGGTTTTCGCGCACCGCGGTGGTTAGCTCCGCGATGGCAGCCTCTGGTTTGCCTGACAGCAGCGCACTTCGTCCACCCTCCAGGTGTACCGCATAACGACGGCTATGCGCCACCAGGACACCTGCGATCACCAGCACCATAGCCGCCAGGAGTATCAGGCGCCGACTTCTGGGCCGCCGGATTAGCAGCAACCCCATCAGCAGACCTGCGGCAAGGCCACCGATATGCGCCGCATTGTCGATGCCTGGCTGGAGGAAACCGTAGACCAGGTTATACCCCGCGAAGGCCAGCAGACTGCCCAGCATTCCCTTTCCGGCAGTGCGTGGAATTGCGGGCCCGGCATGGGCGCCCGCGTCCCGTGCCGGAATTGTAAAGTGGATGATTAGCGCGCCCGCGACGCCGAAAATCGCCCCCGACGCGCCCGCCCCTACCACGAAGGGATGCCAGGCGACACTGACTAACCCTCCCATCACCCCGGCGAAGAGATAGAGCGCCGCAAACCTGGTGCGGCCCCAAAGGCACTCGGCCAGCGCACCCAGGTTCCAAAGACACCACATATTCAGCAGCAGATGTGCAATTCCAATGTGCAGAAATATCGAAGCCAGCAGGCGCCACCATTGGCCGCCCAGCGTAAACGGCCCGAAATTGGCCCCCCAGCGCAGCAGTTGAGCAGAGGTGGGATGCGAAGGAGAGACCCCGGACAACAGCATCACGACAAACAGAGCCGCGCAGAGGCCGACTAAAGCATGCGTTACCGGCGCTTGTGGCGCCGGCTCGCGCGATCCACCCGGCTGGGACCCGTCCGTCCCGTTATGGTTGCACACCGGACAGGCGTCTTCACCCGTGGTTGAAGTTAAACGCAGCTCGTGTCCACACTTGACGCATTGCGGCATTCGTTCCAGTTTAGCGGAATTCAGGTTTGAAGATAAACGCCGATCATGAGCCTGCCGGGCTCGGAAACTCCAGGGCGGGTGTCAGAAACAGCCTGCGGCGCCCAGGTATCCCATCTGTAACTTGCCGGCAGGGCAGAAGCCCTGCACTATTATGAGGCGCAGCTGAGGAGGGTGCTTGTCACTGGAATCAGTCCCCAAGGTGGTCCTTTGCGCCGATGATGATGAAAACCTGCTCCGCATGATGCGTCTGTACCTGGAATCGTACGGATACGAGGTACTGACGGAAAGCAGCGGCCGCGCCACCCTGCAAACGGCGGCTACCGCTGGCACCTTGCACGCCCTGGTTCTCGACTATGTGATGCCCGATCTTTCCGGCGGTGAAGTTTGTTCGACTCTCAAGCAATCCAAGCCGGAGCTTCCCATTATTATGTTCTCCGGTTCATGCCAGGCAATTCCCGGAAGAGTGCTAAACGGAGTCGACATGGTTCTGAGCAAGGATGAAGGGATGCCGGCGCTGCTCGCTGCGCTTGACCGGCTTAGCGCCCGGCCCAGAATACAGCTGCCGGACTGAGTTCTTCCGATAATCCCAGATGTTCAAGGTACGAGTTGCTCAGTCAGGGCATGGGTCAAGACCAAAACCGGGCCAAGCTTGGCGGCCAGACACAGGATGGCGGCCAACAACAAAGGAATGGTATAGCGCCAGCCTCTCTTGGGTTCAGGGCTGGCTGCCTTCCACGCCAGCAAGCGTGCAACACGTTTGCTGATCGAGCCGGCCCCGCCCGCCAGACCGGTGGTGAAAGCGGGTGCGGACGCAGGCGGAAAACGGCGCGCCAGCTTAAGTAATGCCGCCGCCAAATCCAAAGCCTCCTCCCGGCTCGACACCGCGCTCCGATCGGCGGCCAGCTCCGCCGCTTCCCGCCAGGCTCTTTCGAGTGGCGCCATCCCCGGAAAGGGAATGCAATTGAGCATCGCGTCTTTCAGATTGTCTCGCGAACGCAGGTGCCCGATCTCATGCCGCACGGCAGTGCACAATTCCTCTTTACTCAATACTTCGCAAGCCGCCCTGGAAATCAGAACTTGCGGAGCACGGATGCCTATCAGCATTAGAGGCAATACGTTTTGCGGCGACACCACTGCTGGGATCGCAGTCTCGGTTCCTAAGCGGCTGGCTCCTTCCAGACAGGCCGAAATCACGCGACGGGTCTTGGCTTCACACTTCGCCACCCGGTAGAGCCCCACGCCCAGATATTAAGAGGGTGCACACACCCAGGGCGAAAGTCCGCGGGACCTCATCCATCGAACGCGATTCCAGCAGCAGAAAAGATGGGAAAACCAGAAACACCGTGACGGCTGCGGAAACAATAAAAGGCAAAACTCGCAATCCAAACAGCAGCCCGGCCGGAACGGGTCGCGCGCGGAAGAGAAGGGTTATACCGCGCCACCCCAGCAATGCCAGTACGGACAGAAAGCTGTATGCGACCGCGAAAAACGCCAGCGACACCATGATCCCGCGGGCAGCAAAAATCACTTCGCCTCTCCCTTCTTCAACTCGGCTCGCTGCCGTTCCACCAGCGCCTGCAACTCATCCAGCAATCTCTCGTCTTGGCTGCCGACCGCTTCCACCAGGCAGGAAAGGTGCAACGACGCGTGCTGCGAAGCGAGAAGTTGCCGGAGTCCCTGGACGGCCGCAAAGCGGTCAATCTCCTCGGAGCTGTAGCGCGCACGGTAACGGAAGGCCCGGCCCTCGAGGGCGCGGTCAAGAACTCCTTTCTTGAACAGGCGGTCCATGGTAGTCATGATGGTGGGATAGGTCTGCCAAAGTTTCCCATCACGAACTACCTCACGAACCGTGGCCGTTCCCCGTGCCCACACCGCTTCCAGCACTTTCCGTTCGAGCGGCCCTAACGGCGCCGGGAGAACAGCATCGAAAAAGAGAGTCCCCTCTTGCATTGCACCAATCGCCTCATGAGTCGGACTGCGGAAAGCCAATCTAACGGCAAATAGCAGGGGAGTCAATCAGGACCGGCAAGATTTAACCGTATCTTCATCAAGTTTGGCCTACAACTACCGGCAGTAATACTATCGCTTATAGTAGATATTAATCGTATCATTTATTCTTATAGATTTTGCAGTCCTGTCACATTCTCTTAACAAAGCCTTCCTAGTCTGAACCCTCGCCCATTCGAATTCTTCCTAGCGGCCGAGAAGCCAGGGCTGACAGGCTTTTTGCGGGCCAAAGCGTCTGAGGAATTCCACCTTGGGTGAGGCATTCGTTGGACTACTTTTCTTGTCTTCTGCATGGGTCCGCAAATGTACACTTTGTGGCGCCGTGGCGTAAGAAGTTAAAACCAGACAGATGACAGAATGTGGGACGACAGTAGGCCCTCCAGCAGTCTAGCGAACACAAAGACAAGAATAACAATAACAAAGACACGAAAAATGGTGAGGAGGCTGGTGTGCGACAGGGAGAGAAGTGGAACCTCTTGGAGGGAGTAATTCCGGGGCGGGGTAGCCGATGGTTAATCGCATTGGCCGCCCTTATCTGTCTGGTTTCGTCTGGTTGGGCCCAAATGGACCGTACGGGATTGACCGGCACCATCACCGACTCCTCTGGGCACGTACTGCCGGGGGTCCACGTAGCAGCGGTACAAGACGCTACTGGATTGCGGCGGGGGGCAGTTTCCTCTGCAGAAGGAATCTACGCTATTCCCGCGCTGCCCGTGGGAATCTACAACGTGACTTTCAGCCTGGAAGGCTTCCAATCGGTGCGCTTTGAAAATGTGGCGCAAAGGCTGGAAGAGACTCGAACTTTGAATGTGACCCTGCCGGTTGCGGGGAAGAAGGAAATAATCGAAGTTACAGCCAGCCCGGTGTCTCTGGATCACACGACCAACGCCCTGGGTATGGGGATTGAGCGGATTCAGGCGCAAGAACTGCCGCTGAATGGGCAGAACTGGGCCACCTTGACCACCTTTATTCCGACAGCAGTGGACACCGGCAACAACGGCAGCGCAAACAATGGCGCCGGCAACCAGCGTACCATTCGCTATGCCGGCCGAGGCCGCGACGATAATAACTACACCTACGACGGCATCGATGCCACCAATATTATCAACCAGTCCCAGCAATATTACGTGCGCGCGGCGATTCCGATCGATAGTATCGCGGACATCCGCGTCGATCCCATGCTGGCAACGGCACAGACGGGGGGAACCGGCGGGGGGCAGTTAGCCGTAGCCTCGACTTCCGGCACAAACCACTTCCATGGGGAAGTCTACGACTTCCTGCGCAACAACGTTTTCGATGCCACCGATCCCATTGATTTTTTGAATCCGAACCACAATCCGTCCTTCCACCTGAACCAGTTCGGGGGAGCTTTGGGCGGTCCCATCCAGCAGGATAAGACCTTTTTCTTTGTCGCCTACGAAGGCTACCTGCAACATCTCGCCCAGACGCTGGTTGGCAATGTGCCCAGTGACGCCTTCAGACAGCAAGTGTTAGCGCAGTCGCCTCAACTGGCTCCGATTATCAATGCTTTTCCTCACGGGCAGACGGTGGCCAATACCAACCCCAACAACCCCTGTCCTACTACGGTGCCGCAGTGCTTGGCCCAGTACGTCGGACAGGGTGTCCAGGACGGGCAGGAAAACTCGGGGATGTTCCGCCTGGATCATCGCTTCTCGGATGCCACCACAGCTTTTGTGCGCGCCAATATCGACTATGCCAACCTGACCATGCCGTACTCCCCAAGCTCGAACCAATACCTCAATGAACAGGAGAACCTTAACTCCTCTCCCGTCAACAGCGTGATCTCGCTCTCGCACGTTTTTTCTCCGAACCTGCTGAACGAAACCAAATTTGGTTTCAACCGCAGCACGGCCAATACCACTTACCTCAATCAGACGGGATCGCTCTACGCCATAGCGGTAGGGGGCCTCACCACCCTGAACAATGGTCGCGCCAGTGTGGGCACGGGCAATACATTCGCGTTCATTGACGACTTGAGCTGGGTCAAGGGAAGACATGTGATCAAGAGCGGAGTTGAGGTTCGCCGCGTGCAGATGAACCAGGGAAGCAGTTCGTATGGGACGGTGACTTTTCAGACCTTCACCAGTTTTCTAAACGACTCGCCGTCTAAGGCCAGCATTACGGGCGAATACCCCGTGAATGGGCTGCGCAAGACCCAGTTCTTCGGATATTTCCAGGATGAGTACAAGTGGCGTTCGAATGTCACGCTGAATCTGGGCGTGCGCTACAGCTTTTTCAATGTCTTTAATGAAGTCCAGGGCCGCGACATTCCTTTCGACTTCGCCACCTGCGGTCCCGGGGGCTATTGCCCCGTGGGTTCGAGCCTCGGCCAGCCCAATTATGGCGACATCGATCCGCGCATCGCCATTGCTTGGGCCCCGGCGGCATTCCAAGGGAAAACCGTCATTCGCGCCGGCTTTGGCATGTTTCACGAGGACGGCCAGCTAGACGATCAGAACATTGCCGATAAGAATGAAATATTAAGCTATACTCTCACGCCCACGACCTGCCCAGGGCTGGCTTTCCCGATTATCGTAAATGGGTCCGGCCAGCCCGTCTGCACCACCGGCACGAATTCCCCCAACGCCGAACAGCGGAACCGCAAGGACACCTATGTAAGTCAGTGGGGTCTTTCCATTCAGCAGGCGCTGCCCAGCAATTTCCTGGGTACCCTCGCTTACGTCGGAAGCAAAGGCACACACCTGCTCCAGCTTTCCTATCTTAATGTCATAGACCCAACCACGGGCGTGCGCCCTTATCCTCAGTTCAACCAGATCCCCTGGCGCGGCAACACCGGCAACAGTGAGTATGAGGGGCTGACGGTCGGATTAAAACGTGCCTTTGCTCACGGTTTCCTGATGTCTGCCAACTACACCTGGTCGCACGAGATCGATGACGGTTCCAACGGCAGCGGGGACGGCGACTCCCTAGCGCCGCAGAACGTTTCCTGCTGGCCTACGGGAGCGGCAGCCTGCGGAGAGCGCGCCAGCGGCGCCTTCGACGCCCGCCACGTGGTGAACGCCAATGCCGTCTATGAGCTTCCCGTCGGTCCCGGCAAACCGTTCCTGAACCAGCCGGGAATATTGCGGACCCTCTTCGGCTCATGGACGTTTAGCCCGATTTTCACCTTCCGTACCGGCTTCCCCGTGAACATCACGGCAACCACCACTGGACCGGACGGCAATTCCAACAATCAGCGCCCGAACCTGGTTCCCGGCCAGCCCCTGTATCTATCCGGCGGCAATATTAATCCCAACGCCTTTTGTATTCCCGGGCAACCATTCGCCCTTTATCCAGGCGGTATGTGCCCCGCCGGGTTCGGCGACGTTCCCCGCAACTTTCTGAGAGGACCTTCGGCCTGGCAAACCGATGTGGCGCTGGGCAAACGCATTCGGGCTACGGAACAGATGAACGTGCAGTTCCGGGCCGAGGTTTTCAACGTCTTCAACAAGGCGCTGTACGCCAACCCGGATGGCAATATTTCGGATTCTGATTTTGGCAAATTAATTTCGCCTTTGAATACGTCGCCCGTGGGAACGGGTACGCCGCGTCAATTCCAATTCATGTTGAAAATACAGTTTTGACGTATCTGGAACAACTCGGGAAGAGGTCGGTTTTCTGTCTCGACCAAGAAAACTCCACCTTAACAGTGACGGTGACGTCGAATCATTAAAGCCTCTGGAAGGGCTGAGCAACTGGGACTCCGTTTTGTTTTGTAAGTCAACCAACATTTTGGATGGGGATCTCTCTCCACTGCTGCGTCAAAGGTACCTGTCCCGTATTTCGTTCTAAGATCGTCGGCATTACCCGCACCGGCGAGCAGGACTTGGCGCAGCGCAGGACTTGACCAATGGCTGAGAGCGACCAGCTAGTTATTCCAGATGCAGCGAAAAACGGATCGAAAAGCTGCGCTACATTCACCGCTGCAGAATCCGGAGGATTGGGAGTCGAGCAGCTATCGACGCTACCTGACGGGGAAGCCGGGTGTGTGGTCGAGATTGAATCGCAGTGGACGGCCTGGGCTCGCGAACGTCTGGGGTGGAACCCGCACCCGAAGATCGGCTTTCATCGGGCTCGGCCGGGCCACCCGGCCTGACGGATTCCTAAGGCTCCGATGCTTGCAACGAATGCAGCCAAGACGTCACTTCCGATATGGCTGCAGATGGAGTATCGATGTGTCCGGCGTCGACTACAACATACCTACTTAAGGGGTTGTGGGGAGCCTTCTCAAATATAGACGGCCCGTCCGAAAAATGAATGTCTTGCTTTCCTACCACGTACAACAAAGGAATCTGTGAACTTAGCTGGCTTGCCGTTTTGGACATCGCACCTAACCCTTCCGGGTCAAAATAGCTAACATAGACAGCAGCCTTGGTGCACGGCATTAACATGGTACCCTGGTTTACGTCGTGAAAGCAGGCAGATTTGCCGCCATGACCACTGCGCACCATTTCTTTGGCAGTGGCGACATCCGGCGCAAAGCGAGAGGCGAGCAGGTCCGGAAAGTGACCGGGCGCCAGCAGGATGGCTCCCGCGACGTTTCTGCGCGTTGCAGCATAGGCAAGGGCGGCATTTGCCCCCATGCTATGGCCCGCAACTATAATTCTGGTTGCTCCCCTGCGCTTGAGCTTTTCAACCGCCCTGTCGATTTCCGTCAATGCGGTATCGTAATCAGCGGTCAGATATCGTCTGTACGACCATGGCATTTCAGGGACTTCAACCAAATAATGCTCGTGCTTCAACGGCCCAATCAGCATTCCAATATGCTGCTCCGGCCGGCTCGTTTTTCCGTGCAATAACACCACTCCGATCTGTTCCTGGGGTTCGGCGGCGCACAATGCGCCTATCTGACATGCCACGAGTATCAATGTGCAGAATACCAATAGAAGACGCCGGGACAAATCTGACCCGGCTCTATTATTGGAGACCTCGGTCAACAACATAACTTTATCGCTCCTGCAACTACCTAACTAATGCGCGGATATTGTCTCGAGAATTGTAGCCCCACTACTCCGAAAAGCAAAAGCTGTCAATCAGATGTCAGTGGCCCTGTTCCGGTTTCGTTGACGAGAAATCGTCGAGACCAAGATTTACCTGTTATGCTATCGAGCATGCTCGACACGAAAAGGGGGCGCGCCATCATTGGCGCGCCCCCTTTACCATACAATCCGATTATATTCCTGCCTGTGTTTTATTGACTTGCTCCGATTCCACCACCTGCTTCACCGGGGCTGGGTAGATGTTCTTGTACAAGTCCGCGCGGTAGTGCCGCAGAAGTTCCTGGCGATTAGCCCGCAGATCCACTCCAGTGGGACCGGATGGATAGGGCTTCGCACCCATCAAACCCTCCCACAAAATGTGATTGTAGCGGGCAAAGTCGATACGGTCTTCTTCCGAAAAATCCATCCCCGCGGTGACCTTCGCCCAATATGCGGCG